>ERZ794946.5-NODE-5-length-212825-cov-109.859675_pt1 | contig 212825 bp, 111 predicted proteins | sample MGYA00433072_ERZ794946 | MGnify/ENA primary metagenome ERZ794946 (study PRJEB30137, sample SAMN04331413) | food metagenome | isolation source: Y3 must sample point D1 replicate A | place: Australia: South Australia | collected 2014 ...
AAAAAAAAAAAAAAAAAAAAAAAAAAAAAAAAAAAAAAAAAAAAAAAAAAAAAGGATTTCAGGATATCAAAATAAGCAAAAATATTGTTGCTATTTATCGATTTGTTACAAACGTATATATAATATGAACAATTATAGGTACAAAGACCAATGAGGAAAATGTGTGGAAAGATACGGAATCTGAGCTGCTAATCATCCAGCATATCCATCAACTCTTCCTCCAACTGCGAATCGCTGTCTTCGTTGTCATCCCCTTCTCCTTTATGTTGTACAGGACCATCTTGAGAAGGTTCCGCCTTGGTCTTCTTTTGTGATGTATCATCATGATTGTCCTCGATGCTCCTCTTTCTGTCAATGCCTTCCGAGTTGTTTTCGTCATCACTTTCGTCGTCGTGGTCGTCATCTTCGTCGTCGTCGCTAGCTGTGTCCGGAATATCTTCATCGTCGTCATTGTTTAACCATGAAGTACCAGCAGCGAATAAATTTAGATTTTCTTGTGATGTCAACATATGCTGTTGTTCCTGGGTCTCCTCCAGATATTCTTGTCTTTTTTGTAATTGTGTTTGAAAGTTTTGTAATTCCTCGTCGGAGATGGGGCTGTCCACGATTAACGTGTAGGGTTTTTCATCCACCTTTTTCCAATTTACCAAACACTCAAATATCCAATCTGGGTGAACAATTTTAATCTGTGGGTTGAACTTTTTCGCTAGACGCGCTTTATAAGTGCTAGGGTTCTTGGTGATTAAATGTGTCGTCAGGTAATCTATATCTGGAGTGGAAGTGGCACCAAATGTACTCGTCCATATCACTATGTCCGACCTTTGAATATCGGTCCCGAGGGGTATTAATCCTGAAAAAACAAAATAGCAATTTTGGAAGACTTTTTGCTTCAAACTTGGTATGATTTCCATCAGATTTGGTTCTGGCTCATTTTGTTGTGAGAGCATATCATAATAAGTTTTGTGAATGTTTGATAGCGTACCCATTAAGTAGTATAGTTCATCATCGTCATCAACTAGTAGTTTTTGATCATGCAGGTGTTTTTGTAGTTTGGCCAAGGGTCGATTTTGTTGTTGGACTTCTAAAGATGCTGAATATTCTAGTTTCTTGGTCAACTCTTCTTTGGATTCGTTCGCAGGAGGCTCCTCAGCAGTAGCCAGTTGATGGTTCAATTTTTCTTCTTGGCGTTTAACTTCTTTATCTATCTTTTCTTGTAGTTTTTTTTCGTTATCCATAATATCCGTCAGCAGTTCCTGAGATTCTTGGCTCTTCTGTCTTGTCTTCCTCCCTAGTTGTAGCATTCCTGTAGATTGTTTGGGCAAGAAATTAGAATTAATGTCACCTACACCAACGAAGAAGTTATAAGGAACAACTTTGATCAAGTTTGGACACCAATTCCAAACATCACCTCTGTCGTCAATAACTACAACCATTGACTGGTCAGTGGGGAAAAGTTTAGCTAATGATTTAGTTGTTAGAGACCCATTTTCATCACGCGACAGAATTCTATCGCCAAACAATTCGCCCGTAGGGTCCACGATTTTGGCAATTTGCAAGGCATAAGCCCTTGTAGCCATTGTGTAGATATGCATTTCAAAAAGAGGTGCCACTTTAGCGAAAAATTCCTTTAAACCGGGCCTTACCTTCACGTAGTACCAACATTTTCTTACGGGAGGCGGTCTCAGCATAGAACCATCGTCATTCATGTACATAAGTGGGAGTACTAACTCCTCATCCAACGTAAAGCTCTTGACGTCTCTTAATGTTTCAAAATTCGGATTATTGGGGTCGTTCTTCCACTCTGCAATCGTAGGGTCCACGCCACAATGGATGATGGTTTGATCTAAATCCACCACTAAGATAAGTTTCTTATCCCGTCGCAAATGCTCCTTCAATGCCTTGCCTGTTCTAATGGCTTCTGTCTCGCTAATCTGTAAATCCACGTCCCCGACAACGTCTAGTGGTACACCATCGAAGGCATCTGCAGAAACTTCTTTCCCGCATTGAGTACATAGCCCGCCATACACGATGTCATGGTTACATGGCCTTTTTATTTCGCAAATCACTTGGTTAGCAGTGGCTACTTCATCTCCTACGTCTACATTCCAACTAATCAAGTCCCCCTCGTAGGGACTTTCGAAGAATTCTATGGATTCACGCAGTTGTTTGGTTGGCGGAGAGACACCATTACTTCCGGCGCTGCCGCCGGGGGAAACATCGTGCTCGTTATCATCGTCACCAGTGTCTGAGGCCCTTTCCACCAAATACCAGAACTTATAGACAAGCAACCTATCACCCTCATGAAGGTACGAACCTACGCTTGGAATGAGTTTATCGATCTGAATCGGATACGGCAAGCCTTGGGGAGACCTTATTTGTGTGGTCATAATCTGCTTTGCTTGTGTTTACACGTTCGCGGTCAATGCAAGTACCGCTATATGACTAAATACAGTACCCTGGCTGCTAATTAAAGGGGGAAGGGGTGATTGATTGGGATGATTAGCTCGTTGTTATTATGTGTTTATTACTGTAGGTGTGAAACGAAAATTTTTTTTTTTCTTTCGCAAGGGCGCGTCTTCCAAAAGTGTCCAGATATTATGATGATATTATTGATGGATACATGTAATACGTAGATTAAATATATGCCGATAGAGTAGGGTAAAAGTATATAGGTTGCGGCATCTAGACGTTTATTTAAACATCGCCGTTCAGTAGTGAATCAAGAGCGCCTTGGACGGAGCCACCGCTTCTCCTGAGGGCTGCGACGTTTCTATCGAAATCGAAGAAGCCCATGTCGTTTAGTTGTCTTAATTGATGTTCATAGCGTTCTTCCGGTGGTCTGGTGTCTTCTGCTTGAGATGCTTGTACAGGGGGTTGGAACATAGACGCTAGCAATGCAGGATCGAAGGCGGGCATCCCGGTGGATGCAGCGTTTCCCGCGTTAGCAAAGGGGTTTAATGCAGGGTTCAGAAGAGACGCAAATGGGTTTGCAGCTGTGTTAGCGCCTGCGTTGGTACCTGCATTAGTCCCTGCGTTGTTCCCTGTGTTGGATGAGGAAGTAGTGTTCGTGTTGGAGCCTTCCTCTGGAGCATCGCCACCAGGAGCGGGGAAGGCAGAGGCAGCCCCACCTGCAGAGCCCATACCGGCATTAGGGTCCATCATTCTTGCGAATTGCATGCTCTGTCTAATCATATCAGGATTGGTGAGCATCTGTCTAAACATGGGACTTTGTAGCATTTGCCTGGCTTGTGGACCCATGGCCTGCAATTGCGGGTTGGACTGGATCATAAAGTCCAACATCTGAGGGTTACTCAACATCTCGTTCATTTGCGATTGGAAGATGGGGTTTTCCATCATCCTCAACAGCTCGTCTTGGTTATTCGAGTCGTTGTTTAATGCACCACCGTCCGGGCCAAACATGTCTGCAGATGGCATATTCAAATATCCAGCGTATCTGGCACTGGTCAAGTCGGCCAGCGGATTGAAGCCTGCACTTTGACCGGACGACATGTTCGGGGTGGCGCCAGTGCCAGCTGCTGCACCGGTGGCGGTGGCGTTATTTGCGCCAGCGGCACTGGCGGTTTGTGGTTTGGGTTGTGACTTGACCAGATGGACGCTGTGACCATCTTGAATGTGGTATGACTCCACGGTTTGGTCGTCCTTTAAAATCTTACCCGAGTAGATCAATCTCTGATTTGCCACCGGGATACCGTTCGCTTTGTTTATCGCCTCCTTGAATTGCAACACTGTGCTTTCAGGTGCCACATTTACTTCCCACTTGTCTTGTCCTGACTTGATATGTATATTCAACGACATTATCGTGCTAGAATGATTCGGTGTCTTTGATCCGTCTTATTTGCCTCTCGTCCATCGGTGGATTGAACTTAAAACTGGCTTTAAATTGTTCTTTCCCTTCAGCGGGCCGTGACCCGCTCTCAGAGGCTATTTTAATAATGATAAAAGTATTGCAATGAAGAGCCGCATAGTGATTATGGAAAGAAGCTCTTAGCAAGGGCGAAAAGAGACTGTTCGTGTGTGTCAACAGGTATATCGTACGCTAAATGGCCAAAGATTTGAACGATTCGGGGTTTCCACCGAAGAGGAAGCCTTTGCTGCGTCCTCAACGATCTGATTTTACCGCAAATAGTTCGACAACTATGAACGTTAATGCAAACACAAGGGGGCGTGGTAGGCAGAAACAAGAGGGTGGTAAAGGCAGTTCGAGGTCACCGTCGTTACACTCTCCAAAATCATGGATAAGAAGCGCGTCTGCTACGGGGATCCTTGGACTAAGACGTCCCGAACTAGCACATTCTCATTCGCATGCTCCTTCCACCGGAACGCCTGCTGGAGGTAATCGTTCTCCTTTGAGAAGATCAACTGCAAATGCGACCCCCGTCGAGACCGGAAGGTCCTTGACCGACGGAGATATCAACAATGTTGTTGATGTACTGCCCTCATTTGAGATGTACAATACCCTGCATAGGCACATTCCGCAGGGCAACGTCGATCCAGATAGGCATGATTTCCCACCTTCATACCAAGAGGCCAATAATTCTACTGCAACAGGTGCTGCGGGCTCGAGCGCTGATCTCTCACATCAATCATTGTCCACTGACGCATTGGGTGCCACACGTTCTTCGTCAACATCAAATTTAGAAAACTTAATTCCCCTTCGAACCGAACATCACAGTATTGCAGCACATCAATCAACCGCTGTCGATGAAGATTCACTGGATATACCTCCCATACTTGATGACTTGAACGATACAGACAACATTTTCATCGACAAATTGTACACTTTACCAAAAATGTCCACACCCATCGAAATCACCATCAAGACGACGAAGCATGCACCTATACCACACGTGAAGCCGGAGGAGGAGTCCATTTTGAAAGAGTATACGTCGGGGGATTTGATTCATGGTTTTATCACTATTGAAAACAAATCTCAAGCAAACCTAAAGTTTGAAATGTTCTATGTCACTTTAGAGTCTTACATTTCCATTATTGATAAAGTAAAGAGTAAAAGAACGATTAAACGGTTTTTAAGGATGGTAGACTTGAGCGCTTCTTGGTCATACTCGAAAATAGCACTGGGGTCCGGTGTGGACTTCATTCCCGCAGATGTTGACTACGATGGTTCTGTATTTGGGCTAAACAATAGCCGGGTTCTGGAACCCGGAGTCAAGTACAAGAAATTCTTCATTTTCAAATTGCCACTGCAATTGCTAGATGTCACTTGTAAGCAGGAGCATTTCTCTCATTGTTTGTTACCTCCCAGTTTTGGTATTGATAAATATAGGAACAATTGCAAATATTCCGGTATCAAAGTCAATAGTGTACTTGGGTGCGGTCATTTAGGTACAAAGGGCTCCCCCATCTTAACTAACGATATGTCTGATGACAACCTTTCGATCAATTACACTATTGATGCAAGGATTGTCGGTAAAGATCAAAAGGCCTCTAAACTGTATATTATGAAGGAAAGAGAATATAATCTAAGAGTAATCCCTTTTGGTTTTGACGCCAATGTCGTCGGAGAAAGAACCACTATGAGTCAGCTGAATGATATCACCAAACTAGTGCAGGAAAGGTTGGATGCTCTTAGAAAAATCTTTCAGAGATTAGAGAAAAAAGAACCCATAACGAACCGCGACATTCACGGTGCAGACTTGAGTGGTACCATTGATGATTCTATTGAATCAGACTCCCAAGAAATTTTGCAGAGGAAATTGGACCAACTGCACATTAAGAACAGAAATAACTATTTAGTCAACTATAACGATTTGAAGTTGGGCCACGATTTGGACAATGGCCGCAGTGGAAATAGTGGTCATAATACCGATACTTCCAGAGCTTGGGGTCCCTTTGTTGAAAGTGAACTAAAATATAAACTGAAAAACAAATCCAATTCCTCCTCATTTCTGAACTTCTCTCATTTTTTAAACAGCAGTTCCAGCTCAATGTCCTCTTCCTCAAATGCGGGAAAGAATAATCATGATTTAACGGGAAATAAAGAAAGGACAGGGCTAATACTAGTAAAGGCGAAAATTCCAAAACAGGGCCTACCATATTGGGCTCCCTCATTATTGAGAAAGACCAATGTTTTTGAATCTAAGAGTAAACACGACCAAGAAAATTGGGTGAGATTGTCTGAGTTGATTCCGGAAGACGTAAAAAAACCATTGGAAAAACTTGATTTACAATTGACTTGCATAGAATCCGATAATAGCTTACCTCATGATCCGCCAGAAATTCAATCGATTACCACAGAACTGATATGTATAACTGCTAAATCTGATAATTCTATCCCAATAAAACTCAATTCTGAACTGTTGATGAACAAAGAGAAGCTGACAAGCATCAAAGCTTTGTACGATGATTTCCATTCAAAAATTTGTGAATATGAAACCAAGTTCAACAAGAATTTTCTTGAATTAAATGAGTTATATAATATGAATAGGGGAGACCGTAGGCCAAAGGAACTGAAATTTACAGATTTTATTACTTCACAGCTGTTTAACGATATCGAAAGCATTTGCAACTTGAAAGTTAGTGTTCACAACTTATCCAACATTTTTAAAAAACAGGTCAGTACCCTAAAACAACACTCAAAGCACGCATTATCTGAGGATTCAATATCGCACACAGGTAACGGTAGTTCATCGTCGCCCAGTTCAGCGTCATTAACGCCAGTAACTTCTTCATCCAAGAGTAGTTTATTTTTACCTAGCGGTAGCTCGTCTACTTCCCTGAAATTTACAGACCAGATTGTTCATAAATGGGTTAGGATTGCTCCTTTACAGTACAAACGAGACATTAATGTGAACTTGGAATTTAATAAGGACATTAAGGAAACTTTAATTCCAAGTTTTGAAAGCTGCCTATGTTGTAGGTTTTATTGCGTTCGAGTAATGATTAAATTTGAAAACCATCTTGGCGTAGCGAAGATTGATATCCCTATTTCTGTTAGGCAAGTGACAAAATAAAAAAACATTAGAAAAAATTCTCGTTACTTTTCTTATAGATATAGATATATGTATGGTTTGCTTATAGATGAAGGTATTTATCGCGTCCTTTGTATTCCCTATTATTAATAAAATTCTTTTAAAATGCATTTTCTGGTGCTCTTTTGTTGCTTCTGTATTTTTTTTTTTTTGGACCACTGGATGGAAAACCTTTGATGATTTTATTACCTTTATTTTAAGTTACTAAAATATCGAGATTTCAGGAACAAAACATAGAATTTTCTTTGTCAAGAAAAATAAAACGAAATAAATTGATGCTTTGACTACTGACTGTCTGTCATAGAGAGAACCAGAACAGCAATGCTACAATTCTCAACATTTCTAGTGCTCCTATACATCTCCATATCCTATGTGCTACCGCTATATGCAACTTCACAACCAGAAGGGTCTAAACGAGATAATCCTCGAACGATTAAATCTCGCATGCAAAAACTTACAATTATGCTAATTTCCAACCTTTTTTTGGTGCCTTTTTTACAATCTCAATTATCTAGTACCACTTCACATATAAGTTTCAAGGACGCATTTTTAGGCTTAGGTATTATCCCAGGTTATTACGCTGCATTGCCAAACCCTTGGCAATTCAGCCAGTTCGTGAAAGACTTAACGAAATGTGTTGCGATGTTATTGACCTTATATTGTGGACCCGTTTTAGATTTTGTATTATATCATTTATTAAATCCAAAGAGCTCTATACTTGAAGATTTTTACCATGAATTCCTGAATATTTGGAGTTTCAGGAATTTTATATTTGCACCAATAACTGAGGAAATATTTTACACGTCAATGCTTTTGACTACGTACTTAAACCTAATACCGCATTCGCAACTAAGCTATCAACAGTTATTTTGGCAACCATCGCTTTTTTTTGGACTTGCGCACGCACACCATGCTTATGAGCAATTACAGGAAGGCTCCATGACAACTGTTTCCATTCTGCTGACAACATGCTTCCAAATTTTATACACAACACTTTTTGGAGGGTTAACCAAGTTTGTATTCGTAAGAACAGGCGGGAACCTATGGTGCTGCATAATCCTGCATGCCCTTTGCAATATCATGGGGTTTCCTGGTCCTTCAAGATTGAATTTACATTTCACAGTAGTAGACAAGAAAGCTGGACGCATTTCCAAATTGGTCTCAATCTGGAATAAGTGCTACTTCGCACTGCTGGTCCTTGGATTAATATCCCTGAAGGATACCTTACAAACTCTGGTAGGAACTCCTGGTTATAGAATAACCCTTTAGCCTTTTTTACGTACTTGTATACCGTTTAAAATTTCCTATGTACTATAACCTTTTTTCACTACTATTATGGAATTCTATCGAGCGACCGGGCTTTTGTTACGGAAGAGTGAAAAAATCGAGTTTTGGTGTTTTGGTGAAAGAATTTGGAGGACTATAAAGTACCTATACTTTGTATTACGGACTCAATAACAAGTCGTTCGTGTCAGTGGTATTGAAGTTGTCAGATCTAAGAGTAGAGAGAAGGTGGCATCTAATAGGTTTCGACGTTTTTCTTTTTTTAAGGTTTTTATTTGGTCTCCTAGAATTTAAGGTCTTAGTTAGTTTTGGTTTGTTTTGTGGGTTACATATTTTCAATTCAAAGGAGAATTTAGCTGTCTTTTATAATGTCCAATAGAGATAACGAGAGCATGCTGCGTACTACATCAAGCGATAAGGCGATCGCTAGTCAAAGGGATAAACGGAAGTCTGAAGTTTTGATTGCTGCACAGTCCCTTGACAATGAAATCCGCAGCGTAAAAAACCTAAAAAGATTGTCGATTGGGTCAATGGATTTACTTATTGATCCAGAATTAGATATAAAATTCGGTGGGGAATCTAGTGGGAGACGATCATGGTCTGGCACGACATCCAGTTCTGCGTCAATGCCAAGTGACACAACCACCGTTAATAACACACGATATAGCGATCCAACTCCGCTAGAGAACTTGCATGGGAGGGGTAACTCAGGGATAGAATCCTCCAATAAGACTAAACAAGGTAACTACTTAGGTATAAAAAAAGGTGTTCACTCTCCATCCAGGAAATTAAATGCTAACGTATTAAAGAAAAACTTATTATGGGTTCCCGCCAATCAACACCCTAACGTTAAGCCTGATAATTTCCTAGAGCTTGTACAAGATACTTTACAAAATATACAACTAAGCGACAATGGTGAAGATAATGATGGGAATAGCAATGAAAATAACGATATTGAGGATAATGGGGAGGATAAAGAATCACAATCATATGAAAATAAGGAGAACAACACTATCAACTTGAACAGGGGGCTGTCAAGGCATGGAAACGCGTCACTAATACGAAGGCCTTCAACATTGCGGAGGTCATATACAGAGTTTGATGATAACGAAGATGACGATAATAAGGGAGACAGTGCCTCTGAAACAGTAAATAAAGTCGAAGAAAGAATCTCCAAAATAAAAGAGAGACCAGTGTCGTTAAGAGATATAACTGAAGAACTGACAAAGATCTCAAATAGTGCAGGACTAACCGACAATGATGCCATTACATTAGCCAGAACTCTTAGTATGGCTGGTTCATATTCAGATAAAAAAGATCAACCACAACCGGAAGGGCATTATGATGAAGGAGATATTGGTTTTTCAACTTCACAAGCGAATACTTTGGATGATGGTGAATTTGCCTCCAATATGCCCATCAATAATACCATGACATGGCCTGAACGATCGTCACTGAGAAGGAGTAGATTCAACACTTATCGAATCAGGTCACAAGAGCAAGAAAAAGAAGTAGAACAAAGTGTGGATGAAATGAAAAACGACGACGAAGAACGTCTAAAATTGACCAAGAATACAATAAAGGTCGAAATAGATCCGCACAAATCCCCTTTTAGACAGCAAGATGAGGATTCTGAGAATATGAGTTCGCCTGGGTCAATTGGTGATTTTCAAGACATTTATAATCATTACAGACAGTCTAGTGGCGAGTGGGAACAAGAAATGGGAATAGAGAAAGAAGCCGAAGAGGTACCCGTCAAGGTTCGAAATGACACAGTAGAACAAGACTTAGAGTTAAGAGAGGGAACAACAGACATGGTAAAGCCAAGCGCAACGGATGACAACAAAGAAACGAAGCGACATCGTCGAAGAAACGGATGGACATGGTTGAACAATAAAATGAGCAGAGAAGACGATAACGAAGAAAACCAAGGGGACGATGAAAATGAAGAAAACGTGGATTCACAAAGAATGGAGCTCGACAATTCCAAAAAACATTATATTTCTCTATTTAATGGCGGTGAGAAGACGGAGGTGTCAAATAAAGAAGAAATGAACAATTCAAGTACTTCCACCGCCACATCACAGACAAGACAGAAAATCGAGAAAACTTTTGCGAACCTATTCAGAAGAAAGCCACACCACAAGCATGATGCATCATCATCACCCTCGTCGTCACCATCATCGTCACCATCAATACCAAATAACGATGCCGTGCACGTTCGCGTGAGGAAAAGCAAAAAGCTTGGTAACAAAAGTGGAAGGGAGCCGGTTGAACCCATTGTGTTGCGCAATCGCCCTCGTCCTCACCGTCACCATCACAGCCGTCATGGTTCCCAAAAAATAAGCGTAAAAACCCTTAAAGATTCTCAGCCGCAGCAGCAGATACCATTACAACCACAATTGGAAGGCGCAATAGAGATAGAAAAGAAAGAGGAAAGCGATTCCGAGAGCTTGCCCCAACTACAGCCGGCCGTTAGTGTAAGTAGTACCAAAAGTAACTCTAGAGACAGAGAAGAAGAGGAGGCAAAGAAAAAGAACAAGAAGAGGAGCAATACGACAGAAATTTCCAACCAACAACACTCCAAACACGTCCAAAAGGAGAATACCGATGAGCAAAAAGCTCAACTACAAGCTCCAGCTCAAGAACAAGTCCAAACTTCAGTCCCAGTTCAAGCTTCAGCCCCAGTCCAAAATTCAGCCCCAGTCCAAACTTCAGCCCCAGTTGAAGCTTCAGCTCAAACTCAGGCTCCAGCGGCACCACCATTGAAACATACCTCCATATTGCCCCCAAGAAAGCTTACATTTGCAGACGTCAAAAAACCTGACAAACCAAACTCCCCGGTTCAATTCACAGACAGTGCCTTTGGGTTCCCACTGCCTTTGCTGACAGTGTCTACGGTTATCATGTTCGACCACCGTCTACCAATTAACGTCGAAAGGGCCATATACCGGCTGAGTCACTTGAAATTGAGCAATTCGAAGAGGGGACTGCGCGAGCAGGTATTACTAAGTAACTTCATGTATGCTTATCTGAACTTGGTTAATCACACTCTGTACATGGAGCAGGTAGCCCACGACAAAGAACAACAACAACAACAACAACAACAACCCTGAAAAGGCTTCAGCGCTGCATACATAGACATATACACATCACACGTACATACACGAAAAGATAGCTTTCATGCTCACAAAGCTACGTTCCCCACAGAATATTTCCCAGGACAACAGGGAAAGTTGGACAAACACCAAACTTCTCATAATACAATAGCCGAAAACAGTCTTGCTTTTGATAAAGAGAGCTTTCTGCGGCCGGAAGAAAATGTGCCTATTCCGCGGGGCCGTTCCGCGCAGAAACTACCGCACGACGTCGGAAATATAACGGGGTTTTGCGCGGATTTACTGACGTGTGACATCTTTTCGCAGTTAATTTTTTTTTCAATTTGGAACCGTATAAGAACAGAGGTATTAGATAGTAGAAGCTATTGTGTCTATTGTCTTTGATTAGTTTTTTTTTCTATTGTTATCGTGGCAGGCACTAAAAGCGGTGGTAAGCTAAAACTAGTACGAAGATGTCGACTAATACTTCCAAGACTTTGGAACTGTTTTCAAAAAAGACGGTACAAGAACACAATACTGCCAATGACTGCTGGGTCACTTATCAAAACAGAAAGATTTATGACGTGACCAGGTTTTTGAGCGAACACCCTGGTGGTGACGAGTCCATCTTGGACTATGCTGGTAAGGACATTACTGAGATCATGAAAGACTCAGATGTGCATGAACACAGCGACTCCGCGTATGAAATCCTTGAGGACGAATATTTGATTGGTTACTTGGCAACTGACGAAGAGGCAGCGAGATTGTTGACTAACAAGAACCATAAGGTTGAAGTGCAGTTGTCAGCTGACGGTACTGAGTTTGACTCCACTACTTTTGTAAAGGAGTTGCCCGCCGAGGAGAAACTAAGTATTGCTACGGACTACAGTAACGACTACAAAAAGCATAAATTTTTGGATCTGAACCGTCCTTTGCTGATGCAGATTCTGCGTAGTGATTTCAAGAAAGATTTTTACGTTGACCAAATCCATAGACCAAGACATTACGGTAAGGGGTCTGCCCCGCTATTTGGTAATTTCTTGGAACCATTAACTAAAACAGCTTGGTGGGTTGTTCCAGTTGCTTGGTTGCCTGTAGTTGTGTACCACATGGGTGTTGCTTTGAAGAACATGAACCAGCTATTTGCATGTTTCTTGTTCTGTGTCGGTGTCTTTGTTTGGACTTTGATTGAATACGGTCTTCACCGTTTCCTATTTCATTTCGATGATTGGTTACCTGAAAGTAACATCGCATTCGCCACACATTTTCTACTACATGGTTGCCATCATTACTTGCCCATGGACAAGTACCGTTTAGTTATGCCACCTACTCTGTTCGTCATCCTTTGTGCTCCATTTTACAAGTTGGTATTTGCTCTGCTGCCACTTTATTGGGCTTACGCTGGTTTTGCTGGCGGTCTTTTCGGTTATGTCTGTTATGACGAATGTCATTTCTTCTTGCACCACTCTAAATTGCCTCCCTTCATGCGTAAGTTGAAAAAATATCACCTGGAACATCATTATAAAAACTACCAACTGGGATTTGGCGTCACATCCTGGTTTTGGGACGAAGTTTTTGGCACCTACTTAGGCCCCGATGCCCCATTGTCCAAAATGAAATATGAATAATTATTGGTCAGCCTCGTCCAAAATTGTCAACCTAGGAAAAACAACATTACGAGCAATGAAATCTTGAGCAAAGTTCTTTTCTGCGACATATTTATTTCAAATCTTTATTTATATTATTATATGTAACTACGTATATATACATACACATGGAATGGAATCATAGATGAAATCGATGAACAAGCACGTTATTTCTTAAACGAATATCCAATCGATGACGACTATACGAAAAAGCGGCCTCAAAAAAGAACCGAATTGACAGGTACATTTTTCTTTCACAGATCAGGTTGGCAAAAAAATACTAACCGTATCCTGTGTTACTGTCGTTAGAACAGGAATCAAGATGAGCACAGTGAAGTTATCTGATAGTCCCTAGACTCTCATTGACTTCTTGTAATATTAGGACACAGAATATACTAAGGGTTCTCCTCGAGAATAAATGAACACATAAGCAAATCAGAAATTCTACATACTATAAGAGTACCTCATACCTAATCATTTCTTAATCCATTCCGTTATCAGTAATTGCATTCGAGGTTCCATTAAACTGGTGCCGACATTTATATAGTTATATTGGTCCAATGATCTTATCATCCTCCACACCGTATACAACTATATCTTAGTAAACAACGGCTAGTAAGTGAAACGATGGTCCATTTTAGGCACGAAGAATAAAGTAAAATCTGTATCTGCGTTGCGCAAATCATCAATTGCATTTATGTTGGAACGAGAGTAATTAATAGTGACATGAGTTGCTATGGTAACAATCTAATGCTTACATCGTATATTAATGTACACCTCGTATACGTTTAAGTGTGATTGCGCCTATTGCAGAAGGAATGTTAAACGAGAAGCTCAGACAATACTGAAGCTGTGTTAAAGACCTATTAGTTGAACATGTTATGGTAGGTACATATATGAGGAATATGAGTCGTCACATCAATGTATAGTAACTACCGGAATCACTATTATATTGGTCATGATTAATATGACCAATCGGCGTGTGTTTTATATACCTCTCTTATTTAGTATAAGAAGATCAGTAATTATTTCTTCATTAATACTATTTTTTACCTCTAATTATCAACAATTTACATAGCCCAAAGTCATGAGGAGAGCTTCTACTATAAACCTCACTCACAATTCTTTCTTTAGTCAGACGTAGAAACCTAAGATTTGTTAGTATATACGGTTTTCCGTACCAGTACAAGATCCATTGCTTGCGATATTGTTAAAATAGGGACCATCTTTCTTAAAAAGGTTCCATAAAACCGGAAGTTTTAGTGTACACTAACAACAGAAGAAAAAGGTCCTATAGTGTAGTGGTTATCACTTTCGGTTCTGATCCGAACAACCCCAGTTCGAATCCGGGTGGGACCTTCCCTTCATTTTTCGTATTTTACGAAATTTAAACCATCATTTTTTTTTTTTGAACCAATGCGAGAAAAAAATAAAAAGAGAAAGGTAAGAAAAAGAAACCAACCTCTATACAGATACAATCGCTCATCTCGATATACTTATTTTTACATACCAGAGATATCGAAGAAGTTACTCAATTATTTGACAAGTGCTCATCATTATGTCATTTGAAGTTTTGCGTGTGACAGACAAGTCCTAATAGGATATCCTTTAGATAAACCATTGGGGCCCCTTATATGAGGTTTATACACACACATATATATGTATACATATGGCTAAATTGCCTTCTGAGAGCCTGATAGTTTTTTTAGCACTTTATTCTTTCACTTGTATTTTTTTAGACATTTCACGTATTCGGCTAATGGTATGGCACTTTCTCACGTGCCTTTCAGACTATGTAATATAAACTGTTCTAACCTGCTCTACACCTGACTCACATGACAGCATTTCCTTTCAGAATCACGTAACATTTTTTGGTTTTAATTATCATATGCATTTCAAGGGAGTCATACATAACCTTTCGGGAAAGGCCCCTTCGCTTCCTAATCTAGGGTAAAAGGCCATCACAGGCTCTTTTATATAGATTAAGAACTAAGGAAGTGTCACGCAAAATAGTCGAGACCTAGAGCCATCAAGAATAATAAAACATAATCCAATAATGTCTGCATCTACTACAAGTTTAGAGGAATATCAAAAAACTTTCCTTGAACTGGGATTAGAATGCAAAGCACTAAGATTTGGGTCATTCAAGCTGAATTCAGGCAGGCAGTCGCCATATTTTTTCAATCTTAGTTTGTTCAATTCTGGAAAGCTGTTGGCAAACCTTGCCACCGCGTATGCAACTGCTATCATTCAATCGGAGCTTAAATTCGATGTTATTTTCGGACCTGCTTACAAAGGGATCCCTTTGGCTGCTATTGTATGCGTTAAACTAGCAGAAATCGGGGGCACTAAATTTCAAGGTATTCAATATGCTTTTAATAGAAAGAAAGTTAAAGACCACGGCGAAGGTGGTATTATTGTTGGAGCATCGCTTGAAGACAAGAGGGTGTTGATTATCGACGATGTCATGACTGCAGGAACTGCAATCAATGAAGCATTTGAGATAATCAGTATTGCTCAAGGTAGGGTAGTGGGTTGTATTGTTGCTTTAGATAGGCAAGAAGTGATTCATGAATCTGATCCGGAAAGAACAAGTGCTACCCAATCTGTTTCAAAGAGATACAACGTTCCTGTGCTAAGTATTGTATCACTGACTCAAGTGGTACAATTTATGGGAAATAGACTATCACCAGAGCAAAAATCAGCGATTGAAAACTACCGTAAGGCCTATGGTATATGAACTATAGAACTGACATGGACCATTTGATTATCATTGTTTGTATAGGAAAGAATAAATTTTTCTTGTATTCTTTTTTAATCAGTATACGTAAATAGCTTTTTATTGTTGGAGTTACGTGAGTTCTCGCATAGTAATTCATCAACTATTAGTGTCTTTTAAGGTTTCTTACTTTTCTTTTTGTCATGCTTCACTTGAGAGGATTTCTACTACTTTCCATAATTTTTCACTAAAATATTTTTCTTCTACAAAATAAACAAAAAGGCCTTTCGTGTTTGAAGATTACTCAGATGCAAGAATCACACTCAAGTTTAGCCATAAAGGGTGAAAATATTGATGTGTCGGCGGTTTTTTCTCTCTAGACATTTAACAGTTGCATTATAAAACTGTGCTGATTTCGGGACGACGAAATATATTTGAGAACAAACATTACGTGGGGTTTTGATGAGTGATCTTGACGAAGAAAGTCAAATTGAAACTCAGATCGATGCTCCTATCGAAGATATTATACGAGGATCTGAGCTTACCACTACAACCGCTGATAAAGAGACTTTGAAATCTGCAAATGAATTATTAGATTCTCTAGAACACTCGCACAGAGTCGACCTTTCGTTGCATTTATACTCTGCGTACCTCTTGAAAAGACTATTGTATAAGGCAAATGAAAAAAAACATTTTTATGAAGTAAACCAGTTTGTGAAGACCCAAATTAAGGATAACTGGACGAGCTGGCCTAATCCCAATACAATTATTGACCCTAGTGTAGACAAATTGTATGAAGATATACCGGAAGGTATTGCAAATGTAAGCGTACAGCCGGGGGAGATCTCAAATAGGGCTTTAATGCACGCCTCTGATATGATGAGGGTTGAGCTGGATGCTCAATGGCAAAAATTTCTCTCTAAGTCTGCCTTGGACCATGATGTAACTCTAGATGTGGATGAATTGAACATTCCAAACGAAATATCCCGGAATATCTTAGTTAAACTGGACAGCTTATTCGAAGGGTTGCATGATAAAATAGCCAAAGAGAACGAATTCGATGTAAGGCAAGATAAGCATTCTAATAATATAAGGGCGAATCAGATAGACGACGAGCCCATGCAGGCCAATCGACGAATTAAATACACATATCATGACTTGGTTTCAAGAGGTTGTGAAATGAACGAGGATATGACGGATATCTACATGAAATCATTAGAGCTATATAACGATATCCCAGAAAAGTATAAAAAGAGAAAATTCAGACTGCCCAAACAAATTCTAAAAAAGTATCACCAGCCAAAAAAGACCAGTTCATACTTAAAGGAGCTATTAAGTAAAACAAGAGAAGATTTCATACCTGTGGAAAAGTTATTGAAGGATAAACGGTTGACATCAAAGGACAAATCCAAGCTACAACGCTTAAATCGTGAAGAGACGGAAGATGCTCTAAACAAAAGAACATTTTTTCAGGTAAAGGGCTACTTAGAGGATGAGAATGAGATCTCTGATTACGAGTTGGACGACTGCCTCATAGAACTGCCTAATGGGAACATATGAATGAGAAAATCTTTTTTTTACCTTTTTCCATTAAGAAATATTCATCTCCTTTTAAGATCAACATATGTAACAATAAATATACTCTTTTAAAGATGTTCTTTTAATTTACTTACTGAAATTTAATATTAATAAAAGTTCGAAAACAAAGACTAAATACAAAAATAAAAAGATCATAAATTCAAACTTTTAAGAATGTCTTTTACGGATACATATTTACATATTAGACTATGATAATCATATATGCTCCTTTCTATCTCTTCTTGCTGAACTTTCTTCCTTTTTATGTTTTTTTGACTTTTTGGATTTTTTATGCTTCGATTTATCACCTTCATCGCTGCTATGCTTACTTTTCTTTCCTTTTTTACTCTCCTTCTTGCTTTTCTTCTTCTTCTTCTTCTTACTCTCACTGTCGTTACTAGTCTTTTTATCTTTTTTCAATTTTTTTCTCTTGACCTTGTTATCATCTTCATCACGCCTTCTTCTCTTCTTCCCTTTACTCGAACTTGCACTAGATACAACAAAGCTGGCTTCCTCCTTTTTACCAAGATTAGTAATGGTTCCTTTCAGCCCTTCTCCCTTTACAAACCACCTGTATAGAGGTGAGCTACTTTTCGATACAGCAGTAGCAACTGCCTCATTTTGAGTAAATTTAATACTGCCATTATTCGAATCAGTGCTTACATCCAGGTTCTTCAGATGTCCATCAAATAGCCTTTCCCACCATGCTTCGCCATCATTCCCGCCAGGAGCATTACCCAATCCCTTCTTATCTCTCTTGTGCTTTACCAGTATGGGTCTTTTCAAACCACCTTCTCTAAACGCTTCTCCTTCTTTCCAACCATATGATATCAGATATTCTTTGCTATCCATGTCCGATTTATTCTGATAATATTTCCGCTTGTATCATTCAATTTTCTATGTACATCATGACAATGAATTGTAGAGTGCATCAATGTCTTTTTTAAAGTCATCGCTAAAAAATTTTCAGGCGGGAACTTATTCAAAATGGCAGATTTACTACAACATTGAAAACCCTTTATATTTATTATATGAGAATCATTAGCGATAAACAAGCCCACATATTCACTTCATAATCTGTGATAATGGAGTATGGACATCACGCTAGACCAGATTCAAAACGACCATTGGATGAAGGATCACCAGCAGCCGCAGGATTAACTTCTAAGAAGGCGAACGAAGCTTTAACAAGAAATAGAGAATTAACAACTGTATTAGTCAAAAATTTGCCTAAGAGCTATAATCAAAACAAAGTCTATAAGTACTTCAAACATTGTGGGCCCATTATACACGTTGATGTTGCGGATTCGCTGAAGAAGAACTTTCGTTTTGCACGTATTGAATTTGCCAGGTATGATGGAGCCCTCGCTGCAATAACCAAAACACACAAAGTTGTAGGTCAGAATGAAATTATAGTATCTCATTTAACAGAATGCACATTATGGATGACGAATTTCCCCCCAAGTTATACTCAAAGAAATATTAGAGATCTATTGCAAGATATTAACGTTGTTGCACTCAGTATACGGCTTCCCAGTTTACGATTCAATACAAGCAGAAGGTTCGCTTACATCGATGTTACTTCTAAAGAGGATGCAAGATATTGTGTAGAAAAATTGAATGGACTCAAAATAGAAGGTTATACTTTAGTTACTAAAGTTTCCAATCCGCTGGAAAAGTCGAAACGGACCGATTCTGCCACACTAGAGGGGCGAGAGATTATGATACGAAACCTAAGTACAGAATTGCTCGACGAAAACCTTCTGAGGGAATCTTTTGAGGGATTTGGTTCCATTGAAAAAATCAACATACCTGCTGGACAGAAAGAGCACAGTTTCAATAACTGTTGTGCATTTATGGTTTTTGAAAATAAAGATTCTGCTGAAAGGGCACTTCAAATGAATAGAAGTTTGTTAGGTAATAGGGAAATTTCCGTTTCCTTGGCTGATAAAAAACCATTCTTAGAAAGAAACGAAGTCAAAAGACTTCTCGCATCGCGTAACAGCAAAGAACTAGAAACACTAATATGCTTATTTCCACTTTCAGATAAGGTGTCACCAAGCTTAATCTGCCAATTTCTTCAGGAAGAAATACACATCAATGAAAAAGATATTAGGAAAATACTTCTCGTTAGCGACTTCAATGGCGCCATTATTATATTTAGAGATAGTAAGTTTGCAGCAAAAATGCTAATGATACTAAATGGATCTCAATTTCAGGGAAAGGTGATACGTTCAGGTACTATTAATGACATGAAAAGATATTATAACAATCAACAGAATCACAGCATGAAACACGTCAAACCTAGTTGTATAAACATGATGGAAAAAGGACCAAATCTTCAAGTAAAGAAAAAAATTCCTGACAAACAAGAGCAGATGTCCAACGACGATTTTCGCAAGATGTTTCTAGGTGAGTAGACTAACCGAACCGGAGAAAGACGAACTTCTAATAGGATGTCATTTTAGCAGTGAATATAAACCCAAGTTTCTTTCCAAACGTTCACATACATCAAGCAGCCAACATTCGAGAGAGCAGAGATTACGTAATTATATACAAGGAACCTTTATCTAAACATTTTCTTCGAAGGTATTATTTTCATATTAAACGTAATACCATTTTTGCACCTCAGGCGGTATTTGAGAAGGGGGTTTAACACTATCTTCAAGTGTGACACCATTACCAGCCCTTTCTGTATTAGGCAGGTTGTCATACTTCTCCTGGAGTGATCCTGAAATGAGGTTTTTCCACGAATTGTGACATTTCTTTATAGTTTGGATGGTTTTATTGGAATTTTGATACTGTTCATGAAAGGCGAAACTATTTAATGGCTTCCCTGCTGGAACTTTATACTTTCTAAACCACTCCCTAGTCGTATCTAGAATCCCAGGAAAGTACTCCTCAATTTTTTCCAAGTCATCTATTTTAGAGGATAAAGGATCATTTACGTCGATCACTATGACCTTCCAATCCAATTCTCCATCATCAATTAAAGCGAGTGATCCTAATACCTTGACCTTTTTAATGGAACCCATTTCCAAAACATCCGAACCGATTTCGCAACAATCAAGAGGATCATTGTCACCTTTCAAAGCCACGTCACACTTCCCCAGTTTATGTTCAATTGTGGGATCTTCCCATGTTTGGGGAATAGCACCATAGTTGTGTATATAGCCGTGATAGGGAAAGATATTGTTCACGAACCTAAGCTTGCCATTCTTCGTATCTTGAACGATCGGATTGAACCTAAGTTCTTTGGATATTTCAAATTTTCCAGTTGTCCATCTTGGTACTTCAACAATCATATTTACGGTCTTTTCATGTTCATTCAAATCTAAAGGGACATCATGGAAAAAAGAACCAACCTCTCCATTTAATAATGTCAAGTATTTCTTAAACCCGAGGGTATATTTGCTGCCTTGTTGAATGGTGCTGAATTGTCTATGATTACGAATGGATAAAATATTCAATGTTTGTTTTAACCGTTCTATTGACCTAGCCTTGCTTGTTAAAGCATTCATTCGTAATAAATTCATGTTTTTCAGTAACTTCTCTAGAAGGGAATTTGCTTTTCACGCATACAAGCGAATCAAAGTTTCCAATTGAATGTACTCCCTATTAGTGCTGGTTAAATTAGCTGACTGCTCCGTATTACTGTGCGGAGTTCCTTTTATCCAATATTCAAACCTCATAGATTGCCAAAAACAAAAAAACTTTGCATAAAAAAAAACAAAAAGGGTTACTATACACGATGAATGATTAGACTATACACTATTATATAAGAAATGATTAGAATCATATTTTAAATGTATTAAAAGAATATATGCACGTCCTTTTCCTCTCCTTTTCTTAGTAAAATTACAATTCAACCATCAGAGGATAACAGCTAAACAAATAGGAATAGATAATTTCTGATAATGTTTAACCTTTAGACTGCCGAACGACTCTCTTCTTCCTTATACTTTGGGTCCGCAAATGGATTATTTTCCTTACTAGCTGTGTCAAATTCGCCATTTGCTTCACCATTTGCTTCGTCTTTAACATCATTATATGGTGGTGGTACGTCACGCAGAGTAAATTTCAAATTCTCATCGATGGTAGCATTTTCATCGTTCATTTCAACAACGCCAGAAACGTCTGAAATCAACAATTTGGAAAATCCAAAAGGATCGCGAGGAATCCACAATTCGGGGCATTGTGCACTAACAGCTGGATAATCGTAAGCATGAGAGATATCGAAATCATTGACTCTTTCATCAGGATCAACCAAACCATATATTTCTGGCAGTCTGCTCTTTACAGCCTTATAGGAGTAGTAAATGTGAGGTTTTAAGAATCTCTTCCACCATGGAGCCGGAGGAATTTTCATTGTATCACCATCTGCTAATAATGGCACGTCCTCAATTAAATTTTCTGCATTTATAGCGTGCCCATCTGCATTGGCTTCATTTGCTGGGTTGAATTGATATTCGAATGTATTTTCACTAAATATGCTATTTTCAACTTGTTGCTCAGTGACTGATTCACTCCTCTTGTGATATTTCTTTATTGGAAATTCAGGTAATTCTTTGATTCCGTCCATGTCAATATTTGCACCAAAAGTATTTTTCTTCACCTTTGTACTTTCTATGCCTTTATAAATATTTTTGAAAGAAGGTGTATCTGATACACCATCTAACGGTTTCATGGTATCAACGGGTATAACCTTTGATAAATGATCAAATGCAGCGCTCAAATGTAAATGAATAAGGACGGTAACACAAATTCCAATTACCTGTAAAACGATTGGGCCCCAACCTTTACCAACGGCAAAAAGACCTAATAGACATATCTGACCGATGTAGATACCAACTATAGTTTGGAAAAGAGCTCTTGGATAATAAATACCCCTTGCGTCGGGTGATTCCTGATAGACATAAGTCAAATTGTATAAATATGCAATATACAATAGGAAAAACGCGACGGCAGCAAATAATAAAATCAACGGAGAAATGATGGAGTAGGAGAAAGTAATAACTGCCAAGTTTGTATAAACTGGAAAAGCTGTCCCCCACTGCATACTGGATAGCCCACAAAAACGATTCCATTTCTTCCTAACGGTACCATCTAAAAAGGCACCTAAAACATAAAAGAGTATTAGTGGAACAATTTGCAAAAGAGCACCTGATGAAATGGACAGACCTTGTAGAATAACGTATGACATGAAAAAATTAGAAGCTTTTGGCAGATTAGAAGCCAGTAGATCCATAGCCTTCGTGGGCTCTTTAACAATTTCCGTTACTGTGGAAGTGGCGGCGGAGGATAGAGTGGTAACTAAAAAGACTTGGATAACTTGAAAGGCGAAATAAGCTTGTTGAGTGAAATATTCCACATTTTGCTTAGATGGAGCACCTTGAGTGATAGCCATACCCCTAATAAATTTCGGCAAGAAACTCATTAAAACGGCCAATGCCACAGTTGGGGCCAGAGATGTCAGTAAACCTAATAGTTGTTTTGGTAATTTATAGATGAACTTTAACCATTTAACTTCATTAGTCAAGGAAGTAATATTAGAGATCATACCAACAAAAGCCACTGGGAAAGCCCATAATATTACTAGCGCGACAATTGCTGAAACCGCACTGACTTCCCTACCTAATCTTTCCCACCAGAACATCCTCAAATTAAACCAAACGACATCGGATGGCTCAATACCAATATACACAGGCGTCATGAAAAGAGGAGCATGGTATGTGGTGATCTGAGCGGCAACTTGGGCCTGATATTGGGATTCAAACTCCACAAAAACGGAGTTGAAAGGGGATGAATTTTCATGATCTTCTTGTAATGCCTTCACCTTTTGGTTTAACTTGGGCAACTCCTCCTTAATGTAGGATATGGTGTCAACTTTTTTACCAAAAAAGAATTTAGCAACCTTGTTAATTTTATGATGTGGTCTTTTCTTGTCAGGGACATATTCAGCAATATTATCAGAGACAGATAATTGCGGACTTTTTTTGTTTAACTTCTTAATTTTTTTCAATGCTGCTTTCAGGTATTTTGTTTCAGCACCTTCCAATTGTATGGCCATATTGTCCCTTGCTTTGACCATTGCTTCAATTGAACCGGAACCTCTTGCGATCCAGACTCTTTTCACACCATCAAACAACTTAGAAAACTCTTCTTCACTTAAGTATTGCTTAGGGACAGTCTGGAATAACACGGTTCTCGAGGATAGTTTTTTAGCATAACGAGGGGACGCTAGTACAGCTTGCTTCATAGAGGTGTAAAAATACAATTCTCTGTAAATAATGTAAAGGAACCCCCAAAAGAAAATCCATCCACAGAAAACATGTGCAAAATATCTACCACGGTGCTTGACGTTCTGATAGGCCAATTGATTCAATCCGCTTTCATGGTTACCGTTACTGGCGTTAATGGACAACAAAATAGGGAATATATAACTCATGGAAACAGCACAGTAAATTGCAATGATGAAAAGGTACCTCAAAAAGAAATATCCATCCAGACCGGCTTGTTGAATGACAAAATTGTCTGATTTTTTCAATAACGGCTTCAGCCATTGCCAGACGCCCTGCGGTAGCGGTTCTGGCTTTTTTTCTTCATTAATCAGATTGAATGAGGATTTGGGCTCATAAATCCTTTTTAGTTTTATACGCAAAATCAAGAACGCTATGACAAAAACACCAAAAATAGTACCATTACTTACCAAAGAAGTAACGACTTGTTGAGTTGACGTGTTTGTACTGGTAGCTGTTGTAGTACTATTAGTACTATTAGTACTATTCATTTTGTCCCTTTGCCCTTGCTGCTAAGCCGTAAACTTATGATTACTAAAACAAAAAGAAACGGAAAAGGCAAACGAATTAATATATATAAGATGAAAAAGAAATAGAAAAAAACAACAAACCGAAATTTGATTACGAAATGGCCATTAATAATAATATTATACAACCAGGCACGGGACAACATCAAGATCGAGTGCCAAGCCATGCGGCTTTGCTGTTGGTTATCAAGTATTTTCTTCCTTTTCCACGATAAAAAACAAAGATGAAGAATTTTTTTCCAACTTCAAAACCGAAGCTGGCCCACAGAATCCACACAGAAGAAACTTTATACCCGAAAGGAGAAGAAAGGGTGTGCCTTTCCCGCTAAAAAATCGTAGCCAGGAAAGGCCGCCCCTGTGATGTCAGCTGCGGGAAGTGATTCGCGCAGAACGACTCACGCAGACGGAACCGCAGCGATGCTGTGGTGCACGGCGGGTAGCGGAAATAGAAGAAACGAACCCGTAGATCAGGTCTTACATTACTATAGCGTATAATGGAAGAAAAAAAATGAATTATCATATGTGCTGTTTGTCTGCATAACCCAAACGAGTATAATGGAAGAATTTGAAGAATTTCGAAGGAAAGGGGAGATGTCCAGCAGATGTGGCAATCACCGTGTGCTCAGAAAATGGAATAGTTGCGCTTGCGAGTTGGCCGTGCCCTTTGAGGTTCCTGAGCATGCGATTACGAAATTGCACATATACGACTTCGACAATACATTATTTGCAACGCCGGGTCCTACAGAGCAATTGTATACACGTGAGCTACTAAATTTGTTGACATCGAGCACGCTACCGAATGGAGGCTGGTGGAATGAGCCGGGGTTTCTGCAGGCTGCTATTGAGATCTCGAAGACTAAACCGAGAAGGTATTCGTGGAATGCGGATATCGTTAAATTGGCGGAGGAGTCATATTCTGCCAAGGATACTATCTCGATCGTTTTAACGGGCAGAGAGGAAAGTAAGTTCCATAAGTTGATTGAGCATGCTTTACAGACGGCAAGGAGCCATTGGAAATGCTCAGAAAATGAGTTTAGGTTCAATGCAGTTTGCCTAAAAAAAAGAGCAATTTCTGAGTACACTAGCAAATATAAAAAAGAGTTGATGCGGGATTTCTTAGAATATTATCCCTCTCTGCGGGAGTTGTCCATATATGATGATAGAATACACCAAATAGATGCATTCAAGTCTTTCTTCCATTCTTTGGATCTACCACGTCTGAAATGGTCTGCGATCCCCGTACGACCATTCACCAAATCGCTGCCAAGAGAGCAGGAACTTGAAATGGTGATGGACATGGTACGAAAGAACAATAGCCAAGCTCTCAGCACTTCACAAAAGTTTGATTTAAGACGGACTCCAAGACAAATTGGTTATATCCTTTGCACGGCATCTCATCGTCTATTATCAATAGAGGTCATCAAGTACTTAAAGCGGCGTAAGGGGAGAAGAACGTTCAGACCCAAGCTGTATGAACATCCCTTGTATATACCGTGCGCAGAACCCGGTAAAGATATCCCTGCACTTGAAATCGCTAAGGTATGGTCAAACAATGACACTCGCACGTTTGATTCTGAGAAGAAAGTACAGCATATTTCACAAATTTTTTATCTGGAACAGCCTGGGAAGTGCATCGTACACTTCCAAGTCACAGACCTTGCCGTCATCGCGTCGGCCCACCACAACAGAAGAAAGCCATTGGAGGTTTATTTCAAAGCCACACCCGAACCAAACAGATACACTTTCACTCTCTTTCCAGAATATATAGTCACTGGTCATTTTTACAAAAGAGACCGAATTGAAGATTTAGAAGTGGTAACAGAGCGTCTAATAAACTGCAAGGAAGATATTCACTGGGTTCCGTTAGACAATACAATACCAATAAAGGCATTTTTCGGGCAATTTGCCAAGTTGGCAGCAATACCGTGTTCCAATGCTTAATAATTACATTTTTTTCTTCCTTTTTTTGGGTTATTTATTTAGTCATTTTAAATAAGTAAACACAAAGATATACTTATGCGCATTATGGGCACACTTGCGTGTTCCCGACAAGCACTTAAGCGTTCAAGTCAGCAAACTTTGCAAATCTTTATCACTTTGCAATTTTGTCTCCAAATTCTTTCTGGCTTGCCAAACCAACAATCTCTTTCTCTCTTCAATGTCTAAGTCCTTAAAGCTTAAGTTACTCATATCTTCATTGAGATCCACATGGAATTTATCGAGTAGATTCTCAGCGCAAATCATGTTCTTCTTTCTGGGATCGTTAAACTCTCCGCCACCAGCAGCGTTATTATCAACAGCCGCATTGGCCCCCATTGGCGCCCTGGAGGGCTCAAACCCAGGTGGAAAGCTGAATTCATCACCACGCAAGTACCTTTCCACTGTTTCCTCGACTGAGCCTGTGTTTTCCAAACTATACCTAATTTGCTCAGGATGTAAGTTAGGGGCTAGATTTTGCACTGTTTCCACCATCTGAGTAGTCACGGGGTGACCTCCATTGACTCTACCAGTCCTTCTCAAGGCATTCTGCGTGGAGCCCTGAGGACGTCCGTGTGCGTTTACACCTGTAGCGGATAAGCGTTGTGCTGAGGGATGCTGATTACTTTGGAAGAATTTTTTCAGAAATATAACTCCAAACACAAGAATCAAAGTGATAAGCAATCTCGAATCCTCCATGGCCAAAAGAAAAAAGTTTGCGCGATCGTAGATTGTAATGCTTTATGGCGCCTTTTATAAGAAATAGGTTGATGAGTTGTCTATTCAATGCATCAATGACAGGCCCACCTCAGTTATATTAGATCGTTTAAAATGGCGCGACAGCTACCCGCACCGTATACAAAAAGGCATTAAACTAAATGGAATACTAGCAAATAAACAAGTGTTACTGTCCATTTTAACAATTACCACCTTAAAAGTTTACATAACTTATACACAAAAGGGCTGCCTCATCGTTTGATCAACCCCGAAATTCCATCTTGAATTTCTTCTTCTGGTTTTTTACCTTGTATATAAATTGCGGTATGCAATCTGTCTCTTTAATGGAATGCTCATCGAAATGCCTTCTCACCACGTTGGCCAGGTCTCTCTTATGTATCCTTTTATCGTGCTGCCCCTGTGTGTTCCTCTTGTATGAATAAGTCTTCGCGCCCAATTTGGAACCCAATAAGTATCCCTGCAGCGTCAGGTTGTCCGGTACGTCCAATTGAAAGTGGTCTTTATACCTTCTCAGGAACGCATCCGTATACTCTTCGAAATCCATTGGGTGACTCTTGGGGCGCAGATCAGGGTGGTTGTCGGTGATATGTGTCTCTATGAGATTCTTAATGTACTGCTGTTGTGCAGCTGTGAGTCTTTGCTTCCCATTGGTTCTCCCGCTGGAGGTAGGCCCGTTATTGTTATTGCTGTTATTGCTGTTATTATTATTATTATTATTGTTATTATTGTTATTATTGCTGCCATTGTTGTTGTTACAGCTGCCATTGTTGTTACTTGCGTAACCACCACCCTGAGTGGGTCTGCCTCTCGATTCCGTTTCAGCGTTTGTATTAACTGGCCTAGCCATTACTACTCAGTATATACCTATCCTTCGATTTGCTAAACTATAAAGGAATTGCATTATCACAATAGATACACAACCGCTTTTATATAATTTCTAAGTTAAAATCTGAAAATTTCACAGTATATAAAAAAGAGCGCTTTTTCCCTTCCGGAACGGCGTTGCCTTGCTAAAACACATGCATAGCAAGAAATGGTATACAGCAAGCCTACTTAATATATCTCATTACAGTGCTATGCTGCCACCTCAAAAGCGTTTCACTTGATAAATTTCTGAAAGTTTTCGTATACACGCAAAGCGGCTTGTGAGGCATCCAGTGTCTCGTCCCATGCTCGTGCGATTTGTGCATTCAAATACTGCAGCTGCTCTGTAAGGGCCTTTTGGTATGACGGATCTGGATTGTCAATAGGATAGTCGGTTTCAGTAAGTATGCAAGTTGAGGGCAAGCTCCTGACCAGGGCATCTCCCTCTTCTGGGTCCTTAAAATTAATCCATTTGGATAGGCTCACAAAAATACGATCCGGGGGAAACTTCTTGAGCCATTGGCCCAGAAGCGTTTCCTTGGAGCCTGTGTACGAATGTAAACATATCTTGACAGAGTGATACGTCAAGAGCTCTTCATTGCAGATATCGTTTAGTTTCCCGTGGCACTTTACATCGTGTATAGAGATGGGCTTGCTTGTGTGCCTTGCCAGTCGGCAAAATCGCCTGAATACTGTTTCTTGATGCGATAGTTTGACCTTCACTGTCGTAAGCCTTGCCTTCTCGTTCTGCATGTAGAAACCATTTGCAGGAAGTCTGAAGAGCTTATCAAGACCGATTTCTCCAATCACACTAACCAAAGTGTCGTTAAACTCTCTTTTTATATACTCTTCAAGATCTAGAGGTTCGGGAAGCACCTGAACCAAACTGTCGAACTGTTCTTCATTCTTATACTCCAGTACATCTTGATAGTGAGAAACCTTGTCGCGCCGACTTCCCACATAAAATAAGTGGCTGTACCAAGGATGCACACCAAATCCCACGCATATATCGTTTTTACTTGTGCTTCTGCCAGCCAATTTTTTCAAATTGTTCCAGTCATATGGGTTTGATGACATAACGCAACGCAACGTACCCTGGGACCCTCCATCATCACCGCAGAATGTGTTGTCTGGGTCGGTTATAACATGACAGTGGGCATCAACAAGTTTATTCATCTACTTCCTCAATGAACAGCGTAGTGTAACACCTAACCTCGATAGAGTTGCAATTGCCAGTCTTCTAAAAGGGCCCTTTCTTCCCTACGTAATCAATTGTCCTCCTGGGCTTCGCGCGGTGCCCCTGGAATTAATTAATCCCCTTCAGCACGCAGCAACGGCAACTCCAGGGAGCATCAAGTGGACGAGCAAACATTCAATAGTATTAAGTCTAAGACATAAGTTTTAAGTACCGTTGCTATTCCGCTTCATCTTTTATCACAATAAAACAGTACAAACGTTATTGCAGGTCCTGGCTTTATAATTTATTGCTTCCTATTCAAAAAACCACAGACTAATAACCACGGGCAACCTCAATGACTATTATCGTCGCTTCTTTATTCTTACCATATACCCCTCAATTCGAGGCTGATGTCACCAACTCGGATACTGCTAAGCTGGTTGAATCAAGTATGATCAAGGTAGACTGCAACAACCAGGAATTGAGCAACAACAAGCAAGAAAGAAGCAGTTCTGTAACTTCGGCAAGCTCTCATTATATTGGCTTACCTCAGGAGGCGCAAATTAACGGTGAACCCTTACAAAGGGCCAATGTGGGCTCTCCTGCTACGGGAGTTAACTATCATAATGAGATGGAAATGCTTTCCTCAGAGCAATTCCTGGAAGAGCTGACTGCCAATGCCACTCATGCAGCAAACTCTGGTATTCCGCCAGCTAATAACCCAGTTTCTTCTGGCTCAACTGCCCAGCGGCCTTCAGTCGAGGAATTCTTTTCTGCTCCGTCTGCTAGAGTCTGTTCTCCCTCCCAGGAAGCTTCTGCTTCGTCTATTTCTGCTAGTCGTTCATCGGCTCACCACAACGATTTGAGCTCCAGCCTTATGAAAAATCCCAATTTGTCATTTGATTCACATCCACCCAGGGTCAGAAGCTCATCCAAGAGTGCTGTAATCACTCCCGTCTCTAAAAGCGTTCCAGATGTCGATCCTGCTGTTGTAGATGTCGCAAAAGTTAGAGAAGAGTTTCAACAGCAAGCCTCCTTGCCTTCCATGAAAAGAGTTTCCGGAAGCACCGCTGGAGACTCTTCCATTGCTTCTTCGAGTTCTAATCTCAGGTACTCACAGCAATTTCAGGATAACTTTATCGAAGACACTGATAGTGAGGATGACATTGATTCTGATTTGGAGACCGATGCTACTAAGAAATACAACGTCCCAAAATTTGGTGGCTATTCCAATAACGCAAAGTTAAGAGCATCTCTAATGAGAAACTCGTATGAGCTATTCAAACATTTGCCATGGACAATAGTCGACAGTGACAAAGGGAACGGATCCTTGAAAAATGCAGTTAATATTGCAGTTGCTGAAAAGACAGTGAAAGAACCTGTTTCCTGGGTAGGTACAATGGGAATCCCTACTGACGAACTTCCTCACGAAGTTTGCCATAAGATTTCAAAGAAATTAGAACAGGATTTTTCTTCTTTTCCAGTGGTCACGGACGATATTACTTTTAAGGGTGCTTATAAGAACTACGCCAAACAGATTTTATGGCCCACTCTACATTATCAAATTCCAGATAATCCAAATTCAAAGGCTTTTGAAGACCATTCTTGGGACTACTATCAAAAAGTGAATCAAAAGTTTTCTGATAGGATAGTTTCCGTTTACAAACCTGGCGACACAATTTGGATCCATGATTATCATTTGATGCTTGTCCCACAAATGGTGAGAGAGAAACTGCCTAAAGCTAAGATTGGATTTTTCTTACACGTATCATTTCCAAGTAGTGAGGTCTTCAGATGCCTTGCTAACAGAGAAAGGATTCTTGAAGGTATTATTGGTGCAAACTTTGTTGGGTTTCAAACTAAAGAATACAAAAGACATTTCCTACAAACTTGTAACAGATTGCTTGCTGCGGATGTCTCTAATGATGAAGTCAAATACCATTGCAATATTGTTTCCGTGATGTATGCGCCAATTGGTATTGATTATTACCATTTGACATCGCAGTTGAGAAATGGTTCTGTACTTGAATGGCGCCAATTAATTAAAGAAAGATGGCGTAATAAAAAACTGATTGTTTGTCGCGATCAATTTGACAGAATTAGAGGTCTTCAGAAAAAAATGTTAGCCTACGAGAGGTTTTTGATAGAAAACCCTGAATACATCGAAAAAGTTGTTTTGATCCAAATCTGCATCGGTAAGAGTTCCGATCCTGAGTACGAACGTCAAATTATGGTTGTCGTTGATAGAATCAATTCTTTGTCTTCGAACATCAGTATCTCTCAACCAGTGGTCTTTTTGCATCAAGATTTAGATTTTGCTCAATATTTGGCATTGAATTGTGAAGCTGACGTTTTCCTTGTGGATGCGCTGAGAGAAGGTATGAATTTAACATGTCATGAGTTCATTGTCAGTTCATTCGAAAAAAATGCGCCTCTATTATTATCTGAATTCACTGGTAGTTCTTCTGTCCTAAAGGAAGGTGCCATCTTAATAAACCCATGGGATATAAATCATGTAGCACAAAGTATCAAGAGAAGTTTAGAAATGTCTCCAGAAGAAAAAAGGCGTAGGTGGAAAAAATTATTCAAATCTGTTATTGAACATGATTCGGATAATTGGATTACAAAGTGCTTCGAATACATAAATAATGCTTGGGAGTCCAACCAAGAAACGTCTACTGTTTTCAATTTGGCTCCAGAAAAATTCTGTGCTGATTACAAAGCCTCCAAAAAGCATTTATTTATCTTCAAGATTTCAGAACCTCCAACGTCCAGAATGCTATCCTTGCTAAGTGAATTGAGTTCAAATAATATAGTTTACGTTTTGAGTTCATTTACAAAGAATACATTCGAAAGCTTATACAATGGTGTTCTAAACATCGGATTGATAGCGGAGAATGGTGCCTACGTAAGAGTTAATGGGTCGTGGTACAACATCGTGGAAGAGCTTGATTGGATGAAAGAGGTGGCAAAGATCTTTGACGAGAAAGTCGAGAGGTTACCTGGTTCATACTACAAAATCGCTGATTCTATGATCAGATTCCATACAGAAAACGCTGAAGATCAAGATCGAGTCCCAACTGTTATTGGGGAAGCCATTACGCACATAAACACCTTATTTGATGACAGGGATATTCACGCTTATGTGCATAAGGATATTGTCTTCGTTCAACAAACGGGGCTAGCCTTAGCCGCCGCTGAGTTTTTGATGAAATTTTACAACAGTGGCGTCAGTCCTACTGACAATAGCAGAATATCTCTATCAAGAACATCCTCTTCGATGTCCGTCGGTAATAATAAGAAGCATTTCCAAAACCAGGTAGATTTCGTTTGCGTTTCCGGTTCGACATCACCTATTATTGAACCATTATTTAAATTAGTGAAGCAAGAGGTTGAAAAGAACAATCTAAAATTTGGTTACACCATTCTTTACGGTAGCTCAAGATCCACTTATGCCAAGGAACATATCAATGGTGTCAATGAACTTTTTACCATCCTTCATGACTTGACAGCCGCCTAAGCGATCATTTTCCCTCCTGTACTTTCAAAATGTTCTCTTTCTTATTCTTCAGTTATAGTTTTTACGAGCGATTATAAATATAAAAGTACGATCTTCCTTTTACGTATATATGTATATACAGCACGATAAATTACAAACAAGTTTCAACTAACAATGTGGGTTATTTCTCATATTGTTAATGAGATCTTATAATAATCATTATACACGAACGCTATTTTTCACTTTTTTTTTCATTTTTGTTTTCGCCGCAAGAAGTAATAGTGAAAAATTGAAAAAAGCTTCAATTTTAGTTTGCTGAAAGAAACCTTTACTTATGTAGAAGGTGTACTTGCAAAAGCACTAGTGTAATATAGAGCAAAGTTCATCATGGGTAAGAAAAACACTAAAGGTGGTAAAAAAGGTAGAAGAGGTAAGAACGACTCTGACGGTCCAAAGCGTGAACTTATTTATAAGGAAGAAGGCCAAGAATATGCTCAAATCACCAAGATGTTGGGTAATGGAAGAGTCGAAGCCAGTTGCTTTGATGGTAATAAGAGAATGGCCCATATTAGAGGTAAGTTAAGAAAGAAAGTCTGGATGGGACAAGGTGATATTATTCTTGTTTCCTTAAGAGATTTCCAAGATGACCAATGTGATGTTGTCCACAAATATAATTTAGATGAAGCCAGAACACTGAAAAACCAAGGTGAACTTCCTGAAAACGCCAAAATTAATGAAACAGACAACTTTGGCTTCGAATCTGATGAAGATGTTAACTTTGAATTTGGTAACGCTGATGAAGATGATGAGGAAGGTGAAGATGAAGAACTTGATATTGATGACATTTAATTTAGGCCGAACAAGTGTCCTCAATATCTTTTAATGCGTCAACTATTCATAATTTATTTATAATTATATTTTTTAGTCCATCATAGGAAAGGGTTTTCTTTTTACTATATAGAAATACTTATATATAGATATCAAAAAAAGAATAAAAATGAAATACCTCAAGAAGTCGTTTAATCTTCCTTCTAGGGTTTCTTTCAAGCGGACGTTAAGGAGACGTAATAAAAATTTTCTCGCACGAGAAATTTGAGCAAAGAGCACGTTGCGAATACGTTTTATTCATTCATCGTTTTTAATTTATTACCTTTTATTTCGATGCTGTTTATTGTCACTCATGAGTGCTTCCGTTTTTTCCATCGAAAATTTACTTTTTTAGACTGAAAAGAAAATGAAAAGTTAAAATAAATTTCTACCAGAAAATGCTCATCGCAGGAAAATGACAATACTATTGTGAGCTTCCCGAGGTACACATTACTTCATACTGAAAGTTTCAAAAAATGACTACGGATGTGCAATTTTCAAGTCAGGAAATCGAGCTTTTCCGTGTCAAAGAATTCTTGATTGCTAATAATCCAGCAAAGATCAACAATGAAAATAAGGATGCTGTTTTAACTCAGATTGAGCATGATTTCAGGTATTTAATACAGTATATCAAGGACGGATTACCGAACTTAAATGAGTCCACAAGGTTAATTTTTCCAGATACCTTTTCGATCTGTTTACTGAGGAGCCATCAAATAATTGCAAGCAAAAAAATTGACTCTCAAGAATTTTTATCGGCGGTAAAAGAGCAACTCTTAACTGAAGCGAATGCAAATATTATCTTTGAATATGTTCTTGACTTTTGGGCTGATGGTGGAGCCCCACTGATGAATGCCTTGAGAGATTTATTCAGTAAACTACTGAACTTATTGAAAATCACATATCCTATGTCAACCTTGAAGGATGTTTTATTTAATTGGATGAATGAAATATTAGAAGTACCATCTACGTTGCGTGTTCAGTATTACTTGATTGATGCCCTTTCTTCTGATTTTGACCTTTATTATATTATAGAAAAAAAGCCTCATTTCATCGATAACTCTTTTTCATTAATGAACTCTGATTTGCTAGCAAATTCGGTAGGTAAATGCATTGTTAGTTTGCTGTTAAACATTTACGAAAAGCATTTCAAAAAGAACGAGTCTTTTGTACAAGAATGGATACAATTATGGAAAAGTTGTGCTTTAAAGTACATTCACGACAAACAATACACCAAATCCATTAATCTGTATATTATGATTCCATTATTCAAAAATATGCCAAACTCGGCCTTCACACTTTTCCTAGAATGTATGTCTAACAAAGACCCATCACTTTTGCTCTCACTTTTAAAGATTGGCCAAGAATTGGGGATTGAAGAAGAACCATTTTGTGATAATAAATATACCACTGTAGATTCTGTTAACAAACTCATAGAGCAAGATGAGTATAAACTTCAGGTATTTGAAATACTGACCTTTTCGACAAAAAAGTCAAAGCCTATTCGTCCCTTCGTCTTCAAAACTATAAAACAGTACCTATATGTGTTCTTCGTGGACACTGAACTTGAACGCAGAAATTACTTTTGCAGTTCGATGAAACACTTTATATTTAGAACCAGAGACTGCGCATACTCTTTAGCTAGGGATGCCAGAAAGCTTAAAAAGGCTGAGAAATTTCCGGACGAACAGAGGGAAAAGTTGGCGCAAGTTGAGGAGGCTAGAGCCTTTTTGGTTTGGCTATGCAATTTTATAAAATATAATTTGGCCCCTGGTACTTTATATCAGGCGAACGTGACCTCATTAAAACTTATGCACATTCTGATCAAGTCTGGTGTTGATAAATCTACTCCACAAAAATTTTTAGACAACCAAAATAAGAGGGAATATCCTTTTTCTATCCCAATTTTACAGGATGTCACATTTTTAAGGTTGCTCATTGACCTTTTGGTTAGTAATTATGCTGACGTGCGCGAATTATCTAAAGAAATGCTATTTATAATGATAAGCGCTGATGAATCTAGAGGTCTTTTTTTGGATACCTTAGACGCAAATGCTTTGAAGTGGACTGCAACCTCTCTTTTAAGTGACTATGAGAAAGGTGATGCTGGAGCTACCGTATATGAGTTCATATTCACAGTCATGGGCTCTCAAAGAAGCTTCATTGACCAGACAATTGATATATTAGCGCAGATGGTACAAAATTTGCAAAATGACAGCATTGGTTGTGCAGAAAATTCAATCGGTCCTCACTTTGCTGCACTAAGCTTGATTTTGAATAAGTTTAACTCTGAAGAAAACCATCAAGATACTTCAAAAATAATCTCAAAATTAATAAATCTTGTACTCAAGAGCTGGGAAGCAACGAGAAATGTAGTGTGTCATGATTCTGCCCATGGAATACTACCTGAAAAATATGCTAATTGTGGTGTACCGGACCAAGTTATAATAAGTCACGCATTTAGGGCGATAAAAGAAGCATCATATTTACTTGAAACAATATTAAAAAAATACCCTTTAACAAGAGATCAATTAGACAGTATCGGCGATCTTTTTATTGTTCAGCTTTCTACTATTCGTCATAGTGGCGCCTTCCAAGCCGTTTTACCGGGGCTAAAGGCATTTTGTATTCGTTGTCAACTTGAATTTCCCGCTATTCTGGAAGAACTTTTAAGCAAGAGTGTAAAATCTTTAAAATCCAAAACTCAACATATTACAAGAAGGTCAGGAGGCTTGCCTTTCTTGGTCACAACCGTCTTAAGTGCAGAAGTTACCAAAGGGAGACCTTTGTTACAAAAAACTTTTGAAAACTTACTACTCGTTGCAAGGTTACCAATTCCTCCCCATCAAGATGAGTTTGATTTACCACAGGTTAATGCTATTAATTGTATAAACGCAATCTTTGTTGAACCGAAGCTCTCTGTACACTGTACGTCATTTGTCTCAGAGGCATTAGAACTAGCTTTATTGAATTTCGACTGTGATATATGGGCTCTAAGAAACTGTTCTATCATGCTGTTTACCTCCTTGCAAAATAGAATTTTTGGAAAAGTGGGCAGAAGCGTTAGTGCAAAATTATTCTTTACCAAATATTCTGGCTTGAGGCAACTGCTTTTGAATATTCTAAACAGTTCTATTGCTCAATATTCGGGAAGTGAAAGAAAATCATATCAAATTGAAAGCATTTTCTTGGTCCTTAATGTGCTACTGAGGTTACGGCCTACAGCTGGCTATACTGGTCTAAAAGAATTCAACGTTTCTGTTTATGAATGTTTATCAAATGAGAACTGGAAGATCAGAGATATGGCCTCTAGAGTATTGCATATGCTGTCGGAAAATTTTGAAGAAGAGATAAGAAAATTACTTGACTTGGCTTCTATCGCGAAGCAAAACCAGTTACATGGACACTTACTAGCACTCCAACAACTAGTACCACAATACCTTTCAGGAACTAGAGATATGGAGTTGATTCAAAGGATACTTGAAAAGAAAAGGATGCTTCTACTAGAGAACAAGTGCTTTATCACTAAAAAGGCCTACTTAAAATTGACCTGCTGTATATTGGAAACATGCGACATACCTGATTCTATTTTAAAAGATTATATCAGCACTTTGCGGAACACATTTATTGCTGAAAATAACGAATATGTTGTGGATGGTAGCAAACAGCTATATCTTGCACAAATCTTAGACATGCTCTTAAAATATGAGGATAGTATATATCTCGATGATATTTGCTTATTAGGATTGTATTCTCCATTTTATGAGGTTCAGCTCAGTACACTACAGTACATGAATACTAACTTTCACTGGGAAACTACAAGAAACTCAGAATTTCTTGAACAACTACAATTATTACTCAGGGTTCCAGATTTGCTGCCTATGGCTAAAGCTTTAGTAGTGAAAATTCTCTCAAGAAAAAAGAATACTTTATCCCTGACGACCTGCACTGATCTCCTAAAAACAAATAATAGTGAAGATACAAAACTTGCTGCCGTTTCATCACTAAGTGCTAAATTGTCTTCGCAAACCTTTCACCAGGTATGGAACTTGTTACAAGGATTTTTCGCCGATTCTTGTTCAAAAGATTTTAGATTGGCATCTTTAGAATGTTTAACTGCTTATCCAGAAAGTTGTAAGAACTCCAGAATACTATTACAACTGTACAACTTCTTATGGGACGATGATTCTGAAATAAGAGAAAAGGCTTCTTTTTATTTGAATAAGAACTTTATTCAAACTGCAGACTGGGAATATAACAGGAACACCAGTGTGACCGCTCTTATATTCACAAAAAAGTTTGTTGACGTATTCACAAGTTCTGAGGTGGTAGAAGAGTTGTGTTTACAGTTGTTTCAATATCTAAATGAATATGATATGTTTGCTGCCGAAGAATCGGCGAAGAATTGTCTATTTACTATAGAAAAGGATAACCAGTTCATCAACGAACTACAAAAGGCAATGCATATATTAAATATGATAAAATTGACTGGAAGGGATATCTCAAAGTGTTACAAAGACCAGATACATCACCTAAAAAGTGCTCTATTGGAGCACTTCAACACCGAGGATTTTAAAGATTCCCCACTCGGCTGGTGCTCTAATGCTGAAATATTTTCAAGAATAACGCTTTTAAAGGAACTGATTCAACATTATTCTCCTTCTGATTATGAGAATTTTATCAATGTTCTGACTAAACATTCTGTTCATCCCCTAATTATCAGTTATTCCCAATTATAAATAATGAATATGTACAGATATATACTTTGCATATAATCTGATTCATCTCTAACCTACTTGTGGATTTAGTGACGAGATTCATTGTGGAACCTATTACAAAGCATGTCGATTTCTATTCTAAATACAATGATGGAACTTGATTTAATTTCTTTACCGTTGTCATTTTCTTTTGAATTTTTTCCACCTCTTTTTTTGTTGAAAAATGTTCATGGATGGAAAATTAAAGGTGTGCCCTATTACAAAAGCAAGTTGTACCCCTTTACTAACTCTCTAGTCAATTTGAACTATTGTGAAAACGACAGTTGTGCTCACATGATATAACAAAAGTAATACTGACAAATGGCATTCCAAGATCAAGATATATTCATAGTGTTCTCGCATGCCTCCTTATTTCTTAATCAAAATGATTTATTAAGCCTAAGTCTAACATCCAAAAAAATGCATGACATGATTGCAATCCCTCGTCTTTATAGCAATATTCACATAACTAAGAATCCTGTTTTAAGAACAAACAAATGGTTTTTGGACGGGGGAAAAACTTATGTAAGTGGTTATAGATCTGTTCTGAAAACCGGTGACAAGAATGACATATTTTTATATGATAGAATTGAAAGGTTGTTGGAGACATCGCATTTAAAATGTATAAAACAGCTGACTATTGACGAGGATTTGTTTCACAACAGGGAAGAAGGATTGCAACTGTTACAAAGATTGGTCAATGAAATCACTGACTTGGACGTGATTGAAAGTCTTGACATCAAGGATCCTACCTTGTTTGAGTTATGTTCAGCAAAGTATTATCGCCTGTCAAGTTTAAAGAAGAGAGTAGTATATGGCGAAACTGGATTTGATGGTATCAAATTATGGCAAAACTTCAAAAGCTTAAAATGGCAATTACCTGAATCGTTGGATTTGCAAAACGTAATAATCCCTGAAGTGGGTGTAATGTTAATGAAGCAACTTAATGGAGGAGAGTTAGAAATAAAGGACGAAGCGTACTCAAGCCTAAGGGTCTTTGAATACTTTGATTCCCTGAACCTCCGCTTCAAGAATCTGCGCCGTTTGAAGCTTAATCATGTTCACAAACAAGGTGATGGGAGTGCTACTTCTATGAGATTATCTTCACGCGCGTTTAAGGATGTAGTTAATTTATCCAATCTTAAAGCCCTTGAATTAGAATTTTCTTGTGAGGTGGACGACTGTGAATGTGATGATGACTTTCTTCAAGATATAACAGGAAACCTTGTTTCCTTAACAAGTCTGGGGTTCATTGAAAAGACATTCACCAAAAAAGGGTACCATTACATGGACGAGAAATGGGACTTGGTCGTTAATAAGTTTATTTTAAATTTACCAAACGTGAGTAAAGATTTGCGTTTGTTAAGCATACGACATGACCCACCTTTAAATGGCAAGGGCATTGATACTGTTGATGGGAACTTGCTTCGCCGTAAAAAACTTTATGAAAAGGTTTTACCAAAGCTAACTTCGTTGGAAACAATAATAGCTCCAACTGTATTGCAGTCCATCACCTCATATGAAATGTATGCGTGTGACCTTTTGTGGAACGGCTGCAAATGTGCGTTCTGCTCCAAATACTTACCATTATTTGATAAGTACATCATGAATCATCAATACTTTTCGACCCCGGATGCAAGATACTTGGATATTATACCGATAGTGTTTGCAGCATATACTGGAAAATCTCTAGCTAAGAGGTTTGATCCTCAGAAGAACTGGGATTTGGATTTACTACAGTATGCCCCTGAGGATACGACGTGGAATTTCCATGGCTTTGAGAGAATTCATCACTTTGCAAGTTATGAATGTTATTTTGACGAATCCTCATTTGAGCCCTTAGCCACTATTATATCGCATTTTTTTTATCCTTACATGAACTACTTGATAAAGATATTGCCAAACCTTCGCCAAACTATGTTGTCAGGAATATACTTTAGCGTGAGCCCAGAATTACACACTTATGAAACTATTTATGATTAAACTTGATAGTTGTGATAAACATTTCTTATGTACATTTGTTGAAGGAGTTCGTATATATACAGCCAGTTGAGTAATAATTATATTTTACTATTGCATTTCATAATTATTACCCGGACCTTACGAGTTCTTCGAATAATAACCATATATTTCAGAAAGGTAGGCATACCGAAGGAAGAGACAATGAAAAAACTGAAATGAACAAGCTTCTGTATACGATCCAAGGATCAGAAACGGTTGTTATTTATTGTTTGGACTTCTTGTTGTTAGGCTTTATTTACCGTGCATAATACTATCTGATACTTTGAGAAACCCCTCCCCCCACAGAAAGGTTCAAAATTTACAATTGCTGCACTAGGTCTACACTTTCCTCTAGATTTGTAACTTGAAGACCCCATTCCAATCGTTTAACCTGTCTTTCCTTTTATTATCGTTTTATTCTCTTCCTTTTTTATAAAATTCTATCTGGTATAGAGCATTTTTATGTTGATCATAACTTTTCATGTATTCTATTAATTACACCACAACTTTGATATCGTCAAATTTTTTATCACTACCTATTAAATTTAAACAATTGCTTACGAGAACTTAATGTTACAACGGAGATTTATATCCTCCAGTGGTATAAAGAGATTACTTCACAGAGAATCAAACAAGGTTATGCACACTGTTTTCTTTAAAGTACGATATTACTCAACTGAGTTGATCAAAAAAAAGCATAAGGAAGATATTGAGGATTGGGTTAAAGCGCAACTAAAAGATTCTTCAACAATAAGCGGTGTGTATGAGTCTCGGAATAAACTCGATTGGATGGACTCCATTACCAAAAGCCCCAGCAGCTTAGATATTCTTAAGAATCAATATAATATAGTGAAAGACAAAGATTTTGGAATATTGTGGAAGCAAAAATTCGAAAGTGCAGATCCAGATATTTTGATGACAATAATTAGCCTTTCCACTAACCAAAAGGTTTTGTTTTCAATACAGCAATTACTGATCTTAATAAATTCTCTTCACTTTTTGAAAAGGGACTACGATATTGGACAAATATACACAACATATGAGCAATTCACGCCCTTATTAGCAAGCCACACTGATAAAGGCACATATGGTCAGTTCATCGAAATTATGTTGGTAGTACAGCATAATTTACATCATTTTGATGTCTGTGAAACTTTATTTGCAGAATATATCAAATATTGCAAAGTAAAGCCACAAATGATATCTTTAGGATTAAACTCTTTCATAAGGAGTAATAACACTCAACTAGCGGTGGAATTTTACACGCAAGCAATTACCAATCCTGATACATTTCCAATAACTGAAAAGCAGCTTTTTGAGTTTCTCCGATGTATGGAAAGATATCTAGATATGTCCAGTATGAAACACATCTTTTATCTCTGGTTGAAAGTGAAATGTGGTGATGAGCAATCCTCTTCAACTAACCTTCCCTCGTTCAAAACCCTCGCGATAATACACAGAATGTTATTACGTTTTTCTAATACAGATGAGCTAAACGATTTTTTAACCAATCCCGTTGTTTTAAGTACGGGATATACATCAAGTGTGCAGTTTGAGTTGATTGAATTTTGTCATTCTCTGTATTCCATCAAAGGAGACAGAACAAAAAGCATTGATGACTCAATATTGATGGAAAGAGTTGATAAATTTATTACCAGACTTAATAATAATATTTCAACACGAAAAGAGCTATATATGTCAGTGGTTCAAGCGTACGTCTCTACTAACAATTTCGAGAATTTAAAAGTAATCTTGGAAAAAATCCAGAGAGATAATGATATTAGCATAGACGGTTCGTTTCATTTGTGCATTTCTAGGTATTTTGTCAACACCAATCAATTCGAAGGACTTTTCAAATATTATCGCAGTGTAGTTAAAACCACTGATGGTAAAACGCGATTACGGCCCGCATTTATTCAACAATTATGGTCATGTGCCGTAAATGTTTATCCAATGCTGGCAAAAGAAATTACAAATGACCTACTTGTGACTCTAAAAAGGAGCCAATACAGCAAATGTCTCACTTGGGTGTACACATTTTTACAAGAAAATGCCCATATCCATACGAGAAAGATCAATGGAGGAGAAGACTCTTCGTTATCTGGTTTCAACGCGGTTGATTTTGAAAGGTTTGAAGAGTTCAAGAAAAAAGTTTCTCACAATGATGTATATGGAGCAGAATTGGTGATTTCGAATAGTTTGAAGGAGGGCATTGCGCCTCAATTTTCATTTTTGTATTCCGTTTTGGCATTATGCTTGAGAAACTCTTTAACTGGTTTGGCACGTGTAGTTGATGTGATATTAAGGACCAGATTCCGCTATATCCCACTAAAAGTCGATATATTATGGTTGAAATGGGAGATCATTTCTAATTATAGATCTTTTGAAAAGTTGTCTGCTGAACATTTAAAAGAACTGGAATTCAAACTGAAGGAATTTGAACGAGTACATCAAAAGGAGCTTTCAGTTCAAAACTATTTACAACTTACTCAAATATGTTTCCACACCCGTGATTTCAAATATGCATGTTACCTAATTTCACAAGCTAGAAAAAATTTGGATACTTCTAATAACAAACAGTGGATGATGTATTACATGACATCTTTAAAGTTGGCGTCAAGAATGCATGAAAGCGAACGGTTTAGTAGGATTTTAAAAGACTGGAATTGTAATCATAGGGCAAGCCTGATTACTCCAGGTTGCATTAGACAAATCAAAGGCTTTATGAAATATTTTGAGAAAAGGCCTGCTTACATTTCAACTGCTGCTTCCATTGATAACAAGGAGATAAAGGATCGCATTGACGAGTTAGTACTTAGATATGTGGACTATAAATACCAGGGGCTTGAGAATATGAGAAAGTTAACACTTTTCTTAAAAGAATGGTTTGATGAAGAGATTTCACTATTAAAGTTGGAGCAAAATGAAAGGAAAATGAAGCTTTTTGAAGAGAATAAAAAGGAGGAGGAGGAGTAATCTTTTCAGTTATTTACCTTCCTTTCTCTCACGTGTAAATATTTGTGTGTCATACACACCGCTAAAAACCTTTGCATCAACTTATACCCTACATTTCTATAGACGCTATTTGGAAACAAGATGTAACCCTTTTTTTCTTTTAGTTTTGAGATTTGTACTCGTAAAGAGTACGTTTATTTATTTATTCAAATTTTATTCTTCATACCATGTAAATATAAGCGCATATAATCACTACGATCTTAGTACAGCTAGAATTGCTGACGCTTACAATTGCTTTATTGTTTGATTATATGCACGTATACATATAGTGTCAGCAAAAAAAAAAAAGGCAGTACTTGATTGGCTACGCCGCGCATCGTCCGAGAAATCCGGCCTGGTAGGGGCAGGTTTGAAAAGGCGGATAGAAATAAAAGATGATATTATTTATTCATCCCATGAATAGTAGAACTCGATATAAGATTCTAAACCAACAAGTACAGAAAGCAAAACAATAATAAATAATGGCTAATAAAGTTATTCAACTACAGAAAATCTTCCAATCTTCCACTAAACCTCTATGGTGGAGACATCCAAGGTCAGCTTTATACCTGTATCCATTTTATGCTATTTTTGCGGTAGCCGTCGTTACACCACTTCTATACATTCCAAATGCTATTAGAGGTATCAAAGCCAAGAAGGCATAGTTAGGTAAAAATAACATCCGTTCATAGCATCTTTATAATTGTTCTTTGATATTAAGTGTGTATGCTCAATACACATCACCCAAAACATTTTTATTCGAAATAAGATGAAAGCCATTTATTTATATATACATATATAATATTCTAAAGAATAAGGAAACAACTAATCGAACTAGCATAGCCTTTTCCATCTTTGTTTTCTTGCGCAGTAATAAATCGTTTCAGTTAGGCCTGGCAATAAAGATTTGCTAATCATTGAAAAAGGTGTGATTGATTTTCTCACTTGAAGTATGTCTAGTACTTATTAAACAATTATAATGGTGTAAACTAATGTCTCTTCAAGCAAAACGTGCTTAAAAGTGTCCATGTGATGGGAGGGATCATATTTTCAAAGAGGTCTTCAAACGTTGAAGGATAAGCTCCTCTTCATCATCGTCAACCCAGTTGGAGCTCCCTTCATCGTTCAGAAAATCCATCAACACTTGTTGCTGTTGATTCTTGTGATGAGTCTTTTGCAATATTTCCCTCTGCTCTTCAATTTTCTTTTTTAATAACTTCATCTTAGAAGCGGTATCCTGTTTGGATTGTGTTTTGGTAGTTTTCATCTTGCTAGGTGAAACTGGTGGAGGAGATATCTCTGTTGCTTTTTGGGAGAAAGGATTTATCGCCAATGATTCACTTACAGGCGATATTTTGCCCTGACTATGAGGCGGCTTCTTTTCTCTGGGAAGAGTTTCCTTTATTTTATTTTTCGTTTTACTTTCGTGGTTACCTTTGTTATTCTTCACTTTGTTTACAGAATCTTTTTTCTTATTGTTTGAACTTGATTCATTACTCCACCTGCTATTATTATTCTTTTTATTGTTATTACTCCGCTTGTGACTTGGTTTCTGCTTCTTTATTGGTTCTTCGTCAGGGGCATCGGCCCATATAGATTCTAAAGGCATGATAAATAGTAAAAATGATATTGAAGGTATTCTCCTATCAAAAATAGCTTCTCACCCCGCTGTTAGAGACTAGCTCAATGGTGCCACTGATATTGCTTATCTTACTTTTTTCTAAATTTTCAACATTTCTGCGCCCTGTAAATCACGTGCTCGTTACAAAATACACTGCCATAGTAAATACAAAATGGCAAACAACGCCCAGCATCATTGATGTTACATATACTATGCACGTTTTTTATATGACGATAATACTTATTTTGGTCAGGAAGCAAATGCAGTCCATACATGCGTTTCTGGGTAGTTTATGCTTACCCTCCCACGTGCTAGATTTTTCGATTGTAAGAGATATTTTATCATGGTATTTCCTTGAGACAGTCGCAGTATGACACGATATGTACAAAAGCATAAGTGACGGGATGATTACAGAAAGCTTGTTCTATTACTTCATTAACTCGCGCAAGCCAGCAAGTCTGCCGACACATCGATATATTGACATATATTTACTTGACGTAGAGACCCCAGATACCGTCATGAGGCATTTTCCCAACTAGGAAATGCACCTTAATTTGGTAAAAAGATACCGGCTAACGGTAAGGGATAGGGCTCCTAAGGGCCCTTCCAAAGATCGCAGAATGGTGCGAATGGTAGTTGGATATTTTGGACAAAGATGTGGAATTGGAAAGCGAGATGTTCTTTGATCTACTTTAGAATTTTTCTTATTTCAGTAAAATTCCTTTTTTTTCCTTCTTAAGTTTTCGTAGGCATGAATTTGTTGTTGCTGTGGTGAAGAAAATAGATAGAGATAAGAAAATGAATCCATCAGTACCGAAGGTTATGAAAAGAGAAAACAATACACACCTACTAGTTTCTAAAGAAATGAATGATACGAGTTTGCAACTACCGTCTACTACGAGATCACTTTCACCGAAAGAGTCAAACAGCAATGAAGACTTTAACGTCGATGGCAACGAAACAACGCTGCAAAGAATAAGTAAAGATTATTTGAAACCAAATATTGGGCTTGTTCTCTTGACAGTATCATATTTCTTCAACTCGGCCATGGTGGTGTCTACTAAAGTCTTAGAAAACGACCCCGATGATATTGCCAATGATAGACAGATCAAGCCATTGCAAATCTTATTAGTTAGAATGGTAATAACATATATTGGTACATTGATATACATGTATATTAATAAGAGCACAATTTCGGATGTACCATTTGGTAAACCTGAAGTACGCAAATGGTTAGTATTGAGAGGTTGCACTGGATTTTTCGGTGTCTTTGGAATGTATTATTCGTTAATGTACTTGACGATTAGTGATGCCGTTTTGATCACTTTTTTGGCACCATCACTAACAATATTCCTGTCGTGGGTTATCCTGAGGGAAAGATTCACCAAAGTGGAAGCGCTCGGTTCGCTGATCTCATTGCTGGGCGTGGTGTTAATTGTAAGGCCTTCATTTTTATTTGGAACTCCCGAATTGACCGACTCTTCCTCTCAAATAGTAGAATCATCGGACCCAAAATCGAGATTGATTGCCACTTTGGTTGGGTTGTGGGGTGTTTTAGGGATGAGTTGCGTCTACATCATTATTCGTTATATTGGTAAGAGGGCTCACGCTATAATGAGTGTGAGTTATTTTTCTTTGATCACAGCGATAGTGTCTTTCATTGGGATTAACACTATCCCTTCAATGAAATTCCAGATACCACATTCCAAAAAACAATGGATACTGTTTGGTAATCTGGGTGTGTCCGGCTTTATCTTCCAGCTGCTATTAACTATGGGTATCCAAAGAGAACGTGCTGGAAGAGGGTCTTTGATGACATACACACAACTACTATATGCGGTTTTCTGGGACGTTGCACTGTACAAGCATTGGCCAAATATCTGGTCGTGGATTGGTATGATAATCATCATAAGTGCCACGTTGTGGGTAATAAGGATAAGGGCGGCAAACAATGAAACAACTGCCAAGGACCTAACCCCAATAATTGACGACGAAGAGAACTCTATTCCCCTGACAGAGTTTGACCTATCCGATTCTAAATAAGACGAGTATAAAATTCCTCAGTTTCTACTATGATTTTTTTCCTTCTTTTCTTTTTTTTTTGTGTCATGTTGAAATGCGCAGTCCGAGGAAGCAAGGACACGAAACAAGAGAACAATAGGGAAAGTGGGGTACACGAGCATTCAGAAAACAAAACAAAAGGATCATCGCGTCGTTCAGCAAGTACCATATAAGCAGCAAAACGAAGAAGATCGAGTGTGAAGTGTTAATGTTTGGTAAAGTTTTCGTAAGCTACATCAGAACAAGAATTGGGTTCAAACCTTTAAGCACGATATACACGCCTGTTTCTTCTTCTTCGCACAGCTTCGATAAGGAGGCATGTTTCCCCTTTAAAAAATGGCACGAACTGAATATGTCCCAGAAGCAAGAGTTTATTCAGCGTTTTGTCAAAAACTACAGGCACCAATACCCAAGTTCTAAGACCAATGTTTCGCTGAAGGGGCTGAGTATTGGCATGGACGAGCACAATGACTCGCCATCTGTGTTCGGCATATTTTATAACGATATCTGGAAATCGTTTAAGAACGAGCAATTAGGAACTAACAATGATAATATGAAATCGGGTAGTAGGTTCAGTCACCCCAGCTTTAAACAATTGTTAATACAGAAGTGATTGCTTCCGTTTCCCAATTTTTCGCTTCCCTCCGCCGCGCACACCGTTTCTTCCGATCATTTTAGATATTCATTCAATAGTTGCTTATTTTTGGGTTCTTTAGAGGAAAAAATTTTCGATTAAAATTACTTAATATTATATTGTTATATATATAAACTTGAAAGAAATTACTTTTTTTTTTGTATTCGTTTTTTTTTTTTCATTATTCACCGGAAAAGGTGAAAACTTATTACTATATTGCACACCGAGAGAAAATCATCGGAAAAATGTGGCCAATGGATTAACAATGACACATATCGCCAATAAAGGTGACTTTGGATTGTTCTTTCTACACCCGATTAACCACTCTCTTTCTCTTTCAATGTATTCCAAACAAAGTCTAAATTTAAATCAAAAAGGCCAAAGCACCAGCTAGAGCAACACCAGCGGCGCCTGCAACCTTACCGTTGTTTAAACCGGCAATTGGTTGGGCAGCATTCTTTGAGCTTGAGCTGTTAGAACTGTTAGCAGCACTTACTAAACCAGTGAAGGCGACGGCGGAAACAACAACTTGAGATAACTTCATTTTTTATTATTAGTCTTTTTTTTTTTTGACAATATCTGTATGATTTGATAGTCCTCTGCAATAAAAGTTAAGACGTCCCAGAAACTGTCACATAGTGAGCAACAATTTCTCCCTTTTATATGATTGAAAAACAACTCCCAGCTAGCCATAGTTTTTTTCCGCTTGCTAATTCTCTCATCGAAAGTTACATCCCTTATCACTATGTTCTCCGGCGCAGCCTGCAGCAACCACTGGCCGAAAACAGAAAGGGGCTTACCCAAATAGGAAGAAGTAGAGCTCCGCCGATAAACTGCGCCTCCCTATTGGGAAACGGGCGCCGCGGCGGCGCTAGCAAAAATGCGCTTATTATTCTATTATCGAGACTGTAGCCCCTGTTCTAGAATTGTCACGAAGGAACCGTTTCCGAGCCACGGTGCCGTTACCACTGTGAGATACACACAAGTCACAGCCATGGAGATGTCCAGCACCATTTAGTCATAGTGCGGTTGCTTCAACGGGATAGGAATAAAAGGAAGATATGAAAGGAAGAAATCGTGCGGGGAGAGGAGGGGTCCCGGGTCCGGACCGCGAAGGGAAAAGAAAGTGAATGACTTCTTAGCCCCCATCCCCCTTACAAGCGTGCTCCTTTTCCTTCCAAGTAGGTATCGCTTTGCTCTTTATGGTTTTTCCGTAGTGTATTTTTATGACGCAGTCTATGTGATGTGTGTGCGTGCTAATCGAAAGAAAAAAAAAAATTTCATGGAGGTCGGATATCAGGCTTGGGCCCCAGTGGGGTGATCCCAATCGGGTTGACCCGTGGCTGCGAGCGAGTATATCCGAGTTTTATGTGGGTAAAGTCCGTTGTGCGCTGGAAGGCTTCGTGGCGCCAGTATATATTCTTGAGCCACGTGTGTATACGGGAATAATCATCTCTGATGGTGGCCAGATTGCATTTGAAGTGTTGATGGTATACCACGTCGAACCTTACTATCGTTGGGTAGAGTCTCACGTCCGCCTCGGTCAGAGTGTCTCCGATGGCAAAGTAGCGATCTAGTATCTTGTCCTTGTTGTTCTTACCATACTCCGCCTCCAAATCTGTGTACTTCTTGTCCAGAAGATTTTCCAATTTGTCAAGATATTGAAAAAGGCTTGTTACCTCCCTCTCGTATACCTCTGCACATTCTGCAAAACCGGCCTTGTATACACCGTTGTTGATTTTATCGTACACCCAAGAGTTGAACTCTGTAATCTGTGCCTCTAGAGACCGAGGTACCAGACGGACTTGACGGTATTCTTCGCCGACAAACTCATCAAACGCAGCGGAATTCATAATTCTGATGATATCACTGCTTTCATTGTTTACTATAGTGCATGTTTCCAAGTCCCAAAGAACAGGTACGGTGAATCTTCCCTTATAGTCTGGCTTTGTTTTGAAATAGAAGTCGCTTAGTCTCTTGTACCCGTAATGCGGTTCATCTGTTCCGTCGACCAACAACCGATGCGCGTTATTGGGTATGTTAGCCACAGGAGTACTGGTATTTAAATTTACTGAGCTAATTCCGCCTGCAATGTCAAACCAGTGCCTTTCATTGGTTTTCCCATCTCCTTCTTCAAGGAATCGCCAGCCTTTGTCATCCAGGTGCCAATGCGCTACACTGCACCCGATTATAGGCGCTAGCCCTTTCAGGGCCCTGGTGATCAAGGTTCTTTGTGCCCATGGGCATGGTAGCGCCACATACAGCCAGTACCTTCCCTTAGCAGGTTTATAAATTGGGTGATCCGCAGAGATGATTTCTCTGAATGGCGATGACTGCCTTTTGAATTCAGCTTTGTTATTGCTAGCTGATTTTTCAGACATAGCTCCAGCTTTGCCGTGGTTGCAAGAGAGAGATGGAATAAGATTGAAATAAAAGACAATATATTTAAAGGCGCTGCGATGTTCTATAACCACAATTTATACAACTATATATACGTATTCCCGCATAACTTTTCTATCACTGTCCAGGCTGAATCCTCGTCGCTGTCCCTTTAGTCATCTTCCCTTAAATATCATTCCGGCGCTTAAAAGCTTGAAAAAGAAAGTAATAGTAAAAAAAAAAAAAAAAAAAGAGACAACCCGTGCCTTCACATAACCTAACTAAACAGCACTAGTACTTAAATAAAAGGTAAAGGTACATACATATAGGGGGCGGTATATTGGATGACCTTTTCAACTCAACATGTTCCTCTATAGTTTCTCGTTGTTGTTTCCTTTAGCTTATTTTTCTTTTCGATTTCATCCGGCGTTGGGATGTCATCTTGTGGAGATGCCAATGCCAGCAACATTTCGTAGATGAACGAACTCTTGCGCTCTGGAGTTTGCTCAGAGGCAAGTTCTATATGATGACAAACCTTTTCGTAACTATGAATCAACTTTGTCAAGATACTTTCGATGTCAACGATCAACAACTGTGCTAAATCCAACTTCATCTCCGATCTGAAAACCACTCTTAATACCTCCTTCTCATCGGATCCATCCGTTGCCTTTGGTAGTGGGTAATTTGGTATTATCCAACCCCTACCTCTCAGTAAAGAGGAAAGGATTGCTTGTGGCACTTCTGGATATTCTTCGTGGAATTTCTTGGACAATTTGAAGGCTACCAGCGGTACACCTGGTTTGTAAGCCTGGGGGTGTTCCCAATAGTCTTTAACTGACTTAGGGGCGGAATCGTTCTCAATGCTTTCATGGATACTGCTAACAATTTCAAAGCATCCGGGCAATTTTGACGAATTCAATAATTCGAAAGAAAACGCTCTTGCAACAAATAGAGAATTTTGGAATTGTGTTCTATACCCTGAATGGCCTAGAGAAACAAAATTGAAGTATTGATGGACAACTTGAAATCCAGGTCTTGAAAAATTCAAACCGAAAGTTTCTTCCACGCCACCGAGGTACTTTAGTTTGAATCTCAATTCATCAGCCAGTAAGGATTCATCTCTCCATAGCACCCAACCCAGACCGGGAGTGGTTAAGCCAAACTTATGACCACTAGTGTTCATACTAACCACACGCGGATGGTTGAACCCCCAACGTTCCATGCCATAAGCTTTCATGTGCTCTTTTTCAAAGCCAAATGGGATAATAAACCCACCTGAAGCGCCATCCGCATGGATTGGAATATCAGTATTGCTCCAATCAGGATGCTTGGCCTCAATTTGGGACAAGACATCTGCAACTTTCTCTACATTTTCCAAATGGCCAGTGTAGGTGGTTCCTAAAATTACAAAACAGCCAATAGTGTTCTCATCTACATAATCCCATAACGACTCTGGGTCAAGCATATGATGGCTTCTGTGGGATACCGGAACCAATCGGCATTCCACTTCAAAATATCTCGTAAACTTCTCTAATGCCACTTGGCACGCAGAAGACATTATAATGTTCGGCTTGGAAGCATCTTTACCAGCATTCTTCATTCTGTGTTCCCATCTTTTTTTCATGGCGAGTCCACCCAACATGATTGCCTCACTAGAACCTGTGGTGGCACAGCCTATTGGTTCTTCATCGGGATTAGCGTGCCATAATTGAGCTAGCATAGAAATACAACGCTGAGTTAGCTCAATTAATTGCGGATATTCATCATTGTCAGCAAGATTTTTGGTCAAATTTTCATCAATCAATTTCCTTGCCTGATCAGTGGTAAAAGTGTTCACGAAACTGGCAAGGTTCAAATGCGGATTACCATCAAGTGTTAATTCATTATGAATCAGTTGGTAAGACAAATCAGCAGGTAGTCCCTTTTTTGGAACTGAATACTTATTAGCCATGCCCTGAGACGAAGTATCTCTCATATTGTTCGATCCTTGATGACCACTTTGGACAGCGGATTTTTGAACGTCGTTAGAAAGCAATTGCAGACCTGCAAGGTCGTGGACAACTTTTCCAGCGATATTCTCGAAGTTCTTCTGCTTAGAACCGTGCCTGTGTAACATTATTCCTTGTTTTGTTCAGCCTGGATTGTTAAGAGCGACGTGTAATATCTTGAAACATTTTAGCATCGCCAAAAGGTGAGATTTCAGAGAGTGCGTTGCAGTTCAGTGGTCAATTATGCTCTCTTATATATGTATTTATGTTGCATCACTTTACTGATCCCCTTTTTCTGGTGTGCCGCACGATCTATCCCTTTTCCTTATAGAGTTCAACCTTGCTGTTAAGGGTGAAAAAAAAAAAATAGTAAAATAATGAATTTCTAATTCACTCTGATGAACTTAATAATCACAAGAATGCCTAAATTGACGTGTATTTATATGCTGCTCTTATGCAACTCTTGCTCTTAATTTGTCTAACTTGCCAGAAAGATTATTTATAAACGCAGTGAACAAGAATTTGAACAGCCCATATACTATGAACTTCTTTACTTTCACACGTTGGACATTTGCTATCGCAAATGAGATGATTTGATTATTTGAAAAGTGTCAAGAACCAACTAGAATTTACCAGCATCAGCGCCTAGGAACCCGGGAAGGTACACTCTTCTAAACGAGACTGAGCATCACTGTTACTCGAGATACTTCCAAGAAAACAAAGTATAAACGGCAACCTGCGTGATAAAAACTATCTGAACACGTAGATGCGGCTACATATATAGAAAGTCAGCAGTTGATTCCGGAAGAATCCAGAGTACTATATGGTAGACTGGATTTATCTGTCCATATTTGCGGGCTTGATATTCGGATAGCATTGAGGCAGAGACAATATACAGTTTTTGGGTTAATTCTTGGCCTTGTGCTATAGCTAGCACGTCGTCGAATCCTAAGACCTTGTTTGAAAAGAATCGTCCAAAATGGGAGAACTGGCGCCAATGAATAAACCAGACGAAGGTATCACGAACATGTGCCAAAGCTTGTACCGGTACCAAATTATGCGAATGTCAGTCAGTAACAATGTCAGACCCTACTATCAACCCAGATGTAGCTCAAGTGGAACCTACTGTTCTCTCAAGCTTTTTAATAGAAACGCTCATAGAATATCATAGAGAGTTCAATAATAGCGGTATCATAGTTTATCTGATAACGTGCAAACTGTCCTGATCATGAAGCGGAGTTGAATGACAGGGTGATGGAATTGATGGCTAGTTGCATTCGTATGCCTCGGTATAGGCATGCTAATGACACCCTAGGGTGGCTATTAGTATGTTGCAATGCCGAGAGGAGGTTGAATAACAATACCATTACATCAGCCGATAATATAGTGCATTGTATCAGCAAAATTAAGCAGTCAATTTATTTTTTTATCATTTAATGGCGATGGTTGGATAATTGTCTAAGAACAGTATTGAGTATTGCAATAAACCACTAAGGTTAGCCTCACGGCCAAACTATGTTGGTATCACTGTTACTAACAAGGTGGTTGTGTACGTGAAGGCAGATTGGCCTCAGAAGGCTCTTACCATTAAATAACAAGGCCATTATTCCACTCAATAGCTTGGCACTTGCACATTTGTGTGCCATTTACACTGAATGATTCATCTTTTTGATATCATGCAATATAATAATACAGGTGATAGAATGCGAAAAGCACGGGAAATAGGTGACTTTTGAGATAGTTGTTGAATACCATTTCCATAACAATACAATTTGGACAACATTATCTTATACCGAATATAGCTTAAGTTTTACTCGAAAATATAGGAATCCATAAAAGGATCGATGATTCTTCATAATAATATTATGGTTTCTCGTTCCACTTTATATGTTGTCACTCATTATCCTATTGCATTATCAAGTCGTGCGTTCCACCCCCATTAAATTTGATGGCAGCTTTTAAATCTTTACCTTTATGCCATATTTCTACGTCGTATATGTAATAAGATGGATGCTAGACTATAGGGGGTAGGTGGTTCCTCTTCCGACAATCATGAGTAATTACTTGATAGTGGATAGTAAGTTTTGATAGACACTTCCATTTTAAACTGATTTCACTTTTTACAGTGGCTAGAAATTATGTTGTATCTCAAAATGAGATACGTCAGTATGACAATACGTCATCCTAAACGTTCATAAAACACATATGAAACAACCTTATAACAAAACGAACAACATGAGACAAAACCCGTCCTTCCCTAGCTGAACTACCCAAAAGTATAAATGCCTGAACAATTAGTTTAGATCCGAGATTCCGCGCTTCCACCACTTAGTATGATTCATATTTTATATAATATATAAGATAAGTAACATTCCGTGAATTAACCTGATAAACTGTTTTGACAACTGGTTACTTCCCTAAGACTGTTTATATTAGGATTGTCAAGACACTCCGGTATTACTCGAGCCCGTAATACAACAAATTACAATAAGAAATGGGCGTGTGGCGTAGTCGGTAGCGCGCTCCCTTAGCATGGGAGAGGTCTCCGGTTCGATTCCGGACTCGTCCAAATTTTTTGCTACTTTGCAATTAGTGTAACTTCATATTTAAAATTATAGTTAATCAAGAACAGAATATCGTCACAATGCTCTTTAAATGTTACGTACTTCTTACCTCCAGCTTGACTATATACTTGTCAATTCGAGTTAACCCAGATTATGCCCCAACATGGAAAACTGAAAAATATTGATGAAGCGAGGAAAAAAAACGTCATAGGAAAAATTCAAATGTTGCAACTTCAGATGGTTTTCTTCAATATATACAATACTGAAGAAGTCCTTCTTAATAGTTCAAATCTGCTAAGCCATCAAAAAAAGTTCAAGCAATAGTTGGTTCTTAATAGTTCAAATCTGCTAAGCCATCAAAAAAAGTTCAAGCAATAGTTGGTTCTTAATGTCGTTTGGTGGAATCAACACATTTCAACAGTATAACACAGATTTAGGGCTCGGCCATAATGGTGTTAGAATATCCTTAAACTACTTTGATGGTTTGCCGGATCCAAGTCTTTTAAACTCCTTGTACTCGAACGAGCTGAAACTCATTTTCAAATCTCTTCTGAAAAGAGATGAAACTACAAAAGAAAAAGCTTTAATGGATCTTTCCAATTTGATCAGCGACTTTAACCAGAATGAGTGCTTTTTCAATGACATTTTTCTTCTTTGTTGGTCGCAGATATATGCTAAACTGATAATTAGTGATTACAAGGTCATCAGACTGCAATCACATCAAATTACTATAATGCTTGTCAAAAGCCTTCGGAAGAAAATATCGAAGTTTTTAAAGGATTTTATACCTTTGATACTTCTCGGTACATGCGAACTCGATTATAGTGTTTCCAAACCTTCTCTTAATGAATTAACAGAGTGTTTCAACAAAGACCCAGCAAAAATTAACGCCTTATGGGCTGTTTTTCAAGAACAACTATTGAATTTAGTAAAGGAGATTGTTGTAAACGAGAATGAAGATACCATTTCTGATGAACGTTACTCCAGTAAAGAAGAATCTGAGTTTAGATACCACAGAGTTATAGCAAGTGCCGTATTGCTGCTGATTAAGCTTTTTGTTCATAACAAAGACGTCTCAGAACGTAATTCTTCCAGTCTTAAGGTGATTCTTTCTGATGAGTCAATCTGGAAACTACTTAACTTAAAAAATGGGCAAAATACAAATGCCTACGAAACAGTTCTTCGATTGATTGATGTTCTTTATACAAGAGGTTACATGCCTTCCCACAAAAATATAATGAAGTTAGCGGTGAAAAAACTATTGAAATCGTTGACTCATATTACGTCAAAGAATATTCTAAAAGTATGCCCTGTTCTCCCATCAATACTGAACCTTTTAGCTACCTTGGATGACTATGAAGATGGGACAATATGGTCATACGATAAATCTTCTAAAGAAAAAGTACTCAAATTTTTATCGGTTTCCCGTACTTCACCATCGCCAGGATTTTTCAATGCTGTGTTTGCATTGTACAGCTCGACTAAAAGACACAGTTTTCTTGATTATTATCTTGAATGGCTTCCATTTTGGCAAAAATCGGTGCAAAGACTGAATGAAAAGGGCTTTTCTGCGAGAAACAGCGCTGAGGTTCTTAATGAGTTTTGGACAAATTTTTTGAAGTTCGCTGAGGATTCATCAGAAGAAAGAGTGAAAAAAATGGTGGAAAGTGAGATTTTTAACTCTCTGTCTTGCGGGAAATCTTTATCTGAGTACACAAAACTGAACCAGACTCTTAGTGGCGTCTTTCCACCCGATAAATGGGAGAGAGAGATTGAAGATTACTTCACTTCAGACGAAGACATAAGAAAAATAAAGGTGAGCTTTGAGAAGAATCTTTTTGCTTTATTGGTTACTTCTCCTAATAACGAATCCGCAATTAGTCGTTTATTCGATTTTTTTGTGCAATTAATCGAAACAGATCCCTCAAATGTTTTCAACAAATACGACGGTGTATATGATGCTCTCAATTACTTTTTAGATTCAGATATGATTTTCTTGAATGGGAAGATAGGGAAATTTATAAACGAAATTCCAACGTTGGTCCAAGAATCAACATATCAAAACTTTGCTGGTATCATGGCACAGTACTCAAACTCCAAATTTTTCAAAATGAATACTGACGCGATTACTTCGTTGGAAGACTTTTTTATCGTTGCGCTTTCTTTTAACTTACCAAAGACAATAATTTTAGCCACAATGAATGAGTTGGACAATGATATTTATCAACAATTAATGAAATCAGATTCCCTAGAATTAGAATTGTACATTGAAGACTTTATGAAAAATTATAAGTTTGACGACAGTGGGGAAATATTTAAAGGTAATAATAAATTTTTAAATCAAAGGACTATCACCACACTTTACCGAAGCGCAGTTGCCAATGGCCAGGTTGAACAATTTTGTGCTGTTTTGTCTAAATTAGATGAAACTTTTTTTTCAACGTTATTGCTGAATACCGATTTTCTTTCTTGTGCATTGTATGAAGTTTCAGAAGACACTAATGAGAAACTATTCAAGTTGTCATTACAGTTGGCTAAAGGGAATTCTGAAATCGCTAATAAGTTGGCCCAAGTGATTTTGCAACATGCTCAGGTTTATTTCAGCCCCGGGGCAAAAGAAAAATATGTCACACACGCCGTGGAGCTAATTAATGGCTGCAACGATACTTCTCAGATTTTTTTTCCCGCTAACGCAATCGAAGTTTTTGCCAGATATATGCCAGCAATTGATTATAGGTCATCCTTGGTGAGCAGCTTAAGTACTAACACGCATTTGCTCCTTACAGATGATAAGCCTATCAATTTAAAAAATATGCAAAAGCTCATCAGGTATGCTCTATTCTTAGATGCCCTACTTGATGCTCTTCCAGAGCGCGTTAATAACCATATTGTTGCATTTATAACTGTAGTTTCTGAGCTCGTCACTGATTATAATTGCCTTTCAGAGGAACCAAATGATCTTTACTATGATTTTGGGCATACCTTTTTCAAACATGGCAAAGTAAATTTGAACTTTTCTGATATTGTTGGAAACGTTATTCAGCCTGCTAATGGTGGTGATGCTATGCTTACTTTTGATATTGCTGAAAGTAATTCTGTCTACTTTTTTTATTATTCAAGAGTATTATATAAGGTTCTATTGAACAGCATTGATACTGTTTCATCCACCACATTAAATGGGCTATTAGCATCGGTTGAAAGTTTTGTCACGAAAACTGTGAGGGATCAAAAATCTACTGATAAAGATTATCTCCTATGTGCTATATTACTATTGATGTTTAACAGGTCCAACTCAAAAGATGAGATGACGAAATTAAGGACATTGCTGGCATCTCAGTTGATTGGGATTAGAGAAGTAGAACTTGTCGATCAAGAATTCAAGTCGTTAGCTCTTTTAAATAATCTGCTGGATATCCCACAGGCAGATAAACAGTTTGTTCCTATAGCACCGCAGAGACTGAACATGATATTCCGTTCAATACTAAAATGGTTGGATAGTGATCTTGCCTACGAGCCTAGCTTTAGCACCGTTAGATTGTTACTACTAGATTTTTTCACCAAACTGATGAGGTTTGAAGGAGTCAGAGATATGGGCATAACAGCTTTTGAACTTTCGGAAAGGTTGCTGGCAGACTCTCTATCGATGTGTCAAATTGATGACACTTTATATTTGTTAGAACTTCGCTCTTCCTGTTTGAACTTATATGAAACATTGTCGCAAGGCGTTTCCAAAAATGGCGAGGAAATCTCAGAATATGGTGATGAAATTCAAGAAAATTTGATTGAACTGATGTTTCTCAACTTTAATCAAGAAAGAAATAACCAAGTATCCACACTCTTCTACCAGAAATTGTACAAGGTCATTTCCTCAATGGAACTCAAAAAGTTAGAATCTCAATACAAAAGAATATTCGAGGTTGTATTGAATGATAAGGATATCGGTAGTAATATTAATCAATCAAGATTATTAACTACTTTGTTGGGTTCTTTGGTGGTAAAAACACAGCAGGATATTATAATTGAGTATGAACTGAGGATTCAAAAACAAACTGGCTCAGACGTAGATGGTAGTGCATCTGATAATGATGTAAACTCAAAATTTAAACTACCTCAAAAATTATTACAAAAAGTTACTGATGAGGTGCCAAAAGAATACCTTGAATACGAGAATAAAAATTCATTTATTAAATATCTATGGTATTGGCACTTGATACTGATGTACTTCAAAGATACGTCTTATAATATGAGACAAATATTTATTGAACAATTAAAGGAAGCTGGTTTAATCAATAGAATGTTTGATTTCATAACAGATCAAATAGATTTAAGAGATACTGAGTTTTGGAAACAGGTCGACACCAAGGAAATTTCGGAATACAACATTGTCGGCAATAATTTCTCTCCTTATAAAGAAGACATATTTGAAGAATGTAAAAAACTTTTGGGCCATACACTTTATCAGTTGTTTAACAACGTCGGTTGTCTAACGAGTATTTGGTGGTTAAATATAAAAGATAGGACATTACAAAATGATATTGAAAAGTTTGTCTCAGAGTTCATCTCCCCAATTTTGATCAAAAATGAATTTGACGATATCAATTCTAAGATGGACCGCCTGACTTCTAATGATGATGCTTTGACTATTAAATTAAATAATATTACTAATGAAGTGAAGGCAAGCTATCTGATTGACGACCAAAAGTTGGAGATTTCCTTCAAACTACCAAAAAACTACCCTTTAACAAATATCCAAGTTAATGGCGTCTCTAGAGTTGGTATAAGTGAACAAAAATGGAAACAATGGATAATGTCTACACAACATGTAATTACAGGCATGAATGGATCCGTTTTGGATTCGTTGGAGTTGTTTACTAAAAATGTGCACTTACAATTTTCTGGTTTCGAGGAATGTGCCATATGTTACTCTATACTACATGCCGTGGATAGGAAACTACCTTCGAAGACATGTCCGACTTGTAAAAATAAGTTCCACGGAGCATGTCTTTACAAGTGGTTTCGATCATCGGGTAACAATACATGTCCATTATGCCGTAGTGAAATTCCATTTAGAAGGTAGACTATCGCATATAAATTTCATATAAATGTACTACATTTTTTAAACAAAGTTCCTTTTATTATTGTGCTCTCTTACAAATTATACAATCCAGCCCTATACCTTGCCAATCCAGCCCATCACCCGGATATTCTGGAAATTTTTTCTCTTCAGGATTTTTTCAGGATAAAAATCGAACTTGAAAGAAGAATGGTTTTTAGTTCAGGCCTTGTTTTCAGTTTTTAGCTACTAAAAGAGGGATAACCATTGATGAAATTCTATTGAATGTCCCCAATTTTCGGAAAAGGACTGCACCGAAATATTTCAATCAAAATCATTTATCGTTTTGTTTAGCTATTTTTTTCTCAAATTATCACTCTTTTCTTCCTTTTTCATTCTCTCAATTGTTCTTTTTATTTGAGGAAATTTGATTGTATTGCATATACAACTATGCGATGCACTTTGTTCATTTTAACTTTGGATATATGTGCCTTGCTATGAACGCGTTCATTTTTAAGTGACCGGACCCTAAAATATTCAGGTAGCATGACGGAAGCTATGAATTAATCCTGGTGGAGGGGTGTGTTCAGTTTGAGGGAGGATGATAAAATGGAACGGAGATTGCAAGGAGACGTAGAAAATAAAGTAGGAGCAAATGGATTTTCTGCTTGGCGGTATAGCACGTTTGAGTTTTTCAGTCGTGTCTATGTTCAGGTTTATGATATGCTGTGGTTGATTCTGTTGATTCACACGTTTCGCTTCCATATAGTGTGTTAACGGAAACTCCATGTTAAGGTTTATTATAAGAAAATTTTTTGAATTTGTTCTTTTTATATTGGTTTACTCTCCTCGTGATTTCTTTTCTTTTTTTATCGTCATCCTCTCTGAATGTATTTATTACGCATGGCTTTTATTCATTGCTTTCTAACTGTGATGGGAGTTTTTTTCTTGTTGCATAAATGAACGTGGGCGAGGTTTTTATTTTCAAACTTGGTGTACTATAGTGCAATGCGTTGTTAATTGTAATACGATGTTTCTTCGATAAAAGGAGCGAAGGGAGAAGGTGAAATTACGAAGGAAAGAAAGAGATGAGAAATCAAGAATGAAGCAAGACATTGATTGATATGGTTGTTTTCGGTGCATGTTTGATTACTAAAAGTTGGGGCATTCGATGGTTTACAGAAGTCATAAATTCAAATATCCCGTTTAATCGCTCATCTATTAAAATCAATAGTAGAATGTAGTTTCATACCCGGGAGAAATTCATAGTTTAGATCACGCTTAATAATGTCAATCTTGTCTTGCTGAAATGAAACTTAAACATGTTTATGTGTAATGTTATTTATTAATTATTAACTGTATCTGTAGGAGAAGAAACTATGTATTGTGCAAGTAGTTCAGGTGTTTGCAAATTGATGCTCTTAGAAAATGAAACGTAGTGTTTATGAAGGGCAGGGGGGAAAGTAAAAAACTATGTCTTCCTTTAAGTGTTTTCTTTATAAACTCTTTCCACATCTGGCTTGACAGCCGCTAGAATATCTCTTCTCTTTAATTTTTGGGCGGATGTAACAAGGCCATTTTCTGGAGTCCATTCTTCTTCAAAAAAAACAATGCCACATAATAATTCAATACCATTCAAGCCTTGAGATTTGGCAGTTGACAGCATATCTTTGCAAACGGCATCCTGTAGCTTCTTTTCATGGATATAGCTTTCGACATCTTCACCTGGTACCATTATACCTAATTCGATAGCCAGCTTAGACAAGGGTCCTAAGTTAGGGACCACAATACCGACAGGCTTAACTTTGTTTTCATCAGCGTAGACACAGATGTTTTGGACGTAAGGATTTGATCTGTAAATGGATTCTAATTTTTCCAATGCAATGTACTCACCATTTAAGGTCTTAACCAAATTTTTCTTTCTATCAATGATCTTAACTTGTCCCTTGGGGGTCCATTCAGCGATATCACCGGTACGGAACCAGCCATCATCGGTAAAGGCCGCAGCAGTTTCTTCAGGATTCTTATAGTATTCAGAACAGATGGGTGCACCCTTTAACAGCAATTCACCTTGATTATTCTTGGCAAAATAGCCCAAATCTTCGACATCCACCAATTTAGCTGTAATAGTTCCGACAAGGTCACCAGCAATACCGTAATCAAAATGTTCAGGCTCCAGGACACAGGCATTAGCCACACCCTCAGTTAGCCCATATCCAATGAGCATAGGACATAGAAGGTTGGAGAGGAATTTTTGGGCGTCTATGCTGATTGCAGACCCACCGTTCAGAATAAACCTTAAGTTTCCACCGGTTGCTTCTCTGATTCTCTTGAAGATCAACCCACTCAGCAAGCCGCTACATGGTATATTTCTCTCTTTCAAAGCATAGACAGTCCAGAAAAGCGTTTGAGACCAACCGGGCAATTCGTTGATCTTGGCCAGGATACCTTTTCTCACTGTTTCCCAAACTGCGGCGACACCCACCATTACGGTAGGTTTAAACTCCATCAGGTCACCTTGGCAATTACGTGTAGAAGTTGGGGTTAAAGTCTTGACATTGGCGTACCCTAGGATACCATTCCAGTAGAACGCTTCGAATTCAAAGGTTAATTCAAAAATATGAGCCAATGGCAAGAATGCGATAATACGGTCTGTTGGGCCAATCCATCCGATAACGTTATGGCCCACACCACCAATACCAGCTACAATGTTGTAATGTGTCAATACCACACCCTTTGGTGTACCAGTGGAACCAGAAGTGTACATGATACAAGCTGGATCTTCAGGCTTGGGGAAATGCAATTCAACCTCGTCCTTGGCCTTTTTACCTATCTCAATAATTTCATCGAAACTGTAGATTTTTATGTCCGGTCTAACTTCCTTGATTTTGTCAACAGCATCCTTGGCAGCCTTGTAAAGCTTACCATTTTGTCTTTTGTCACTTGGATCGATGGGTTCGTTGTGAATGACGAATTTTACGTTCTTGGCGGTTTTCAAAGGAACTGCTAATTTGGACAACAGCTGGTTGTCCGTGAAAATGGCGACGGAATCTGTTTCCACCATGGAGTGAATCAAACCGCTCTCACCCAAAGTGTCGTACGCGGTGACCACAGGAATACCTTGTGACATGCAACCAAGAAAAGTTTTCATCCACTTGTGAGAAGTAGAGGCAAAGATGTGGAACTTGTTCTCACCGTTAGGTTTAACACCAATCTTTATCAGCCCACGTCCAATGTCGTGCATTACGCAGATCATCTCCTCGTATGTCATGGTTATGTAGGGAGTCAGTTCGTAGTACAACCATGTTTTTTCGATGGGCTTATCCTTACCATCCACCCTCTTGACTATGGTTTTTTTCGTCTCATGTATATCTATAATATCTCTCCATGCCATACCGTCTCTCTTACCACCCTTGGTAAAACATTCCAGGGCGAATTCGTACAGTGTAGATGCTGAGGAGTTTATGGGTCTAATCAAAGGCTGGTCTTTAACCCTGATATTTCTTCTTGGAGCGGTTTCATGCTCATTGGCGGCTTCGCCAACTGCAACGGAATATTGTTCGGTCATTTTGATGCGTACTTCTTAGTTTTTCAAGAAATAGTGAAGAACAGAGAAAAAAATGATGTGTTACTAATGCTGGTTCTTTTGTATTCTCGCTTTTATGTCAACTCAGAGGGGTTGCAAACAAAAGAAAAGAATGATCAGTTATTGTCTATCTGTTGAGCCTTATCTGAAAGAGGTAGAACAAAAGATGGGCTGTTTTTGTTGGGGTAAAGCGGCGCCGCGAATGTTCTTAATGAGGTGAAAAGAATGCAGAAGAGAAAGATGAGGGCTAAGAGTAGAAAGAACGAGATGAACGAAGGCCGAGAAACACCCAGAATAGAAAAATAGATCGCCGACAATCGAGGGTTCTTAATTGATGGGGACATCGTTGGAGCTTATATAAGTTTGCCGCTACTTGGCGAAGATGGTTGAGCTGGGCGGTTCGGTTTGCGCTTTTGTCTTTCTTGTTACTAAGTATGATTGTTTTTTGTTGGGAAACGGCAAAGACGCGCAGCCAAAAAGCCGAACAGTTTAGTGAGTCTCTTCTTTAAGCGCCCAACACGCTCCATCGTGTTGGATAAAGCGTATGCAACAATTATTTCGGCATCGAACCCGCGGAATAAGCATCGGCTCGGGAGATATTTTTGTTTAGTTGGTATTGTTATCGTGTATAAATTTCTGTCCCTGTGCATTGTGATGTAAATGGCCTATTGTATTGTCAGGTCCCTGTCCGTTCCTTGATGGTATATCGGCACCTGAGCAAATCCAACAAAACCGGGCTCGCCCGCGCGGAAGAAAGTGCGATTGACGATTGTAGCTGAGCTGAACAAAAGAGACGGACATGTGAAACGGTGCTGCGGTGGTAGGTGCTGCTTTGTAGAATGGGGGAGAAGATTCGCCTACATACATACATACATACATAGACGGGTACTATTGTAGCGCTGCGCAGGAACATAGATACACGAATATACAGAAAGGAATAGTAGTAATATAGCGATGGGCTTATTTTCATTTGATGGTGGCAAAAAGGAATCACAACCCCCTAATACCCGTTCACAGAGAAAGTTGTGCTGGGAGTCCAGGGACGCATTCTTCCAGTGTTTGGACAAGGCAGACATCTTGGACGCAATGGACCCCAAGAATAGCAAGAGTATAAAGTCGCACTGCAAGGTGGAAAATGAAAAATTTGAGGAGAATTGCGCCCATAGCTGGATCAAGTACTTCAAGGAGAAGAGGGTCATCGACTTTAAGAGAGAGGAGACCATCAAGAGAATCGAGCAGGAAGCTAAACAGAGGGAACGAAATCAGTGAGTTTTTAGTGAGTTATTGGCTCATATTAACATATATATTCCCATAAAACATTTGACAGAAAGGTAATAATTAAAGGATAGTCATGTAGATACAAACGAAAATTTTATGTTTTTTTCTTCGTTTTGCGAAAATTCGCATGAGTGTCTCTGTATATATATATAACAAAAAGATGAAAAAAGGGAAGGTAGAAAAAACCGCGCTAAGTTTTGGCAGTGACGGTGACTGTCTTGTACTTGGTCTCGGTGACCGTTGTGGTAATAACGTCTAGCGGATTCAGTTCTCTCTTGCCTTTAGAAGATGAGCCGCTACCAACATCAAAAACTTCGATGTTGGCCTTGGCGCCGTTTCTGGCGGTGACAACACAAAAGTTTCCACCACCAGCCCCGGAAGAACCACCGCCAGAACTTGTCACTTCGTTGACTCCATTAGAACTTGGGTCAATGGAGCATGGTAGGCCTTCACATTGTGATTCGTCATCACAAGTAATTCTAATACCGAATGAAGGCTTAACGTTCTTGAACGGACATGACGATTCCAGGTAGACGGGGTTCCATCCAATCTTTACAAAAGTGTTCTGGTTGTCGTCCATGTTGGAACCAGCTACAAATGGGGCCCAGTTCCCCTGTGGATTTGCACTACTACCCCACTGGCATGCATCCTCTACGCTTACACCGGGAGCATTTACGTAGTAATGCGACGCGGTGGAGGCCCAGTAGTCTGTACCAGGCACAGCCAGCGTTTGCTTTGACCCAGAGCCGACTAAGGTTGGGATCAGCATAGCTTCGTTGCCCGGAAGCACGGTCTGGCAAAATGCAACGTCACCGCTGTTAGCGTTGTTTTTCGCTATTACGGTTCCCTTCCCATCATAACAATAGTCTTTATCACTGTTTGGCTTTTGCAAGTTACCGTTAGAATCACAGTACAAACCTCCATTTTGACATTTAGGATAAGAGTATGTGGTAGCCGAAGGGTCCCATTGCCCCATTAGTTGACCTGGTTTGCAAGCGTAAGGGCACCATGAACCGTAGGAACATTCTTGGTCAGGGCTCATAGCCCATCCTCCATTAGATCCACCTTTTTGTACTGCGACCATCCCATCGTAGTTAGGGAACGCACACGTTCCTCCACGCTTGGCATGCTCATGATGATCTTGATTTGTATTTTCCGTCATTTGAATACTGGGCGATGGCGCGGCGGTCGCCGTGAACACGCCGACACTCAAAATTGACAGTAAGGAATATGGTGTCAGTAATTTGCAAAGTACCATTTTCTCTCGATATTCGATTGGGACGTTCAGTAATATATATGTTTAGTAGGAGAGTCCTATCTTTATCTCACCTGTTTGAGGGAAAGGAAATGATATGAAAGTAGTTGCATTTTTATAGGTGAAAAAAAGAGAACTAGCTAAAAAGAAATTAAATATCGTTCTCTTATTCACCGATACATCGCCCATGAAATCGACTGAGTAGCTAAGTAAGATGATGTAGAAAAAGAAAAAGAAAAAGAAAAAGAATAAGAAAAAGAATAAGAAATAAGAAATAAGAAGAAATCAAAAAAAAGAAACAATAATGCTTTGCGGACCCGCTGCTACTAAAGCACTTCCACTTGAAAAAAGAAACTACCGCCGTGGCACTGGTAGGTTTACAGATTCAAAAAAAAAAAAAAAAAACTGAGATCTTTACTACATAAAAAGAAAGTTATCTCGGTTTGCAGATCGGTGCAGGTCCCATGAGATAAACTTTTGCGTTGAGTTCTGGACTCTTGATGTATCTCCGGACTACAGTATTCATTCTGCTAAGGGGAAGGCGTCTGGCTAAGTTCAGCCAGACTTCCTTTCTACAACCCTTTTTACTAGCTGAGCCTACTTCCCAGGAAGCAAAAAAAATTCTTGCTACTTTCTCTTCATGACGCAGCGTAGTGAGTGCATTTGTCTTTCCCTACCTACGCCGAAAATATATATGTCATATAACGGAAGTCATAAACGGTGACTCCTTTTTGTTTTTGCTGGTCAACCTTAAAGAAACAAAAACTCTAATATGATTTCTTGGCATAGACCCACACACCCTCGGAAAACCTCATTTTTCAAAAGAAAAAAAATGCCGTTTTTGTTTGCGAAAAATAACGTCCCTCCCTCTGTTTTCCTTCTTCAGATGGCCTTGAAGGTGAGGAATGAGGTGGTTGCTGCATCAGCTAAAACTTTTCATTGCAAAGTCATCAGAGCTCAAAGTTTCATAAAAGAATATAACATTCAAGATACTTTAAAGGGCTTGGCGCAGTAATTTTTCCCTATCGATATCCGTCAGGAATACCAGGAAACTAATAGAGTCATGATCACCGGTAAAGAATTGAGAATCATCTCTCTTTTGACCTTAGACACGGTTTTTTTCCTATTGGAAATTACCATAGGTTATATGTCACATTCATTGGCCTTGATTGCCGATTCATTTCACATGTTGAATGATATCATCTCTCTTTTAGTGGCACTATGGGCTGTGGATGTGGCCAAAAACAGGGGTCCAGACGCTAAATACACTTATGGATGGAAAAGAGCGGAAATTTTGGGTGCTTTAATCAATGCTGTTTTTCTTATTGCCCTGTGTTTCTCTATTATGATTGAAGCTTTACAAAGATTGATTGAACCTCAAGAAATTCAAAACCCAAGGTTGGTTTTATACGTTGGTGTAGCAGGGTTAATTTCTAATGTCGTAGGTTTGTTTTTGTTCCACGATCATGGCAGTGATAGTCTGCACTCACACTCTCATGGCTCTGTGGAAAGCGGGAATAACGATTTGGACATAGAATCTAATGCGACTCATTCCCACTCTCATGCATCTCTTCCAAACGATAATTTGGCCATCGATGAAGATGCTATTTCGAGTCCTGGGCCCTCAGGGCAAATTGGTGAAGTGTTGCCACAATCAGTAGTAAACAGATTATCAAACGAAAGCCAACCCTTATTGAACCACGATGATCATGACCACAGCCATGAATCGAAGAAACCAGGTCATCGCTCTTTGAATATGCATGGTGTCTTCTTACATGTACTAGGTGATGCTCTGGGTAATATTGGTGTTATTGCAGCTGCTTTGTTTATTTGGAAAACTGAATATTCTTGGAGATATTACTCGGATCCAATCGTTTCTTTAATCATCACCATTATTATTTTCTCTTCCGCTCTGCCCTTATCACGTAGAGCTTCAAGAATTTTACTACAGGCTACTCCTTCTACAATTTCTGCTGATCAGATTCAAAGAGAGATTTTGGCAGTACCTGGCGTGATAGCGGTCCATGACTTCCACGTCTGGAACTTAACTGAATCAATATATATTGCATCTATCCACGTTCAAATAGACTGTGCACCTGATAAATTCATGAGCTCCGCCAAGCTGATAAGAAAAATATTCCATCAACACGGTATTCATTCTGCAACTGTTCAACCAGAATTTGTTTCTGGAGATGTTAATGAGGATATTCGCAGAAGATTTTCTATCATAGCAGGTGGTTCACCATCTTCGTCTCAAGAAGCCTTTGACAGCCATGGAAACACTGAGCATGGTAGAAAAAAGCGTTCACCTACTGCCTATGGTGCTACTACAGCATCATCTAATTGTATTGTAGATGACGCTGTAAACTGCAATACTTCCAATTGCCTGTAATAAAGATATAAAGGGCTGAAGCCGTCGGTGAATTTATCCCAAGGTTCTACAGAGAACATAAACTATATACTATTTACATAATTAATTCTTAGACGTATAGGAAGAAGGCAGTTCTTCCTAACTCAAGAACTGCGTTATTCAATGTATGAATACGCTATCTTTTAGCTATAAATCTCCATTAAAAATTTGTATGCAATATGTGCCACAATCCTTCCTCATCTTTTTTTTGAGACTTTTAACCCAGACATAAAATACCCCCATACATCCAGAATAGCGTTTTTATGTCTCAAATAGTTAACTTTTTTCAGCGCGCGCAGAGCAGGAAACAAATTAAGCTCACTTCGGTGTGGTACCAGCCCAGGAATACCGCTTCTCAATAAGCGTTCCCCTCTAAACCCTGCTGCAATTTACTAAGTGCATTGAGGCAGAATCCAGCGCACATTTGATGCTCTTAGCCCAACTCTAAGCCGGGCGCCTGCTTGTTCCCTCCTGTACCAAAATCTGACCGTGGCAAGGTATCGCCAAATTTCATTTTAAACATTGAGGTTGAAGAATTTGGACAATCATAAGCATCTATATAGTTCCTCAAGTCTTTTAAGGAAAAACAGTGCGGAAAAAGTGAGTAAATACCTACTAAACTATGCCACAAAAATGGAAGAGTAATGCCATCTACATCGCAGAACTAGGCTCGGAGCGATCATGAAATGAATGACCACACTGCGTTTAAAACTTAAGCTACTATCACCACTAAAATAGTTCAACTAGGATTACACTCTAAATATGTCAAGGAAAACAGCGAGTTTGTTACGACCGAAAAGAAATGAACGACGTTAATTGTACCATGCTGAATAATATGATCCCATCCATCCTAGAAATACGATTGCAAAAGAAGTGTATAGGTTCTTTTTGGTTCAATGACGAAACACCTGAGTTAAACTTTCATGGATCTTTCAAATGTCTAAAAGGCTATTACCTGACCTTGCGAATGTGATAATAACTCCTCCATAAAAGCTTCCCTTTTCTCATGTGTCACATGGACTTCATACTAACATTCAAATTTGTGATTTTTCATGAAAATCCTTGTTATTTTATCAGTGGCTCACTTTAAAGAATACCAAGTTATTGGCCGTCGTTTGCCAACTGAATCTGTTCCAGAACCAAAGTTGTTCAGAATGAGAATCTTTGCTTCAAATGAAGTTATTGCCAAGTCTCGTTACTGGTATTTCTTGCAAAAGTTGCACAAGGTTAAGAAGGCTTCTGGTGAAATTGTTTCCATCAACCAAATCAACGAAGCTCATCCAACCAAGGTCAAGAACTTCGGTGTCTGGGTTAGATACGACTCCAGATCTGGTACTCACAATATGTACAAGGAAATCAGAGACGTCTCCAGAGTTGCTGCCGTCGAAACCTTATACCAAGACATGGCTGCCAGACACAGAGCTAGATTTAGATCTATTCACATCTTGAAGGTTGCTGAAATTGAAAAGACTGCTGACGTCAAGAGACAATACGTTAAGCAATTTTTGACCAAGGACTTGAAATTCCCATTGCCTCACAGAGTCCAAAAATCCACCAAGACTTTCTCCTACAAGAGACCTTCCACTTTCTACTGAACTGTGCATATTTGAATTTTAAGATATAAAATATTTTTCTGATACTTTAATAGTTTATTTTTATGTATTATCAATTCTGTAGAATTTAATAATTTCAACATTTCATGAACGGCCAGAGGTAAATGGGTAAGGCTTCCTTTCAAAGAATCTATAGATATTAAGGTTTGCATGAAGTAAATAGCTGATAACCTTAGTACAATTAGAACAAGTTGAGACAAATAGGAAGCACCCCAGCATAAGAGCAATATCCTCAGAAAAAAAAAATGACTAAGCTAAATAATTAATTTTTTTAAAAAAAACTTATAGTACAATACACGCTAATGTTTGGCAACTGGGGTTTCACCAGTCATTCTGGCGACAAATTCCTTCGCCATATCACCAAAACCAACCATGAAGACAGTTTGCCAGATACCTAAACCAATTCTTGGGGTGACACCACGGTAAAGACCCTTTAGACCATTTGATTGATAGATGTATTTAAATGTCTTACCAACAGTCAAATTTTTTGGTCTGTTTGGATCTTCCTTCTTAGATTGCATTTCAACTCTAATGACTTCGATTGGTTGATTCCAAGCACTTAAACCACCACCTAAAGCACTGGCACCAATTTTCTCGAACGGATTCAACTTGTCGTCTTTATTGGTTTTCCCGGTGATCTTTCTGATACCATCTTCCACTAGTCTGGACAAACCAAAACGAGAACCCCAGTTGGTCATTTGTCTAATAGCAACAGCATTAACACCCTTATTAATACCTCTAATACCTTCCTTTTTATAAATATTCTTGAACACACTCCAAGAAGATTGTGGGACACCACCTGCGGAGGCAGATTTATGTCTTGTAATTTCCACCGTTTTCATACAGGTACAGAACCCCATGGTTAAGTAGGCTTGAGTGACACCACCCGTGACACCACCTAATATACCTGAGGCAAAGTTGTTCAACCCCAAACTTTTGAAACGATACTCAGCCTCAGCTGACACGAACAGCAACACCGCACCTTTAGTGGAGGCTTCGATCCATGCCCATGGAATCAAACCTTGGTAGTAACCCAAGATACCACCTCTTGACCAGACATGCTTAACAGATTCTAAAAATGTGAAGTTTCTGTTTGCAGCCATTGTGGTCTTAACAACCTCCAAAGGTTGCCCTAATGTAGTCACCTCTGACAAGTTTAAACAGGCACCCAATAGGATATTAGAAAACGAGACTGGCTTTTTTTCTATTACGTTTGCTGCAGCAGTATTAGTGGTAGATGGCATAGCTATAATGACGTCGGGCTTTTCCTAGCTTTATTTGTACAAAAGACTTATATAAAAAGATTGTATCAGCGCTGTTTATATCTCAATGAAAGTAGATATATATACCGTAAGCGAGTTGAAACAATGACTTGAGGTGGGCAGCTTCGGACTTTTTGCAAAATTCAAATCCGAATATCTAGAAGATTGTATTGACAGCGTTTTTTAAATGTCCGTAGATTTCTCGAGATATATAAATGTTACAGAAGGTAAGATCCATGCAAGAGGCTAATGCGTTTTTCTTTTTTTTTTTTAGAGTGCGATATCTTGTCATAAGTTTACACAATGGGACAAAGGAAGCTAAAACATGAGTGCAAAAGAAGGGCCCATGTTTGTCGCCCTATGCATTTAGCCAATCATCTTTTTTTTTGCGTGATCTTTATCAATCGTGATTCTCTGCCTTCTGAGTGAAAAAAGTCATGATCTTCGCGTTATTGCAGCGGAATTTGCCGACAGGACCTAGGTCTTGAGAAAGAAAAGTGATAGGGTAAGTAATGGAAGAAGAGGGCACAGGTCCAATCACGCAGCTTCATTACAGGGCTATAATTGCAAGAATAATAACTTTCAACCATATAGAAATCCAATACAGTATATTGGTATTGTTTAGAAAGGTATTAAGAAGGCAGTAGCATACAGAGTATATATCTATAGGCAGAGCATCAGATCATAAAGATAGTGGTGAAATGGCTAGAACCAAAAGTAGGAAGCGTTCCGGAAATAACCAAAATAAGAATGCGTCTGTGGTAAATAATAAGGCTGAGATCGCCGCCATGATTGATGCAAGAAGGCTTGAGCAAAAGAAAAAGGGTGGGGTGACTAACAGCAAAGGAAAGACGAATAAGGTAGTGGATGCGAAGTTAGAAAAAGAGTTCAAAGACGTTTTACAACGATTTCAAGTGCAAGAGAATGATACGCCGAAGGAAATCACGAAAGATGAAAAGAACAATCATGTCGTTATTGTTGAGAAAAACCCAGTTATGAACAGAAAGCATACAGCAGAAGATGAATTGGAGGATACACCCTCGGATGGTATTGAGGAGCATCTATCGGCAAGAAAACGTAGGAAGACTGAAAAACCTTCACTTTCGCAGTTAAAAAGCCAGGTACCGTATCCTCAAATTATAGAATGGTACGATTGTGACGCAAGATATCCAGGCTTACTAGCGTCAATTAAGTGCACCAAAAATGTCATTCCTGTTCCAAGCCACTGGCAGTCCAAGAAGGAATATCTATCTGGCCGTTCTCTGTTAGGTAAAAGACCTTTTGAACTTCCTGACATTATCAAGAAGACAAATATAGAACAAATGAGATCGACGCTTCCGCAAAGCGGACTGGATGGTCAAGATGAAAAGTCACTAAAGGAGGCCTCAAGAGCAAGAGTGCAGCCGAAAATGGGCGCCTTGGATTTGGATTACAAGAAGTTACACGATGTGTTTTTCAAGATAGGAGCCAACTGGAAACCTGACCATTTGTTATGCTTCGGTGACGTCTATTATGAAAATAGGAATCTTTTCGAGGAAACGAACTGGAAAAGAATGGTTGATCATAAGAGACCGGGGAGAATTAGCCAAGAGCTTCGTGCCATAATGAATTTACCCGAAGGTCAACTACCACCATGGTGTATGAAGATGAAAGACATTGGATTACCTACGGGATATCCTGATCTGAAAATTGCCGGCTTGAATTGGGATATAACGAATTTAAAAGGCGACGTTTACGGAAAAATAATCCCTAATCACCATTCAAGGTCCAAGAAACAGGGTAGAAACTATTTTGGCGCATTGATCTCATTTGAAACCCCTGAATTTGAAAATTCAAAAGAGGATACACAGGCGAATGCGGAAAATGGGCGCCAAGATGACAAAATCGATGATGAAGTAGAGCATAAGTTAGATCACTTCCAGGAAGACATATCCGAAGTGACAAGCGCAGAAGAAAAACTTGAGAGAAACGAAGAGGAATCGGAGAAGCAACTATATACTGTATTGAAATAACTACTAAATATCGCATAGGTACTTCAGTTTTACAAAATTTTACATGTGGTACTATTTCTCACGTACGAGTTTTTTTCTTTTTTAAATGCGGCCCTAAACCATGCTGAAATTTTTCATGAGCTCATCGCAAAATTTATCTCATTATCAGGTCATATAGTCACTCTCAGGAGAATCCTGCTCGATCAAAGTGAGGCAAGTAAATGCGCATATAGAAGAGAGCAAAACTGTCCTATTTACAAGCTTTTCAAAACAATGGGCTCAAAAGTAGCAGGTAAAAAGAAAACCCAGAATGATAATAAACTAGATAACGAAAATGGTTCACAGCAGCGCGAAAATATCAATACCAAGACGCTTTTGAAAGGCAACCTTAAGATATCAAATTACAAATATCTTGAGGTGATTCAACTAGAACATGCTGTGACAAAATTGGTGGAGTCTTACAATAAAATAATTGAACTTTCACCAAATTTGGTAGCTTACAATGAAGCCGTTAACAATCAAGATAGAGTGCCTGTTCAGATACTTCCTTCTCTATCACGTTATCAATTAAAACTGGCAGCTGAATTAAAAACCTTACATGATCTTAAAAAAGACGCAATTTTGACAGAAATTACTGATTATGAAAATGAATTTGATACTGAACAAAAGCAACCTATATTGCAAGAAATCAGTAAAGCTGATATGGAAAAGTTAGAGAAGCTAGAACAAGTTAAAAGGGAAAAGCGAGAGAAAATAGATGTAAATGTGTACGAAAATTTAAATGAAAAGGAAGATGAAGAAGAAGACGAAGGAGAAGATAGCTATGACCCAACAAAGGCTGGTGATATCGTCAAGGCAACAAAATGGCCTCCAAAATTACCAGAGATTCAAGATTTAGCGATTAGGGCCAGGGTATTTATTCACAAATCCACAATAAAGGATAAAGTTTACTTGTCTGGATCAGAAATGATCAACGCACATAATGAAAGACTAGAATTCCTAGGCGATTCGATCTTAAATTCTGTTATGACATTAATTATTTATAACAAGTTTCCCGATTACAGCGAGGGTCAGTTATCAACATTAAGGATGAATTTGGTAAGCAACGAACAGATCAAACAATGGTCAATAATGTACAATTTCCATGAGAAACTTAAGACAAATTTTGACTTGAAGGATGAAAATTCCAATTTTCAAAACGGCAAACTAAAACTGTATGCAGATGTGTTCGAAGCTTACATTGGCGGCTTGATGGAAGATGATCCAAGGAATAATTTGCCCAAAATAAGAAAATGGTTAAGAAAGCTTGCCAAACCTGTCATTGAGGAGGCTACCCGTAATCAAGTTGCCTTGGAGAAGACGGATAAACTTGATATGAATGCTAAAAGGCAGCTTTACTCTTTGATTGGCTATGCTTCATTACGTCTACATTATGTTACCGTAAAAAAACCCACTGCAGTTGATCCTAATTCCATAGTTGAGTGCAGAGTAGGTGATGGAACAGTTTTAGGGACCGGTGTGGGCAGAAATATCAAAATTGCGGGTATTAGGGCTGCAGAAAATGCTCTTCGTGACAAAAAAATGTTAGATTTTTACGCCAAACAAAGAGCTGCCATTCCTAGGAGTGAATCTGTGTTAAAAGATCCCTCACAAAAGAATAAGAAAAGAAAATTCTCAGATACAAGCTGAAACGTTCCTTTTACACAACCATGATGGAACTTGCATTGATTTTCTTTAGCCATATAATTATCGCATATATGTCATTCATAAAACGTTTATAAAACATTAGAATATTTGATATATTTGAATATTTGATAAAAAATTTGATAATTTTTGGGATTCCATTGTTGGTCAAAGCTATAAAATTATGTATGTACTAGAAGTTCTCCTCGAGGGTATAGAAATCCTTAAAATGGAATCGGTATCTTACCATAAATGTTCCACTAGAATGTCATCAGATGAAAAAGACGAAAGAAACATATGACTAGCTCGCGTGGCGTAATGGCAACGCGTCTGACTTCTAATCAGAAGATTATGGGTTCGACCCCCATCGTGAGTGTTTTTTAGTATTTTTTTTAAAAACAATTGTTCCTCTCTAAATTTTAATCAGTTTTTGATCATGAAGGGTTTTGTATGTAGCACATAAACATTTTTACTGAAAGAAAAGGATAGCCTAAATATTAGAATACAATAAAATTTTTTTGAGCCTAGTTTGACACATTTAAAACAGCATCCACACAGCCCCACCAGTTAGCACACTCAGTATGACTGCTGTGATGATAGCGGCACCAGCGCGATCACCTTTCTTAATGTTTAAATTGTTTTGTAGCACGTTAGTGGTCGATGAGTTCATACCGGCATTCGCGTCACCTTTTGACGTACCGCCATTATCTTCCTTATATGGAGCTGGCCTGTCATGAATTAAAAGATTTTGAATAACTTCTAGAGCACTCATTTGCTCACCTAATCCATAGTAGCCATCATTGGTTTGTTTCTGCCAATTTAAACCACATGTATGCCCATCTGTACCACCATTACATGATTTTGCAGCGGCCTCAGCACTTGTTTTTATCAAATCATCAATTGTGTCCCTAGTAAAGGGAGCCATGACACTTGTAAGACCAAGCATACGAGAAAAAATACTTTTGAATGTTCTTTGATCGGTGTTACAGGTGCCATAGTCTTGACAAGCGCTTTCGTACATAATACTATCTTTGAAGAAATAAGATTTAGCACCATTTAGAATTTTTGTCAAACTGGTCTCCCATTCACCTGTTCCATTTGTAGCATTATACATGTATGCAAGACCACCAAGCACGATACCGTGATTATAAGTCCATTCAATTTTTGTAATATCAGTGCAATTTGTATCAATTTCAGCACCATCAAAGACATTTGCGGTATCGTTAAGAACCACATACCCGACATCCACTAGCCAGTCGAAAACCTGTTCAGCAACCTCCAAATATGTAGTGTTACCAGTATATCTGCCCAACCTCGCCGCAATCTGGAACAAACATGCATTTGAAACTGTATTTTTATAATTATAACCACTATTCCAAGTGAAAATTTGCCATCTCAGACCACCGCCACAGTGCTCTGAATCCCATCTTGAGTACATGGTGTTGAAAACAGCTTGTACCATTGCCAACCAACCTGGCTTGCCGTCACCGGGGTCTGTAAAATTTCTCTCGACAGCACCCATAACAGTAATACCCCAAATACCTTGGTCATCATTCCCCTCAACCATCGTTTGGTTGGACGGGATATAATCGTAATTGGAACCAGTTTGCGCTAATAGTGCATCGTATAGTAATTCTTGATATGTATCATTCTCACAAAGAAACCAATTTTCCAACATGCCACCAAATGCTTCCCCTGCATGCCACCAATAGTATGGTGACTGAAACATCCCAACGGTACCACCGTATCTAGTACCCTCATAGTAATCCAGCATACCACCTTGAATTAACGCTGTCGCATCACAAATTGACGTTTTGCTAGTAGTATCCAAATCCATGGCATGAGTGGCTTTAAAAAATGACAGAAACGTAAAGCATATCGATAAGATCATCTTCGCACTAATATTGACGATCATATCTGCGTTCTGGATATGATTTCGTTCTAATTTGTTCGTCCTATATAACAACCAAAAATTAATAAAGGTGATTCAAAATGAGATAAAGGACAATGTACACAGTCAATTACTTAATTAGATATTTGAGTAAAGCTGATCTTTTGGAGAAATGGGCTTTTCATTAATTTACATTCTATTTTTGGGTTATACTCAGTTTCGCTTTACGCGGATTACATTGTTTTTTTTTCGGGCGTGGCTCAGATTGTGAAAAAGAAATTAAACAATTTAAGATTACGGTTATCGCATTAGAGGCAGAATAACTTGAAAATGGGAAATTCCCCAAGAAGGTGACCTATACATGACAATGCCAGGATATCATACATAAAATACATAACCCGTTTCTTGTTAATTGATTTCTTTCACCTTTTTATTGATTGTATTCATCTTTTTCTAATTATCGAAAGTGTCATTCGTGAAATTCTTCAGAAAATTTAGAATGTTATCGTCAATCAATTGGGCTACTGGGTCAGAAAATCTAGAGGCAATTTCATTATGTACTTTAGTAATGCCCATATCTTGTACTGCAACACTCAGAGCATCTATTAATATTATTGAGAACTCGATGTACCAACGATGATTCCAGCAACAAATCTTGACTACTAGATCGATGATTGAGCTGTCGATGTCATTGATACTTGACAATATTTGAGAAGAGGTTAACTCGGAGTTTGCTGAGACTGAATCCCTCCTAATACGCTTATGCTCGTCAATGTAAAACTGTAATAGATTCTTTGCGCATACTGGAGAAAATCTTTGGGAAAGCCCAATTTGGAAAGCCTTCGCAGCTTCTGGAAGATGTCCCAGTCTTTTCGCACAAAGGCCGAATAATTCCCATTCAACAGTTAATTTGTGATATTTACTGTTTTGAGCATCAAAATACAATTGCTCTGATTGCCAATCGGTGTAAGTTTTCAAATCTTCGTATAGTAACATGAAGAGATTATCCAACCATCTTTCGCATAGCCTCTTTGATCTCATTTTGGATATATCATTACCGCGAACTTCTGCTTCATCAATGGAAGAAGTGGAGCCTTGGTACTCGTCTTCCATAACGAAAATTTTTGATCTATATTTCAACAGCTGCTCCCATCCTGTTATTTGGACAATTTCTGTCAATAATTTATAGGCTAGTTGGAAAGTAGACTTTAAACTTGACGCAGAGAGATTGACTAGGTTTGGATCTGCGGACTTTTGCTCCAACTGGACATCCATGGGGTTCAATGACGAAATCTCCTCAATTGAGGCATCCAATGGTAATGGCAGATGAAGATTTTCATCTGAAGTAATAGGCGCAATTCTTCTAAGAACGTATTTTTCCTTAACCTGTGACATGGGGCAGGCGTTTAACGATAGCAAGGCATTTGACATATCGTTTAGTTTAATGTATATTCTAGTCAATAAATACCAAGTTTTAAATTCGTTTGGTGCACAGTTAACAGCCTCCATGGCTACTTCCTTAGCAAGCTTGTAATCTCTCTTGACATCCAGTAAGAATTCACTTTGAATACTTAATAATTCGGATTTGAAGATTAGCTGGATATGGCTAGTCTTTGAATCGTCGGCTAAGAACGAAGAGGGGGAATTTAGTTGCTCGTTGATCAGGTCAACTGCATCTATCTCTAAATCGCACGCAAAATAAACACGAATTAATATTATTACTGCTTCTGGATGAATTTCTATTAACTTCTTGAGCATTTTACGACATGCTTCCAAACTCTTAGTTAACCTAACTATTTCCACTAAAGTTTCCACTAAATAATTATTGGTTAACGAGGGATTTAAAACGTGAGTAGGTGCATCTAAATAAACACCTTTTTCATAGACCAAGGGGAACAGTTTAATAAAGTTATTGGCAACATCTTCCAACTCACCCGAGGTTAATGGATTGAAAATTAGTGTTTCTACCAAATTCTGGGATTCTCCATCCGCACGATTATCTTTCATAATCATAATGTCACGTACAATACCACTCATAAACGTTTCCGCCCAAATCATGTTGACGTTTAAATCCTGTGAGTTGCGGCCAGATGACGCTTCTGCCACGGAGGGAAGTTGCGATTGTTCACCGTCGCTATTTATAATGTAGGTTTGCACAGTTCCTGGAATGTGAACTATAATGTTAACATCATATTTCCTAAACGCATTCCAAGAACTGATAGAAATCTTCGATACGTGAAAGTGCTTCTTCTTACCAAACCAAATTTGGGGCGTGTCTAAGAAAAGATCGGTTATCTTTTTGGCAAAGATTGTAATAGAAGTTGGATCCGAAGTATCGATACCCATACAGTAAAAGAAAGTGCCGATCTGCCCCTTTAATTTGTCATGGGAATGTAACTCCGTAACTATGGTCGTAGGATCTTGTCCATTGATGTTTGAAGTTGCTCCGTTATCGTTGGCGGAGGCAGTAGCAGTTGTTGTGCTCGAGGATGAAGGTAACGATTTGATCAAAGTAATTAAATCAGGCGGACCCAAGTCTTGGAATTGTCCCACTCTGGCTCTCCTCTGGTGTAGCGCATAGCCTATCACGTCTTCTTTCACTTCCGGTATGGAGGTTTGAGACAACATGGTTAGGACTTCAAGTTTTCAGTTTATCCTTTTCACGTTCTAAAAATCAATACAGCGCGGAAAGTGCTCTCAAGAAGATGAATTGAGATGTTTAAGGGTCCATTTGTTACTACATTATCGTGTAGATCTCATTTCTCTAACTTTCCATGTAGGAAAGGGCAGGCAGGAAAAAGAACATTAGAGAACATGATCACGATACACGACTAGCGCATTATTTAGTGTATATTACTCTATTATGCATTCTACATTACGCATCTTCCGGAAGAACTTGATTTAGTGTACTTATGATATATAAGCGGTGCATTCACATAGACTTTGGGTCCTCAAGGTCCCACTCCTTCGCTGTGAGACAATATTTTTCTGGGGGAAGCCTGACACCCCACGTACCCATCACTTGAGGTAATGCCTTCTTGTTTCTTTCCGCAGCTAACTGTAACATGAGCTCCTTAGGTGCCGTAGGCTTAAATTGGTATTGTGTTCTCGCTGCAATGGCAAGCCGTATGTCTTCTACTCCTAATCCACTGCCGGCAGAATTTCCACTGCCAGCGTAGTCGTTGTAAACCAACGCGTCCTTAAGGACTCCTTGTGTGTACCTATGTGCAAAATCCATCAATTGTAGCGGTACTTGGTCCTCATATTGATGAATCGACTGTGATGCGAGGAGCAGATGCAAAAGACGGACATCTCGTGGCGTTTCCTCTTGTGTTGAGTCCGGACCAACTTCTGATACTGAGCCCACTGAGTTTTTATTCAAAACATTCTTGCCTCCGCCGTTCATAATGGTCTGTGAAGTCCTCTAGTCTTTTCTTGTTGTCGTGTTGTTTCATAATGTCAAATTCTACTTTTGATTTAAAGCTCTTAGTTTGGTCATGGAATGCATGTCACTATGCACGTTGTGGGACAATTAATGGAAAAAAATTTATTAGGAAGATATTGATCAAAGGCATAATATCACGGTAAAAGGTGAATATAGGCCATTTTAACAGGCTGTCTTTCGAAACAGATTTTTAGCTATGGCTACCTTGCACTTCGTTCCTCAGCACGAGGAAGAACAAGTTTACTCCATCTCTGGGAAGGCACTCAAGTTAACAACCAGTGACGATATCAAACCATACCTGGAAGAATTGGCAGCTTTGAAAACCTGTACCAAATTAGACCTTTCAGGGAATACAATCGGTACTGAAGCTTCGGAAGCATTAGCTAAATGCATCGCTGAAAATACACAGGTCAGGGAATCTTTGGTTGAAGTAAATTTTGCTGACTTATACACTTCGAGGTTGGTTGACGAAGTCGTTGATTCGTTGAAGTTTTTATTGCCTGTTCTGTTGAAATGTCCTCACTTGGAGATTGTGAACCTTTCTGATAATGCGTTTGGGCTAAGAACAATCGAGTTACTAGAAGATTACATTGCACATGCCGTGAATATCAAACATTTGATCTTAAGTAACAATGGTATGGGCCCTTTTGCTGGTGAAAGGATTGGTAAGGCCCTATTTCATCTCGCTCAAAATAAGAAAGCTGCTTCCAAACCATTTTTGGAAACTTTTATCTGTGGTAGAAATAGATTAGAGAATGGATCCGCAGTCTACTTAGCTCTGGGTTTGAAAAGCCACTCCGAAGGTTTGAAAGTCGTAAAGCTGTACCAAAATGGTATTAGGCCTAAAGGTGTCGCCACGCTAATTCATTACGGTTTACAGTACTTGAAAAACTTGGAAATCTTGGATCTTCAAGACAATACTTTCACGAAACATGCTTCTTTGATCCTTGCTAAGGCCTTGCCTACATGGAAGGATAGTTTATTTGAATTGAATTTGAACGACTGTCTTTTGAAAACTGCTGGTTCAGATGAAGTCTTTAAAGTATTCACCGAAGTTAAATTCCCCAATTTGCATGTCTTGAAATTCGAATATAATGAAATGGCTCAAGAAACCATTGAAGTATCCTTCTTACCGGCTATGGAAAAGGGAAATTTACCTGAATTGGAAAAGCTAGAAATAAATGGTAACAGATTAGATGAAGATTCTGATGCTTTAGATTTGCTCCAAAGCAAATTTGATGATTTAGAGGTTGACGATTTTGAAGAGGTCGATAGTGAAGATGAGGAAGGCGAGGACGAGGAAGACGAGGACGAGGATGAAAAACTCGAAGAAATTGAAACGGAAAGGCTTGAAAAGGAACTGCTAGAAGTACAAGTAGATGATCTTGCTGAACGTTTAGCTGAAACTGAAATCAAATAGCTATGAATAAAAGTAAAAATAAACACAATCAACTGTGGACGAGGTTCAGGCAAATATCATGGTGACACGCTTATAGATAGTTATCGGGTAAGTTAAAAAACCAAATAGCTGATGTATGTATATGTATGCAAAAGATATAAAATATATATTTCTATTACAGGTACAACAGGTCCAGTAAGAAGCCAAGCAAAAAACAGCATTATCGTCTAGATGCTCCTTTCTTCGCCAGAAAATCTGCCATTTCATTTCCTGGATCACCATCGTGTCCTTTTACCCATTCAATCTGAAATTTACCATTATTTTTGAAGCACTCTTTATTCAACTCATAGTACTTTTTAACTTTAACGAACCTCTGCACCAAAGGAACAATTAAATCAGAATTAGGTAGCCCTTCAAGTTTTTTATTATCATACGTCATATACCTGTCATTTAATAATTTGGTTACGTACTCTGAATCAGTTTTGATTTGATAATTTACTTTTTCCTTTTCATTAGTTAACTTTTCCCAGATTTTCTTCAAAGCTTCTGATACTGCTTCGATTTCAGCTCTATTATTAGTTTGAGCTCCCGATAATAAGGGTTCTGAAATATTTTCCTCTGGCGCTCCTTCAAAATATGCACCATAACCTGCCCTTGAAGATGACGTGCCGTTTCCAAAACTTGAACCATCACAGTAAACGTTCATAGACTTGTTGTACATGGTATTGCTAGAAAGCTTATACTTAGATTCAAAACTTTCTTTGGATATATTCATGAGCTTGTAATCATGCGCACTCATACCACTAATGAAGTTTTCCGCAGCTAATTGGTCTTCAAACTTCTTGAAGGTTATACCCCTTTTATGCTTGACATAGGCTTGACAGTCTTTCCAATTGTTAAAGATTTTACTCTCGATATTTGGAACATTACTCTTTACTGAATAAAAGGTATTTGTATTAGCAGAGCTTAAAGATGAACATGCTGATGACGATGTCAAGGAGGAATAATGAAGTGGCCGATTCCTTCGATGAACTCGCTTTTGAGTGGTATGAGGTTTACTAACTTGCCCTCCAGCATGCGTTGAACTTCCATAGTTTGATGTAGTATTTGGTTGACCTAGGAAAGATTTCGCTTGCTCGTAGCTGTTAAATTTTTTATAAATTGCACCACCATAACCATCAACTTGGTTTTTACATTCATTCCATGTATTATAGATCCCAGTTTCCCTGCCCTTTCTAACCGCGTAGAAGTTCCCTTGCCTTGCCATAATTAGGAATCGATAGTTCCTTCGATAAGCAAGGAGTGACACTTTAAATAATTTAAACAACGTGTATTATTGTGCTGCCATGAAATTAATATAGATCTTTACGACTATTGTACTTGCTTTTATTCATTGTTGATGCTGCTGTCATTTTTACATTTTTTTCTCCAGATAAAAAATAAAAAAAATATGCCATTAATTGATATCATCAGAATTTGACGAAATTCTCAAATCGAATTTGCCATAGTATTTCTTTAACGCCGTGAAGTGAAATTATTTATTACTAATGCTACATTAATTGTTAATTTACCTGTTTCAAGTACAATACAGTAGGTGCAGTGTGCTTTATACATGTCATCAAAGAGGAAAAAAAATCATTAAATTTGTATAAGTGCTACAGCCAAGATCAACCGCTTAAATTGGGAAGAGATTCGTTTTCCAATTTGATTTCTTTTTCGGGTGTTTGCTTTTGTTCCTCTTCATGTTTCACAATTTCATCGGGATTAAACAAGTGCTTAGTTAAGAGTTTATTCATTGAAAACATCGTCATTTTTTTGCCAAAAATTGGTTCCATCTTCTCATCGCATAGAATTTCTCTACGATCTTTTGGGTTTTGAAGATCATGCTCTTTGATATACTGCCATATCATCTTCACTACTTGCGTTCGTGGCAGTTCTTCAGATCCTAGAAACTTTTGTAAAGGAGCTGACAACAGAACTTTGCGGACGGAAATGCTGTTGGAATCAGGACTATCATTCTTTTTCTTCTTCCTTTTAGATTTACTTTCACTTTTACCTTTCCTTTTCCTCGTAGACCTCAAGGGTCTTTCTTCTTCCTTCTGTAACCTCAAAGATAGTTCTTGATCCCGACTAATGAGGTCGTTCTTCGGAATTAAGACTCTTGGGTTTTCTTGTATATCGCCGAACCTCTCAAGAATCAATTCATTAATTAACTTTCTTTGTGAATCCAAATTAACTGAATAGAGAATTTGCAGGGCTTTCCTCACCCTTTTTGGGCTTATTTCATCGGGGTTGGATACGCTCAAAATAGCGTCAACCATCGGAATATATTTATTGATGTCGGCCATAATGCTTTCACCCTCTATTTGCCTTCTATTTGCTCATTTCCTCTTAAACTTTTTCTTAAGGCTTTTCATGAATTAATTAAAATTTTCTTTCTCCTTCGCGCCAGCAAACAAATTATAGGTGACTGACTATAGTTCAACATATATACTGCTCCAGCGCAGTAGTACTACTTTAATAAAAAAGAAAACAAAACATTCTAAAAACTATAAGCTAAATATACTCTTTTGTTAAAGTTCGAAAAGTTTTCTGACAACACGGCTTCCACTAGGGTCTCCAGGGAAAGGCCAATCTTTTCTTACCATGCGTTTTGTCATATATCGTGATTTAGAATAACACTGCAAAATATCAAGATTTTTAATTTGGCCGGTAGCTATAGAGTCATTAAGAGACATATTTTCAAGATCTTTTTGCAGGTATTTTTTTCCACCAGCAATGATTTCCAAATATTTTAAGAAGACTTTGATATAGTTCAACAAGATACATTCGATAGTATCGTGGATCAAAGTAATAAAGACCGGTAATTCCCTTTTCATCTGGTTTTGCAGGTTTTGGAAATGCATTCCCAACAAGTCACGTTTAATATCTCGCACATTTGCTTTTTTTTCTTGTAAAAATAACATGTAATCTTTCTTCAAAGCTTGCAAATCTTTTAGTTTGCTTTTAACGGTAGTACAATGGGCTATGATTCTTTCAAGTGGGTTCATCACATCTGTTTCGAGCTCTGTGAGTTTCAAAATTGTTACTTGATTTTTTTGTTCATGCAGTTTATCTATGTACGAAGAACACATGGTCGATATTAAGTTATCGTGCGCAAAAAATGCACCAGAAGGGCGTTCGCACTCGATCACCTTTTTCCATGCATTTATTCTTCTTAAACTGATATCAATAATGCCTGACAGATCGTTTTTCAATAAATTCTTTTTTAATTCTAACAAACCTTTCATTACTTTCTTGAATTTACTGATGTGATCTGCCAATGTAAAAAATTCTGTTTCTTCATCCATTTTTAGATTTATCATCTCAGCTGAGGCAGTTGAAGTATTAGTGACAATTTCTAGCCCTGATACATCTGAGTAGTAACTCGATGATCCAGAAAGAAGAGAAGGAACTCTACTATTATCCAAATTACTCTCTTGTCGAGATGCATTACATATATTTTTATTTTGTTTGTCTGGGGGTTTTAAAAGGTGTGTAAACTGATCTTCATCATAACTTTGTATAATCTCTGATGGGGTTAAACTGAAATTATACATGGAATTACTCTTATACTCGGAGACCTCGGTTTCTAACTTATTGGAAAATAAAGAATATTTTCTTCTTGTCGGGCTTAGTTTCAAGCCCAATTCTGGCGAAAGAATATCTTCGTAACAGCTTTCCAAAGTTTCCAAAGTATCAATCCACTGAGTCAGTCTTTTCATCGGGCTTTTCAATATGTCCTCTAACTTTATACATCCACTCTCTTTTAAACAATATTCATACCACTTGTTAAAAAAATGATTCTTATTCATCCTTAATGTAGTAAATAGTTCCATTTGTTTTTGGTGGCTAACAAAATAGCTTGTGTAGGTGGATTTGATTCTTAACAAATGTTGCTCGAACGCCTCTGAAATATCAAAAGTTGAATATAGCTGCTGTTGTACCTCATTTTTGGTGAATATCTTTTGCCATTCATTCGCATCCAACATTTTCCCACGTTGCTTGGCTAAAAGTAGGTCTTTTATTGCCGTTACCAGTATTTTGCTGATTGACGCAATAGTGTCAATGTTCCCAAAAAGCAATAGCTCGTCACTTGAATCAAGCTTGACAAGTTTATTCTTGAATCTTGGATCACTATTCAATGCCTTTCTGTATACGTTATTTGCGGTTAACAAATTATTGTAATATTCCACTTCAGAGAGGTAAAACTCCTGTACAATTTTATAAAATTTGCATCCCTCGTGAGGAGAATTGGGAATCTGAGGGCTCAAATTCAGTCTCACGACATTTTGAAATATCTCTGTGTTAATAGGAGAGTAAATTTTTTTATTGCTCAGGCTCTCCACTATAGAATGCAAGTCCAGACTTGCTGGTCGTTTATTCGTGAATTTTTTATCGTTGAGTTTGTTTTCATGTTTCGATAACTTTCTCGTAGGTTTTCTAACAATTTCTGGTAATTTGTCATCATTTTTATGAAAATAGTCATTTTTGTAGTCTCTTATTGGCGTTAATGAATCATTTTTCGGATAGTTCAAATCGTACAAGTTATATGAAGTCTTAAACATCGCAAGGGGTTTTCTTGTCTTTTTCTTAAGAACTTACTATAACAAGAAAACCTAAAATTGGTTTCACAAAGAAAAAAGATACTTTGTCAAATAAAAGACGGTTGCCACATTAATAATTTTTTCAAAAGGATGTATAAAGGGTCTATCTTAAATATACAACTTCGTCTTCACCTTTGTCTTTTCCAACATGCGCTGTTTCAGTAGGTAACATATATGTTTCAGATTAACTTCGCGACAAGTTCGGGGCGCATTTGTGACGCGGCGGCGACAATAGATCGTTATGATCCATCATTAAATAGTGATGTCAGAATAACTGATGGCACCTCTACCTAAAAACTCTGTTATGACTTTGAAACGGTCTCTACTACCTTCTTCACTGTTTAATGCAAAATTCAAAAGATCATTCTTTTCAACTACTTCGTGTTGAGCTTCAAAAAGTTTGTTGGAGGTTTCTAAGTCCACCAAGCATTTGGGACATTTAAAGAGCTTTCTCTCGCTTTCTAGAGTATCTTCTTCCTCATTTAGACAATGTTGGTGGTAAATGTGACCACATTTAAAAAAAACTACAGGAATATCCAATGTCAGTCTACACATGAAACACGTTTGATTCTTCAGGGGTACGTGGAGAGGTTGATCTGAATTAATGGTGTTCTTCAACTTCTTGTTTTTCTCCTTTAACTCTTTATCGTAAGATTCAATTAGTTTTTCGTTCCTTTTGATTTCTGTATCTTCGGTTTTGACATGATCAATAATGATGTCTTGTATCAGCCCAAAGTGGGCTACATTTGTACGGGATAGCGCTTTAATTATATCCAACAGTGGCATTCTTTCCCCCTCTATAATTGGCCTCAATACTTTTTCTTTCAGTACTTCATTACCGCCCATCTCCTTGAAGATTAGTTTATTAGAAACAAAGTAACTCAATGCTACTTGTAAGAGCTTGGGTTCCTCTGTGCCATATTTTTCTAGGAATTTGAGACAAGTACTTGGTTCTTCATTTAACGTCATAGCCCTAAATGTACTCAGCAAATCCATCTCGGGGTTATCATTGGCAAATGAAGCTATGTCAATTTTCGTCTTATCTTTTGCTGAAGCACTACTTTGATCCATATGGGAAATTAACAGCATTATTGAGTTATCCACCCTTTTGCTAGTATTATTACTTGCGGCAGAATACACCAATTTATTGCTCTCACGCAATACGCCAGTTGCTCTTGAACGCCAGTCGTCTATACGCTCGGGTACATCATTTTGCGCCAAATTCAAATATAAGTCATATAAAGTAGTCAAAATTACTTGCCTATCTTCGTCAAAACCCTCATACTGCTGGTAACATGCCAAACAGGCTTCTAAGAAAACAACAAATTCAAAAGGTTTTGTAACGAATGAACTGAAAACAATGGATGGCTTCGGCGGATGATAAGTAGGCTCTTCATGTTCGTGGGATGCCTCTGAAGACTCGCTCATTGCGTCTGATGTACCATTTGAGTTCATGTAGTTGAAGAATGTTTTGTAACTGTAAAAAACTGTTCTAATATTTTCAGAAAAATCGCCCGTCGTATCTCTCCGGTCCAGATCCACTTCAAAAGTGGATGGTTTGAACTTCCCTGTAAATACTTCTATCAGTAAAGCATTAGTTTCATTCGGTGACTCCTCCAGTAATTTTTTCGAGTACGTCACAAGGCATCTTAGGGTTTCATCAATTGGTAAACTTTTTATGTATTTTATGGCTTTTACAGGGTTATGCAATAGATTCAATAAAATATCCACAATAATTAATGAATCCTTTGAATACTTCTTTGCAAGTCTGTATGAGAGACGCTTAAAATCTGACTCTTTCATAAGCTCTAAGATTAAATCTAAATCAAAAAAATCGTTATCTGAATAAAAAAACGTCACATCATCCATATCGTCCATCACAACACCTTCATTCCAAATGCCTTTTCTATCGAAATGCTGGATAAAAGTATCAATTCCTTCAACATCCTTCAATTTGATTAAAACAATTAACAAAAGGGTAACATGATCGCGTTGAGAAATAGAATTCTTGATCAAAGACCACAGATAGTCAGCCAAGTTCCTCATACTCTCTGGGTCAGGAACCTCCTTGACACCAAATTTTGAAATGATTTCACTAGTTTCCACAACGTCCAGACATTGTATGTACTGGTCTGTTGCTTCCTTCCTGAGTCCCTTTTTAAAGAGATAATCACCATATTTTTTATGAATTTCCTGAACATCTAGCGGTGATAATGAATGCTGTTTCGCTAATTGTAAAGCAAAAGGGTACAGTTCCTTTTGGATGATGATGTTAATTTGATTTTCTAAAGATTTTGGAGTTATCCTATGCATTACTCCTTCAGAAGTTAGCAGATAAGTGATGTTTTTACCGCTCTGAGAGGTTGAAAAAATATCAATAATTGCACTAGAAACAACAAAATTCAAAGAAATGATTTTATTTTTAGCATCAATGATGAATATTCGGTTAATTATTGTGGGCGACAGTTCATTAACACTTATGGATGTAGTTGGTACACCTGTTTCCTCAGTCACAATCAAAATGTGATCTTTATCTACACAAAATATCCTCTTTCTCAGCGATAGATCAAATGCGAATTGATGCTTTTTTCCACTAGAGCTGAAAAATTCGATAAAGTTGCTTAAGCAACATATAAATTCGTTTGTTGCCGGATTAAAAGATCCACAATTTAGATCCAGGCCATTTTTTGAATTTAAAACCAAACTTGGGCGCCCTCTATTTCTACCAGTCGTATTAAATAAAAGGATTCTTGAAGTTGTAGCCGCAAAACAAGCCGTTGCGTCGTTATTGAGGAATAAAGCTGTTATTGGCTCTTTACTTGGATCTTCATATATAATCCTTTGTTGAGATCCTCTATCTCTTGAAATGTCACCTCTAATAAGGATGATTTTCCCATTAATGAATCCAACCACAATACAGGAAAGGTCATTTGATATGGAGACAACTGAAATAGGGTATGTATTATTACCGTTTTTCAGTTCGACTTGTGAATGGTATAGTTGTTCTCTATTTGGCAGTTTTTCTAGTTTATATACTCTTATTAGGGAAGGTTTGCCAATGGATTCAGCTAACGCTACGAGAAATTCCCCGTTGATGACTTTCAGGAAAGTGATTTGAAAATCATGAGGAAAAGATTGAAATTCATGTATTACTTGCGATTGATTTAATTTGACAACTTTTATAATATTTGAATTTACAGCTATGATCAGAGTTTGAGGATCTACTATTGTAGCTGCGCAAAGTGTTGGGTCCGAGTACAATAGGGAATCTCCTCCAAAATTAGGATCTCTTATGGGAATATTCTCGAAAAGCTGGAATTGCCTCCAGGAGCTCAGGGACATGATTTGCTGTGCCTATAGATGAAACGCTATGATTTTTGGAAGGTTTAACTTTGAATATTTTATATATGGCGCGTTCTTGAAGGGATCATTAGTTAATATTATGAATGAATCTTGAACAATTAATACAGTTACACATAATCCGTACACCACATACAGAAACAAACGACGACAATCTAAAATGCACAACAATGCTAAAGAGCATGCACAAAACATGTCTGCATCGTAACACATCCTGAAAAAATAGATTACATTGTGAGTATTTTACAATAATACACATTGTAAAAGGAAATAAAGTGATAAAAACTTATTTGATGCATAAAACCACATATATTACGAGAGAGAACAAAATAAAGAATAGTCTAATATTAAATAGAAAATAGTTTACTTAAACGTAACAACGCACTTAGTATCTTCTTTGAGGTCTTTGGGATGGGTTTCTTTCTTGAATGTAGGTACCTGGGACAATGTGTTCAGGCAAGTTCAAGTATTCTCTCAAGTATTCAACACCTTCTTCAGTCAAAGTGTAATAGTAGTATTGCCATGAGAATTGAGTCTTAACGTAACCCTTAGAAGTCAAGGATTGCAAAGCCTTGATAACATACAAGTTCTTGGTATCAATTTCTTCGTGCTTAGCTTGGTTGAAATCCTTCTTAGCGACGACAACACCTTCTATTTCGATATGCGATCGTAATTCAATGATCTTCCTTGTTAGTAATAATATTTCTTACGATATCATGATTTCAATTGTTTGTGGTCCTTTTGCAATAATACGGAAACTCCGGAAACTGTAAAGTAAATGATATAATCGCTTTGATCATAATATTAGCATTTCTATAAGGACTCAAAAGTTCAAACATTATAAAAATGGACGCGTGAAATAATGGAATTCTGCTTAGGTTGCACTTTTCTTTCGGATTCATGCACTGCCGTACTTGTCCACAAAGATCTTTTTGAAACAATCGGTTTTCTACCACTTTTAATGATATTCAAGTTCAATTTAATTGTATTTTCATTTATCATCTTTGCTATCCATTTCGGAGCATATCACTGCATATTTCACCTAAAAAATGCAAACATACCTTGAAACAAGTATTGGTGAATTTTGTTTCTTTCTTGCTTTGGCATCAACATCTTGAACGGTTAGTTATGATCTGTGTTTTCTTGGTTTCAGTTGTGCTAGTTCTACCCCATTTCAAATAACATGTATCCAAAGACGTATACCTTTAATTCCTATATTGTTTTGAAAAACTCAGGCTTCCAACTCGGAAACTATTTTGAGACGCAACTTAAAAATCGTGAAAAGGGCATATACACCCACACATGCGCGATGTGCGGATGTATTATGTCTTGATTTTATAAGACGCCGATCCAAAAAATGACAAAATAAATCTGCGAACTCTAAGAACTATATGTCACTAAAATAATTATTAAAAAAGATCAAATTACCCAGATTTGAGTGTTGTAACTTAAATCAATTGAAAAACACCGGAAGACAACGTAGCCAAATTATAGGCTTGATAGCAACTTTTTTTTAGTATGTCTCACATCTAAATCCAAAAAAAAATAAGTGCTCACCATTGATGGTATATTTCCTACTCTTTAGCTTTATATGAACTCGATCAATATTTGATGGCTATTAAGTGGCTTTACCTAAATGGTCATATACACAGGGTCGAAACAAACAGCAGGCGAAACACTTCATCCGGCGGTAAAAAACTACTTCAGTACATCTCTCTCTTGAGCTTATTCTCTAATTTTCCAATGTTAAAAAGTTTGATATGCCATGAAAAAGGTTCTTGTTCAGCGGTTTATCCTAATTAATAGAAAACATATCAATTCCAGTGCGTAAGAGGTTTCCATATGCTTTTCATTTTGCTAAACAGATATTAAACAGGGTTTAAGGCAAAAAACGTAAATCCCAACAATATGTATTACGCAGTTACTGAGAATATTCAATCCTGAACTCTGTTGTTAAACTCTTTTATAAATATCCTGCTCGTTATTTATAGTGCTATTATTTGTGTATGATTTTTCAACTACATAATTGGTAAGTACATATAGGAAAACATTATTCTGGCCAGATGGATGCTTGTTTCTGGGCTTACTTTATTCAACAAATTATTAGTAGACGTAAACTTACTTGTTGCCGCGGTACATATTTCACCATTAGAGAGTTTATTGTCACTACATTGGCCAGTCATTCAATGCCCGCGTGCAAAGTGATCTAAGTCGTTTCTGATTCCGAAAAATTTTGAAAAATTTTAAGATGAGATGAGCTAAACCCTTCTATACATTAGCAGCAACTGAAGAAAGCTCAGTAAGGTTCGTCTATTCATTTTTATTTAAAGCTATTAGTATCTACTACTACAGTCTGAATCAAGGACCGTTTAATATAAAAAACACACCTGTACTGTTGCAAAAATGGTAGCTTCCACCAAAAGAAAGAGAGATGAAGATTTTCCACTTTCGAGGGAAGACTCCACAAAGCAGCCCTCTACCTCATCATTAGTAAGGAACACTGAGGAAGTCTCTTTTCCAAGGGGTGGTGCGTCTGCTTTGACTCCTTTAGAACTGAAACAAGTTGCTAACGAAGCTGCAAGTGATGTGTTATTTGGTAATGAAAGTGTCAAAGCATCTGAACCAGCAAGTAGACCCTTGAAAAAGAAGAAGACAACAAAGAAATCCACTTCTAAAGATTCCGAGGCCTCATCAGCAAACTCTGATGAAGCTAGAGCTGGACTAATTGAACATGTCAACTTTAAAACGTTGAAGAATGGCTCTTCTTTGCTTGGTCAGATTTCTGCTATCACTAAACAAGATTTATGTATAACATTCACAGACGGAATTTCTGGTTATGTGAACCTAACACATATCTCAGAAGAATTTACTTCGATTTTGGAAGATCTGGATGAAGATATGGATAGTGATACTGATGCTGCTGATGAGAAAAAATCCAAAGTTGAAGATGCAGAATACGAATCGTCCGACGACGAAGATGAAAAATTAGATAAGTCTAATGAATTACCTAATTTAAGAAGGTACTTTCACATTGGTCAATGGCTAAGATGCTCTGTCATCAAGAATACCTCTTTAGAACCATCAACTAAGAAATCCAAAAAGAAGAGAATAGAGTTAACCATCGAACCTTCATCCGTCAACACATACGCAGATGAAGATTTGGTTAAATCCACGTCTATTCAATGCGCGGTCAAATCCATCGAGGATCACGGTGCTACCTTAGATGTTGGTCTGCCAGGCTTTACAGGGTTCATTGCTAAGAAGGATTTTGGCAATTTTGAAAAATTATTGCCGGGGGCTGTTTTCTTAGGTAATATCACCAAAAAATCCGACAGATCAATTGTTGTAAATACAGACTTTTCGGACAAGAAAAACAAAATTACTCAAATCTCCTCAATTGATGCCATTATCCCTGGTCAAATCGTCGACTTATTGTGTGAATCAATCACTAAAAATGGTATTGCCGGTAAAGTTTTTGGGTTAGTATCCGGTGTTGTCAACGTATCACATTTAAGAACATTTTCCGAAGAAGATTTAAAGCATAAATTTGCTATTGGTTCTAGTATTAGATGCCGAATTATTGCTTGTTTAGAAAACAAAAGCGGTGACAAGGTCTTGATTTTGTCAAACCTTCCACACATTTTAAAACTAGAAGACGCTTTGAGATCTACTGAAGGTCTTGATGCATTCCCTATCGGCTACACATTTGAATCATGCAGCATTAAAGGGCGTGATTCCGAATATCTATACTTAGCATTGGATGATGATAGATTAGGTAAAGTACATTCTTCAAGAGTTGGTGAAATTGAAAATTCAGAAAATTTAAGTTCCAGGGTCCTTGGTTATAGCCCTGTTGATGACATTTATCAATTGTCCACTGATCCAAAATACCTAAAATTAAAGTATCTAAGAACAAATGATATTCCAATCGGAGAATTATTACCAAGTTGTGAAATAACTTCCGTCTCTAGTTCAGGTATTGAATTGAAGATATTTAACGGGCAATTTAAGGCTTCTGTTCCACCATTACACATTTCAGATACCAGGCTAGTTTATCCAGAAAGGAAGTTCAAGATAGGTTCTAAGGTTAAAGGTAGAGTTATATCAGTTAATTCAAGAGGTAATGTGCATGTCACTTTGAAAAAATCATTAGTTAATATTGAAGACAACGAATTACCACTGGTTTCCACTTATGAAAACGCCAAAAATATCAAAGAAAAAAATGAAAAGACTTTAGCAACTGTTCAAGTTTTCAAACCAAATGGTTGCATCATTTCCTTTTTTGGTGGTTTATCGGGATTTTTACCTAATTCTGAGATCTCAGAAGTCTTTGTGAAGAGACCAGAAGAACATTTAAGACTCGGTCAAACAGTAATAGTAAAACTTCTTGACGTCGATGCTGACAGGAGGAGAATTATTGCCACATGCAAAGTTTCAAATGAACAGGCTGCCCAACAAAAAGATACCATTGAAAATATTGTTCCAGGCAGAACAATCATTACTGTCCATGTTATCGAAAAAACCAAAGATTCTGTTATTGTTGAAATTCCTGATGTTGGCTTGCGTGGTGTCATCTACGTTGGTCATCTCTCTGATTCCAGAATTGAACAAAATAGGGCTCAGTTGAAAAAGCTCAGAATCGGCACTGAACTGACTGGTTTGGTAATTGATAAAGATACAAGAACCCGCGTTTTCAATATGTCCCTCAAAAGTTCTCTGATTAAAGACGCTAAAAAGGAGACTCTTCCATTAACATATGATGATGTTAAGGATCTAAATAAAGATGTACCAATGCACGCTTACATTAAATCCATTTCTGATAAGGGTCTCTTTGTTGCATTTAACGGTAAGTTCATTGGGTTGGTTTTACCAAGTTACGCTGTTGATAGTAGGGATATTGATATCAGCAAGGCGTTTTATATTAACCAATCCGTTACCGTCTATTTATTAAGAACAGACGACAAAAACCAGAAATTCCTATTATCTCTAAAAGCTCCAAAGGTCAAAGAAGAGAAGAAGAAAGTTGAATCTAATATCGAAGATCCTGTTGATTCGTCTATCAAAAGCTGGGACGATTTGTCTATTGGTAGTATTGTTAAAGCAAAAATCAAGAGCGTCAAGAAAAATCAATTGAATGTTATTTTAGCGGCAAATTTGCATGGCAGAGTGGACATTGCTGAAGTGTTTGACACGTATGAAGAAATTACAGATAAGAAACAGCCGTTGAGTAATTACAAAAAAGACGATGTCATCAAGGTAAAAATCATAGGTAATCACGATGTCAAGAGCCATAAGTTCTTGCCGATTACACACAAAATCTCAAAGGCTAGCGTTTTGGAATTATCCATGAAACCATCAGAATTAAAATCTAAGGAAGTGCACACAAAAAGTCTTGAGGAAATCAACATTGGGCAAGAGTTAACTGGCTTTGTCAACAATTCATCAGGTAACCACCTATGGCTAACAATTTCTCCAGTTTTGAAGGCGAGAATTTCTCTACTAGATTTAGCTGATAACGATTCAAATTTTTCAGAAAATATTGAATCTGTTTTCCCATTAGGTTCAGCCCTCCAAGTGAAAGTTGCCTCTATTGACCGCGAGCATGGCTTTGTCAATGCCATTGGAAAGAGTCATGTTGACATAAATATGTCCACAATTAAAGTTGGTGATGAATTGCCAGGTCGTGTTCTAAAAATAGCTGAAAAGTATGTTTTGTTAGACCTTGGTAACAAAGTGACTGGTATTTCCTTTATTACGGATGCGTTAAATGATTTCTCCCTAACATTGAAGGAAGCTTTTGAAGACAAAATTAACAACGTCATTCCAACTACCGTTTTATCTGTTGATGAACAGAATAAGAAAATTGAACTATCCCTTCGTTCTGCTACTGCAAAAACTCGTTCGATCAAATCTCATGAAGATTTGAAGCAAGGCGAGATTGTAGATGGTATTGTTAAGAATGTGAATGACAAAGGTATTTTTGTTTACTTGAGTAGGAAAGTTGAAGCCTTTGTCCCTGTTAGTAAACTATCTGATTCTTACTTGAAGGAATGGAAGAAGTTTTACAAGCCTATGCAATACGTTTTGGGAAAAGTCGTTACATGCGATGAAGATTCTCGTATTTCTCTAACCCTAAGAGAATCCGAAATAAATGGTGATTTAAAGGTTCTAAAGACCTATTCAGACATTAAGGCTGGTGATGTTTTCGAGGGTACAATTAAAAACGTCACTGATTTTGGTGTTTTCGTCAAACTAGATAACACTGTTAATGTTACTGGTTTGGCACATATTACTGAAATTGCGGACAAAAAACCTGAAGATCTTTCTGCCTTGTTTGGTGTTGGGGACAGAGTAAAAGCTATTGTTTTGAAAACAAATCCAGAAAAAAAACAAATTTCATTGAGCTTGAAAGCGTCTCATTTCTCTAAAGAAGCCGAATTGGCTTCTACTACCACCACCACTACTACTGCGGATCAACTGGAAAAGGAGGATGAAGATGAAGTCATGGCAGATGCTGGCTTCAACGATTCCGACAGCGAATCTGATATCGGAGACCAAAACACCGAAGTTGCCGATAGGAAGCCTGAAACATCTTCGGATGGGCTATCCTTGAGTGCTGGTTTTGATTGGACTGCTTCCATTTTGGATCAAGCGCAAGAAGAAGAAGAGTCTGACCAAGATCAAGAAGACTTTACTGAAAATAAGAAACACAAGCACAAGAGAAGAAAGGAAAATGTTGTTCAGGATAAGACCATTGATATCAACACTAGGGCACCAGAATCTGTTGCCGATTTTGAACGTCTACTTATCGGTAATCCAAATTCGTCCGTAGTGTGGATGAACTATATGGCTTTCCAACTACAACTGAGTGAGATCGAGAAGGCTCGAGAGCTCGCAGAACGTGCGCTAAAGACCATCAACTTCAGAGAAGAAGCCGAGAAGTTGAATATTTGGATTGCAATGCTGAATTTAGAAAATACTTTTGGTACCGAAGAAACTTTAGAAGAAGTGTTTAGCAGGGCTTGTCAGTATATGGACTCATATACTATTCATACAAAACTGCTTGGTATTTATGAAATAAGTGAAAAGTTCGACAAAGCAGCAGAATTATTCAAAGCTACAGCTAAGAAATTTGGCGGCGAGAAAGTTTCTATCTGGGTATCGTGGGGTGATTTTTTGATCAGCCACAATGAAGAGCAAGAGGCACGTACTATTTTAGGTAATGCTTTGAAGGCCCTACCAAAGCGTAATCATATCGAGGTTGTCCGCAAGTTTGCTCAATTAGAATTTGCAAAGGGTGACCCAGAAAGGGGTCGGTCATTATTCGAAGGTTTGGTTGCTGATGCGCCAAAGAGAATTGACCTGTGGAACGTTTACGTAGACCAGGAAGTGAAGGCAAAAGATAAGAAGAAGGTGGAAGATTTATTTGAGAGAATAATAACCAAAAAAATAACAAGGAAGCAGGCTAAGTTTTTCTTTAATAAATGGTTACAATTTGAGGAATCTGAAGGTGACGAAAAGACCATTGAATACGTTAAAGCTAAAGCTACTGAGTATGTCGCTAGCCATGAATCTCAAAAAGCAGACGAATAATTCCTGATGGATTTTTAACTGTAAAGTAATATAAATGGCTAAGTTTGTAAAGTATATTTGTAAAGTACATAGAATGTAAAGTTTCAAGAAGCAATTTCTATCGATCAATTTAGCTTTGACGGTTCGTAGAGCTCCTTTTCTTAAAGTTTTAGTTCCGCTTCTCGCTTCTTGATTACAAGATGGTTCCGTGTTAACGAAGATTGAGTTCTATGTATTTTTTATATTCACACGCTAAAATCACATATTTATTAAATAATGAAGTAAATTTTAAAAGCACTTTTTTCAACCAGAGTGCTCTGTTTGATACATATCAACAAAATCCATTAAAATATCTGGTTTGAAAGGCCACTCCATGAATAATTTCGTTAGATATATAAACTCGTCATTTGTCAAATCAATCGGACACTTTTTTAGCAGATCTTTGTCAGTGATTCTACTATTAAAATATTGTTGGCCACCATGTCCCAGCGAGTCCATGACAGTATTCAAGGGTGTTCTTTTCAAAATCATTAAGTGCCTCGTGACATAATCCCAATTATCTACGTCAAAATCGAAGTCAATTGGGTCCATTTCTACTAACGCAATTGGCTTTCCCTTTGTAGGCCATATTTCCGCAGCACTAAATAAAATGGGATCCCATTCTTCTATGCATTGACTATCAAATCCCTTCAATTCATTTGCGTCTGATATGGCAATGAGTTTAGTATCTGTAAATGCCTCCCTTACTACTGAACATTTGGATCTAGAATGCATGCCTGGCCTAGCTAGAAGTTTTCTAGCTGTTGTGCTTGGCATCCATAATAACATCTTTACTTTACCAAACCTATACAACCAGTTCTTGTTTCCAATACAGGACAGCCACTGCATTATAAGACCTTCAGAACCCTCCCCCGTCACATTAGCAACGGTTAGAAATTTATCATTAATATGATCTGAGGATTGAACTTCAGGAACAAATATTCGCTCTTCGTCAATTAGATTCGAGTAGGTTGACCAGTCATATGGATCTCTTTTTAGAATTTGCAATGGAGACCCTTCGAATTTTGCATTCAGAAACTTGTAGAGACTTGAGCGTTTTTCTAATAAAGAATATTGCCTGGGGCAATATTTATTATAAAAAATAGCTGATTGTATACCAACACCAGGGTAGAGGTCAAGTACTTTCAATTCTTCTGGATGTTTATACGTTTTAGTTAAATCCAGCTTATCAAAGATTTTATTGTATACTGTTGGATTCCATAAATATTTGAAACCATAAAAGAACTTAAGTTTGGAGATATCTTTAATACCAGGGATTGGAACAGACATAGTTGCTGAGCCTTCTTACTTCAAAGAATGGTATTGACTGACGTAGTAACCGCATTTGTAAAGTTTCATCTCTATTATCATCATACAATAATATCGCTGTTATTCGGCCGATGAGAACAGTAAATAAAATTTCAAGACAAAACTTGCTAGCAAAAATAATAAAAGCGAGAAGAATAGGAAGAACTACATAAGCAAGAGACAGTGTTACCATTCAAATTAGTCGCAATAATCGACGTAAATATGGCTGTTATAAGAATTAAAAAACCCAGAGGACCAGGAGAGAAGGATCAACCATTAGAAGGCGAGCCTAAACTAAAGAGAATTCGCATAAAGACAAAGGTAACTGATGAAGATATCAAACCAAAGCCTAAATTAAAGATAAACCTAAAGAAAAAGAAAGAGAGTGCTGACGGCAAAGAGAAGAAGAATTCATTGAAGTTAAAGTTAAACTTGAAAAAAAATGAAGAACCAGTTAAGAAGATACACAAGGCGCCAAAGCTACGTCTCAAACCTATTAGAATTCCTGGGGAAGCGTACGACTCAGAAGCCTCTGATATTGAAGATGACCCTCTCATAGAGAGTGGTGTGATATTAAGGATACTTCCAGACATACAGTTAGAGTTTGTAAAAAATTCGTTAGAATCAGGTGATTATTCTGGGATAAGTATCAAGTGGAAAAACGAGAGACACGCTGTCGTAACAATAAACGATGTAATGTATGGTGCCATTCTAGTAGATTTGCCTACAGTTATAGAAGTGAACAAGAGCGTCGATAGAAAAAACCTCCTGAAGACATTTGACGTATCACAAATGCTACTATGCATAAGACCTATACAAGAAGAGGAAGAAGTATATGCCCTAGAAGCCCCTGATACAGAAGATCTGGTTGTTAAGCATTTTGAAGATATAGAGGATGAAATTTGGGAGAATAAAGAAACCTTCTTAAAAGGATACAATGGTGCGCCTTTAAGTGATATGGAGGCTAAACATTTGAAAGAAATAGCTTTGAAGGGCTATGACTACAAACATGGAATATCACCACCTTTGTACAATGTTCGAAATAGACGATTTAGACGGAAAATGGACCCTAATGAAATAGACTATGTAGAAAAAGTGGTTGATATGCTTTTGAAGCAAGATAAACAGGCAGAAGAGGTCAGCTATGATCTGGTTGATAAAAGTGAACTGCAAGCGAGGCAAGAGCGTGTTTCTAGTTGGGAAAATTTCAAAGAGGAGCCTGGAGAGCCTTTATCTAGACCTGCTTTAAAGAAAGAAGAGATACACACAATTGCTTCGGCAGTAGGAAAACAAGGTGCAGAAGAAGAGGGAGAAGAAGGAATGGAAGAAGAAGAAGAGGAGGATCTTGACCTAGGCGCTGCTTTTGAAAGTGAAGAGGAAGGTAGCGGTGCCGAGGGAGACAAGGAGCAACAACAAGAGGAAGTCGGTGATGAGGTGGATCAAGACACAGGCGGAGAAGATGATGACGATGATGACGACGGTGACATTGAAGCTGCTGGTGGGGAAAGTGAATCTGATGACGAAAAAGACGAAAACAGACAGCACACTGAATTACTTGCGGACGAATTGAACGAACTAGAGACCACCCTGGCCCATACCAAGCATAAATTAAGTAAAGCCACGAATCCTCTTTTGAAAAGCAGGTTCATAGATAGCATTAAAAAGCTCGAGAAGGAGGCTGAACTAAAACGTAAGCAGTTACAACAAACCGAAGATTCTGTCCAGAAACAACATCAACATCGCTCTGACGCAGAAACTGCAAATAACGTCGAGGAAGAAGAAGAGGAAGAGGAAGAAGAAGAGGAAGAGGATGAAGTGGACGAAGACGAGGAGGATGACGAAGAAAACGATGAGGACGAGGATAATGTGCATGAACGGGAACACATACAAGAGAACAAGGTGGTGCGCGAACTTGATGAAGCCCCCGCAGAGGAAACACTCGACCAGAACGATCTCGATATGATGATGCTATTTGGTGCAGAGGGTGATGAGTAAGTTCTCTTTATCATCTATATATTACTCTTATACACTATACGACTCTACTCTATGACGTATAGCATTGATATATATTAAGGCACGACACCGATTTTTCTTATCGGAGCGATATAAAAAGCTGAAGAAAGGAGGATAGATGAAACAGCATGGCGCATAGAAAGTGTTCAAGCTCACTAGTAAAGGCGGGAAATAGAACATTGAGAACGTATTTTGATAATGTCCCAAGGTAGAAAAGCTGCAGAAAGATTGGCTAAGAAGACTGTCCTCATTACAGGTGCATCTGCTGGTATTGGTAAGGCGACCGCATTAGAGTACTTGGAGGCATCCAATGGTGATATGAAACTGATCTTGGCTGCTAGAAGATTAGAAAAGCTCGAGGAATTGAAGAAGACCATTGATCAAGAGTTTCCAAACGCAAAAGTTCATGTGGCCCAGCTGGATATCACTCAAGCAGAAAAAATCAAGCCCTTCATTGAAAACTTGCCACAAGAGTTCAAGGATATTGACATTCTGGTGAACAATGCCGGAAAGGCTCTTGGCAGTGACCGTGTGGGCCAGATCGCAACGGAGGATATCCAGGACGTGTTTGACACCAACGTCACGGCTTTAATCAATATCACACAAGCTGTACTGCCCATATTCCAAGCCAAGAATTCAGGAGATATTGTAAATTTGGGTTCAATCGCTGGCAGAGACGCATACCCAACAGGTTCTATCTATTGTGCCTCTAAGTTTGCCGTGGGGGCGTTCACTGATAGTTTGAGAAAGGAGCTCATCAACACTAAAATTAGAGTCATTCTAATTGCACCAGGGCTAGTCGAGACTGAATTTTCACTAGTTAGATACAGAGGTAACGAGGAACAAGCCAAGAATGTTTACAAGGATACTACCCCATTGATGGCTGATGACGTGGCTGATCTGATCGTCTATGCAACTTCCAGAAAACAAAATACTGTAATTGCAGACACTTTAATCTTTCCAACAAACCAAGCGTCACCTCATCATATCTTCCGTGGATAAACCTAGCTAAACTAAGTAAATCTGTATACTTTTTATACATGTAAGACTTTTTAGCTATTTCATTCTTCCCTGAACCGTTTTGCGCGATTCTACGGAATATACCGGCGAAATAAAAGAGATAAACTTATGGATCCTCAAATAGAGGATGAACAGATGTGAAGAAGAAACGAGCTTAATTATATCTTCGCCATGATAACTAAATACTTCAGTAAGGTAATTGTCAGGTTTAATCCCTTTGGCAAGGAAGGTATGTATTTTTTTTCGCTCTGTTATTCGTTCTCCTTACCTTTGGCCATCATGATTTAAAGATTTGGCTAAACTAGGCTGAGGTAGGCTCGAACCGATCTATCACAAATACTAACAGCAAATGATATGGTCATATCATTGATTTCAGCGAAAGTTGCTAGGTTAGTACTTGCTGCCATTCCACCAACGCAACGAAACATGGGCACGCAGATTCAATCGGAAATTATCTCAGATTACAATAAAGTCAAGCCTCTTGTGAAAGTAACCTACAAGGACAAAAAAGAAATGGAAGTCGATCCATCAAACATGAACTTTCAGGAATTAGCCAATCATTTCGACCGTCACTCGAAACAGCTGGATCTCAAACATATGTTGGAAATGCATTGAGAAAATAAAGGCATCTACAAATCTCATTGTAGGCATGCACGTTTCTAATATTCTAACAAAAACAAAGTCAGAGTTCACAAGCAAGCCTGTAAATAATATATATGCAATTACACAAACGTATAGATAGATATACCCAACCAAACTGACTTAAGGTTTAAATAGTATGGCCAATCGAATAGAACCCAAACATTATAGCCATATTAAATTACTCTTTACGCTTGTAAGGAAGACAATGTGGAAACAACATTAAGAGAATGCAGACAATTGACGCAAGTTGTACCTGCTCAGATCCGATAAAACTCGACTATGGACTATCCTGATCCAGACACAATAAGGATTTTAATTACTACAGATAATCATGTGGGTTACAACGAAAATGATCCCATTACTGGCGATGATTCTTGGAAAACTTTCCATGAAGTCATGATGCTGGCCAAAAATAACAACGTAGACATGGTTGTACAGTCCGGTGATCTTTTTCACGTGAATAAGCCTTCCAAGAAGTCACTCTACCAAGTACTGAAGACTTTGAGATTATGTTGCATGGGTGACAAGCCTTGCGAGTTAGAATTATTGAGCGATCCCTCACAAGTTTTTCACTACGATGAATTTACCAACGTTAACTATGAGGACCCCAACTTTAATATTTCTATTCCCGTATTCGGCATATCAGGTAATCATGATGATGCGTCGGGGGACTCACTGTTGTGTCCTATGGATATACTTCATGCGACTGGTCTAATAAATCATTTCGGGAAAGTCATCGAATCTGATAAAATAAAAGTCGTGCCATTATTATTTCAGAAAGGGTCCACTAAGTTAGCATTGTACGGATTAGCCGCTGTTCGTGATGAAAGGTTATTTAGAACTTTTAAGGATGGTGGTGTCACTTTTGAAGTACCGACTATGCGAGAAGGTGAATGGTTTAATTTAATGTGCGTCCATCAAAATCATACAGGTCACACGAATACTGCATTTTTACCTGAACAGTTCTTGCCAGATTTCCTGGATATGGTGATATGGGGTCATGAACATGAGTGTATTCCGAATCTCGTACACAATCCAATTAAAAATTTTGATGTATTACAACCAGGTTCATCTGTAGCTACTTCACTTTGTGAGGCTGAGGCACAACCCAAGTATGTCTTTATCCTTGACATAAAGTATGGAGAAGCACCAAAAATGACACCTATTCCTCTTGAGACTATACGGACATTCAAAATGAAATCCATTTCGTTACAAGATGTTCCCCATTTGAGGCCTCACGATAAAGATGCTACGTCTAAGTATCTTATTGAACAAGTTGAAGAAATGATCCGCGACGCTAATGAGGAAACTAAACAAAAATTAGCGGACGATGGTGAAGGTGACATGGTTGCGGAATTACCGAAACCATTGATCAGATTACGTGTTGATTATAGTGCACCCTCCAATACACAATCTTCAATAGATTACCAAGTTGAAAACCCGCGTAGATTTAGCAATCGATTTGTGGGACGTGTTGCTAACGGTAATAACGTTGTGCAGTTTTATAAAAAAAGGTCACCTGTAACTAGATCAAAAAAATCCGGTATAAATGGAACAAGCATCAGTGATAGAGATGTTGAGAAACTTTTCAGCGAAAGTGGCGGTGAACTAGAAGTTCAAACTTTGGTTAATGATCTCTTGAACAAAATGCAACTATCTTTATTACCAGAAGTTGGTTTGAATGAAGCAGTAAAGAAGTTTGTAGATAAAGATGAGAAAACAGCTCTTAAAGAATTTATTAGCCATGAAATATCGAACGAAGTTGGAATATTATCTACGAATGAAGAATTTCTGAGAACAGATGATGCAGAGGAAATGAAAGCGCTTATAAAACAGGTTAAGCGTGCTAACAGTGTTAGGCCGACTCCCCCTAAAGAAAATGATGAGACAAATTTCGCATTCAATGGTAATGGGCTAGATTCCTTCCGGTCTAGTAATAGAGAAGTAAGAACTGGATCTTCAGACATTACCCAATCACATGTTGATAATGAATCTAGAATAACCCATATTAGTCAAGCGGAAAGCAGTAAGCCAACGAGCAAACCCAAACGAGTGCGAACTGCAACGAAAAAGAAAATTCCTGCTTTTTCAGACTCAACTGTCATATCCGATGCAGAAAATGAACTCGGTGATAATAACGATGCTCAAGATGATGTTGATATTGATGAGGATGACATAATTATGGTCAGTACTGACGAAGAGGACGCTAGTTATGGTTTACTTAATGGTCGAAAAACAAAAACAAAGACTCGTTCTGCTGCGAGCACCAAAACCGCTTCCAGAAGGGGAAAAGGAAGAGCATCAAGGACGCCAAAGACGGATATTCTTGGAAGTCTCCTTGCTAAGAAAAGAAAATAGTTGTACTTGATCCCTATATTATATTATATCCTATTTATATCCAAGGGCTTGCCTTCGCGAACAGCAAGGCATGCCATTTTGAGAGGAGCAAATTTGCATTCTAAATTCATGATAATGAGATGTTCTTTAATTATTACTATATATAAACTCATTTAGTTTTCCAGCCTTTGCTCTTTTGCTCGTATAGCAAGGAATGAAAAAAAAAATCCTGAATAAACGTCATAGTAATTTTCTTCCTTAGTTAGATACAAAGGATTTTGAAATACAGTATATGCACAATCGCAACTCATTAAGAGCATAGGAAAGTATTCAATTTAAAGAAAAACATGATGAAAACGATGATATAGAAAAAAGAACGGAAGCGAGCGTTAACTGCGATAGGAAGATGCATAGCTTTTTCTTCTTTTTTGTTTTATTATTATTGTTGAATGCTATTTGCTGAATCAATTTACTTGACGAATGGTGTAGAATAATAAATATGCCTGTTCCTTTAAAACCTCTGCTTGAGATATAGAGGAGACCATGGAATCATTGAATTTAAACCATTGCCCTCCAGAAATTTTACAAAATGCAATATAATGTCCCTCATTAACCGTCCCCTTGTGGGAAACAATACCGATTAATTCGTAAATAATGTCTGGAACCTTGCCATTTTCAGAATGCTTATCTTTTTCCTTCGTTGAACAGTAATTTTTCATATTTAAATAAGTTGGAAATTCAATAAAATCGTCTAGTTTTCTGTTACTTCCATTAAGTAGGTGTTCGAATCTTTTCAATTGCAAAACCAAAACCGATGGTAATTTGTGTATGCCTAGTTGCTTTATTGCATCTTGAGTGCTGTTACACTCCCCACAATGATAGTTGAAATCCTTCAACTGTTCTTTTTTATGGAAACTGTCAAGACATTCATAAAGTTTTTTCTTATCCTTGATATCCAGAGAAAGGTCCAAGAATGGATCAATGGTTGTCTTTGAATTATTTTGACAGCCTGGACACACAATAGAACTTTCCAAGGAGCCCTCAAACACAGTATGCACTATGCATTCACACTGCTTATTATTTGCTCTGCTGACTTCCTTGGCATTTGGCAAATCAAGAACATAGCTTTGGTGGATTTGGTTAATTATAAACTGCCAAAATTCATGAGCATCTTGTTGTGAATACCCTGCTAGATTTTGATTGATTTTCCAGGCACAAGTTAAAAGATATATGAATCCGGTTTGCCGATTAGTAGATGTAGATGACGAAGAAGCTTGCTTTGTATTCAGCGCTCCATAAAGTTCATGAACAATTTTATCGAGTGCACATGAAAAACATTTATCTGGAGAACGCACTTTACAATTATTAGAATGAATTTGACTCATTGAGTGCCTAATAAAGTAAGGGTTATGGATTAGACATTGGAGAATACTACTCATGAAACAAGTGGATCCCATGTTGATCAGGCCAGAAAGCCCATCTCTTCTTTCCATGCTAGGAACCATGGTCTTTGTGCACACATCGTCCCAATACTTCGCTAGGATAGCATCGTTAATCAGATCGATATTCCCTATATAGTCCTCACATTTGAAGCAAAATAAAAGGCCATTATTTGAATTGATACCAAATATGTGACCAATCTGTTTACTGTGAGAGAGAAAATGCGAATGGTTCCAACATCCACAAAATCCACATTGTAGACACATGAAAGTTGCACCAGAGTTTATTTCGTGGCATGTACCACATTTCATGGTGTTTAAGAATTTTTCCTTGGGTACGGAATGATTTAATATATACCTGGCAGCATTGCACGTTTTTAGAACCCCATCTTTAGACTTTTCATTCTGAAATACTTGCTGTATATGTGGACAAATGCTCATAATTATTAATAACAAATAAAAAAAGCAGGGTTTCAAGTAGGACGACGAGGACCGAAGCTGTAGTTTTCCCTTTTGATCCGATCAATAAATAGTATTCAAAATTATGACAGCCAGTTGAAAGAAATGGACTAACTGGTCTCAAAAGAAAACCTTTATTATTATCCGTAAAATATATTTTTAGAATTAATCAGGTCCACTAATATAATCCCTTTGCTATTACGACAGCTTTCTAGCCCATATACAATATAAATTATTGATGCTTTTTACACACTATAATCGAGGATTTTTTTTCACTTGAAAAATTCAAAGAAAAGCAAAAAAAGGAAGAATAGAGAAGAAAAAAAAGGTATAAGTGAAGAAAGAATGTGCAATACTACAAGACTATAAGATTTAATAGCTGTAACCATGACGAAGAATGTATTGATGTTACATGGGCTTGCGCAGTCAGGTGACTACTTTGCCTCTAAGACAAAGGGGTTTCGCGCCGAAATGGAAAAGTTAGGATATAAACTCTACTATCCAACAGCACCCAATGAATTTCCCCCAGCTGATGTTCCTGATTTCTTGGGTGAGGTAATTGCTGATGCACCTGGGGATGGTGAGAATACCGGTGTGCTTGCGTGGCTAGAGAATGACCCTTCCACCGGTGGCTATTTCATACCGCAGACGACAATCGACTATTTACACAATTATGTCCTTGAAAATGGTCCATTTGCAGGTATTGTAGGATTTAGTCAAGGAGCCGGTGTAGCTGGATACCTAGCAACGGATTTCAATGGTTTGTTGGGCCTTACAACAGAAGAACAGCCGCCGCTAGAATTTTTCATGGCGGTCAGTGGTTTCAGGTTCCAACCACAACAGTATCAAGAACAGTACGACCTGCATCCAATATCGGTCCCATCTCTACATGTTCAAGGAGAACTTGACACTATCACAGAGCCGGCCAAAGTGCAAGGCCTATATAACTCTTGTACGGAAGACTCTCGCACTTTACTAATGCACTCTGGGGGCCACTTTGTGCCGAACTCAAGAGGGTTTGTGAGAAAAGTGGCTCAATGGCTCCAGCAGTTGGCCTGAGGCAAGTATATATAGCACGTAATCTTCACATAATCTTCACATACATATTTATACATGATTAAATCCTCCGGGTAATAATACGTCAAATTAACTTAACTACCGATACGATGCTTCATTATGATAACGATAACAATGGCATCTATAAATGATTTTATTCCTCGTTAGGCCAGTATTAGGGCAATAAAGACTGTAATGACCAGTACAAGAACGTTGAGATACGCACAGGTTGCCTGTGCTTGTATCTGGTGTCTTTTTTCAGCTGGTATTATCTTTGGATTTGCTGCTTTGAAACCTATTTTAATTTCAGAAGGTGTATACCATGAATTGTGTGATCCTAAGGATGGTGATAGATTATTATGTACTGCACAGGATCTGAAATTAAATTTTATATTTGCTCTCAGTGCTACTGTAACAAACATCATGGCCCTTCCTGTCGGTAAGATTTTGGATATGTATGGACCTCGTGTCTGCGGAATAATAGGATCATGTCTCCTGTTCCTAGCAAGCGGTAATTTTATTTCTGCCAAGCATCTAGTGTCCCTTTGGGACCCATATCTTGTCGGTTACACGCTTTTGGCAGTTGCCGGTCCGTTCGTCTTCATTTCATGTTTTCAATTGGCAAATAGCTTCCCACAAAGATCAGGAACCGTATTGGCCCTACTAACAGGATCATTTGATTCGTCATCTGCGCTGTTTCTGTTATATAGGTTGTTATATCAAAACTGGTTTCCTACCTTGAACGTTTCCAGATTTTTCACCCTATATTTGATTGTTCCAGTGTTTATTCTTGTCTGTCAACTCACGATAATGCCTCATTCTTCCTACAAAACTGTCAATCACATTGCTAAGATCGCTGTGGAAGGTTTAGATGAAAACGGAAGACTCATCGAGGGTGATACAGGCTCCGGTATCATCCCTGATGAACAGGAACGTCAATCGTTGATTGCAATCGAGCGTGAAGAAGATAGTATCCCATCAAGGCCGCAGAGAAGGAAATCGGTATTGGAAACTTACGTTGAAGATAAGTTGCAGAAAAAGTCAGGCGGCATATTCGGAGTCTTGCATGGGAAATCCGCTTATGAACAAATAAAGAGTCCGTGGTTTTATTTAATGCTTTTATTTGCGCTTGTTGCCATGCTGAGGATAAACTATTTTATTGCTACCGTCAGAACACAAGAAGAATACTTATTAAATGATCCTGATTTAGCACTAAAATTGAATTCCATTTTTGATATGTTACTTCCACTTGGCGGTGCTGTTTCCATACCATTTATTGGGCTGCTCTTGGACCATACAGATACTTTGTCCACTCTCACAATATTGTTCACCACTTCTACCGCTATAGGTGTTTTTGGCTTGATTCCAAATTCATTCACTTGGAACTTAATAGGTATAGTACTTCTGGTAGTGTACAGACCATTTTATTACACAGTTGTTTCTGATTATTCTTCAAAAGTTTTTGGATTTGACACATTTGGTACTGTTTATGGGTTATTGTCCTGCATTTGTGGTATTTTCAACATGAGTCAAAACTTACTGGACAAATGGACACATACTACTTTCAACATGAATCCATTCCCAATAAACCTTACACTGGTAATCCTCACAGTCGTTTTTTCACTAACTTTAACATTTTACATACGATCTCAGATTTTGCCCAAGCCCGTGAATGAAAGAGGATTGTCCTCCAACTACCAAACTATCTGAGTGCACACTTTCAAGCTAACACGCACTTTATTTATATTTAAATGACATAAAGTTATATATCTAGAAAGTTTATTTATCGTTCTCAGTACCATCCTCATCCTAGTATGTATAGCTTGTACCCATTAAAAGAATTTTATCATGCCGCCGAAAGGAACAATTTCAAGTACTATCGGAAGATGAATGGTTAGATGTTAAGCGCTGTCACTTCAAACTTCACATTTATAAAGATGTCACATGGACCACTATTATCTACCTTAAGTTATTTATCAAGATAAGTTTCCGGATCTTTTTCTTTCCTAACACCCCAGTCAGCCTGAGTTACATCCAGCCATTGAACCTTAGAAAATCTTTTGTCATTAGCGGTTTGAGCCCTAAGATCAACATCTTGCTTAGTAATCACTGCAATGGCGTCATAACCACCAGCACCAGGTATTAAGCAAGTAAGAACTCCTTTTAAGGTCTGGCAATCATCCAATAAGCTAGTTTGTACGGGAGGTTCGATATCGGCACCAGATTCTTTAGTTATTTTTCTAAAGGAACGTCTAATTGTGGCAACTGCATCTCTAACTTCTGTGATTTCAGGATACTTTTGACAGGTACAGTCATTCCTCTCAAGAGACTCAAATATCTGATCGCTGTAATCGTCATGAGTCTCGTGTAAGCGATCTAGTTTAGATAGTCCATCCATAAATCTAGAATTTGCATGATCGAGTTCTGTATATATTTTCAAGCTTTCTGGCATATGCGAATCATACCAATTTTTTACCTTCTGGACCAGTTTTACTGTTTCTGAACCATTCTTAATATCGCCCATCCATAAAGTTAATCCCGAAGGTAAATGGTTACTTTTAATCGTAATATTCCAGTCTTCTTCATCAACCAAATGCGCCAGTTTACTGCCGTAAGTAGCACTTCCAATATCTGGCAAATTAGAGATTAATGCGGGTGGGAATCTTCTATATCTGATAGATCCATATGCTGCCGCCGCTACATCAAACCCGCTTCCAATTTTACCCTGAGCTTGACAATGAGCAACTTGTGATAAATTATGAATAACTTCTCTATATTTGTCTACATTATTTTCCAGGTCCGATACAAAAAAGGAGGCCAAAGCTGTAGTTAAAACTGTGACTAAACCTGCCGAGGAGCCCAGCCCTGTTTTGGGAACTTCTTCAATTCTGTGCGAATGAAAACTCAATCTTCTGTTGCCACGATGTTCGGTAACGCTATCCTCCTGAGAATGGTAGGCATCATCAGAGAAAATATCAATAACGAACAAGTTTCTATTGCAGTAGTCGTCCATGTTAGGTTTAAAGTAGCTAAATACGTTAGCGATAACTTTTTCAATGAAAGGGTTCTTAGATCCGCCTATCGAAACAGGAATGAAGCCAGTTTTAGGACTTATATGGTACAGCCACTCCCCATCTTTAAATTGTTTACTTTTCACACGCACTTCAAACTTATCAGACCCTTGCAATGAACCGTAAGGATGGGCTACAGCATGCATTCTTGCCGATAATCCGACTACAAATGCTTCATATTTTGTATCTAAAACTAAATATCCACCAGCTAGTAACGCTTTCCCTGGGGCACTGAAGGCTCTCAACTCTGACATTTCTCGAGGCAGCCGATTGATTTATTATGAGGCCTTCCAAGATGTTTTTTCACCTTTTTTGTTTTTCCATTCTTTATATAATCTTTCTTTCCATTCGACATGACGTTAACTCCGCCTTAAAACCGAACTTTTTTCCTTTTAGATCTCGTATAGAAAAACGCATCGCAATAATTATTACTATCTACATATTCCTGTATACAATTTGATTATTTGTCAACACTTGGATGCGTATTCTGTCCACGGCTTTTTGGCTCGTGCCCCCTACGCCTTTTAGTATTTGATGCGGCAGAACTGCCTTCTGTGATTTTTCTTTTCCGTCTTCTGCTGTTGTAGTTTCTTTTACGGCTTTTCTTTTTTGCTTTAGTTTTGTCCTTTTCGCGGTTTGTTTCCTCATCATTATTATTTTCTGGAGAACTTTTATCATTGATTAGTTCCATACTTGGTTTCTGTTCTTCAAGTACAGATTTTGAAGGCATTTCCTCCTGTTCTTCTTTAACTTCTACTTTAACAGGTATATCCACTGCTTGATGTTCGGGCTCCTCACCTTCATTTACTTTGATGTTAATGGAATTATCGTGTGGCTCATTATCAACATCGTGGCTAGATAAATGTTCTGATCTATCATCCAAAACGGATGTTACATTGGTTTTATCGTGTTTCTCAAGCGTGGTGGCGGGAATTTCATCATTAATTTCCATAGGGACTTCATTTGGCGTGTCTGAGAATATTTCATACACTTCTGGTGATGTTGGCGCACTCTTTTCAGCGGTAATATTTTCCGAATTTGAATAGGGATAAGAATCTGTCACTTCTTCCTTATCAGACGGAGGATCAGATGGAAGATCAGTGGACGGTATATTTCCGCGTTGCCTTTCATCATCATTCATTTTACTAGAAGCTGCTGTCTCTGTAGGGCCCTCTATTTCCAATTCGTACAACTCAGCTTCTTCTGGCTCTGAATTTAGTTCTTCTATTGACCTCTCCTGATTGTTTGATAGGTCCAGGTCTTCTTCATGTTCGGGGTGTTGAATGCTAATATCTAACTCCGAAAAAGTGTCTTCTTCAATTGCTCCAGCATATTTCTCATTAACGGACTTTTCAAACGTGAGATCCCGTTCACGGCTTGTATTAACTTCGTCTGATTCTTCTTGATTTTTTCCTCTCCTGGAATCTTCAATGAGCCTCTGAGAATAATTCTCTAGGTCACTTAGATTCTTTAGGAGTTGTTGTCTCTTAATATCATCGGGGGCATTACTGTGAATATTTGCTGATGTTATATCTCCATATATGGTATCAAATTCTTCTTCATTCTCGCTGTGGTCTTTCTTTTCGAAATGTTGCTCGGATTGTAAACCTTCAACTAGCGGCTCTTCCGACTTATGCAAATTTTCCTTGTCCTTTACTTGCTGTCGAAACACTTCGGAGTCCTCTTCATAAGCACCGTTTGTCGTGGGATCGATGTTTATCACACGAGAATTATTACCATTGTCATTATGTGCTTCTGCGGTAACTCCTCCGAGTATGACAGCTTCATCTTCATCGCTGTCTCTCTCTTTGCTACTTACACTTTTCATATTAACAGATGCATCGGTAGAATTCGACTTGTTAAAAATGTCTTGATTATAATCACCAATATCAACGTTATCATCACTCTCAGAATCCATAACATCAATTTTTTTCACGAATGATTCAGCTACGTCGACTACCTTACCCACTCCCTTAACTACAGCTCCAATAACACGAATTGGGGATGAAAAAATATTTGATCGATCAGATTCTGGCTTCAATGGTTCCACAGACTCAATTTCCGAACTGGACACCCGAATGTCCAAATTATGTTTTGCAGATCCCTCAACATTTTTTTCAGCTGTGGAGTCTTGGTCTCGGTCTGAATCAGAGCAAGCTTGGCTAACCTGATCATGCATATTGGTATTATTTTCCAGGGCTTTTGTGTTTTCAATGGTAGTTGCTCTTCTTTCAAAGAGCACTTCGTTGTGCGTTTTTTCCACGCACGACCTTTCTGGGATCTCCATATTATTTCCAATCGCATTCTCATCTATTCTTTCGATAATGGAAATGTGTGCTTCCTCCGTATCTGTATTCTGGATATAGTATTTTCTTTCACCAGCTTCGTAATTCGCTTGCGCCTCTTGATTGATGACGTCGGTGTGCATGTCTTTGTTCTGAACATTTACGGATGAACTGACATTGGCTTCGAAAAGTGTTTCTTCTTCGTGCACCTTATTAACTTTTTCATTTTCTGGTTCTACTATTCCGAGAGTATCCTTTTTTGTACCTTTAACTATATTTTCATTACTGCCTTCATCATTGCCTGGTTCTGGATCCGCATAATCTTGTTCATATGAATCCTCACTTTCCTCTTCATCAAGCTTATCAACTACTTCAGCTTTTGTAAGTTCCTTCTTGAGTGATTCGTCGTCTTCAAGATCACTATTTCTTACTTTATATTTAGTAGAAGAGAATTCAGTGTTGTCGTTGCTTTCTTGAAAATTGTCTGGCGAATCTGTTGAAAACGAAATTTGAGTTTTACTACCATCATCATTCTGTTTTACGCATTCATCGCCAGAAGACATCTCAGCTTCGTTCATATCCTTTTCACAGTATCTTAAATTTTCTTCTACATTTGAAGCCGTTTCAATTATGTCCTCGCAGGAAGAGTCTCCTGTAACGTTGGTATAATTAATCGCTGAAAAGTACTTTTCATCCGTGTTATCTTCAGTTGACTTGTCAGTACTGTTAGCCACGCCTGGAAAATTTTTACTTTGATTTTTATTTTCATCACCTGTATTTTCATTTTCAAAAGTAACGTTTTCCGTAGATTCATCCAAATCGCTCACCTGTTTAGTTTCCTTACTTGTGTGAAAAATGTTTGTGTGCCCAGATGTAGATGTCAAGCATGATTTCGTCACTCCAGCTTCCACAAATTCTGCATCCTTTTTGGTGAAAGCTGGGGCAAGGGCTGCTAACGTTGATTTCAGTAGGTCATGCTTCTTTTCGTAATCATCGTTCAACGAATTGAATGGGTCATTCATAAATGGTGAAGTGTACTCCACTTGCGGTGGCATGGCAACTGTGTTATCTTCGTAAGAAGTAGAACTATACACAGATTCAGAAATTACTACTTCATATTTCGGAGTTGTTTTGATTTCCATAAGAGGAACATCGGTAAGATTCTCTGATATAGCATCAGCGTCATCGAGTGAATAATAGATACTGTCTTCATTTCCTAATGATGAATTGTTAATCGTAGTATCTGTGGATAGTGGTACCAGTTCTTTTTCTGTAGAACCGTCCAGTTTCTTTTCAGAAACTTTTTCAACCTCTATTTCAACAGAAGATGAAAGATCACCTCGGTCTGTTTTTAAATTATTATTGTTTTCACCTGTGAAGTCCTTTAGGGGTATTTGCTCTTCGGATTCGTCTAAAGACCTGCCCGATAAGTTGCTTCCATTTGAGTGCCCTAAATAAGATTCGGATACCTGCTCCTCTTTTTGAGGGCAGTTCGAATTTCTACTTTGTTGGAATTGAAGCATAGCCCTTGCGGCGAGATCATACAAATTATCAGGGGAATGCTCGTGCAAATCACTTTCGACACTTTTTCCTGTTACGTCATAACCTTCAACATCGTTAATTTGATTTTCTCTTTCTACTATAGCAGGATCAGTTTCATTCTCCAAAACATTTTCCGAGTATTCACTTTTGTTGTTGTTTCCGTGAAAATTTTTGTCTAGAGAGCTTCTGATAATGTCATCTTTTTCAGGTTCTTCGTCATTTTCCTGTTGTTCCACTTTGTTCTTAGTATAAGCATCTTTAGCGAAACCTTGGTCTCTGCTTTCGCTGGTATTCTCAGTTTCTTCTGACGTGCTTTTTTCGTTTTTCATTTTATATTCAAAATCATCTTCACTTCCTTGTTCGCTTTCTTGTGCACTTTGGGATTCACTATCTGAAGATTCTATATCTTCTATTAGTTCCTTATCATCCAGTTCATGTTCATTATGGTGGTACACATTTTCAGCATTTGCTGAGTAACTTTCAGCTTGACTTTCTTCATCTTCGGACTCATCGTCAACTGAAATATTTACTGAACCGAAATCAAATGCACCGTCTTCTGAATATCTTTGATGGACTTTGTGCTCATCAGATTCATATTTTTCGATAACGGGGATCTTAGTATTATCTGTTCTAGGCTGCATGTATTTTGAAAAATCTACCGAATGTTCTGTTCCTTCTGCACCCTGACTTTCATCTTTTTCAGCATCGCTTTCCACATCAATGTCGTCTTCTAATTCCATTTCTACTCCCTCTGAATAATTCTGTCCTTCACTGGAATCAGAAGAACTAATTTGTGTAGCATTCTCTACATTTGCCTGTTCTTGCCCTATATTCTTTCTCTCAACTTGCCCCTCCTCTTCGGCATATTCATCATTCGATACATCTTGTAGTGCTCCTTCCTCTGCATATTCTTCATCTGATAATATCATTATTGAAGGACTACTTTGGCCGTCACTATTCTTTTCTTCTTCAGAGAGCTCGTATTCATCATTTTCAAGATCGAAATCTTTGATTAAAGATTGTTTACCTTCCAGATCTTCATCCTTATCGGAGTCGATATTTGAGGACGACTCGTCCTCAGCGTCCGGTAAGGGAGAACTTATGAAACTATCTAAGGGAATTTCATCATTATTTTGGAAAGAAGTATCCGTTCCGTATTGGCTCTTCCTGAGATCGATTAGTCGCTGATGAGATTTACTGTTTCCTGTGTACTTGTTCATTAAAGAGTCATGAAGCTGAAAACGTTGTCTTTCCTCCTCAAGACTACGCTCAAACAAGGCATCTTCCTTTTCTAGTGTAGTAAGTATACTTTTCCCCCTATTAATTAGAGAATCTACCCAGCTTAATGCCCTCGCACTATCTTCATGAAGGGATTTATTATGAATATGACTGCTTCGCCTGGAGGAAATAGATTCATGTAAAGTCGAGTGCTGAGTAGGCTTTGCTACTCTGTATTTATCATTGTGGACCCTTGAGTACCCATGTTGATCTTTCATTTTGGAATCCTCGTCCGCGTCAAGGAGAGATGACAGTATTTTCAGTTTTCTTCTTGGGGTCGTCAGTTTAAGTTTATTTGCCCTTGGAGTAAAGGTTTCTTTTTTTTTTGACATATTTTCACAGTATAGATTTATTGGTTCTTGTACTTAACCCCTTGGTGAATTTACAACGTGTTCAATATACTTGTCAATAGGACTAAAGACTTTCTCGCATTTTAAATTCCTTTGTTTTCACTTCTTAAGAACAGCTCGCGGAACATGAAAATGGTGAAAAGTGCAAGTTAGAAGTTTTGAAAGAAAGTGAGCATAAAAGCAATAAAAATAGCCAGTGAACTTGCTTTTACATGCTAATATAGTAGATGGATAAAGAAATATATTGTGGATCGGTTCCTGTCAGCTATTTTGACCCGTTTGATTTATTTGAGAGTCTGAGGCCAGAGTTTCAGCAGATTTTACCGTTAGACAATATACATTGGAAGGCATTTGACGGAACTGTACGAACGGTTAACAGGCTTCCAATTGAATTGATTCCAGAAGGTAGAGGGGAGGCAGACAAGTCTAATGATGAACAGCCGTTTATCAGATTTTTGATAGTGAACTGTATCTCTATCGACCAATACAGGGCCAAAGTACGGCCTCTTGTGAGACAGTGGCTACCAAATCTGGAATCTGTATCTTCATCGACAGGAGAAAAAATGATTTATAAACCAATTATTTTACTGTATGCCAATTCTGAAGTAGTGGACTCTAACCTATTCAAATCGGTATCCCTAATGGAGAAATTTGGCAAAGACTTTCCGCATGTACAAACTTTGGAAGTTCGATCGGTTTATAGATCTCCCAAAGAAAGGCAGGAGTTTTGGAACCAATTTAGCCAAAAGATTAAGGCTTCCGTACTGAGCATCTTTCAAAAACGATTGACACATTTGCAACATTCGTTGGCCAATTTACAAAAAGGAAATAACTTTGAGGAACAGCTTTTGACAAGAGAAAAATTGTACGAGTTATATGTGGTATTCAATATTTTGGAAGATGCCAGCCTGGAATTGCAAAAAATCAAAAAAGAAATACTCCGTAGAAACATGAATATGCCGGATGGAAAACTTCAGGTACCTTTTGAATCATCTTCTAAATCAGATGAATCACTGGGCTCCATAATAATAGAAGGTACACTCGATAAGTTTCAATTGCATAAGTATTTTTTCATTAGAAGGTTAAGACTTCTAAAACTAGAGGACCAGACGTTGACCGCCTTTGTAGGAGCATTTCAACTAATCAAGAATTTTATTGAATCCATATCAATAGAGTATAGAAAGTCTGTGAGATTATTGGAATTTAAGCACTATTTTATAACTTCGATGCTGTCATATTTTGAATTTGAGAATGTCTCAAATCCTCTCTTGTGTGAAATCAAAGCTGAGTTATTAATGTTGAAGCGCGACAACTGGGTGCAAGGTGTTATGGCTACAAGTGGTTATAGACTAATGGACAAAAACTACCCTAATAGTGACGTTAAATACAAATTTGATCTATTAAAAGAAACTTTTGTCGATGAAACTGTCTTCCAAGAAAACTTCCTTACCCTCACCAAAGAAATTCTTTCTCTCTTCAACAAATGTGAAGGGAAGCGTCAAAGGATAGTAGATATTTTATCCATTGAGATAGGTTTGCTTTACTATCAGGGAAAGAAATATGAGGAGGCAGTCTCGCTTTTCCTTTCCTGTTACGAATATTATACTCAAACGAACTGGAATAGCATTGGTTTGAAAATATTGCAAGTTTTCATTGATTCCTTGAGCCACTGCCCCAAATTAGACGTCTTACAGATTGATGGGGAATCAGTTTCTGCATCGGCCGTTTTAACTAATGCATTTCTCAATATACTTAAGTTATGCAAAGATAACGATAGCAAGGAAATTTGGTGGAAAAAGTTCATGGATTTACAAATGAAAAATAACATTCATCTAATGTATCCTTTAGATGGGCTATTCGAAGTAACTTTGAATTCTAAAGTTCATCTGGCAAGAGCGAATGTTAGTGCTATTGAAGTTAACTTGAAAAGCTACGGATTTCCGGAGGATATCAGTACAAAAACAATGAGATTATCTTTGAAAAATATGGGGGGAGACGTGATAGTTTTTGAAGCCAGTGATTTTCTTTTGAAGAAAGGTGAAAATAAACTAATATTGGAGTGTAGAGATATCATGTACGGTGAATTTTCTCTGCTTTCTTTCGAAATCATTGTTGAGGGGATTACTTTTGTAAAGGAGTTTCCGGAGAATCAAGATGAGTTTATTGTAGTGCCAGAAATATATTGTAAGGAAAGTACTAAGGTTCTGGTGAAGCAGGCGCATAATTTAAACTTGGGAGAGTATGCACTTGAATTGAAAAGCGTGCAATCTGACGCTTTAGAATCTTTGCAAGTAGAGGTTGAGGTGCAAAAAAATATTGGAAACATGAAAAATTTACCTGTTAGTTTTTCCATGGATGAAATTCAGGCAAGGAAGAGATATAATACTCCATTCGAGAACGTTAGGCTAGAGTACTATCTGTTGGACCAAATAACCGCCTTCGACTTAATAATTAAAACATCCTTCACCAAAAAAAATGATCAAGGCACCTTTGGTGAGACCAAGAAGGTCCGCATTCAATGTTATTTACAACTGTCTGTTTCAGTGGAAGATATTTTTAAAAAGGATATATTTTTCTTCAAATTTCTTCTAAACTCTTCAGTCAGGGAAGAGCCAGTAATTTTATATAGTTCAGAATTATCAGCACCAGATACACGAAATGATTACAACATACGTGGTGACTACATCGCTACTACACCCGCGTTAATTACTTTCGATGGGAATGAGAGTTTCATTAATTGCTACGAAATCACAGCCAATAATAACTTCGATTCAAAAGACATCTTTAATCTGAAAGTTAGATACAACACATTAAAAGAACAGCTAGATTGCTTTATTACAGACGCCGTGCTTATTGAAGGTGATGTTGAATGGTTTATTCTGTTTGAAAAGTGGAAAACATTTTGGGAATTAGAAATTTTGAAAAAGTTGAAATACGATTATGATGCATTCAAAGAAAACAGGATAATTAGATTGTTAAAGACTTCAATAGACCTGAATAAAACAAAGTCGAAGATACGTAACCTATGCATTGAAAAAGCGGTCCTTGACAAAATATTGATCTGCTTGAATAAAGTGAGTAGAGGAATTGCAGTATGTAATACTGATATGGATGAGTATGTGAGGAATCTGGTACCGAAACAGTTGACTGTTCCGGTACAACTACCAGGTTTTGAACAATTCTTTCATGTACAATTCGAGCAAATGGAAACTAGCCACGATGCGCTACACGATACTATAGCTACCATAGGCAATTCCCTTTCCTATACTGTAATTGTGGAAAATCTTAGTGGACAATGGGGGCAAGATGTTATAGATGACGGAGGATATATTTTTGAAATTTTGAGCAGTAATGAATGGTTAATTCATGGCCAGAAACGTTGCGCAATAAAAGAGAAAAGAAAGGAGTTTGAAGTCCATTTGATTCCTTTAAAAAAGGGCTACTTAAATTTTCCGCGTGTTGAAATTACCAACATAAATGGTAAAAGTTGTAGAGTTGATCACTCTAATGCATTTGAGTCAATTTTGATTTTTTAAAATAACGTATTTCAGAAAGCTGTATGCAGACGAAGGTGCATACTTATGTACAAGATAATACAATAGGTTTTTTCTTCTTCGCATCCTACTTACATTTCTCCTGCTGTTATTGTGCAAAAAGTATGCTTTAAAAATATTTGAACGTTGATGAATTATATTTGTACTAGGCTTATATATATATATATATATAGAAAATGTTAAAATAGAAATGAATCATTCCCATTCAACAGTTGCAGGAGGTTTGGAAGTTATATCGTAAGTGACCCTAGCAACCCCATCGACTTCATTGACAATTCTTGAGGCGACTTTCTTCAAGAAACTGTGTTCGAATGGGAACCAGTCAGCAGTCATGAAATCAGTAGTTTCAATGGCCCTCAAAGCAATAACTTGATCATAGGTTCTTTGGTCACCCATAACACCAACGGATTTAACGGGCAACAAACAGGCAAAGGCTTGGGAAATTTGGTTGTATAAGCCGGCCTTCTTGATTTCTTCAATGTAAATGTTGTCAGCTTTTCTTGCTATTTCGACTTGTTCCTTAGTAACTTCACCTAGAACACGAATAGCAATACCTGGACCAGGGAAAGGGTGTCTCCAGACTAGATCATGAGGGATTCCTAATAATTCACCTAGATGCCTGACTTCGTCTTTGAACAGTTCTCTCAATGGTTCAATTAGCTTTAATTTCATGTTCTCTAGTAAACCACCGACGTTGTGATGAGTTTTAATGGTTTGAGAAGGACCTTTGAAAGAAATGGATTCGATGACATCTGGATAAAGAGTACCTTGTAACAGGAATTGAATCTCCTTACCATCTTTTGGCTTAATTTTTTCAGCTTCTCTTTCAAAGACGTGGATAAATGTGTTACCAATAATCTTTCTCTTCTTTTCTGGGTCAGTGACACCCTTCAATTTACTTAAAAATTCTTCGGAAGCATCGACAACCATCAAGTTGATACCTAAACCTTCGACAAGGGTCTTTTTAACGTTAGCAGCTTCATTTAATCTCAAAACACCGTTATCGACCAAGATGGCATGGAATCTATCACCGATGGCTTCTGTCATCAATTTGGATGCAACAGTAGAATCAACACCACCGGAAACAGCACCAATGACTTCAGCAGTTGGACCGACCAGTTTTCTGATTCTGTTTATTTCAGTGTCGATAAAGTTTTCCATAGTCCAGTTTTGCTTAGCGTGACACAAATCAACGGCGAAGTTTTTCAAAAGAGTCTTACCTTGGGTAGAATGTGTAACTTCTGGGTGGAATTGAATACCATAGATTGGCTTAGTTTCGTGGACAATACCACAGTATGGGGAGTTATCGGAGGTGGCAATGGTCTTGTAACCAGTTGGCAAGCCGTGCAATTTATCACCGTGAGACATCCAGACAGTAGAGTCGTTCATACCTTTGAATAGAGAGTTGGAATCGTCAATCACCTTCAAAGTGGCAGGACCGTACTCTCTCTTGTCACCACGACCAACTTGTTTACCATTAATCCAAGCCAATTCTTGCATACCGTAACAGATACCCAGGATTGGAACGTTCAAATCAAAGATAGCATGGTCTACGTGTGGAGCGTCTTCAGCGTATACGGAATATGGACCACCAGAAAGAATGACACCCTTTGGAGTCCAGCCCAACTCAGAGATCTTCTGAGTGCATGGCAACATCTCAGCATAGATGTTAAACTCTCTTAATCTTCTGGTAATCAAATGAGAGTATTGAGAACCAAAGTCTAACACTAAGATAGTGTCAAACATGTTAGAAACTTGTTCACCGGCAGCCATTGTGAATATTGATGTCGTTAGTTTATTTTAGAATATAGATATTACCTACCAAATGACCCAGGGAAGTTAAACTACAACGAACGCAAGCTAATTAGAGACTACCGTGACCGAAACTATAACTCAACTAATGTTTTATAACTGTGAAATGAAAATGAAACTGAAAAAATGATAAAAAAAAGAAATATTTTTTCTCGATGCTCATCGCCAAAGAAAAAAAAAATTTTCATTTCCTGCAAGCAAGAAAAAGAAATGACGGCATGAAAAGAGTCAAAATGTCGGGAACCGAAGCCATTGTAGGGGAGCGAGAGGATGAAAGCATATACCTGTCACCAACGTCACGAAGAAATAAGTCGGCTACTTGACAACCTTGTTTTTTCGCTGTTAAACATAATTAAAGGTTCTATTTGGCAACACCTCATAATTATATCACTATCCACGTGATATTAAATCGTTACGGACGAGCCTATATTATTTCCGGATTTTTTTCTAATTTCTTTTTCTATTTTTCTAAATCTTATCGTCGTTATTTATTTGAAAGAGAATAAGCAATGAGTGTGGGCTATGAAAGAGCTATAGAGAAGTCACAGGATATAGAGGGATCTATTTGTAGCTGGCAAGTTAATAGAGATTGGAAAACTGATTCAAAATTGTTAGATCACCTGGCGCTGAGAAATAATTGTGTTTTTTGGTATAAATAGACACCCCCTTTTGAGGTTGAAGAGATAGAGTAAAGAAGAAGTGTAGACATTAATGGGTTCATCAATTAACTATCCTGGGTTTGTGACTAAAAGCGCTCATTTGGCTGACACTAGTACGGATGCGAGCATTTCATGCGAGGAAGCAACAAGCTCGCAGGAAGCGAAGAAGAATTTCTTTCAAAGGGATTATAACATGATGAAGAAGGCGCCTGCTCCAACGAAGTCTAAACTGTCTTTGGCCTTGCAGACTTCCAAGTCATCCTCTAGTGCCAACGGTACTGTACAAGAGGATACTTCCTCGAAGACAGAAGATTTTTCTACAAAGAGCATTAAGAAAAAACCAGATAGCGGCGTTGGATCGCATGTGTCCATCCAATCGGATTCGGGGCCACAATCAGACTCAGATTTGGATTCAGATTCCTCTATCTCATCATGTGACGAAAGGAACGAAGAGTCTTTGAAAGATTACAGGCCGGGTGGGTACCACCCTGCCTTTAAGGGCGAGCCCTATAAGGATGCACGCTACATTTTAGTAAGAAAGCTGGGATGGGGCCACTTCTCCACCGTTTGGTTGGCAAAGGATATGGTAAACAACACTCACGTTGCTATGAAGATTGTTCGGAGCGACAAAGTTTACACTGAAGCTGCTGAAGACGAAATTAAGCTTTTGCAAAGAGTGAATGACGCCGATAATACAAAGGAGGATTCCATGGGGGCTAATCATATTTTGAAATTGCTAGATCATTTCAACCATAAGGGCCCCAATGGCGTCCATGTGGTTATGGTATTTGAAGTCCTCGGCGAGAACTTACTGGCTTTGATAAAGAAGTATGAACATAGGGGCATTCCATTGATTTATGTCAAGCAAATATCGAAGCAGTTACTGCTTGGTCTTGATTACATGCATAGGCGGTGTGGTATTATACACACAGATATTAAACCAGAAAACGTGTTGATGGAGATTGGAGATGTTGAGGGTATCGTTCAAATGGTCGAGGCACTGGATAAACAGAAGAGAGAGGCAAAAAGGTTGCAGAGGCATGTTTCGCGGTCTTCCGATATTACCGCGAACGATAGCAGTGATGAGAAATGGGCAGAATGCCAGACAAGTATGCCCTGCGGCTCAAACTCAAATTCCAAATCTCGTTCTATAGAGAAGGACTTGTCAAAAAGATGCTTTAGAAGACCTAGACGTCATACAATTATCACAGGGTCGCAACCATTACCTTCCCCAATTAGTTCATCAAATTTCTTTGAAATGAGGGCGCACTTTTGTGGTAGTAGTCACAATAGCTTTTCCTCCGTATCTGGGAATAGGAACATTCCATCTTCCATCAATAATAACAGTATTAATAATGGCATAGGCATTAAGAATAGCAACAATAGTTTCTTAAATTCAGTACCACATTCTGTGACCAGGATGTTCATAAATGAAGACAGTAATGATAACAACAATAATGATAATAGTAAAACTAAAAATAACAACAATAACAACAGTAACAACAATAATAACGAGGACATAATGAACACACCTTTGCATGAAGAGCAGCTGGCAGACTCTTTATCTACATTTGATATTTCCAATATATCACAAAGCTCCGATACAAATGGTCCATATATTTCTAATACTATGGATTCAAATTCAAACGTCAGTACCGATATCAACTCCCCAGAAAATTTGATTCAGATCAAGATTGCTGATTTAGGTAATGCTTGTTGGTATGACGAACATTACACGAATTCTATACAGACAAGAGAATACAGATCACCAGAGGTGTTACTAGGCGCCCCTTGGGGTTGTGGTGCAGATATATGGTCTACTGCTTGTCTAATTTTTGAATTGATTACCGGAGATTTTCTTTTCGAACCGGACGAAGGTCATTCCTACACTAAGGATGATGACCATATTGCACAAATCATCGAGTTATTGGGAGAATTACCATCATACCTTTTGAGGAACGGCAAATATACAAGAACTTTCTTCAATTCAAGAGGGCTTTTAAGAAATATCTCGAAATTGAAATTTTGGCCCTTAAAAGATGTTTTAACTGAAAAATATAAGTTTTCTAAGGACGAAGCCAAGGAAATATCTGATTTTTTGTCACCTATGTTACAGCTAGACCCAAGGAAAAGAGCTGATGCAGGTGGCTTGGTTAACCATCCATGGCTCAAGGATACCTTGGGTATGGAAGAGATTCGGGTACCTGATAGAGAGTTGTACGGGAGTGGTTCCGATATCCCCGGATGGTTTGAAGAAGTCCGCGATCATAAAAGACATTGATTACCTTTATACCTTTATTTTGCCCTTGCCTTTTACTTTTTTTTCTGTTTAACCTCTTTTTTGCATACTTTAGTTCTCTGCTCAGTTGTTTATTTTTCAGTAGTTTTTTTGCAATTTTTTTTTTTTTTTACCAAAGTAAATTTGTAACACCTAGTATAATATTCTGAAGTAACAACAAAAGATTATGCTGATTCTCCTTTCTTTTATCTTTAGCGGTTTTTGAATCCATACTCGACATTCTTTGATTTTATTTTTTGCAACCAATGGTTGTCCTGGTGAAGGATGATGGGTGTGATACCTAAGCGTTTTTGATGAAAAGTTTACTATTTAAAAACATATAAATTGTTTTACATATGTTAAGATAAAAGAACACAAAAAAATAAAACGGTTGAAAACGAAAACAAGTCCATGGATGTTTCAAAAAAATACATGAGCATCTCAGAGTAGAGCAGAAATCAGACCTGCAAATAATACAAGGTATCCAGACTGACTAAAGGAAACATTAACAATATTTCCGACGCCTTTACTTTTGGAGCTGCTTGAAGCTGAAGATGAACCGGTGCTTGAAGATGAGCCAGTGCTTGAAGATGGACTGGTGCTTGAAGTTAAGGAGTGAGAAGATGATTGTGATGTGGAAGCTGACTTTGCGACCGTTGTGGCTGTGACGTCTAGTTCGTTCAGTGAGTTAGCTTTGTCGTATGAAATAGTAGCTGAAATGGTATCATCTTTATTGTTTTTAATTGTATAGTTAAAAGTAGTTGGAACAGCATAATCAGTCAATATCTTACCGGTGTTGGTGCCATTAACACCGTATTTAATCATATTGGCAATTTCTGCTGGTTGAGAAGGCAAAGTGAAATTGTTCGTTCCAAAGCCAGAATAAATATTGGTGATGGCACTGTTATCACACTTGTAGATAGAGTCAGAAGATATTTCGCTTTCTTTTGTTGTTGGCAATGAAACGTTCTTCAATTGTGATTCTAAATTAACAAAATCATCCTTATAAGTTAAAGAACCGCTATCATCAAGCTTAACCAAACCGTAATTATTAGCTTCTTCAGTGTATTCGTATACCAACCCACCAGAGAAGACGTTCTTTAAACCACCATACAAACCCTCAGAGACTTCGTCAAAAGTTCTTGGTGTATTTTTGTTGCAACCATACTCAGAAAATATCAACGGAATAACAGCATCTTCGAAAGTTGAGTTTAACTTGTCATAGCCAGAAGATTCCCAACTAGAAGTGCCAGAGCACCATTCATAAGTATTTAGGCCAAAGAAATCAGATCTAGATATGTCCAAATCATCATTGACTTTGTTTCCATCCAACGAATTACACTGCAAGTACTTGAAGGTTGCTAACCTCAAATCAGTATTGTCAGCAGCAGAATATCCGACTGGGATGCTTCTGTTCGCATGTTTTGAAATATACTGTTTCATATCTCTTTGAACAGCGCGGATGTATGGAGGATCAATTTTTGCATAGTCGCTTTGATCATTTATGACTTCGTTGCCAGAAAAGAATCCTAGCACGTTAGGATAGTTCTTGAAAGCGTCAATAAATTTGAAGACTCTTGACAAATACAAAGAGTCATATGTTCCAGATGGGTCAGCACGGTTCAAACTCTCCCCGTAATTACCACTATTAACATCCAAAATGGCGTAGATACCAGCATTGTTGAAGATAGTCATGCACTTGTCATGATTTAGGTCAGGGTTCAGGGAGTAAATTCTCACTGTGTTGACACCAAGTTGTTGGAAAGCGTAGGCGTCTCTGGCACACACTTCAGGGTCAGAAAGAATATCTGTATCAGAGTCAGCATCGTAACCAGACGACCCACCAGGCTGATAATCGACACCTTTCACAAAAAAAACTTCGTTATCGGATTCGCTATTTGTGGCAGAGGATGGCTTAATGAACCTATAATTCTTGATATGGATGGGGAGCATGGCATTCACCAGAGATGGTGTAGCAGCTAATGCTGCCAGTAGTATACTTTTAGATAGTTGCATCGCTAGCTAAACGACTTTGAGACCTGTGATCTTTGATCGAACAAAAGCAGGAAAGAGCAAAACACGGAAACAATAGATGTTCTATGTTATATAAGAACAGTATATGTTGTTGTTTATTTTCCTTTGTTTATTTATTTATTTTTCATTTTTTTTTGATAGAAAGCGCGCGAAAAAAATTCTCGAAGATGTCTGAAATTTACTGGTGTCGCTTTTTTCTTGCTTTTATTAGTATTAAAGCCAATGCCTATTACCGGATGCAGAAGACCAGTTGTCTATCTATATATGCATGTGTGCGTACGTAGGATTATCTGTCTACAACTCATCTTTGAGCATATTTTGCCCAGATTTGAAAGTCTTTGGCATGACAACGACGTAGTCTATGTACAAATCACCGTAACCCTTGCTACCCTTGGGCATGCCGAATCCCTTCACGACTTCAACTTCGCCATTGGAGACAACTACATGAGCGGGTCTAGATAACTTAACGGGCTTGTTCTCATCAAGGAATTCTATCGTTCTTTGCCATCCGCCGTATAGCGCTTCCGCAGCAGAAAGAACTTCTGTTCTGTACAGATTGTCGCCTCTTCTTCTGTAACCCATGTTCTCAGTATCCTTTTCCTTGAATTCTATGACCAAGTCACCGGCGTCAAAGTCAGGCCCTTTTTCAGCCTCGCCGACTCTTGTGTCCATGTAGTTTCTTGGTGCGCCTGGTGGAACGTCAACGTGGAAGAACTTGTTCTTTTTGGTAACTTTTTTGCCGTGACATGTTTTGCATTCATTTTTGATAATTTGTCCCGTACCACCACACCTACCACACATCTGTTGAATCTGCTGCGTCATAATACCCATGCGCAGCACTTGTATTATAACCCCACGACCTTGACAATCGGGACATTGGGCCAGCTTACCATCTGCAGAGCCACTACCATGGCATGCATCACATTCATCGTTTAGGTTTAAAGTAAATTCTATCGAGGACCCGGAATAAAACTGCTTTAAAGATAGTTTTTCCTGGACCTTGATCATTGGACCACGCTGCCTCTGTCTCTGGCCAAATCCGCCGCCAGGACCTCCATGACCTCCTTGAAACATCCGTTCGAATATGTCAAACGGATCGTGGAATCCACCTGCGCCAGGGCCTCCTGGACCGCCACCGCCACCGCCATTCTTTACAGCATCTGCACCAAACTGGTCATAAATCTTTTTCTTTTCAGGATCGCTCAATACATCGTATGCCTCGCCGACTTCAATGAATTTTTGATGGGCTTCTTCGCTCCCAGCATTTTTATCCGGATGGTACTTCTTAGACAATTGTCTGTACGCTGATTTGATTTCCTTCTCAGTGGCATCTTTGTCTATCTCTAGTATTGCATAATAATCCTGCGCCAAAATTAGCGGCAACAACAATAAAGATAGTATCAAATGTATATATAATTTTGGAATCATTGTCCTCGATCTTTTCGCCAGCCAATGCACGCTCTTCTGGCCTATCCACTATGTTTTGTCAGTACTACATCTTATTACCATCGCTGGTTTGCCGATGTGGCCAACTTGGCAAGAAAACGTTCTAACTCCGGGTAATGCGTTGTCACAAGTCCCCTATGTCCTAGTTCATAAAAGTTATATTAATGCTATACTAATGCTATATGGAAGAAGAAGAATTTAGCATGGCTTGAAGACGCTTTCTACGACCCTCAAGCGATCGTATCTCTTGTCGGTAGGCGTAGTAATCAGCGTAGTACTTGCGTTGCCCTTCAATCAAAGCGGGCAGGCTGTGATGGCAGAGGGTACTGCACATCTCGTTATTCTGTTGTTCCAGTGGTTGCACATGTTGTAGTTTACGCTGTAACTGTTCAATAGACTCCACTTTTGATTGGATCGATTCCAGAAGAACCTCAGTTGGGGGCATTGCTGTTTTGAATTGTATTTTCATGGAAGTGCGCCCTTGGGTTATATGCTGCATACGCGACTCCACCTCTTTGAGAAAATCTACCGTATCTTCTGGTACCATGTGAGGTTCTTTGTTTATGGCGTTCGCGACTAGCAAGTTGTACTTATTGTCAATCGCGGACTGCGGATTGTTTTTGAATTCTGGTATGGGTAGCGTTGAGTAAGCTAATGGAACGGCTACTAATGAGACGCGTGGCGCATCATTTTGAGATGGTGGTTCTATGAAGTTGTCCTCTTCATTCATCGCTCTTTCATTTTCAAATTCTTTCTCGTATTCCGCTATCTCTGCATCTTCTTCTTTCTCGTCTTCACTTAATACAATTTCGAAATCGTTCTTGGGACTAGGCAAAGATGCGAACATTTGCACTAAAAATTTTCGTATGCGTGATTTTAGCTGTTTACCACTCTTTATATTACTGCGTTCATTATCTTCTTGGCCGGAGTCGTGGGGTAGTAGTTCTTTTGGTGTCAACACAGTGCCAGTTGCTTGTGCCTCGATTAGTTTTTGTCTTTTGCTTTCTAGCTTTTTTTTATAGGTGACTTTTCCCTGTTTCGTTCCTGGTGCAGATAGTATAAGTTTTGGTTTTTTATACTCATCCGTCAATGTAGTAGATTCACCCAGTGCTGCTTTCTCAACGTGTTCGTTCTCATCGTGTTTTCTTTTTTTGTCCTTATTTTTTTTACTTGGCTTATCCTTATTACCATCCAAACCTTTTCTGTTGACTTTTCTCTCAAACTGCTCAAACTTCTTTTTTATCTGGCGGTCTTCAGTGGACGTGTCATATATACCTGGCATGGGAGCTTGTTCATATACTATATCTTCATTGTAATCAATGTCGGTGCCGTATTTTTTTTTCGGTTTCTTAATGGCAACATTAATTCCTGCTTGCTTTAGCTCACGCCTCTTTTGTAGTTCAGCAATGCGTTTTGATTCTTCGAGCATCCGCTCTCTAATCTTTCTTGTAGCCTTCTTACCTTGGGTATTTAACAGACGAGCCCTAGCTTCAGCAAGCATTTCCTTTTCCTCATCTTCCAAATCACCATTATCTGGTCTAGCCATTTGAGTTTCAGCGTTAGGATTAATATCCCCGACTTTCAAGTCAGTAACTCCTGTACTTAACGCAGCCCCTCCACTGTCTTCACTTTCTAATAGCCTATTATATCTTTCGACGCAGACCTGTGCAGGCCTGGCCATCATATCAGCTATGGTCCTCCACTGATTAGGCAGCTCTCTTGCAAGATCTAGAAGTTGGGCATCCTCCTCCTTCGAGAACTCTGTAAAATTCAACTTTGGATTTAAATATTCATTCCACCTTAATTCACTCTGCCTGGCAGTCTTTTTCTGCAAAAGGGATGCTACTTTGCTCCACTGATGAGTTCCGTATTTTTGTACAGCCGCTTTAAGAATCTGATCCTCCACATTGGTCCATACACCGCCTTTCACGTATATTGGTACGGGGGGCATCTTGAAATGCTAGTATAGTCCTCTTAGAAATGTTTTGCTTTTTTTCTTTACTATCTTCCTGAGTCGCATATGCTTTTTTGTCATAATAGTTCATAGCATTAATTTTTCATTAAACTTCAACCCCGGCCAAAGGAAGAGGAAGAAAATTTTGTTCGAACTACTAGGAAGGTAATGGTTTTGTTGAAAAAGCCAGGCAGCCAGGATAAATTGAAAGTATTGTGAGCAACCCCGCTATTGGAGTAGTATTAATTCAGTGGCAGACTGTATATTGAACCCAGATCATTCGCTCTATTATTCATCTTTCGTTCATTTTCAATTGTTCTGAAAGTGGTTTGCGATGCAGTTGTCTATGCGGATGATGTTCACACCAAAACATCAGAAACTGGTCAATCAATGTTATCCTACGGGAAGGACCACAGATAAGAAGCCTAAATCTTCGGAAACTTCATATTTGCTATATTACGTTAACTCGAGGCGTAGTAAATTGGAGAAAGTTAGCACTTACCTGATTAAGCGTTCCACTTCCGACTTGAACCATCGGCGCATAGGGAACATAGCCGTTACATTGGATTTAATGAACAAAATTGTGTTGCATTGTAAGGAGAATTTGAATGTATTTGTTAAAGATTTTTTGTACATTATGAACAAAGTTCTTTCCAACAACAATTTTAACAATGATGTATCTGTTGTTGAATTAATAGAACTGGCATTTAGTAGTATATGCCAGAACTTGGACGACGTCTTGTGTAACGGTGACATGGAATTCGTCCAGTTATACCAGAACTTTGTTGATCTTTTTTTTAAAATAGTTACTGAAAGAATTCATAATGATGACATGCTTCTGAAATGCTGTATTGATATATCAAACACAAATAGTGTTTCAAGCAACCCACAACTAAACCACTTTGTTTCCAAGTCTGTTGCCTATACTATTTCAAAGTTCCAAGAGAGAAATCCGAAATTTAAAACTTTGTCGCTGGAAGCAGCTCTGGAGAGCAATTTAGGAAAAAGGCTAAGTCGAACACAAACTCGTACAATTGGGTTAGATAAGGCCGCCGAAGATAATCATGACCTTTCAGTAAAAGCATTGCAATCCTATTTTAACACAACTGAGACAGACAAATTGAATTTGTCTATTCGTACTCTGTTGCGCTGTCTGCAAAGTACACCTAATAAGGAACTGCTAGAGTTTGTATGCAATGGTATACCTGTTCAGTTACGATATATTGTTATACTTCTTTTGGTCAGACAACTAAGCGACAAGGATAAAAATGTAAATCCAATTGTTTCCTTGAAATTGATGTCGTCATTACTTGTTTCAGATGTCAGTATAGTGGGGTTGAGTGTTCTTGATATAATGAGAAAGCTTTTAAATTTCCAGTTGAAAAATGCAACTAATAAAGAAGTTGTGGCACAGTCTTGTATCACCATGACAGACCTTAACCATAAAACTTATTACGCTGAACAGACCTCAGATATGTTATATGAACTACTATTGAAATTGAAAAGTGACACCGTCAAGGATGTTGAAAAGAATGCAGTTGTGGAAGATATTGATTTCCTCGTTGAACATATTACGCAGCCAAGTATCAGTTTGGAATTATTCATCGACTTGGCGCATTACATGAAAAACCACATTATATGTTTATTTAACATTGTTGAAACTGAGGTTCCAAGCAGCATTCTCTTTTCAAAACTGTACTCATTATTACGTGAACTGGATTCACATGGTGTGCAAAAAGAAATGATGGAAGAGATCTTTGACAAGTATGGAAAAATGGCACTATTATCCGGTTTGAATTATTTTCTAGAGAACGTTTCTGAGCCTGAGTATACCTATTATTCGTACCATTTACAAGCAGCTAACTTTTTAAAACTCAATGACTACAAGTCACAAACTGAGTACAAAATGCAAACTAGAACTTTGTTTACCAAGGAAGATTTATTGTCATACTATTCTGATACTGGATCAAATAAATACAGCAAGAAGGGGGCGCAGATTTTATTGTCTCGTGATAATCAAATTTCTACTTCTGATTTACTGTCGGACTCTCAAGTTCGTACTACACCTCTGGAGTACAAGAATGTCCCTAATGCTATTTTTTCAAATGGGAAAGCAGTGTATGATAACAACGATTTTGCGGCCAAGCAAAATAAATTCGACAACAGCATAGATGACAATATAGAAGAAGCTAACGATACTGTAATTTCTGATGCTAATGCAAAAGGTAGTATCTATAGGTTTGTTGCTGAGGACGCAAGATCATGGAAAACAATGAGAGCCACCGCACCAAAAGTTAGCGATTTGAAAAAAACAATGAATGAAAAGAATATTCCAAATAATATGAAAAGAGATGGCTCTTTTCGGGGTTCTCAATCAGTGAAATCTCGTGTCACTAATATCACATTTTTATTAAATGAATTGAAAACTTTTTCAGATGACGCGAATAAAATCAAAGATCCTGATGAGGAGAATATTGTTGGCTTGGATAAAATCGACGTTGCTAGATCAAATTCTCTGCGACTTGCACCAATATCTAGTCTTTCTGATCGCAGTAGCATTGGAAATAGAAAATCCTTTTTGCAAAAAACAGCAACTGGTGAAAATCAAAACGATGACTTTAAAGACGCAAATGAAGATTTACATTCTTTAAGTTCAAGAGGTAAAATATTCTCCTCCACTTGAGAAATTAAGTTTTTGACGGACAGCTGTGGATGCTTTCAAGGGCAAGAGTGATATAGCATGACTTTCTAATTAATGTAATTTACGTAGATATAGATCAAATGGCGAAGTAAAAACTTCGAAAAAGATGGAAGAAGTCCTGTTTGCCTCAACTGGAGAAAGGAAATACGTAGCTGCAAACTGCTTATCACATATCGTCATCACCAGAATCTTCGTCTTCATACCACCCAGATTCGTACGCTGAGGCGTAATCGGAAAGTTCATTTTTCAATTCTTCTCTGTCACTATCATTTTTGAAGTACCTTACCACAAACTCATTCCAATGTTTGAATATATCTCGATTTTTTTCAGATGATTCTAATTCCAAAACAAATTCACGATCATTGGAAAATTCTGTCGGTATCGTATCAGATGGAAAATACCTGTGTGTATACATTTCAATCATCTTACTCCGTGAATCAGGTTCGGAATGATGTTTATGCGTTTGATTTCCTCTATCAATGAAACTTTTTGAAAATATGTGAGTAGAATTTGGTTTGTGGCTATTCTTGAAAGGAAGTACTCGAGAACAGAATGAGTAATCGGTGTCACCGATAACCATGCCAGTGACCATATTTCGCGACGAATATCCTAAGGTAATGGCAGTTGTTAGATAATCCATTGTCTTTCTTTGTTCAAGATTGCTTTGGGAAATTGTCGCATTTATAGAATCAAATATCCTACAGCTCTTTCCAGCAGTTTCCCAATTAGTTAGTCCAGGAGCAGCATACAATGGGAAGTAAAGATCGGATTCTTGCATCATATTTATTGTGCTTCTTAATTTGTTCGAAATGATCGGGAGCCATTTCTTTGAAAGTCTTTTCATAGGGAAGTCATCTGTGAATGGATCATCTTCATTGTGTCCCCATGAAAAGACCGCCTTTTTAGGTAATTCATTCCTTAATTCCACCAGTAGAGCACTAGAAAACCCGCCCCATCCACTCTCCATATCACTTACAAGATTGAAGCCTTGCAGGGTGTCACATTTTTCCAATTCTCTATGCAAATTTCCATCAAAAAACTCTTGCAAGTAATTTTCGGTAAATTCGTCATAACCAATGGAATACCTGTCAAACTTTCGCTCCCCCAAGTTTTGAAAGTCAGGTTGGTTTGGATTTTCAGTGTCATGGTACCAATTTCTCAAAATATTGAAACTTGAAGGACCATAGATAAGTTTAGAATAGTCAGACCAATACATCGTATTTTCTCTGTTCAAACAAGGCAGCGGTGCTCCTGCATCTAGAGAACTCTGATATTCGGATTTAGGTATTCTTGGATGAGTCTTTATAACTGTTTGCTCCTTGAATTTGTCTTCATTGCCGAAATGATAGTCTTGGCTTTCTGAATATTGATATGTTCCTAGTGAACCATTACCTGTACGGGCATCCCAAAGTAAGGCACGTGGTGCATATGAAATTGTTTTTGAAACTTTATCTACAACCGAATTCAGAAAAATTTTGGAGTCATTGACTTGTTGTTCTTTAGACAATTGTAAATAGCCCTCTTGTATATTGAAGAATTGAGTAGTCAAATGGTTTGCTCTCTGCGAAACCGATATCGTTACTACTTCATGCATTTTTTATTCTTGTCTGCCAATTATATATGTAATTTTAACAATTAACCCTCTTCTTCCAAGGTTTTAATTCATCGCATCGATTATATTTTGTTCCATTCGAAATTTTCCATTTTAAGTTTGGCGAAGCTTTTCACGTTTTCATTCAGAAATAATGATGTCGAACATCAAAAAAAAAAATTATCAGGTTACACATCTAAAAAGTTGACTTATTTACAAACTAATTCGCGCGAAAGGTTGTGGCTATGGGTTCGCAATTAGGATCTGGGAGTTGAACATTTTCCAAGTCAGGTTTTAAGCCCTTTACAGTAATTTCGTCGTGAAATATTTTCAAAAATCTGCATAAGGGTTCTGCGTACCACCTTCTGCCGGATCTGTCTTTGAACCATCCAACATGCCCCCCCGTCGAAGTTTCTAGAAGCAAAGTGTATGGATTGGATTTTATTTGGTCTATAGGAAGATCACCTCCGACAATTGGGTCATCCTGAGCATGCAAAGCTATAAAAGGAGTTCTGATCCCGGGTATTCTTTTATATGATGAAGCATTCTTGTAATACTCCTCTGCATTTTTATATCCAAACATTGGGCCTGTCAACAAGTTATCAAATTGCCTCACAGTGCGAATCTTTTTTAAATGCTTCTCGATAACATCTTTGAAATCAGGGTTTTCTTCCAGAGTAGAGAGATGGTTTCGAACCATGCGTAGTAAGTTGTGACCCAAAGCAGGTGAATAAAATCGTGACCCCATTGGTGTACTGTTAATAAAATATGCAGAGTTGTACAGGTCAAATGGATTACTCACGGAAATAGCACATTCGATTTTAGTACGATCTGACTCTTCTCCCAAGTAATTTGTCATTATAGATGCGCCTAACGAAAATCCCATCATATAAAACTTTCTATTCGGAAATCTTTTCCTCAAGTCATTAACACAATATCTTATATCATTGGTCCAACCACCGTTGTATAATAGCGGCGTTGTAATTGCAGAATAACAACATCCTCTAGCATTAAACACGCATGCTTCAAAGTCATACTTCGTGGTGATTTCATGAACAATTGCCCTCACGTAGCTTTCCCTCGAACCCCCTGTTAATCCATGGAGAATAATAAGCATAGGCTTAGCATCGTCTGAGTTCAATTTAGGATCATCAGGGGAATAGTACGAATATCTTCGTTTCAAGTTTCCGTTAAATACCGGTTGACTTGTCGGCACGTATTCTTTTTCCACTTTTCTTCTTTTGGTACTTCTACCATTTACAGCAAAATCCACAGTCCCTTCTCCCCCATGTGGGTATTTGATTATCATTCTTTTATATTGAACTTTGTATATATTGTCAAAGTGTCTAAAGGAACCATATGCAGTTTGTAAATGGCCATTGACCAGTAAACCATATAAAGTGTCAGTAGCACCGTCAGCTAATTCAGGAACTTTAGTATCTATTAGCTCAGGGATGGTGATCTCTTTATTTTCATTCTCTCGTTTATCGGTGGACTTGAATGCAATAGGATCCTCAGGGACCTCTTGATGAACGATCAAAAAATTAGGTAACAATTCTTTTAGACGCATATCGTCTCTGGAAGTTTACCAGCGTTTGTATAATACAGTTTTAAAATAACAAAGTAGTTGGTTTTTATCGAACTTCAAATAATTGAGACCCTTTTAAGATCCACAATACTTTTCGGGGTTAGGTAAGAAGACCCGTAAAAAAAAAAAACGTAAACGATGCTGTACAATTAACAAATTTTTCAGGAAATAGAAGAGGTAAAAATATTGATATACGAAGTTGAGGAGCGCCAATGGTTAGCTCACTGGCATCAAATATAATTCTAGCCCTTGTGGTAGTCCTGATGACACTGCTAAGGCAAAATAAGCCGTTGCAGAAGTGGTTTGTATCATATGTTGAAAAGCTATTATCAAGAAAATCAAATCTGGCCCAAAAAGTCAGCGTTTTATCGCCCTCCTTAAAATTGGTTGATGTTGAGAAATCAATATCTGCCGATCAATCGAATCTTTCTAAAATTAATTATCAGATTCCCACTCTTCCTGATCTTAAGGGGAATTTAATCCGTTTACATGAGTATCGAGCAAGAGGAGAAGGCTATAATGGCCTTTTATTTCGGAGAGCAAGACAATTAAATGGAATTTCAGAAGATCAGTTGCAAAAATTAGGCTACTTCACCAAATTAATGAAAAATAATGAGGGTATCCGAGAAAACGCAAGAGTTATTGACAAGATAATTGAGTTCACTTTAGGGAAATTGATTCATTCCAACGAACACGATGAAGAATTTACAGAGGAAATTGAAAAAATATGCGCGGAACACGGCTATAAGATTAAAGATGGTCACCTTATTCAATTGAATCCTGACTTCGTATTTCCAATAGTTTCGTCTCGAGGCAGCCAAAGTGTGGTCCATGAAGCATTAGCACATTTGTGTCGTGATTTCAGCTCTTACTATAGTGTGGAAAGAGATCCTTTACAAAATTTTATCATTAGTAGAATCAACCATCATGTGATTAGTGCCGGGGACATGAAAGAGAAAATTCTTATCGTGACCCCAGGGGCTGGTGTGGGTGGCCTATCCCATACTCTTGCCACCACTTTCCCCAAAATACAGGTGGACTCCATCGAATTATCAGCCTTGATGTACATATGTAACCTATTTGCACTCGAATATAAGCATGACGTTAAGATACGTCCTTTTGTACAACAATATTCATGCCAGACAGTGTTTGATAATCAGTTGAGAAGTTTATCGGCAGATTTGAGCAAAGTTGGCCACCGCAGTAATCTGGACCCACTATGGGGGGACTTCACACGATATTCTCCCATTTCCAAAGACTATGATAAAATTATCATTTGTAGCGCATATTTCATAGATACCGCGGAAAATATGTTTGAATATCTATCCAGTATTGAAGCACTAAAGAAATACTGTAAAGAGCTGCATTGGGTCAATGTAGGTCCATTAAAGTATGGCACCAAACCCTTGGTCCAATTTACAGGAGATGAATTAAGTCGGCTGCGTAAAATTCGCGGGTGGAAGGACCTTGTGGAGGAATATGAAGTTGATAGCTCAAAGGGATTGAATGGCTATTTAACTGATTATGAGTCAATGTATCAAGGATACTATGGTCTGCTTAAATTTCATTCTGTCTTCGAAAGCTGAATTGATACTACGAAAAATTTTTTTTGTTTCTCTTTCTATCTTTATTACATAAAACTTCATACACAGTTAAGATTAAAAACAACTAATAAATAATGCCTATCGCAAATTAGCTTATGAAGTCCATGGTAAATTCGTGTTTCCTGGCAATAATAGATCGTCAATTTGTTGCTTTGTGGTAGTTTTATTTTCAAATAATTGGAATACTAGGGATTTGATTTTAGGATCTTTATTCAAATTTTTTGCGCTTAACAAACAGCAGCCAGTCCCACCCAAGTCTGTTTCAAATGTCTCGTAACTAAAATCATCTTGCAATTTCTTTTTGAAACTGTCAATTTGCTCTTGAGTAATGTCTCTTCGTAACAAAGTCAAAGAGCAACCGCCGCCACCAGCACCGGTAAGTTTTGTGGAGCCAATTCTCAAATCATCGCTCAGATTTTTAATAAGTTCTAATCCAGGATGAGAAACACCGATTGAGACAAGCAGTCCATGATTTATTCTTATCAATTCCAATAGTTGTTCATACAGTTCATTATTAGTTTCTACAGCCTCGTCATCGGTGCCTTTACATTTACTTAACTTTGTCATGATCTCTAAGCCTTGTAGGGCACATTCACCCATGGCATCTAGAATTGGCTTCATAACTTCAGGAAATTTCTCGGTGACCAACACACGAACGCGAGCAACAAGATCTTTTGTAGACCTTGGAATTCTAGTATAGGTTAGGATCATTGGAATGGCTGGGAAATCATCTAAGAACTTAAAATTGTTTGTATTTATTGTTCCATTATGTGAGTCTTTTTCAAATAGCAGGGCATTACCATAAGTGGCCACAGCGTTATCTATTCCTGAAGGGGTACCGTGAATACACTTTTCACCTATGAAGGCCCATTGATTCACTATATGCTTATCGTTTTCTGACAGCTTTTCCAAGTCATTAGATCCTATTAACCCCCCCAAGTAGGCCATAGCTAAGGCCAGTGATACAGAAATAGAGGCGCTTGAGCCCAACCCAGCACCGATGGGTAAAGTAGACTTTAAAGAAAACTTAATATTCTTGGCATGGGGGCATAGGCAAACAAACATATACAGGAAACAAAACGCTGCATGGTAGTGGAAGGATTCGGATAGTTGAGCTAACAACGGATCCAAAAGACTAACGAGTTCCTGAGACAAGCCATCGGTGGCTTGTTGAGCCTTGGCCAATTTTTGGGAGTTTACTTGATCCTCGGTGATGGCATTGAAATCATTGATGGACCACTTATGATTAAAGCTAATGTCCGGGAAGTCCAATTCAATAGTATCTGGTGCAGATGACTCGCTTATTAGCAGGTAGGTTCTCAACGCAGACACACTAGCAGCGACGGCAGGCTTGTTGTACACAGCAGAGTGTTCACCAAAAATAATAACCTTTCCCGGTGCAGAAGTTAAGAACGGTAATGACATATTGACAGTTTTCTATACGTAGATATAAATTTGCAAGTTAGGACTAAGAAGCGCACCAGTAAACCAGGAAGTAATATCATGGCTAACTAACCTTTATAGGCATATCGTTGTATCGTTCTTCGATACCCTGTCGAAGATTTCAGTGCGACAGCCAAACGAGGCCCGAAAATTGTCAGTACAATTACAACCGATAAAATACACGTTAAGACAAAACTAGCACAAAACGCCTCTTTAAACATAAATGTGTACGCATTCTGAAAGTGAGATAGTGTACAAGGCTATCGCTAGCTTTCCACGGGAGAAGTAGTAGGAACCTCTCTTTTTATTGCTTATGACAGTAATAATAGCATCATTCATCAATGTTTCCGTTAGGGTAACTAAAATGGGTGGGCGGCAGATGACAAGAAAAGATGAATAATGAAGAATGATAAAGAAGAAGTCATCTTGGGTAGAAAGGGAAGACAATTACACACGGCCAAAGCTGGGGGGCTCGCCGGATACATTCTCATTTTTACATTACCATATTCACAATTACTTGCATTCGAATAGGACAGTACAAGCTCGCGTTATATTTGGATCCTTATCGATTCTATAATATAACGGGCAGCCAGATAGTACGGTTGAAAGGACAGCGCCCTGAATACAGAAAACGCATTTTTGCCCACTCGTATAGGCATTCATCTCGAATAGGTTTGAATTTTCCATCTAGAAGAAGGTATTCCAATTATGTGGATCGAGGCAATATTCATAAACATACTCGATTACCGCCCCAGTTCATAGGGCTAAATACTGTGGAAAGTGCCCAACCTTCAATATTAAGAGATTTTGTTGATTTACGTGGTGGACATACTGTTATTTCAAAGATCTTAATAGCAAACAATGGTATTGCTGCGGTGAAAGAAATGAGATCTATAAGAAAATGGGCGTACGAGACGTTCAATGATGAAAAAATCATTCAATTCGTGGTAATGGCGACACCTGATGATTTACACGCAAATTCGGAGTATATTAGAATGGCAGACCAATATGTGCAGGTACCAGGGGGTACCAACAACAACAATTACGCCAACATAGACTTAATACTGGACGTGGCGGAGCAAACGGATGTGGATGCGGTCTGGGCTGGATGGGGTCATGCTTCTGAAAATCCGTGTCTTCCTGAGCTGTTAGCTAGTTCACAAAGGAAAATACTATTCATTGGTCCTCCTGGACGCGCTATGAGATCATTGGGTGACAAGATTTCTTCCACTATTGTAGCACAAAGCGCTAAAATCCCGTGTATCCCTTGGTCTGGTTCACATATAGACACTATCCATATCGATAACAAGACGAACTTTGTATCTGTGCCGGATGATGTATATGTAAGGGGATGTTGTTCCTCACCTGAAGATGCTTTAGAAAAGGCTAAATTAATAGGATTTCCTGTAATGATTAAGGCATCCGAAGGTGGTGGAGGTAAGGGCATTAGGCGAGTAGATAATCAGGATGATTTTATTGCATTATATCGCCAAGCAGTGAATGAGACACCTGGGTCACCTATGTTTGTTATGAAAGTTGTCACTGATGCTCGTCACTTAGAGGTACAGTTATTAGCTGACCAATATGGCACTAACATTACATTGTTTGGGAGAGACTGTTCCATACAAAGGCGGCACCAAAAGATTATAGAAGAGGCACCAGTGACAATAACCAAGCCTGAAACGTTTCAAAGGATGGAACGCGCAGCAATTCGTCTAGGTGAATTGGTAGGTTATGTTTCTGCGGGCACTGTCGAATACTTATATTCACCAAAAGATGATAAATTTTACTTTTTAGAACTGAATCCGAGACTACAAGTAGAGCATCCAACGACAGAAATGATATCTGGCGTAAACCTTCCTGCCACTCAACTGCAAATCGCCATGGGCATTCCTATGCACATGATAAGTGATATCAGAAAACTTTATGGTTTAGATCCAACGGGAACTTCGTATATTGATTTTAAAAATTTAAAGAGACCCTCGCCAAAAGGCCATTGTATTTCATGCAGGATCACTTCAGAAGATCCTAATGAAGGTTTCAAGCCCTCCACTGGGAAAATACATGAGCTCAATTTTCGTTCTTCTTCCAATGTTTGGGGTTACTTCTCAGTAGGAAATAATGGTGCTATTCACTCATTTTCAGATTCCCAATTTGGGCACATTTTTGCTGTAGGAAACGATAGGCAAGATGCAAAGCAAAACATGGTTTTAGCTCTAAAAGATTTTTCCATCCGAGGAGAATTCAAAACCCCCATAGAGTACCTGATAGAGCTATTAGAAACTCGGGACTTTGAGAGTAATAACATATCGACTGGTTGGTTAGATGATTTGATTTTGAAAAATTTATCTTCCGATAGCAAACTAGATCCAACGCTCGCTATTATCTGTGGTGCCGCAATGAAAGCATACGTTTTCACAGAAAAGGTGAGGAATAAGTATTTGGAATTATTGCGGAGGGGCCAAGTTCCACCTAAAGATTTTCTTAAAACGAAGTTTCCTGTTGACTTCATTTTCGATAATAATAAATACTTGTTCAATGTTGCTCAATCATCTGAAGAACAATTTATTCTTTCTATCAATAAGTCTCAATGTGAAGTTAATGTTCAAAAACTGTCCAGTGACTGCTTGTTGATCTCCGTTGACGGTAAATGCCATACAGTTTATTGGAAGGACGATATCAGAGGTACAAGACTTTCGATAGACTCCAATACCATATTTTTAGAAGCTGAACTCAATCCCACTCAAGTGATCTCTCCAACTCCGGGGAAATTGGTGAAATATTTGGTCCGAAGTGGTGATCACGTTTTTGCTGGACAGCAATATGCAGAAATAGAAATAATGAAAATGCAGATGCCACTAGTAGCGAAAAGTGATGGTGTAATTGAGTTACTAAGACAGCCCGGTTCCATAATTGAGGCTGGTGATGTCATCGCAAAATTGACTTTGGATTCGCCGTCCAAAGCTAACGAATCGTCTTTATACCGCGGAGAATTACCTGTTTTAGGTCCACCGCTAATAGAGGGTAGCCGACCAAACCATAAGCTCAGAGTCTTAATAAATAGGTTAGAAAATATTCTCAATGGATATCATGAAAACTCTGGAATAGAAACTACTCTAAAAGAGTTGATAAAAATATTGAGAGATGGTAGGCTTCCTTATTCAGAATGGGATTCCCAAATTTCTACGGTACGCAATAGACTACCAAGGCAATTGAATGAGGGGCTGGGAAATCTAGTCAAGAAATCTGTTTCTTTTCCTGCAAAGGAACTGCACAAATTAATGAAGCGCTACTTGGAAGAAAATACAAATGATCATGTAGTTTATGTTGCCTTACAGCCACTTCTTAAAATTAGTGAAAGGTATAGCGAAGGTTTAGCTAATCACGAATGTGAAATTTTTTTAAAGTTGATTAAAAAGTACTATGCTGTTGAGAAAATTTTTGAAAATCATGATATACATGAAGAAAGAAACTTACTAAATCTGCGGAGGAAAGACCTTACAAACTTAAAAGAAATTTTGTGCATAAGTTTATCGCATGCTAACATAGTCGCAAAGAACAAGTTAGTAACTGCAATATTGCATGAATACGAGCCATTGTGCCAGGATTCCTCTAAGATGTCTTTAAAATTCAGGGCTGTTATACATGATTTGGCAAGTTTGGAATCTAAGTGGGCTAAGGAGGTTGCTGTAAAGGCAAGATCAGTGCTACTCAGAGGGATTTTCCCTCCCATAAAGAAAAGAAAAGAGCATATTAAAACTCTCCTGCAATTGCACATAAAGGATACTGGTGCCGAAAACATTCACAGCAGGAACATATATTCCTGTATGAGGGATTTTGGTAATTTAATACATTCAAATCTGATACAACTTCAGGATTTGTTCTTTTTTTTTGGCCATCAAGATACGGCTCTTTCCAGTATAGCATCTGAAATTTATGCAAGGTATGCCTACGGCAATTATCAATTAAAAAGTATTAAGATTCATAAAGGAGCGCCTGATTTACTAATGTCATGGCAATTCAGCTCATTAAGAAATTATTTAGTCAATCCTGATGGTGAGAGTGATGGGTTTACAAAACTTTCTAAACCTCCCTCAACATCAGGTAAGAGCTCAGCAAATAGTTTTGGTCTTCTTGTCAACATGCGTGCGCTTGAATCTCTGGAAAAGACATTAGACGAGGTATACGAACAAATTCATATTCCTGAGGAAAGACTTTCCAGCGGAGAGAACTCTCTTATTGTTAATATTTTATCTCCTATTCGTTACAGAAGTGAAAATGATCTAATTAAAACTTTAAAAATTAAACTTCATGAAAATGAGAGAGGTCTATCCAAGCTCAAGGTTAATCGTATTACATTTGCATTTATCGCCGCGAATGCGCCCGCTGTTAAATTTTACTCCTTTGATGGAACTACGTACGATGAAATCCCTCAAATAAGAAATATGGATCCATCCTATGAAGCACCGTTAGAGTTAGGAAAAATGTCGAACTATAAAATCAGATCACTACCTACATACGATAGTAGTATACGCATTTTTGAAGGTATTAGCAAATTTACGCCGCTAGATAAAAGGTTCTTTGTCAGGAAAATCATAAATTCCTTCATGTATAATGATCAAAAAACAACCGAAGAAAACTTGAAAGCGGAAATCAATGCTCAAGTGGTTTATATGTTAGAACATCTAGGAGCAGTTGACATCTCAAATTCAGACTTGAATCATATTTTTTTAAGTTTCAATACAGTTCTTAACATACCAGTACATCGTCTCGAGGAAATTGTGAGTACAATTCTAAAGACTCACGAAACCAGATTGTTTCAAGAAAGAATCACAGATGTAGAAATTTGCATCTCTGTTGAGTGCCTAGAAACAAAGAAGCCAGCCCCGCTTAGATTACTTATTTCTAATAAATCTGGGTATGTGGTAAAAATTGAGACATATTACGAAAAGATAGGGAAAAATGGGAATCTGATTTTGGAACCGTGTAGTGAGCAGAGCCATTATAGCCAGAAATCTCTCTCTCTTCCTTACTCGGTCAAGGATTGGCTACAACCTAAAAGGTACAAAGCTCAATTCATGGGTACAACATATGTGTACGATTTCCCAGGTCTGTTTCATCAAGCTGCAATCCAACAGTGGAAAAGGTATTTTCCAAAACATAAGCTGAATGACAGTTTTTTTAGTTGGGTTGAATTGATAGAACAAAACGGTAATTTAATAAAAGTAAACAGGGAGCCAGGCCTTAATAATATAGGGATGGTTGCTTTTGAGATTATGGTTCAGACACCTGAATATCCTGAAGGGCGTAACATGATCGTGATTTCTAATGATATTACCTACAATATTGGATCTTTTGGACCGAGAGAAGATTTGTTTTTTGATAGGGTCACAAATTATGCAAGAGAGAGAGGGATCCCGAGGATATACTTGGCGGCGAATTCAGGAGCTAAATTGGGTATAGCCGAAGAGCTGATCCCTCTATTTCGTGTAGCATGGAATGACCCCTCTGATCCAACAAAGGGTTTCCAGTACTTATACTTAGCTCCAAAAGACATGCAGCTACTGAAAGATTCTGGGAAAGGAAATTCGGTTGTTGTTGAACACAAGATGGTATACGGTGAAGAGAGATATATTATTAAAGCAATAGTCGGATTCGAAGAGGGTTTAGGTGTTGAATGTTTACAGGGCTCGGGTTTAATTGCTGGTGCCACTTCGAAAGCGTATAGAGACATTTTCACTATTACTGCTGTTACTTGTCGGTCCGTTGGTATAGGTTCCTATCTGGTCAGACTAGGACAACGTACTATTCAGGTGGAGGATAAGCCTATCATACTGACGGGTGCATCGGCGATTAATAAAGTTTTGGGTACCGATATCTATACATCTAACCTACAAATTGGCGGAACCCAAATCATGTATAAAAACGGAATAGCGCATTTAACAGCCAGTAATGATATGAAAGCCATCGAAAAAATAATGACATGGTTATCATATGTCCCGGCGAAAAGAGATATGAGTCCTCCACTTCTTGAAACTATGGATAGATGGGATAGGGATGTAGACTTCAAACCTGCCAAGCAAGTGCCATATGAGGCAAGGTGGTTGATAGAGGGTAAATGGGACTCAAATAACAACTTCCAGTCAGGCCTATTTGATAAGGATTCGTTTTTTGAGACATTATCTGGATGGGCCAAAGGTGTAATAGTTGGAAGAGCACGTCTTGGAGGTATTCCCGTAGGTGTTATTGCGGTAGAAACTAAGACTATCGAAGAAATAATCCCCGCTGACCCAGCTAATCTGGATTCTTCAGAGTTTTCCGTTAAAGAAGCGGGACAGGTGTGGTATCCAAATTCCGCGTTCAAAACAGCTCAAACTATAAATGATTTTAACTATGGTGAGCAATTACCATTGATTATCTTAGCCAATTGGAGGGGATTTTCTGGCGGTCAAAGGGATATGTACAATGAAGTACTAAAGTACGGGTCTTTTATTGTTGACGCTCTGGTTGACTACAAACAACCCATACTGATATACATTCCGCCCTTTGGTGAATTAAGGGGCGGATCATGGGTTGTTATAGATCCAACTATTAATCCTGAACAAATGGAAATGTATGCCGATGTTGAATCTAGGGGAGGTGTGTTAGAACCTGACGGAGTAGTTAGCATAAAATACCGTAAGGAGAAAATGATAGAGACGATGATTCGATTAGACTCCACATATGGACATTTGAGAAGAACGTTGACAGAAAAAAAGTTATCTTTGGAAAAACAAAATGATCTTACGAAGAGATTGAAAATAAGAGAGAGACAGTTGATACCAATTTACAATCAAATCAGCATACAGTTTGCAGATTTACATGATAGATCGACTAGGATGCTAGTTAAAGGAGTAATCCGAAATGAGTTGGAATGGAAAAAGTCACGCAGATTTTTATATTGGAGACTGAGAAGGAGGTTGAACGAGGGACAAGTGATCAAAAGACTGCAAAAAAAAACATGTGATAACAAAACGAAAATGAAGTACGACGACCTGTTGAAAATAGTTCAGTCATGGTATAACGATCTGGATGTTAATGATGACAGAGCAGTAGTGGAGTTCATAGAAAGAAATTCGAAAAAAATTGACAAGAACATTGAAGAGTTTGAGATCTCGCTGTTGATCGATGAGCTTAAGAAAAAATTTGAAGACAGAAGGGGAAACATTGTCCTTGAAGAGCTAACTAGGTTGGTGGACAGTAAGCGAAAGAGATAGTTTCGGTATAGGAACAAGTAAGTTAAATAGCCGCTTAGATACCATAATGGTGGCCGAAAAGAGAAAATCTGACATTCTCTTAAGTGTATGTATATAAATGAAAAATAACGTGAGATTTAAAAAAAAAAATGCAACAATATCATTTTGATAAATAAAAACATAACTTATATCAATACATGTATTAGCGCGTACTTATGCGCCTGTCCCATCTGCGTGTACCTATGTACGTGAGCGTATGTGTGCAAATATCAGAGCGACGACCATTAAATGGCAAGAAAGAGAAAAGGGGGTATTCGTTAAATCGTGATAGTCATTTCCCAATGAAATGATTATTTAGCTATAGTCTTCTAATCAACTATCCTGTTGTTTTCTTATATAAAGCCTTGTCAAATTTTACAGCAATAGAATTTCTTCTATGGTGATGCCTTGCACAAGGACTAGAAATATCTAATGGCTGGTTACTGGGGAACTGAGGGTTGACATTATTCGTTTCGTATGCTGTTATGTTGTTCGGATCTGAGATGGAAACGGATGAACATGCTGATGATGAGGAAGATGACGAGCAATTGGAAGAAGAGCAAGAGGGGCGGTAGCCCGGGCGAGTCCTTGGTGACATTGGTTGAGAGTTGGGTGACGAGAGTTGCAATTTTAGTACGTAATTTTGTGTACTGTCTCTGTCAGGGAGCTTTCTTGGTACAGCCGCTTTCGATTCAGCCGCAGACAGTGCAGTAGAAGGAGCAGACTGATGATAGTTTGGTAAATACTTGACTCTCTGGTCTGAATCCGCAGCGTACGAGGCGATCCTTTGAATGTCCTTCGTGGGCTGTACAAAGTTTTTTGTTGTTACCTTCTGTTGCTGCTGGCGGTGATGCAAGGAGGGAATATGAGAATCGCTGAACCTTCTTGCTATGAACTGATGGTTGTTGTTGCTAGGCGACAGGTTATGTACACACTGATAAAGGTCGTAAATGTTCATAGAATTAGACAGCCTCTGTTGTCTTTTAGACATGAAGTCCCCGAACAGGTCTGTATTACAAGCCCCCTCGTTATGTAACTTCTCTCTTGGTGAGCACGATTCCGAAAATTCAGAGTCGTTATCGTTGATATTGAGCACCGTTTTAATGAACTCATGTTTCTTATTAGGAGTGGGAGATCTGTTACTCTCCAGAAAATAGTCGTCATGATGGCCACCACTTCCGGCACCGCTTCTCATATCCTCCCCCTCTTCCTCCTGAATAGCCTTGTAATGGATGGTTAGATGGGCAGATATGGGTCTATTGCTACTGCTACTCAGCATGGTTATATTCTGTTGTCTTCTTTACTTTAAGGCGAAAGGTCAGACAATATGCATATATATATATAGTCTTCGAATGCACGGCAAAAATGATATGAAGAGCTATGCTACAGTATATACTTCTTTGTTATTGCAATCAACGTGAGCCTTAACCAATGAGGAAGTAAGAAGGAAATAAGAAGTAAGACATAAAATAAAACTACAAAAAAGAAAGAAGATCCGCAAAAACCCAAGAACAGCATTGTAAGTACTACCATCTATATAGATCGAATATCCTACTAATATATGGTAACTGCCACACGAAAAACTGTGGGTGTAAAGACTATTCATAGCCATTCTCTGCTGCTTTGTTGCATCGTATCATCGCCCGTTTCAGCCAGTCCCGCATACCCCCTTTGCAACGTTAACGTTACCGCTAGCGTTTACCATCTCCACGCTAAAAGGAAAACGAAGATTAAGATAAAGTTGGGTAAAATCCGGGGTAAGAGGCAAGGGGGTAGAGAAAAAAAAACCGGAGTCATTATATACGATACCGTCCAGGGTAAGACAGTGATTTCTAGCTTCCACTTTTTTCAATTTCTTTTTTTCGTTCCAAATGGCGTCCACCCGTACATCCGGAATCTGACGGCACAAGAGCCGATTAGTGGAAGCCACGGTTACGTGATTGCGGTTTTTTTTTCCTACGTATAACGCTATGACGGTAGTTGAATGTTAAAAACGAAAACAGAGATATTGAATTGATCAATTTGATCAGTACGTATGTAATCTTTTGTTTGCCATGTTAAATCGGCCTTTTTTTCCATCCGGTCTTTATCGACCATTCATTTATTACATCGCAATGAAGTCTCTCGCTTCATGTTGTTGTTTTTTTTCCTGCCTTTTTTTTATCCGCTCTCATTCTTATTTTTCCTACTTGCATTTTATAAAACAATAATATTTTTTTCTTCTTTTTGTCCTTTATTTATTACTTCCTTGATTAAAAGCTTCTTATCTTCGGTTTCATAAAGAAGAAAATTCCTTTTTTTTTTTTTTTTTTCCTTCTTCTTGCTTAAAAGCCTTTCTTATATCTCATTTGAACAATAGAACTAGATTTAGAGACTAGTTTAGCATTGGCCAAGAACTAACCATACGCAATGACTGTTACTACTCCTTTTGTGAATGGTACTTCTTATTGTACCGTCACTGCATATTCCGTTCAATCTTATAAAGCTGCCATAGATTTTTACACCAAGTTTTTGTCATTAGAAAACCGCTCTTCTCCAGATGAAAACTCCACTTTATTGTCTAACGATTCCATCTCTTTGAAGATCCTTCTACGTCCTGATGAAAAAATCAATAAAAATGTTGAGGCTCATTTGAAGGAATTGAACAGTATTACCAAGACTCAAGACTGGAGATCACATGCCACCCAATCCTTGGTATTTAACACTTCCGACATCTTGGCAGTCAAGGACACTCTAAATGCTATGAACGCTCCTCTTCAAGGCTACCCAACAGAACTATTTCCAATGCAGTTGTACACTTTGGACCCATTAGGTAACGTTGTTGGTGTTACTTCTACTAAGAACGCAGTTTCAACCAAGCCAACTCCACCACCAGCACCAGAAGCTTCTGCTGAGTCTGGTCTTTCCTCTAAAGTTCACTCTTACACTGATTTGGCTTACCGTATGAAAACCACCGACACCTATCCATCTCTGCCAAAGCCATCGAACAGGCCTCAAAAGGCAATTGCCGTCATGACTTCCGGTGGTGATGCTCCAGGTATGAACTCTAACGTTAGAGCCATCGTGCGTTCCGCTATCTTCAAAGGTTGTCGTGCCTTTGTTGTCATGGAAGGTTATGAAGGTTTGGTTCGTGGTGGTCCAGAATACATCAAGGAATTCCACTGGGAAGACGTCCGTGGTTGGTCTGCTGAAGGTGGTACTAACATTGGTACTGCCCGTTGTATGGAATTCAAGAAGCGCGAAGGTAGATTATTGGGTGCCCAACATTTGATTGAGGCCGGTGTCGATGCTTTGATCGTTTGTGGTGGTGACGGTTCTTTGACTGGTGCCGATCTGTTTAGATCAGAATGGCCTTCTTTGATCGAGGAATTGCTGAAAACAAACAGAATTTCCAACGAACAATACGAAAGAATGAAGCATTTGAATATTTGCGGTACTGTCGGTTCTATTGATAACGATATGTCCACCACGGATGCTACTATTGGTGCTTACTCTGCCTTGGACAGAATCTGTAAGGCCATCGATTACGTTGAAGCCACTGCCAACTCTCACTCAAGAGCTTTCGTTGTTGAAGTTATGGGTAGAAACTGTGGTTGGTTAGCTTTATTAGCTGGTATCGCCACTTCCGCTGACTATATCTTTATTCCAGAGAAGCCAGCCACTTCCAGCGAATGGCAAGATCAAATGTGTGACATTGTCTCCAAGCACAGATCAAGGGGTAAGAGAACCACCATTGTTGTTGTTGCAGAAGGTGCTATCGCTGCTGACTTGACCCCAATTTCTCCAAGCGACGTCCACAAAGTTCTAGTTGACAGATTAGGTTTGGATACAAGAATTACTACCTTAGGTCACGTTCAAAGAGGTGGTACTGCTGTTGCTTACGACCGTATCTTGGCTACTTTACAAGGTCTTGAGGCCGTTAATGCCGTTTTGGAATCCACTCCAGACACCCCATCACCATTGATTGCTGTTAACGAAAACAAAATTGTTCGTAAACCATTAATGGAATCCGTCAAGTTGACCAAAGCAGTTGCAGAAGCCATTCAAGCTAAGGATTTCAAGAGAGCTATGTCTTTAAGAGACACTGAGTTCATTGAACATTTAAACAATTTCATGGCTATCAACTCTGCTGACCACAACGAACCAAAGCTACCAAAGGACAAGAGACTGAAGATTGCCATTGTTAATGTCGGTGCTCCAGCTGGTGGTATCAACTCTGCCGTCTACTCGATGGCTACTTACTGTATGTCCCAAGGTCACAGACCATACGCTATCTACAATGGTTGGTCTGGTTTGGCAAGACATGAAAGTGTTCGTTCTTTGAACTGGAAGGATATGTTGGGTTGGCAATCCCGTGGTGGTTCTGAAATCGGTACTAACAGAGTCACTCCAGAAGAAGCAGATCTAGGTATGATTGCTTACTATTTCCAAAAGTACGAATTTGATGGTTTGATCATCGTTGGTGGTTTCGAAGCTTTTGAATCTTTACATCAATTAGAGAGAGCAAGAGAAAGTTATCCAGCTTTCAGAATCCCAATGGTCTTGATACCAGCTACTTTGTCTAACAATGTTCCAGGTACTGAATACTCTTTGGGTTCTGATACCGCTTTGAATGCTCTAATGGAATACTGTGATGTTGTTAAACAATCCGCTTCTTCAACCAGAGGTAGAGCCTTCGTTGTCGATTGTCAAGGTGGTAACTCAGGCTATTTGGCCACTTACGCTTCTTTGGCTGTTGGTGCTCAAGTCTCTTATGTCCCAGAAGAAGGTATTTCTTTGGAGCAATTGTCCGAGGATATTGAATACTTAGCTCAATCTTTTGAAAAGGCAGAAGGTAGAGGTAGATTTGGTAAATTGATTTTGAAGAGTACAAACGCTTCTAAGGCTTTATCAGCCACTAAATTGGCTGAAGTTATTACTGCTGAAGCCGATGGCAGATTTGACGCTAAGCCAGCTTATCCAGGTCATGTACAACAAGGTGGTTTGCCATCTCCAATTGATAGAACAAGAGCCACTAGAATGGCCATTAAAGCTGTCGGCTTCATCGAAGACAACCAAGCTGCCATTGCTGAAGCTCGTGCTGCCGAAGAAAACTTCAACGCTGATGACAAGACCATTTCTGACACTGCTGCTGTCGTTGGTGTTAAGGGTTCACATGTCGTTTACAACTCCATTAGACAATTGTATGACTATGAAACTGAAGTTTCCATGAGAATGCCAAAGGTCATTCACTGGCAAGCTACCAGACTCATTGCTGACCATTTGGTTGGAAGAAAGAGAGTTGATTAAAAGAAAATGACCTTTTATTACACTTTCTATTATTAATGTCAATTAATGTTAACCCATGTTTTTCTTTTGTGTCTATAATTCTTTTTTTTTATCTCTAAGCTTTTGAACAATGAATTTTTTGTTCCTTTCTTTTAATAATACAAGTACTACCCCATGAAACCAATATTATCATGCATTTTTATGAATGTCAAGAATAAAGATACTGTTATTTTTTGTGTCTTATTTTTTTTCTCTTTGTTTATTTAAACGTTTTCTAAAATTAAAACTTATGTATACTGGAATATGTGATATAGACGATTTAAAAGATAATTCCAATAAACGTCCCTCGGATCTCATATTTATAAAGGTACCCTTTTAATACAATATTTATACATGTGCGTTAAATACTTTGTTCTCTTATTATCTATGAACTTATCACGAAGAACGGAGATGTAAACAAAAAGAGTGAATGAACTATGAACTTTAAATTACCTTATTACGGAGGAAGTATTCCTTCACCTATGAAGGATACAAGGTCTACATTTTTCGTCTGATAACTCTCAGGAAATTAAACAAAGTGGTATGGTTTTATCAAGGGGAGAAACAAAGAAAAATAGCGTGAGATTAACGGCAAAACAAGAAAAGAAACCTCAATCTACGTTTCAAACTTTAAAACAGTCACTTAAACTTAGCAACAATAAAAAGTTGAAACAGGATTCGACCCAACACTCAAACGATACAAATAAATCTGTTAAAGCCAAAAAAAATGGCACGTCCTCGAAGAAAACCGGAACACAAAGGAAAAGAATATCAACTCAGAGATTTTCATTGTTTACCTATGGCAATGTTCAGGTTATGAATTCATTCGTTCCCATTCATAATGATATTCCGAATAGCAGTTGCATTCGTAGAAATTCCCAAGTATCCGCAAATAATGTCACTGAAAGTAGTGGAGTATTCTTCAATGATACGCAAAGTCAAGACAGTCAAAACACTATTAAGTTAAAACCTACATCTTTAATGGCAAAAGGACCTATTGAAATATATCAGATATGTACAGGGTTTGATAAGTTAAAGGAAAATATAGCGCCCTTTCAAAAATCTAGTAAAGCTAGTAGTCATGATGGGCATGTAGTAAACTATTTATCGATAGGACGACATGGTGATATTGTGCATCCAGTACTACCCAAACTACAAATAACAAGGCTAAATGGCGCAGGTTTCAAATACTTTATTAGCTTTTATAATCCGGAACGGTACTGGGAAATCGAATTTCTACCTTTGATTAGTCAATCCCAATCAGAGTTGGAAAATAGTGTGAAAGCTTTTGAAAACGTCATTAGCAAAATTTGCCAATTTTCGCATATTAATGAAGGAGCTACTATTGGGAATAATGAGTCTTTGAGCGATAAATTCAAACTGCCGCCTACTTCGGACATAGAGCCCCCCAATACTGAAATAATTAATAATGATGATGATAACGATGATGATGATGATAATTATGATGATGACGACCTTAATTACTTGCTGGATGAAGAATACGAACAAGGATGTACAGATAATAGCTTCTCCGTGATATCGAACACTTGCTCTAATCTAAATGCAAGCTTTCTCTATCCGAGCGACCCTACCGATGCCGTGTCAATCTCCATAAATGAAGCTTTCAAAAATGCTATCAGACGAACCGCTCCTGTACTGAATATTCCAATAGCAGCCCCAAGTATTCATTCGAAACAGCAAAACAAAAGATATAGTTCATACCCTTTTATCGACTCTCCCCCGTATCTGCAGGACAGGCATAGAAGATTTCAGAGGAGATCCATATCTGGTCTTGGCGACCTTTGAATGAAGTTCAAAGCATAACTGCACAAATGAATGTAGGTGTAAACCAAAGTGAAGGAGTATACAATGTGAATATAAATGGCTGGAACATTTGATCTATTATTAATAGCTTCTTCTAAAAAAGAAAAATAGAATTTAATATATTTGCAGTTTTGTTTTCTTGTCTTTTATTTTAGACCATTGTGAAAGTAAGGACAAGGATATGAGACGTATCATAACTATAAACAAGGAATTCCCCCTCAACTTGGTGCCCACGTATATACATAATTATTTATATTAAAACAAAAACAAAAAAGTCTGGGAGCGTATGCTGGAGGGAGAAGTCGTTACACAAATTAATAAAAAAAAAGCATAGGAAAGATAAAAACAATGATTATTTATTCAACCATAAAAAAGCCAAGGGAAGATTTTCACAATTGAGGAAGAGCTTGCAATGGGTTACCATCTGCGTCTAAACCTTGTTGTAACATTAGTAATTCTTGATTACCAGCAGTTTCAAATTGTAGACCGCAACCAATCTTGGTATCGTTCTTGAAATGATCGATTTCACCGCAAAATAAAACGGACAGAGTTGGCAGAACTTTTCTTTCTAGAAAACATGCAACCTTACCATTGGAATCTAATGTACCACGATATACAGATTGTCTGTATTCATACTTAGCACCAATAGTGGTAGAACCCTCGACAGTAGGTTGAATACCAATTGGAGTGCCCATCAATGGATCAGTAATAGGAACCATACCAGCTTGTAATGTAGTTTCGATACCTGCCTCGACATTTTGTGCTACTTTTCTCCATAGCGATGCAATTAAAGCACCGTTGGCTTGCAATTGGCCCGAAAAAATCCAATCTTGCTTCTTGGAGACATAACGAGTCAAGTATGAAACACCAGCATCACCTGGAGCGCTACCGTCAGTTCTGGAGTATAAAGTTTCTAAACCTAAAGCTAATTGAGGAGTAACACTTTGTAGAAAAGATGCAACAGCAACACCTGTGAATTCGCCCTTCTCAGAGAACGAAGGGTTCAATGTCTTTACGTTCACAGAAAAATCGGAAGCCTGATAGTCTTGTTCTAACTGACACATTGTTGGTTGGCCATCTGATATCTGTAGGTTGACCTTAGAAATGTTTTTCTTATCCCAACCATAGTTTAATCTACCGGAAACAGATAAATCGTTGTCGATATTACCTTGAGCAAATAGGTTATCGTTGGCAAACAATGCGGAGAATGCGTACTTAGGCAATGCTTGGGAACCTATAGAGAAAGTGTGTGAGGTTTGAAAAGCAGGATTCATGGAAAATGCCTTATTCAAATCAGCTCTTAGCCCGGTGAAAAAATACTGAGACAAAAACACGTCACGGGAGACTTCCTTATTCAGGTTTTCCACGGTACCGGGATTGACCAGCTCCAAAGATTGTCTGTGAGAATGCAATTGTTTGTACGTATCCACAACAAAGCTAGATATTGGGTTTGAGGAGAAGAAATTCCCCTTGGATTGCTTCGCAGTCAAAGGAGAAAGGGCCGGGATAGTGGGAATTTGAGAGGCCTCTGCTAATGGAGTTGGTGCAGACATGATTCACGTCGGTTATTGGTAGTCTTTTATTGTTTTGCACGATGGTTAAAAGGCCTTATACGCATACACCGCTTTCAAAGAATTGAAGATTGAGTTCATGTCCACCAAAAGACGCCTTTTTCACTTTTTGCAAACGCCGAATATATCCGTCGTCGTAGGTGATAAAAAGCTAAAGAGAATATAAACAATAGATAATAATAATAATAATAATAATAGTAATAGTAATAATAATAATAGTTATATTATAATGGACTACCGCATGACTGATTTCGTGAGGTCGGGCAGCTTAGAACTTTTTGTTTTGCAACAAGTTCTTACCCATGTCCCTGGCAGTCAGGTAGACAGTTCTATATAGAGTGTATAAATCAAGAGTACTGGAGAAAGTGTCCAAAAACCCGAATGGCAACATACATGGAATCCAGCCTTGAGCCAATTCAAGGGCAAAGGAACCACCTGGCATGCTGTATTGCTTGGCGTATCCCTTCTTCAAGTGATGAGTCATACCAGGAGTGTAAACTTCGGCTTCAGTGGCATATGGCAATGCTGCGATTTGCGTACCATGTAAGATGGTAAAATAGTCGTCAGCAAAGTGAACACCTGTGTGCCCTTCAGTACCAACAGCGGTTCCGAATAGAATTAAGTACTCGGATACGGAAGCGTGTAGGATGATCATTTGGCCCATCGCACCACCAGCATTGTTGAAGACCCATTCTTCTTTGACGTACTTGTTGATGTATTCGTCCCCGTAATGAGAGGCAAGTGCGTCTCTGACATCCTGTAACAGGTCTTCAGTGGATAAACCTTCTGCTGCGTTGTGTTTGCTAATCACCGAGTTACATATTTCGTTCAAAGTTTTTGGATCGAACATGTAATTGGTTGGCAACCAGGTAGTGAACAATACGTTCATAATGTAGCCTACAACACCAATCAACAAAAGGAGTGGGAAAAACTTCATGGCTATAATGGTCTGGGCTAGTCTTAGTTTGATTGAGCGACAAGAGAGATCTGAACCCAGTGTCAAACGTTACCGCTTCTTTCTCTTATATACCATGGCGCTGCAGATCTATCCAAATTCTTCCATACTGAAAATCATCCAAACGAGAACGATAGCACCGGTAGTTTTCCTTGCGGCTTATACGAGGGCCGTGGTTCGATTCCGCCCTGGAGCGTAAGGGCAGGAATGTGCATTGCATAAGATCATAATGGGATACTTCGTTGATAATAAGCAGAATCAACATAGCAGACTGCTAGTGGCATACTCCACAACCCTTGTTTTTTTTTTTTTTTGTTTGAATAACTGTATTTCTATAGAAGCTCTATCTACAGCATGTTTGACGTTTGCTAAGTTGTAGGGAGAAAAGAGGAAAGTGAAAAGAAGGTAAGGAATTTATCGGAACTAGAAAAAGAGTTTGGATCTTCGTAGTGAAGGTATCGAACGTAACGCTATGACTCCCGAACAAAAGGCCAAACTAGTATGTGTGAAAATGATTCTGTGTTTGTATTTTAACCGTGGGTTTCTTTTTACTAACAATTTAACGATGAGATGAGCTGTGCAGGAGGCTAACAGGAAATTAGCAATAGAACGGTTAAGAAAAAGGGGAATACTGAGTAGCGACCAATTGAATCGAATAGAAAGTAGGAATGAACCTTTAAAAACCCGGCCTCTCGCAGTTACTAGTGGCAGCAATCGGGATGATAATGCAGCAGCCGCAGTACATGTGCCAAATCATAATGGACAACCGTCTGCGCTTGCTAACACTAACACTAACACTACTTCACTTTATGGTAGCGGAGTAGTTGATGGAAGTAAAAGGGATGCGTCGGTACTCGACAAAAGGCCAACGGATAGAATCAGACCTAGCATAAGGAAACAAGATTACATTGAGTACGATTTTGCCACCATGCAGAACTTGAATGGTGGTTATATCAACCCTAAGGACAAGCTTCCAAATTCTGACTTTACCGATGACCAAGAATTTGAATCTGAGTTTGGATCTAAAAAGCAGAAGACACTACAGGACTGGAAAAAGGAACAACTTGAACGGAAAATGCTGTACGAAAATGCACCTCCTCCAGAGCATATTTCAAAGGCGCCGAAATGTATTGAATGTCATATTAATATTGAGATGGATCCTGTGCTACATGATGTGTTCAAGTTACAAGTTTGTAAACAGTGTTCTAAGGAGCATCCAGAAAAGTATGCACTACTGACGAAAACAGAATGTAAGGAAGATTACTTTTTAACAGACCCCGAATTGAATGATGAGGATCTCTTTCATAGACTAGAAAAGCCGAACCCTCATTCGGGGACATTTGCAAGAATGCAACTATTTGTTAGATGTGAAGTGGAAGCCTTTGCGTTCAAGAAATGGGGTGGGGAAGAAGGTTTAGATGAGGAATGGCAACGTCGTGAAGAAGGAAAGGCTCACAGAAGGGAGAAAAAATACGAAAAGAAAATCAAGGAAATGCGACTGAAAACAAGAGCTCAAGAATATACTAATAGATTAAGGGAAAAGAAGCATGGGAAAGCCCATATTCATCATTTTAGTGATCCAGTTGATGGAGGTATTGATGAAGACGGTTATCAAATTCAAAGAAGAAGATGTACAGACTGCGGGCTAGAAACTGAAGAAATTGACATTTAAATGTTGGTTATGTATATAAGAATATAACAAGAAAGTCATAATAAGGTGTTTTGATTGTGTTCATTGATTGATATCCCATTTGTCACTCGTACATAATTAACTATCTCGGAAAAACTGTTTTGAAAATCTTTTATTCATCCACCTTATTTAATAATATGATTACAATCAATTCCTTGGGTGCATAAAATTACACCTATTCTTGCTTCTCTTTCTCGCCTGATAAAGTTGTTTTGCCTTATATGTTTATAGTTTTTAATATTTATTTGAAGGCCACATGGGGCCTCTTTCCCCCATTGGTTGAATAAGTATCCCTGTAGTGCGCCTAAAATGCTAAAAATAATAATGAACCTACACCTAGCATACCCGCAGAAATATACCAAATGGCATTGGAGGTTAAAAATGAGGTATTTTGTCTTTTAATGGCATTCGTCTTGTGTCTGTTTTCCAGGCTCCTCCTCACTAAACTTCTCAGTGATCTTTTCTTATTAGAGGATGGGTCGTCAGTGCTGGTCGCTGACGATGTTGGGTTCAAAGTTTCTGTTGGAAGCATCATTGGTGGTCTATAAGCCAAATATAGTGGTTGCATTGGAGTACCATCATATTGGTACAATTGCAGGGTGTAAATACCATGGTAAGGATCTATACCTACGGCATATTCCTTGAAAGTTTCTGTTTGGTTATATCTAGAATAAGTCGAAACTCCGTCATCATTGCATGGGTCGCTGAATAGTTGTCTACCGTCAACTTCAATAGGATTCAGAACTAACGTACCGTTTTCTGAAATGTTATATGTACCATGCTGATAAATCAACGAAGCCATGGGGCAAGTTGGGTTACGAGGATTGCCACTTACCTGGTAAGTAGCTTCTTCGTACCAACCATCTTCAGTGAACGAATAGCTAAGCCCGGGCAATGAAGGTTCTATCAATAGTTCATCTACGGGATCATAAAACCCCGGTCCCGTGAACACTTGATTTGATTTAGATGACCAGGTACCGTATATAGAGTTACTTTCGTCTTCACAATAGACTTTCTGAGCAAACAAATACCCGCCTAAGATTAGCTTTTTTAATGTAAACTTTTTCGACCACATAGTAATAAAGCGCAACAAATAATAATGGTTATAATACCGATCCTTTCCTCAGAATGATGTCTTACTTCAGTTTAATATGCCGGTAGGTTCTCGAAAAAGATGAGATCTCAAGCTTTAGTATGACTATATATCTATAATCTTAGAGAGGCTTTCTATTTATAACTGTTTGCTAATTACTACTCTCCTTTGCTTACCGCAAACGTTAGAACGAAAGGAAGAAAAAAATACTGGAAGATCGCGTCATCTTTTCCGTTCATGATGATAATTATATCAATCGTTGAAAGAATATTGGTATATTACTATTCAGCTGGTTTCAGGTGAAGAATATTGAGGCTAGATGTTTGTAGGTGGGCATTAAAATTATCTGGTATTAAAATGTCAAGTATGAATGTCATTATTACTTACGATGGAAAAGCGTAGTATTCCGTTATTAATTAAGTATATATGTAGGCTTGATGAGAAAATGGTCACAGTTGAGAGCTATTGTGGTTCCTTAACGATAGCGATATCGAAGACGCTCTATTAGTAAGTTCTCCTGTGTTCTGGAATATACCAGTCGTCATAAATTTGGCACGTTGTGGTATTTCAGCGGATGATGAGTTGGGAATTCTATTCTCTTTATTCCTTTCGTCTAGCATCATATTCTGATAATTGCTTGATAATGGCATGTTGCCATTTTGGGTTTGATTAGGTAGACTGCTTACGCTTATGGCACTGTCACAAGCACTTTCGTTTTTAAACTGATTAAAAGTGTACATGTGAGGGGTGATCGGCGATGAATGGTCAATGTTGGTAGTACTGAAAACACTGTTGTCTGATTGTGCACTGAAGTTTCGCATTGGAGTATAATTGGTTCCCGAAGAATATGTGCTTGGAGAAGAAACTGATGATGAAGAGGCATTTTGGTCAAAGTAACGAGAATTGACAGCAATTTTTCTGGTTAGGTCTATTGTAGAGGCCAGTTGCAGTTTCTTTTGTAATTCCAAGTTATAATCTTTTACTTGTAATATGAAAGGTACTATACCATATTGCTCCTTATAAACTTCGACTAAAGATGGGGGAGAATTGACTATGCCATTGATGATAATGCTGAATACCTGCGTTTGAGTGTTTGAGTTTATATCATTACCAATGGGCATAGAGAGAAAAGGGCCTTGATCTTGATTAGTGAATTTGTTTATTATAGAAAACATACCATTGCATATTTCGTATAATTCGAATTTAAGCAAGTTGTATTGCCAACAGCTCAGATCAATTAAGAATCTTTTCAAATTTATCAATTTAATTTTGGAATTTAGTTCTTCATCTTCATCCATGGTAGTTGTATCGCCATCTAGTCCAGTACTTTGCGGTGAACTACTGATATGTTCTTCCACTGTGGCATCACTGTCGTCAGAAGATTGTGACTTTCTCTTACAGGACCATTCTTTGCCGTTGCTATTGTTATTTTGTAACTGGTTTTTGTAAAGTTCATATTGTATCAAACAATTTTCGTCAACGTTTAAAATGTAGTCATTAATCATGGGCTCATAAACGTCCCAGTTCAGAGTATCCAAGATATGTCTTTCCATTTGAATGAACATTGATTCATCGAATAAATCGGACCCGCCGCAATAATGAACCAATTCAGAAAGGCGTGGAATACGAGCTCTAGGATTGGGACCATAAAACCTACCACCTGTGGGGATGGAGACGTTGTTTATAATATGGTTGCACCCTCCCCAAGTTTTGGCCGCTAACCAAAGGCAGGTACCTACAACTAGTTTAGCTTGGTCCTTTAACACTACTCTCTTAGAGCAATAGCGATCGTAGAACCTGACAGCGTGGAAGAAGATACCATTACTTACTCTAGTCATCACTGAAAGTTGATACAAAAATGTTACTATGGCTTCTCTAGTTTGATGAGGATTCATCTCCGGTTGCTGATCGATCAATTTTATGTCTGGTTTTGTCTTGGAAGATTGGACCAGCACATTTTGAGAGATTTCCTCGTGATATTCCTGTATGGTTTCGTAATGAGTTAGTAGTTCTGCATTGGACAATTCAATTGGGTAATATGTCTGCTTTGCAGTGACAATTAACCCAGTTTTCACTTCTGAGTGGTTCATGATCTTTTTATTTATTTTACAGAAATAGCTAACGAGCAGTGGAGTGGTGGTAGTGCTATTTTATTTAATTGCTATTATTGTTATCGTCGTTAAAATGTATTGTCAGCAAAATTACACTAATTTCTTCTATCCTGGGGAGATGGGATGAATAAATTGACAATAACCAGGAAATAAATTAAAGCGAACGAAGAACTCCTTGGCCAATTTGCTCTTAAGTGTGCATTCAACTAAGAAACTATTGAAGATAAGCATTACCAATTCCAAAATATATTCTTATATAAAAAGAGATACTAAGAAAATATCGAGAGATTAATTGCTGCACTCGCACCGGTACCACTTGGCGCAGGAAAACTGCGGTTTCCACAGGGGACCCACGCTGCCTTTACTCCATTCTCAATCTTGCCTTCTGCAGTATCTTTTTTTTTAATTTTCGAGTCTTCGTCACTTTCGAGTTAGTCTCCCTCCCAGCCTCGACCTGGCACCATTCAGCTCAATCCAGCAAAATCGCCAAAAATGCGTCTCCGATGCTTTCAAGGTTGGAAACTAACTAACGCGGTGCGAGATTCCCTCGAAGAAGTAAAATCGCGAATTCTTCCTTGAACGCGTCTCTTGCAGGCTGAACAAAGAAGTCGCTAGTGGATCGTCACAGAATGAACACGCCCACGAGCGGGATCTGGCTCGAGTTGTCATGAATACTGAAAGTATCAGGCGCGGGGTTGTAGTAGGTAAAGAATTTCTCCAAGAGGTTGTAGGAATGGACTTGTTTACCCCTTTACCCGCGGTGTTTTCGTGGCTTTACCGCATTGGGGTATGTCCCAGAAGAGAGTGTGCGCTATTCGATTTCCTATCAGTGAAGTGTTGCGAACAAGGGAATGCTGTTGAATTAGGAAAACAAAAGTTTATTCATGCAAATTTTGTGGCACGCTACCCTAAGTTCTCGATGATGTTTGGCTGCGTTTAAGTGAGTGATTTACATCCGCCTGTTAGTCCCGTAACATTCTCTTTTATTTTGCTAGGATAATTAGGTTGATGCCACGCACGACAATGTAGCTACGTAAGTTTTTTATGTAAGGGAACGAGACGAAGTGATTGTAGCGCACAAGATCTGGCCTTCTTAATCTAGCTGAGGTAATGTTATTGTTCTTTTCAGCTTTCCCGCTAAGGCTAGAGCCTTCTCGATGTTTTCACCAGCGTTAATCTTGAAGACAAAGCACTGCTTTGTTTTAGTGAGAATATGCGAAAGGACTGAGGGAGCATCATCAAGCTCTCTATTCAGCTGTACCGTGGACATACTACCGATATATATATTCATTGAATGGGACTCTTCATCTTTTCTCAACTTGGTATCTAAAGTTAAAATGTTCATGCATTCTTCATCTTGTGACAGATCTCTAATTTCTGTTGGGTTATCTAATCCAACGTCACTGTGTTTAATACTTCCGTCAAGATGCAAAATGTTCAATGTCATCTTATAATTCTCACCGTACTGCTCAATTAACTGTTTTAGCAAAGTCTTTTTCATTGGTGCTGTGGGTTGCTGCGAAACCACTATAATGCTGCAGTTAATTAACTTGCTGATGTATTTTTCCAGGAACGGAATGCATTCGTTATATAAGCGTTTGTGATCCTTATGGATTTCTTCGAGAACTACTCTATCAAATACTTGTACCCGTTTTTCTCCACTATTCTCGCAAATGCACCGATCCACATAGTTGATATGGAATTCATCAGGCATTTGTCGTTCATTGGCATACGCAAAGCATCGGGTGTATCCTTTGATTTCTTCAATTGAAGTGGCCAGATTTTGTCGTGTGTATAATTCCTGTTGAACCTTTTCTAGTTCATTAACGTACTTCTTCTTCCAATTGTTTGCTTCTCCTTCGACTTGCTTCTTCTCCTCCTGCACTTGCGTCAATGCTTGTGATGTAGAAGCAAGCTTCTTTTTGAGAGGAACAACGGCAAGTTCCATGCTATGGAAGTTCACTTCTGCCTCTCCAATCCTTTTTTCAAAATCGTTAAACTCATCTCTACACGTCTTAATATTTTCTTTCAGTTCACCATGGGTGTCTTGTAGGTCTTTTAAAACTTTCGAAAGTCTTTCTTGCTCCCCATCTAATTCAATTCTAGCATCGTTCTTAACTTTCTTGAATATCTCGAATTTCTTGTCCAATTCTTTTTTGTAGTTTTTACACTCGTTCTCATTTTCATTCTGTAGAATGAATAGTTTCCTATTGACCTCCTCGAATTCTGTTTTAAGCTGTCGCATTTCGTCAGTTAACCTTTCGTCAGGTTTCAAATTTTCTACTTCCATTAATTTATACGTCCACTCCCTTTTGGCATTCGATAGCTCTTCCTCTAAATCGTTTTCGAACTCTTGTACTTTTACTGCATGCATAGACACTATATTTTTTGATGATAGCTCAACATTCTTTCTTTGAAGATCACATTGATTATCCTTCAAGTCCATCTCCGTTGATAGTCCATCAATCTCATTTTGTAGCTCCCTGCACGCTTTGACTTTTGCATCTAATTCTAATGTTATTGCAGGTAGTTCCCTGGCATGAATACGAACAGATTCCTTTTCAATTTCAGAAATAGCATTCAGTAGTGAATCTATGTCTTTTCTAACCTTACGTTCATTGTTCTTAACCCTTTCAATAACCTTGGGGTCCCCCCCAAAGGTTAGTTTCTTAGTATACGTAGCGGAGGTGTCATCAGTGTAGCAGCGCCGTATACCAGATCCAGAGCTGTGCAATATATTTAGCTTGTTGTTATTAGGAGTTAGTATCATATCCATTTCTCTTTTCTGAACCTTCTGTCGTTTTGTCTTTGGAAAGTCTCGAGTGACGTTGTTTGGATCACTATGAAAGGAAAGTTTAGGAATTTTGGAGTTATTCATCCTAATAATAAAGCTTATGTCAACGAGTTTCAAATGCCAAAACAAATATTAAAATAGTGAATAGCTCTTATATATACACGGTCCAACCCTATGGCACAAAATTCACTTATTTAGGCGCTTAATTATAATGTCGTAGTTGTGTTTCAAAGTTGCTTCAGCCAAACGGAAAAGCCGCCTAAATGTGTCGATCAGTGAATGAGCTCAATAACGTGTGGATATCAAAAAATAATACAGTAAAGCCTTATTCTCGGACGATATGCTCAATGGTCAACGACTGACTAGTTTTATTTTGATACGAGCTACGACAATGGTATCTTTCATATACTAGAATCATATTAGAGAGTAAATAAGAACAAAAATGGTAAACAAACAAATATCACTATGGACGGTATTACTGATCACATGACTGTCTAATTTTCAATGAAAGTTAGGAGTGGAGTAGTCGTGCTATATAGGGCAATTACTATTCTTGGAAAAGTGTAAAGCTTTACATTAAGTTGTATAAAACGAATCAACCGCACTCTTTACATTGCTGCATGGCTTACTATGAGTTCCCTATTAATATCATACGAATCTGACTTCAAAACAACCTTAGAACAAGCCAAAGCGAGCTTAGCAGAGGCCCCCTCACAACCGTTATCACAGAGAAATACTACACTGAAGCACGTAGAACAGCAACAAGATGAGTTGTTTGACCTGCTAGATCAGATGGATGTAGAAGTTAATAACAGCATAGGCGATGCCTCAGAACGTGCTACGTACAAGGCGAAGTTAAGAGAATGGAAGAAGACTATACAGAGCGATATCAAACGACCACTGCAATCCTTAGTAGACTCAGGCGATCGTGATAGACTTTTTGGAGATCTTAACGCATCTAATATTGACGATGACCAAAGGCAACAGTTGTTGAGCAACCATGCAATCTTACAGAAATCGGGAGATAGACTAAAAGATGCCAGTAGAATAGCAAATGAAACTGAAGGAATAGGGTCACAAATAATGATGGATTTAAGGTCACAGAGAGAAACTTTGGAAAATGCAAGACAGACCTTGTTTCAAGCGGATTCATATGTGGATAAAAGTATAAAGACACTAAAAACAATGACTAGAAGGCTAGTTGCTAATAAATTCATAAGCTATGCCATTATCGCAGTCCTTATATTATTGATTTTGCTAGTTTTGTTCTCAAAGTTTAAATAAGGTGGGAAAACAAATTCAATAAAAAACCTCTAGAATCTAAAGAACATGTCAAGGAACTATAGAGTTACCTTCACTAGTAATATCAACGCTACCTTACTGATAAAAAACTACTGCAATTAAATATTCTATAGATCAAAATATAGAGGTATATCGTTGGAAATATTTTTCAAACGTACAGATATTGAAGGTTCACCGCAGTTAATCAAGACACATCCTTATTCAACGGACTCATTGGGTCCATTGGGTCTATATCCTCATCTTTAGCCTTGTCAGTTACTTTCATATTTTTCACCTTATCTTTTAGCTTGCCTATAAGCTTGGTTTCAAAGTTGTGACGATCTTCAGGTACCACAGTTTCGTGAATACCTTCCTCTTCATTCATTTCCTCCATCAAATGTCTAGCCTTGTCACTTGAAATGCTGCTTTGTGGTGTCAACCCAGAATGGGTGCCCCCTATCCTATGATGGCGCTTTTCTTCTTCGGTTAAGTCCAAAATGGTGGCAGTGTAGTTTACCAAAGACTTTGCACTCTTACGTCTTGCCATTCTCTTCATTTTGGGACCTTGCTCAGAGCTCTCTGTTGAAGCGGTCGTTGCCACAGATGATCTTGGCGTACGAGGTAGTCTTACACAGGATATACCTACATCACTTATCCATTTGGCCACAAGAGCAGTCCAACCACATTGGTGTGAAGCGCCAAGCCCTCTTCCAGTATCACCGTCAAAGTATTCAAAAAATGGCACATAATCCCTGAAATATGGATCAGAAGACAGAAACTTAGAGTGATCACCATAATGAATGGCGCGCTCCCCGTTTTCGTCTGGAACAAATAAGTGAATCATACGATATCCAAGTTCTTCGGCAACTTCAGCAAGATTCAAATAATCTCCTGAACCTACGGGACACTCTACTTTGAAGTCGGAACCGTAGTACAGGTAAAACCTTTGTAATGCTTCCATTATTAAAAAGCTGGTAGGAAACCAAATGGGCCCTCTCCAGTTAGAATTACCGCCGAACATACCCGAGTCTGATTCGCCCGGCAAATATTTGACCATATATTCGACACCATTTACATTCATTTCGAATGGGTGCTTCTCATGATATTTGGAAAGAGATCTAATACCATATGGTGACAAAAATTCAGTTTCATCCAGCAAACGTGACAGTATGGCTGTTAATCTTTCCTTAGTAACTAGGGATAAAAGTAGTCTTTCTCCCACTCCTTTTTTTGACATGGACGCAATGTTTCTATCAAAGATTTCTGGACGGTTGTTCACAAACCAATCAACCCTCTTCTTGAAACCTGGGAATTGTTTTATGATACTAGGCTCTAAGGTCATAGAAGCATATAGTGGGATCAATCCCACGAGAGATCTTATTGGTAGTTGCACCTTGTGGTCACCCCAAGAGATGGCATCGTAATAAAATTTGTCTGCTTCATTCCATAGGTTTTGTTTGATAACTTCTTTACATTTCTCTCCTGTAATATCAGTAGCGTATTCAAAGGACATAGAGTCACTGATTAGGATAAAATGTTCAAAAAATTTAGAGGCAATATCTTCATAAACCGGGTTTTCTTTGGCGAGCTCTAATGCAATATTTAGCATTTGAAGGCTGAAAAAGGCCATCCAACCTGTAGAATCAGCCTGTTCAAGCGTACCGCCAGTGGGTAGTGGTTCTGATCTGTTGAAAACGCCAATATTATCAAGACCCAAAAATCCGCCCTCAAAAACATTTTTACCTTCAGTATCCTTTCTGTTGACCCACCATGTAAAATTTAACAAAAGCTTCTGGAAAACTCGTTCTAAAAATGTACGATCTTCACGGTTGTACATGTTTCTTTCGATCTTGAAAACACGATACACAGCCCATGCATGGACTGGTGGATTTACGTCATTGAAGTTCCATTCGTATGCCGGAATTTGACCGTTAGGATGCATGTACCACTCTCTGGTTAATAAATCCAATTGCCGTTTTGCAAATTCTGGATCAATCATAGCTAAAGGAATGCAGTGAAACGCAGTATCCCATGAAGCAAAAAATGGATACTCCCATTTGTCGGGCATTGATAAGATATCTTCGATGTAAAGGTGCTTCCAGTTCTTGTTCCTGCCATTAGCTCTATTAGGGGGAGGGCGAGGCTTAACATTGGCGTCACCATTATACCAAGCATCATATGTAAAATTGTAGAACTGTTTAGTCCATAGCAAACCAGAAAAAGCTTGTCTTTGAAGGTTTCTTAATTCATCACTGATTGGCAAAGGTGTAATCCTCCAGTAGAAGTTATCAGCTTCCTCCTCTCTGTTATCGAAAATCAAATCAAACTCATCTTCATCTACGACAGCCAGGTTTTGTGCCTTAAAGATAGAGTTTTTTGGGTCATTTGTAAATTTGTATCTCACAGTAACGTACTCCCCGGGCGGAATATTTTTGAAGTGATATACTGCGCAGGCCTTTGTTCCTTTATTTTCAGGATTTACAGCATCGGTTTTGCCTTGAACAAGATATTCTTCAAAAGCATCCTTTGTGTACTCGGAAGGATTCTTTTCTTCGTTAAATAGTTTTACTAAATTGGACTCATTATCGGTAAATAGCAGTAGAGGATCTATATCTTCTACCTCTTCATCTTCCTCTTCCTCGTTTGTACCGGAAGAGAACCCACCTGGAGATGGCTGAAAGACCATTTGGCAATTACCATATTTCTTGTGAGTCATATTGATTAAGTTCGCTGCTTCTGCATCTCTTTCAAGCAAGGGCTTGTCCTTTGTTCTAGTACCGTCAAAAGCCCAAGTATTTCTGAAGAAAAGTTGGGGAGCTATGTAGAGCTCACCAGAGTCGATTTTACTTCGATTATGTATAGTTAGCCGAAAGTTCAGTTCACTAGGGTTTTCGTCATCCTTTGCCATTTCAAAAAAAACATCGAAATAAGGGTTGTCACCGGTTTCACTATCACGGTATAGCCCATCTATATCGTAAACTTCGAATTCTTTATCCTCGTATCCCCTTTCACCATTCTTTTGCACCAATTCTTTGTATGGAAAGGCCTTTTTAAAGGGATACTTGTATAAAGCTTTCATATATGAATGAGTGGGAGTATTGTCCAGGTAAAAGTACAATTCCTTAACATCCTCACCATGGTTCCCTTGTGGCCCAGTCAACCCGAACAACCTTTCCTTCAATCTTTCATCTTTACCGTTCCACAGAGCGACATTCATACACACCAATTGTTTGTTATCTGAGACACCAAATAATCCATCTTCACCCCAACGGAATACTCTTGCATTGGCATGTTCGAAAGGAAAATTGCTCCAAGCATCACCGTTTAAAGAATAATCTTCACGGACTGTCGCCCAGCTTCTTTCACTCAAGTAGGGACCCCAACGATACCAGTATTTCTCATGATTTCGATTTTCACGCAATCTTTCTTCTTCTACTGTAGAATCTACAAATTTGTCTCTTAGCTTGTTCATTGTTGCTGTTTAGACTTGCTATCTCTTACCAATACAAGGTCTTAACACTAGTAAAAGAATACTTGACAAGACTCTTTAGTTGCACTTTAGAAATTTGGAGGTGCTGAGAAAGCGGTGGATACCAAGGTACGATCGTATAGTATATATATATATATATATATATTACAGTGTTATCAAGCAGGTTTTCTTGGCTTGCCGCTTTTGATCTGGGTTAGCCCCGCAAGATGATGTTTTACCCCTTATTTTTGATCTAGCCTTTTTTTTGTTCAATTGGATCTGAATCGCTAAAGATTTAAACTAAAGAAAGAAGAAGACAGGATAACAATCAATGGATACAACAAATAGGGGCATTCGGAGACACAGAGTATCCATTTTATTTTCTTTTTTCTTCCGGTAGCTGGTCTTACACTTATTCTTGTCAGCAGACGGTGCGCCGCCACTCCCATTGTAACTCTTGTGATGAGCTCTCCTTTCAATGGAAAAGGAACATCACGTGAAGCGAACGCGTATGAAGAGGAAATCAGTTAGTTGATGTTTGTATGGGAATATTGTCTGTTGGAAGTTTATAGAAACAATAATGCGTGTGTATTTATGTATGTTGAGTGCATATATATGTAGGTAGATTGTTTTTTTCTTTTGATTATCATTCCTTAATCGTTATTCTAAAATGAAGACAGCCACAATCTGTAGTTTTGTTGGGCGGCATTGGCATAAAGATCGGTCAATTTATCACACGACTGGGTAGTTTTGGCCGCGACGGCCATGCGACAATCCTGGACGTTATTCATGGCTTGGTGTTTGTAGTTGTTTTCTTGAGGGTTATCTAACGAGAACACAGTCTCGTCCGAGGCAGAACTTGTGTTCAAATCGAACTTCCCGGTGTCTCTCGGTACCACGAAAGGACCATTCAAATTATTATATTTGGCATCTTCCGAAGTATTGAGTGAATAATGCTCACCAAGTGACACATGCTCGGTAAATTGATAATTGGCAAAAGATAAGGGAAACACCTCATCGTCTAAAGGAGTGGCATAGTTTGAAGACATTTCTTGGTTTTATTGTATGTGTTATATGAGAAATTCAATTCTCCTTGTCATTAGTTTGTCTATCTATATATATTAACAAACAGGCTAGTGCTGAATGACTACGGAAAACAAATATTACATGCAAAAATTTTTGACAATAATGAGTAAGAGGCACATGCACTAGAGCATAAAAATTATGAACGTGTCTAGCTACATATATATCAATTAAATTAGTCTATCCGCGTAGCCAAGAAAACGATAACAAAGGGTACTTTACCCACTTGAAGGTGTCATTAACGCTGGTATGATAACCCGCTATCAAGCTGCATAATCTTTCTCCTACTATGCGCGTCTTTTGTTTTCATTTCACGGAATGACTCTTCCGCGGAGATTGGGCCGCGCCAGAAAATTTTTTTTCATCCGCTTCAGTCATTTCTGTCTGTTTTCTGTGCGCACTCTACGCTGATCGCTTGCGGCGGTAAAATTCCCCTGATATCCACCAAGGTGCTGAAAATCGAGCTACGGGGCGCTCTTGGTACGGGAATGGCAACAGAAAGAGCAGCTAGCTCGAACAGCCAGCTCTTTTTGAGGGGGGTAACACGTATGCTGGCAAAGGGCACAGGGTCTTATTACCCCTCCTTTGGTACGGTGGTCACCACAGTAGCAGAAGCGCTCGGATCATCGCTTCCACGTCATGCCCACGTTTCGTTTCCATGCGGAAAAATGCCCTCCTTAACATGACCACTTTGGGGGTTTTTGTATATTGTTTCTTAATTGCTGATTTGTGCAGTATCCTATCGTTCGTTCTTCACCCCTCCCCTTAAACCTTGCTAGCGTTTTGATATTTTTTGTTTCCTGTCACGTTCAATACTACAAATTACACATCTCAATCGGAATCGCGGGCGCAGAGTTTTTCCGATGTTGCCCGTCGCTAATATTTGGCGACTTTTGCACGTGAACGACGTCCCCACAATAAATTTCGCAAGGAGCGGGCGTGCGTTGTTAACGTCATCCGTTAGCGAGACTTTTACGGATATTACTTTTCACCCATGGGGTGTATATGAGAGTTCAGAAGAGGGTGTGGAGAGACAGAATATTACTGTTCTTTTTTTCCAAGATATTGAGCTTTTTTTTAGTTGTTGAGATTTGTTCAAATAAGAGGTAAATATGTCTAATCCATGCCAGAAGGAGGCCTGCGCCATCCAAGGTTTGTAATATTAACTTCAAAAGATTCGATCGTTTTTTTCTTTTCACTAACGTTTTTTCACATTAATTTTAGATTGCCTTCTATCACATCAGTACGATGATGCTAAATGCGCTAAAGTTATAGATCAGCTGTACATCTGCTGCTCAAAATTTTACAAGGACAATGGAAAAGATTCACGGTCACCCTGCTGTCCGCTACCTTCGCTTCTTGAGTTGAAGATGAAACAGCGAAAGCTTACACCAGGGGACAGTTGAGGCTTCCAATTGGCCCTTCTTTCTACGTATGTATGAACTAGCAATTGAAAAAAAAAAAAAAAGGTATGTGCGTGAAGAGAATCTAATCATAAGTACATTATTCGTACTTCCAGGGAAGATCCACTCACTTTCTTTATGAAAAAGAAATATATTTATCTAAGATCAACCGCGAGCACGACAGTGAAATAGTATTAGTACTCCACCGTATAGTAAACGATTAAGTAAACTATATACGTCCACCGCCTAAAAAAACTGTCGAAACAGAATCTCTAAAACCAAGACGAATCGTGACTCTGGGTGTCTATTATAAAAGACATTGTTACCCTTTTTCAAAAAACCAAAAAAAGGAAAAGAAAAGATTTTTTAAATACCAATAAAGATTCTTGCACCACAGGAACTTCTTCTAAACTCACCGCTTTATATACCAGAAAAAGATATAACGGTACGAAGAAAAAATAATATTCATACTTTTCGGGTAACACTTATATTGCTTCAGAAAAAAAATGTAGGGTTGGTAACGACTATCAGCTCAGTACATGGGCTTTTTGCATGGCTAGTGGTACTTTACTCTAGGCCCTCTCATGTGTGAAAGCATTGGTGGTTTTTTTTTTGGTGTTATTTTTTCCTAAGTTAAAAAGAAAATATGATATCTATATATATATTACAAAAATCAGTTTTTAGAAACTTAGTGACGACGAGAAGCAGCAATGATGTTGTTCATTTCTTCGACCTTAGCCTTGGCTCTGGTGAAAGAACCCAATCTCTTCTTGGCGACCTTTCTAGCTCTCTTTTCACCAGAGTTTCTTATTAGATCAATCAATCTTCTTTCGTATGGAGACAAACCAGCGATTTCTCTGACCAAAGATCTTACGAACTTGGTTCTGTTGGAAGCAGCACCTTTCTTGTAAGAGATTTTTGGAGCTGGGGTCATGCTAGTGACCTTCTTACCTTTGTTTAAACCAATAGCAATTCCTAAATATAAGGACACAGGTTGTCTTCAGTTAGTAACATGTGAAATAGGCATACATATACACGTGTATATGTGTCGGCGGGAAGTGACGTATAATGTACGGCTTTGTATAGCATCTTTTGTGATTATTTTCCATGGCAATTCTTACAATGGTGCAACTACTAAAATGTTCCATTTGAAGGCGTTTTCGCAATACTATTCTTTTTGTAAAATGGACCTCATCTTCAAACACAATATTTTTTTAGATAGGAGTGAAGAGATAAGCCTGTGTATGCATATTAAATAGTATTTTTCCTCTGGCTATTTCCATTGGTCATTAATCACTCAAAATTATATAATATTCTTGTCTTTGTTTCCTTTTAAGTTTTCAATGCACTCATGTTCTTCTCGTATTTGGGGTAAACCCCTTTATAAGTTCGAAAATCGTCATAACCCGTTCAGTTCCTTGTTTATGTCTCACATACCTGTCTTAACGGCCATTTCTTATTGTGTTTGCTGTCTTTCTTGTTTCTTTGATACTTGTAAATCAGTACTATACTGTTCAACATCCTGAAATCTCTGATTTCAAATAAATTTCATAGGAGCGGAGGCTTCCATTCAGTTGGAATTTAACTTCAAAAAAAAACTGTGAAATGTACAGGTGTAAAACAGTCGAAAAAATGAATTGCCAATTAATGTAGCAAGCATATACGCATCAATAATGTTCAGAATGTGTGCATACCTACATATGTACAAACAGATATGCTTTTTTATATACAGGGGAAAACCAACGATATTTTCGGAATGGCAATTATCTTCTTTATTTCTTCCTTTTATACGGTGATGGTGGATAAGTCGAATTTATGATCCTCTAATCTAGCTAGGATATCCTTGACTGGAACGTCGGCAAATAACTCGACAAATTTTTTGTGGTTCAGGTCCTTCCCTACTGACCTATATTCCAATTTCTCTAAAGGATATAAAAATGACATCAATCTTCTTCTTCCAACTGATATTTTTCTTGGTGAGCCGTTTACTATTTCATCATAGTAAATTTTGGCCTTTTTACCACCAGCCATTTCTATGATAGGTGCATCCTTATGTGGGGGATTCTCTATTTCATCTTTTCTTTTTAAAACCCTATAACGAAGCTTCCATCCGGTCGGCCCTAATTCTTTTATTCTTGCAGATTTTTCCTTTGTTAAATAGTTGTCAATCCCTCCTTCTTTACTGATTGTTTTTAAAACTTTAGCGGTCATTTTGATACTGATTTTTCTGTTCAGAGTCTCACTCCAGAGACCTTTTTTGACAACATTTGGCAACCACTTCTTCCTCGTTTTGGCTTTACTTTCAGAAATATTGTTACCAAACTGAACGAAAGATCCACCATATAGACCTTTGTTACTCTGTTTGAAGATATTAGATTCCCCATACTTGTAATCTGGAAATTTCTTTCTTTCTTTTGGCATATGTAAAGGTTTAGCATCACCAACTTGGTAGTTCGGTTGTTTGGCAATCTTCCTTGTTTCAATCAGTCTCCATTGCCTGAAGTTTTTTACGGAAGAGGTAAAGCCTCTCGTTAATTGGAATGGTCTGAAAATTTTTTGCATATTCTTCTGTGAGCTTTTTCTTCCTTAAACTGATTTTTCTATACCCCTGGGCACTAACTTCTAATAGCTCTAGCTGATCAGCTGTTTTTGGTTTCTCAAATGAATTTCACAAAGCGTGCCCGGATGCGAGGATACGAGATTATTTAATTAAATATAATTGCAGAAAGAGAAGAAGGAAACGTACTAAGCTCAATTTGTCCACAGTATAATCAACAAAATTGCACATTTAATTGTTTTTATTAAAAGTTTAGGAAACCGTTGTCACGATGTAATTAAAATTCTTGAATTCTTGATATGAAGGCTCTTTTCATGATGTGCCACATGAGTACAGCCGATATTTGAGAAACGTAGAATAAAATAAAACGTTAAACGCCAAGATATTTACTGTTGCAAAGTTTAGAATGGTATGGAAAGGGTTACTGTTAACTGCTAACTCGAGTATATATTGTCACGATTGTGGTTCATTATTTCTGCTAGAAGTAACGCTTACTAACAATTTCTCGGTCTTATATATATCCTAAACACTCTCCTTTACTACTTCATCGTCATTGAATTCTTAGTCTATGAACAGTTTTAAAGTACTCTATTTTCTTTATCCGGCTTCCCTAACCTCATATATTATCTTGCAACTTTATACAATTGAAGCTCTCAAATGTCAACAAAATATGAAATAATCAAAAATCAAGAAATAAATTTATCATTATATTTAGTCATGTATCATTCAAGGGGAGCAGTAGCTGATATACACAGTTTAACTATTTAAAAACCTTTTTAAATCCTGACCAACCGGCTCCCAAAGGATTATTTTTAGAATTAGAATATTCGAATAACGTACCATTTTTGTTTGCAGTTTTTATTTCTTCAATAAGCCTTTCTAGTTCTGAAATCCTATCCTGCAATTTCAAATTTTCGTCCATTACTTGGGTATTCTTTTTCATTGTCTCTTCCAAATCTTTCTTTAAATCATTGGGCACATATACACCTAAAACTTGCTTCTTTTTTTCTGAATCCAACTTTTTCTTCAAATCTAAAATTTGAAGTTTGTAACCATTATTTTCATTTAATACAGACTCGATATTAAGCCGATTTTTCACTAACTCGTTCGCAATTGTCACATGCTCTCTATTTAAAGATGTGTAGTCGTTTTCTAATTTACGAACATGCTTTTGTAAATGTAAATTTTTTTCCGTGATAGACTTATATTGCACTTCTTTTTCATTGTCCAATCTGTGAATTTCCTCATATTCAGAAGAATATTTCTTCATAGTCTTTGGGGTTATTGCTACTTTCATCATAGAGTCTTGTAGTAATTTATCCATACATTCATTTGAGAGAAGAGTGTCACCGCGTGTACCATCATTCTGCTTAATATAAGCATCTAACAGACCTGATTTCAATAGCTCCAGCATATCATCAAAACCCATTTTTAACAGATGGTCTCGGGAATTAGATAAAAGTGTGGCTAAAATTCTCATAATAGAGTCAATACCTTCTAAAAATACCATATCACCGATACGTGGTTGAATTTCAGTGGGAAGTTTCTTTTGAAACAGTGTCGTGAAGAAACCGGGCAAAAACATGGAAGAACGGACGCCTTTTTCAACCATGTGGTTGTGAATTTCAGGATAAAATTCTTCTACAAGTCTATCAAATTTATAGCAAAGAATATCGATCTCAGAAGCACTTGGTAAGAACAAGAGTCTTAAACCGTAAACTTTCATTAGGCGTACAAGTAGACCAAATGCATTTGCCTCCTCCTCGCAAACGTCAAGAATCATATTGATAATATAAGCAATGTCGGTAGAAAACTCACACTCTGGGTCAAAAAGTAAATAAGCCTTTAACACATTACTTATGCGTTTTACGTTTTCAGAGGGAACTTCGTCCATCATTTTTAGCTGATTTTCAAATTCCTGGACGTCAAAAGGTGCCATTTCCGTTAGATACGTTTCATATATAGGGTCAAAGGATTTCGATTTTGCATAACTTACTAACTGCCAGACTACCAATCGATAAGCGGCTGGTATACCTCGAGATAGTTGGAAATGTAAGGTTTCGATATCGTTTATTAAGATATTTTGATAGTCGCCGATAACCTTTAACCAAAATGAACTAACCTCTTCAGGAATTTCATTGTTGTTAATTTTTTTTGAATCTTCTTTTAAATTTAGTATATTTTTATCCAAATCACATTTGATAGAGTTATCTTCACTTTTATAAAAGAGCATATTTCTCTTAAATGTACTCGCTAGGAAATGTTTTTGAGCAGCCAAGTCTAAAGGATCTTCTATACGGCGTGGTGGTAAGGTTGGAGGGGTCGATGAAGAAGAATTACCTACAGCACTCGTTGGTGATTTGGAGGGAGTCGCATTACCATGGGGCGCCTTCAAATGAAGAGTTTCCGCATTAACTACCTGCCTCGGAGGTAACTGTGGTCGGTCAAGGGGGGCTTGATCATTTTTATTTCCTGCTAGCACTGGAGGCAATGAGGATTTAAGAGCAGATGCAGATTCTTCTATGCAGTCAGCCCTCGGTGGTAATGGGGGTGAGGTTATTCTTTTCAGAGCCTCTTCAACTTTGGATTCTTCGGTTTCTAATTGCTGGCTGAGGTCATCGGATGGTAGTATGGTTTTACTCTGGGATTCTTCTCTCAATTTTGACTGCATCAGAGCCTCATGGGGATTTGAAAAGGCGCCGATTGATTCGCCGTCTTTTGCACTTTCATTTGAGCCAAAGTTACTGGATGCATTTGTGGTTGCCATTTCTACTTTCTCATCCGAATATGCTTTTTCATCGCCTTCTGGTACTGATATTTCATCCCTGAGAGCGATGCGATCAGAGTCTTTCTCTGGCTGGGTTTGATGGGGAGTTCGTGGAACTTCAATGCGTTCTTCATGTATATCTTCATTCGAATTCATCTGTTAGTGTGTTTATATTTGTTTTCTTGCCGCTATAATCATAAGAGTATATACATGCAGTACTAGTGCAATTGTTGTATATTCTCGTTAAGTGCTTTTCTTTGCCTATGGATAAAGTACATATATGGCTTATTTTCTGCCGAATTTTCATGAAGTTTTTATGCGAAGAGAATGCAAATATAACGATAAAAATAGAATGTATTAACTATAGAGACAATGAAAACAAGCACAAATATATATATATATATATGAACACACAACGTGCGTCCATGTGCAAGAACAAGTAAAGTAACCTTCTTGGTAATAGCGCGATGAAACAACGTCTTTGCTAGACCAATTCATAAGTATCATAGGATGCATCTGATAAAATAGGTGAAAAAGCGCTCCTAGAGGGAAACGAGGGCTCATTAACAAAAGACCATACGCTTCCTGAATTGTCAACATTAACCAGAGCATTCAAATTTGTACCTTCTAGACTGATATCGGGAGACGTATCTGCGTAAATAACACCCGTAGCAATATTCAGACCTGCAATTAGTTTTTCTGTTTCCACCACAGTTGAGTTTGGAAAATGTATTCGAATCTTATTTCGATGAAAAGTTATCGGCAATGATCCATAATTCTGCAAGATCATGTCAACACTACTGTATATTGATTTTAATTCGTATTTGTAATTTCTAATCATTTCATCCAAATCCGCTAACAAAGAAGGATCTAAAAATGACAAAGGTGCGGAGAATGTCCCATTAACGTTAAATTCTGAAATGGTAAATTCAATATAGGAACCTGGTTTTTCCATGTAATATGCGCTTGTTTCATCAACGACTTCATTCTGGGTCTTCATTATCTTAAATAGTTCTAAATCACGAATGAAATTGATATCCTTTTGAGATAACTTCTTAAGGGCAACTGGTTGGACGTGATCCTGTTTAGAGGTAACATTAGACGCATTCTGATAAGCTTTGCAGGAATTAGAGTGGGAGCACTGATTTAATCCGCCTAGTGAGTTGAAAAAACACCTCAAAGATATAGTCATGTTATTCACGGCTTCTTGGGTAAATTTGATACTGGAAGTCGAATAAGCTCTCTGCCCTAATAATCTCTTTGATGTAGTCATATTCCAGTTGGTAAAAAGGCCCCTTGGGGCTCCTTTGGGCACTCTGGGAAAAGAAGCAAATTTACTGACATTGGCAACAGGTCTGAAACGGTCAAACCTTGCGATTCCTCTCCTCGTGAGAGGAGATACAGTTAAACCACTTGCCCTCCTAAAAGCTGTAGAAGCCTCAAACAGGCTCTTCCACCAAGTGACAAAAATATTGTGATTATATTGGTGGGAAAAATTCCCATGGCTCAAACTGATCAGCGTTCGGTCCAGAGACTTCGTGATCTGCCTGAGGTGGACCCGTGACATTCGCAGCCACATGCTCCAGTTATTACCACCGACAGCCATATTTCGTGTTGGTGCTCTTCTATTGTGAAAGAACCACTTTAGATCATGAAATGCGAAATGTGAGGGAAGAGAAGCTTCTCTCCACATGTCCTTTATATTTATATAGTTCAGCCGTGCGTTTCGAAGTGGATTGCCCGGCTTCGGCTGCCAGGATTTGTTTATGCTTTTGCAATGCACCTATAACAAGAAACTCGAGCCTGATCTAAAAGCTGATATACGGATCAATAGAGGGCACATAGCAGGCTGGGTGATCATTGGTGATACATTTCGGATTTGTGGCTTTACCGTTTAGTTTGTTTTTATCAGCCAGCTTGGAGTCATTTGGCTAGAGGAAAGGAAAAAATACAGATTATTGTTGTATATATTTAAAAAATCATACACGTACACACAAGGCGGTAATGGTGACGAAGCCGTCACATAACTTAAGAAGGGAGCACAAATGGTTAAAGGAAACGGCGACTTTACAGGAAGACAAAGATTTCGTATTCCAGGCTATCCAAAAGCACATCGCGAACAAAAGGCCTAAGACAAATTCGCCACCAACAACGCCATCCAAAGATGAATGTGGACCAGGAACAACAAACTTTATAACCAGCATTCCTGCATCTGGACCAACGAATACTGCTACGAAACAACATGAAGTCATGCAAACTTTGTCGAACGATACAGAATGGCTCTCGTACCCTGCCACATCGAATCAATATGCTGACGTACCCATGGTTGATATACCAGCCAGCACAAGTGTTGTATCGAACCCGAGGACGCCCAATGGCTCGAAAACTCACAATTTCAATACTTTTCGACCGCACATGGCTAGTTCTCTTGTCGAAAATGACAGTAGCAGAAATCTAGGTAGTAGAAATAACAATAAAAGCGTAATCGATAATTCAAGTATAGGCAAACAGCTCGAAAATGATATAAAATTAGAGGTGATCCGCCTTCAAGGCTCCCTAATTATGGCATTGAAAGAGCAATCGAAATTATTGCTACAGAAGTGTAGTATTATCGAATCCACATCATTGTCAGAGGACGCTAAAAGGCTACAGTTAAGTAGGGATATACGGCCTCAGTTATCAAATATGTCGATACGAATAGATAGTCTGGAAAAGGAGATCATAAAAGCCAAAAAAGATGGAATGTCAAAAGATCAAAGTAAAGGTCGCAGTCAAGTTTCTTCACAAGATGATAATATCATATCAAGCATTCTGCCCAGCCCCTTGGAATACAATACATCTTCCAGGAATTCAAACCTGACAAGTACTACTGCGACTACCGTCACTAAGGCATTAGCCATCACTGGTGCGAAGCAAAATATTACTAATAACACCGGTAAGAATAGCAATAATGATAGTAATAACGATGATTTGATTCAAGTCCTGGATGATGAGGATGATATAGACTGTGACCCTCCTGTAATATTGAAGGAGGGGGCTCCACATTCTCCCGCATTCCCGCATCTCCACATGACGTCAGAAGAACAAGATGAACTTACAAGAAGGAGAAATATGCGTTCAAGAGAACCAGTCAACTACAGAATACCTGATAGGGATGATCCTTTTGACTATGTTATGGGTAAATCTTTGAGGGACGATTATCCGGATGTCGAAAGAGAAGAAGATGAGTTAACAATGGAGGCAGAAGATGATGCCCATTCCAGCTACATGACTACTAAAGATGAAGAAAAAGAAGAAAACGAATTACTAAATCAAAGCGATTTTGATTTTGTGGTAAACGACGACCTAGACCCAACTCAAGACACAGATTATCATGATAATATGGATGTTAGTGCAAATATTCAGGAAAGTTCTCAAGAAGGTGACACTAGGTCCACAATTACCTTGTCGCAAAATAAAAATGTTCAAGTTATTTTATCATCTCCCACAGCACAGAGCGTTCCCTCAAATGGCCAAAATCAAATAGGCGTGGAGCATATTGACTTGTTGGAAGATGATCTGGAAAAGGACGCAATTTTGGATGATAGCATGAGTTTCTCCTTTGGCCGTCAACACATGCCCATGTCTCATTCTGATCTAGAGTTGATAGACAGCGAAAAAGAAAATGAGGATTTTGAAGAAGATAATAACAATAACGGTATCGAGTACCTATCAGATAGCGATTTAGAAAGATTTGACGAAGAAAGAGAGAATAGAACCCAAGTAGCAGATATCCAGGAACTAGACAATGACCTGAAAATAATAACAGAAAGGAAGCTTACAGGTGACAATGAACACCCACCACCATCTTGGTCTCCCAAAATAAAAAGGGAGAAATCCAGTGTTAGTCAAAAGGATGAGGAAGACGATTTTGATGACGATTTTTCATTAAGTGATATAGTGAGTAAATCCAATTTATCTTCTAAGACGAATGGTCCAACCTATCCTTGGTCTGATGAAGTTTTATATCGTTTACATGAAGTCTTTAAACTGCCTGGTTTTAGACCTAACCAACTAGAGGCTGTAAATGCAACTTTGCAAGGTAAGGATGTTTTTGTTCTTATGCCAACAGGGGGTGGTAAATCTCTTTGCTATCAACTTCCTGCAGTGGTGAAATCGGGTAAAACACATGGTACTACTATTGTCATCTCTCCGCTAATTTCCCTGATGCAAGATCAAGTGGAACATTTATTGAATAAAAATATTAAGGCGAGCATGTTCAGTTCGAGGGGTACTGCCGAGCAAAGACGACAAACTTTCAATTTATTTATTAATGGATTATTGGATTTAGTTTACATATCTCCTGAGATGATCAGTGCCTCAGAACAATGCAAGAGAGCTATCAGTAGATTATATGCAGACGGTAAGTTGGCTCGTATTGTTGTAGATGAAGCACATTGTGTTTCTAACTGGGGCCACGATTTCAGGCCTGATTATAAAGAATTAAAATTTTTCAAAAGAGAATACCCTGATATTCCAATGATTGCTTTAACTGCAACTGCAAGTGAACAAGTCAGAATGGACATCATTCACAATTTAGAACTAAAGGAACCTGTTTTCCTAAAACAAAGTTTTAATAGAACAAATTTGTATTACGAAGTAAACAAGAAGACCAAAAATACCATTTTTGAAATCTGTGATGCGGTTAAATCTAGGTTCAAAAATCAAACGGGTATAATATATTGCCACTCCAAGAAATCATGCGAGCAAACATCAGCCCAAATGCAAAGAAATGGCATCAAGTGTGCATATTACCATGCAGGCATGGAGCCTGATGAAAGATTAAGTGTACAGAAGGCATGGCAGGCGGATGAGATACAAGTCATTTGTGCTACTGTTGCTTTCGGAATGGGTATTGATAAACCTGATGTGAGATTTGTTTACCACTTTACCGTTCCCCGAACATTAGAAGGCTATTATCAAGAAACCGGCCGTGCTGGAAGAGATGGGAACTATTCATATTGTATTACCTACTTTTCATTCAGGGACATTAGAACCATGCAGACAATGATCCAGAAGGATAAGAACTTAGACAGAGAGAATAAGGAAAAACATCTGAATAAATTACAGCAAGTAATGGCATACTGTGACAACGTTACTGACTGCAGAAGAAAGTTAGTTTTATCTTATTTCAATGAGGATTTTGACTCCAAACTGTGTCATAAAAACTGTGATAATTGTAGAAATAGCGCCAACGTGATAAACGAGGAAAGGGATGTTACAGAACCTGCCAAGAAGATTGTAAAATTAGTGGAAAGTATCCAAAATGAAAGAGTCACAATAATTTATTGCCAAGATGTCTTTAAAGGTTCGAGAAGCTCCAAAATTGTTCAGGCTAACCATGACACCTTAGAGGAGCATGGTATTGGTAAATCCATGCAAAAATCAGAAATCGAAAGGATTTTCTTCCATTTGATTACGATCCGAGTTTTACAAGAGTATTCAATAATGAACAATAGCGGTTTTGCTTCAAGCTATGTGAAAGTTGGTCCCAATGCTAAGAAATTGCTGACTGGAAAAATGGAGATAAAGATGCAATTTACAATATCAGCACCAAACTCCCGTCCCTCGACATCTTCTAGCTTTCAATCAAATGAAGATAATATACCAGTTATCGCGCAGAAATCAACAACCATTGGAGGAAATGTGGCTGCTAATCCACCGCGCTTTATAAGCGCGAAGGAACACCTAAGATCGTATACATACGGCGGTTCGACCATGGGTAGCTCACATCCGATCACTTTGAAAAACACAAGCGATTTACGCTCGACACAAGAACTTAATAATCTGCGAATGACATACGAACGTCTGAGGGAATTATCTTTAAATTTAGGAAATAGAATGGTTCCTCCAGTTGGGAACTTTATGCCTGACAGTATTTTAAAAAAAATGGCAGCAATATTACCAATGAATGATTCGGCTTTTGCAACTTTAGGCACAGTGGAGGACAAATATCGCCGAAGGTTCAAGTACTTTAAGGCCACGATAGCAGATCTTAGCAAAAAGAGATCAAGCGAGGATCATGAAAAATACGACACAATACTAAATGATGAATTTGTGAACAGGGCCGCGGCTTCCAGCAATGGGATTGCCCAAAGTACTGGAACAAAATCTAAGTTTTTTGGCGCCAATCCAAACGAAGCCAAAGAAAATGAACAAATTATCAATCAAATCAGACAAAGCCAATTACCCAAAAATACCACAAGCAGCAAATCAGGTACAAGGTCCATCAGTAAGTCGTCCAAGAAGTCTGCTAATGGGAGACGAGGTTTTAGAAATTACCGAGGTCACTACAGAGGAAGAAAGTGAAGAGTAGAAAAATAAATAGTGTTACTTATAACTACGACACCATTCGCCAAGCATTCTTTTTGGGCACTTTTTTAGCTTCTTTACCTCTTATACTAATTGCATACACAATAACATAGCATATAAATAAAAAGGCGAATCATAAAATTTTAAATCAACCACGACATATTGTGGTGTGCACATTGCTCAGTTATCAAGTTCGAATTTTCTCTCGTAAACTTTTAACTTTTCTTTGACCTGAATATTTTATATTATCTACATATGTGCATAAATGCGTCAACTAATATACATATACAACATAATGGGTATGTACTCATTCAGTTTCGTTCGCAATTTCTTCTACAGAAGGGCATGTACATATTAAATTCATGTCACCATAAGTGTCATCCAGTCTAGCGACAGTAGGCCAGAATTTATTGTATCTCAAAAAGGGTAATGGGTAAGCGGCTTCTTCACGGGTATAACCTCTCGTATCCCAATTGGAGGAAGTAATAAGATCTTCCAATGAATGAGGGGCATTTTTCAAAATCTGTCCTTTTGGTTGACCTGCTACTAAGGCATTTATTTCTTCTTTGATGGATATCATGGCATCACAGAATCTATCCAATTCTTCCAAGTTTTCCGATTCTGTTGGTTCTATCATCAAAGTTCCGGGAACAGGGAAGGCCAACGTTGGGGCATGGAATCCGTAGTCTTGCAATCTCTTGGCAACATCGATAGCTTCAACACCTTTAGCTTTGTATTCTCTTAGATCAACTATAAATTCATGAGCGCAGTGTTTTAGTGTGCTCATTTCATTGACGAAAAGAATTTTATAATGATCTTTTAATCTTGTCATCATATAATTTGAATTTAGCATTGCTATCACACTAGAAAATGGTAATCCCTCATTACCCATCATTTTGATATAGGCATAAGAAATTGGTAACACTAAAGCATTACCATATGGAGCAGAGGAGACCGAATCGATGGATTTGCTACCGCCGATTCCAGTGATCATATCAACAACGTCATGTTTAGGTAAATGGGGTATTAAATGAGATTTGACGCAAATGGGAGCTCCAGCTGGACCACCACCACCATGAGGAATGGAAAATGTCTTATGTAAATTCAAGTGGCAAACATCTGCACCAAGATCTCCGGGTGAAGTTAGCCCAACCTGCGCATTCATATTAGCACCATCCAAATAGACTTGTCCACCAAAAGAATGTACGATATCAATAGCATGTTGGATGCCTGGTTCAAATAAACCGTAAGTGGAAGGATAGGTGATCATTACGGCGGCTAGTTCTTTCGAATGTTGTTCAGCCTTATTCTTTAAGTCAACCAGATCTAATGAGCCATCCTGCAAACAGTTGACAGGAACAACTTTTAAACCCGCCATAGCGGCAGAAGCCGGATTTGTACCATGAGCGGATACAGGGATTAAACACACGTTACGATGATTTTCACCTTTGCTTTCCAGGTAGGATCTGATTACCCTCAGACCAGTATATTCACCTTGAGCACCTGAATTTGGTTGTAAAGAAATACCATCGAAACCTGTAATGCTGCATAAATCTTTCTCCAACGAAGTAATTAGTTCCTTGTATCCTTGGACTTGGTTTGATGGCTGGAACGGATGGATATTCGAAAATTGGGGCCAAGTGATTGGCATCATTTCAACAGTACTGTTCAATTTCATAGTACAGGAACCTAAAGGAATCATAGAATTAGCAAGAGATAAATCACGAGATTGCAACCTATGTAAATATCTCAACATTGCTGTTTCGCTATGGTGCATGTGAAAGACTTCGTTCCTCAATATTTCATCAGTACGCTGAAATTCCCTTGGGAAACTGTTAGAATAGTCCTCAGAAAGAAACTGCGAAGAATTTTCAATGTCAAACATTTTTAGTAGATTTTCAACATCAGCTTTTGTAGTTGTTTCATCAAGAGCCAAGGAAATAGTGGTGGTGTCCACGGCAAACAAATTGATATTAAATTCTTTCAAGGCCTTGTCCAATAACTGCTCGGAGGATATGCCATTACCTAACTTTATAGTCAAAGTATCAAACCATGTTTTATTAATTAGTTCGTGAGGGCAACTGTCATTTTCGATGGCATTTGCCAATATTGATGTTAAGCTAAATATCCTCCTGGAAATATTCTGTAGGCCCTTAGGACCGTGATAAACACAGTAGCTCGAAGCAACATTAGCCAGTAAAGCTTGAGCGGTACATATATTTGAAGTTGCCTTATCACGCTTGATATGTTGTTCTCTTGTTTGGAGGGCCAACCGCAAGGCCGTCTTGCCTAAGCGGTCTTTAGAGATACCGACAATTCTACCTGGAATTTTTCTGTTTAATTTATCAATAACAGCGAAAAAAGCAGCATGAGGACCACCATAACCCATTGGGACACCAAATCGTTGAGAGGAACCCAGGACGATATCAGCACCGTAATGAGCAGGTGGTTTTAGAAGTGTCAAAGCCATTAAATCTGAGGCCACAGAGAGCAAAGACTTGTGAGAGTGTAACGCATCAGATAACTGTTTCATCGAGTCAGGCGGTAAGATTGAACCATCTGTCGCTGGATATTGAACCAAACAACCAGATACGTCGGGGTTCTTTAAAACATCCACAGCTTTCTTGATATCCGAACAGTCAACTTCAATAATTTCAATATTGAACGGCTTGGCTCTGGTGTGAAGGACACTCTTTGTTTGCTGGTGTAATTTTTTATCTATTACGTATTTTAGTTTCTTTTTTCTGGAAATATTGAATGACAAGAGCATAGCTTCTCCAGCCGCTGTACCCTCATCCAACAATGAGGCGTTCGCCACAGGCAAACCAGTCAAATCTGAAACAACCGTTTGAAAGTTTAATAGCGCTTCTAGCCTACCTTGAGAAATTTCGGGTTGATAGGGTGTATAAGAAGTATACCATTCTGGACTTTCTAGCAGGTTTCTTTGTATAACCGGTGGTAAAATCGTACCGTAGTAACCCTTACCTATGAAATTTTTAACTTTATAGTGGTTCTTATTGGCGATCTTTTCTAGATGTTGAAGCATTTCTTGTTCACAGAATCCCTTACTAGGAGCTTCTAGTTTCAAGGGTCTTCTCTTCAAAATATTGGGAGGAACGAGCTCTTCTATAAATGCGTTTAAATCGCTATAACCCATTGTTTTTAACATTTTCTTAACGTCGCTAGGAGAAGGACCTAAATGACGTCTAGCAAAAGTATCTAGCGGTCTATCAATGTTTTTCAAGTCAGGATTGAAAATCCTGCTGTACTGTGTAGACGTTATGTCTGTAGCGGCTGTTTTGAGCAAAATAGATTGAGAATGGAATGATCTAGTCCTCGCTAATGAAACATAATTGGTGCTTGACCTGACAGTAGCCCTACAAAGGAGAGCAGTCACTCTTGTCCTAAGCATGTTATCTTCCTGGTATTAGGAAACGTTTTTCCAATAAACTGTGGTTAGTTGATGGTTAGATCGCGCAGCAATCAATACAGTAAGATTGGTACACACGAGAAAGACTAATTCACTGGAACTTGAAGAGAAGAAAATTGTGCCACTCGAGCCTGCTATATATACATCCATTTATATTCGTTGGAGATCTTTCGACTAGCTTATCAAAGTCCTTCACAGCTCAATGCTGACTTCGATGACTCCTCTGAGAGTCATGACTCCGAAAAGGAGGAGTCTATACCTCAAGAAGAGTCAGAGATGTCGGGTAACGATTCAACCGGGTAACATGATTGTTATTTCATAAGATTAGAATCCTGAAGCAATTTGGGATTGTGCCAAACCAATGCGAGCATCAAACTGTTAAAGGAAATCCACAAATAAGGCCAAACAGAAGTAAACTCAGGGAGTTGAATTCGGGTTAGAGATTTCAAAAGTCAAATCAAGATCAGTTAAACTGTAATGGCTCGCCAAAATTTTTTAGGCTTGGTCGTCTCCCAAGGGAAGATGCAAAAGACGGTTAAAGTACGTGTAGAAACAAAAGTCTTTAATAAGAAAATCAACAAGGAGTTATTTCATAGAAGAGATTATTTAGTGCATGATGAAGGTGAAATATCAAGGGAGGGTGATTTAGTAAGGATAGAAGCGACGAGGCCGCTTTCAAAGAGGAAGTTTTTTGCCATTGCAGAAATTATTAGAAACAAGGGTCAACAATTTGCATTATACGAATCAGAAGCTCAGTTAAGCGTTGCAAAAGAAGAAGCCCAAAAGGCAAAAGAATTTTTGGATAAAAGATCAGTGAGGGAGAATAAACTAAATGAAAAAACGACCCTTTTACGTGATATTAGGACCATCCAAGATGCTTTATCTAGCGGGTCAACGCCGAAAGAGTTATTGGAGATTAAACAAAGGTACGGCATTCAAGATTTTTCACAAGAAACAGTGAGGCAACTTTTACAGTTAGACATCTCTGGATTGGAGGTTAATTTGGAGAAACAAAGAAGTCTCATTGATCGTATTCAAACGCGATTATCCGAATTGTTGTCGAATGATCTAAAATGTGATCAATTTTTGAAGGATCATGGTGTTGAGGATCCTTTGACCTTGAAAAAAAACATCAAAAAAAATTTGTTAAGAAAGCACGTCATGATGGATATGCAACAACCAAGCCAGTAAATAAAAGAAAGAGGAAAGCCGAGTGTCATATTTTCTCAACTAAAGCACTACACTCTGTAAATATATACAACTACAAGACTTCATTACGTAAATAGTAAAGTGTTATGTTTTGACTTTAAAATATTCTAGTGAAAAGAACGATGTTTTTGATTTTCTATCGTTTAACGCATTTATATATTTTCAGGCAAGTGATATCGAAGATGTGAGTACATCGCTCGTCCCCATCGTCAAAAACAAAAGTAAATAAAAGAGCTCTGCTCTGATTTTACAAACAAGAAAATTCCAAGGAAATAGTCCAAGTTTTATATGACCCCACCTCATTTTTTTTTATCTCTCATAAAAAAAAGATGCATATGCTGGATATGTTTGGAAGAATCCACATATGACTCTACATGGCTACAGCACACGTGCGGTTGCAACTTACAAATTCATAAACGCTGCTATATAAGATGGCTCTATCAAATGCATGTTGAACTTTTTCTTCCGAACACAGTGGACCTACCAAAGGATGCTGATTTACCTATAATCACCTGTTTAAAATGTCTCGTTGATGGGCACCATGATTTTATGACGACTTTCTCTCTTACAGAAATATGGGAAACTCGTCCCATTTGGGGGCAAAAATCAGTACCGTTTCAAAATGACTACGTGTTCAATCTAATGTCTCTTTATACCAAACGGGATAATCATCCACCTTATGTGTTAGTGAAATTTGGCGAATGTCCTCAATGCAAGAAAACAAATTTCATAAAAAGACCTACAGTAACCATCCAGTCTTCCGTACTATCCCTGTTTTATCAGTGGCAAAAAATTACACGATACGTGATACCATTAGGGATAACTAGTTTATTTCTTTTAAACCCTGAAAAGACAAGTTTTGACATTGGACTATGGCAACTACGCTGCCTTTTCCCTGAGAATGTTCTACGAAATATGTTAAACATCAGCACTACAAAGGCATTGGACGTATATGCGCAAACTGAACGTGGCTTATTAAGCATTCCTTTAACCTCCTCGATCATAATATATGGGTTCATACATTATCTTAGCAACATTTCTAACGTCAGTGCTAATGCAATACTCTTTAAGTGGGTGTATCTCAGTATTGTAAAAACTGCTGGAAACAAATATTACAAGGGTATAGGTTTACCTAAAATAATTTTGTACTCTAACTTGGCTACATTTTGCTATAATTTTACCTTTAAAAGATTGGTTGACTTAATTTACGGGAGGCTGATCAATAAAGGAGGTAAGTATTTGTATCACGGAAATTTTGAAAACTCTAGTAATAGCGTTCCAGCTGAGGAATTTTTTATCAGGCGGAATTGGTATGCTATTCTTGCAGAAAAGATACTATGGCCCTTTGTTGGTAAATGTACAGGAGGTCTTCTATTGAATGCTTTTCTATGGATACAGAGAAAGTTTAAAATTGAATGGACGCCGAATTGCTCCCCTTCGGAATTTAGAATGATTTTCAATATTATAGGTTGTGGTACTGCTGCTATAAGCTGGTCAAGTCTGAAGCTCTATGCCAGTTACAAAAGATGTCAGGAACTTGAAAAGATCAATGAATTTATTGAACAAAGTTGCAAAGGTGAGTAAATAAGTCATTCGTAAGTGTACACTAAACTTTAAGGACAGCTGGTAGGACAATTTTATGGTCATTTGACAGCTGATGTCTTAAATTGTGTGCTATGGTTCATGTTTACATTAAGACCAACTTTTTTAAAGGCGCGTAAAGCAGAATCATTATTACAAATAGTAAAAATAAGTAAACAAATTTATATAATATATAAAACATGAAGGCGAAAAAAGAGATTAATCAACTTCTTCCATCTCGGTGTCAGCTGGAACCTCTTCAACTGGAGCTTCGGTAGAAGCTTCTGGAGCGGTTTCTGTTTCTTCATCCTCATCAATGTTCAAACCTAAAGAAATCAATCTATTTATTCTTGATGCAAAAGAAGTTGGTTCTTCCAAACTGAAACCAGAAGTCAACAAAGCGGTCTCGAATAATAAGTTAGTCAAATCTTTGACGGTCTTATCTTGTGCACCACCCTCATCAACTCTCTTTTTCAATTCCTTAATAATTGGAGATTTTGGAGAAATTTCGAAAGTCTTCTTGGAAGACATGTAGGAGGACATGGAAGAGTCTCTCAAGGCTTGAGCCTTCATGATTCTTTCCATGTTAGCAGACCAACCAAATTGACCAGTTCTGATAGCAGCTGGGGCATCCAACAATTTGTAAGAAACAACAACTTTCTCCACTTGGTCACCCAAAATTTCTTTCAAGGCCTTGGTCAATGGTTCATATTCTTTGATCTCCTTCTCCCTTTCAGCTTTTTCTTCGTCAGTTTCTTCCAATTCGAAATCTTTAGTAATGTCAACCAAAGTTTTACCTTCGAATTCCTTCAATTGAGTGAAAGCGTATTCATCAATTGGGTCGGTCAAGAACAAAACTTCAAAGTTCTTAGCCTTCAAGGCGTCCAAGAATGGAGACTTTTCGACTGCCTTTAGAGATTCACCGGTGATGTAATAGATGTTCTTTTGGTGTTCTGGCATTCTAGTAACGTAATCAGTCAAGGAAGTCAATTCATCGACAGATTTAGTAGAATTGTAACGTAGCAACTTAGCTAAAGCAGCTCTGTTTTGAGTGTCCTCATGTACACCCAGCTTAATGTTCTTAGCGAAGGCAGAGTAAAATTTGTCAAATTGCTCGGAGTCTTCAGCGATTTCGTTGAAGGCTTCAATCAATTTCTTGACAATATTCTTTCTAATAACCTTCATAATCTTATTTTGTTGTAACATTTCTCTGGACAAATTCAATGGTAAATCTTCAGAGTCAACAACACCCTTGACGAAAGATAACCACTCTGGAATCAAGTCTTCAGCTTCATCAGTGATGAAGACACGACGAACGTACAACTTGATATTGTTCTTCTTCTTCTTACTCTCAAATAAGTCGAATGGTGCTCTCTTTGGAATGAACAAGATAGCTCTAAATTCCAATTGACCTTCAACAGAGAAATGCTTAACGTACAATGGGTCTTCCCAGTCGTTAGAAATAGACTTATAGAAAGCATTGTATTCCTCTTGAGTGATATCAGATGGGTTTCTAGTCCATAATGGCTTAGTCTTGTTCAACTCTTCTAATTCTTGAACCTCTTCTTTAACTTTTTTGGTTTTTGGCTTCTTTTCTTCTTCTTCTTCATCGACTTCTTCCAATTTTGGTTTCTTGTCATCTTCATCCTTCTTTTCCTCGTCTTTCTTTTCTTCTTCTGGAATTGGAACTTCCTTTTCGACTTCCTTGGTGACTAGAAGTTGGATAGGGTAAGCAACGAATTCAGAATGTCTCTTGATGACTTCTTTAATTCTCTTTTCTTCCAAGTACTCCAATTGGTCATCTTTCAAGAATAATCTCAAGACGGTACCTCTACCAATTCTTTCGTTAACTTCGTCCAAAGTAACGGTGAAAGAACCACCGGCATTAGATTCCCAAATATATTGTTCGTCCTCATTGTTCTTGGAAATAACTTGAACTCTGTCGGCGACTAAGAATAAAGAGTAAAAACCAACACCGAATTGACCAATCATGGATACATCGGCACCAGCAGATAGAGCTTCCATGAAGGCCTTGGTACCAGACTTGGCAATGGTACCCAAGTTATTAATCAATTCAGCCTTGGTCATACCAATACCAGAATCTCTGATTTCCAAAACTTTTTCTTCTGGTTTTGGGGTGATTCTAATGAACAAATCTGGTTCGGTTTCCAATTGCTTTGGATCAGACAAAGCTTGGTATCTAATTTTGTCTAAAGCATCGGAGGCGTTAGAGATCAGTTCTCTCAAGAAAATTTCCTTGTTAGAATAGACAGTGTTGATGATCAAACTCATCAACTGAGTGATTTCAGCTTGAAATTCAAAAGTTTCACCAGCCATATTTCAGAATGATTCTATTTTTCTATTGGTTCTGTAGCGTTTCAAGAAAAAGAAAACAAGAGAAAGAATATATCACAAAAAATATAATGCATGTGTTCATGTCACTTACGGTAGGCAGTTCACATGCCACTCTTTTTATACAAATCTCCTCCCTCATTACCCAACGCTTGGTGGAAGTTCGAGAAAACGAGAAAAATTGTTCTTTCACCTTCTAGAAAGAAAAGTGCCCAGAAAACAGAAAGGCGGGTAATAAAATGCATCGGCGGCTATTTTAACTTTCTATTGGTAATGGCTGCTGTTCTATGAATACAAAAAGAAAGAATATAAAAGAACGTAAATATTAATTTTGCCTAAGAAGCAAATTATAATCAAATGCGTAATGGGTTATAAACTATCTAGTACGGTTAAAAGCTTGTCAATCTGTTCACAAACCATGTAATCTTCATCTTGATCACGAACGTAAGATAATAGTGTTTTTAGCTTATCGTAGTTGTACTCAAAGGGAAGTAAATCAAATCCTGTACTGTACAACAAATCATGTATCAAGTGTACGGCACTTCTTCTCATCAAAAAAGAATCATCCTTGTCCTTCAAATGATTTTGTGGTTGTTCTAATTGCAATATTCCAAATACACAATCCAGCATATCGCGAATTCTATCCGAGACACCCCTGGCGTTGATTTGAAGGCACATACCTAAGATTGACATGGATGACATACGCCATCTATTGTCCAATGGTTTACTATCATTTGGCCTCACAATACTAAGACAGGTATCTATAATCAGATAAGCCAATTTACCCTGGAACAATTCGTTCTGACGTTGAATGTAATTGATGAACACTTCTCCAACTTTCAGCACATCATCTAATCTGTTTTTCTTTTTTTTGTTAGCATAAAATTCTGCAAGTAGAGGCAATATGGTTTCTGGCTCTAATTCACATAGCGTTGTAAGTCCTTTAATAACGTTGAGATAAATGAAAGGGTCCATATTCTTTAAATAATCTAAATGTATTTGCAACACCTTTTCCAGTGAAATTACTGGAGACTTCTTTTCAGCTAGATGACGTAGTTCTGTTAAACCATAAGATTTTATGGGCACTAAAGGATCATGTAGACTAGTTATCGCTTTGTCAAGCCTTTCCTCATCCATCTCAATTTCTATGTTGTCGTTCCTTTCCGTAGTATGTCCGTTAATCAATATATTATCTATTGATGCCAATAATGCATCTATTTCGGAAGCATTAGTGTTGAAAGATTGTAATTTTCTAGAAATGGATTTCAATATATAACTGTTTTGCAATAATATACTACTGGACGATTCTGAAAGGACGGTTGATAATAACTGCAAGATAATTTTGTAGGAAGAATTTTCATTTGGATCCAATTCTTCTGTTTCTTCTCCTTCTTCAACTTCGTCGTCAGAATCTGCTTCTACTTCCTGTATTGTTTCATCTTTTTCCTGAACAACATCTATCAATTGATCAATAACAATAAGAACGTCCTTAGGTTTATTAACAATCTTGGTTTTAAATCGGTTGTTCATACATTCCAAAAGTTTCAAGTCCATGAGTATTAACGCGTTATCTGTAACGCTTGGCATCCCGCTATGATTATCGGAAGATCTTTTTTCACTTTTTTTTGTATGATGGACCCATCTTTTCAGAATATCTAAAAATAAAGTCTTTGATTGTTCCTCATCATTTAGCAGCACTAAAAATTCCATAAATAATTCTATCGAAAGGTCCATATCTTGAAGAAACTCAGAAATTTGAGAGTTTTTGGATCCTTTTTCGAAAAACAACTCTGCCATATCTGTGTTTTTAACCGATATGTAGGGTAGCTGAGTATCAAGATCAATTAAATACTTCCATTTCTCGTGCTCAAAATTCAGTAAGTTAAGGCTCAGTACATTTAGATATTGAAAATTTTCTGTTATGACTATTAGAGATTTTAATAATGATAATACAACCTCGTAATACTTTGAGGAAGATTGCTCTGGAAAATGTATGCTGTCTGTGCTTTTATTATCTGAAATAGACAATTTGTTTATTTCTAATGGGTCTAGTTTTTGGTTTTTCTTCAAAAAAAGAGCATATATCCATATATTTAAAAAGAACTGTCCAGGCGTAGTACCGTCTTCATCAGGGCAACTAGTAACTAAATCATTCAGCAAATCCGATGAAGAATTTTTGGATAAAGATATAAGAACGTTTATAACATCGTTCAGTTCCTTTGCTGTATGATCAGTTAACGGGGAATTAAAGATAATGGAGCGGACCTTCTTAAACAAAAAATCGTTAACAATCCTCTTATTCCTCAGGTAAAATTTAAGGATTAGTCCGTTCAAACAAGTGACCAGGATAGGCCTGTTCACAAAGGTGAGACCATCATAAATTTGCTTGAATAGTTCCGTCAAGTATTGCAAATTTGTCATTGTTTTTGGCTTACTCATCAAAATTTGGTAGATACGGTTAAACTTTTCAATATCTATATCTTCAGCATCTCTCACACCCAAAACGAAATCAATCAAGCTGATCAGACCATTTTCCGGTCTTCGTAAAGTTAACGTTGTTAACTTCGAAAGGATTGGCTCCCTAACCTTTTCGTCTTGAATTGTTTCTACTAGTAGAGTGTAAACCCCAAACAAAGTATAAGTTTCTTGAGTATCTTCTAGATTTGTAATCATTTGTGAAGAGTACCTATTAGGCAACTGCAAATGTAACACAATCAAACCTAATAAAATGTTTGCGTAAGCACTGCCTTTTGATATTATTTCTCTCAGGTAGTCAGAAGACCTCTCACTAGTTAGAACATTATAAAAGACAGTTATGACTTGAGATAAAGTATCGTTATTTATGGTGTGCCATCGAGGCGTTTCATATTCTGCGCTTTTTTGGCCCTTCTTGAAAGTATTTATTCTTTTCGAATCGAATGGAATTTTCATCGTAGGAGACAAATTAGCATCTATACCATGAATAATCAAAAGATTTATCAGTTCGTCTACGTATTTCATATCATGCAATGAGATAGGCAATAAGTCACTTTTACTTTCGATGAGCCTCCGTTGCTGTTCTAGTACGTGAATGTGCAAATTCTGGAATTTCTGTAAAAGTACTGCAACAAACTCATTGTTATTTGAGCACTTCAACGCCTGATAAATGGAAGAGGATGATGATGAGCCTGAATCAAGAACATATTCGTTTATGGGAGTAATTACATTGTCATCCAGATCTTCGAAGAAAACATCTAGGGCTGTCTTTTTGGTGAGCTTCGGTCTTGTATTCAATATATCGTGTATGTTGATCTTTTGCTCTTTATCCTCATTCATTTTCCAACCTTTTGTTTTTCTTGATCTGATATGACAAGAAGATACATGAGGCGGTGATGAGCCCTTATTGCTATATGCTGTTCGACGCGATGAGATGATTACATGTTTTTTATTAAATTTCTCAAGCAGACTGCGGGTAACCTTGATTTTTAATTATTCAATAGGAATTCTTTTTTTTTAGAAAATAAAATGTTCTGCGTAATGTACTTCTATTTATAAATATAATAATATTATTGATTAATTAGGCATCGCATTTTCAAAAATTTTTAAGAATGCGGGACACCAATTTGAGATTGTTGTGTCAGTAACCATCCAATGTTTAACGGTTTTCACGGCCATATTTTTGTCTTTTTCATTGAAAATCTGGGATAGTACTGTTTTGGTGTGCTCGTTTTGTAAAATCTTGGTAATGTTTGAATCTAATTTTTTCTTGTAAAATTCCAACTCCTTCGAAGAGAGCTTCGAGCCACACACACAGAGGTCGTTGATCTTAGCCACTAATTCTTCTTTACTGCATAATATCGGCTGGAGCTGTCTATCGCCTTGGTCTTTTACGAGCACACCTTCACAGGCAGATTCTTGTTGAGCAGCAGTTACAGATGGCCTCTTCAAAACTGGTGGCGGCGTAGTAGCTGTTTTAGTGTTCCCATAAAGATCTAACACTTCTGTGGCAAGTCTGCCGCTAACACATCTTTTCGATTTCGTTCTTTGTTTAGATTTGGATCTAGGTCCGCTATTAGGGTCGATAGAAAACAAAACTGTCGGACAGTCGTTATAACCAGGCACTTCAGCTTCTAGACAATTCTGAAAACTTTTGGTTGGTTTAATAGCCATCGTACGTAATAGTATGTGCGGAAATAGATTGACGAAGAACCGACAGATGCGCGTCTACTGAAGCTCTTATGAGTAGCCTGTGTGAATAAAGAAGCCAGCTAAAAGTAAATATGTGGCATCTTTATGTCTTACGAGCCGGGTACCAAGCGGCAGCAAAGGGTCCCCCCTAAACGACGTGCTTATCACCCGGCCGTTGTTTACGAAATGGCCTTTTTTGACGTTTTTAGTTTCAATGGATGGATGAAAAAAGCAAGTAAAATGACAAATAAATGCTGTTGGCAGGTTAAATCGTTTAATATACCCATAAGAGAGCTGGAATAGTGTGGAATTGTAATACTTTACATTTGAAAACTGCCCATACACGCACAAATATTGCAGCAATGAGCAACGCTAATCCTTATGAGAATAACAATCCGTACGCTGAAAACTATGAAATGCAAGAGGACTTGAACAATGCTCCTACTGGTCACTCAGATGGTAGCGACGATTTCGTAGCTTTTATGAACAAGATCAACTCAATAAATGCTAACTTGTCCAGGTACGAAAACATTATCAACCAAATTGATGCGCAACACAAAGACCTACTTACTCAAGTGAGTGAGGAACAGGAGATGGAATTGAGACGTTCTTTGGACGATTACATCTCTCAGGCCACAGATTTGCAGTATCAATTGAAAGCGGATATCAAAGATGCCCAGAGAGACGGATTGCACGACTCTAATAAACAGGCACAAGCTGAAAATTGCAGACAGAAATTCTTAAAATTAATTCAAGACTACAGAATTATCGATTCTAACTACAAAGAAGAAAGCAAAGAGCAGGCGAAGAGACAGTACACAATTATCCAACCGGAAGCCACTGACGAAGAAGTGGAAGCCGCCATCAACGATGTCAATGGCCAGCAGATCTTTTCCCAAGCGTTGCTAAACGCCAATAGACGTGGTGAGGCCAAGACAGCATTGGCCGAAGTACAGGCTAGACATCAAGAGTTGTTGAAGTTGGAAAAAACAATGGCTGAACTTACCCAATTGTTCAATGACATGGAAGAGTTGGTCATCGAACAACAAGAAAATGTGGATGTCATTGACAAAAACGTCGAAGACGCTCAGCAAGATGTAGAGCAAGGTGTGGGTCACACCAACAAGGCCGTTAAGAGTGCCAGAAAAGCAAGAAAAAACAAAATAAGATGTTTGATCATCTGCTTTATTATCTTTGCTATTGTTGTTGTCGTTGTGGTTGTTCCATCCGTTGTGGAAACAAGAAAGTAATAGAGCACATGCGCCTCCCTCCCGCCAGCCCCCCAATTCCTATTATGTGTAATCAAACAATTTCTATTAAAACCGAAAACCTAAAAATTGTAACGTCTTTTCTCTTTCCTACTATACCCTCCTCATACCTGCCTTTTTAACAATTAGTATTATAATTTTTTTTTTTCACAAAAAGACAATACCGACTATCTAATAAATAATTTTAATACGTATGTAATTTCGTTAAGAACAAGAATTTTTAAGTAAAAAATCTTACTTTTAAGAAAAACTGTCGCCCTTAATATTAGTCCCAATTTTGTAACGAAAAATAAAATACAAATCGGGGTGGAAAAAGGGAAATTTTACAACATTATTATTCCAAAAACTAGTTTTCAAAAAGTAAATCGTGGGGGTATGAACAACAATTGTTGTAGTCGCAACTACGGTAATTGGTCCTAAAAAATTATTCTCCGGGAAAAAAAGAAGAAACAAAGAGATCCCGAAACATAAGCCCCGTGATTCTTTTTGCCCCCCGCTTTCTTTCGCCAAGAGAAGAGCAATTTATTGAAAGGCTTTTCTTGATGTTTTTGGGTTGTGAAAGCGTTAATAGCGCCAAGTTAGAATAGTAAATATCACAACTACAATATCTACACTTCTCACTTGCGCATTAACCTGCACACGTACTAGACTTTATCTGTCTTGATTGTTACTTCTAGACCAATCAACATTGAAGCGCTCGGCAAATGCTTGACAAGAAAAAAAACTAATTTTCCCTTCGCCTTTTATAGTGCCCATCGGATAGGATATTCCATCTTTGTCTTGCGCCCACTTCGTTGTCGTTACCCGCACGTTGTGTTTTTTGAGGGCTTGAGCAAATTCTTACAGTTAAGGTACAATAGTTGTCTCGAAGAGCAGTACATCAACGGCCTGACGACCTACAGTAGCACTTTCCTTTAAGTGTATATAAACTTTCCTTTTCGGTAAGGGATGCAGGAGAAAGGGCGAGTTTTGTTTATATGCGATCCTTTATGGTAACCTTTGCGGTTAATTCAGCATTATGGTTGCTGATGCACACTTAACGAGGGGAAGAAATATTATGTTACATGCATGAAACGCACTCGGTTTTCTCATGGTCTTTCTTTTTTCGGGATTTCTTTTAATAATATCTTTAAAGTATTACTGGTAGTCGGTCTTTCCCCACACAAAAAAAATTAAAAAAAAAAAAAAAAAAAGAAACTTTCCGGCGCTCCTTCAGGAGTCTCGTAACTGATGCTTTTTCTCTTCCTAATATTAAGATAAAAAAAAAATTAAACACCGGTAGCAACTTCTCGAGCCATAGGGTCCTGCACACCCTGCCATGTTACCGCACGGACCATTAAGTTACGTGGATGCCGGACTCTCAAGCCATGAAAAGTTTATCTTTATTTAAGTAGAGTTTTTCCTTCTTCTCAAATTTCTGAGAATTTTTATCTTCGATCATTCCCTCTTTTTTTCTTTTTTTCTTTTTTTCTTTTTTTCTTTTTTTTTTCCCTTCTCTTACTTTCTTATTTTTTTTTTTCATTCCTCAGCGGATCCCTTCAATCGTTTATAACATTATTTTCCTTCTCTTTTCTTTCATTGTATCTTCTTGATTTCAACTATTGTTTGTGTGTATATGAACAGACGCCTCCTTCTCTTTCTTTCGTGTATTCTTGATTCAATTGCGACTTCATAGCACTATTCCTCCCCACTCACGTCTATAGTCCAGGACAATTAGCATGACACTGGTTAAACATGAGAGGAAAACAACCGAAAAGGAACAAAGACAACGCTTCTGTCAAGAGAAATTATAGATGCGTGGGATATCCTGATTGTAACATGAGTTTCAATAGGACCGAACATTTGGCTAGACATATCAGGAAACACACAGGGGAGAAACCATTCCAATGCAATATCTGCCTTAAATTCTTCAGTAGAATCGATAACTTAAGACAACATCAATCTTCTGTTCATTCGGACGTTGATTTGATGTCCTTACGTAGACTGCAGCAGTCCGCAAATAGCACTGCGAACGACCCTAACGCAACAAGAATGTTCCCGCAATTACGCCCATATGGAATTGTTGTCCAGCCCGCGCCTGTTCCATACAATCTGCCCATATCAACTCCTGCTAGCCCACAAGACACTATATCTCTTTACGCACCACCATACTTCCCTCATCCTATGCCATCTGCTCCCATACCATTGCCGCATCAGCCTCCTCCACTACCAATATACAGCTATATGCAACCACTCTTCCTGAACCACACTCCCATACAAAACCACAACATTGTAGAGCTCCCTCCAGATAGCAGTGACACTCCAGCATCGCCGTCTAAGGTGCAAAGTTTTGACCAGGCCAAGGACGCTTCACCAAACGCAAAAAAATAAGCTCTACCGCACCCACTCCTCCATTTCACAAGCCGCATCATTGCTGCTATTGTACCCTCTTGGCCATTCGCGTGCGCGTTGATTGCCGTTATTATGCAGATATTTTGATATCGCTTGCCGTTTGGCTCATCTCCGCGCCCTTAAAATATATCCGCTTCTGTTGGGAAATGCCGAGCATAAAAATGCCGAAAATATAAAAAGAACAAGAACAATACCCTTCGAGGGAAACGCTATTTTCCTGTCCACACAACCTTAATTAATTCGCACGTCTGTGCCACCAAGTAGCAACTGGTTCGTATTGCTTTATCTTTCTTGCTTGTTATTACATTGCTGTAAGATAACAAGCAGCGTTTTACTCTACGGATTGTTTATAAGGATTTTGTTCCTCGACCCCTTATATTTACTCACCTTCCCCCTACTCTAATTCTCCTGATTTCAGAACAAAAAAAAAATGACTCCACTTTTGCAGGCGGAAGCAAAAATGAACACAAGCCTCTACCTTACGGAAAGCATCCAACAACATGAATTCAACCTCACCAGCCCTCAGTCATTCTATTCTTCTCCCTCGGTACCCAATAGTAAAAATAACTCGGGCATTTTCAGCTATAACACTGCCAACAACAGTAGGGTGAGTTCTAGTGATGAATTCACTACCCAACAAGACGGCATGAACACCATAATGTACAAAAACAACATCAGTAAAACTTTCGAAGACGACATCTTTTATTGTCCAAGAAGTTTGCTCACCCCAGAAGAACAAGTGGTATACCAGGAAATTGACAAGTATTACATGGAACAAGCACTATTGACCCAGTTACAAATCTCCCAAACGTATTCCTCCACTCCTAAAGAGGAAAAGATAGTTAAGTTCAATCCCTACACTTCGAAGAGTTTCAGTCCAGCTTCTTCTGAATAACTAACGAGAACACGTTCACTACAGACATGGGGCTTCTTTTCCTTTTTTCATTTTCTTTCTCTTATTATTCTGGGTATTTCTTATTAATCGGTTGAACTATGTATTACGTCGAAATTTCTTTAATATTTCTTTGTATTCTTCACGACGAATTGTTCATTTCATTTTACTCCATTTTTTCAGTATTCCTGGGGCTACAGGTATATGTGGCAAAAAATTTTTTTTCTATTATTTGACGGGATCTCCTATATATTTTATACACTTTTACAGGAAAAAAACTTATTAGTTTTCAATATTTTCTTTATTTTTTTTTCCTTAAGACAACTTTGTTGACTACCAGCAAAATGGGAAAGAAAAAAAAAGCACTGAAAAGGAAAAATGAAAACACTATAGGAAGTTTAAGATATGTCTGACCAACCCGAGACTCCTTCCAATAGTAGAAATTCTCATGAAAATGTTGGCGCAAAGAAAGCTGACGCTAATGTTGCCTCGAAATTCAGAAGCTTGCATATCTCTGAAACCACTAAGCCATTAACATCAACTAGAGCTTTATACAAAACCACAAGAAACAATTCAAGAGGTGCGACAGAATTCCATAAACATGTTTGTAAGTTAGCATGGAAATATCTTGCTTGTATTGATAAATCGTCGATATCACACATTGAAATCGAAATGAAATTTGGTGTTATAACAGACAAAAGGACACATCGCAGGATGACACCACACAACAAGCCCTTTATTGTTCAAAACAGAAATGGCCGCTTAGTGTCTAACGTTCCTGAGCAAATGTTCTCGAGTTTCCAGGAGCTACTCCGCTCAAAATCGGAGAATCCAAGTAAATGTGCCCCAAGAGTAGTAAAACAGGTACAAAAGTATACGAAAGATTCTATATATAACTGCAACAATGCCTCGAAAGTTGGCAAATTAACTTCATGGCGTTGTTCGGAAGACCTTAGAAACAAAGAACTTAAACTTACTTACATCAAAAAGGTCCGGGTCAAGGATTTTCTCATTCGCTATCCTCAAAGTTCATTAGACGCTAAAATTAGCATCAGCCTTGAAGTGCCTGAATACGAAACTTCTGCCGCTTTCAGGAATGGCTTTATTTTACAAAGAACCAAAAGCCGTTCCACCTACACCTTTAATGATAAAATGCCTTTACACTTGGATTTGACAAAGGTTACTACCACGCGAAGGAACTCCCATCAATACACGTCCCATGAAGTGGAGGTAGAAATGGATCCTATATTCAAGGAGACAATTTCCGCTAATGATAGGGAGAAGTTTAATGAGTATATGTGCTCGTTTTTGAATGCCAGCGACCTTATACGTAAGGCTGCAGAACGCGATAACATGTTAACGACATGAAAATGCTAATTAAATACTTCTTTTTGTTCTCTATAAGGTGCTACATGTATGATCTGAGTATATATATATATATATATATATACATGCTGTGCTAGGAATAAGTTCATGTAATATTTTCAGTGTTTTATTGACTGAAATTCACCGATGGGACTTGTTACTACCTGACTTACTCTTATTCCTGAATGGATGAATGTTGAGAATAAATCGTTGGTCTTATCGCTTTCATTATCATCGCCGATATTGTGTCCTTGCTCTTCTTCAACTATGTCCTCAGATAATTCCATGGGTTGATGATAATTGAACATCCCACATGGTGAAGACGGTATTGCCTTTTGCTTTTTGAGGGCTTCCTCCTCTTCCTCTTCATCCAAAACTTCTTCATGAGATCTCTTACTTTGCTGAGTTTCCAGCATGCTAGTAAGCTTTTTCGAAGCTGTAACATTATTATCAGAAGCTGGCTGGTCAGCTGGAGTAGAGAAATTTATAAGCCCTGCCTGAGGTTTTGTATTGTCCGAATCTATTACAGATGCCTTTCTATCTTTTATATCATTATCACATGGGGTGGCATTATTACTATCTGTTATATTTAGTGTCGATCCTTCTTTAATGGATATACGCTGCATGTTTGTTGTCGAGCTTGAATGTGTAAGTTCAATTAAAGGTATAGACAACGAGTCTATTGGGGAGGTTTTGTCAACATCGCTAGGCAAAGATATTTTATTATTTTGCGCTGTTTCCAATTCACTGACATCTTCATTTTCGAGAGCAATGGTGTTACAGGTGTTTGGATCGTTGAGTGTTATAGAAGGCTTCAAATTTTGCTGATTGAGTTGTGATGCACTTGCAGAAGTTGGTGATTCAAAAAAATTGCAATTGAAATTGGAAAACCATCCCATCTCATCTTTAAATACTACATCCGAAAAGTCACTCATGGGGAACTCAGCGTTAAAATCCAAGTCACCTTCAAGCTTGTTCTCTTTACTAGTTATGCTTTGGGGTGGAATATTTTCTTTATCATTTTCACTAGTTAAAGATATCTTACGCCCCTTTTGTTTTTGCTGCAATTTCTGCCCTTCAATGCCTGGTTCCGATAGAATGTCACTTAAAATTGAATCGTCATGATCATTTAAATGTTCTATCACTGATGATCGCCTACATCCTGCTTGTGTAGACTTAGCCGAATTTTTGGAATTCGAATTCTTAACTTTGACAATCGTTTGCTTATCATTTGCTTTTTTTTCACCACTAGTCTTCGGCGGTTGCTTTGGATTTATGTTTATTGAAGCTGGTTTTTTTGCTATCGTTGCTATACCAGGTGACACTTTTTTCGTAGACTTTCTTTTGTTGAGCATAAAATCGAACCTCTTGCTTACCGAATCATCGATCTTGGTCCTCTGAATAGTATTATCGTTTTGCAAAGTATTTATTTCGTAAGCTATGTTTTGATGCTGGTTGTTTTGTTGATTGGCTTCTGTTTTTCTATCTGCTAAGTAGATTTTGTGCGCAATTGAATTTCTTGGGAAACCAGTATTCGCTATATTTGGTTTAAGATTCCAGATGGGTAAAGACTGAGTTCTGACAGCTTTTGGAGCAGGCATAGGATTCGTCTGTCTTCTTCCCACAGTCCCGCTATTAGTATTATTTATTGTTATCGTGGTCCTTGCATTCCTTGAATTTTTTATTTGGTTTGTCTTGAAAAGAGATTGCGATTTTGGGGTAAACGGAAGTGTTGCTGATGGTAAAGAAGACGGCATTTGAAGACACGATATCCGAGAATTTGTAGTATTGTTACCAGACGTCCTTAAATTGGTTATAACTTTTGTGAATCTTAGTTTAACCTCCAAAGTTTCTTCCGGAATTTGGTTGTTTACGACCCTTCCCTTTTTATTCGAGATGTTGCTATATGATCTTCGTAGTAAAGCGGAAACATTCGAGCATACCCTTCCAGTAACTATAAAAGATTCATCTTCATACTCTTCTTCAGTTACCTCATCTCTCTCTTCACTTTCTTCTTCACCAATATTGTTTTCTGTATACTGGTAGGGGCTATTCTTATGAAACTTTTTTCGAAGCCCGGAAAGAAGACCAAGGCTTACTAATGGCTCATCCACTTCACATATGTCACGATAATACAAGTTATAATCATATCCATCTTTTAAAGTGTCATGGTCTAACACTTCAGGTGAATTTAAGTATATTTCATGCAGTATAGTCTTCAAATGGATGGCGCCAATTCGCAACTCCGTTTGCTCATTCGAATCTGTCGGGAATGGACTAGGAATATTAGCAACTCTTACCTGTTTTGGAGCCCTTGAGCGGGCTAAATAACTACCATTGGATCCATTATCCAATGTGTAAAGGATCTTCAATGTCATTTGAGAGAGTTCAGACATTTTACCAGAGTCTTTTGTTCAAGTGAATACCAATTCCAATCCAGGTTTCAGTTGCACCTGGTCAAATTGACTTCAGTTATGTGTGTTGACTAGGTTCAGCTTAAGCGTTGCTTATAAAAGAAGAGATGTAGTAAAGCAACAAACTCACCACGGCTCAGTGCAATTCCCAAGAACCGAACTCTCCATTCAATGGGTCTTTCTCTTCACACACACCTTTTTTCTAACGCGACGCGTTTTTTTTACCTTTTTTATATCACGAAAAAAAACGCGACCGTAAATGAAGGTTTTTCCTTTCATGGAGCAGTTGTATCTATTGAATGAATTATATACCTTTTGCTGGTTTGGTCCTTTCGGATATGCATTTTTCAAATGTTTACTTTAGCGATTGAAGCTCTAACAGTAGCAATGTGATCTTTAATTTTTCAAGGTACCTTTCTACCACGAGCAGTGTACTTTTTTGTTGAGAAGAAAGCGCAACTACCGGCGATGACTGAGATGACTTTGCTCCCAAAAAAAAAATCTATATCTATACATAGTTCTAAATACTCGGGTATTCAGCTCTCCTGGTTCGAGAACTTGTTTTCAAGTTCAGAAGAAATTACTTCTCCCTCGAGGTTATTAACAACTCTATTGACAATACTCTTCAGATATGAATCGTCTTTCTTTTCACCCAAAATACTAACTGTATTGAATCCCATACCAAAATGTGGGTATGAGCCTATTTTAATGGCTTCTGAAACTTTTGTTGATTCATCCTGAATCAACTTTAGCTCTTTAGAAATTTGAGACTCAGTTAGGTGTGTTCTGACAAAATAACGAACATACTCACGTGGATCCTTGTCCAAATTATATATTTTTTTCAACGTGGGAGTGAACGCTTTCAGCATCCTTGCAAATAGTTGAGGGATACCGGGTAGTATATACATTTTGTGAGATATAGAACAAATAGGTACCCACAAGTCATCACACACATAATAATTTTTGACGTTTGTGCCTTTTGGCATGGTTGCCATTTGGTAATGCGCCTTTAGAGCATCTGCATCAAGCCTTGCTTCAGGGTCAGATTTATGCCTCATTCGTTCTTTGCATTCTTCATCTAGTTCACAAGGCAAATTAAAGCTTTTCGCCATACATTCGTAAGTGATGTCGTCATGAGTGGGGCCGATTCCACCTGTACTGATGATAAAATCATAATTTTTGACTAATCTTCTCACAGTATCTACGATCTGGGTTTCATCATCCCCTATAGTTGCAATTTCTTTTAATTGAATTCCATGATCAAAGCAATACTTCGCAAAAAAAGTGGAATTTGTATCAACTACTTTTCCATTCAGCACTTCATCACCAATTATGATACAAGCTGCAGTTACTTTCACCATTATACCCTTGACAGTATATACTTTGCCTCCTTCAGTAATTCTTTTATGTCATTATTATCACCAGTAATGACTGCTATTGTTATATCCCTCGCTCTTTCCTTTTTAGTCTCTCGGGCAGCCATAGTCGTTTTCCACGTATATTTTTAATAGAGAAGATCCTAAAACATTCAGTTAGAGTATTATAGTTAATGATTTATTTTATAAATAGTAAATGCAATTTGTATATAAACCGTACATAAATCAAATAGTAGGTATACGTGACAAATATAAGCGTATTGTCTTTCCTTTTTTTTTTTGGCCTTTTTGTAATTGTGAAATGCGTTTCGGGTATTTTCGACATTTCCCTCTCTTCTTCACTTGTTATTATTACTGTGGGAAGCTCAAATATGAGTATTCGTATGGTCGTGCTTAATAAGAACATCTTCTTTGTAGTTTTGTTGTCCCTTGATATGCTCATTTTCCTCACCATTTTTTTCTTCCACGTATTCAATATCCAGTCTTCTCAAATTCGATACTTCATTGGTTAACACATTACGTAAATGATGTGTCACAATTTCAAACTCGTTAACACCTAAAATATTGCCCCATTTTTGTAAAGGAACTTCCAAGGTTAAATGTCCGCGTAAATTCGGTCCTGAGGACAGTAACGTCAGTTCTTTCAATCCATAGGGTTTCTGAGAATTATTATTAGAGATCAGTTTGTTCAACGTATCTTTAACCAAAGTTTCTATCTCTAGGTAGCGTGGATCATCACGAGAAACTGACTGATCGATTAACTCCTTTATTGCGATGCACATACCCTCGCCACCAGCCTTGATAATTAAACCAGAAACAATTAAACCACCAATCGTGTCTAATGATTGTATATTAACCAAATAACCAGTACTGATTGCAACCAGAGCAACAAGAGAAGTTAATGAATCAACACGGTGATGCCAAGCATTTGCCATTAGTACATTTGAATTAGTGTTGATAGCAATCTTTCTTGTGGCTCTAAATATCCATTCTTTAGCTGCAATGGAAGCGGCGGCAATCCAGGCTGCGTTGATATCAGTAACGTCTTCAATAATGTCTTCAGAATAAGTATGAGCATGACCTAAGTTTCCTATGGTGTCAATGATTGTATGTGGGATAACAGGCCCTACGAGTGCACAAAGGGAACTCCAACCTATTGATATACCAGCCATGGCTAATATTGTTGAAACTGCCAAGGAACCAACAGTTTCAATTTTGCCATACCCATATGGATAATCAGCGGTTGGCTTGTTGGCTGCTAGCCCTACCGAAAGCAAAGTCAACAAGTCAGAAACCATGTCACTTATTGCGTGGATAGCATCCGCAAACAACGCTTGTGAATGAAATACGATACCTCCAAAAAATTTACCTATAGCAATACCAACGTTTACACCTAAGCCGACCCATGTGATTCTTACGCCTGCATTTTTCCTAATTTGCTCAGTACTAAGTACTAATAATGGATTGTGAGCAGCATGAGAATGCGTATGTCCATGAGAATGTGTATGCGAATGCAGATTCAACGACGAAGGCTTATCAGCTTGCTCACATTTACTGCTTTTGTAGTCTCGTATCGTGCCCAATGAAATTATGTCGTTTTGCTCGGTCTCTGATTCACGTAAATGAACATGATCATGACTGTTGAATGCTTCAGCTAATTTTTGGTATTGAGGATTTTTCTCCAATTCCTTTATTGCAGCCTTTTCAATTTCAGCTTGTCTCTTTAACTCGTTTATCTCAACGCGTACTTTATTAGGGTCCTTTTGGTTTATTATACTGCTCTTTTCAACTTTTACTCCAGTACTTATGTGGAGATTCTCCTTCCTTACTAGTAATGCTGGACGTACTTGTGAAAGAACGATCTTTATACAGGGCCTTTTTACGCAGATTCTTAACATTGTCAAAAATGCGAAAAAGAAAGCGATGTTTGTGTGATGCAATAATATATAAATCAATAAATTTAAACTCTCAGTTATTTAGCGTAAATGAACAAAACCACAAAAAAGAGCTCTAAGTCGAAGTTGCCAAAAGTCTTAGGGTTCCTATAGATGGTCAATTACTTGAAGTTGTCATGGAAATGAGCTTTTTTTATTTTTTTCATACCTCTCGAGAAAAATTGCCTTGGCGCGTTCCTCCTACGAAGGAAAGCAGAAGAACAATTGTTACGTAAGGAAAGCTATCAAGAAACGGTAAACACTTACTAATAAACATCAATATTGACAGCAAAACGCGCTTTTCCACCTTCGAAAGGAGCTCTCCTAGATTCTGGGGTGTCTTTTTTTACCGGGATTATGCTGGATGGGAAACACCCAATACTGGAGTGTCAACAATAGGTAACTACTGCCAACCATAGAAAACGTCGTAGAACATCTGAGTATGAGTAAACGAGGTATGCGCAATAAAAGAAGAGAGAATATGTCATGCAGACTTCGCAGGTACATTTTAGATAAGTAAATAGTGATTTTAATCAATAAGATAGTATTACGTTTCAATTTGGAATTCCTGTGATTATGATTCTTCCATTATCTGTGAGCCATTTAATTGCTTCTGCATCTTTCACCTGACAATGTTTCCTTAAGGGATCCGTCAGATTAGTAAAGCCGCATTGTGACCCTTTTAACTTTCTCAAGTAATACTTGATCTTGTGCGTAGAGGACAATTGATTTACATAACCGTTAGTAAATAGTTCTTTTTCCATTTCATTTTTGAAGTTCAAAGCAAACGCAAAAACGTCAAAGAGATTCTTCAAGATAGGGGGATCTGGAATTAAACTTAGCTTCAAAGATTCTACTAAGATCCTCTTCAAGTCGTCAAGCTCAAAAGTCACACCTTCGATATTGTCAACGGCCATACAGGGTGGTGTACATATCGAGCAAACAAATAAAACGTTTGGATCATCAGGTGGAACCCACTCACCGTTGCTAATACAATCCACATGATACCACTCCTTGCATATTTCACATTCGACCATTGCAGTACCTTCTTCAACCCTTCTACAAAAGCAATATTTCGTTTGGCGCTTAGAACAACTTTCCAAAGGAATGTATTTGTCTGACTTCAAATCTAAACATCTAAAAATCGACGGCAGTATCTCAATAAATTTATTTTTTTGCATTATTTGATCCAAGTGCTGGTTCCATAATTTGAAAACTTTTAACTCCTGTTTGGCTTTCACTGATCCTGAATTATCACTGGCCAGCGGTCTCTTATCTAATCTCGAACCATTAAACTGGTTCGCAAACTTCACAAATTTAGGATCATTTTTCCTGATGAGTTCGTCTATTTTATCAATATTATCAGTGTTATAAAGAATATTCACATCGTTCATTTTTTTTGCATTTTCAATTTCTCTAATAACATAATCAAGCTCACTGAAAAAACTACTTTGTATGGGTAACCGATATTCTTCTATATCTAATAAAACGTCTTCTAAATCACTTAGCGATATTTTTGAGGGTGGATCCTTTTTTAGAAAAACTCGAACTTTCTGCATCATGTCCTGATATTTTAAAATCAGCTTTCTCACTTCCCCTAACTTATCTATATCTTCCGAATCACAATATTTCAAACCAAATTCGAAGTAAGAATATAACAGTGGAAGTGAATATTTCGCAGGGTCTTCATTCTTAATATCACATCGCTCAATGAATATATGTTCATAAACGGATAACCATTCAAGCCTACATATTTTTCTGGTCAACTTAGTCCAATAAGAAACCTTCAACGGGATGGTTAACGATTTCTGATATAATTCCTTAAGCAAATCTAGATTATTGCCATCAATAATATCTCTATTATCGATAGGAAACTGCCGAGATACGTGATACAGTCTGATAATTGTCGGCTTTTCTGAAAATTCAATTGAGCACTTCCGCACACTTTCATACAAGCTCTCCAAATTATCAGCCATGTTGTCAGAAAACTTAAGCGGTAGATGACGTAAATTGAAACCGTTTCCGAAATCTACATCTTTAACAGAACAGGAAACATCCACGAAGGTCTTAATAAACTTTTTACATTTCTCAATAAGTAGTAATGAATCATCAAAATTGGAGCGTAACATTCGATTAAACTCAGTATTACTATCAGTATGAGAGATCAAATACTGTATTATATTTAATGGCACAGTTCTATTTCTAAAAGTAGAAGTCATTAACACGTCCCACTTTTTTTCAAAATCTTCATTGTGAACAAGCAGATAAGAAGTCGGAGGCTTGTCCAAGCCATCGAGAGCAATTCCTAGGCTTGCGCTATCAAAGTATGAGTGCAAACAAACATTGAGATTACCAGATTGATCACGTATTGGGATGCCACATATACTATGAGCACCGTTTTCTGGTTTTTCTAGCAATACCACGAATTCCTTCAGAGATAAATTACGTTGCAATGCACCGTGTGTAACAACGATTTTTGAAAGACCAGTTGACTCTAAACTAATATCTGAAATATAATTCAATTTATTATAAACGACATCTACAGTGCCAATCAACTCCCCTAATTTTTTGCTGTTTTCCGCTTCCTCAACGACGTAGTTACTTATTAAATCACGGCATTTTTTCCTTAAAACTGGGTTATTGGAGTTTAGTAGGGCATTGATAAGTAATTGATTTACATCTAAACCGGGAAGAAACCCCATCTTAGATGTCCATTTTGCTGCCTCGGAACTGAATCTCAACCAGGAGCTTGGCGCAAATTTTGCATTCTGTGATAGATAGAAACCTGATCCAATAGAACATGTGAAGGCTTTCGGAAACTTAAAAATGTATGAGCCCTGCTCCTGTGTCGTCTTATAAAGTTTTATGCCATTGGCTAAGATGAAATTAGGCTCAAATATGAAGTCGCTTTGTGAACCATCATGTAGAGTGTTTCCTGCTATCTTATCTTCTGGAAATGAATTTTTTGAATTATCTCCAGTGTTTGAATAGTCAGCAGATTGTTCTGCATCCAAAAATGACTTGTAGAAATCTGTTTCTATAAAGCTCTTTAATTCGTCATCGGAGGTGGAGTAGCGCGGCCTTGATTGGATAGTATCCCATTCACTTTTTCCTCGAGCAATTAAAGCTTCGAATTTTTCCATATCTTTCGGCGCAATACTGTACACCAACTTGGTAGAACCTAAATGATTGAAATCAATTGAAGGTAAAAAATGATCCGAAACAGACCAACCTTGACAAGAAAACAACATTCCAATATCATAAGTGGTTCTCGTAAAATTGGCCATATCCAGATCAAGGTGTTGTAAAAGCGATAGTTCATTGAGAGGAATGTTGTCTAAATTCCACTGGTCTAGAATATTCTTAATGGCAAACTTTTCATTGGACGAGTTGTTTCCTGGTGATCTCATGGAACAGGGTAGTCCAAGACCGGTGTCAATTTCGAAATCTATAAAGTGCTCCGATAGCAAATGAAAGTATAACCTCTCGAATTCCTTTTGAGGTAATGTTGTGTGTTTCGCAAACAAATCAGGATAGCTACTCCCAAATTTCGCTACAATAGCAGTGAAAACAGCCAGACTTTTTTCGTAATACTGTCTCAAATTGTATACTGGAGAGGTTTTGGTTTCGTATTTGCTTTTATCGTATATTTCCATACCATTCTCCCAAAAAGTAAAATCATAGCCCGGTAATGTGGTCTCTGTTGACTGTGTATAGCCTAGTTTAAACTCAGTTAACGAGTTAAAATAAGTCGGAAACCCTTTTATGTGCTTTATGTCCCGCATTCTTTTAAATTCATGATTAATCGATCCGGCTCTAAAGACATCGCGGTGTATTTTAGCTTTTTTATGAAGTGGCTCCTCTTCGTCCCTACTTCTGCTATTTGAGTGACGAAATATTTCAGATTCCACCATGTCTTCATTTTTTTCGTTATTACGAGCAGCTTGCTCTTCTTCTTCATATATGTCAAAGTCTAATAAAATTTTTGCATAGGCAGATCTTAAAGAAGTTGATAACGAACTCATAATCCTGCCCGAGTAACCTAATTCTCTTCCAATTTGCGCCCATAATTTTTTTTCGCAAACAGCATTGAAGCCTCCCCTCAACTTCACACAACTCCTCAGTCTATATAAATCCAAGGTGCGTTTATCGATACTTGGGATCCTTGTGAGAGTACTCTTTTTGATTTTATTGTGAAAATTATACAACTTCGCATAAAAATCAACTATCTTGGTTCTTTGAAATTCATTCGAATTGAAAAATTGTTTTCTTGCTTTAAACCAGAGGCGATCTACATCAACATTTAGTTGAGTAAATTTGTCAGCATCTGGTATAATTTTCAACTTAACACATCCATAAACTGACCCTAAGTCTTCCACTAACTCATAAAATTTTATGGGGTCCGGGAGTTCTTTTTTGGCTAAAATAAATGTTGGAATAGAGTGTGGAGATATTTGATAAAATAAACCCGTCTTTTCATGAAACACTCTTGCGGGTACACCCTCCGGTAGCTCAACTAAATCTACAGATTTTATTGTTTCAGGTGCAAACGGTGCTGCACCACGAGATTTAAATTGCGTATAGAGAAATGGGCTAAAATTATGATTTGAAGTAGGAATTACAGCACTCCGCGGCGATTCCCATTGTTTAATCGAAGGTCGCTCCTGTATCTCTAATTCGATGTCTGCAATTTTAGAGCTTTCATGGAACCCGTTTTGTACCATTACCTTTTCGTTAACCGGTTCATTCAGGATATGAGATATTTTTGTAACAGAATCATGCCCACTCATTATAACTATGGAGATGGACGTACGAACAAGAACATACACGATAATCTAGAATTTGGAACAAAAAGCGAAGTTATTCAATATTATTTTCCTCCGAAGCGCTACACCTCCAGCGCCCTTGAGCTTAAAACAACCTTTATCTTCCACGCTGATGTAAAGTGTAGTTCTTATTTTAAGTGATGATGTTCACGAACTATGCTCGGCCACCGTTCACACATGCCGAAGATTTGAGTGTCACATCAACAGGCTTTCGGACGACTGAATACCAACAGCATCAAGCTGATTTGGCATCATTGTATGCATCATACAAACGTAATAAAGCACGGATGGAAGTCTTAGATATGACTTATATATATTCGTAGAAGAAAATTCGCTAAAATAAGCACTTATTGATTTTGAGTATAAAGAACTAACATAAACATAAACAATTCATAAATAAACCATTAAAAAAATAAAAGGACTTGGTTAATTGCGCCCAAAAAAACGTAACATTATTTTTTCATGTTTTCGTAAGTCTTCCAATCGTTCGCAATTCCTCTGCCAGCGTTCATCTTTGTTCCAGATTGATCATGGCCCATCTTCATTCCCCCTTCGGACTGATCATGACCCATACCCATGTCCATGTTCATATCATCCCTTTCCTTGTTGGAGGATTTGGCGTTCTTTCCCTTCTGATGGGAATCATCGTTACCTTGTAATTTTTCAGCGAACTTATTCATCATGTTAGACATCTTGACTATACTTTTTTATATACCTTTCTACTAAAGTAAAGAGCACAGATACAAAGATTAAAAATGCCTAGGGACAAAACTTTGGGGCAGAATTGGGAGCTTTATATATGTTTGTGATGTTGATTCTGAGGGATGATAATTGCCCTCTCAGTCCCATCATTCTTTACACCTCGTACTGTATTCATGATCATCTATCCATTTTACATACCGCTCCCTTTAAGATACGTTTATTCGTAACTCCCATTTACCAATCACTATGAGCCGTCCACGTTTCCAAAAAAACCTAAACATATGATGCAAACCTCCAATGAGACTCAACGTAACATGCAAGTAAATACAGAAGGTTAAGAGATAGTTGTCTTAAAGGGGTACCGAAAGCATTTAGGGGAGGCTTAAGGGAGGGTGCCGATCCTATGAAGTATTAATACGTAATGCCAAAAGGAATTGTTGAACATCTGAAGTGGATAGATTAATCGTACAGTAATCGTACAGTACTATGTCTTACTGATGTCGGGAATCTCAGGGGCGACCGCCCCCGGCTAGAATTATCTATATAACGGTAAAAAGAATAAAACTCTATTCTAGTTCTCGCCATTTACCTTGACTTTAATGAACCAATAAAAGAAATTTCTACAACCAAGACATCCAGAATGAATACAGACCAACAAAAAGTGAGCGAAATATTTCAGAGCTCAAAGGAAAAATTGCAGGGCGATGCAAAGGTAGTGAGTGACGCTTTTAAGAAAATGGCTAGTCAAGACAAGGACGGCAAGACTACCGATGCTGATGAAAGTGAAAAACACAACTATCAAGAGCAATACAACAAGCTCAAAGGGGCGGGGCATAAGAAGGAGTAGCTCTGTTGTCCTACTATCGATTATTTGTGCCAGCGGGCTCTGTTAGGTTGAGGGTGGAAAGTGTAGAAAAAGCAGACCTATTTGCCAGCGGATACATAGCCACAGCTCATACATAAAATTTTCATACTTAAGTCTAAACACAATAATATATTTTTTTTATCGAAGACATCCAAAAACTTAGTAATCGTCGTCACCACCGTATTGATTACGACCGCCTCTATTAGATGAACCATAAGAGTCATCATTGTTGGATGAACCGTAGTTGGAAGACCCATAGGAGTTCTTGTTTCTATTAGAGGAACCGTAAGAGTC
>ERZ794946.6-NODE-6-length-197388-cov-108.563013_pt1 | contig 197388 bp, 110 predicted proteins | sample MGYA00433072_ERZ794946 | MGnify/ENA primary metagenome ERZ794946 (study PRJEB30137, sample SAMN04331413) | food metagenome | isolation source: Y3 must sample point D1 replicate A | place: Australia: South Australia | collected 2014 ...
ATATATATATATATATATATATGTATATGTTCCCCGAGACAATGGTTTTATTTCCAAAAAAAGTGTAAGTAAGTTATTTTCTGTGTATAAAAAAATAAAAGAAGCCAGATGAAGTGCCAGGTGGCGTACCAGGACTTCAGCTTTCTTTAGTTTGCATAATGAAAGTATCACTTACAGCTCCCTTGAAGGATTAGACGCTATTAACCCCGATGAAAACGCATCAACAAAACCTTTAACACAGTACTTATTTGGTGCAATACATACTCACACAAACACCTGTAGAAAATCCCCTTATATGAAAATCCCTTTTTTTTCTTGGCAAGTATTTCTGATAAAATGCGGACAACATTACCTGCTTAGCCGCCTGCCACAGAAAATAAGTAGGCTTCTCTGTAAAATGGAATAATAGGCTAGAGGTCAAAAACCTCCTCTTCAGTCATATCTATGTTTTTAAGGGTCTAGGGTCCAATTTGATGGAAAAGAACAAATGGTCGAGCATGTTAATTAATATTTGTTGCTCTGTTTGAAGAGTATATTATAAGACGAGAGGTTCTTTGAGGGAGCTTATCTTACCTTTTCTTGATTTGAAACAATTTCATTAAATGTAAACAATTATCAACTAGAAGCAAATATAAAGCCAGAAGGAAGAATTTGCTATGAACATTAAGACTTTGTGTCATCCAGAATATAAAAGAATCTCCGTTGAATCGTTATTGAATCCGGTAGAGGAGACAATAGACTGCGAAAAACCTCACTCTCAAACAAAAATCAATACTGCTAAACCCATTAGTGCATCTTTGTATGTCACAACGAATAATACTGCTGTTGTTCAGCACAATGTCCAAAAGAGGAAAGGCGTCACCAGGAGATGTCCACAGTGTGCGGTGATAAAAACTTCTCCGCAATGGAGAGAGGGTCCTGATGGAGAGGTGACATTGTGTAATGCCTGTGGATTATTTTATAGAAAAATATTTTTGGTTTTTGGCAAGGATCTGGCAAAACGGTACTTTAACGAAATAAAAGGTGTGAGCGTCAAACGAAAAGTTCCAAAGAGCCTCTATGGAGTTACAAGAACGCGTTAAGAGAATTTATTTCTGCTCGGAATGTTATATACTTATGTCAAAGCAGTGATTATACATTTATCGACTTTAAACAGTTGATAACGAACATTATGTGTTATTCGAAAGTCAAAGTGCCATACAAAACAAGTGGTTTCTCAGTTCTTGCAATTTTTCTTTATCAGCGTAGTCCCAGAAAAAAAAATCATCACTGGAAATGTAAGATGAATTCAAGTATCAAGTGCCGTTGGTATTATAGTTTATCAATTAATACGTAAATATATATATATATATATATATATATGACTATAGTGGCATACTTCTCAATGGACTGTTGCTTCTATCATTTTATACATGCGTTCAACTTTGAAGATTATCACAAAAACCTCAAACTTTTCAATTAATCTGCCCCGGTCATTTAAGTTAGCTCTTTTAGGACTCTCATGTTTTCAAAAAATAGATTGAAAAGAGCATTGGTGGCCCTACTTTCAATCCATTGATCATGATTCTTCGAGCTATCGCTAAAATATTCCACCGGATTCAGAGTTCTTTCCTTTACTGATATCGTAAGAAGACTCGCCTTCGTTTCCGTTACCAGACCTGACAAAAAACTCATCCCATACAGATCCCGAAGTAACCTGGAAAAGGATATCCATGATATCTTGATTATTGGTATACGACTGGCAATTCAATGCAGAAGACGTATTTGTAGAAGCACTTTCATTTATCACTTGATTACCTTCGCTTACATCTAAAGTATTAAACTGGGAAACATTGCTGTGTTTTTCCAGTTCGGTAAAAAATTCATCTAGAGGTATATCAAAAGGTGCTTTTTCTTCAAAATTGGTTCTATTAAAAACCTTGTTATCAAAAGTACCGTCGTCAAAACCAAGTACGTTCGTTTTTTTATCATAACTTGACATGCGGTTTGCCTGAGAGGTTAGGGGATTTGAATCCGAAAATATCCCTTTGGCATCATTTATTTGCATAAATTTTAACTTTATTACAACTGATGATAAAATTTTGTAACTCGTGTAACAGGTTTTCGCAGATTCGCAAAAACCTATCAGATTCTTCAGTACTATCAACACTTTTTCAGTGTACTCTGACACTTTTTCTTGACAATCATTTATGTTGTTTTTTGAGTAAAAATTTACGTAAAGGTAAGTCATACCTGTCATGAACATGTTATGAACTGCTACCCACGTGTAACCAATTTTTTTATTGACACAAAGATTGTAAAATACGTCTATGGTGCCCTTCGTACTGTCCAGGACAATTTTAAAAGCGGTATCATTCAAAGTAGGGAATTTTGGAGAAAGTCCATAAAGAATGCTCTTCGAGTAATGATAGTTCAGATCAAACCAGATGCTGTTAAATTTGCAATTCATCATCTCAAAGTTTTTGGGAACGTCCACTTGGAACCAACGCTCAAGCTCATTGTAGGTTTCAATCCGCCAGCTCTCGAGATCCATAAACCTCCTCGGCAATTCTGCACCGGGCGCGTAGAGTATTCTCACTATACTAGCTTGGATTCTTCTGATTTTATACATGGCCAATGCGATAACTTTTGAAGACGGATTTGGGCTTGGTAAGTCTGAGTAGTCGTCAATTTCTCGGTTAGTTAATGTGATGAAGGAATCGTCCAAAAGGCTAGGATACCTGGTGGTGATGCTTTCTTCAGGTATACCAAAAGGTCGACCAAAATACGAGCAAATTTGCCGATCTAAGGAGTAAACGCACCAAAATAGACGCCTGCGTATTTCTCTGGTAAAGGCGTCATAATTTTTATTAATTTTTTCCGAATGTAGTCCTAGGTCAACCGTTAGTCTTAGTACAGAACCCATAGTATACCAAACACCGGGGACATTAGGTCTCATTATTGAATAGATTACCATGAGCAAAGTGCCTGCCAATGCCTCCAACCTGTCTGAAGATGAAAATAAAGATGCAATATATTTAGTAGCGCGTCTCTTATATGTCGCGACAGTAGTAATATCTGACTTAAGTACCTGCGTAGCATGGCCAATAGCAAATATAATGTTTAAAAAAAAATAAGGTATGTGAAATTTTGTCGGTAGTTCAACTATCGGACGCATGTTGACTTTTTGAGATGTCTCCCAAGTGTCATACCATGGAACATCCTCGGAAGAGCATACGTCAATCTTCTCAGTAACGTTCTCCCTTTTTGGTTCAGTATGCGCACTAAAAGCACTGGTAATTGGAATTTCGAACGCGCTATTTATGCCTGTCTGATCAGATGCCAATGCAATATTGGGATTCCAGGGACCATAAATAGGTTCAAAGTATTTTTTCAGGAAAAGTTCTCTATGCAGCAAAGGTAACTGGGAATTAGTATCTACAAAAAACCTGGATATCATAACTTCAGCGGCATGTCGAGGTGGTAGTTCCAATGGATCAAAGTGTGGATTGTTTTCAGCCTCTGCATATCCATTGTATTTCTGTTCCCTTTGTTTAATATCTTCATCCAGAACGTCATCTCCGGAATCTTGACGAAAATTAGTTGCCGTGAAGACTAATTTCGCAAAGGAAATACCCGATGAATCTCCTAAAAAAGAGTTAAAACTACTTTCTCTCATCGTGCCCAGCGCACTGATCTCCTTATTACATCGGCGTAGCTCTTCCGCTCTTGCATCTGAAGTCATAGGGCTGCCTGTCTCGGGTAATAAAGCGCTACCATCTTGTTTTTTTGAGTTTACCAGAAATTCCTTGCGTTGTACATTTATAGTCTGTGGGCTTGCCATAGACTTGCTCGTTATAGCTGAGGATGCCATAGAATTCCCTTTCTGAACCAAATAATCCGCCAATAAGCCATTATGTGGCAATATTCCCTCTTCTCCCAAAGATGAAACTGAACTGTACTTTTTCAAATCAAAAGGTTCATCATCACTTGTAGCAGGTATATTTCCTCGTATTTTCGTGGGATCTACTCCATATTCTTTCAACACACGCATCATGACAGCCAATCTATCTTCCAGAAAAAAGACGTAAGATCTTGGAACGTCCTTTCCGGTGGCTGGGTCCAAAGAAACACATGGTACCTCTAATTTTGCACACCTCTTACAGCTAGGAAACTCCTGATCACATTTAATTTTTTTCAATCGACATCGTTTACATGCAGTTCTAGATTTGGAAATTCCTATATTAGGAGAATCTCCTCTTTTTGATAAATCTGTTCTATTACTTTTTTTGGAGTTAAATTTTTTCTGCTTCATGATTTAATCATCATCTTCGTATGTTTTATGTACTCTAAAGGGTTACTCCTGTGCGAATAAAGCAAACCACTTTACGTTACTAAAATTTTTCACATTTGGTATTGTGAGTATTTTATGAAGCTCATCGCGGTAAAAGAAAAAAATAGAGAATCTGTGATTATAGTTTAAAAAGGATGTAGACAAAGGATATCAGCGATAAAGGTGGCCATAATTGGACGAAGACAAATAATTCACTTCCTTAATAATGAAGTTGGGTATTATACCTTACCAGGAAGGTACTGATATTGTTTACAAGAATGCTCTCCAGGGTCAGCAAGAAGGGAAGAGACCTAATTTACCACAGATGGAAGCAACGCACCAAATCAAGTCATCGGTTCAGGGTACAAGTTATGAGTTTGTCCGCACAGAAGATATTCCATTGAATCGAAGACATTTTGTGTACAGACCGTGTTCCGCAAATCCCTTTTTCACTATTTTGGGGTATGGCTGTACAGAATACCCATTTGACCACTCTGGAATGAGCGTCATGGACAGATCTGAAGGGTTGTCAATTAGTCGAGATGGAAATGATCTGGTAAGTGTCCCGGATCAATACGGTTGGAGAACTGCAAGAAGCGATGTGTGTATTAAAGAAGGAATGACGTATTGGGAAGTGGAGGTAATTCGTGGAGGAAACAAGAAATTCGCAGACGGTGTTAATAATAAGGAAAATGCTGATGATTCAGTAGACGAAGTACAAAGTGGCATATACGAAAAAATGCACAAACAAGTGAATGACACCCCGCATCTACGATTTGGAGTTTGCAGAAGAGAGGCCAGTTTAGAGGCTCCCGTAGGGTTTGATGTGTACGGGTATGGTATTAGAGACATTTCGTTAGAATCTATCCACGAAGGAAAATTGAATTGCGTCCTAGAAAATGGTTCGCCATTGAAAGAGGGTGATAAAATCGGATTTCTACTGAGTCTTCCTAGCATTCATACACAAATCAAACAAGCTAAGGAGTTTACCAAAAGAAGAATTTTTGCACTGAACTCCCATATGGATACGATGAATGAACCATGGAGAGAAGATGCTGAGAATGGGCCTTCAAGGAAAAAATTAAAACAAGAGACAACGAACAAAGAATTTCAAAGGGCGCTATTAGAAGATATTGAATATAACGACGTCGTCCGCGATCAAATCGCCATCAGGTATAAGAACCAGTTGTTCTTTGAGGCAACGGACTATGTAAAGACAACGAAACCGGAATATTATTCTTCTGATAAGAGGGAAAGGCAAGACTATTACCAGTTAGAGGATTCATATCTTGCTATCTTTCAAAATGGTAAGTACCTAGGCAAAGCATTTGAAAATTTAAAGCCGTTGTTACCACCGTTCAGTGAGTTACAATACAATGAAAAGTTCTATCTTGGATATTGGCAACATGGTGAAGCTCGTGATGAGTCCAATGATAAAAACACAACCAGTGCCAAAAAGAAAAAGCAGCAACAAAAGAAAAAGAAGGGATTGATACTCAGAAACAAATACGTAAATAATAACAAACTGGGTTACTATCCAACAATCAGCTGTTTTAACGGTGGAACAGCGAGGATAATTAGTGAAGAAGATAAATTGGAGTACCTCGATCAAATCCGATCAGCTTACTGTGTTGACGGGAATTCAAAAGTTAACACACTGGATACATTGTACAAAGAACAGATAGCTGAAGACATAGTATGGGATATAATCGATGAGTTGGAGCAAATTGCCCTACAGCAATAAAGCAGCATTCAAAGAAGAATAATTAAAACACACTGAAAGTGTGTTTCTTATATATGGTTATACATTCATGAAGATGAGTTCGTAATCGTTATCTTCTTCAAATTCTGAAAGTGTAAGGACGTCACCACTTCGTAGCTCTATATATCTCGCTCCAGGAATTACAACGTTGTTCAAACATGTCCCATTGGACGAATCCAAATCCATTACATAACATTTCAAAATGCCACGAACGTTCCTGAACTGGATGACGCAGTGCTGCTTTGAGGATGTTTCTTCGGGTATACCAATGTCTGCGACAACGATCTCCGTTCTATCGTCGAGATCTGTATCCAGACTGTGGCCCAGTTCACGACCGACTAAATAACAGCTCCTGCCGTTCAAATCGTATCTTTTCCACGGTCCTTTATCCTTGTCATTCTTTCTGTATATCACTAGTTCATACATAGTCCTATCTCGCGCCTCCAGTCCTAGCATATCCATGTAGTTATCTGGAGAAATAGCGTCCTGCGGCTCCACATGTTTTAAAGCTATACCTTCTTTGTTATTCGACTCCAGCTCTAACAGACCGGAAGGGCTGAAGTCTGGCATAATATCGATGTACTGCGATTTGAATTTCTTGTCATCATGGCCATAATTTCTGGTGTTATAAGGTCTTTTGCGTCTGTGAAACATGTCTATACGCAAATGGAGTCGGAAATGAAGTACACCATGCTTGCTGTGGCTTTTACGTTATACCAAGGCTTCTATTGTAGGACGCCTTTATTGTCAATTATGTGAAAAGAAAGCAAAAAAAAGAAAAAGAAAAATGAAAAAAGATGAACGTGTGAATGAAAAAAAACTATTTCGAGATGAGATGAGATTAAATGAACAGGATTAAGAATACATTTTCTGTTGCTAAGAGATTAAAACTAAGCAAAGTTATGACGAACTCAGAATTACCGAGCATATTCGAAGGAACTGTTGATTTAGGGATTATTGGTGGTACAGGTTTATATAACCTTGACTGTCTGGAGCCCATCGCTTTGCTTCCACCTATGGTAACACCATGGGGTACCACATCGTCTCCTGTCACAATCTCTCAGTTCGTAGGAACTAACAGCCACTTTCACGTTGCGTTCATAGCCAGACACGGTATTAACCACGAATACCCACCCACTAAAGTCCCATTTAGAGCAAACATGGCGGCCTTAAAGAACTTAAATTGTAAAGCCGTTCTTTCTTTTAGTGCCGTGGGGTCTTTACAACCCCATATAAAGCCTAGAGATTTTGTGTTACCACAGCAAATAATCGACAGAACTAAAGGCATAAGACATTCTTCATATTTCAACGATGAAGGCTTGGTAGGTCACGTTGGTTTCGGACAGCCGTTCTCTCAAAAATTCGCAGAGTATATCTATCAATTCAAGAACGAGATAACAAATCCTGAATCCGAAGAACCGTGCCATTTGCATTACGACAAGGATATGACCGTTGTGTGTATGGAAGGCCCACAATTCTCCACGCGCGCTGAATCCAAGATGTACAGAATGTTTGGTGGCCATGTTATTAACATGAGTGTTATTCCAGAAGCCAAATTGGCGCGTGAGTGTGAGCTGCCTTACCAGATGATTTGTATGTCTACCGATTACGACGCATGGAGAGATGAGGCAGAACCTGTTACCGTAGAAACCGTTATTGGTAATTTGACGAATAATGGGCGCAATGCAAATATTTTAGCTTCTAAGATCATCGTCTCAATGGCCAAGGAAATCCCAGAGTTCATGCATACTGGCGATGGGCTGCGCGGTTCCATCAAGAAATCTATCTCTACCAAACCAGAGGCTATGTCCAAGGAAACCTTAGAAAGACTAAGATACTTATTTCCAAACTATTGGTAATGGTTGCCGCTAATCATATGTAAAATATAAATAGGAGAGAAAACATATATAGCTATGGAAAGTATTAAATGTTTTTTTGCTGTTTTTATATTTTCCCCCTTGGGGACTGTGAGTTCATCATATATGCATATTTGCTACTTGGAATGTAGCCCTTCCTAGTTACAGGGGTATGCGGCGAGTTATTGTCATTGTTAGCGCTCACTAATGTGCTACTGATACCGCTATGCCTCTGCAGTGTGCCAAATACATTCTTTGTGTGTAAGGATTGAGATTGTAGTTTCGTCTGTTCCTCCGCCATTTCCCTTTGTCTTGCTTTCAAAGGCGTCTCTAAGCCTTTGAAGAGATATGCTGGATGATTTTTGAGATTTGTTTGAGGAATATGTGTTTTGTTCTGTGCCATTTGGCTGATCTTAGAAGTGGATACGTAGTGGGGGTGTTGTGGCTGCAACCCAGTATCGACAGATGATTGCATGTCTACCCCCAGGAGCTTCTTTTGCCTGTCAGTGAGATTCAAATCACTTACTTTGACGGTGGATAAGAGCTTCCAAAGAGAAAACAGTATATTGAGCGAGATTAATAGGTGGAACAAGTAGTCAAGAAGTTCTGCATTCAACCAACTGAACGTGGTGTGATATATGATGTTAGCCTTCTTTAACGTGTGAAATGTCAACATGTACAGATGGATTCTGGATAGCCGGTTGCAAAACTGTCTCCCAACATGAGTGTTGTTCCAAAAGAACTTGATGAACTTCACCAGCAGGTTCCAGAACGCAAACGCAATTACGTTTGTCATAATTCTCTGCGTCTCCATTTCCTTGTTTACCGTTCGCCGTGATAGCTCCTTGAGCACAGGACTTTCAAAGTTGCCCAATTTAAACATTGGTGTGTCATTTTGTGATTGTGATGAGGGTTTGCTGTCTGTGTCCGGCAATGGTCCCGGCACGTCATTATCGTCCAGGCCCAATTGGCCCGCCTGAATCTTCATAGTTCCCTCTATTATTTTTTTGCCTCTGCGGATATATTAAAAGTCTGTATATTGTCAAGTTCTTATAATATAAATCTTTTTGTTCATCATAACCATCTTATTAATTGTTATTATTTCTATCATTATTACTATTAGCACAAATTTCATTTTTTTTTTTTTTCATTTTTCTTTAGACTTTAGCCCTAATTAGACCTGAGAAATATTATTATAACCTGAGAAAGGTTTATAAAAAGAACATTATAACCTACAAAAAAGATACTTAAACCCTGAAGTTAATAGGTTTGGACCCTCTTTTCTTTTTTTTGCTTTTTTTTAGAAAACCTCAGTATTCACAGTCTAAGGAACAGATAAAGAGAAGCTTTATGAAAGCAGTCCACAGTGCCACGAACTTTGACATATATAATTGACTTGTGGGGGCTACCGACTGGCTTATATTTCTAAAATTTAGAGATTTGATTATCTTTTTCGCAGCGCGTAAAAGAAACCCACGAAGCATCGCTTAATTTACACATATTCTTCGTTCTCCCCTTTTGGAGAGGATTTAAGCTAAGATATATCTTTCTTCGAGCGCAGTGCTGCTTTTGAGTTCTTTCGTTTTAATTTTCCACTTATTTGGCAATAAAAACTGAGTGAAGAGTGCTTCTCTGTCTGTTTTAGGGAGCTTTTTCAGATCATCATCAGATGGGATTTATAGCAAATATACTGTGCTGTTCTTCAGATACTTCCAAAACACATCGTCAACGCCAACCACCAGAAACTAATCACAACCGCAACCGCAACCGTAAGCACAGTTCAAACAAAGCTCAAACTCAGGGTCGTAAGCAGAAGGCTACTCCAAACGGCGACAAGATGCAATATTCCACACCGGAGATCCTTTTGTCTAGTTCCGATTCAGGCAGCAATGCGGGTTCCAAGACAATGCAGGAGAATGGGAATAGCGGCAATGGAAAACTAGCACCTTTATCAAGAGATCACTCCAACAACTCGTACGATGAGGAGAAAGAATATGAAGATTATAATGAAGGAGACGTAGAAATGACGGAGGTTAACAATGCCGGAGAAGAAGAAGAAGAAGATGACGAAGCAAAAGAAAAGCAAGACCATGTCGTTCATGAATATAACGTTGACGCAGATAGAAATTCCAGTATTAATGACGAGGCGCCACCACAACAGGGTCTGTATCAGGTGGGTCAAGAAGATATGAATCCACAATATGTCGCCAGCAGTCCTGATAATGATTTAAACTTGATACCTACAACGGAGGAGGACTTCTCTGACCTGACGCATTTGCAACCAGACCAGTACCATGCCCCCGGATACGACACTCTGCTACCACCCAAGTTGCAAGAATTTCAACAGAAAAAATGTCTGATATTGGATCTAGACGAAACTTTGGTACATTCTTCCTTTAAATATATGCATTCAGCTGATTTCGTTTTGCCCGTCGAAATCGATGATCAAGTTCACAATGTCTATGTTATTAAGAGGCCAGGCGTCGATGAGTTCTTGAACAGGGTGAGTCAACTATACGAAGTTGTTGTGTTCACGGCAAGTGTTTCGAGGTATGCAAACCCCCTTTTAGATACGTTGGACCCTAATGGAACCATCCATCATCGATTATTCAGAGAAGCTTGTTATAACTACGAAGGTAACTACATCAAGAACTTATCGCAGATCGGAAGACCATTGTCCGAAACAATCATCTTAGATAATTCGCCGGCCTCTTACATCTTTCATCCGCAACATGCTGTTCCGATATCTTCTTGGTTCTCTGATACTCATGATAATGAGTTACTAGATATTATCCCACTTTTGGAGGACCTTTCATCAGGAAACGTGTTGGATGTGGGGAGCGTGTTGGATGTGACGATATAGATTTCTCAGTAACATAAAAAGCAGGCTCTTTTTATTACCCCCCCCTTCGGTTATATGTTTGGACGAACTCATGTTTCTCTTTTTATACAGAAGACTTCACCGGATATTTATAAACTTAATGAATTAATTTGCTTATTACATGTATCAATTGTACTTTACGTGTAACATCTACAGATACATATATCCGTATATACTAGCATATATATAAATATATACTCTATACATATATCTATTTATTATGCTTTTCTTTCCTCTTTTTATGGCATATTATATTTTACAAAGAAACCACAAAGAAAAAACTTTTACCTCACCTTGCATTAGGAAACCTCAAATTTTCTATCATTGGCTTACCAATTCTATCTATAACATCATGCGCCCATAAAACGTCCAGATGGGAATACTCATCAATATACCAGATTTTGTACACTGCATTTGCTTCATGATTAATGAAGTGATTAATTAATCGTTCACCATCTACTAATCTATCTTGCTTTGGAATAAACATTATAATGTGTGGAAATTCTTCACTATTTTGTCTTTTCGGATTTAAGTGTAGTTTGTTGTTATCCAAATTATTGCCACTGTCATCATCATTCTTGGCAATAGGAAACCATGTCTTTTTATCTGGAAAAATTTTCTCTGCACCCTTCTTAAAACTTAGCTTATTAGGAAGAGGTGACAACCACCATTGCATTAGTTTGACGGAAATATGGACTGGTGAAAATAAGAAATTTCGGTCCCTTAAAACTCTATCCCATAAGACATCGTTCCAATCAAATAGGTAGTTAAACATGATGTATGAGAGGAACGAAAAAATCTTGGTCCCAACCATTAGTTTTCTCATTGTCATCATAAGAGGTATAAACGATCTTCTACCAAAGTACCACGGAGAATCAATACCTTTTGCCATTAGCCTCACAAATGCTTTTTCATCCAATAAAGGTCCAGGGTACACTGCAGGTGCCAAAGCAACAAAGTTTTCCAGCTTATCGACTAATTTAAAATCACTTGCGTATAGTTTCTCACCGTTGACAAGCCCCATAAACCCTTGTGTTGTACCTTGTGAATGCGCCACGAGCGATAGTTTAGCATATCCGGTACTATCAAGTACATAATTTATAAGTGCTTTTAAATCGTATTGAACCATCTGGTGCATATCCCAATCCCATTTTTTGGAATGATCATTACCTAATTTTTTCATGTTCCACTTGGCATTTAAGCCACATCTGTTATTCCCCAACCAAACATCAAATCCAGATTCATAAAGGAAGTATGCCAGAGATTTTCTACCTGAAGATGCGAAGGCCCCGCAACTTTGCAAAAGACCGTGTAATAGCAAAATGGGTTCACGTTTCACTTCCTCTACGCCATCGTTTAACCTGGACTTGAAGTGCCACAAATCAATGATAAAACCGTCGTCTGTCTCCACCTCAAATTCTTCAATATCAATACCATACTCTTTATAATAGTACTTTAAGTCAGGTACCAGCTTGGTATCCTCCGCAAGCGCAATGTTTTGGAAGGGATTCTCTGCAGCATATGGGGCTTGGTTCACATTCGTTTCCATTTTAATATTAGCATTTCCATCACCGTTCTCTGATAAAGAGGTATTACTAGTCATGGACAGCTTGCTAGTCACAGTACGGTCATATTCAATATTATTTTCCTGATCCCGCTGTAAATCTAAGGGCGTTGTGGAAGATATTGACAAAGGTCTAGAGTGACGTGCTGGTCGTTTCTTCTTCTTGTCATTTGGCTGGATCTTGGTTCTCGAACTTCTTGTATCTCTTGGATCATTTTTATGTTGGAAATGAACTGTCACGTAATTCTTCCATAGTGACAAAATGAATAACCCCGTCATAAACGAAGTGAGAATTATTGCGCTCACCAACCGCTGAACCTCATCAACCACCTTATTTACCATGCTTATCGTAAAGGTGCCACGGGGATCCCAATGATAGTTGAGTATTTCCCAACAATTTTAATTATACCTTTGATGAGAAACATTTGCGTACTATTTGTGTGAAAAAAAATGAAGAACTTAATGCGCGAATTATTGGGATAACAACGCCAATGGTGAATCAAAATATTAACAATGACAAAAAGAATGGGCTATTTTTGTACAAAATACTGTTGCAAATATGATATCATATGAATTCCAAACTCATCTACCGAAAGGAAAAGATAGCTCATTGAACGCTTCATCCGAAAACAAAGAATTGTATGTACAAGCCACGCACTTTAATAACACAATTCTATTGCAAATCAGACTAAATGGGGAAATGGATTCCACCTATGAGGTATCTTCAAAAGGACTAAACCCAATTCTCGATATCAACGTACCACTGGCAGGAAACCTAGGAAACACGGGTGGCGATTATGACGATGAGGAAGAAGAATTTGTAAGAGACCATTTATCTGATTATCAAGTGGTTACCAAGTTGGGAGATAGTGCCGATCCTAAAGTACCCGTGGTATGCGTACAGATTGCCGAACTATATAGGAGAGTTATTCTACCAGAAGTGAGCGGTACGATGGCCCAAGACAACATGCAATTCAGCTTGCTGATATCCATGAGCAGTAAGATATGGAGAGCAACGAAGGAACAAAGCGCTGACGATAATGATTTTGGCAAATTAGTTTTTGTGTTAAAGTGTATCAAAGATATGTATGCAAAGTGATTCTATATAAATTAGTTATGCGTTGTATTATCTATGACTGCCATATCCAAGACTTGCACAGTTCCCTTTTTATCACATAGGGTCATCAAATCTCTATAATTGACAGGATCGATAAGACCTGTACATGTCCAAGGATCCAATTCCGGCTTCGTTGACTCTCCAGGCGATGAAGCTATCAATTTACTAATCTTCTCAATAAGTTCGGGTTGTCTAGATGGCTCACTTATGGCCACTTTGACTTTCATCTTCGCCCTTACTATTGGAATAATTTGCTTAGAAACCAATAATTTGATAGCCTCTAAAGCTTGCAATTTGGCAGGTTTGTTAATAACAGGGCTGAACTTCAGTTCCTGTAAAGCTTTGTGGATCATTGTGGGCGGATATCTTTTCTTTGACACAGGATTTATACATTTAGCGCTAACTATTGTAAGCATTTCGTTATTAACTTTATTAAGCATTAATTGTCTTTCTTTTTCCGATAATTGAATCTCTCCCTTATGCATGATCTCCTCGATGACATCATCAACATTTGTAGTCCCGAAACACTTTTGTAGATCTTCCTTATTAGCAACCAAGCCTTTCGAAACATTCATGAAAACTTGATGTATCTGCAGCACTTCATCCAGATCTTTTTCAATTCCTTTTCGATAGTCTTGGACCTTATTTTGGTAGCACGCGACTTCAAATCTCTTGCGAGCCTTTTTTAATCTCACTAATGAAACATTAGTTAACTTAATCTGTCCCGACGGTTGATTGATAGGCATTGCGTGTTTTACCTTTTCTTTCTCAGAACTATTTTAGTAAAAATTTTAAAAACTTTTACTACTGCATGAAATCACTTAAGTTCGGCCTAGAAAAATTTTTTCATGAACATTATTATATATACAAGGCACTGAGCAGAACAATACACGCTAAGTTTTGTTCTTTCATGAGGTCATAATAAGTTAAATAACAGTCAATACATAAATGCAAAACTAAAAGTACACAGTTTTATTATTTTCTTTTCGTCGTAATGTAGTTTTTATAATCAGTCAACTTTTTTTTTGCTTTTAGATTTCGTTTGTTCCTTTTGTCTTTGGATCCAAAGTTTCTTGAAAATGTAGCCAAAACAATGCCAGCAGGAATATCGAAAAAGATGGGTATAATATAAGTAAAAAAAAAATTTTAACAATGAAATAATACAGGAGAATTCGTGGTTTACAATTTCTGGTTTTTTTCGAAATTGCTATGTGGCTTCTCCAACAATGTAATTGTAGGCTTTTCTTTCTTTTAAGTCCGTTTATCGTATACAGAAAAAGTGCAGGATGTTGTAAGTAAAGGTAGTCAGTCATACCATCATGACAAAATCCACCTCTTGGCAAACATATCTAAAATAGCTCTATAATGGCCGATGACACCCAACACTACGAAGAAATGCCAAAAAGTGTGCGAACAACCAAAATAGTCAACCCACCATAGAGATTTAAATGATTTGGCATGAGACGGACAGGAACTGCATTTGGAATGGGCTGTTGGCACCTCTCTAAAATGAATTTCCCTTTGCTTTGTGATGATTTCTAAATCAGTAGATAATTCGTAGTTTGTTGGAATGGTCTTATCAACCTGAACGTCAGATCTGAACCGTTCAGGAATGAACGAACCGTAAAATACCACACCAACCAAATACCAAACAACAGATTTGTATGTGACGGGGCTAAATAGCGTTGCAGCATAATGAAGATCAGTCAAAAATATCAAATGTAAAAACGACAATACACCCATAGTAGCCAGCAAAATGAAGAATCTAATTCTTAATGGCCTTGCTTCAGGTCTATCAAAGCGAGGCGACCAATTCATAAACACACCAAATACACCCAGCGCCAGAGAAATACTCATGTAAGTGCACATCGCCCAGTAACATGAATACATGGTAACAAACTCCGTTGTCAATATCGAAGCTGTAATTAAGATCGTAATACCGCTATAGTCGACACACGCAAATTTAGAACGTAGCTTCAAGAAGGACGTTCCGTTGAAAGTATGCCAAAACACGGAGCTTAGCATACATTTCAACGCAGCTGCCAAAAACATGAAAACAATCCATCTAGCCTGTGGTGGAACCTGGGAATTCCGCCAAACTTCAGACTGAGGGAAATCGTAAATTGCCAAGTAGATTATATAAATGGCTCCTAACAAATGAGACCAAATATTTGAAGTTTCATTATGCCAGCCGTACCAGTTAAAGATAGACAACAAAGATTTGGAATGGGTATTGTAAAACCTATAGCCATGGATTATGTATCTGTTTTCCCTCCATGGGAATGGCAACTGATAATAATGTAAATGTTGAGTTTCACCTAGACTATACGCTTTGCCATGGTTGTATGAGTTTATAAAAGACTTGATATCGGTAGTAGGATTCAAAGGTTCTTCAATGAGGATTTCCGTCTTTACCATGGATTTTCTCATTGGACCGCAATAGTCTTTCACGCTGGAAATATAATTGTTTTCCTCTTTGATTTTTGTATCATTGAGACGACTTGTTGGGGAACGTAACGAGGACTTCGCTTGAGAACATACAGTTGAAGATGAAGACACCAGTGAAGTGGATGTAGAAGCATTGTTAAGCTTGAAAGTAGCGACTGAATTCACCAAAGTGGCTGCATCTGAATCTCCCAGTGAAAACTGAGATTCTGTATTCAGAGACTTGCCACTGTTTCTTTTGTACACAGAACTTGTTACTTCCTTTTCTTTTGTTGGACGAATTATCTCCAAATCATCATACCGCCCACTTTCAGAGTGTTTAACACTTTCATCAATAGTTGAAAATGGATGAGGAACGAATTTTGAGTAGTTGTAATTATAGATGGATTTACCGGATTTTTTCACCTTCTGAAAATTGTCCACACCCTTCTGCTTTAGCCTTGATAGAGATCCCATGGGTGAGGGTATATACTGAGTTAAGCTTTTGCTTGACGAGTCCATCATGTACTTAATTGATTGTCTGTTGGGATGTGAACTATTTTTCAGCTTATCTGCGTTGCAGCTTCTTCTTTGTCCACTTTACAATGGCTAAACTTTACCAGACGACAAAACAAGTGTAGAATTTGAATCAACTGTGTCCTAAAGAAAAAATAATGTCCAAAAACTCTTATTATAAAACGAGTAAACCACCACTTCGCTCGAATCGCCAAGCTTTCTAGATGTACACCCACGCTGTGTCACCTTATGACTATATACCTTATCCATCAACACTTTCTCCATTTCCTGCAGGGTAAAAAGAAAAGTGAAGTCACCCTGCACTATACGAGCTTCAGCCCATACCCCACACTAAAACATTTCTTTTTCTGCGGCATTTCTTTTTTTTTCGGTCCGTCCCTGTCCCTTCCCACGAGAAAGCGTAATGATCCTCGACCCTACCCCACTTCCCCACGCCAATTAAAACAGATAAAATTTCTTTTGATTTTTCGGATACGCTAATTTCGTAGCAATTTTGAATGACTAGACATTTGTTGGATAACTACATAGTCTCCCACCCACCAAGATCTGCATTGCCGTCCGTTAGTCGGAACACTATGTGCGGAATCATGTTGCCAAAAACAATCTCATTCGCTAGATTCGCGTATCTCGCCCGATTCAAATAGACGGGAGTACCGAATTTGTAGTCTTCGTTGGTCTCTCCGTATTTACTTAGATAAGGTGCAGCATAAAATGTACCTCTTTTGCCGTATGACAGATATATCGCATTTGTGCCGGTCATTAAGAAAACTCCGTAAGCGGAGGTGATTTCGCATCCATTTCTCATATGATCAGTACATTCCCCCTGTAAATAACCTTGCAGTGCTATGCTTTTTTGAATATGGCATTTTTGGCCACACAACAAGCATACTGCGATTTCGTATTTATCACATTTATTCGATATTTCATCATTATCAAGGGAAAATTTGGAAAGGTTCAATGGTAGTTCGATAAGCTGGATATGCTCTGGTGAAGGATATGCTCTTGTGTTTATGTTCTGCACCATGTCATATATTACTTGCTGAATTCTCAAATTATCATTACCATCATTATACCTTTCTATATTTTGTGTTAGTTCGTTGTAGAAAAAATCCTTCAAAAAGTGAGTTAAATTGGGTAATTTAAAATACCGGAAAATAAGCTCTATTTCACGCTGTTTGACGTCCATGAAATTATTGCTGCGGTTATTATTATTATCACCATCACCATCATCATCATACTGAATGTTGAATAATAAGAAGGTTCTTCTACAAAAAATGGACAATGACTCTAGTAATAGAGAGCATATAAAGTCTTTAATTTTCTCTAAACTTGTAAAATCAAACCGAACGTCGTCTGGTTTAAAGAGATCAACATACTTTTTAAAAGTATTGAATAGATATGAAAAGCTTGTCGATGGTTCCTCAGATCCGTTTGATGATATTTTGATTTTATTTCGACAGTCTTTGTAAAAGTTTACTCTCATCATATCTCTTGCAAGCAACAGTAGTAGTTGATGGAACCTTCTTTTGAACATTTCATAGATACATAGGTTAGGCGGTTGCGGGGTTTTTCCTCCATCAATATTATCAAAATTTTGACTCATATACAAAAGTAGATTCACATTATTACCCTTTATTAGAAACTCATTCCAATTCCATATTTTACGAGAGATTTCGCTGCTGAATGTTTTTGAATTAACAAATTTTTTGTAAATAAACGACTTTAGCTCACAAACTAAATGTAAGGTTAAAATGCACTGACTGGATATTCTTTCCATATTCACTATTTTTCCTTCCTTTTTGTGCGATCTTAATCTGAGCTCAGTATTTGAAATAGTATTAATAAAAACACTATTAACAACTTTATATGCATCTTCGATAGTCGTGACTTTTTTACCCTGAAGATCACCTAGAATCATCGCTGCTTTAATACAAATAGAGCTCATTGGGTCAAGGTTTTCTTCCGCTTCACTTCGCTTTTCAATACACATAAAAAACTGGCTCGAAGTTCTCTTATCTATATCATTTGTTTTTGGTAGAAATGAATTACTTAAGGAATTGCATACGGGACAATATATCAACCCTGAACCATACGATAATGGAATATTTTTTGTAGTTTGGTTTTGTATTCCGCGAATCGACTTCATATGGCCACTTAAACATTTGGTATGAGACCCATGCCCGCATGCTCTTAATACTGGTTCACAGCTAGTAAATTTCAATCTCGTTCCATCATCATCCTGGGGGTTTTCTTGGATTGCACTGTCTTTTGTTTGCTTACCACTGAACAGCGAATTTATTCTATTAACATCTGTAGGATTCGTAAAATCAATTCCATGATCACATATGTTCCGTTCTTGGTATGAAAAATAAACAAATACATCGTCATCCTTCGGCATCTTGCAAAATACGCAATCATCATCGCAGCAACTGTTGATTGTGTTACTACTATTCTCTGCATTTATTCTAGTGGGAGATAAACTAGGTGATGTGGTTCTGGGTGTACTAATATCGGAAGTATCTACACTATTGTTTTCCATGAATTTCATTTGCTGTTGAGCCAACTTCTTCATTAATTTTTTCTTTCTCAATCGAGCAAGATGTTTTTTCCTTTCAAATTCTTTATCCTTGTGGCTTTTATCTTCCTTTGTAGGCCACAATATTCCTGGTGTATATGACGTGGTTTGCTCCCTCAAATAACTGTTTACATTTACGTGAGGCGCTGTTTCCATTAAATACCTGAAAATTTCCCTAATCTTACCATGAGATTCCGAAAAATTATCCTTCAACAAACAGTAATACAGGATAGAACCAATGCTGTGGTAATGACAGAATTCTGTGTCCACAATTGCGTATTCATGCCACAGTATCCCCATAAATTCATTCAGATTATTAACCACGCATAAATGAATCAAATGAACCACTCTCGGCAATAAATTGTCATAATCATATTTTATAATGTGATCTAAAGTATTTTTCAAAAATAAACCAAAAGTATTCACTGATGATATTGAATACAGCCCAGAAAATAATGTATTCTTCAACAAATCTTTAACCTTTTTTGCTGGTACAAAAGTATCTTCATATTTCATTTTCTTCAAATTTGCCATATTCAGCCTGATATTTTTCTCTACATCATACCTCCTACTGGAAGACAACCCTATATAATAAGGATCAATCTCATCTTTATACTTTTCTTTCAACACGAAAACGCCATTGTCAGTCAAGCTTACAGGAGAAGTGTAATTGGCGTATTTTTCGAGATATATATCAAATGAAGGGTGCTTGGTGATATGTTCTGGAATACAGTTAACAATTTGTGCGTAAGAGCATGTATCAAAGCAAAGGGCATGAATTATTTCTGATTTGAACGTTCTCTCGAAGCCTTCCTTTGATGATTTCATGACCAATGATCTCACTTCAGTAAGCAATTGAATCAATAACAGAATGCATTCATTAACAACGGCTACAGTTGTTTCTGTATCAGGATAATCATACATAGGTACACCATTTGCCCAGTGCTTCAAACCCCACCTTGAGAGGTAAGTAACCATCAGTTCATCAGGATTGCACATTGCCATACTAAATTGCACATTGAAAATGTCACTAATATAAGTAAATTCTCGCATACTGTATTTTGTATACATCCGGGCCTGGTGAGTAATTGGAGTTCCGTTTCTTACCCAGAAACCGACGTTTATTTGCCCGATTAGGACTAGGGTTGACAAAGCAGATTCTGATATATATAAAGCCTTCTGCTTATCTTGAAAAACTTCGAAGAGATTAATGTAGTTTGTCAAAGAAGCAGGAATTGGCTCATATCTACCACATTGACTCCATTGAATAACAAATTTGAACAAATATGACATTGGATTGAAAAAATACTGTGTATTTACACCTACCTGGAAATTAATAGTCTCTGCGACATAATTGCATATCGTCTCTCTGACTGTAGACAAAGTCGCTTTGTTCGAATCATTTTCATTCGTTGATGCGTTATCAGGTGATATAGCTTTTCTAGAATTGGTTAGTGATTCAAATTCCCTGGTTTGAGCAACATCAAGTAGTTTAAGGACGATTTGCTTACGGAAAGCCGCATCTTTGACCAAAGATATACTACGTGTGTATCCATCTGTCATTATTAGTATTGATGAGAAAAAAAAATAAAATGCAGAAAAATCAAAGTTTTCAACCTCCACGTGTTCTTTAGTTTCCCTTTTCAATGGCAGCACGTTACTGAATTCAGAGAAGGACTCAATTATTGCGTTAAAAATTGCCTCATTTGAAAGTAGTTCTTCCGGAACAGTGTTCGCTGACATTATCGTACAAAGGTCTTTAAAGCAAATAATTGTCCTTCGATTTCGTATTGTTTCGGTGGGCAACTTAAAGCCATTGTATAAAGAGATGGGCAAATATGACATCAAGTCTTCTGGATTGAATGCCATGAGAGTAAAAGCAAATCTAATAGTTCGTTCAATGAATCCCGAGCTTATAGTCATATTTGCTATGCTGGGGTCTTGGAAAGTGTATTGCCCTAATATACTCATAAGAGTTACCTGACATTCTTTAGCATCTGATGCAACTGCATCATACAAGACCGATAGATAAACATCAATATATTGTGCGGCAAGAAACTTTCTGCTTTCATCCCTTAACGAGAATAATGACGCCATGATCTTTAACATTTTGAATTTAGATTTTTTTGAGAGGATATTAATAGAATTGATGATAATATATTGGAATCTAGATCCATAGAAATTGTAGAAATGGCTTACTGTGTTCGGCGAATGGGCTCTGATCAACCTTTCATTGTAATTAGTGAGTATTTTTGAAATTCTTTCGTCTTCAATGTTCTCTAATGACCAAGGTTTAAACCATGATTCATCACTATCTTCGTTAGATATTAAGAATCCACCTAATAAGTTAATCTTAGAAAAGTCAGGATTGGTATTTGTGGGAGATACTCTCATTTTAGAAAAATGGGAATACCAAACATCTAGCATGGAAATTCTAAGAGCATATTTATTTTGCAAAGACGTGGCCGCCTTAAAGCACAGAGAATATAACCAATCTGTTAAATCATCTGTTAACTTTCTCTTGAATATATCATCCGCTTTTCTTACATGAACTACTATGTTTTCCTTTTGAAACTCCTTGGCTATTTGATCTATTTCGAAAAAATTCTCACTTTGTAGCACAGTCACTACATCGTGTGAATCTTCTAAAGCCTTCGTTATTGAGATTGCATATTCAACCGGTGTATTCAAAATTCTTGTTATTGTAGATGCTAAATCCATGTAGTGTACGTTACACTCTTCTTCTTCGATTTGAATAGCCCACTCCATATGTGCTTCTTTTCTCGTATTGGACCAATTGTTATCAAAGAAAACAAAATTTTCATCATTGACCAATGGTTCACATTCGTGTTTTTCCATTATATCATCAGTAATGCTGTTTTGATTAGGATGCATTAGGGAGGATGCTTTTCTCTCGCTTGAATGGGCTTCTGCCTCCTCTTTGTATGAAACAGTTACATCAATTAAAAAATCCAGAACATAATTCAATAGGGAGATTACGTTTTCATCATCGGTTACGTTACTATTGTCGTTAGAAATAGGAATATTATTTAATTCGTTCTTGCACTTGAACGCGTCGCTTGGGTCATTAAAGGCAAAGGGGTCACCACAATGGCATATTCTGCCTTCTGGGCGCATTACCACTTTAGCAACATAAGAATGATTTACATGTTTTTCTTTATCGAAACAAAGCTCACATATTTCATACAATGGATTTGTGGAGCACGTAAAACAGTAATAAATTGTCTCAGAGGGGAAGCATAAACGCGTACACGCTGTTCCAATATGCATATTACCCACAGAGTGGTGGTCATTCTCGAACTCCAGGGTCCTCCACTTTCTTCCATTTAGTATGTCTCTGTACTTTTCGTTTTCCCAGGCTTCAGAATTGAGTATTGAAACGAGAGAGCGCCAGTTTATATCGTTATCACTATGCTTAAGGCGTAGATTTAAGGTTTTCCATAGTAAATAACTAGTGGTTTCGCTATATTCGCATTTCGCGAGTTTGGGGAGCTCGGTAAGAAAATCTCTTATATTGGTTATAGACAGGTCAGAATCTTCCATGCGTGCTTGTTAAGTAGCTATTAATTTAGTTAACGAATCTTACCTTTACTATCAGAGACGAGTAAATGATAATAATTAGAAAAAAAAGCCGGCTCTTTTTTTTAAAAAGCTTGAGCAACTTTTTTTTTTTTATAGAGTTGTTAGTAATATGCCAAGCAATTGAAAGTATGAATGCGTTGATTATTGGGTTTCTCCCCACAGCTGTACATTGACGATGCTCTTTATTGATATCGCCTAAAAGTTCAACAAACGCCACTGGAAATTGCCGCCGTTGTCACCACAACGTGATAAGTGATGGTGTGCTTTTTGCACATCTAGTGAAGAAACGGGCAATTAGGATCTAGGACCAGTAACACTTGCCCCGCAAATATTATAACATGGGCCTTATGATTGCTCGGTTTGTTACATCTAACATCCTAAGAAGTGAGTGGCATGAATACGTAGCTATATGTAGATTGAAAATTGATGAGTCGAGTCATCACCTTCCTCTAAACGGGGGATAAATTTTGGCGGTATTTTCCCTAATTTTATTCTTCGTTATGTCAGCCATGTGAGACTAATTAATTCAAGTTTTGACTTACAATTGCGGCTTCGTCGGAAATCAGTATTACGTATAAACTGTGTACCATAAAATTGGCGTACTCGGTATTGTTTATACTAAGCCGGCCATTCTAGTGATTTCGCCTCTATAAATGGTTGTTATTCGAGTATAATATTTCAACCGCATCAAAGAAAGAGGTAGATAGCTTGCGTTCAACACCGTTCTTTTCTTTCCCCCTTAATTTAGCGCTTGGCGGTTATGCTATGGTGACAGTTAACTTTTTTAATTATAGGATGACTTGTCATATTGTTATATGCCGCATACTTATGTAAAGTAGTTATTGAGGTGGGGGTGAGCAGAGTAACGACAACGATGGAGTTCCGTAACTAACCAATGCTTAATGTTGGTAAGTAATAGCAAATATATATACTACATAGCTTTTGTTATATGCATCACTTTATACGATTCATGTTCGACCCTTTTGATAAAAGATGGGATTTTTAAATAAGTCGGTGGGTGATTTCGAATCATGAATAGTTGGCAGAGCAGGGGAAGTACGAGCTTCTAAAGGGTAAGATATTGTATCTCGGACGGAAGCAGCAGAAACATAACAGTATTGATAAATAAGGCATGTGGTCATCACTTTTTGGTTGGACATCAAGTAATGCCAAGAATAAAGAGTCACCAACAAAGGCCATAGTGCGGTTGAGGGAGCATATCAACCTTCTATCCAAAAAGCAATCGCATTTACGTACTCAAATTACAAATCAAGAGAATGAAGCTAGAATCTTTTTGACGAAGGGCAATAAAGTAATGGCGAAGAATGCACTTAAAAAGAAGAAGACAATCGAACAACTTTTAAGTAAGGTAGAAGGCACAATGGAGTCTATGGAACAGCAGCTATTCTCTATAGAAAGTGCAAACTTAAATCTAGAGACAATGAGGGCTATGCAGGAAGGTGCTAAGGCAATGAAAACTATTCACAGTGGCCTTGACATAGATAAAGTGGATGAAACTATGGACGAGATAAGGGAGCAAGTCGAATTAGGAGATGAAATAAGCGACGCTATATCCAGGCCTTTAATTACTGGGGCAAACGAGGTGGATGAAGATGAGCTGGACGAGGAATTGGACATGCTGGCTCAAGAAAATGCTAACCAAGAAACGTCCAAGATCGTTAATAATAATGTTAATGCGGCGCCTATCTCAGAGAACAAAGTCTCACTACCTAGTGTTCCAAGTAATAAAATTAAACAAAGTGAGAACTCTGTGAAGGACGGGGAAGAGGAAGAGGATGAAGAAGATGAAGATGAAAAAGCATTAAGAGAACTACAAGCAGAAATGGGGCTTTGAACGTGTTCTATGCGGTTTAGATGAAAGAAAAAAAAAGGTGTTCTTACTTTCCATGTTCTGTATACGCTCTTTTATATACATGAAGTTCATAATGCTAAGTCATAATTAATAGTTTTTATTTTTTTGTTGTCTTTTTTTTTGCGTTCATAGGTATAGAAGGGAATGTGCATTCATTATTTTTATCTGTTATTGCTATATTATTGTACAGAAAAGATGAGAGAAGGAAAAAAAATAAATAATCAAATATGTATCTTTTTTTCTTTTACTTTGCTTTTAATTGACTAAAACCCAAATAACGAAAAATACAAAGATTATAAAAAAAACCTTTGCGGCTAACCATCTATTACTTTTTATCCTGTCGAAGTATTTCAAAAGTTCCCTTTGAGCACCACTAATGTTTAAATCGATGTCGTCTACGTTTGCATCAATCCTTTGGATTACTTCGCCCTGTTCTTGAACCATGGAGGCCAGTTGTTGGAAGAGATTTCCCACTTCCTGGATTGTGGATTCTATTGTCTCCACCGCCCTATTTCTTTCTTGTAAGTAGACGTTATTGGATAACTGTCCCTCTTCCATTAACATTAGTTGAGAGTCGTTTTGAGGGAAAGACAGTTCTCCTTGGTTGGACGAGTTGTTATTCTTTTCTGAGGATTCATCTAGTAGTGAGGTCATGAATGGGTTGGAGTTGTTATACGTGGTCAAGTCCGCGGCGTGATTGCTTTGCGTTTGGTCATCAGCTGGTGCATGTCCAGTGTCGGTGGTTAGTTTTTGCCATCTGTCTTTGTTAGCCATTTCTAGTCGTTGCCTTTCCTCCAATACGTCTTTAAAACTTCCTGATATGTTTTTCATTTGCGTGTTTAAAAGATTTACGACATTTTTGGAGTGCTGTACGGCACTAGGTTGCTTAGAAGATTGATTTGATGTGTTGCCATTCACGTCGGTTTTCTTGAGCTGACTTAATTGCACTAAACTTTGTTCGATGGCATAAATCTTCCTTTTGATCAAAAATGATAGCTCGGCAATCTCTACAGGGTTGTCATTGAACATCGGTTTCCTTTTGGCCAGCACTGCTAATTTCGATAATAATTGTGCGGTGGATGAAATTTCGTGAGCTATGCCAGAAGCCTTTTTTTGAAACTCAGAGACACTTTTCCCATTGCCGGTTGTGTTGTTGGCAAAGTTTTCACTTTCTTTCTCTTGTAGACGTTCCCTCTGCTGTTCTCTAAAGTTTTTGTTTCTTTTCTTGTAACTCAACACACTTTGTTGAAATTCTGAAGTTCTATCCTTTATGTTCATGGGAGTTGTGTGGTATGGTGAAATGGTCGTTGGAAACAGAGGTGGAATAAAATATATACAGTAAAGAGTGGGTGATTTCCGTTCAAAGGTCTAACAGGAGCGTCGATGCGGCGGTAGGATTTTTTTTTTTTTTCAATTTCTATATTGACATTATTATCATAATGATTGTTTCGAATATGCCCTTTCGCCTCGCCTCGATCAATAAACCTACCCGGATATTATAACAACATAATAATACACCTGTGAAGGTAAAGAAAGAGCATTTCTCTTTTTTTTATTTTTTTTTTTTACTTTCTTTACATTAAAAAAAAATATGAAGAGTGTAATAGGTAAGTATAAGTATTATTTAATCATTACAATTTAGCTTCAGTAGCATAGAAGCGCACCACTTCATCAATGGCTTTAGCCACGTATTCCACGTTTCCTTGATTCAATCCAGCAATAGAAGCTCTACCTGAGGCAACCAAGTAAACTGCGTGGGTTTCTTCAAGTCGTTTAACCATTTGAGGAGTCAACCCTGTAAAGGAGAACATCCCGCATTGATTTACTATATGATCCCAGTTGCCAGGAGTGCCCAACTTGACTAAATGGTCTCTTAATGCGTGCCTCATTTTCGTAATTCTGGAGGACATGGTAACCATATCCTTGTGCCACTGTTCCGTTAATTCTGGCGTTTCCAACAGTTTAGCGACAATCTTAGCGCCGTAGGCCGGTGGGTTGGACACTTCACTACGAATGATTTTGGCCAATTGAGATGTAACAGCAGGCTTTATAGTTTTGTTTTGAGCTTGTTTTGTAAGTGCTAGATGGAAACAACCTACACGCTCACCGTACATACCGGCGTTCTTGGCAAAGGACTGACAGACAAAGACGGGAGAGACCGTTGAAAGCTTCTCCACACCTAGACGCACAGCATAGGCATCCTTGTCCAAATCTCCAGTGGCAAACCCTTGGTAGGCGGTGTCAAATAAGGCGATGTGGTTTTTTGAGGCGATAGCATCAACGATTTGAACCCATTGTTCACTAGTAGGGTCCAGACCAGTTGGGTTATGGGCGCAAGAGTGCAGAACGAAAATGGAGCCCTCTGGAGCTTTTTGAATAGCATTTAGAAAGCCGTTTAGGTCCAAAGACTTAGTTTCGTTGGCCCAGTAAGGGTAAGTCGCCGTTTTCAAGCCTTGATTCTCAAAAATGGCCATGTGGTTGGCCCAAGTAGGCTTAGACAAATAGACCAGTTTATCTGGGAAGAATTTTGAAAAAAACTTCGCAGATATATGAAGAGCACCCGTACCAGACAGTGATTGTACTGAGATTACTCTGTCTTCCTGAAAGGCATCGGATTGCGTACCGAAGATGATCTTGGCGGCGTTAGATGTCAAACTTGGCAGACCGGTAATACCGAGGTATTCATGGTTGTAGGAGCTGTCGTTATGAATTAGCTTTTCGGCGGCTTTAACACTTGGCAAGACCCATGGTTTACCGTTGTCGTCTCTGTAGGCCCCGATACCCAAGTCGACCTTGGTAGCACGTTGATCTTGCCCGTACCTTTGCTTAATACCAAAAAGGGCATCAGGGGGCAGCAATTCGATGTTATTGAACAGAGTGGCAGACATTATCGCTCTTGTGTTCTTGTATTCCTGTGTTCTTTTGTTCATTAGAATTTGGACGGTTGCGCTTTCCCTTCTTAAAGTATCCACATACGTTTATATACCGACGTGCAAGGCGACAAGGTAAATGAGGCCGATCACGCTGACTCACTCGGTCCGACTCTCGGCGATCGTTATTCACGAAGACGAAAGATAGCCATTTCCAGTGGTGACCATTAGTATTGACAATATGTACATCGCATTAAACAGTAAGAAAACATTAATATTCCGTCAGGAATTCCTGTAAATTGCTCTTACTACAAACCTGCAATGCCCATATCATCATATTCAAAGTAAAAATTTCATTTTCCGTAATTATTCTTATCTTTGGGTGCTTTGTGGCAGCTACTGGAGTAATTGTGTATAATAGATGCCACTAGTGTAGTTAAATGAAATATCCTACATTGAGAGTTTAAAAAATTGCCTCCTTGTATGTTTCTTGTAAATAATGATTTTATGTCCTTCTAGCGTAGTAACCCTAAACCATCAGCGGCTATTATTAACATTGTTACCCTGACCATGCTTTTTTATTTCAAGAAAAATTTTCCTTTAGATTCTCTCGCCTATATAAACACTTTGAAACTCTCATCGTCGTGCATTTAACTTCTATGGTAAACTTCTTTTCCCATTCAAGTTTCTCTTTGCTTATTTGTAAAAAAAAAAGTAACCATAGTCTCGTGCTAGTTCGGTACTATACAGGGAAGGGAAGTCACTCGCATACGTGTGTGTGCATTTCTTGCTATTGCTGCTTAGCTTCTCTAAAACACTGGGCTAGCGTTTTTCAACGCTCGAGAGGCAGAGTCTCAAGGAGCCTCCAATGGGCCTCACGTATTCATCTAGATGGCGCTTCGGACAACGGCATCACATAAGAGATGCAGCTCCTGACTTCTCCTCTGATCTTCGTGATCAGAGTTTTGAGTCGTCGGACTACGAGCAGTTTCTCTTAGTCGTTGCATCGGGTGCTGTTGCCTTAACGATGTGTATATGGGGTTCGGGGGCTGTTGCCATGATATATATGGATGAGACAGAAGTGGCCCCGTTGACGAGTTTAACTTAGATTAAGTAGGACGCATGATCTTGAGCTCTTTTCCTATACTTTGTCCTATGGCCAGCTTTCTCCTTATTACGAAGAGATTGCGGGATGTGGGTGCAGAGTGGGAAAATCTGAGTTCGGTCATCTTTGTTGTTCGTCCTACCGCAGTATATTCCTAAACACTATGAAATGACCCTAGTTGGTCCATGATCATTTGGGTAAAACCATACTGCAGACATCTCTATAATTCACATATTCACATCTTGTCCTCTCGCAGAAGAGGAAGGCCTTTGACGTAGAAAATTAAGTAAATCGTATACGTTTACGTATATACACTTGTATTCAGCTATATATGTTGTTTCTGTTCTTCTCATAAAATGTACCCTACTTAGTGGTGGAATAAACGAATTGGGTTCTCCACGTAGACGATATCAAATGAATCCGCCGCTTGGAAGACAACTTTGTCCATGACAGACCCCGAAGGAGCCGTGATGAACTTTACACCAGACTGCACAGCTCTATAAACGTTGTCTGGGAAGGGAAAGAACGCATCGGATGATAACGATACATTGTTTAATTTGCTTAACCATTCTAGTCTTTCTTCTTTGGTGAAAGGTTCAGGGACTTCTTCAAATTTGCTTTCGTAATCCACCTTTTCCGGGCCTTCTATTCTTTGCCCTGTAACAAAAAGATCAATCGCATTCGACTTGTCCGCTCTCTTAATTCCCTTGGCCCACTTCATGTTCAAAACCTTTGGATGTTGTCTCAACCACCAGTTGTCCGTCTTGTCACCAGCTAATCTGGTACAGTGTATACGCGATTGTTGGCCGGCCCCAAGCCCCACAACCATACCATTCTTTGCGTAGCAAACAGAATTTGATTGTGTGTATTTTAAAACCAGCGTAGCAACAGTTAGATCGATAACGGCTTGCTCGGTAAGTGCTTTGTTTTTGGAGACAATTTCTTTGAAAGTGGATTGGTTTATGATCGCATCGTTTCTCTTTTGTTGTAACGTTACGCCAAAAACCTCTCGGGATTCCATTTGGCCAGGAACATAGTTTGGATCGATTTGTAAAATACAGTATTTTCCGTTTTTCTTCTTAGATAGTATATTCAATGCCTCTGGTTCATACCCTGGAGCAATAACACCATCGGAAACTTCTTTAGAGATGATTTTTGCAGTGGCGACATCTACAATGTTGGACAATGCAATGAAATCACCAAAGGATGACATCCTATCTGCACCACGGGCCCTAGCGTATGCGCATGCCAATGGTGATAAATCCTCCATATCATTCACAAAATAAACTTGTTTTTCCACATCGGATAATGGAAGTCCCACAGCAGCACCTGCTGGAGAAACGTGCTTGAACGATGCTGCCGCAGGCAAGTTCAATGATGCAGATAACTCTTTCACTAAGGGCCATGAGTTCAAGGCATCCAAAAGATTTATATATCCTGGTGTACCGCAGAGCACTTTGAAGGGCAACTCCTCCTGCTGAGTGATATAAGCTTGTGCAGGTCTTTGGTGGGGATTACAACCATATCTTAGCGGTAATTGGGCTTTCCCTTCGGAGTACTGTTTCCTGAAAAAGTCAGAAATGGCCGCATCATAATCGGCCGTATGTTCAAACGCCTTAAGTGCAAATCTATTTCTTAAATCCTGAGAAATTTCACCGTCCTTAGACAGGTCTTGCAGAAAGATAGAATAGTCATTAGGGTCTGAAAGAATAGTCACTCTGGAATGGTTCTTTGCGGCTGCTCTCAACAAAGTCACACCGCCAATGTCGATCTCCTCTACAGCTTCTTGAACTGTAACACCAATTTTAGCCACAGTTTCTTTGAACGGATATAGATTACATACAACAAAATCCACCTTATCAATGTGCTGCTCTTTTAAATCTTTTTCATCGCCCTCTAAATTTCTGGCAAGAATACCTGCATGCACAGCAGGGTGAAGAGTCTTGACTCTACCCCCTAGCATTTCTGGTGCATGCGTAATTGAAGAAACATCGTCGACCGGAAAACCAGCTTCTCTGACCATGTTGGCCGTACCACCGGATGCTAGGATACGAACATTGTTCTCTACCAATCCCTTGGCTAAGTCTAATAAACCTGTCTTATCATAAACTGACAGGATCGCAGTCTTGGTATATTTGCCCATTTTTAGCTCTTTTGTTTTTTGTCCCTATTTATGGTATATTTGGATTCTTTGTTTGGAATGGGGTATTGATTAGATCTTGAATGTTATCTAATCGCTAAAAAGAGCAAGAAAAAAACACAAATGCTGAAAACTGGAAAAAAGGACGATCTATTTGCCAATTATTAAGGCTTATTCTTAAAGTGGAAATAGCCCTCTCTTTTGCTTTTCTTGAGTTTTATCTAATGGCTCTAATAAGGAAAAACGGGAAGAAAAGGAAAGAAAAAAAATACAAGAAAATAAGGTGCGACTAAAAAGAACATGGTGTTAATTTATGCGGCGGAGAAATTTACTTGAGCGTAAAGATATTATATATAAGTATTATGGTAGTGCCACCACCTATGTAAGCTGCTAGCATTGGTATACGTAGAACAATTAGGACTCCCTCGTCCGCTCCTTGATACAGGTAGATAAGTTCTGCCTGAGGGGAGGATTGAGAAGAGGGGGTAGGGGTTTGCTTGATAGCAGAATAAAAGTACAGCTCTAGGTCTATAAAAAAAAAAATTGGTTAAAGAAAAAATATACAGGTTTGTATATAGAATCATTAATTAAAAAGATAATAGTATAAAACACATCAGATAAACAAAAGTTTGCCCAATAAAATTATATTTTCCATCAACCAGCTTATTTTCTGTATCTCCACAAGGACAAAGTGTTTTGTCTCTTCCAGGTCTTTCTTCTACCAGCCTTGGTGTTGTTGAATTTGTGACCCTTGTTGATACCTCTGGATTTCTTACCAGTGGCAGTCAAACCTCTAGCTTCACGGTGCTTGTGAACTGGGTCACAGATCCAGTTGTAACGAGCATCTCTTCTGATAGCCTTGTGTTGAGGGTCGACCAAGATAACTTCGAAGTACTTGTAAGTAGAATCTTGGTTAACCCAGTAGGAGTTCAAGACTCTCAAGTTAGCGGCACGACGACCAACTCTTTCTTCAGCGGTAGCTCTCAAGGATCTTTGGTATTTCAATTCATTGACACCTTGGTTAGTTGGCTTACCGTAAGTAGCACCCTTTGGAACAGGTCTCTTTCTGTTACCACGTCTAACTCTGACACGGTAGATAACGAAACCTTGCTTAGCTTTGTAACCCAATCTTCTAGCCTTGTCTGGTCTAGTTGGTCTAGCGGCTCTGTGAATGACATTCTTTTGTCTGTATTCCCAGACTCTGACTCTTTGCAAGAATCTCAAAACATCAGATTGCTTCTTTCTTTGCAATTCTTCCAAATATTTGTAGGCACCCATTGCTGATTTATTTGTTTGATCGTGGTTTTCTTAGATTGTAAAAGAATTACTTAAGGATAGGGAAAGAAACGTGAGAAATAGCAGTTAAATGTACCGGTGGTAAAAATGCAATGCCATCATTCTTTGTTACCAAGCAAAAGTGAGAAATCTTGAAAAATTTTAGCACCTTTGAAAATTTTGCGTCAGCTCCAAGAAATTTCAGAAAATATATTCGACAGCTTTAAATCCGTACATTTATCAAAAAAAGAATATAATATCATGTTTGACGATGTATGCTATGTAAATCATGTCATAATACGCATCAATTGATACTACAAATGCATCTCGGATAGAGACATTGTCATGATAATCGCAACACATGTCGCACCTGGTGCATGTTCTGAACCTTAACACTAAATATTTAAACGTCATGTAGGGTGCGAGTCCATCTCATTCTTGCCCAATAAATTTTAGAAACACCCTCTTATGAAGGGCGGCAAAACATATTAAGTAAGTGTCGATTGTTAAACACTTCCCCTTTTTTTATGCATAGTAAAAGGTACAAAGAAAATAGCGTACCGTCCTTAAATCAATATAGAAATATAATGAAAAAATAAGTGCTTTGATAAGAATATCTTGAATACAAATTAAGAAGTGTATATTTATAGATATTTTCGTTTCAGCTTGTGTCTGTGTGTGGCCTTATATGTAATATATGAGATGGAAGGTGAACAAATTATGGAGTATGTTCAAGAGACACCGATCATTCCAAAAAGGATTATCCATTATTCGATTCCAAAACAAATGATCACAAAGCCCGCTCCCCATGTCGAGATGACGTTGGTAGCTAATACTTTTCGGGACATGGACTTGCCGCAGCATCCGGTTATCCATGATTGTTGGCAAAATAAAGAGTACTCAACTCAAAGATATTCAGGAAATGTGGCTCAACAGAGATTAAGTTTTGAGGAACATCCAAATGAAGAGTGTCAAAATTCTGTTGGGTTAATCAAGAGAGTGAGTACTTTCTTTAAAAAGAGGCCATTGTCTCGAAAGAATAGCATAAAGTCAATCGGTGACGTAAAATCGGAGGCACGTAACCGGGGAGAAGGCCTCCTGGGTGAAGTTGATAATCTTAACGAGCAGAATGTCCGAGAAAACCTGACTAGTGAACATGAAAAGAGTCCTGAAGGAGATTCCAAAAGGTATGGCCTGTTCTCCTTTGAAGAGACCCCCCCTATACAAGTGTTGGAGCAGGGCAATATCAATTCTGAGCTTTCTTCATTTAAAAACACTTCTTTGGCGGAAAACAAACGCTCTTCTGACAGCTTCGTTTCGTTAAAACCGGGTGAAGATGAACATAGCCCTTTAGAGATTAGTACGTGTGGTAATTTGACTGAAAGAGAGGATTTGCAATCTGGCGAAGAACGGTTTGACTCAGCAGCCCAAAATATAAAGGTAGCTTCGATGAAGGAAAAAAAAAAAATTCTTCAAAGGGAACAAAACAGATTAATCACTGAGATTATACGCCTCGAAAACATACTAAATAAGCATAGGAAGGCTGAAGCTAAGAATAATATTAACAAACTTGAAAAGAAGTTGAGTGAAACAGATGGTTTTACATCTGTAAACACATCAGTTCCAGTAACTCCTATTATGCCGGTCTTAAATACGAGAACTTCTTATCCCAATATCGACTTTCATGGTACTAAGGTTTCTGATGTTCTAGATGCCTTTGAATTTGAAAAGCATGATGATCCCTTAAGGGATAAATGGAACACTTTACAGTTTTTGGAAAAGAGCTTTGAATCTAAATTTGAATCTGCATCAGAGTTAATCCAAGGAGGCGAGCTAGCTGCTATTAAAGAAAGAAATTTTCAATTAGCCAAACTAAATAATCTTTGCTTTCGGGTACGAGAGTCCATCAAAAGAAGACAAGACCTGGAGAAAAAGTTAAGAACTTTATCGCAGGACACTGACAACGAATTGCTTTTTCTGATGTTGGAAAATGAGAGAAGAAAGAAAAGTTCAGTGATAATAGAGTTTCTTTCTGAGATAATCAGAGAGAAATCCAAAAGATTAACTGCAGAAGAGCAAGGCTTTGTAAATCAAAATGAAGTAAAACCCCTCATTCTGGACCTTTCTGCACGGATAAATAGATTGAATTCTATTCTAGAAACAAAAAATACTTGTATTAGAAGATTAAGTAATCAATAAGTAGTTAAATTTTCATAAATTATTACTTTCTTACATGTTAGTTGGCGCGTCGTCTGGCTGAAAATTTTACGCGTCATAAACCCTTAACTTTTCCACACATTATTCCTTACTGCTAAGCGCATTGCTCACTTGAAAGTAAATTATCTACAAAGTTACATTATCAAAAGGCCTTAGAAACACACCTAAAGTCTTACAGTATCACAATATGAGTCATATTGAACAGGAAGAAAGGAAGAGGTTTTTTAACGATGACCTTGACACTTCAGAAACATCGTTAAACTTCAAATCTGAGAATAAAGAGTCGTTTTTATTTGCAAATAGTCATAATGATGATGATGATGATGTTGTTGTATCAGTGAGTGATACAACAGAAGGAGAGGGAGACCGATCTATTGTGCCAGTCAGGCGAGAAATAGAAGAAGAAGGCCAGAATCAGTTTATTACAGAGCTTTTAAGGATTATTCCAGAAATGCCAAAGGATCTTGTGATGGAACTTAATGAAAAATTCGGCAGTCAGGAGGAAGGGCTCTCTTTAGCATTATCACATTACTTTGATCACAATAGCGGGACGTCTATCAGCAAAATACCGTCTTCCCCGAATCAACTAAATACACTCTCAGATACCTCAAATTCAACCTTGTCCCCATCTTCATTCCATCCTAAAAGAAGAAGAATATACGGGTTCAGAAACCAAACACGATTAGAAGATAAAGTTACTTGGAAAAGATTTATAGGTGCTTTGCAAGTCACTGGTATGGCTACCAGACCCACCGTCAGGCCCTTGAAGTACGGCTCTCAGATGAAGCTAAAGAGATCAAGTGAAGAGATTTCTGCTACTAAAGTATATGACTCACGTGGTAGAAAGAAAGCGTCCATGGCTAGTTTGGTAAGAATTTTTGATATCCAATATGATAGAGAAATTGGCAGAGTTTCGGAAGACATTGCTCAAATACTATACCCTCTTTTAAGTTCACACGAAATAAGTTTTGAAGTTACATTGATTTTTTGTGATAATAAACGGTTGAGTATAGGTGATAGCTTTATTCTACAATTGGATTGCTTTTTAACATCTCTCATTTTTGAGGAACGTAATGATGGAGAATCCTTGATGAAAAGAAGACGTACAGAGGGAGGAAATAAAAGAGAGAAAGACAATGGAAATTTTGGAAGAACATTGACTGAAACTGATGAAGAGCTAGAAAGCCGCTCGAAAAGACTGGCTCTACTAAAGTTATTTGATAAATTGAGGCTAAAGCCTATTTTGGACGAGCAGAAGGCATTAGAAAAGCATAAAATAGAGCTTAATAGTGACCCCGAAATCATTGATTTAGATAACGACGAGATTTGCTCTAATCAAGTGACTGAAGTCCATAACAATCTCCGAGATACTCAGCACGAAGAAGAAACAATGAACTTGAATCAATTGAAAACATTTTATAAGGCCGCACAATCATCAGAATCTTTAAAAAGTTTGCCTGAAACAGAACCTTCTCGCGATGTCTTCAAGCTAGAACTAAGAAATTATCAAAAGCAAGGTCTTACTTGGATGCTAAGGAGGGAGCAAGAGTTTGCCAAAGCAGCCTCTGATGGTGAGGCTTCAGAAACGGGTGCTAATATGATAAACCCATTATGGAAGCAGTTCAAATGGCCAAATGATATGTCGTGGGCAGCTCAAAATTTGCAGCAGGACCATGTAAACGTTGAAGATGGCATATTCTTTTATGCGAACTTACATTCTGGTGAATTTTCGCTAGCAAAACCTATATTAAAAACTATGATAAAGGGTGGCATATTATCAGATGAAATGGGGTTGGGTAAAACAGTGGCAGCGTATTCTTTAGTTTTATCTTGTCCTCACGATAGTGATGTTGTTGACAAGAAACTGTTTGATATTGAGAACACAGCAGTCTCAGATAATCTTCCAAGCACTTGGCAAGATAATAAGAAACCATATGCTTCAAAAACAACGCTAATCGTGGTCCCAATGTCTTTGTTAACGCAGTGGAGTAACGAGTTTACAAAAGCTAATAATTCCCCCGATATGTATCATGAGGTGTATTATGGTGGGAATGTTTCCAGTTTGAAAACCCTATTAACCAAGACAAAAACCCCTCCAACTGTAGTCCTTACTACATATGGTATTGTTCAAAATGAATGGACTAAACATTCCAAGGGAAGGATGACAGATGAGGACGTCAATATATCTTCAGGCTTATTTTCTGTCAATTTTTATCGCATAATAATCGACGAGGGTCATAACATTAGAAACAGAACGACAGTTACATCTAAAGCAGTCATGGCTTTACAAGGCAAATGTAAATGGGTTTTAACAGGAACACCAATTATTAACAGGCTTGACGATTTATACAGTCTGGTTAAGTTTTTAGAGTTAGATCCCTGGCGGCAAATTAATTACTGGAAGACCTTTGTATCAACGCCTTTTGAGAGTAAAAATTACAAACAAGCATTTGATGTGGTGAATGCAATTCTGGAACCCGTATTGTTAAGAAGGACAAAACAAATGAAAGATAAAGATGGTAAGCCATTAGTAGAGTTGCCACCAAAGGAGGTCGTTATTAAAAGACTTCCCTTCAGTAAATCTCAAGATCTTCTATACAAGTTTCTGTTGGATAAGGCTGAAGTTTCTGTTAAATCGGGTATTGCACGCGGTGATTTATTGAAAAAGTACTCCACTATCCTTGTCCATATTTTAAGATTGAGGCAAGTCTGTTGCCATCCCGGTCTTATTGGGAGTCAAGATGAGAACGATGAGGATTTATCTAAAAATAATAAATTGGTTACGGAACAAACGGTGGAGCTTGACTCTTTAATGCGTGTTGTTTCCGAGAGATTCGATAACTCATTTTCTAAGGAGGAATTAGATGCAATGATACAAAGATTAAAAGTTAAATATCCAGACAATAAATCGTTTCAGTCCTTAGAGTGCTCCATCTGCACAACGGAACCTATGGATTTGGACAAGGCTTTATTTACAGAATGCGGCCACAGTTTTTGTGAGAAATGTTTATTTGAATATATTGAGTTTCAGAACAGTAAGAATTTGGGTTTAAAGTGCCCCAATTGCCGTAACCAAATAGACGCTTGTCGGTTGTTGGCATTGGTACAAACGAATAGCAACTCGAAAAATTTGGAATTCAAACCATATTCACCAGCCTCCAAATCAAGCAAAATCACTGCTTTATTGAAGGAGCTTCAATTGCTACAGGATAGTTCGGCAGGCGAACAAGTTGTCATTTTTTCCCAATTTTCTACATACTTGGATATCCTGGAGAAAGAGCTAACTCATACTTTCTCAAAAGATGTTGCAAAAATTTATAAATTCGATGGACGTCTCTCATTAAAAGAAAGAACTAGTGTATTAGCAGATTTTGCCGTTAAAGACTATAGCAGGCAAAAAATCCTATTACTCTCGCTGAAGGCTGGTGGCGTGGGTTTGAATCTAACGTGTGCTTCCCACGCTTATATGATGGACCCATGGTGGTCGCCCAGTATGGAAGATCAGGCAATCGATAGACTGCATAGAATTGGCCAGACAAACAGCGTCAAAGTTATGAGATTTATCATACAAGATAGCATAGAAGAAAAAATGCTACGCATTCAAGAAAAGAAGAGAACCATCGGTGAGGCCATGGACACAGACGAAGACGAGAGAAGAAAAAGGAGAATTGAAGAAATCCAGATGCTGTTTGAATAGTCATACCACATACTCATATATAAAGACTTTATTTATTATTATTTTCAACCCGAAAGAACTAATTATTCTTCAGCTACTTCATGCAACTTCTATTATCTTCCTTTTCCGTTACCCGTATTTTTAAGTTGCAATTATTAAAAAAACAATTAAGAAAATAAAACAGCGCCATAAGGCATGGACGATAGAAATACGAAGACGAAGAAAATCATCATCAGTCGGGATCAAATAAGAGATAATTTTGAAAATCGAAAGTTTTCATTATGACAGAAAGTGTAGGTGGAAATAAACTAGTAGATTTTTTGGTAAATGTTCAATCCATTTTGAATGCTGCCTCTGTGAAATGTCATGTAGTAGATGAAAGTTTTCCAGCCAAGTTCTTTGAGAAAAATCCGGATAAGATATATGAATCATATTGTAAATTCATTAAAAATAGAAGTAACTCTGAAGGTTTGATACGTAATGAAGATAAATTAGTTTTGACAACTATCAATAAGAGGTTTGAAAATGGAGAGTACGAACCCATACAAGGTGGGTTTTATAAGCTGTATCACGACATTAAGCTGGTTTGTACAATCCTCATTCACTTTTATCCTCAGGGTACAAGAAACTACCAATTAGTCGACAAGTTCTACAAATTTTCTTCAGAGCTTTTATTACGAGAATGTTGTAGGATAGGAATTGCTCTAACGCAAACTAATAATATTAAATCAAGAAGTGGTAAGTTGTTGAGCGGAAACGAGATGGATGAATACGACGATGACGATGCAACAGAACTAGACAAAATAATCTCTTATGATTTTATTAAGATTTCTATGAATTACACAGTGCCGATTTCTCAAACATATCAGATAAGAACGAAGGATATGGACCTTTTTTCTTCGATAATTTCTAAATCTAATCTTGACAAAAGACCTCATGAACTTCCTAATACAAACTTCAAAATAAACAACGTCTTACCTCAAACTGATATAGAAAACGAAGCTCCAAGATTAGGATTTGTAGGCGCTAATACTAGTAATATTCCGGACCCTACGTTACCACCAACTGAAATGATGACTAGATTTTTGCATCCAAATTGGTATGCTTTACCTACAACCGTCTGGCTAAAATATGGTAATTATAATTCTTGGGCACCTTCCTTTAATGAAAACGGCACCGTTGTGGATTCGACAACAAGGGGTCTTATTTGGCTTGAAAGAATTGGTTATATGGACTTGTATGAAAAAAATGAAAAGAAAGTAAAACAAGAAGAATTACTGAACACGAATGAAGAAGGCATAAACAGGAAGCAGAACGATGAAAACAACAAAAATGTTGACGGCAAAAGCAATGGCGTTCAGGACGATGGTGGTGATAATGATAATGATGCGACTATCGCTTCTGCAAATTCAGAGAGTACTGAGAATAAGGAACAATTCATAATCAAGCTTCAAAACTTATATAATTGGACACCATCTAATTACATTGGAGATGACGAAATTGAGAACTTTCGAAATGGCACACCAGATAAGTTGGTTTCAGACTCTCTCTTAAAACTTAAAAGACTTAGAAAGGAGAGGATTTTAAATAAAGTTTTGAAGCCTACTACGGAGGAACGAGAATTATACTTCAAAGTGAAAAGAATACTAAAGGAGGTTATCTTAGCAAAGAAGGTTTCCAAGGTTCCTATAAACAATGTAAGGGCCTTTCCAGTATTACAAACAAACTATAATGGTAGCATACCTGTGGTAAGGGCGCAACCAGGTCGTAAACGGAAACACAAGAAATAAATAGTGTCAGCGGTAGTGGAATCAAAGATAAATAATGAATTATCTTTGTTTTAGTTTCATGAAAGCTCATCAAGTCTTTTTTGACTAATGTATGTTTATATTTTGATATTAGATAAAGTATGCATTTGTTCTGAAGGCTATGCATACGTAAGTATATACTTGGGTTGTATTATGCAGAATAAAGAAATGAGAGAAAACAAGAATCGAGAGAAAACGACACACTTGACAATAAATAGGTTCCATTAAAAATGGATGTCGGCACCTAAGAGGTAGGAAATCACCAAATAGCAATTCAAGCTCCCGATTAAAGCCCATACGAAAACAGAGGTATAGGTCAACAAACGACTGTTAGTAAAATCAACTATTTTACTGTGCTTGGAGTTCAATGGAGTGGTTTCATCAGCAATGGCGTTAACATCGGCAGGTGCTCTTACCACACCATTTTCGTCATGAACAACCATCAACTTTCTATTTGCGGTAAAATAAATTAAAGGAGCGGATACGATTGGTAAAATTAAGGACAAGACCACTTGAGAAAAATTCAAAATATCTGAAATTCCCTTTTCCCCCATGGTTAAAGTAACAAATAAACATGGTACAATGGCAATCAATCTGGTGCACAATCTTGTGGCCCAAGGTGGTAAAGACCACTGTAAAAATCCCTCAGAAACGATTTGCCCGGCAAGTGTACAGATGATACCGGCAGATTGACCAGAACATAACATGGCCAATGCAAAGATTAACCCTGCCGCAGGAGATATGTAGTGGACCAGTAATTTGTAAATAGATAACAAATCAGCATCCTCTGCCTCAGGTTGGCCTGATAAAGTAGCACCTGCAACAATTAAAATAGCGGAATTAACAAAGGTGGCAATTAAGAACAAAGAAATGATTAGTTCAGCGTACGCATAGTTTAACGTATATTTTATAGCGCTTAAACTTGGGCGGGCATTAACCTTACCGTATTTCTTCAAATCGTAATCGTGCAATCTTGGTTTAACAATGGATGAGCCCAAGTATAATGAATGAGGCATCACAGTGGCACCTAAGATACCCAATGAAATGTAAAGAGCTTGTTGTTCCTTAAAAATGATATTTGAAGGCAAAAACCCTTTAAACAATTCAGCTTTGTCTGGGATTGAAACTTTAAACAGCTCCAAAACAAAGCAAATGCAAGTTCCAATGACCAAAATCCCAACGCCAAATTCGAAAACCCTAACTTTTTTTAAGGACTGGCCGTTTGGTGTGTAGAACATTAAAATTACCAAAACATCTAGCACCGTTAATAAGACACCCCAAGTTAGTGGTATTTTGAAAAGAATTTGTAAAGCGATGGCAGTGCCTACAACCTCGGCCAGATCAGTAGCAATGATTGCCACTTCAGCGAAAAGGTAAAGGGTATAGTTTAGCTTTTTAGGCAAATTATGACGACAGTTTTCAGCCAAATCATAGCCAGTGATAGTACCCAGCTTCACACAGAGACATTGCAAAAGTACGGCAAAAATGTTGGATATAAAAATAGAGAATAATAAGGTATATTTGTATTGAGCACCACCGGAAACACTAGTGGCATAATTTCCTGGGTCCATATAAGCCACACTGACTAATATCCCTGGCCCAATAAATTTGGCAAATTTTTGAAGAATCTGCATATAAGATCGCATTTTTTTTCTCTTGTGATGCTACTACTGTTATCAATTAGCTTGGAAGAACGATATATTTAAAGGAGTTCAGAAGGAAATAATAGTTTGGGTATGACAACTGAAAAAAAAAATGAACTAATATATAAAGGAACCCCGTATATTTATGTGGAGTGATCTTTGTCTTCTAGCTCCTTTGAAATAAATATTCAATTATGCAACCTCACAGAATCAGATGAATGAGATATATACAGTATAAATACCTTTAGTCGCATGACAACAGGATGTCGTAACAATGCAATATTAGAGCATTTTTAAGTTGACCCAAAACGGAAATTTCAAGGTGCGGAAACTGGAAGAGAGGCAGGGCGGGCAACAGGGTGCGGTTACCATGAGTTACAAACAATGGTCTATTATGAAGTAATCTATTGTGCTGAGTGGTGATAGTGCACCCGATCATCAGGGGCTGTCTGGCGTGAAGAGGCACCATTCATTTGTCGTGGCTTCAATGTGTCCCGGTTTCTTCACATGCGCTCGCAAGGCTTGCAAAAGACTGGAAGAAGGGCTTGTGGCATCGTCCCTCGATCGTAACCACAGAGTTTCTTTGGCAAAGTTATCGCTGTCATGCTTAACAATTTTTTCATTCTTCAGGGTATAGACGTAGTTGTTGGTATACTCGGAAAAATGCATGAGTTTCGGCCTTGTTTTGTGCATGCAGGATGCTTTCTTTATATAATTATCAGTTACTTTTTTTTTCGAATTTCGTGGAATGGTCATGTCCACGGTATTGTTTCTTTTACCGTAGGTTTGCTGAAGCTTTATTAGTTCCTTTTTTTCTGTATTTGAAAGCTGTCTTTCGTTGGGCATTCCCCTTTTATTGGCATCTCCACAGCTAGTACGTTTGGCCTCAAGTAAGTTTTCGCTCAGTTTCTTGTTGACGTTTCTTATTTTTGTGATCATAAAAGGATTAGAAATAGAAGCGTCCTTAGAAAGTTCTAAATCCTCGTTCTCTGGAATAGTTTCTATATAGTTATAAGTTAATGACGAGGGTAATGTTGAGGATCCAGCTCCTGCTACTTCACTATTTTCGCTTAGTTCTTGTTGGAAATTATGTCGCCAATTAGTACTGTCCTCGGAAGCCATAGACCCGGAACTCGAGCTTCTATAACTTGAAATGGTCAGCTGAGTTTGTTCGTCAAGAGCTTTATCCTCGCTAAATTTTGTAGGTGAAGGAGTAGCAGCGACAATGGTCGTATTCTCTAAGTTTGCTTCATCGTAAAAAGTTGGTACTATCAAATCTGAGTTTTTTTGTGGGATGTCAGTCTTGTCTTTACCACTAACAGCACCACAGCCCTTTGATATTTCATTCTCTGCGTCGGGTGTAGGTATCACCAGTGCGGGAGAAGTTTTTTCGTTGATAGAAGGCTGAACATGTTTATCTCCCAGCATATTTGTTTCGATGCCAATTCTCTCCTCCAATAACAACTTTAACTTATTCTCTATCTTCTTAAATATCACTTCAAAACTTTTGATCATCACGTCATTTTTCTCTGGTTCGATATTTACGTCAAGAAGCTTTGTATCGCAATTTAAATTAATAAACCAAACCATAGGATCTAGTAAAGAGAAATCTCTATAGATTGACGATAGTAACTTAGAAATAGTCTTCCCCGTCTCCAAGTTCAAAGATAGCGCTCTCTCATTAACAGATAAAAATTTAAATCGTCTCTTTATATTAATAACGTCAGATTCTGGCACCATCCTCGGTAAGATCAAATCTAAATTTATTTTTTCGTCGATAACAAAGTTTTCTTCTACAATAAAGTTCAGCGGCACAGGCTTTTTTAGTCTAGCTAGTAGGGACAAACTTCTAGCTCTAGAAATCTTAGGGTCTAACGTTTCTTGCATTTGTTTACGCTCTATGGCACCATTTTTTTGTAATGACACCAACGAAAAATAAAACCGAATATTTCTATGAATTAGAGAATAATGGTTTATTAAATAGATTAGTTCATCGAATGTTTTTCTTGGCCTCGAAGAAATTTCGAGATACCTTGCTCGTAACCCTCCCAGAAGTTTCCTTAATGTTACTGTAGTCCCCACGGGACAAGATACCTTGTACCTTTTTCCATTGGTAATACCACCCTTACTATCAACTAACCATTTTTCTCCAATGACATCATCTGCAGTTTTTGTTTCAACCTGCATTGAGCCTTTCTGGTTACACAAGTTTGACAAAAGAAACAATGCTTCACCTCTGAATCCAAGAGTAGTCAGAATCGAAATATCTCCGAGACTACTCATCTTTGATGTGGTGTATTCCAAGCACATAGAAGGTCTGTCGATAATATCCACACCTGATCCATCGTCCTTGACTGATATATATTCACATCCTCCCGTAGTGGAATCTACATCGATGAATACTTTTTTAGCACCCGAATCGATGCTATTATCTAATAATTCCCTTACAGCAGCTACCGGACCGTAAATAAAGGAACTAGAAACAATCTTCCATTGGGATTCTGGAGATAACTGATGTATAGTCATCCAAAACTATGAAAAGGCGTCTGTTCCTCAAACCGAGATGATGGGATGTGAAATAACTTTATATGTTTATAAAAGTGATTACTTTTTCTTGTATGGGCGCCAAAAAAGGGCCATGTATATGAGGGATATGGACGATAGTGAGATTATTTAAATAGCAAAGACTACAGTAAAAGCAAAAAAGCATTGTGCCAGGGCAATATAGCGAGCACTACTTAAACCCAAATTAGGTGACAAGTGAAAGGTTTGTTATGCGCAAAACTTATAGATAATGCAGAAGGTAATCTTTTCTGCTGTACTATATGTTCACATTGCAGTGTTACGAATAAATATAAGGATATATAGCTCTGCTTAAGGGGTTTTCTTGGAATCGAGTCGAGTTATTCTAGAAATTGTTAAAAATAAAGGAGAATAAAAGTAAAAAATAAATGGACGCAACCGGAATCGAACCGATGACCTCTTCCTTGCAAGGGAAGCGCGCTACCAACTGCGCCATGTGCCCTAAAACGCGTACAAAGGAGAGGAAATTATTTGACTACTTAGTACTGTTTTCATAGGTAAACCCTCCACTGTGGCTAAGATGAGTGTTATTCTTCAACCTCATAGAAAGCACGCATGTTACTTTCATACGTAACGGGGGTAATATTACTAGCTGTTAGAATAAGAGTCAACGATCATAATTGACTAGTAACGCAAATACTACTAAACAGATGATGTTTTAGAGTTTCATTCTAACAAATTGATAATGTAGTAGAATAATGAATGACAAAGTATAAAAGAAAGGAAGACAAAGTGATTTTATTATTAGAACTATCAACTCCCTTTCGTGAATTCCAAGACTGTTGAGGAGAACTTCTAGTATATTTTGTATACCTAATATCAACAACGAAATCCCAACAATTAATACGAAGTTCACCCATTTTCTGATAATTGTTACGTGCAAATAATAGAACTACTTTTGTCGAGGTGTAATCTCGTATTCAAACTATATAGTAAATTATTCTCAATGGTCGAGTAATGCAAGAAGATGATATTGAATACTTTGCGTAACTTTACCAATTATCCAATATGCAACAGTAAAATGATACCTTCACATTTCAAGCTAATTCCAAAATAATACATATTAGGTAAAATCCTCAATTTAATTGCCCGGTTTTACCTTCAGACATCGCTCCCTTTCCATTGACACATCTATACCCTTCAATGAACCCGCTATGTAATATCAACGCATCGTAAAAATAGAATAATAATGCAGTAGTACATATCCAGCCTAGCTGCAATCTAAATAGCTGTGATAGTCGGTGTAAATTAATAGTTTGGTCAGTTTTAAAAAAAAACCTAATTTTGGTACAAAAGTAGAAGCTGAAAGCAGTCATTGATACCAATAACAAATACTTTAGCTGAAACCATTTAGGATACTTTTTTCTGGCAGCACAGCTGGGACATACTACCTTCGAACATCTCTTTGGCTTTGTTTTATTTTCATTTTTAAAATGACCGTTCTTTCGATATAAAAAGAAAACTATAATAACGAGGGAAATTGTTACCGCCCCCAGAATCATATCTATGATCTTAATGATGATTGCTTTTGGGTACTTTTCAATCAAATTATCTACTGATGGCACCATAAAACAATTTATAAAATAAAGGCTACAAACGGCCTTTGTTAATTTTTCTATAATTAATAAGGAATTAGACTTTGGGATCTCATCTTGGCTTTCTGTCGCACTAAGTTCTGCCTCTTTCATTATTTCCTATACTTTGAAGGAGAAAGTAAACTTTAACGGCAAGTTCCTGTCTTAACTACCTTTTAGTTCTCGTGTGTTGTGAAGGGCCTTTGAGGAAAAACTCGAAAGTTTGTTCCGTACTTTTAAACTTTCAATTTTTTACCAAAAAGGCTATTTACCGCTTTATGGGAAGATCATGGCAAGTCAAATCCACGTTAAATGGAACAAGATTAACTTGCCACAGATCAAATGCTGAATTGAAGAGAAGTTTTAAGCATTAAGATTCTTAATATGATCATTAATATATCAGTACGTGTCTCAACTGGAATCGTATAAGGTTCTTGTAAGTACAAATTGTATGCAGAAATTTAAATGCGAGAACAAAACTTGAATCTCCCCCCGCATTTAAAAAATATCTTTTTGAACACAGTGCAACTGATTAAAAGTACCTGTAATACATATATATGTTTGTATACGTATGTATATCTAATTATTTCTTACCGTCAAATCATAATTATTTTTATCCGTTCGTAAAGCAATCCAGTGCTAAATACCAATTGTGAGGCCATCGGCTTAGTTTGGAACAGCAGTGTAGATACCGTCCTTGGATAGAGCGCTGGAGATAGCTGGTCTCAATCTGGTGGAGTACCATGGGACACCAGTGATGACTCTAGTGACTTGATCAGCGGGAATACCAGTCAACATAGTGGTGAAATCACCGTAGTTGAAAACAGCTTCAGCAATTTCAACTGGGTAAGTTTCAGTTGGATGAGCAGCTTGGAACATATAGTATTCAGCCAAATGAGCTCTGATATCTGAGACGTAGACACCTAATTCGACCAGGTTAACTCTTTCGTCAGAGGGAGATAAAGTAGTGGTGGCTGGGGCAGCAGCGACACCAGCAGCAATAGCAGCGACACCAGCAACAATTGAAGTTAGTTTGACCATTTTTTTCGATTGAACTTTTGTAGATCTTTTTAGTGAAGATGTGAGCTCACTCGAATGTAAATAACAATGCCAAATTGTCGGAAAGAGTTAATCAAAGCTGCTCTATTTATATGCCGTTTTTTAATAAGCGACGGACGAACAGATAAATTGTTGAATAGCTATTTCACTGCTGATATTTCTCTTACTTGGGCTCCCCTACCCCATACTCTTCACCACTACAAATATGCAGTTGCCCTTTCTTCAACAATGCTTTTTTTATAGATCTCGTATACGGATCCGCGCCTTTGTACTACCTATATCTTATTATGATATATACAGGAGCACAGGAATGTTCGGTACAGGGATGATACCTTTAAAGGAAGTTTTGGCATGCCTTGACAACTTCAATTAATCTTTGGCCAAGAAAATGAACCAGAAATCAAATTTTATTCTGTGCCCTCTGAACGAGGGCAATATCCAATGTTTGACACTAAACGGTTGTCAGGAGAAAAATTGAATGTTTCCCAAATCAGAAACATTAAAATCCCTCTATATGATCAGAGGAGTCGTACCTGTTAGGGTATGAGCGAGGAAACGTGATTGAGAGTTATAAACTGACCATACGAAGAGTTACGGCCATTGATTGGGTTCATGACACCCAGGGAAGTTTCTTTTGGATTAAAATCACAAGTCTTGCAATTGCTGTATGTATTGCATGAGTGAAGTAGTTGGCATCTAATGGATACCCACTTAGGGAGTTTATGGATGAATCTTGTCTTCATAGGGTAGCTCGAGAGTGTTTTTTAATCTAGTGATATCCACTTAGCTAAGCGCGGCTGGAGATACAATATTTACAAAGGCAATTTCAAAAGTAGGAGCGTTTTCAAAGGCCTGCTCCATTCTCCGTTGAGGTAGTAGAAGCAAATATAAACGGTTAATCTTGCTGTTTTCCTTGTTTTGTCTGTTGGTTTTCACTTGCTGAAGCCTGTGGTTCAACAGTACTCGGAGAATCGGCCTTATCTAGTCTCCTTCTGACCTGTAATGCGTAAAATTACGACAAACGTATTTCGTGAAACAATTGATAGGAAAATTGTCATTTGCTTGTTAAGGCAGTGCATTGAGGCTCTTTAAAGGTACTTTAGAAGTTTATGTTACTATCCTTCTAGCCTGATAGAACAATAAGTAAAGAATTGACATTCAGAAATCAGCCATCATTTCGTTTAGTAGTAGCAATCGCAAGTAGTGACTGTAAGAGATAGAAATGTGTACTTCAGTCTGGAACTGGGGCGCTTGTGAAGGATGTGTGCCGATCTCAGGCTGTTGATGAAGGTCTCTTCAAATACTATATTATTATCTTTTAGTAGGTCCCAGGAAGTGCCTTATTCTCAACATGTTCAGCGTTTATCTTTCTCAGCCTGAATGTATTTCAAACGATGACTAGAAGAGATTAGTACCCCTTATATAATCCTCGAAAATGTTGCTATCTCAGTGAATTGAAAGTTCATGCTGACGTCTTTATCAGCGTTATCCATTGCCTTGTTCTTTTCAGTGCAGTGGCAGATGTTACGAGGGTCAAATAATTTTTGAATATATATAGAAATGGCTACTTACTATAATTAAAAATAAATATGAAAAATAAAACTTCAGTACCCCACATCATTCTCATTTTTTTCTGTTTGTTTGATTTTTAGGAATTTGGCTCCATCATGAACATTCGTTAGCGTATGATATCACTTTTTCATTATCTCCTATTGTTACTTTACTTTTCATATAGATATCCTTCATCCCGTGTAGGTCTACTACGCAAAAATGAATTCTAGTAATTAATAATAATGATATAAAAAAGGCTAAGTGCACATTACTAAAAACGAAACTAAGATCCTTAGTCTGAGTTGATATCACCTGCGAAAATACCTTTTTCTCTTTGATCATCCCATTTTTCGATCCAGTCTAGGGGACATAAGGCGTTATAGGTCTTCCAAAAGACCTTGCACGGAGCAAAATCTTCGCCCTTCATATTAACACACTTGTGATAATCCACATAAGATTGCCAACAATGCTTTGTTTGGTTTTGTTGGGGAAATCTAGCATCGAAACCAACTGTATGTAGTGGAGAGTTTTCTTGATCAGCCATGTCTATTATACTGTATTTATGTGCTTGTTCCTATTTGTGAAAGCAAAGATACTTTATGTATTCTTACTAAAATATTTGTATATCTCTGCTAATCATTTTAATGCAACTTTTCTATCTGGTGCATCTTTCATCACCTTTTAAAGATCCTGAAGGGATGGGGATATCGGGCAAAACTACGCGCGACGCATTTCTGAAAATTGATTGGTCAATGTTATGAAGCTATATGGTAAAGAATACATGGTGTCATATAGATTTATTTGAATCTCTCGAGTGCTTTTTGAACCAATTGTGTGTTGTTTTCTCTGTCTAATTCCTTGAGTAAGCGTATTAATTGGAAACACATGTCCCACGAATCGGTAGCTTTAATTGGGTCTGTGGCGTTTGCAGCACTTGTCACCAAAAGCTCTAAGACTTTAAGCATTAATTCTTCATCCTTCAATAAATTAGTGACAGATTTCTCTGACTTTTTTGTAGAGTTATCATTTAGAGCTTTGCTTTCCTCAGTCCCTAAATCTGATTTCTTAAAATGTAGATCATCTCCCAAATCTTTCTCATCGTAATTTAAAAACACTAACAGAAGTACGCCAAGCATTTTAGCCTCATTTTCTTCGATACAGAGTGCTAATAAATCTCTTGGTGTCATCTTTAGATTAGTGAATAGATGGTTCCAGTATTTAGTTTCGATCTTCCTTAAACAATTACTAATAATTTCTAACATACCACTGTGGGTTGGTGGTGAAATATTATGCTCAGGATCGGTGTTGTCATACATCTTAATTAATTTCAGGATATCATCCAAAGAGTCGCTTCGCAGTATTTTAGTAGACAAAATCTTTTCGAGTGCAAATTTGTAAGGCTTTAAAAAACGATAATTGTGTGAAATATCCTCCAAATCTGTGTTGTCTTCTAATTTGGCTAAGATTAATTGGTCGAGGTATATTTGGTGTTTCACCACCAATTTGGAAAATCGCGCGTTAAAAATGCAGTGAAGTGTATGTGTTGTAGCTGTTTCTGGGGTGGTTGATATTGGATACAAATCTTCTTCGATTGGAATGGAAACTAGTGGCTTTTTATCATCCCATAAATCTTCCAAAGAGTATACGACGTAATTATGGCCTTGAACTACAAATATTTCGTCCCTGATAACATCGATTATTTTTTCTATGTTATCCAACAAAGTTAAGGTTTGCCAGCCCCCTCCATCCACTTTGCCAAGCTTTATAAATTTCCTATCGGCAAAAAATAACAAGCCCTCCTTCATGTTAGTTATCCACTCAATTTTGTTGGGTAAAACATCAATTGGAATGTTAATTTTGAGATACTGGTAGAATTTTTTGATGATGTTTAATCCACATGGATGTACAGTAGAAATTACATCGAAGACAATCGTCTGTGTATCAGTAACTAAAATAATCTCGGCAGTTTTAAGCAATGCATCAGGTTGTTTTTCAGAAGCATTGTGATTCTTGGATTTCATTTTCAACAACTTATACCGGGATAAAGTATTAACATGTAAACTGAAAACAATCGTATTCTCTGGAACATTGTATTCCCAAATGACATAATCTGATAGTTCCACGTCCGGATTCGCTTCTTGCAGTGGAATCTGCAGACATTTCAGATTTGTTGAGCCATCATCATTCTTCATATGACAAACCAAATAATTATCACCTAGCCAATGTAAATCCAACACGTTTTGGTCAGCAAAACTAGACCACATATTGGTCTCTAGATTGTGGATAAGCAGTATGTTTTTGTTCGACACATAAGTAGCAAATAACCTCAAGGAAGAATTAATTTTTACAAAAGCAATATGATTATTGAAAGTCTTTGTAGGAAGTTTTATGACTTGTAAATTATCATTATTGATTGAAGAACTTGTCACAGGTGAATATATGATTACATCATTGTTCGTATTGGTTAATACGTAACATTTTGGGTTTCTGAAATCAAATTGTGTTTGTTTTATTTCTTCCCATAATTTCCAAACTTGATATTTTCCGGAATGAGACACTGTTATTAGTGATTTATCCAAGCATACAAAATCAGAAATTTTATATTCAGCCGCCTTTTTCTCATTTTTATCCTTGCTGTTGTCATTATTGTTATCACCATTATAATCATCTTCGTCAAAATATGTAGCGAATAGCAGATTCCCAAATTCTGTGTAAAAATGAATGTTAACACTATCCTCAGAAACCAAAAGTAATATTTTATCATTAATTTTATCGCAAAGTTTTATCACAAATGGTGGTTTCCAAGAATGGCTTACTTTTTTAATTCTTGTATCAAAGCAGATTATTTTTTCTTTGTAAACGACCACCAGGTATCCATTAACTTCTAGGCAAGTCAAAAGTTCATCTGGTGTGTCCGTTAACGGTATTGCTTCAACAGCTTGCTTTTCAATGTCTATAATGCTTACAATAGTCTGCTTTTCGACGGAATCATGAGATAAAACCATTAATTGTTTATTACACACAATTGTCTTGGATCCCTTCTTCACTTCAACCAACGAGCTCTTGCTAACTTTAAAATCCGATATTGTAAGTATTTGTAATCCATGAGGGAATAAAACTATCAAAACTTCTTCATAACGCCCATCCCCGACTTTGGAAAATGTCTTGATGCCAATCATGTCTATGATTTCATAGTCAAATTTAAGAACTACTTTTAAACGAAGTTCTAGTTTTTTCACGGGGAGTTCATCAATGTTTTCTTGATTAGAAAGAAAGTGTAAAAACCCTTTTTCCTTAGTTATGCCAAATCCATTCTGTATAATTCTTGAAGAACTATTTTTATCAAATACCGTGAGAGTATCATCATCGTTGTTATAGTCATATTCAGCACTGTTCGCTTCTTCTTCACTCATTAAAAGAGGCTCTATGACGGGTATGCCGTATTCTTTGAAAATTATTTCATTTGTGCAGTTTTTTAAAATTTGGTATGTTAAAAGGAAGTTTTTATCAGTCATTACGTAAAATATCAGCTTTCCCTGGTGCCACAATAAGTATTGCGAGTCCTTTTTTGAAATAAGCCCTTCGATGATATCATTATATGGAGCTGATCGTTTCATTGATCTGTTATCGCCAAATTCCTTAAGAGAAGCCATTGTTCGTTCATGGCTAGCTACTAGTGCCATTGGTTTGAAGTTGTAAATGAGCACTCTTGTTGGGGTTAGCATGATAAGAACATTGGCCTGGGGTAGTGTCATTGATTGAAGAATATTGCAATCATCTATTTTAGTACCCTCACCTAATTCGGCGTTGCGGGGTGGAATTCTAAGCAATTGGGGCGGACTGACTGGCCATAAGTGCATTTTCCACGTGTTCAGTTTCTTACAGCTTCCGGTCAATAACACTCTTACCTTACCTTTTTTTTTGTAGAGGCATTTAGGTGTATTTTTTTCAGACTGTTTGATGAACATCAAAGGCGTCGGTATTGCCGAATTAACATCAAAGAACAAAAGCCTGCCATAAAACGACAGAAAAGACAAGATTTTGGCCAAGATGGCAACGCCATTCAGAAGTTATAATAATATGTTAAAAATAAATCGTTTGATACTGTACAAAGTTGATGTTCATCGTTGTCACTAAAAACGCTCTTAAAATCGAATTGTCCATTGAAAAAGTACATACTTATATACATATTTGTATAAATAATACACATATTATAAAAAAAGCGAAAAGGGATGGCGGACCTCCCATGGAATTAAATTGTCAAATTTGGTTGAGGCACTTAAAGGGCAACTGCAAAGATTCCGAACAACGCCATGGGGAAATATAAGCTTTTGGCATGGGCACCATTCTGTGATTGACTAGTTCTGGATGTTGAAGAAGAGTTTGATGCGGATATAAGTGCTGTTGTACTGTTTTCTTCATTAGCCATGGAAATCATGGACTGGCCTGCGTTCGCTGTCGAGAAAGGAACAGAATTGGAAACGGAGTTTTTTTGGCTGGCATAAGATGAGTTAGTCATGGTAGCTTCTGTCTCACCTGTTATGAAGTGTTGGGGAAGGTATATGGTGGTGGCGGAGGCTTTGTTTAGCAAAGAGGTATACCATGGAAAGGCCGTAATGAATGTTTGGAATTGAGTGAACGGAAAACTCTGAGCAATATCAGATTGTAAATCTGCTGTTGAGGCCAAATCAACCATGTGATAGTAGTAGTCAGCAACAGGTTGAGGTAGTGTTAAATGGTTTTGCATCATGTATGAGGTATACTGTGGAAAAGCGGTGTCGAAATCGTTTAAAAACTCCATGAAGAATGCCATGTCTGCATCTGCAGCTGCGGACCTGGCAAGTGTATCGTCATTGGAACTAGACGTTAAAGTTTTGGCAGCAAAACTGTGGCTGATTAGAAAGCTTACCAGGAGAATATTTTTAATGAGGGAGAAAGAAGGAGCAAATATCATTGATACGCAATATTTTCAGGAATGTTGTAAATGGTTCGTAACTGGATATCGAAATCACTTGATTAGAAACAATACGCCGGAATATGATCAGGTAAAGCAGAATAACAAAGAATAAACTTTCTCGATTGAGAGTGTCTTTTTAAATCATCCAAGCTCTTGAATTTTCTAGCATAGCCTTGGATGACAGCAATAAAAAATTTGCCAGGATTTTTCCCTATTTGGGCGTTCAATGAAGATAACGTTTGAAATATTAAAAACTAAAAAAAGAAAAAGGTTTGAAGCAATTAATAATTTATTAAGTTTTTTTTTATTTATCATACTTAAGAATATGGAGACCACGGGTTTTCTTACACCTGCGAAGACCTTGAACCTAATATATTTGTTTAAGAAAACAAATAAGCGATTGTTTCTAACATTAAAACGAAGTAAAGACATGGCTTGACTGAACCTACACCTCCTGTGCTTGTACTTGAACTTATAGTATTAGTTGTTTGAGAGCTTTTTGTTTCATTTCTCGACGAAGAAGGCAATGGCGTGAACTGGGTGACTACCGTAGAATTTGAGGATTGGTAATTTATAGATGTTATGACGCTGGAAGTGACTTTTGGTATAGACGACGATGATGAAGAACCGGTGAAATTAGCAGCAGCTAATGAACCAGTAATAATGCTGGAAGAGGTGGTGCTTGGAAGATGAAGTAGTTGATCGTTAGAATTTCCAGTGTCAAGAAAGGTGTATTGCACTTTCTGTCCAAGGGCAGTATTCAAATCCTGAGCATTTGAATCTGTGAGAAGTTGCGCTTGAACAATGAACAGTTGTAGTAGCACAATTGGGGCGAAAGCTAAAGAGCCAAATTGACTGATCTTCATATTTTTTTTGATTTGTTGACGAGCTATAGGATGATGAAACGGAGGGATATCAAAGTACGTTCTTCAAGCTTACAATTTCTCAAGGTGCTTTACTGGTCAAGATATTCAATATATAGCTAAATATTTATACAAAATGTTTGTTGACGGTTTGTTTATAGTGTTTTCAAAACACCACGAAAAGACTTCATTCTTGCATTCTTTTTTCTACAAGATGAGTCTATACATCTGAAACTGCGACGCCATTTTTTCCGCTGTTCGGGGCATTCTTGGCCAAATCCTCGAAAGAAATAAAACGTCAAAAGTAAAAAAGGTGGGCTAGACGAAACGTTATTATACGTCATAATTGTAGCCGTGTATGAGTGGGTGGAACTTGTATAAATAAACAAGTTCTTACTTATCATATTCTCGCATGCAATGAAATTCTCCAGATTATGACGCTTAGGTCTGGCCAGACGGCTAATGAGGTCCAGAGGAAATAGAAGGATTGTAAGCGGCCTCCACTAAATTTTGACCCCTCATACATGCTTGTTCAAACGCAAAAGATTGAGGTTGAAAACTTGGCAAGAATTGGGCTAGGAGAAAGTGGCCAGGTGTTTCTTGTTCAGAACCAAGCAGATATGCTAGCACAATGTGCACCGTTCTATTTTTTTCTATAGTGTGTTTACATTTCTTGGCACATTGCGTTCGGTTTCAAATTTGTATAATTATTATTGGAGCGAGACAGGCGTTTCTGTACCGCTGTTATTTTTAACATCCACTGCGTTTTATGTATCTCTAAAAATTGTGCGTTGCCTTTCTTTTGTTTATATTTTTGTTCAAAAAATGAGTTATTGATGATTTTTCATCTTCGGCTTACCGGTCTTGAAAATATTTGTTAAGACAACAGTGGATAAAATAAAACTAAACAACTCAAGCAAAAGTATTCCACTTCTTAAACAAAGCCCAACTGAAAGGTTGCGAAATACTATGTCATTTTGATTTAATCATCTAATGCTCGAGAAAATTTCAGAGCCGTAATACTTAAGTAATCGGAAGAAAAGTATCTCATTCTTCATTTTTCTCCAAATATATACCTCTTGTGTGAAAAATTAATTGTTTCCTCCACCTCCTTTGTGTGGTGGGCAATTGTGTGCTTCCGAGTAAATAACAAAACATAAGGATAATATATAATTCTGTTTTTTTGTCTAAAAAAGGTAAACTATATATAACAAACACAGTATAGAAACACAATATATCGGTCATTGGGTGAGTTTAAGCATTAGCAGCAATGGCTTGCTTAATAGCCGCTGGGTTGGCACCAACAACCTTTGCAACTTCCTTACCGTTCTTGAATAGAAGCAAAGTTGGCATAGCGGAAACTTCATTCTTTTGTGCAACATCACCCAATTCATCGACATCCAATTTATAGAAATCAGCTTGTGGGTATTGTTCAGAGAATTTTTCAATCATTGGAGCAATCATTTTACATGGACCGCACCAAGTGGCGTAGAAATCTACGACAACTAGCTTGTCTTGAGCAATTGCAGAGTCGAATTCGCTGGCAGTTTTGAATTGAGTAACCATTATTTGTATCGAGGTGTCTAGTCTTCTATTACACTAATGCAGTTTCAGGGTTTTGGAAACCACACTGTTTAAACAGTGTTCCTTAATCAAGGATACCTCTTTTTTTTTCCTTGGTTCCACTAATTCATCGGTTTTTTTTTTGGAAGACATCTTTTCCAACGAAAAGAATATACATATCGTTTAAGAGAAATTCTCCAAATTTGTAAAGAAGCGGACCCAGACTTAAGCCTAACCAGGCCAATTCAACAGACTGTCGGCAACTTCTTGTCTGGTCTTTCCATGGTAAGTGACAGTGCAGTAATAATATGAACCAATTTATTTTTCGTTACATAAAAATGCTTATAAAACTTTAACTAATAATTAGAGATTAAATCGCTTATTGCTTAGCGTTGGTAGCAGCAGTCAACTTAGCTTGTTCAACCAAGTTTTGTGGAGCATCGAAGACTGGCAACATGATTTCAATCATTCTGATCTTAGAGTTGTCGTTGAAAGACTTGTCTTGGGTCAACTTGTCCCATTCACCGGTGGTAGCGACTCTGTGGGTTTCATAGTCCTTAGCACCGAAAGTTGGCAACAAGGATAGGTGGTCCCAACCTTGAATTTCGTTGTATTGAGCCTTTGGACCGTGAATCAACTTTTCAATGGTGTAACCATCGTTGTTCAAGACGAACAAGTATGGCTTCAAGCCCCATCTGATCATGGTGGAGATTTCTTGAACAGTCAATTGCAAAGAACCGTCACCAATGAATAAGATAACTCTCTTCTTTGGATCAATTTCTTCAGCAGCGAAAGCAGCACCCAAGGTAGCACCAGTGGTGAAACCAATGGAACCCCATAAGACTTGAGAGATACCGTAGGTGTTGTTTGGGAAAGTGGTTTGGTTGATACCGAAAGCGGAGGTACCGGTTTCAGCAATGACAACATCACCTTCTTGCAAGAAGTTACCCAATTGGTTCCACATCCATTCTTGCTTCAATGGGGTAGAAGCTGGGACAGCAGCGTTAGCTGGAGTTCTAGCTGGGACAGCAACTGGCTTGTAACCCTTAGCGGCGTCAGCAATAGTGGTCAACAACTTTTGCAAAACGAATTTCATTTGGACACCTGGGAAAGTGGCGTTTCTGATCTTCATGTGGTCGGAGTGGAATTCGACAATGTTCTTGGTCTTGTAAGAGTAAGAGAAAGAACCGGTGTTGAAATCAGACAACAAAGCACCGACAGACAAAATCAAGTCAGCAGATTCAACGGCTTCCTTAACTTCTGGCTTGGACAAGGTACCGACGTAAACACCACCGTATCTTGGGTGTTGTTCGTCAATGGAACCCTTACCCATTGGGGTGACGAAAGCTGGGAATTGAGTCAAGTCAATCAACTTCTTAGTTTCAGCCTTGACGTCGTGTCTGGAACAACAAGCATCAGCCAAGATAACTGGGTTCTTAGCATCCTTGACCAAAGCCAAGATGGTGTCAATGACTTCCTTTTCGGATTCAGCATCGTTTGGCTTCAAAGACATGTCAATTGGAGTTTGCAACAACTTAGCTGGGACGTTCAAGTCGACCAAGTTAGCTGGCAAACCTAAGTAGACTGGTCTTTGGGTGACGTAAGTGGTTCTGATACATCTGTCAATTTCAGCTGGGGCGGTAGCAATGTCAGTGATCATAGCAGTGGTTTCAGAAATGTTGGCAGACATTCTGTGGAAAACAGTGAAGTCACCGTTACCCAAGGTGTGGTGCAACAACAATTGCTTAGCTTGAGCAGAGATGGATGGGACACCAACAACGTGCAAAACACCGACGTGTTCAGCGTAAGAACCGGCAATACCGTTCAAAGCAGACAATTCACCGACACCGAAGGTGGTGATGATACAAGACATACCCTTGATACGAGCGTAACCATCAGCGGCGTAAGCAGCGTTCAATTCGTTGGCGTTACCAGCCCATCTCATACCTTCAACTTCGTAGATCTTGTCCAACAAGGACAAGTTGAAGTCACCTGGCAAACCGAAAACGGTGTTAACGTTGACTTGCTTTAATCTTTCGAACAAATATTTACCCAAAGTAATTTCAGACATTTTGATTGATTTGACTGTGTTATTTTGCGTGAGGTTATGAGTAGAAAATAATAATTGAGAAAAGAATATGACAAGAAATATGAAAATAAAGGGAAGAAACCCAAATCTGATTGCAAGGAGAGTGAAAGAGCCTTGTTTATATATTTTTTTTTCCTATGTTCAACGAGGACAGCTAGGTTTATGCAAAAATGTGCCATCACCATAAGCTGATTCAAATGAGCTAAAAAAAAAATAGTTAGAAAATAAGGTGGTGTTGAACGATAGCAAGTAGATCAAGACACCGTCTAACAGAAAAACGGGCAGCGGACAATATTATGCAATTATGAAGAAAAGTACTCAAAGGGTCGGAAAAATATTCAAACGATATTTGCATAAAATCCTCAATTGATTAATTATTCCATAGTAAAATACCGTAACAACACAGAATTGTTCTCAAATTCATAAATTATTCATTTTTTCCACGAGCTTCATCACACGAAAAGTCAGAAGAGCATACATAATCTTTTAAATGCATAGGTTATGCATTTTGCAAATGCCACCAGGCAACAAAAATATGCGTTTAGCGGGCGGAATCGGGAAGGAAGCCGGAACCACCAAAAACTGGAAGCTACGCTTTTAAGGAAGGTATGGGTGCAGTGTGCTTATCTCAAGAAATATTAGTTATGATATAAGGTGTTGAAGTTTAAAGATAGGTAAATAAACGCGGGGTGTGTTTATTACATGAAGAAGAAGTTAGTTTCCGTCTTGCTTGTTTATCTTGCACATCACATCAGCGGAGCATATGCTCACCCAGTCGCATGTTGTTACCCTCATGAAACATGTATGAGATATTACTTTGAATAGGTTACTTGCATGCATTTCGGCGTGCGGGTACCACCTCTTTGCATGAGCTTGTTCCTTTTTCAAGTTGAAGACTATATATTTTATTGAGTTTATGTTATGGGGAGGCTACCCTTTACGTCCTGGTTGTCCCTTCCCGCCTTGATTTGGCCTTCATTTTTTCAATTCTGGCCTTTAGGGTAGATGTCACTGCAGCGGCACGTTTATAACTTTCTTCTGAGGCAAAACTATCGTTGAAATCGATATCCAAATCGTCGGAGACACTGCTCACTCCAGTGCCGTTTTTTCTGTACGGCCGTATGTTAAGAGAGTTTACGCGGTGCGGCAGGTCGCCGATGGACTCGCTTGATCTTCTTTCATAGTTGACGTCCTCTTTCCTTCTGACATCTTCCTCCTCCTTAAATGGCAAAACGGAAGATAAAGATTTTACTCCATAGTTGCTTGACACGGTGGAAGAAGGTATGGAGTATGATGAAATCGTACCCATCGATTGCAAGTTTGTATCATTTCTTTTCTTATTTCTATCCAATTCGATCTCCATGTTTCTAAGCTCGTTTTCTAGTGACAGTACTCTATCAGACAGCTTATTGACATCAATCTCCTTGGATCTTAATTGAATGTTCTTTTCGTTCAATTTAGACTGCGCTTCCTTTAGTTGCTCTCTTAGCATTTCGTTTTCTTTAATCATTTCGATCTTATAATTTTCTGTATTATTCATCTTTTCCAATAGGCTTTGTCTTTCTTTGGTCCATATCATCTCATCATTTTGTAGTTTTTGCAGTCTGTACTTGTATTCTTCAATCAACTTTTCATTCTTGTCAGTGCTATTAGCTACTACGTTTTTTGGCGTTGCCAAAGACTTAGACGTCAACAGGATCCTCGATTTATTGTTAGCAGCTACCATTGATGGTTTTGATGCGGAGGCTACTGACCCTATTGGGTTCACTTTACTTTTGTTATCATTTCTCAACGGTGAAGATGCCACTCTCTTGGAGGGAAGTACAGAACTTTTTTTCAGCAGAAATTTATTCTCCATTGGCCCAGTTTGTTTATTCGTTTCAATAGTGCTATGGGTACTACCACTTGCAATACTGAAATTAGGTAGAGTTTTGACCGTTTCTTCAATTTTTTTCCTTTTCAAATTATCCAAGTGCTCTAATGTTTTCACAAAGGTATTCATGCCAAATATTTTAATTAGAATAGCGAAACTCTCAAATCCAATAGTTCTTATAGCAGGTTGGGTGTCGTTGACGATCTGAATCACAATTGGTACCACTTCATCCTTCAAGTATCTTTGCAGGGTCGAGTATCCATCCTTTTCTTCTTTCATGCTTGCATTAAACAATTGCGTACACTCCATTCTGATTTGAGGTGTCTTGTGCTTCATATGCTCCAAAATATCTTTCAACATATCTTCATTGCGTCCACTGGAGGCTAATGGATCGTAATACTTGCAGATGGTTAATAATGCCTTCCTAATGGCCTCTATCACAGAAGGTTTCTTTTCCTTTGTCCTGTCTAACAAGGGAGTGAAGACTAGTGAAACATAATCCTTGGAAAAGCCTGGTGTTTTTAGTTTGTCGCAGATTAATTCTACTGATTGAGCGGCTAGTGCAACAGCTTGAATGTTTGCATCTTTCTGGATAATATGGCCATATATCCCCAATAAGTTGGAATAATTTTGCGAGGAGCTTTTTAACTTCTTAGTCTGCGATAAAACACTATCCCAAAATTCTTCCAACGCTTCCACTCTATCTTTCCATTTGGACGACGTTATCCTTTCCTGGAAGTCCTTAGGCAGTTTATCGAGGATCGTCTCCTCCGGTAGCATACTGAAGGTGTCTATTTGAACTCCACTTTGCTGTTTTGATGGTGGCATATCCGTTTCCATCCCCATCAATGTATCTCCATCCTTATCTATCTGATATTCCCCCTCATCATTCGATAATATGGACTTTCTTTTCCTGGCTTCCTCCTCTTGGCTTCTTTTCTTTTCCAATTCTCTTTTCTCCCACTCGAATAACATTTTCGATGACGATGGCTCGTCACCAACTTTTGCAAACAATTTATGAAGATCTTTCACTTGAATTGGTTTTAATTTTTTAAACAGTATCTCCTCTAACAAGTCGCTATTGTTGCCCGTAACCTTATAGATCTCAACAATCAAATTCATCGTTTGTGATCGAACGTTTCTATCACCATGACCGGCTAGTTGAGGTACGTGCTTTAATAATTCTGGTAGAAACGTTTGAACGTTCACATTAGTGAGCCCGAATGCAGCCATCAACTCATAAACACAATTGACTGCCGCAGCAATTAATTTTGGCAGTTTTTTCTCGAAAAAGGGTATTACCAATTCCACCGATTGCGTAATAGATGTATCAAGACCACATAGTGAGAGTATACAGCTCATCGACTGCGTCTTCGTTGTAGCCCTTGAGGACGTTAAGCCCTTTTCCACAAGCAATGGTGTCCATGTTGATATTAAAGTAATATTATGTGCATTTTTCAAAGACGATGACGCAAAGGCATCTATTAAACTATTCAAGGCAACAATGGCTTGTTCTTGAGCGACCACATTAGAATCAGTTATATATTGTGCAAATAATGTAGGATCCCTCCAGTAAATTTGTATGTTGTCATCCCTACTGATGTCGCCAACGGAGTTTCTAAAAAGCTGGTTTAATTCCTTATAAGCTTCTAAACGTGCCTTCCATAACTTGTACGTTAATCGCTCTTCTAGGGGTAACGTTGTATAATCTACTTCTTCTTCTCCTGACATAGTCAACTTCAAACTCTTTAATAAGAACTCAAAAATACTTTACACTGTAAAGATAGCTGTTTCTTTGTAGTTTAGTAATGCTATTTGGTCCCTAGGTCTGGTAGGTTCTTTATTTACTCTTCCTATGGAGTGTCAAGCAGACAAAACAAAAACAAAAACAAAAACAAAAACGACACGAAAAAAAATAGATTCGTTAACCATGATAATCTTTGCACCATATAAAGGAAAAGACAAGATTGACTTCTAAAGCCCAGCACAAATATTATCCAACTATTTAACTAATAAATTTTTGACTACTTAATCTTCAGACACAGATTCCTTGTCTAATAATTTGTTTAATTGAATATTGACAGATTTATCCTGCAGCTTGGACAAATTTCTTGCGCGAAAGGTTGCTAGGAAAATCAAAGGTAGTAAAAACATTAGAACTGTATCGAAAACGTAGAGGCACCATTCGTGCTGACCTATATAGCTTTGTAAGCCCATTAAAAATTGTACTACTCTGACAATGGTTCTACCATTAACCAGCAATATCCCAGCTAAAAGTATAAAATTGTACTGGAACCATTCATTACTATCCCGCACAATTTTACTAGGTGCTGCCTTCATTTTATAGTGAAGAAAAAGTTGACTGAACGTTAAAAAGGTATAACAAAATATCTGAATAAAAAGACCCACAATAATTAGGATACGCCCAGTATTCCTGCTGTTCCATGAGGATAACAACCCACCTCCTACAGCCTGTAGGACACGCCCAATCATGTCTGCCACTACGAAAGAAACTGTACTAAATTTCGCAGGAATTAACATATATGCCTCCATAAGAATTAGACGTGCCATTTTGCTGAACAACATAAAAATACTAAGGGCGTAAAGTGAAGGTGCTATCAATAGAAGCACCGATTGAGCAATGAAAGTCGAAATCGAGGGGCTATTGATAAAGACTATTTTCAACACATAACCTACGAACTCTAAACAAATCCCTAAAACGAAAGGAAAATGTGTCCACATCAAACCGCGGGCAGGAAAGTATATTATTGTGGAATTTTCCTCTAACAACTCATTGTTTTCCCAGCGATGAATACGTCTCTTGCTCGTGTGTGTTGCCATTATGATCTGCACCAAGGCAGAAAGGATTAAAATGCCAAACAGAACGACAAATGCAATCGCTGCACCTTTGTGAGGATTGTATGCATAAAAACCTTCATAATCAGTCATTGCTTTAGTAAAAAAATTCCTATTGAGGCAGTTGAGTTCTTTTATCGATAATAAGTCTCTAGTACAGTAGTGAGAGTGTCATGTATTCAGTACCAAGAAGAACTTATATGCCTTTTATAATTCATCTTATAAGTTGCTAGACATACAAATAATCAATATGGAAATGTGCTTATTCCGGCTAATATCCATTAATATCCGCTGTCATTTTTCGCAACTATCACCAAGTGGAGAGAGGCTTGACAACCACCAGAAAAAACTAAATCGGCCTGCGGAACTTTTCTCGGAAAAAATCAGTTAGAAAAAGATCGTACATAGGGCCCTTTTTTGACAGTAAGATTAAAGAGCAAAACGGGACATTATAGATATGCCACCATCAAATACGTGAATTTTCCAAGCCTCATAAACTAATAGCCAACTTGCAACTCTTATAATGCAAAACTTTCTCCGTGAAAGTGTAAACCACCATCTGTCGCCCATCTTTTGGTGCTTTCAATTAAGCCTCTAGGGCCTGCAGCGAGAACCCATACTTGTGACAAATATTCAGCATGGTCTCTGCCTTGATTCGCCCACCTGCAACATTGAATAGAATCCGTCTCTGCATCACATTCGGTTTGCAGACACCATTCATAATCCTTATCTCCAAGTGTAGGCCTCCCAAAGAACACTTTAACACCTGCGGGAATTCTGATCTTTTTAGGCGCCGCCTCTAAACAAGGATCTTGGGCAGGTGGCTCAATGATCTTTGGTTGTCTGAAAACGCTCGATCCGTTAAACGAAGAATGTGTAGTTAGAGTTCCTTGTGCAGTATTTTTCCTTGATTTGGATCTGCTAAAAGCATATGTAAAATCTATCTCGTCATCAGCATTGATGTCAGGTATATCATTTGTTTTTGGTGGGTGATGGTTTCTCAAGGTAGATTTCTTACTTAGAAGGGCTGTGTTCTCATTGGGCTCCGTAGGTTGGGGATTTCCATCAGATAACATGGAATTATCTCCCAGTTCTGAAACTCGGCCGCTCGAAGAAATACTCCTGACTTCATCATTAATATCAGCAGCGCAGTCATGATAGTCAATATAATCAATTTCTATGTCCTGTTCGTTGCCTTCGGTACCACTAATATATATCTCCATACCTTCAAAATTGTTTTTGAAGTGGTTCAATACTTCCAGATCCTTATAATCTCTAGAAACCCAAAGGAGCCTAACGTTTACACCGTTGAAGTTTAGAATACGAAGTAATGGTAAGCCAAAGGAAATTCCTGAACCTCCAACACACATAAACACTCTTTGCGCTTTAATTAGAAAATTTAAAGGCGAATTTATTAGTGCAGAAGAATTGTTTCGAAATGGATTCTTGGAAGATTTCGTGGTAATATTAAAAGGAACAGTAGGTTTAGAAATGAAACTCAACTCAGGTTCAAAAGCCCCTGTAATGTAATACTTTTCATTTGTACGCAATGGAAAATGCCCGTTTCTAATAATTAACCTGACCAAATTATCACTTGGAATACTAGCAATAGTAAAAGGATGTTGGAAGGGTATCAAATGGGAGAAAAACCTCCTTAAAAAATTTCTATGGTAAATGTTGATCCTTAGATGCCCTCCTGGTAGGATGGGCTTTTTGGGTAAATCGGTTAATGGGAACTCCAAAAGAGACAATGATGAAGAAATGGGTACTATCGTAACTCTCGTAACATTGGTGATATAGAGCCTATAGACGATTTGTCCCGTTAATATGAGCACATTTAAAGTGGTATAATATGAAATTCCTGGGCGAGCGTGATAATGTAGAAACACCAAAATAAGCCATGTGCTTACATAGTGAACATAGTAAAAAACTCTGTAGCTCCATCGTCTGGCATATCTCACAGAAGTGATGGCAATCAGTAGGAAAAGGCCGAGGGCAATAACCCCATAAATGTTGGGTAGTTTTCTCATTTTCACGTATAACGTATCATTAATGTACATGTAATAGAGATAGAACCACGTGTGTAGAATAGATTCAAGCACAACAATTCTGGAAATCCATTTGTGGAGAGGTAACAATGCTAAGTATAACGTGTGAGGTAACGGTGATGGCCTCAACGTTAGAAATAGTAAAGGTGGCATCAAAGCAACGGAAATTCTCCCCATTCGCTTAGTAATTTCTAACAGATCTCCGTTAGCGCCTTGTATAACAAAAAACGAGGTGAAAACAAAGCATATTAAACATAGTTGTAGTGACTGTTTGTGATACATACGTGTTTTGTGAACCCATGATCTTCTGTTGAAAACATGATGCTTTAAATGGTGACATATTTTGAAGAATTTGTCAGTTAGCAACAAATAATTCATTAAGGGTATAATAACACATATTATAATGAAAGAAATTAAAAGACATATCTGAGAATATTTGCGGACTCTTAAAGTTCTAAAATGCTTGTCCACGTCGACATCAAAACTGGGAAGATGTTCCTTGAACCAGCTAACGATGGACTTTAAATTCATGCTGAAAATAACAACAAATAAAATACAGTAAACTTTTTTAGCGGAACTTCTATTGTAATTTAACGATTTAATCTGAAGAGATGTAGATGTAATAAAACTGTTAAAGTGGCAACGTGATAATTAAAAGCTTGGCAAAAATAAGAGATCAACACTAGCTTTTTCTTTTCCACCTAAATTTGAAGGGAAATAAAAAAGAAATTGAGGCTGTACAGAGTGTTAATCTTCCATAACGGATACCACCAAACGTTTTTACCCTAAACTTAAATTTTATTACTTATTTTACATGCATAATGGCTGCCATGCGTAGTTCACACATGTTATTTGCACCCTTTTTCTTTTTCAATAACAGAAAAGAGCTTGGGCATTACGTTTTCAACACTTTTAATATTTCCTTTTACATCCGTACATATAAAATGTAAACCCATGCATTCATGACAATTTTACCTATCTCTTAAAGGCCTTTGTCACTTCTTTATGGGAATGGCGCTACTTTAGTTTTCCGCCTACTTTGAAAAATTTACCAAGGCGAAATTGAGTGCGCTAGGCGGAAGTTCCAGGGCACGGTCACCGAACCTTTGTGCTGTTTCGAACGAGGGTCCCGCTGGAGGTTGACGGACGCGGGAGGAGCTGGAAAGATGGAATGGAAGGACTGCAACACTCAGTAAGAAGGTTCGTGGTAGGGAACATCACGTTCTCTAGTTCCTGTAAAAATAATATGATCAAGTTTGAATCCTCGTATTGAAAAATCGCGAGTTATTAAGTGTGTAATTTAGAATACCGAAATAGCACAAGAAGAGATAAGATAAGATACTGATAGGATAATGTCTTTACCAGCTACTTTTGATTTGACTCCAGAGGATGCCCAACTTTTGTTGGCCGCTAACACCCATTTAGGTGCTAGAAACGTTCAAGTATGTACACATATCCCATACGATTATGTTCTATAGATGATAATAGGTCTCGAAAAGAATATGTCCCCGATTTAATCATATTTGGAGGTCAGAGGACCAAAGGTAATTTCAGAGGAATTTTGAACACGCCGGGTTTAGAAGAGTTAGAATTTCACTTCTTAGTGAGGGTAAGGAGAAGAAACTCAATAAGAATATACATCCTCGACTGTGTCAAAGATTATGAACTCCGATGAAACAGTAAAACGTCAAAAAATTCCACGGGATATAATTCGGTACTTTATTGGATATGGAAGAAAACATTATATATGCACAAATGAACGCTCTTACTAACATAATTTATCTTTCCTCTCTTTTTTTAGGTCCACCAAGAACCATACGTTTTCAATGCTAGACCAGATGGTGTTCACGTTATCAACGTTGGTAAGACCTGGGAAAAGTTGGTTTTGGCTGCTAGAATTATTGCTGCCATTCCAAACCCAGAAGATGTTGTTGCCATCTCTTCCAGAACCTACGGTCAAAGAGCTGTCTTGAAATTTGCTGCTCACACTGGTGCTACTCCAATCGCCGGTAGATTCACTCCAGGTTCTTTCACTAATTACATCACCCGTTCTTTCAAGGAACCAAGATTGGTTATTGTTACCGACCCAAGATTAGACGCTCAAGCCATTAAGGAAGCTTCTTACGTTAACATTCCAGTCATTGCTTTGACTGATTTGGACTCCCCATCTGAATTTGTTGATGTCGCCATCCCATGTAACAACAGAGGTAAGCACTCCATCGGTTTAATCTGGTACTTGTTGGCTAGAGAAGTTTTGAGACTAAGAGGTGCTTTGGTCGACAGAACTCAACCATGGTCCATCATGCCAGATTTGTACTTCTACAGAAACCCAGAAGAAGTTGAGCAAGTTGCTGAAGAAGCTGCTGCCGCTGAAGAAGGTGAAGAAGAAGAAGTTAAGGAAGAAGTCACTGAAGGTCAAGCTGAAGCTACTGAATGGGCTGAAGAAAATGCAGACAACGTTGAATGGTAATCATTTGAAAACCTTGCAATGTGTGTGAATATTGTAAGGAATTGAGAAAGAGAGATAAAAAAAGAGACAGAAGTATTACTTCCTTTTCTAATTTTTCTTTTTCATTTTTTTTTTAAATTCATCTATCGTTTATCTTTATCTCATATATATTTGCTTCTCTCTGAAGCGTCATCATCTATCTGTATTTTTAATGCAATCATAGTATAAAAATTTTTAACCAAATTCAAAAATTATAATATTTTAAAAGTTTATGCTTTTGTCCTTTTATATTCGTCATTTGGCCATTATTAAGCTTTTTTCTTTTATTAGGTAGGTGGTTTCAATAATTAAATTCTTTAGGGGGGAGGCTGACTTCCTATAATATTGAAGATAAGTTAAATTAATGTTTAGTTCTGATATTTCTTTTTATTATTAATTAAATTTGCACTATTCGCCATGACGGGCTCACCCGAGTATTTATTTTGCTTTCGTTATACATATATATATATATTCTTCCAGGAGAAATACCTGCCTTCTCTCTTACCCCTTGCTCAATCTAAATCAATCCGTGACCTTAAATCTTCTAGCAGAATGACTAAGTCGCAATCGATTTTAGAAATTTGAATAACCAGCTCAGAGATATTACTGACAAAAAATTTGTAATGGCACTGTTTTAGCAAGTTTAAGATAAATGTATCCATTAAGAAAGCATTGATTTTATTCGGACCATAATAGGTAGTCACTATTAGAATATCTAAAAGTTCTAGACCAATACCATCTAATTTGTGCTTATTCAGTGCGTTGGTCATAAAATTTCTTATCACAGGCTTGATGAAATCCATTATCACATTTAATTTCAACTTGTCCTTTAAATGGTAGTATAAGTTAGGAAAGTCCTGATAGAACTTCCCCTCAGTAACCGTGTAAGAATTCTTGTTGTCCTTATTGTCATCGAAACGACTATTCAACCAGGTAACGTTTTTCGTCAAATTGATGAAAATAGACCGGGATAGAGTTTCCTGCTCTTCGTTGTTACAACATTTTCTTATTGCTAGATACAATGAGTTGTTAGCATACTGACTGAAAAATCCGGCTTCGTCTAGTTCGCTATAGTGATATAAACATCTCTTGTATATTGGAAGACGAAAATCGTTCGGTATCCCAAACCAATATAAGTTATGCTTACTTATCACCAACAGCAGGTCCGTCTCATCGCCAGATGTATGACAACTTCTCAAATTGCTCCAAAACTTTTCCAATTTTAGTTCTCTTCGAAATAAATTTCTATTTTGAAACTTTAAATTTAAGATGTTCCTCTTTGTTTCCGATTTAATGAGATTTTGTATGGATGGATCAGTATGAGTGCACAAGGTCTCATCGTTATTATTGGCAATTAATGATAACGATTCTTTTTCACTATTGATTTTCCTTTTATTTTCCTGAATCAAAGAATCTACACTCAAATTTTTTTGTGGTCTAATGACTAATGAAGATGATCCTGATGAGTTCCTGTTGTTGTTTGGAGTAAACAAACCATCAGAAAACACAGAAGACGCAGAAGAAGATGAAGAAGAGTACATCGTTGATCTGTGATTCGGCGAAGGGGCCACAGGACTCCCCTGAGAGTTTGCTCGAGGAATGGCAAAGTTGTCTATTATAGGGACAGCATAACTAATGAGATTAGTATCTTTATCTATTGTTGTGTCCAGAATTGTTGTCCAATCTGTGGTCCCGGAATGTAGGGCCTCTTCTTTCAAATCGTTTCTTGTTATTCTATGCCTGCTATGGAATAGCCGCTGACTGGGTGGTACGTACTCGTGCATGATATTATTAACCATGAGTTGTAGCTGTTTTGTTATATCCAAAGAATTTGGCTAACGTATCCTTGTACGCGTGATTTATTTATATATACGTGCAGCACAATATATATATATATGTATGCGTGCGCTTGGTTATGGCTCAGTAAAGCGAAAGTAACGGAATAAGCGAGGGAAGGGGGATCTAGCGATGAGGGAATGGCAGTAACAGACTGTTCCCTTACAATACACTCTTGCTAAATTACATCAAGGATAATATACTATTTTAAAACAAAAACCAGCCATTTCCCTAAGGACGCGAAACTTTTGTGACGCGTTTCAAATAAAAAAGGATACTGCAAAACGCAGCACAATAATTAGATAAAACTAGTGGCATATGTCACTAATTAACTATATAGTCACTAATACTGTATATATAGCCGACACAGGCTACACAAAACACAAACGCAAAGGAATTAGGAATGTAGGTAGGTACACTGAGGCTAACTGACACTTCTGGGTCATGGACAAGCTTGTTTTTAGCACATCGTAAGGAATGTAACCACGCTTGAAAATAACAACGATACATATCAAGGTAGTTAGAGAGGCATTCCAGCCATAGATACGCAACCACTTTTTCAATCTGCTATTTTTATTAACTTGTAATTCGCTTGAATTCCAGAATTCATTGACGAAATAGACGAAAAGGGGTAGTTGCAGAACTAGCTCAAGGACTACAAACCAGTATAGCCATTCTGGTTTCTCTGATAGCAGGAAATCGTGTTGCTTTGCGATGTGATCACTAACAACCTTTTGCGCAATCCCTAGTTGCCATTTAGCGGGAATAACCACTGATGAGTCGATGAATATGGTGATGGGAATGTGAACGATGAAGTACCACAAGTAGAATTGTTGCTCACGATGTCCTAGCTTCATTATCTCCGGTCGCTTTTCTCTATATCTTTTCACGTGAGTGGCTCGTTTCTCGTACTTATTTGCTGCGGTTGTTCCTTTTATACCTACTAATTCGTATCCTGTACAAAAGCCGATAATTCTTTACTATGTTTTCAAAGATTTTTTTTTTTAAACGATATGCAAATTATTAATTCTTTTGAATATTTCTATGTAATCTAAACTACTTTACAATATACTATATGGAATACGTGGCGAAGAAAATACCATTATCTCACCTCCGCTTCTTTCTCATCTCTTTCATTTTCTTGTAATGTGCCTTCCTACCGCTCGTAGATTTCTCCTGAATTTCGTTGTATTTACGCTTGAAATACTTATTAGAAGCTTCATCACCCATGAGTGTTTCCAAAATAGTCGACTTTCTTTCCTTTCTGTTCATACGACTACTATAAAACTCACTCTTGTCTTCAATTATGGTACCAATGGCAAACCTCTCTGGCACCTCCCAACGTTGCTTCTTATAATGTCTCTTAGGATCAAGAGCAGCTCTATGTTTAATCAGCAATAAATCTCGTTGAACTTCACGACGCATGTTATCATCTGGCTTTGGTAAGGTAAACCAGTCATTATCGTTTTTGTCGCTCTTGTAGGGTTTTCTTTTATCTTCTGTCTCCACACTAGGCAAGACGTTCTTCTTCTTCTTCTTGTTTGCTAAAGCATCAAATCCGGTTTCTAACTTAGGAAGCTTTTTAAGGTTAGTTTCGATCTCTTGAAATTTACTTTCAATTTCTACTTCATCATCGTTATTGCCTATCTGCAAAACATCCTCTTGTTGAAGAGAAACTTGTTCCTTCGCTGAATTTTTTGCTTCTAGACTGGCACTAGCATCTCTTAGTGCTCCAAATAAGTCTTCCACACTTTGATCCATGTTTAACAGCTCCTTTCTCACGTCCTCTTTACTTGGAAAACTTGACGTCTCATCGCATTTTCTATTTCTTTTCTATCTTCTGTTTTAATATGCTGAAAAATTTTTAGGCCGGCACTAACCACGAATTATGATAAAAGAGAAGGATGTTTAGAGAAAAGGTTTCCGTGTGAAAGGGGGAATTGCGTTGTTAACTGACATAGCTGTCTTCAATGGAATCATAACAATGAAGTTCGAAGACCTCTTGGCAACCAATAAACAGGTGCAGTTTGCTCATGCAGCTACTCAACATTACAAAAGTGTCAAAACTCCAGATTTCTTGGAGAAAGACCCACATCACAAAAAGTTTCATAACGCAGATGGCTTGAATCAACAAGGTTCTTCGACCCCATCTACAGCCACTGATGCAAATGCCGCCCCAACTGCTTCCACTCACACAAACACCACGACATTCAAAAGACACATTGTTGCCGTAGATGACATATCGAAAATGAACTATGAAATGATAAAGAATTCTCCAGGGAATGTAATAACGAACGCTAACCAAGATGAGATAGATATAAGCACCCTCAAGACAAGGTTGTACAAGGACAATCTTTACGCTATGAATGACAACTTTTTACAAGCTGTCAATGACCAAATTGTAACATTAAATGCAGCGGAGCAGGACCAAGAAACTGAGGACCCTGACTTATCAGATGATGAAAAAATTGATATACTGACCAAAATCCAAGAGAACTTGCTTGAAGAGTACCAAAAACTTTCGCAGAAAGAAAGAAAGTGGTTTATATTGAAAGAACTACTGTTGGATGCAAATGTAGAACTCGATTTGTTCAGTAATCGTGGCAGGAAGGCAAGCCATCCAATCGCATTCGGAGCAGTAGCCATACCAACGAACGTCAATGCGAATTCACTAGCATTCAACAGAACCAAGAGAAGAAAAATCAATAAGAACCGCCTTTTGGAAAACATTCTTTAAGCCATGATTAACATAAGACAAGTTTGCAAAATCCCCAACTTCACTTCCATATGCATATTCATTTAGGTATATATCGTATATTTGAGAAAAATTCATATATGACACGTTATTAAAACATGAAAAATAGAATGTGTTATCGGGCTTAACTATATTCTGCCATTCAATGCGTGTTTCTTGACCATCTCTCGCACTACCTCTGACGGTACATAGAATGGGTTATGCTTCTTTGTCTTTTTCGTGTGCTCATATTGTCTTTGGTTCTCGAACTCAACCTCCTGGGTTAAATTTATATTAAAGAACAAGAAATCCTCTATGTTATCATTATTATCTTGAGATTCCATCTCAAATAGTTCAGAAAATGCGGTGTTCCCGAGGTCATCGTATTGCAATTTTTGTTTGTCTACCTCATTACTCAAATTGCTATTGGAGGTGCTTTTGATAGCATCACTACATTTATTATGAAGCATATCCATTAACTCCGTCCTGAGTTGTTCCGACGTGTGTCAACAAAAGGATTTACTAAGAATGTTGTATTTTGAGTTTTAAAAGGACGTGCATATGCACATACATATATATACATATATGCGTATTTATCATCACTCCTTGCTGTTTAGAAGCTGCACATATTATGCATCTATCGCGATAGTATTGTGAGTTGGGGATAAAGATTTAATCATTTGTGCAACAACCGCTTTCTACTTTAGGCATAGAATTTCGCGCATCCCACCCCTTATTAACAATCACATTTTTTTTTTTAATATTAATGACTCCGGTGGTCGTGATTGTAATCTTGATGACAATCGCGATCATGATCACGTTCTTTAGCCTCATTATCGAACAGTACTGGAGGTGAATAGGCACACCGTTTATCTAAAAGTTCCATGATCGTGGATTGGTCCCTCAAGATGGAATCATACGTATCTACACCACCGTATCTACTAGTGGTAAATCTCAAAATATCCCCAGTGTTGCCACGGTTCAAAACATCAATGTGGTCCAGTAATAGCTCATACGGATTCGTTCGTGGACGAGGCAGTGCTCCTCTATGAATATTGAACCGATGTTTAATTTTCCACATCTGAGATTCTAATTCAGCATAGTTTCGACGTCTTGCGTCCAATTCTGATTGCGTCCTTGGTTTAACTTCGTAATATAATTGTCTATGTAAGTCTTGGTATTCTTTGGCGAACATAAAGTGATTTGACCTTAATTGCAACTCCAAGCTGCTTGTAGTATATGGTCTTTTCATATCATTTGATTTATCCTTACTCGACCTTTTAATAGAAAACCTCCTGATGAAGTGTGGCACAGCAACCACTCCAAATTTTTCTAGAGGCTTTGTGGGCTTTGTTGAGCTTCTTTTGTCAATTCCAAGGCAAGAAAAGTCGTCTTCATCGGCCAAATATTCATCTTCAAATGTATGTATCGTATCATCAGGCAAGTGTTTATCATCGTAGCCTGTATCTGCTTTAGTTGGAGATTTTACTCGTTTTTGACCACCAGATGTATTTGCGTCGCAATTGCTAATGTATTCTGCACCTAAATACAACTTTTCTAAGTCCGCTGGTAAAGCTGGATCATTAACACCCAGTGGACTTGTCGTCGTGAATCGTTGTGTTAAACTAATGAAAGAACCTTCCTTTACATTTTTGTCCACTCGGTTTTTGCCTTTATCTTGGTCCTTGTTATCACCATCGGTAAAATCTTGGCCGCTATTAATTCCTGAAGCAACGTTAATACCACCACCAATCCTGCTGTCCAACATCGACAAGGCATGCTCACACCTCCCACCATTTATTGATAGCCCACTTAGTGTCAGTAACCTCGTATAGAATCCATATAGGAAATTTAAATTTGAACACGAAACACCATACTTTTTGGCCAAAATGATGGGCTGATGCAAAAGAATTTGAGCAGGATATTCAAATCGGTGGTAGAAACAGTAAGGCTCAAACGGTAAGGATAAATATTCCGGATGTTCGTTTGCCGTAGAGTTGATAAGTTGCAGTTTTTTACCTTTGCAATATTCTACGATTTTCCCAAAATTAATCTCTTCTTCACCTTGTGATTTTACTAGCAAAAACCTTGCAATTTTGCTTCCACATTGTGCAAAGCAAATTCCAAGTAACTCTTTCACCAGATCTTTAAAAATAATTTCTGTGGATTTGTTTTCTAACATTTTCTCATAATCAAATTGTTCATAGATGATAGAAAGGATGTTAAGTGAGATTTTAGGAATAAGCAATTCCCACATTTTCAATGCCATTTGTTTTGGGTCCAAAATTAATTTAGATTTCATCCATTTCGCAACGGTCAATCCAAGAAGGAACCTGCGAACATTTGAACCCTTAATCCCTTGCAATTCTAACGAAGCTGCTTTGGTGTTTTCCAGAATGGTTGGATTTGCTTCAAAATTAGCATCACAATAAGTTAATCCCAAAGTTATTACACATTGGTCGTCGTTGACCAATGCATATGATCCAAGCGATAACTGTCTGCATTCAACCTCACACGAAATGGAAATAACACACTTGCACTTCCCTCCAAAATAACTTATGGCTATGGGCTCCAGTTCGCAACCAAAATCAGTGCTAATAAGCACAGTCGTATTGTCGTTCGTGTAATCAGACAGCAATCGACAAGTTGTTTCGAAAGACTGTAAGGAAATTGCAGACACTAACACAATGTCAATTGAATACGTATTTGCACCGTTATGTTTTAATTTGTGGTGCAGCTCTTTGATATCCTTAGTGAAAATGTTTGGCGTGTAGAAATTGGCGCCTAGTTTTGTCGATTTCCAGGCAACTAACTCGTCACTAGACACATATTGCGAGACCAGTATTATAAAAGAGTTGCTCAAACTTAGTCTCCATCCTAGAAATTGTGCTGCTGGTGTTTCTCCAACTGTAAAAAAAAGGAAATTTAAATTTACATATATATGTTAGTAAATTTTTGTTCGAATGTCTGTTTTCTTAAACTTCTTTGCCATACCTATTAAGCACGTTAATTGGTTTTCTTCCATTACTAATGCGAGTTCTTGCCTTCAAAAAAAGAAAGAAAGGCTTAGGAATACAATTTGAACTAGTATTTGTATCGTGCGTCTATGTGCTTTTGTTAATATGAAGCGTATTATTAACTCCATTCATTTTACTTTTCATTCAAATTTTGATAGTATAATATGCCTTTGTCTGCCCGGACCCTGAATTACTGACACAAAATGAAGGGATCAGTGGCCCTGAAAAAAAAAAAAAAAAATAAACGGCGCGCGGAGTAATTATGATTATGATTATGGTTATGATTATTATTACAACTCACTATTCTAAGTCTATATCGTAAATAAGGGTCGTGTCCGTAGAATTCCCCTGCCAGCCTCTGTTGCCACTTGTGCTTATTATAAATCTTGAAGTGGGGTCGAGGTATAAGTTTGATATAATACCACCGTGATGGCCCGGCACGATGAGGAACGGCACTTTAGAACTCTTTGTAGTCGAATTCGAAGCATCTACTGCAATTTCAACGTTGTACAATCTGATATTATCCCGCGATGCACATAGTAAATGCTTGTTATTAGGCATGGCTTTAACACAAGAGACAGGCCCTGAAATAGAAGGCAGTTTCAAATTATGGATAGGTTTCGAGGGCATCTTCAAGTCAAACTGCTCCACACAGGCATTCCTTCTCCCTGCATACACATGATCACCATCTACACCCCAACATGCGGACAAACACCACGGTGGGACGCCTGCACCTCTCTCCAGAGACAATGCTGGCGACTGCGTCATGCGTCGGTCCCAAATATGCACGGAACCGTTCAACCCTGAGGTCATAAAAACGGATTCATCATAGACTATGTTCAAAGATTCTTCAGATATCTGTTCTTTGTTCTCTTCACCATTAGAACCATCCCCCGCCTCGACGGGTTCGTTGCCAGCATCTTGCTTTTCGTCTTCGTCTTCATCACCAAACAGAGAATCCATATCGTCATCTGCATTTTCATTCTCTTTACCACTGTTGACGTTACCGGACACATCCACGGACGAGTACAGCGGCCGCATTTCCAAAGATGACAATTCAGACCTTGATTTTTTAAACTCATTAACTATGTCACCCGTCTGCAAATCCCATTCCAAAAGACGCTTATCCCAGGAACCACTCAAAAACCTGTCCTCTTGACCGTTTAATCTCAGTATGTTAACGATTTGGGTATGTCCATTCCTGCCCTTAAAATAGTGCGCAATGCTCCCCTCCATGTAGCGAACGCCCTGCATGGTAATCCCACCATTCTGTAGCCCGCTCAGTATAAAGAGGCATTCGCTTTGGACTTCCAAAGAATGAACGGGGCTAACTTTGGGCTCGTAATCTGTCTTATTAGCGGAGAGTTTCATTTCTGATTTTTTCTGCGGGATCTCATTTTCCCAGTACGACTGCAAGATACCCGCGTTCTGAATAGACTCAGCCAACGAATGCTTCTGCAGGATAGTTAGAGAAAGCTTCCCCTCAAGCGTGTTCAGCAAGTCGTACTTCCTTATGTATCCATCGCTACCGCCCAAAAACAGGTACTTGAGACCCCTGGACACGGCCAACGCATTGACGTGCGTCTGGATGGGTATGGCTGCCGTGGGGTAGATATTGTACGAATCCGCAATCTGTGCGGCATGCAACATGTGCTTATAGTACTCATAAACCTCTCCATTAGCAGAGGCTTCGTGTGTAGAGGAAGATGCTTCCCTGGACCCCACTCCTCCATCAACATCGCTCAATTTCACATCCTCGGATCCAATCTTAGTAACAGCATCGCCACTATCGCCAGCACCGCCAGCACCGCCAGCACCAGCAGCAGCAGCCTTTTGCTCATCATGTTGGTGCCCATTCGTCGGTGTAGCAGTCTTATCCATTCTTGCGGCGTCGTCCTCCTGTTCATCGTCGTCCTCTCGTTCGTCCTCGTCATCATCATCGTCCTCATCATCATCATCGTCATCCTCTTCATCTTCACCACCGTCATCATTCCCCTCGAGGTCCTGCTTTGAGTCGTTTTCCAGCCCACTCAGCATCTCTTCGTCATCCTCCTCGTCATCCACCACCTGGTTGTTAATTAGAATATCGTCAACCTCGTCCATTACGTAAAAGAAGAAAAAAAAAAAAACTGAGCCTTTAGTACACTACAGTTACTGCTACAGCCTTTTACAGCCCAGCATCTGGCACCACTACGCTATAATATATGATGCGTCTATTATGCTAGAATCCTTCCTGAAAGGGCATTCTGGAAGCCCTACGTACAGAGTGACAATATATTAGGGCATCCATAAAAATGGATTAGGGCAGCTCTGCCATTTTTTTCATAGCCGAAAGAAGAAAAACTGAAAAAAAAAATGATACGAAAAAACCGCGAAACGACGCCTTTTGTTGCGATTGTCGGGCATCGCAAGTTACGACGCGTTGTCCCTTGCATCGCTGCCGTGTGGCACGACCCACTGCGGCCTAAACGACCGAGATCGGTGCCCGGGGCAGACCACCCGAAAACTCCCGGGCATTATTTCGGTCGTTTAGTTGCGCCCCAGGGCAACCGGGGTGTATACGAGGCCGATGGCTGCGATAAACGAAAAATTCAGGCTCGTATAAGTGGCACAATAGAAGGTGAAGAAGAACAGCAGGTGCATTGAAACAAGAGGTTCAGCAGCGATCGGGTATTGTTGTTGCTGCTATTATGTAACGGTCGAAAGAAACATCGCGGTATATATTAGAGGCGGATTTCTATCTTTCTTATCAATTCGTTTTTTCATTCACTTGTTCATTCATTCTTTACATTTGTCTTGTTCTTTGAAGTGGTTGCAGAGGAGGTCAGCTTGTTGCATTTGTAAAAAAAGATAATAAGAAAAATATTCGTCTAGATTTGAGATATGGATTTGGTCTTAGAAGTCGCTGACCATTATGTCTTAGACGACTTGTACGCTAAAGTTCTGCCCGCTTCGTTGGCAGCTAATATTCCTGTCAAGTGGCAGAAATTGCTAGGGTTGAACAGTGGGTTCAGCAATTCTACGATTTTGCAGGAGACTTTGAACTCCAAGAATGCCGTCAAAGAATGTAGAAGGTTCTACGGGCAGGTGCCATTCCTGTTTGATATGTCGACGACGTCTTTTGCATCGCTATTGCCTCGTTCCAGCATCTTGAGAGAATTCCTCTCACTATGGGTTATTGTTACGATCTTTGGTTTACTACTTTACTTATTCACGGCTAGTCTCAGCTACGTGTTTGTGTTTGACAAGTCGATTTTCAACCATCCTCGTTACTTGAAAAACCAAATGGCAATGGAAATCAAGTTGGCAGTCAGTGCTATCCCATGGATGTCGATGTTGACCGCTCCATGGTTTGTTATGGAATTGAACGGCCATTCTAAACTATACATGAAGATTGATTATGAAAACCACGGTGTAAGGAAGCTCATTATCGAGTACTTCACTTTCATCTTTTTCACTGATTGCGGTGTGTATTTAGCGCACAGATGGTTGCATTGGCCAAGGGTCTACCGTGCTCTGCACAAGCCTCATCACAAGTGGCTGGTCTGCACACCTTTCGCATCTCATTCTTTCCATCCTGTAGACGGGTTTTTGCAATCCATCTCGTACCACATCTACCCATTGATTCTGCCATTACACAAGGTTTCTTATTTGATTCTGTTCACTTTTGTTAACTTTTGGACTGTTATGATTCATGACGGTCAATACCTATCGAACAATCCTGCCGTCAACGGTACTGCCTGCCACACGGTTCACCATCTATATTTCAACTACAACTACGGTCAATTCACCACTCTGTGGGACAGACTAGGGGGTTCTTACCGTAGACCAGATGACTCATTGTTTGATCCTAAGTTAAGAGATGCTAAGGAGACCTGGGACGCTCAAGTTAAGGAAGTTGAACATTTCATCAAGGAGGTCGAAGGTGATGATAATGATAGAATCTATGAAAACGACCCAAATACCAAGAAGAACAACTGAATACGGTTGCCTTGTTTGTCTCATCTTTTTTCTTTTTTTCACGTTCAAGAACTTTCACACAACGAATAACGTTTATATATTTATATACACATACATGTTTTAAGATACGCATATCATTATGATGTACACCTCACGTTAGTGCAATATGCGCTATTCGTATATTAAATTTTTGCGTCCATTTAATGGCTCTTTTTCCTATTCTAGTGAAAAAAAAAACAGAAAATCGAAGAGCTGGAAAATTTAAGAACAGGCAAATAGGAAGCTGGAAGCTTTAAAATGCCCAAGATTTCGGTGAAGCGCAAGTGTTAACTAGAAAAAGGCCGCCACTACTCTATAAGCAAAACCTTATGTCCATAGCGCGATTAGTATACTCTCTTTTCAGAAGAGTACGATCGGTTCTCTTACTTTTCATTACCATATCGCTATTGTTTTACTATACGTTCCAGAATGAAATCGATATCTTGAATTCGTACGCTTTAAACGACTCACTACCGTCCATAAACAACTATGAGCACAATACAGAAGGTTCTTCGAAACTGGATCCTCCAGACCTATCGTCAACCGGTTCTGACCGAATAGCCACCGACAAGGAAAATGGCAACGTTGCAGTGGATTTGTCAGATCCAGCTACATTGAGAGAAAAAAACAAGTACTTTCCCTTGCTGTTAAAGGGATCGTCTCACCAGATTGGTTCGAATTTACCAATTTCGTCTCTTTTGACATATAAGGAAAAGTATCCCGTCTTGTTCGAATACTCATCACCTTCCTTAACTTCTACAAGCCAGAATGACGTTCATAAGATACAGCCGGCAATGCAATTGCCACCAGATGTTGATATGATAAAACAGATAAAGGACATTTTCATGAAATCATGGAACCAAGAGCAGTTGCTGCTGAAAAGTAACCTCAGAAGGGAATCTACTTGGCCCATAGATCTAATTGATTCTCTAGATACATTGTATCTATGTGGCGAGACGAAACTTTTTCAAGATTCTGTTAATATAATAGAAGATTTTGACTTTCGAGTACCTCCGTTAGCAATGGAAGTTATTGATATTCCTGACATCACTACCCGTGTCCTAGAAGGGTTACTGTCTGCATACGAATTATCTATGGATAAACGATTACTTAACAAAGCAAAACATGTTGCAGATTTCATATTAAGATCATTTGATACCCCTAATAGAATTCCTATTTTGAAATATTTCTGGAAATCTGATCTGAGAAATCGATTTCCAGACCGCACTGTTCCATCAGGGCAATTGACCACTATGGCACTCGCGTTTATCAGATTGTCACAGTTAACCCGTTTGAATAAGTATTTTGATGCTGTTGAAAGAGTTTTCACCACTATACGTCAATCATATAACGAATTTGATATGGAGTTTATGCTGCCTGACGTCGTTGATGCCTCTGGTTGCCAGTTATTAACTGAAGAGGAAATTGAGAATGGTGCACACCTAAAGGGATCCAGCATCATGAAAAGTATCAATGAAAATTTCAAGTTCGTACACTGTCAGCAGTTAGGGAAATTCTTAAATCCTCCAATGGATGATAATAGCCTCCGAGGACAATCTCAATACCAGGCTTATAGAATTAATGAAAAAACAGTACCCATTCTAGAAAATCTATTTAAAATCAATGACCTCTTCCAATCTTCTTATGATATCCTGGACGGCTCAAGTAAAAATACTAATGCTGCAACGATGGACCCCAGTATTGGTTCAGAGGTAGAAGCAGTCGACGAAATAATTGAGAAAAGAAACTTCAAAGACGGTGCTAAAAAAGATTCGACAAAAAACACCGTAGGTGATAAATCATTAATAGACTCGCAAACGTTTTTAACAAATTCCATCAGTAACATTTTCAAATTCATGACTTTTCGACCCATGTTGCCCAAGCAAACGGAAAACAAAAAGTTTAATTTTCTGAATTCCATTCTAACAAAATCTCAATTCATGCCCACGACTAATGAGCTAGATGTCACGATAAGAAAATCTTACGATGTCTCGTTATACTCATGCAGACTTGGCGGCATTCTAGGTTTAAGTTCACGTGTTCCCCACCGAGGCGGTGTCAACACGAAATATATTTTACCATCGTCACTATTGGAAATGAGCGAAATAATAACACAAAGTTGTTTTATGCTAATGGAGGAGTTCGACGGGCTGCTCCCTCAAAAATTCGAGTTGGACCCTTGCACTGATGAGACTAATGGGAATTGCGAGTTTAACGGCGAAACTAAATCACGAATGATTGCCAACGGCGAATATGAAACTTTTGAAAATGACCTAGATGTCGGGATCAAAGTTTCGAATTATGGGAAAGGTGGGAATGACCAGAAAGCTAAGAGAAATTTACTAAGCAAAGATGGGGTAACAGAGACTCAAAACATAAAAGGTGATACAGTTGGAAGCTCGAAATCGATTGCTGAAATAGACGGCGACGAAGTAACGCAAATACGTAGAGTTTTTACGCTTGGTAAGGATATCAAACCGCATATTACAACGGACGATACCATGGGTTCTCAGTGGAAAAACCATCCGGACTGGCCATTTTGGGTCAACAAGGTAGAATCCAGAAGATTGTTGGATTCGAATATCATTGAATCTATATTTTATATGTACAGAATCAGTGGAGAACAAAAATGGAGAAGCATGGGTAAGCAGTCTTTTGGAATCTTAATGCAAGAATTGATGGAACTAAACAGTGGTGCCAAAGGATTGTGGCAAATAAAGGAATTTTATGAAAACGGTGAAAAAGTGAACAATGATTTACCTAGCTATTGGTTCTCCAGAACATTAAAATACTATTTGCTACTATTCAGCGATGGTGACAAGGTTTCCCTGGACAAACACATCTTAACTCAAGGAGGGCACATAATCAAAAAGAAATGAAGTTAACGTTAGAAAAATCGTACGCACATACATACATACATATAGGTACATATATACATAACGAGAAGAGGAGAAAATGAATACTTATACAGTAATGTTTATTTTTTTGGGATTAAGTGTCGTTGTGGTGATTTCTTTACACAGCCAATGGGTATTCGCCAGCCCAGTCGTAAATTTCCTTTTTCCAGGTGTTCAAAACATCAGAGCCTTCGTCGACCTTGGCTTTGAAGTCCTTTAATCTACAAGCATCCTTTGGCAAGCTTTGTTGAACTTGTTGAGCGAATTCTACAGCCTTGTTAATGTATTGAACAATTCTGTGGAAATCTTCTTCACCCATTCCTCTAGTGGTCATGGCTGGAGCCCCAATACGGACACCACCTGGAACCAAAGCAGATTTGTCACCTGGAATAGAATTTTTGTTCAAAGCAATGTTAATCTTTTCACAAATGTATTCAACACGAGCACCATCAACACCCTTTTCTCTCAAGGATACTAGAACCATGTGAGAATCGGTACCGTTGGAAACTAATCTGTAGCCCAAGTTCTTAAATTCACTTTCCAAAGCCTTAGCATTCTTCAAGACTTGAGTTTGGTATTCCTTGAATTCTGGAGTGGCAGCTTGCTTCAAAGCAGTGGCCAAAGCAGCAATGGTATGGTTGTGTGGACCACCTTGGTGACCTGGGAAAACAGAGAAGTTAATTGGGTTTTCCAAGTCGTATAGAACTTCCTTACCGGTCTTAGGGTTGATAGATCTCACACCTCTTCTGAAGAAAATCATAGCACCACGTGGACCTCTCAAAGACTTGTGAGTGGTGGTGGTAACGATATCAGCGTATTCGAAAGGAGATGGGATGACACCTGCGGCGATCAAACCAGAAATGTGGGCCATGTCTACCATCAAGTAAGCACCACATTTGTCGGCGATTTCTCTCATTCTCTTGTAGTCAATTAAACGACAGTATGCTGAAGTACCAGCAACAAGAACCTTTGGTCTATATAGGATGGCGTTCTTTTCTAAAGTATCGTAGTCGATAATACCGGTTTCTGGGTTAACTCTGTATGGGAAAGATTCAAAGTATGTGGAAACAGCAGAAATTTTTCTGTTTTCAGTAGCGTAACCGTGAGACAAATGACCACCATCTGGTAGGTATAGACCCATCAATCTTTCATGAGGCTTCATAATAGCTTGATAAACTTGCAAGTTAGCAGGAGAACCAGATAAAGTTTGGACGTTAACACCCCATTTGTCTGGAGTAACATGGAAAGCTTTCAAAGCTCTTTGTTGACATAGAATTTCCATTCTGTCAATGTGTTCATTACCACCGTAGTAACGAGCACCTGGATAACCTTCAGAATATTTGTTGGACAATGGAGTTCCAAGGGCATCGAAAACGGAGGTTGAGGTGAAATTTTCAGAAGCAATCAAATCGATGGAGTGCTTTTGTCTTTCAATTTCATCCTTGATAATGGAGTCCACTTCAGGGTCGGTGTCCACCAAATGAGAGGTGATCAACTTATGATGAGCGTCGGATAGAGTGTAAGGCATGTTAAGGAGGATTCGGTTTAAGCTGTTATGCTTTGCTATGGGGTAGTATCTTTCGTAAAGGTTACACTATAAGAAGGAAAGATTACTGAACGCAAACTAAGGGAAGCAAGTTCTGCATTATATATAAAACAAGATGAAGAAGACTCATGGTTCGGTCTAAGATGATTATGAATTTAAAAATTATACAGAGTAAAAAGCGAACATGAGAAACCCAAGAGATAGAGTCAAACCTTTATGGTCAAAGCAACCTGAAAGGGTCATTTCTCACCAGGAGTCATGTTTCGTGTGTGAAATATTTGAAAAATTTCACTTCTTTTTTCTTTTTTTTTTTTCTACATTAAAAATCGGTGCGTTGTCTTTTGAAAGATGAGGTAGATGAAGATGGTGACTCCGGCTGTTCAGATCCGATTGACTCGACCGACTCTGTTTCCTGTGGTGGCTTCAAGTAGTTGTCCATGTACCATTGCAATTGAGCTATGCTCTCTTTGATATCACTATAAGCAGTGTGGGCAGCTTCTTTTTTTGGATTACGTGCTTGTAAAGCGGGATTGTGTCTGCGGGCAACTTCCATGATGCTACTGACGTCAACTATTCTGTAAAACAGATGATCAATGACCTTGGGAAACTCGCGGACCATGAACAAGCGGTCCATATGTACACTATTGCCTGCCAAGACGCCAACGTTCTTGTCTGGGATGTAGCGCTGGATGTACTCTAGCAGCTCATCTTCTACCTGGGCCAAAGTCTTCTCACTTGCCAAAACTTTGGCGGTGAGACCGCTATTACCGTGGTGCTCGATACACCACTCGTTCATTTTGTTCATCACCTCGGGACCATAATGGATGACGCTCTCATAATGCGAGTCTCCTTGGCCATCGGCCGCTTTGACGGGTGCCAGGTGTCCATCGGTGATGATGCAGCAAATCTCGATAATTCTGTCATTCACGTGGTCTAAACCGGTCATCTCGCAGTCGATCCAGACCAAGGGTTTGAACAGCTTGGTTTTAAGTTCGGGTGTTTGCGCCATTGATTGCAGGTTTTGGATGGTTCGAGGACGTAAGTACTGTGAAACGGATCTTCTGTACAGCGAGAAGAAGTTTGGGCGAGTGCGAGCTACGATTCTTGCCGGAAACAACAACCACTTCATCTTGATCTCTTCTGTTTATTTGTGAAAGCTCCTTTTCTTTTTTTTTTATTTTCTTTGCAAATCGAAAAGTTCACACTGATTTTTTATTAGTTCTTTTAAGTGCCCAACTTGACAGGAAAAAGAAACACCCCAAAGGGAATACCAGTGTATGTAAGGCTTGAATTATACGTATGAGCATGCGTTTGATGGTTGTCGTCAGAGCCAGTGCTCTGAGAGTGTCCCAGATGACTACAACCCTTGTATAAAAGTACATCTTCTTGATTATTTATCACGACACACGAGGTGACCGATTATTCAGAATCGGTACCAAAAAAGAAAGAAAATTGAAGGAAATGAAAAATTTTCAATGTATTTCTCGAAAGCCTGGAGTTGATCAAATGTTCAAAAAATAGGGCAGAATAGCATAACACACATCAATAACACCGAGCCAGCATGCCTACCGTCTCCGTGAACAAGCAGCAATTATTTGATCTTCTAGGCAAAGACTACACTTCCCAAGAGTTCGACGAATTATGTTTTGAATTCGGTATGGAAATGGACGAAGACACCACAGAAGAGGCCTTGAAAACCGGGGAGGAGCCGGAATTGAAGCTTGATATCAGTGCCAATCGTTACGATTTGCTTTGTATCGAAGGTATTTCACAGTCGCTGAACGAATACTTGGAACGTAAAGAAAGACCTGACTATAAATTAAGCAAGCCAACCACTAAGTTGATCATCGACAAATCAACGGAGCAAATTAGACCTTTTGCTACCGCTGCTGTATTGAGAAATATCAAGCTTAACGAAAAATCTTACGCTTCTTTTATTGCCTTGCAAGATAAATTACATGCCAATCTATGTAGAAACAGAAGCTTGGTTGCCATGGGTACTCACGATTTAGATTCAATTGAAGGTCCATTCCATTACAGAGCTCTACCACCAAAGGACATCAAGTTCGTACCATTGAATCAAACCCAAGAGTTTACTGGTGACAAATTGATCGAGTTTTATAAATCTCCAGAACAGAAAAACAACATAGGGAGATACGTTCACATTATTGAGGATTCTCCAGTCTTCCCAGTTATTATGGACAGCAAAGATCGTGTTTGCTCCCTGCCACCATTAATCAATAGTGAACATTCGAAGATCTCTGTGAACACCCGTAACATTTTGATTGATATAACCGCCACCGATAAGACCAAAGCCGAGATCGTTTTGAACATATTAACTACAATGTTCTCACGTTATTGTGACGAACCATTCACGGTTGAGCCTGTAGAAATTGTCTCTGAACACAATGGCCAATCCCGTTTGGCGCCAAACTTCAACGATAGAATTATGGATGTCTCCATTAAGTACATCAACTCCTGTCTTGGCCTAGATCAATCCGCTGATGAAATTGCTCATTGTCTAAAGAAGATGTCGTTGCATGCCGTTCAATCAAAGGAAGACAAGGACATCTTGCACGTTGACATTCCGGTAACTAGACCTGATATTTTGCACGCTTGTGATATAATGGAAGATGCCGCTGTCGGTTATGGTTTCAATAATTTGCCAAAGGGTGAGAAATTATCCAATGCCAACTTCATTGCCAAACCATTACCAATCAACAAGGTTTCTGATATTTTCAGAGTTGCATCCTCTCAAGCCACGTGGGTTGAGGTTTTACCATTGACCTTATGTTCGCACGATGAAAACTTTAAATTTCTAAGACAATCCGACAATGGTGATTTAGCTGTCAAATTGGCCAACCCAAAGACTTTGGAATACCAAGTTGTTAGAACCACTTTATTGCCTGGTATCTTAAAGACAGTCAAGGAAAACAGAAAACATTCCTTACCAATCAAAGTCTTTGAAACCGGTGACGTTGTATTTAAAGACGACAAACTAGAAAGGAAGGCGTACAATGAACGTCACTGGGCTGCCATCTACGTGGGTAAGAATTCTGGGTTTGAAATCATTCAAGGGTTATTGGGTAAAATCATGCAAACTTTTAGAACAGAGTGGATTGCAGACTACGGTGCTGCTGCTTCTGGCAGAGGTTACTGGATTGAAGAAGACGATTCTGTGAAAACCTATTTCCCAGGTAGAGGTGCCAAGGTCATGTTCAGATCCAAAGAAGGCGCTGAGCCAAAGCAAATCGGCCACTTGGGTGTCTTGCATCCTGAAGTCATGATGAATTTCGACGTTCCATTCGCTGCATCCTTTGTAGAGGTTAATGCCGAAGTCTTCCTATAATGTAATGTTCTAACAAAAATTTTTACTGATTTATAAAACTTATATAGATAGATAGACACATATATATATCTATATATAGAAACACAACTAAAGTTTACCATGTTTTATATAATATTACTACCGCTACTGAGTAAATGTTTAGCTTGTACTTAACTTTCAAAGACAGCTTTTTTGAAAAACATCAGTACATTTAATAATACATCCATACATTTATGTTAATTTGTTTTTCCTTTCCACCTCAGTGCGCTTCTCTTTTGAAAAAATCCTCAACAGGCCACGCGAACAATCTTACCGAGAATTTCCTAAAACGTTTCAAACTATCATTTAGCTGCATACAATATGTACATTATTAATTGAGATTAACAACTTTACCTCTACTTTACTGTTATCAAATTATAAACCACCAAAACAACAGATTAAGAAACAATGGCCCCAAACGTATGATACTTTAAAAGGAATCCATGCCCGATTACGAAGTCTATGTTTTACTGTTATTGTAATGATTGATTGTGCGCGAATAACAAGGAAGATAGTAAAACCAAAAAAAAAAAATATAAAAATGTACGAAACGAAGAAGCGTCTATGTGTTTAGTTGCTTTTCTGTATTTTAAAAATTCACTACTTGAACATTGAACTCTATATCGACTCCCTTCTTTTTATCCGTTTCTGAATGTTTTTTTGTTTGAGATTGTCATATGTGATTGTTAATAGCAGTAGGCAACTTTGTGGTTTCGGGATTGAAAGAAAATCGTGAAATATTCGTTTTTTACTAACATTACTGTTCTGAAAATTTTTACTAATTTTCAATCTTTAATTTTTTTGATATAGACTTCCAGAAAGCAAAAGATTGCCAAGACCTTTACCGTCGATGTCTCTTCTCCAACTGAAAACGGTGTCTTCGACCCAGCTTCCTACGCTAAGTACTTGATCGACCACATCAAGGTCGAAGGTGCTGTCGGTAACTTGGGTAACGCTGTCACTGTCACTGAAGATGGTACCGTTGTTACTGTTGTTTCCACTGCCAAGTTCTCTGGTAAGTACTTGAAGTACTTGACAAAGAAGTACTTGAAGAAGAACCAATTGAGAGACTGGATCAGATTTGTCTCTACCAAGACCAACGAATACAGATTGGCCTTCTACCAAGTCACTCCAGAAGAAGACGAAGAAGAAGACGAAGAATAAATTCATTAATATTATTTTAAATAGAGCATAAGTTTTGTATAATTAAAATCTTCTAAACCTAATAAATATGTTTAATGAATGATTCAATATCAAAAAAAGAAATCCATTGGGCCCTTAGTGCATTTTTATTTTTATTTTTTTTTTTTTTTTTCTCTTTCTGAATTAGAGTACATCTCATCGCAGGGTCTCTTTTTGCACGTTTTTGATGTTGCTTATGAGACGCTTTGCCTTTTTAACTTCTTCAGTATATTTTAAATATATACCAATTTATTCACAATATCATTACTCTTCTCAGTTTCCAATTAACATGAATCCTAAAAAAGTGGCCCAATTGCCCGTTCACAATAAATCAACGCTTCCACCACAGGAAATAATCGATCTTTTTAAAATAACATTCTTAGAAGAGCTATATCCAAAAGATCAAGACAATGAAAAGTCACCGTTAACTGAACAAATACAGGCGGTAAAATCTGACCTTTATAACAGAGATTACAATGCTGCTTTCAATAACGACTCGAAAAGAATAGCATATTGTTGTCGTTGGTCACCGTCCAGAGCAACAAGTTACGCATCAGTATTTGCACATTTCCCTGAGCTTCTAAAGATTATCAGATGCGAAATTGATGACAAGGACTCAAATGTGCTATGCATAGGTGGCGGCGCTGGTGGTGAGCTGGTTGCATTAGCGAGCATATTCACTTTATCGAGAGATTTTTCGTCTAAATTTGCCTCTGCTTTGAAAATAGACAACGAAGTAAACAAAAAGCCTAGAAATTTAAACATACAACTAGTAGATATCGCCGACTGGTCCACAGTTGTTGAAAAGCTAACAGCTACAATAAAGTCGAAATGGCTATATGGTGATTCAGAAGCAGAGTCATTTAACGTCAACTTTACCCACAAGGACTGCCTACAAATGACAGAGCCACAAGATATCAAGATATATCAAGGTCTCGACCTAATAACTCTACTTTTTACTACAAATGAGCTATTTACACAGAAAAAAGTGGAGAGTATAAAATTTCTGCAACGGTTAAACGAGAACTGTGCCCCAGGCTGCCATCTTCTCATACTAGAGAGTGCAGGAAGCTATTCTCACATTACCATCAACAACAAGAAGTTCCCAATCCAATTTCTTATCGATACTATCTTAGTAGGCAATAGAAAGGACAAGGGAACGACGGGTCCATGGTCACTAGTATCCGAGAACGACGGTATTTGGTATAGAATGGACCCAAAACTCGACTACTCGATTCCATTGGAAAACATGCGATTCTTTTACCGTCTTTATGTCAAGAACTAACAGGCTTTATGACGTTTTACTGTTCTCTTTTGATTGTTCTTTTCTCGAAGAGTTTAGAAAAATTTTTTTTCTTCTCATCCACACCGAAAAAATATTAATAAGAGAGTTGAAAATTCGATTTGGAATCAGAAATAAAGAAGGGGCCACGATCAAACAAGACTCATTTCGAATAATTGTAAAAAAAAATTAGCACAAAACAATATGACCGTTCCCAGGAATCGTCCCATGGCACCATTTGGCACCATTATCAAATCAAGAATAAAACAACCCCAGTTTTATTGGTTTATAGGCCATTTTTTAACCATCTTTAACTTTATACAATTTCATCTTTCAATCACGTCCAAACAAAACCAATTGTCATGCTATAGAAGATCATTATTTTACATATCCGTTACATATGCCATCGTTCTTTACCAGTTTTTCAAAAGTGACCAGTTAAAGTTCAATTTTACGCTTTTGCGCCAAGAGATGAAGAAATTGGATAATTTGCAGTATTTTGCCATGCTATTCATACTTTTTCTCTTATCACAGTTTAACATCATAATCAGCGGCTCGTTATACAGTCCCGTTATCTTTTCAATCTTTCACTTCCTGAACTATTTTAAGGAAAACCTTTTGCCATTTTTGCCTTTGATACCACTTAATTTGAAAAATTTGTTGAACTCCAAAATAACGGTATTCATCCAAAACTACAATGGATTTTTCTTACAGATGGCACAAGTATTTGAGATTATCTGCGGCCTACGTGTGGGCCTCTTCTTAGTGCCCTTCAATTTTTTCTTGTTGTTGGTAAGAAGAGCAAACGTGTCGTTTGAGGTAGTGGGTACAATGTTGGCAGGGCTAACCTATGTATGGTTTTTCAAATTAAGGTACCTACAAAGTGAATCTATGAGACAGATATTTAAACAATATGTCCTTAGGTTGGATGCATATGTCAGCCGTACTTTGCCCCCATATTGTTCCCGTTTATGGAACGGCTATAAGAATTTCGTTATGACAGTGTTTTGGAAGATACCTGTGTAGCATGCTCATTTTAAGTATATCTAAATATTATTTTGTATATACTCACACTCCTCTATAGAAAGCAAAAAATTTCAAAAACGTTTGAAAAGCTTTGTTTAACGATACTTGTACTTAATTTTAGAGTCAGTTTCACCCCTCCTCTCCCTTTTCATCTGCCTTTTGGATTTGGATTGTCCCTCATTAGCATTTTTTGAGCGATTATCTGCCTGAGTTTGTTGAGCGCCAGGCATGAACATGTTTTTGAGGCCATATAACTTGTAACCAGCATAGATGGGGCACAATAGTAGACACCACCAAAACTTGAATGTCCTGAAAGCTATAATACCAATGTTACCAAAAAGTGATAGATAGATCAAATCAAAAAAATATGATATCAAATTTGTATTGTCGTTCAAGTCTATACCTTGTTTTACTACGCGATTGCCATCATATTTGGGCTTACCGGATAGCACAATGATATATAGAGCAACGAACATAGGAACGTTCAAAGCCACCAGCTTAATCCATTGGCCAATTGTAACCTTACGTGAAATGAATAGACGTACGATAGCCATTCCTAAAAACAAAGAGACTTGCTTGTATAAGCCCTGAATTATTTTTGCATTTGAACTGGCCTGCTTCTTCCCTGCTTTGCCAGCCATTCTACCAACACAAACTTAGACCACTGCCTTTGGTGTCTTCTTGAAGCTACACGTAAATACTACCTTTTTTTCATCTATTATCTTTTTTTAATTACGTTGAAATTTTTCATTTCAAAGGCGCAGAACGAAGGTCGACTAATTTCATGACAGTCGGTAGACGTGGAGAAAAAAGTTGATTGTTAAGCCTATTAAGTTCCACTGAGACAAAGACCCACAAAGCTAGCTAGCATTGCCGCACTTCTCCAGAACAATGTTCTCCTTTGTCCAAAGATTCCAGAATGTATCGAACCAGGCCTTTTCAATGGGAATTGTAATGGTTGTATTCATCATGGCATCCTCATACTATCAATTAATCAATAATAACGCGTTCTCAGTACCTAGTAATATCGATAACGTCAAAACTTTAATAAATGTTAGAACAAGTAGATATTTTGGCTCGCAGAGAGGCAAGGCAAAGGAAAATATGAAAATTAAATTTGATCTAAATACAGATCTCACTCCCCTATTCAATTGGAATACAAAGCAAGTTTTTGTCTATCTAACTGCTGAGTATAACAGCACTGAAAAAATAACAAGTGAGGTAACATTTTGGGATAAGATCATAAAAAGCAAGGATGATGCTGTGATTGATGTGAACGATCTAAGATCCAAGTATTCTATCTGGGATATTGAAGATGGAAAATTCGAAGGCAAGGATTTGGTTTTCAAGTTACACTGGAATGTTCAACCATGGGTAGGTTTGCTAACTTACGGTGAAACTGTAGGCAACTATACACTGACCGTGGAAAATAAAAACAAAGTTTAGACTAGTCTTTGCTCTCTCAATTTTTGTTAATTATTTACATGATTTTTTGATATATATGCAGTTGATTATACAATATGATATATGCATTTCTAGAATTTACTCACAGGTAATACTCTCTTAGATTTCCTCAGTTCTTTAAAATATGAAAGATGTCTCATTTCAATCTGTTCCCATTTATTGATCTTGCTTCTTGGCATTAATAAGTAATCTTTCATAAAATACTTGTAATTTGATATGAAGTCACGTACCTGATCTTCTAAAGTTTTTAAATCATCAATACCGTCCAAATATGTGTCTAACTGCCTCATTATACTGTTATATGTATCGCTTTTTAAGTATAGTCTGGGCTGAAATTTATTGGGCTCTTTTTCCTTCATTTTTAATGTTGGCCAAGATTTATCACTGGACTGCGTCTTATCCTCGGATAGTTTCGTTAATAGTCTAAATTTATGGATCAAATTATACCCATGAATTAGTGTGTCATCAACGATTTTCATACCATACGAAAGGGTTCTTGGATCCTTAAATAACGCTTCTACAGCGCTGTTCCACGATATATTATCTAAAATAAAACCTTTTTCTCGCAATTTCTTCCACAGTAATGGCAGCTCATCGATTTTATTCATTGCAATCAACTGACTTACTTTATAAGGGAACAATCCGCTGAATATGCTTCTTAGTTTAATATTTGGCGTTGTAGATGATGGCAAGTTTTCAATGTTTTCAATACGATCCATGTATTTAGCGAAAAGTGTTTCGAAATCTTTCCATTGTTCAATTTGAGCTAGTAATACCAACAATGATCTCATCATCACAAATTTATTATTATTTGATACCCAATCATGCTTTTTGAAGAAAAGCTCATTGTACCGGTTATATAATTCTAAAGCCCGCTGTGGGCTATCATGTTTCACAATCATTCTCATTGGCCATGCCATGACCGAGGGATGCAGTTTGTTATACGTAACGTCGAGAGTTCCATTGGCAGCATTTTCCATGATGTCTTCTACCATATTAATCGTTTCCTTGATTTCCTCATTATTTTGTAGGCTTTTTTTGGCAACGGCCTTCAATATATAATATAAAATTTTGGAATTCGCTGGTACCTTATTTTGTGACATTGTCTTGTACAAGTTAATTATACCGTCACGATAACCCTCTTTGTCATATGCCTCCATTATTATTTCAAAATGTGTAGCGTCCACCTTGATTACAGAATGTTTTATTAGTTGATCTATGATGCTCAATGCCGTTTCGCAATCTTCGTTCAGTGTAACTAAAAATTTTATCATCATCTTGTAAAATTCACTGTTAACAGCCAGTTTTGAGTTTGTAATCTTGTCGAAAAGTTCTTCACACTTGTTGGCATTTCGTAAACCAATATAAGCTTTGATGGCTTTGTTATACACTGAAATTAGACCATCTCTCCAAGATAAATTCTTTGAATGTTTTTCAAATAATGCTATTGCCTCTGTTGGCCTGTTACTCTCACTATATACATCCATCAATGCAGAGATACTTTTTCCAGTGTGTTGGATATTATAATGTTCAGTCATAAGGTTGAATAATTCTTGAGCGATTAAATGGTTCGTAGTTTTGCAACACATTTGTATCAATAAAGCAAAATGCCCCTCTGTGATTTCCACGCTAGGATCCTCGCTTAGTCTTTTTAATATCCTAAACGCACCATCAAGGTCATTTAAACCACGATACACTTTAAGCATTATGGTATGCGTTGCTGTTGAAGGCGTTATGTCGTATTTCTTGAATAGTTCGAAGTGGCTAAAACAGGCTGCGAAATCTCCGACTTTATAATGTGCATATAGTAAAGATTGTAAAACGGCGTATGTCGGTATCATACCTCTCCTCAATAACTGTGTATATAGTTTATTGACACTATCCAATTCACCAATTCTGGCCATAGTATACATCAAAATACCATAATGTTGTATGGAAGGTAGCTTACCGATACCGAAAAGAGCATTGAACTGTTGTTGTAAGGCGTCCCAATTATGCAGCCTAGAATGAGCCACCAAAAGATAATCAAATTGGTTTTGGTCGTGCTGAGCATCAGGGTATTTCCAATATGTTGACGAAACCAAATTAAACTTCTGCATGTGACAATACGTCTTTAGAATACACGTCAGGTCAGAACTCACTATCGGCAGGTTATGTTCGCACTTGTAATTCCAAACTGCTTCTGCAGAAGAAAATTTCCTAATATAAGTTAATAAGAACAACAACGTAGTTGCAAATTGAGACGCTATTGCGGGCCCTTGCGTTAGCTGAATTGCTTTCAAATAAGATAAATAATCGGGGCGAACATTTGATTGCCTCATGAATGATAAAAAGTTTCTCAAAACTATCTTGTTCTCCATATAATTCGTAAATTCACAATGTCCATTCACTAGTTTCATCCATTTGACCCATTTATATACAGCTTCTTCATGCATATTCATTATAACCATCCTAGAGAAAATCGAGTTAATGAGGTCTATCACCATTGTCTTTTGTGTTAATAGAAACCGTTGTATGATATCAGAGATTGCCTGATCTAATTGAATACCTCTTTGTAAAATCAATAAAGAGAGAAGGAACTTTTTCAATTCAGGTAATGAGGCATCCTGTTTTAACAATCTTTGTGAACCAATAGTGGTATAAAGAAACTTCTGTGCAATTTTTATAACGTTCCCATAGGCCTGGTGCCGATAAAGATACTTTATAAGGTACTGTCGTTCAAATGTTGTGGTAGCTGAATTACTTGTTATTGATGTTGTTGCTTTCTTTGTTAATCCACTGCCAACCGACTTTAGAGGAACACTTCCGCGCGCCATAAAATATGAGACCAGGTTTCTCTCATCCTGTGAGCATAATGGTGACGTCGATTTATCTCGAAGCAGCTTCCTTATATGATCAGGTACGCCGGTACTCCATATACCCTTCTTATAATTATAATTTCTTAATACGGCAGGAGCACACCTTTTCATAATGGCCAAAAAGCGTGTTTCAGTATACTCCAACACCCTTAATCACTTAAATTCGAAGCTTTGTACACTATTGCGGCCTCTTTCCTGGGTATCGAGGCTGCGTTAGCGTCACCTAGAAATCCCACTTTGACTTACACTACATGATTTTTTATTTTTATTTCTCTATTGGCCCGAAAAGTTACTTTTCCTTCAAACAATGAAAAATTTCAAAATCAAACCTCATCGCGATAGTATTAAAAGTGCTTTCACAAGAATGATACAGGAAGGTGGTCAAGTAAGCAACTAAGCAAAATCAATATGGGTACAGCCAAGCAAAATCAAAATAGAAAGAAGTTTACGAGGGAGTATAAGGTTAAGGAGATCCAAAGAAGTATTACAAAGAAAACTAGACTGAGAAAGGAATACCTTAAAGCTTTAAAAGATGAAGGGTATGCCGTACCAGAAAAGGAACCAAAAACCGTGGCAAAAGAATCTGTAAGGAAGATTAAGGAAGCCAGGGCAATAGAGGGAAAGAAGAAACTAGACGAGAAGAAGGAGATCAAGAAACAAAGAAAGAGAATGCAAAAAGATGAATTAAACAAGCAAAGAAGCGAGCAATTGGAAAGAATCAGAGTTTCGAAGGAAAAATTTCAGAGGAGAGAAGATAGAAAGAAGAAATTGACTCAAAGAACAAGGACAGGCCAACCCTTGATGGGCCCTAAGATAGAGGATCTTTTGGATAAAATTAAGACGGATGATACTTATACCTCCTAGATAATGATATTCTTCAAAATTTCTTTTCATTCGTGTATTTACAGAAAGATCTTTTTATTTAAATTTACTTAATTAGTGTGTATATTAATTTTATTTCCTGCCTTTTGTTAATTCCTTTTTATTGGAATTTGTTATTTACAAGACTGTTTTGCCCATGAGGACTTGACTATTTCTTCGCTTGCTTCTTTTGGAACTCAGATATCAATTCTTTTTGAACATGGGGCGCTGTTGGAGCGTAATGACTAAACTCTAATGAAAACTCACCTTTACCTTGAGTCGAGGCTCTTAATGAGGTAGCGAAACCGAACATCGTGCTCAAGGCACATTCTGCTTTTAATGTAAATTCATCATGACCATTTTCGGTATCCTGTATTACTGCTTGTAATTTATTCAATAAACCGATGACGTTACCTTGAAACTCATTTGGCGATGTTACTGAAACATTCATGATAGGTTCCATGATCACCGGCTGTGCCCTCAGGAAGGCGTCACGGAATGCTGACATAGTAGCTGTTTTGAATGATAATTCATTAGAATCCACGGCATGAATAGCACCATCATTGATTAGCATTTTAACATCCAAAACACGATGACCGATCAATGGTCCCTTTTCACATACTTCTTCAAAACCCTTACCACATGCAGCCAAATACTTGTCCGGTATACGGCCACCAACAATAGCGGTCTCGAATATGTTGCCTTTGGTAATGTCATCCACGGGAGATAAGGTACCGATAACTCTACCATATTGACCAGCGCCACCAGATTGTTTTTTATGTGTATAATCAAAATCTGCCGGTATGGTGATAGATTCTCTATAGGAAACCTGCGGTTTACCCGTGACACAGTCCACATTATATTCACGTCTCATTCTTTCAACGTAAATCTCCAGATGCAATTCACCCATCCCAGAAATAATTGTTTCTTTAGATTCAGGATCGAACTTCACTCTGAATGTAGGGTCTTCCTTTTGAAATCTGTTCAAAGCCTTTGAAAAATTCGATGCGTCCTTTGAATTTGGCGTAATCGATAAGGAGACAACAGCATCTGGAACATACATGGATGACATAGAGTATTGAACGCTACCATCAGTGAATGTATCTCCAGAGGCACAGTCAATACCAAAAGTAGCGCAAATTTCACCTGAGCCAACTTCATCAACATCTTCCATCTCACTAGAATGCATCCTGACCAATCTTGCAACCTTCACTTTTTTACCAGTCTTTACATTTGTAATGTAATTACCCTTTCTTAAACGCCCCTGATATACGCGAACATAAGTCAATTGACCATATTTGCCTTCTTCCAATTTGAATGCCAATCCAACAAATGGCTGTTGCACCGCAGGAACTAAGTTAACCTTGGCTTCGTTGTTGCTCACATCTAGAGCTGTATTCAACACTTCAGAGGGATTAGGTAAGTAGTCTACAATAGCGTCCAAAACGGGCTGAATACCAGTATTTGCCAGTGCGGATCCCATCAAAACTGGTGTAAAAGACCTAGCAATTGTGGATCTGCGAATAGCATCTTTAATTTGTTGCGTGGTAGGCTCCTTCTCTTCCAAAAACATTTCTGCCATTTCATCATCCACATCAGCAAGTGTTTCGATCAAAAGTTGTCTTTTTTCCTCCATTAATGGCTTCAAATTTTCAGGCACTGGCCCTTTTTCTATAATTTCACCATTATCACCCTTGTTGTAAATAGCAACTCTATTAATCAAATCAACGACACCAGATAAGCTTGATTCCGATCCGATAGGAATTTGTACAGCAGCAGCAGGTATTTTTAGTTTCGAATTAAGTTGTTCTATTGCACGGAAGGGATCTGAACCCATACGATCCATTTTGTTGATGAAAGTTACTCTTGGAACATTATATCTACGCATTTGACGATCCACGGTCACAGTTTGGGATTGAACACCTGAAACAGCACAAACAACAAGAACTGCACCGTCTAGTACTCTAAGAGCACGCTCCACTTCGATAGTGAAATCAATATGACCTGGAGTGTCGATCAAATTGAAATGATAGTTTTTGCCCTCTTTATCCCAAGAGCAGTAAGTAGCGGCAGACTGAATAGTAATACCCTTTTCCCTTTCAAGATCCATAGAATCCATCTTGGCTCCAACATTATCCCTACCACGAACCTCATGAATGGCTTTGATTCTTTTTGTATAGTACAGAACACGTTCAGTGAAAGTAGTTTTTCCGGAGTCAATATGAGCAGATATACCTATGTTACGCAATTTATTACATCTTTCAATATCGTCTGGAGTAAGTTTTTGTTTGATTTCATCCACCAAAACTTTTTCTTCTTCATATGTAGAACGAGCAAGTGGACTCTCATGAAAAGACCTTCTCGAGAAACCTGAAAAAACTTTTGAACATGTGAAAAAGGGTATTCTACCTCCAACCATTTTTCGAGGCACCCGCATCATTTTCTGGACACTCATATTGGTGATATATTGCAGTGCTTTCTACCTTCTTCCGTTTCAATCTCCTTTATTAAATCTCGTTTTTTAGATATTTTCATCTTGGAAATTTCGGCCGCTTGTGAAGTTCCACCCCCACAATAATAGTGCAAAGTTATCATATTAATATATATATAAAAGACATATAAAAAAAATCAAATGTATTGTGCATCTTGGATGCCAAAAGTTACATTTTCTTTCCTTCATTCCGGGCCCTCAATGGTTGTCTTGATATTATTTAACGGGTGGTGGCTTGTTTCTTCGAATGCCTCGACAGCATCCTTAAAGCTATAGCGATGTGTAATCAATGGTTTAAGCGAGAGTTTTCTGCTAGAGACTAGCTCGATGGAGTCACTATAATCACCTTGACAGTATCGGAAACAGCCTTGGAATGTCAGTTCTTTTGTTGGAATGATCGAGATGGGAAATTGTATTTCCTCTTGTCCCATTCCAACTTGAACGATCGTTCCACCTGCCTTACAGACTTCGATGCCTGCTCGAACGCAAGGCTCTGCACCAGAACATTCAAACACAACGTCAGCACCTTTCTTGCCGATTGCTTTTTTTATAACACTATCTACAGTAACGCCATGTGGGAGATCACCTGAGTTGACGATGTGGGTGGCACCAAACTGCCTAGCCCTTTCCAGCTTGTTTTCTAATAGATCTACAAAAACAACATCTGCAGCACCAAAGACACTGGCTACTTTCCCGGCTAGCAAACCTATGGGCCCAGCTCCAAAGACGACGCAACGGGCTCCAAACTTGATCTTTGCTAATTTATTAGCATGGATTGCCACTGATAATGGCTCTATTAGTGCTCCTTCCTCGAATGACACATCATCAGGAAGTTTATAGACGAAATCTTTCATGGTCTTATAATACTTTGTCAAGGTCCCATCAAAGGGAGGTGTCGCAGCAAATTTTAAATTGGGGTCCAGGTTGTATCTGCCCTCTTTCATCTCCGGTGAAAACCTGTCAGGTATTCCGGGCTCAAGTGCCACCCTATCTCCTACTTTAAGTGTCTTGACGTTCTCACCTATGAGGGCCACTATTCCTGATGATTCATGTCCCAGCACCATTGGTGATTCTACCACGTAATTGGCTATTCTTCCATGGGTATAGTAATGGATATCTGACCCGCATATTCCTGTCGCCTTGATCTGGATGATTACCTCGTTAGGATCTGAAATCTTTGGGATGCTGACATTAGTTAGGGTGATTTTACCAGGTCGCTCTAGAACAATAGCTTCTTGTGTAGTTAAGTCAGTCATGCTTAATGGTGTTCTCTATCCTCAAGGCAGTATGAATATGTCTTTTTAGTGTGTATGGATATATTTATGTATATATTTATACAGTTTTCAATTTTATTTTGAATTAATTCAGGAGAGGGGTTACAATCTCCTAAGGGATAGTAGCGCCGGTGACATTTTATTCGCTCTAAGATGAACTTGAGTTCGAGTCCACTTTGAGGATATTATGGATTTCCATTAGGATAGGCTCTATCTCACTGGGATCGCAAGCCACGCCATTGCCCAAACGAATGGCATGTGATGCGTTTGCGGGTTTGACAGATTCTGGGGTACCTAATCTCTTAGTATCCAGCATAAATACTTGATTTCTCACTTGATGCATCATTGGATAGGCGGGAGATTTCGTGGTTATGTGTGCTACGTCTGCAAAATGAATGTGAAATTGAATTTTATCACGGCCGTTATGCAAAACAGTTTTCAATTCTATACATATTGTAATCTTAGTGCCTGCCTGAGGGTTATAATATACTATCTGATACTCGTTTAGATTATGCAACCCAATGTTCACCATAGTGGAGTACTGACTTCCACTCTCATGGAATTTGCCCCCTCTTTCATTGAGAATTACTTTTAGAGCTTTAAACAAGGATGACGTGAATTGTAGGTAGCTAAAAATAAAATGATAATCCATTTTCGAATTATCTAAGAAAGGTTGAATTATATGTTGTGGGTTTGAAGGTGATAGTTGAACTGTCAGATTTTTAATAGAGTCGTCATTTGTTGATATCTTTATTGTGCAGTCTTTATCATCTTCGTCATTATTGGAGAGATACTTGAAGGAAATTTCATTCGGTTGTAGTGCAATTATCTTGAAGTTTTCGGACTCAAAATTCTTGTGCAATCTTTCCACGACATCCGTTAGTACAACCAATTGCATCAATTTTTGCCTAAATTTGGTTAGATATTGCACTATTATACCAAGATTTGTAAAACTCTCCTCCAAATAAAAGGCTAACGGTTCTTCTTGTACAAAGTGAATGTATAATTTATCAATCTGGCATTGAATCATCATTGTGTTTCTTTTAAATTTAGCATACAATCGTATTTGGGAATTGGAGTAATCTATCCTCAGAAACATGGAACTTTCTAATATGGAGTTCAGCGCTTTTGAACCTTCCAAAAATGACTCCAATTCTAGAGCTATTATTGATATGTTATCATTAGTATTACTTCCTTGGATAATATATTGAGGTAGTTTTTGCTCGTTGATCATTTCAGAAGAACAAATCTTATTGCGAATTTCTAGTTGGTTCAAAGAATCGATCAACATATGGTTTATAATTCTGTTTAAAATAGTTCTTTGCAATATCATAATTTTTTGATATGTTATTGACTCCAATTTGACAGTCATCACGTTGGAATTGTCTAAATATTTGAGATGCCATTTCCCACGTTGAGAGACAATTTTACCGATTCTTTTTTCCACCACACATGATGTTTTAGAGGATATTATCGATAAAATTAAATACCAGTTGAGCGGCCAATGTGGTAGTCTGATAAATAGGTCCCTTTGTAATAACAAGGAAACATCACTATTAGTAGTGTTGTTACCAGCAATAGCATATTTATTATCTTCTTTTTTAACAATGCTTTCGCCGCCAGTATTCACTTGAGTCCTGATTGGTTTATCAATCTTAATAATCCTGCTGCATGACCATCCCGTGTTTTCAAACATGGTGGTTAAAACATGAATAATCTTGTCCAGTTTCAGCTGCTGTAGTATCCTTGCCAATTCCTCTGGACCTTCAGCTCTATTTATCTTTGACGCGTAATTTGATAATAGTGGAGTAGGATTCCTAAAATAAAACTGCCCGCTCAATAAATCAATTTTTAATTGAATAGGCGCCATGGAAACACATGTGGTAGGGAGTTGAAATAATAGAACATCCGAATTTTCTTCGTCTTCTTGGAATATATCCCTTGCCAACAGCTCCGATCTGATGATTCTAGCATGATTGAACATAATTTCATCCAAAATCCCTTCGATATTAGATACAATATTGTTATAAATTACAGGCATATTTTTGGCCCTTGATGCACTCTGGTTGTCCCATTTCAAGATAAGACTTTCTGTTGTTCTTTGAATGCCAATAGTGATCTTACCCTTACTGTCCATTTTCCCATTCAGCCAATATCTAACTGTAATTGTACTTTTTTTAGAGTCATAGTTATGGATCAAATTACTTTTGGAAAATTTACCGCCGTTGGCCAGCTTTAAAAACTCTCTATGAACCATGTATAGCTGTAATGTCAACACGTATTTGTGCAGAAAATTGTATAGGGATAATAACGGATCATTACTTTTCAAAAGAATTTCATTGATTAACTTCTCTAATCTTGGCTTATTCAAAGGTAGGTTATTTCCGTTGGAACTTGAGTTTTCTTCATTGTTCTCACTATCACCGTTAGTCGAAGTAGCTTCTGTAACTGCTGAAACAGTTTGTTCAGCTTCCGTGTTAAACAACAATTTTAAATCCACAAAAAACAGAGGGGACTGTCTATTAACAGTCGATAACTGGATTTCAAATTCATTAGGGACAGTAAAGTAGATTCTACCGTTTTTGATATGATAGCTGTTTAATGGTTTAGGAATGTTCATTAATGCAATTTTTATTGAGACAGTCAAGTTCAAATCTTTTAATCTCTGTAAAATCAATCCAATGGGAACTTTGGCCATTCCATCTACCATATCCATAGAGTTACTGACACCGCTTAATTTAAAGTTGTGTGTAGGTAGATTTGGCCTCCCAAGACTCAAAACTTCCAAAGCGGTGACCAAATCCACGTTGGGCAATTTAGCATTGGTCATAGAGTTTAGACTGCTTTTCAAAGCCCAAATACAATTGTTGACATTCATGTTAGTCGTTCTAAACCAGTTCAACAGATCGATTAGTACGTGAAAGTTGTTTTGTTTTATAGTACGGGTCCATTTCACAAGCACGTAAAGTTTCAAAAATTGTGTCCTTAGGAATATAATCAGCTGTAAGAAACGTATTTTCTTTGCGGAGTTAGGCTCATTTGCCTGGGTGTGAACATTAGTTTTCATGTACTGAGCAAGTTCCTTCATTGTAAATACCGTCAAGTTCCTTATTACTAATGCCAGACTGACTTGATTAATCTCAACATGCGGCAACGCTGGCGGAGGCGCACTTGTCATAGTCGCTGCACTTGTATCTTTCGGTACCATTTCTAGAGATTCTTTTTGGGTGGTCGTAGTTTCCGGGACGGTTGCAGAAGGGCTATGCAGTTGAGTGTTCTTAACGGGACCCTGTTGCTCTTGCCCATTCTGCTCGGAGCGGTTCTTCAGTGCGTGCATCTCGTTAGAAAGTCTCTCCTCATTAGCCAGCATTTGTGGGGATCCTATCGTGGTAGTCATTGCCCAGCCAAGAAAACCCTATACTTTCCTGCCACTTTTTAACTCTTTTTCTGATGATCTTTACAACAGACCTCTACTAAACAATTGAAAAATTCACCGTTTTTACTTGAACCAGCGACCGTGCGATGGGACAATCGTTTAGTTAACAATAAGCGGGACAAAGTAATTAAATTTAGTGGCATCTAGAGAGAATAATTGAACGCAATGAAGAGAGCATGGTACGTTGAATTGTAGGATGTGGGGGGATAGTATGCGCGAGCTTGGTGACGCTATGGATAATGAGTTGAATTCAGTGAAGCCGGTGGTGGAAGAAGGTGGCATGGATGGTGCCAGAAAATTTATTAAGGGTAAGAGCTTTCAGAAGTCTTCTACCGAACATATGTTGATTTCGCCCGGTAGGGATGGTTCAGTGCCATTGAATGGGTTGAAATCGTCGCCGGCAGACCCGCACTTGTCTGATGTTAATTCTATCTTGGACAATCATCGTGGCGGTGGCGAGACAGCTTTGACGTCTGTAAATAATATTATCATGGCCACTTCGACGAATGGGGACAGTGATGGCGTTGATGGAGATGCCAAGAGGCCGTCTATCTCTAATTGTTCGTCGAGATCGTCATTTTTTGACACCGTACTGAGCACGTTTTCTCTAAAATCAAATTCACAAGATACGGTTACTAATGAAGTCAAAAATATTGAGGTCCAGTTTGCATCCGAGGAGGCTAATATAAAATTCCGCCAAATGTTCAAGCCATTAGCTCCTAATACGAGACTTATTACGGACTACTTCTGCTACTTCCACAGAGAATTCCCCTATCAGGGCAGAATCTATCTCTCCAACACACATTTATGTTTCAACTCAACTGTGTTGAACTGGATGGCAAAGTTACAGATTCCCTTGAATGAAATTAAATATTTAGATAAGGTCACCACAAATTCAAGTGCTATTTCGGTGGAAACCGTGACTAACAGGTACACTTTTTCCGGATTCATAGCGAGAGACGAGGTTTTCCAATTGATTACAAGAGTTTGGTCAAAGGAAAACTTAACCAATATCAATGACGTTTTGGAGGTTGATGAGAGGGTCTCCAAGAAAAAGGGAATATCATCGACCCCTTCTTCTATATTCAACAATGTTTCTACCAATGCATATAACGATTTCATATCGACAACCACTACTGAACCAACAAGCAGGGCTTCCTACATGAGCGAGAACGACATGCTCATCGAGGAGGCCATAAGGTCCGTGGACGATTACATGGGCACACCAAGAGCATCGCCATCTTCTTCATCTTCGTCGTCATCGTCGTCATCGTCTTTAGGCTCTTCAACAACTTATTATTGTAGGCCCGTATATAGGTTAAAGCCAAACGCACCATTTCAATATGAGGGGCCATTCCATGTACAAGAAACCATGGACTTTCCTTATAAACCTGAGGCTAATAATGAATACGTGCTTCTGGAACGTCAATTCAGCGTTCCACCCGGCCTACTTTTCATTATGATGTTCAATGAAGATAATCCAGTTTTTGAGTTAAGCTTTTTGAAAACTCAAGATTCGTCCAACATCTCACGCATAGGGACTTTTGAAAAAGTCAATAAAGATGGACAACATTACAGAGAATTCCAATACACCAAACAGCTGCATTTCCCTGTGGGGCCCAAATCCACAAACTGTGAGGTAGCGGAAATTCTTTTACACTGCGACTGGGAAAGATACATAAATGTTTTAAGTATAACAAGAACACCAAATGTTCCTAGTGGTACCAGTTTCAGCACCAGAACGAGATACATGTTCCGATGGGATGACCAGGGGCAAGGTTGCATATTAAAAATAAGTTTTTGGGTGGACTGGAACGCATCCAGTTGGATCAAGCCAATGGTAGAGAGCAATTGTAAAAATGGACAAATTAGCGCCACTAAGGACTTGGTAAAGTTAGTCGAAGAATTTGTAGAGAAATACGTGGAATTGAGCAAAGAAAAAGCAGATACACTCAAGCCGTTGCCCAGTGTTACATCTTTTGGATCACCTAGGAAAGTGGCAGCACCGGAGCTGACGATGGTACAGCCGGAGTCGAAACCAGAAGCTGAGGTGGAAATCTCAGAAATAGGCAGCGACAGATGGAGGTTTAACTGGGTGAACATAATAATCTTGGTGCTCTTGGTGTTAAATCTGCTGTATTTAATGAAGTTGAACAAGAAGATGGATAAGCTGACGAACCTCATGACCCACAAGGACGAAGTTGTAGCGCACGCGACTCTATTGGACATACCAGCCAAAGTACAATGGTCAAGACCAAGAAGGGGAGACGTGTTGTAACAGAGTAATCATGTAATATTGTATGTAAGGTTATGTATGTTCGTATGGTATGGAAAAAAAAAAAAAAAAAAAAAAGGATGCTATGTGGAGAATGTAAGGCGTGGTAGCTCCGGATAATTCAGTCTGTAGGCTTCATCACGGGCAGTGGCCTGACTCTGAGAGCTTGCTCCGGTATTAAGTTGTGCGTTTGAAATTTTCTGGAAAAAAGAAATTGATTGGTTGAAGCTATACTCGTCGAACGATTTCTTCGGCAGTGGTTGTTGCTCCACCTGCACGGGAGTTGTGTTTGCGTTTATGTTCGGCTTGGCTATATTATTAGCGAGTGATGTTTGCAATTTGCTGTATTGAGAGTCAATTTGGGTGCGTAAGCTTTCAATAATTTTGCAGACCGCAGGCACTTCCAACTTTATGAGTTGCAGGTATTCTCTTTTATGAATATACGATGACGACGATGACGACGACGCATCCATGCGCAAAAGCTCAGGGTGTCTAGATAGTTTGTTAGTCAATAAATCCACATATCTAAAATAATAAATAAACGACAGCGACAAGTCGTTGGCCTGGAACGCACACTGTGCCTTTTCCAATATGCCGATGCATGTTTTCAGGTAAATTCTCAATGGTATCGCCGGATTGAAGCGATAATCCTTAGCGTCCTGAACCAATTGCTTACTAGACTTCATGACCTACCGGGGCCAGATAAAGATGCGGAAGGAAGAGAAAAAATGTATAGTGGTTGGTGAACCGCAACAATAATTCGTGCCAACACTTTAATCGAAGCAAAAATTGTCTTGTATGTTATTAATATTATCTATCTAACCATTGATTTACGTATAAAACTGTCGATGCTCATCGCCTAGCAATGAAGAAAAATTTTTTTTTTTTTTTTTCATTATTTCTCTTTGTTGCGTACTTTTTTTCATTGCGTTTCGCGGCAAAAGCGATTCGAGTTGACTGGACGTGTGTTATACTATAAAAAGTGTATATGCCTATTTTTGGTTCTGATCTTTACTTTACTGTTAAGTACTGGCTGAGGCAGTAGACTCTGCCTCTGTTACGGCAGCGGTATTCGCCTCGGCATCAGCAGCCGCCCACGGTAGAGTAGGTTCTGTTGTTTTGACGTTTGCCAAGGTACTGTCCAAATGCTCCTTCAGCAAAGCCTCATTACTTTCCTTCTCCGGACCCACCGATTGCGTGATCTCCTGTACACGGTTCAAGAACTTGTTCAAATTGTAGCCCGCAGCAGCATCAGAGACTTCTTGTGTGTAAGGGACACCCTTCAACTCCTTGACTCTTCTTTTGTGCACTTTGCCCTTTAAATGCGTTTTTAACGCTATAGCAGTCTCCATGTATTTGGCACAGTGTATGCAATAGTGCTGACCAAGGCCCGGTTTGGTTTCATCCAATGGCTGGTTCAGAAGCTTCTGTACTGATTCCTTGGTGGACAAGTCGTTATAGATCATGTCCAAGTCTCGTGTTCTTCTTTTAGTCTTGTATCTCTTCACCGAATATCTACCCATGATGCGCTATTGTTTTATCTTCACTTGTCTGTGTGTTTTACTGCCTTTTAATTCACCTCATCTCATCTCCCGCTACTTTCCATATATAAAAGCAAAATTATTTTGCTTTTTTCCCCTGTCAGTATAAAAAAATTTTCCGCAGGATATAGAAAAAAAAGAAATGAAATTATAGTAGCGGTTATTTCCGTGGGGTGCTTTTTACACCTGTACATCTTTTCCCTCCGTACATTTTTTATTTTTTTTTTTGGTTTTTTTTTTTCGATATTTTTCCCTCCGAAACTAATTAGCACAATAATGCTGACTAAGGAAACTTTTCATCTCAGAATTGATGGTCAGTTTGGTTTCTCTAGAGAATAGTTTATAAAAAGATGTTGATGTGGAGCAACCATTTATACATCCTTTCCGCAAGTGCTTTTGGAGTGGGACTTTCAAACTTTAAAGTACAGTATATCAAATAACTAATTCAAGATGGCTAGAAGACCAGCTAGATGTTACAGATACCAAAAGAACAAGCCTTACCCAAAGTCTAGATACAACAGAGCTGTTCCAGACTCCAAGATCAGAATCTACGATTTGGGTAAGAAGAAGGCTACCGTCGATGAATTCCCATTGTGTGTCCATTTGGTTTCCAACGAATTGGAACAATTGTCTTCTGAAGCTTTGGAAGCTGCTCGTATCTGTGCCAACAAGTACATGACTACTGTCTCCGGTAGAGATGCTTTCCACTTAAGAGTCAGAGTCCATCCTTTCCATGTCTTGAGAATCAACAAGATGTTGTCTTGTGCCGGTGCGGATAGATTGCAACAAGGTATGAGAGGTGCTTGGGGTAAGCCACACGGTTTGGCCGCTCGTGTCGACATTGGTCAAATTATCTTCTCTGTCAGAACCAAGGACAGCAACAAGGATGTTGTCGTTGAAGGTTTGAGAAGAGCCAGATACAAGTTCCCAGGTCAACAAAAGATTATTTTGTCTAAGAAGTGGGGTTTCACCAACTTGGACAGACCAGAATACTTGAAGAAGAGAGAAGCTGGTGAAGTCAAGGACGACGGTGCTTTCGTTAAGTTCTTGTCCAAGAAGGGTTCTTTGGAAAACAACATCAGAGAATTCCCAGAATACTTTGCTGCTCAAGCTTAAGTTCTTTTCAAACATTTGAACTAACTTAAAAGAGAAATTTTTTTGTTTTAAAATCTAGTTTATTAAACAGTAAATATATTTATACATTATTGTAATACATATAATTATGTGTTTTTTCAAAGTTCAACATGTTGGGTAATGATATATCCTGAATTCAATGGACACTGTTGCTTTTTGTATACCAGCAGGAAAAAAAAAAGCTTGAGCTGCAGTAACGAAGAATTGTTGAATGCGTCTAACAAGAAAGGGAGCAATCGATAACAGGGACGTGCGCCGCTAATGTCATTCAGATTATTCACGAGGACTTCTCAACGTCTCCCTCGCCTTAACTGGGTTAGTCCCATCAGGCGATACGCCAAACAACCTCAATACGATGAAGCAGAGTTGTTTGCAGAGAACATTAACCATGGCGCATATAAAGCAAAGAAAAGGCCATCAGACGAGCATTTCCAATGGCCTGAGAAGTCTCCTGATCAGATCACAAAGGAATCTGAACTCCAATGGGAAAGGATGGCAAAATTATCTGCTGTTGGGCAAGGGATCCTCATTCTCGTGGTAGTGGGTGGGTTGGGAACGGCCTACTTGCGTTGGCCAGAATTAAAATCCTGGTGGTTAATCAAGATGAATGGCGGTCGCATAAATGCAACGCAAGAGCAAAGTGGACAGGATTCGTTGGAGAAATTGATCAGACAAAAGGCCAAAAATCTATTAAGGGAGATTCCTCAAGTGCCTGCCTTTCAACTTGGAATAGATCATCCTGGTGTATACATATGGGGAAGGTGTCATTCTAAGGACTCATTGTTCCCTGTTAGAGTACCTAATTTGGATGGTCGTAAATTCAGAGATATCCTATTAGCTCCCTCTGACGATTTCAACACCAATTTTGCAATTGACGAGAAAGGCGATTTGATATCGTGGGATGATTTGGGACAAACAAAAACGATATTGCCAGATCAAGATTTGACCTCAATGAAGTATTCTAGTCACTTTTTGTACGCTTTAAATAAAAAGGGTGAAATATTGGTCATACCTATTAGAACGCCGGATCTGATAGCTTCGCAAGTATCATCAAGAAGGTCGAAATTGTTGCCATGGAAGACAAAACTAAGATATGATTGGAAATTACAAACAAATCAGATTTTCAACGGTAAGGAAGGAGAAAAACGTGTAATACAATTTGACGCCGGTAGCCATCATCTGGTGTTGCTATCTAATTTAGGCAAGGCTTATTGCTGCGCGACGGGAAATGATCAAAAACAAGCTCAAGTATCCAAAGGACAATTCGGTATACCAACATTCTCACAATTCGATGAGTTTCCTCCCAATAATCAACTATTCGAAATTGAACTGCTGAACAAATTTAAGCATGAAGGAGAAGACGTTGTTCGCAAAAGAGAAATTAAAAAGATAGCTTGCGGGTCGTACCATACACTGGCAATAGATAAGACTGGTGAAATTTATGCCTTTGGCTGGAATAGGTTCGGCCAATTGGCACTACCTATTTCGTACAATCTAGAATATGTTTCTTTCCCAAGATCGGTAACGTATGCATTTAAACCGCATTTCCCGGGGATGACGAATTGGAAATGTGTGGATATTCATTGTGATGATGAAACATCGTTTGTGACCATTCGTAAGCCTGGCTCAACGTCAGACCATCATTATTTCGCGTTTGGTAATGGACTTTTTGGTGAATTGGGCAACAACACTTTCAAGAACTCGCAATGTGATCCCATAAAAATCAAGTCGGATGACAAGAAATTGACCAACTGGAGTTGCGGCTCTCATTGTGTGTTCACTGAAACTGAACAAGAAAACGAGGTCATTGCATGGGGTAATAACGACCATGGCCAACTAGGTATTGGAAAGAAAACTATGAAATGCGCTAAGCCAATGAACATTCCCGAAGTTCTCAAACCAGGACAAGACACGACAGATTTGGACTCAATTTATAACAGTAAATTACACTTAAAAAAGGAGCAACGTGTAGTCACCAATGGTAATAAAAGTTGCTTATACTGGCGGGTTTGAGAAACGAAAGAGCATAGAAGGAAAGTAGCGAGATTCGCGATGTTTTTTCAACCCTTATAATGATGCATGTATATATGGTATGTTTATTTATATATAGAACTCACGGTTACTTCTATCTTAACCATTTCAACACATAATAAATACCTATGATCAAGAGAATTAACGCGATCCAAAAGACTAGTTTATCTTTGAACACCCGTTTATTGATAGAGGTGATAGTTTGTTCCGAAACACCCAATGTTCTTAGGCCATTTGACATTCTATCTTGTACCTTGGATAAAATTTTGTTTTGTTCCACTATATTTTCGAATGATTGTTGGCCCATTTCTAGAATGTAATCTAATTGAGCGTTACCCCTTTCGAAAACAGACTGTTCCTTTTGTAGCCCTTGGTACAACGGTAGTCCCCCACCGTTGCTAGAGCCCTCTTTACCATTTGCACTCGCACCACCAACGTTCCTTTTATTCATGATGGTCTCTGATGTACTAAAGGGGTTATCGGAGTCCATAACATGCGATGCTCCTGAGCCAAACAACTGAGTTCTGGAATTATTTTCGTTGTAGGATTGTTTTAAATCCTTAAACTTGGCAGTAAAGTCGTGCAGATCCTGTGTTAAAGTTGCTAGTCGATTAGCGAACTTAGGATCAATTTCCTCTGCATTAGTATCTTCTTTATATCTGTTTAAATGTTCTGCATATTGCTTAACTGTCTTCTCCAGTGAGACTAAAGTTGCAGAGATGGACCCTTGTAAAGAAATAGGGGCGGTCACAGAATTCTTTTCAAACCTGGCCAACTCTTGTTGTAGTTGATTTTTTTGCTTCACAGCATGGTTGTAAAGAGCGTTCTATTTGATGGTAGTAGCAAAATACCCTGTTAGTATTACATCTTGTTTTAGCAATAATGAGAAAAGATGCCTCCGGCGATCAAACATACCATTCCCCCCTCAAATCAATATGATTAAGTCACGATAATATCTGCACTATTGCCGTGTTTCCTTCTCCATCGACAGCGTCGATCCTGTCTATTATAGCCAGCACACTGAAAATTTCAATGGCTGGCTTGTTGTTCGCGTCGCAACTTTTGATATTTATAAAAAGAGAGAAGGTATATCCAAAGGATAAGGTATTGTCTTTGTAAATCAATCAACCAAACCTCTACGGAATTTTGACCCTTGAAGCAGGGACTATTACACTAAAATGACTCCTTCCACCCCACCAAGGTCCAGAGGGACTAGGTACCTAGCGCAGCCTAGTGGCAATACTAGTTCTAGTGCCCTAATGCAAGGTCAAAAGACCCCCCAAAAGCCTTCACAGAACCTAGTCCCTGTCACTCCCTCAACAACTAAGTCTTTTAAAAATGCGCCATTATTAGCACCTCCCAACTCGAGCATGGGTATGACCTCTCCATTTAATGGGCTTACGTCTCCTCAACGCTCGCCGTTTCCAAAATCTTCAGTGAAGAGGACACTATTCCAATTTGAAAGTCATGATAATGGAACAGTAAGGGAAGAGCAGGAACCATTGGGTCGTGTAAATAGGATATTGTTTCCCACGCAGCAAAATGTGGATATAGATGCAGCAGAAGAAGAAGAAGAAGGAGAAGTTCTTCTTCCCCCCAGCAGACCTACATCTGCCAGGCAGTTACATTTATCACTTGAAAGAGATGAGTTTGATCAGACACATAGAAAGAAGATTATTAAAGATGTACCTGGTACGCCCAGCGACAAGGTGATAACATTTGAATTGGCAAAAAATTGGAACAACAACTCTCCGAGAAATGACGCCAAGAGTCAAGAAAGTGAAGACGAGGAAGACATCATCATCAATCCAGTGCGGGTGGGTAAAAATCCCTTTGCATCAGATGAACTGGTCACTCAGGAAATTAGAAATGAACGTAAAAGGGCAATGTTGAGAGAAAACCCAGATATAGAAGACGTAATAACATATGTCAATAAGAAGGGAGAGGTGGTAGAGAAACGAAGGTTAACGGATGAAGAAAAGAGAAGATTCAAGCCAAAGGCATTGTTTCAATCTAGGGATCAAGAGCATTGAAGAAATGAAAAAAAAAAGTTTCTGGAACGATTATATTTTATTTACTTACTTATTCTACATTTATTTGCAAAGGGGCATTAACATCAACATTTTACATATTATAATATATACAGGATATTCTATATTACAACATTAACAGGATTTTTAACTTTTCCTTACCGTATTCTTTTATTCTGGTTTTCTGTCTTCAGAATAATAGCATATTTCATTGTAGTATTTCGTCAAAGCGAGTTAGGGGAGGATGACTACAAGAAAGACAGGTTCCTCTCTTCAGCTTTTAGGGAAAATCACAGGAACAAAAGCTGGAACTAAGCAAAAGAAGATGAATTTCATTAATGGACTGATATGGTTATATATGTGTGTGTGGATGGTGCACGGAAAAGTGACGCAGAAGGATGAATTGAAATGGAATAAAGGATACTCGCTACCAAATTTGCTAGAAGTGACAGATCAGCAAAAAGAACTTTCACAATGGACTTTGGGTGACAAAGTAAAACTTGAAGAAGGGAGGTTTGTTTTAACTCCTGGAAAGAACACAAAGGGTTCACTTTGGTTGAAACCTGAATATTCAATAAAGGATGCAATGACAATAGAGTGGACGTTTAGAAGTTTCGGGTTCAGAGGCAGCACAAAGGGGGGTCTTGCATTTTGGCTGAAGCAAGGAAATGAGGGGGATAGTACCGAGTTATTTGGTGGAAGTTCGAAGAAGTTTAATGGTTTGATGATATTGTTACGATTAGACGATAAGTTGGGAGAGAGCGTGACAGCGTATTTGAATGACGGAACAAAAGATCTTGACATTGAATCCTCACCGTATTTTGCGTCATGTCTGTTCCAATACCAGGATTCCATGGTACCATCAACATTAAGATTGACTTACAATCCACTAGATAATCATTTGTTAAAGTTGCAAATGGACAACAGAGTGTGTTTCCAGACGAGGAAAGTTAAATTTATGGGCAGCAGCCCATTTAGGATTGGAACAAGTGCTATCAACGATGCATCCAAAGAATCGTTTGAAATCTTGAAAATGAAGCTTTATGACGGAGTTATAGAGGATTCGCTAATTCCTAACGTGAATCCTATGGGACAACCCAGAGTGGTTACTAAAGTGATCAATTCTCAAACTGGTGAAGAGAGTTTCAGGGAAAAGATGCCATTTTCTGATAAGGAAGAAAGTATAACGAGTAACGAGCTTTTCGAAAAGATGAACAAGTTGGAGGGGAAAATCATGGCAAATGATATCGATCCATTACTCCGTAAGATGAACAAGATTGTGGAGAATGAACGTGAACTGATTCAACGTTTAAGACCACTGTTAGATCTGAAGAAAACAGCCATAAGTGACGATAGTTTCCAAGATTTTCTTTCGATGAACGCAAACCTGGACAGATTGATAAAAGAACAAGAAAAAATTCGACAAGATGCCAAGCTGTATGGCAAGCAGACCAAAGGTCATGATGAGATATTTTCCAAAATAAGTGTATGGTTGGCACTGCTGATTTTCATTATGATCACATTGGCGTACTACATGTTTAGAATTAACCAAGACATCAAGAAGGTCAAACTTCTGTAAGCTCTTGTGTCTTTGTTATATGGGTACAAGATATAAGAAACATAACTATTACATACGAAAATGTGCATGTTATCTATATCCTTCTTTATATAGATGCTGTTAACTTCTTTTTTTTTTTTGGAAAAATCAATTGTTAAACGCGACGGTAAAAGCAGCAAAACATTAATTTTGCTTCCAAGACTACAGTAATATGTCTCCTACAATACCAGTTTCGCTGCAGAAGGCACATCTATTACATTTACTGAGCATAACGGGCTGTACTAATCCAAGGAGGTTTACGGACCAGAGGAACTTTCCAGATTCAGATCACAGCAATATAGGACTAGAAAACATCAGGTAGCCGCACTCAACTTGTAACTGGCAACTACTTTGCATTAAACTCCAATTAAATGCGGTAGAATCTTTTCAGAAAAGGTATTCAACGTCAATTCGGAAAGCTTCCTTCCGGAATGGCTTAAGTAGGTTGCAATTTCTTTTTCTATTAGTAGCTAAAAATGGGTCACGTGATCTATATTCGAAAGGGGCGGTTGCCTCAGGAAGGCACCGGCGGTCTTTCGTCCGTGCGGAGATATCTGCGCCGTTCAGGGGTCCATGTGCCTTGGACGATATTAAGGCAGAAGGCAGTATCGGGGCGGATCACTCCGAACCGAGATTAGTTAAGCCCTTCCCATCTCAAGATGGGGAGCAAATGGCATTATACTCCTGCTAGAAAGTTAACTGTGCACATATTCTTAAATTATACAATGTTCTGGAGAGCTATTGTTTAAAAAACAAACATTTCGCAGGCTAAAATGTGGAGATAGGATTAGTTTTGTAGACATATATAAACAATCAGTAATTGGATTGAAAATTTGGTGTTGTGAATTGCTCTTCATTATGCACCTTATTCAATTATCATCAAGAATAGCAATAGTTAAGTAAACACAAGATTAACATAATAAAAAAAATAATTCTTTCATAATGGCAGTTGAGGAGAACAATATGCCTGTTGTTTCACAGCAACCCCAAGCTGGTGAAGACGTGATCTCTTCACTCAGTAAAGATTCCCATTTAAGCGCACAATCTCAAAAGTATTCCAATGATGAATTGAAAGCCGGTGAGTCAGGGCCTGAAGGCTCCCAAAGTGTTCCTATAGAGATACCCAAGAAGCCCATGTCTGAATATGTTACCGTTTCCTTGCTTTGTTTGTGTGTTGCCTTCGGCGGCTTCATGTTTGGCTGGGATACCGGTACTATTTCTGGGTTTGTTGTCCAAACAGACTTTTTGAGAAGGTTTGGTATGAAACATAAGGATGGTACCCACTATTTGTCAAACGTCAGAACAGGTTTAATCGTCGCCATTTTTAATATTGGCTGTGCCTTTGGTGGTATTATACTTTCCAAAGGTGGAGATATGTATGGCCGTAAAAAGGGTCTTTCGATTGTCGTCTCGGTTTATATAGTTGGTATTATCATTCAAATTGCCTCCATCAACAAGTGGTACCAGTATTTCATTGGTAGAATCATATCTGGTTTGGGTGTCGGCGGCATCGCCGTCTTATGTCCTATGTTGATCTCTGAAATTGCTCCAAAGCACTTGAGAGGCACACTAGTTTCTTGTTATCAGCTGATGATTACTGCAGGTATCTTTTTGGGCTACTGTACTAATTACGGTACAAAGAGCTATTCGAACTCAGTTCAATGGAGAGTTCCATTAGGGCTATGTTTCGCTTGGTCATTATTTATGATTGGCGCTTTGACGTTAGTTCCTGAATCCCCACGTTATTTATGTGAGGTGAATAAGGTAGAAGACGCCAAGCGTTCCATTGCTAAGTCTAACAAGGTGTCACCAGAGGATCCTGCCGTCCAGGCAGAGTTAGATCTGATCATGGCCGGTATAGAAGCTGAAAAACTGGCTGGCAATGCGTCCTGGGGGGAATTATTTTCCACCAAGACCAAAGTATTTCAACGTTTGTTGATGGGTGTATTTGTTCAAATGTTCCAACAATTAACCGGTAACAATTATTTTTTCTACTACGGTACCGTTATTTTCAAGTCAGTTGGCCTGGATGATTCCTTTGAAACATCCATTGTCATTGGTGTAGTCAACTTTGCCTCCACTTTCTTTAGTTTGTGGACTGTCGAAAACTTGGGGCGTCGTAAATGTTTACTTTTGGGCGCTGCCACTATGATGGCTTGTATGGTCATCTACGCCTCTGTTGGTGTTACCAGATTATATCCTCACGGTAAAAGCCAGCCATCTTCTAAAGGTGCCGGTAACTGTATGATTGTCTTTACCTGTTTTTATATTTTCTGTTATGCCACAACCTGGGCGCCAGTTGCCTGGGTCATCACAGCAGAATCATTCCCACTGAGAGTCAAGTCGAAATGTATGGCGTTGGCCTCTGCTTCCAATTGGGTATGGGGGTTCTTGATTGCATTTTTCACCCCATTCATCACATCTGCCATTAACTTCTACTACGGTTATGTCTTCATGGGCTGTTTGGTTGCCATGTTTTTTTATGTCTTTTTCTTTGTTCCAGAAACTAAAGGCCTATCGTTAGAAGAAATTCAAGAATTATGGGAAGAAGGTGTTTTACCTTGGAAATCTGAAGGCTGGATTCCTTCATCCAGAAGAGGTAATAATTACGATTTAGAGGATTTACAACATGACGACAAACCGTGGTACAAGGCCATGCTAGAATAATGCGTTTGAAGTGAGACGCTCCATCATCTCTCCTAATTTTTCATGACTGACGTTTTTTCTTCATTTTAATTATCATAGTATTTGTTTGAAAAAAAAAAAAAAAAAATTCCCTTATCAATGATATCCTTACGATTATATAAATTCCTTACCTAAACCTATTATTTGTGTACATATATCAGAGTATTATTACATATATAACCTTTTTCTCTAAAACAGGAAAAAAAAAAAGAAAACGATAACATGCTCTGCCATCCTTTGTTCACCGAGCAAAATTAAAAACGCAAAATGAATTGTCCCTATGAAATTATTAAAGGACCACATCACCAGACTTATCTCTGGGGGGTCCTCTAGAAAATAAGTCAGGTACTTGCCTGGAATTTCTTCCAGTTGAATTCCTGAGCTAACATACAATTAATGGAGTGAGAATGTTCGAACGATCCAGGAGTTGCTTTTTTCAGTCATTTGTTTATCAGTGTAACAAGCATTTCCTTTATTTCTTTTATATCAACCTGCAACCTATTAATATTCAATTCAACGTCTCGGAGCTTTTCTCGTACCGTTTTACCATCATCCATTTCCATGGTAACTAATTCCGAGATTACGATTACATATTGTCTCAGTTCTGGTTCATCAATGGCTGATAAAACTTTCATTACATTTTGGAAAAAATCTTCGTCATTTACGTCTAAAGTCAGGATTTGGTTCCTTATAGACTCTCTACGATCTTTTTTCAAGTTTTTTTCTGAAGAAATATGTCCATTTTCATTAGTGACAGCGGTAGAGTCCTCTTCCGCTCGAACCAAACTATCACTGCCGGTGTTTTCCTCTCGAAAGGGTTTGTCTTTACCAATGGAAAGACGCCCGTCTTCTGCGCTTTCATATAATTTGACAGTGGCTATATTGAACTGTTCTTGCAAATCGCTAGTTTTGGCATCCCCTACCCAACCTTTTTCATGCAATTCCTTTCCTTGAGTGACCCAAGCGACGAGGTTATCTCTAATATATCTTGAAGTTATGGGTACTCTTGATTTCTCCTTATAAACTCTGTTAAAAAACTCAGCTATCATTTGATGGCATAATATAGGTCTCCTTTTACTTGCTCTCTTTGTTGTGTGGAGCAAGAGAGCCCAATATATGACTGTTAACTTTTCACAAAGACTTTTTTCTTTATTATTGGACCATCGAAACTTCCTTAGTTGCCTTGTTTCCGCTTCGTCATTACTGTTTCCCCCCAAGTCTGTGGGGGCTCCAACGTGCAATATGTCGTTGTCAATATCACTAGAAGTATGAGTTTCCACATTCAACTTGGTATTAGTAGTGTTAATTCTTTTATTAAAGCAAATAGTATGTGTAGATTGCAGGAGGTCGAAGCTCTTCGGATTGGCAAAATCAATATTTTGCTCTATAATTTTCACAGGTTTTGTTGGCAGTATTTGTGCAATTCCTGTCATTGAGTTTCTAAATACATTCTTTTGGTCATATTTTGAAGTGCTCTTTTTGCTTTTATGTACTTTTTTTGAAGAGGACGCATTCACATTTGTTACTTCCAATTTCTCTTCCTCCATTTTTGGCGTTTCAGAGGGCTTTCCGTAATAATCTTCAAAGGAATTTAAAGTAAAATTCTTAAAGTTGGACATCCAAAAGGATCTTCACAATATAAGCGTTTTTCTGTCCACCAGCTTCAACAAGCTTCAGCCTACTACCAATTTCTAATACTGTTTTATCTTATTACTTGCTTACTTATCCACTCCCATTGTTTTGTCCTAGATGACAGCATCACCCGGACTGAATATAAAGCGTCAGTGTCACTTATTTTAAGTCATAATCAAGTCCTTTTAATGTGGCTATAGATTAACCCTGTACACTAAAGCTGTATATTATTTCCTTAAAGGAGCATTTATTTCCAAACTGTAACGCAGAATGTCATTCCAGAATCATGGAAAAAGGATTCAAATAAATAAATGTATATACACCAAAAATTACAACTTCGAATCCTATAGTACTTTTAATCTTTTTGAAAAAAATATTACTAAAAACTATGTATCATGTCCAAAGGCCATAGGGCCTAGCATTTTCTTTGTTAAAAAAGATAAACAGTAGAGAAATAAATAAAAAACGCCCTAACCCAACATATAGGACCTCTTTTTCGTTGGTCTAGTCAACTTTAATGGATGAGTAGATTTTTCTAACAAAGAGCATACTGCTGATAAAGCCAATTGACCCCGTTACCAAACAGCAGAGTAATGAAATGACTGAGGAGTATCCCACGTATAAGACAATAGTCGTGAATCCACCCAACTTAAATTTGGTGAATAAAATAGAATGAATAAACACATACAAAGCACAACCGGCACCTCCAATTATGAATCCTCTCCATTGCCACTTCCAGTTCTCCAGGCATAAGGAATGATAAGTGATCAAAATAGTGACGAGTGAACTTGTCAAAGTTAATAGGAGGAAAGAGAAAAAGAGGAAACCAAACATGTAAAAAATCTTATTAAACCATAAACTTGTGTATATGAAATACAACTCAACGGCGATGGAGCCAAATGGAAAGATACCAGCAATCAAAGTAGCTGGTATAGTCTTTAAATACCAAGGCTGGAAGGGTATTTGTCTTGCGATTTGGTTTGTCTTGGTTGGATGTTCATCCCAGTGACATCTTTTCCTGGCAATCAATGAACCAGCAAATGATAATGGAATTGAGAACAAAAACCATAGAAAAACCATAAAAAACAGAGTACTTGCTGGTATGACACCAGAAGAATGAACAAACATTAAAAAAAAGTTCAACGCAATAATTATTAGCAGAATAGCACCAGGAACTAGAAGTGGAGTCAATATCAAGTTTGCCTTCCAGTATGGCCCATTGAAAAATTTGTAGATGCCCATAGATGTATAAGAGCCGACAAACCCGAATAATGCATATAAGATAAACATAACAGTGGCTAAGGAACCTCTAGAACTAGGTGATAGGAAACCCAATGCAGCGAAGAAGATACTGCAAGTTACCATCAAAAATAATTGAACTCCTGAACCAACCAAAATTGAAAGGGTTAGCGATTGACTTGGCGAACGAAAAACATCACCATGATTCAATTTCCAACCTGAATCTTCTTGAAAATCGTCGTCCAAATTTAACTCGTTGTAACGTGCGAAATCACTTTTCAGTGCGCGCAATAGCGAATGGATAACAACAGATGACAATAAGACAACAACTAAGGAGAAATTTATCAAAGAAAACCATTGAATAGAAGGATCATATACGTGTAAATATTTGTCCCACCTGGTGGCCCAAGAAGTCGCTGATTCATTGAATTTAACGGAATAAGTAAAATAAACTTCATTATCATTTTCTTCGTCTAGCATCAATGGGCTGCCAGTCGTTTCACATGTACCTGGACTGGAACGTTTTATGGAAACTGGTTCGACGATAACACCAACTACGCGATAGTTACCTTCACCACGATCGTGATATTCAATCATAATATCGAAATGGTTGGCAAAGTAAGGCAATTCGTAAGTTTTCACCATGTTACGATCATTACGTGTTTCCAATTCCACATCCTTATCGGTGGTTTCTGCCCCTTTTGGAGTAGCCTCAATGTCGGTTCCTTGAGTTACCTGTACAAAACCAAGGTTGAAGCCAGCACCATAAAAACTAGTCTTAGTTCTGCCATCATAAACCTCTCTTGCAGCCGGTAATCCATCAATAAGCCAGTTTTGGAAGAAGCCATTTTTTATCAATTTATTGATGAATTTAGCATCATCTCCCGGAATTACGGTCTTACACAGGGATTCACACTCTTTTTCTTGTAACATATTCAATTGGAATGGTGAATTATAAATTCGATCACCAAATATAACGGATCCCAAGGATTCAGGTTGCTTTTCGACTTTTTCAGGCTGACAAAAATGGAATCTATTGTAATAGTAGTCGTATGAGTACAAGAAATTTTCTTTATCGCCAGAAACGTTATTACCGTCCTCATCTTTGTGTTGATAATTCATTGATGGAGTTAAATGATTAACGAGCAATGGGATGTTGTCATTTTCCCTGTAAGTGGTAGGCGCTACACCTGGTAAATAGAAGGCTTTGACTGTTGACACAAAAAAATACAACAACAAAAGCTGTACGTGTGCCATTTTGTAAATCATTCTGTTTTGTTTTCCTTTCGGTACTTGCTCTCTGCTACTAAATTAATATCTGAAAATATAACGGTAGCAGATGAAGGAAAAGCTGGACAAGGAGCCAAAAATTAACTTAACTAACGTACCAAAAAAAGATACAAATAAAAAAAACAAAGCAGTTCAAAAACCTTGAATTACCTTTTTGTTTATCATTAGGCCTATTTCTTCGAACCGATGACATTTTTCATGGCTTCACCAAGTAAAGAAAAATTGCCGTGAAAAAAATTTAAAGGGCTGTAACCCGGACTTTTGTATTATAAGTTAAAATCACTCATTCTCAGGCAGTATTGGTAACATTCCAAGTGACTTCCAATACGTGTTGAATTTACTACTAACATTCCAGTGTAAGTAGTAATTTTTATTAAGTTTTGATCAACTTAGGATTTTCCTATTTTATTTTTGTTTATTATATTAAGTGTTCATTATTTTAAGTAGTTATATATTATATAATACAACCCCGATTAGACAAACTTCATAAGTTTTTCGGGTGGGACGGTATCAAGCATTTCATTCTCATCAATTCGCGGTTTAATGGGCTTATAATCACCCTCTGGATCCTTAAACACGTAGGCAAGAATGACGCCTGCAATACCAAGGACAGAAACTGTCCCTAATGCTAGTGCAAGACCAATTAAAACGACAAAACCACGACCTATTTTCTTCTTCTTCGATTTTGATTTAGATTCACTGCTTGCCGATGAAGATGGAGGCTGGGATGATGTTGACTGAGGACTTGTCACAGTAATGTTCACATTGGCAAGTGGTGACTGAGAGTTGAATTCAGTTGAAACGTCTCTATTAATAAAAATTATTGGATTGTAATTGGAAGTATTTGTTGTTTCTGAAATAAAATATGGGGTCCATTTTTGGAAATCAAACAACATACTTTGTAGGTATCCGTATTGCGAAATATTAAAATTACCATTAAGTAAGAGGATACTGCCATTATTAACATTGTTGATTCCTCTCTTGTTCAAAGTGTTGGATTCAATATCTGTGTATATAGCTGAAACAGAGCTAATAGAGCTATCATTGCCAGGTAACGAGGTAATATTCCATTCTTGGTTTCTATAGATAAATAATGAAGTATCATTCCATGCCACTATGGAGTCTTCAGTGACAGTAAACGAATTCAGTTTCCCTTCAGAACCACTCAATAATGGAATCATAGTAGAATTGGTTAAGTTAAAGGATCCTAAACGTATAGATTGGTATTCTTTTGTTTCAAAAAGGCCTGAGATAATTAATTCTGATGAGTTGGTGAAGGAAAGTTGTGTGATTTCACCAAAAATCGTGTTATTGAGGAAGGTAGACCAAGTTTTGCTTTCATAATTGTATAGACATAATCCGGTGCAATTCGGCTCAGTCATTTGGAAATCTCCGCCGACAAGCATACTACAGTTTTTTTCAAAGTTAACTAAAGCATTTATTCTAGCATTTGATCCTAGTGTTTCATTAGCAATCATGGTCAAATTTCTCAAATCAAAAATCGACAGTTCTGCTGTGGTTGAAGATCCTGCACTGACAGCTAGTAAAGTTTGATTATCAGCGTATAGCATTTGAGTAATACCGCTAGACCAATTCCAGGAAGGATAAACTTCATTAGAAAAATAAATTTTGTTTAGAGAATCCACCTCATATGCATATGCCGTGGCAGACTCATTTAAATAAGCTCCCAGGTAAGGTACAATACCCCCTTCTAGGTTAAGTGGCTCTATTTCATTTTCGTTCAAAAAACGTACAGACCCATTCAAATTACCATATTGCATATGAGATACTGCACCTGAAAACAAAACATCGCCATCGCCATTGTTACCAGCCGCCCAAAGTGATAGACTAAAGGAACTGGAGTTCCGTATAAGCGCATTGGAAGATGCATTGACCACATAATCGTTATCAAGAACAATAAAGTCGTTATTTGCAAGACTTATATTAAGGGCACTATTCACTGTCCTCGATTGGTTGAAGACATTCTCAAATGATCCATTAAACAAAAAAACAGCTGATTGATTATTTGATGAAAGAATATCTCCAAATATTAGTAAACCTTGGTTAGTTTTCGTTATACCATGTACATCACCTTGAATGGTTTGGTTTTTACTTGATGTAACCTCAAAGTCGTCATTAAGGTCGACAATGGAAATACGGTTGCTTACTCCACCAATTACTAATTTGTTATCGTAAATGTCAGCATAAAGGGAAGAATTTTTAGGGTAATTTTTTACTGGGAAAAGATTCAAAGTAGTATTACCTACCTTTGTTTCGTTCAATCTCGTGCTGGTAAAGTTTGATTTCTGGTATTGGAGAATACCATTCAATAAAGTTTCTTTTTTAGCGTTGCTAGAATCTGAAAGTGTGTTAAAAGCATCTAAAGAAACAGTAATGACATTAACTTGATCTGCCACGACCACTGTTGCAGTGTTGGTTGTATAAATTCCTGAGACATACTCCAAAACGATCTCCGGTGAGAAATCTAGATATCCCGAGTAGATTTGATCATATTTTAGATTATCATTGTTCTGGTAAATCAAGTACGTCTTCATTATTGTGTTATTTTGTTGATTCCACATGGTCACGTTTACAATACCTCTTGCGGAGCACGTATTATCCTGAAGACACCCTGGTGTATACATGTTGATAGTGTAGTGACCGGGGTGGATAATGTTTGGGTAAAACTTTACGCGTGGAATTGGCTCATTTTGATCTGGAACATATTTCGCGGCTATATAACTTTCACCTGTTAGACCATTATACCAATCATTGCTCGACAATGTAGATGACGACGAATCATTGGTAAGCGCGCTGCAGCCATATTCGTTGAGAGAATCATTAGCATAAGTGGAGAATGTGTCCTGATAGAGCTCCAAACCGGATAATCCAACACTACCACCGTATGAATTTAATGCTACAAATTTTAACGATGAAACGGGAAGTTCATTCACAAACGCAAAGTCTTGGAAATCTGACGTCCATTTTACGTCTGTCTTGTTGTTATCAATGAAGGTAATCATGTCCATGGATGAAGATACATTTTGGCTTGCTGATAGTAAAGTGGCTCGGCTATACAAAGGGCAAAATTCATCGCAATTCTTCAACTCCCCACTTAGTGGGTCCAGATACGTTAAATTCATTATGCTACTGGATGGATCAGTCAGAATTTGGAACACGGAGATTTCACTATCGGAACTTTGGGAATTATAAAGCCTTATTTTTGTTGGTGAAACTTCATATGGTAAATTACAAACTAGAGACCCAGACGTATCCGGATAAAGCCATGCATCCTCATTAGTGTTAGGACAAACTAACGAATCAGATGCAAACGTTGTACTTCCCTGGGAATCCCAGGAAGCGTACCTCAGTGGAATTCGTTGGCCTAGCTCCAATGTAGTAGCGTTTAACGAGGAGGTTGAGTTCGTACCGTTATTTGAACTACTGATAAGCGCAGAAGGATCATCCAGTGTATAAAACTGGCCTGCAAATAAAATGTTGTCATTATTTAGCTTGACTATGGAATTCACACTGGAGTTTTCACCAAACCCTCCAAAAGGTAAAAGTTGGGTGGTATTTGATATGGAGTCCCAAATGAGAGCACTATAGCCCGTCATGAAGCCATTATTATATGAAAAGTTTCCTCCAAAATAGATAGAAGAATTGTCTGCGAGCACAGCCTGAACAGCTCCCAAAGACTGGTTGAATATAGGCGTCATAGACAGTGTCGACAAATTGTATAATATCTGGTTTCCGACAGAGATATTGTTTATCGTGCCTGATCCGCTAAGAATAAACGAATCAACGCCAAATGGTGTAATTTTGTCTATTCGAGTATCATCAGAGGCATCTTCCAACTGGATATAGGTGTTGTTAGAGTAATAAACTAATCCATGTGAGCTTGTTTCTGGACCTATTTCTTTAGTGAAATTTTGTTGGCCTGTGTACTCGTAAAAAGATAAGGCGTCCACACCCCCGAGGATTTGTACTGCGTTGCTATTATTTTGCGATATATTCAAATTCGGTAGCACATTATCTTCGATGTCCAGAAGAGATTTAATATTCTCCAACTGTGATGCCTTCGATATCTCCACAAGAAAAGGAAATGCGAGTGTCCAGAGACGATGAACAAACATTTAATTTCTATATCGTAACGAAGAACAGGTGTATTTTGATCGTTTTCTCTTGCGTTTCTTCGTTTCCCGGTCAATCAACTGTATAAATATAAAACGAAAATTGTATTATCTTCTCCTACAAAGTCTAGTATGGGGATGATTAAAGCGCACACTTTCCTTCGAGACTTCTGATGATGACATTTCCACATTTCCATATATTTCTTTTTTTGTATCGCGAAAAAATGGGAAGAATGGCGTTTCTAACCACTAAAAAAGAGGAATTTTTGCCTAATTTGGGAATTTGTCAACAAAAATGTAAAACATATGAGATGTATTATTGCCTGCGGAAGATTCTTAAAAACATGACAAAATCCAAATTGAAAATGACCTGAAGGTCTCGACTTTTCGGATTTTCATTGTTGCTATGTAAATCTATAGTTAATTATATCCAATTCTGGTAACCAAACCTGTGCTTCGTACACCAATCGGGACCATGCTCATAGTATTCTTCTCTTGTGACCCTCGCTTTTCGGTAGGAATCTGTCTTTGCAAACTGTGACATCACTTCCCACCCAAACAGAGCACAGTCACCTTCGGGCACCGAAACATGACAAGTCCAATCTGTGGGTAATTGCCTTTGTAGTTCTGCCGCAAGCCGTTGGGCGAAATTGGGCAGATTAAAGTTTCCTCCTGTACATACAATGTTTCCTACCATAAGAGGTCGCACTATTTCGGGCAACATGGAAAGGCTCTCTAGGATGGCCTCCACAATGCCTGGTTTAGTAATTTGCGAAATTTCTGGATGGAAAAAAGTTTCTGGTATTGTGAAAAGCTCATCTGTCAGTGTTATGATCTGCGCATCTTCAGGTAACGGTACATTTTCTTTTCTGGGATTTCTTACGTAACCAAGAAAGCTTGTTTGGAAGTCAGGAAGTACATATCCTAGTGCATGCTTATCCTTCGTTTTGAAACTATCAAAATAAGACACCGGGCTAACGAACAAGCATTGTTCCTTGATATTGTTAACAAGTATGGTTTCATCCATCATATTGTAGTGTCTAAATGATAGAGTTTCCTTTAGTAGCCCAGTTAGGAAACGGCCTCCAATGTCCAATTTTTTTACCGCTTTATAGTACGGTATTCCCTTCAGGACAGGAATTATCCAAGTACAATTAAACCCGGAATCAATAACTAATTGGAAATCATGATAATCGCTACCTGAATCCTGCGCATTCTTGGACTCGCTTGATGTGGAATTTGTACTGTCTGAGTTGCCACGGACAATATCGATATCTTCGTCCTTACCTGAAATTGTTCTCATTTCACCCTTATATGACTTGGTAAATGGTACAAAGACTGCTACAGGAGACTTGAAAAGACTGTCGAATTCATATTCTTCAAATATCACCTGGTCGGCATGCTTACTTAATTCTGGTAAAGTCATACAGCTCTCGCTAGCAACCAAATGATGACCCTTTCCCTCTTTCAGATCAAACCCATCAAACTCTGAAGGATTGAAAAGGCAATAATCCCATATACAACTCTCTAATTCCCATAATGTGAGCTGTCCTAGTTCATGTGGCCTCCTGAAGGTGATAGATGAAATATCTTTGATGTTTTTGATATGATTTGATAAATACGATGTCCCAAATTTATCTTTGGCCAATGCATTTAAAGCTCGGAACGGTTTCTTATTCGTGGAAGGACCAAACTTGATTTCGTATGAACCATTATCGATCACAATGGGTGGTGTTTCCATAGTTTAAATTATCTTGTCCACGATTCTGCGCTTCTTCTCCTTTGGTCTTGCATTAATTCTCTTGTTCTTCTTGGCCCATTTTGAAATGCATTTGTAATTATGGACGGAAAGTAAACTGTTTACAATAATCACGAAAATACATATAGGTTTACATCATCTACACACTGGAATCGATTTCATACCATAAAAGAGGCCCTATAAGAAGCGGCATCACCTTAAACACTAACCACGTGCAACCAACAGAATATATTTGATGTCTGATAGTCCATTGAGCAAAAGACAAAAGCGGAAGGCCGCCCAAGAACCAGAATTATCTCTTGATCAAGGTGATGCCGAAGAAGAATCGCAGGTAGAAAACCGAGTTAACCTAAGCGAGAATACACCAGAGCCGGATCTTCCTGCGTTGGAAGCATCTTATTCCAAATCTTATACTCCCAGAAAGCTTGTTTTGAGTTCTGGGGAAAATCGGTATGCCTTTTCTCAACCTACAAACTCAACAACCACGTCATTACATGTACCGAACTTGCAACCACCAAAAACCTCTTCTAGGGGTCGCGACCATAAGTCCTACTCTCAATCACCACCAAGGTCTCCAGGAAGATCGCCAACTAGAAGATTAGAATTGCTCCAGCTTTCGCCAGTGAAAAATAGCAGGGTTGAACTACAAAAAATTTATGATAGCCACCAGTCGTCGAGCAAGCAACAGAGCAGACTATTTATTAACGAACTAGTCTTAGAGAACTTCAAGTCCTACGCTGGTAAACAAGTAGTAGGTCCCTTTCATACTAGCTTCTCGGCCGTGGTAGGCCCCAATGGTTCAGGTAAATCAAATGTCATCGATTCCATGTTATTTGTATTTGGATTTAGAGCGAACAAGATGAGACAGGACAGATTGTCGGATTTAATTCATAAATCAGAAGCTTTCCCAAGTTTGCAATCATGTTCCGTAGCTGTACATTTTCAGTACGTTATTGATGAATCTTCGGGTACTTCCCGAATCGATGAAGAAAAACCTGGATTGATCATTACAAGGAAAGCCTTTAAAAACAACTCATCGAAATATTACATAAACGAAAAAGAAAGTAGCTACACAGAGGTGACAAAGCTTTTAAAGAATGAGGGTATTGATTTAGACCATAAACGATTTTTAATTCTACAAGGTGAAGTAGAGAATATTGCTCAAATGAAGCCTAAAGCAGAAAAAGAGAGTGACGACGGACTACTGGAATATCTGGAGGACATAATTGGAACTGCAAACTATAAGCCGTTAATTGAAGAGCGAATGGGACAGATTGAGAATCTAAATGAAGTTTGCCTGGAAAAGGAAAATAGATTTGAAATTGTTGATAGAGAAAAAAACTCTTTAGAGTCAGGGAAAGAAACGGCGTTAGAGTTTTTAGAGAAGGAAAAGCAGCTGACGCTTTTAAGATCAAAATTATTTCAATTTAAATTGTTGCAAAGCAACTCTAAACTTGCCAGCACCTTGGAAAAGATCTCCTCTTCGAATAAAGACCTCGAAGATGAGAGGATGAAATTTCAAGAATCTTTGAAAAAAGTGGATGAGATTAAAGCACAACGTAAGGAAATAAAAGATCGAATATCATCTTGTAGTTCAAAAGAAAAGACCCTGGTTTTAGAAAGAAGAGAATTAGAAGGCACCAGGGTGTCTCTAGAAGAGAGAACAAAAAATTTGGTAAGTAAAATGGAAAAAGCAGAAAAGACTTTGAAATCCACCAAACATTCAATATCGGAGGCCGAGAATATGCTTGAAGAGCTTCGTGGACAACAAACCGAACACGAGACGGAGATCAAAGACTTGACTCAATTGCTGGAAAAGGAACGAAGTATACTTGATGATATTAAACTATCTTTGAAAGATAAAACGAAGGATATATCTGCAGAGATTATTCGGCATGAAAAGGAACTGGAGCCTTGGGACCTCCAACTTCAGGAAAAAGAATCACAGATACAATTGGCTGAATCCGAACTATCTTTGTTGGAGGAAACTCAAGCTAAACTGAAAAAAAACGTTGAAACTTTAGAAGAAAAAATTCTTGCCAAGAAAACACACAAGCAGGAGCTACAAGATCTTATCCTCGATCTGAAAAAGAAGCTGAACTCACTTAAAGATGAAAGGTCGCAAGGTGAAAAGAATTTTACTTCTGCTCATCTAAAGTTAAAAGAAATGCAAAAGGTTTTGAACGCGCATCGCCAGCGTGCAATGGAAGCTAGATCCTCTTTATCAAAAGCTCAAAATAAAAGTAAGGTTTTAACAGCTTTATCGAGACTGCAAAAGTCAGGACGTATAAATGGTTTCCATGGACGTTTGGGCGATTTGGGCGTTATCGACGATAGTTTTGACATTGCTATTTCTACTGCTTGTCCGAGACTGGATGATGTCGTGGTTGATACTGTAGAATGTGCGCAACACTGCATCGACTACTTAAGAAAAAACAAACTTGGTTATGCAAGGTTTATTCTCTTGGATAGGTTACGCCAATTCAATTTACAACCTATCAGTACACCAGAAAATGTACCGAGACTATTTGATTTAGTTAAACCTAAAAACCCAAAATTCTCAAATGCATTTTACAGTGTTCTTAGAGACACTTTGGTTGCTCAGAATTTAAAACAAGCCAATAATGTAGCATATGGGAAGAAAAGATTTAGAGTTGTCACTGTGGATGGGAAATTAATTGATATTTCTGGTACAATGAGTGGTGGTGGCAACCATGTAGCAAAAGGTCTAATGAAATTAGGTACGAATCAGTCAGACAAGGTTGATGATTACACCCCCGAGGAAGTAGATAAAATTGAGCGTGAGCTATCTGAAAGAGAAAATAACTTCCGCGTGGCAAGCGATACGGTCCACGAGATGGAGGAAGAACTGAAAAAATTGAGGGACCACGAACCAGACTTGGAATCACAAATATCAAAGGCAGAAATGGAAGCTGATTCCTTGGCGAGTGAATTGACACTGGCAGAACAACAAGTGAAAGAGGCAGAAATGGCGTACGTCAAGGCAGTTAGTGACAAAGCGCAACTAAACGTGGTGATGAAGAATTTGGAACGCTTGAGAGGCGAATACAATGATTTGCAATCCGAAACAAAAACTAAAAAGGAAAAGATCAAAGGCTTGCAAGACGAAATCATGAAAATTGGTGGTATCAAATTGCAAATGCAAAATTCAAAAGTTGAATCAGTTTGTCAAAAATTGGATATTCTAGTGGCCAAACTTAAAAAAGTCAAATCTGCCTCAAAGAAGTCAGGAGGAGATGTCGTAAAGTTTCAAAAACTGCTCCAAAACTCTGAAAGAGACGTAGAACTATCATCAAATGAGTTAAAAGTCATCGAAGAACAACTAAAACATACAAAACTGGCTTTGGCAGAAAATGACACAAATATGACTGAGACGCTCAACTTGAAAGTTGAATTAAAAGAACAGAGCGAACAACTGAAGGAACAAATGGAGGACATGGAGGAAAGCATCAATGAATTTAAATCTATAGAAATCGAAATGAAGAACAAGCTGGAAAAATTGAACTCACTGTTGACGTACATCAAAAGTGAGATAACGCAGCAAGAAAAAGGATTAAACGAACTATCAATTAGGGATGTAACCCATACCCTGGGAATGTTAGACGATAATAAAATGGACTCAGTGAAAGAGGATGTTAAAAACAATCAAGAACTTGATCAGGAATACCGGTCCTGTGAAACTCAAGATGAGAGTGAAATAAAGGACGATGAGACTTCTTGTGACAATTATCATCCTATGAACGTTGATGAGACTTCAGATGAGGTATCCAGAGGGATACCAAGACTTTCTGAGGACGAATTAAGGGAGTTGGACGTAGAACTGATTGAAAGTAAAATAAATGAATTGTCATATTATGTCGAAGAGACTAACGTGGATATTGGAGTTTTGGAAGAGTACGCTAGGCGCTTAGCAGAGTTCAAAAGAAGGAAGCTGGATTTAAATAATGCTGTTCAAAAAAGAGATGAAGTTAAGGAACAATTAGGAATACTTAAAAAGAAAAGATTTGATGAATTTATGGCTGGCTTTAATATCATATCAATGACCCTAAAAGAAATGTACCAAATGATTACTATGGGTGGAAATGCTGAATTAGAACTTGTGGATAGTCTAGATCCTTTTTCTGAAGGAGTTACGTTTAGTGTTATGCCTCCTAAAAAGAGTTGGAGAAATATAACAAACCTTTCAGGTGGTGAGAAAACACTAAGCTCCTTGGCTTTGGTTTTTGCTTTACATAAGTATAAACCAACCCCCCTTTATGTCATGGATGAAATAGATGCCGCTCTGGATTTCAGAAATGTCTCAATCGTAGCTAACTATATCAAAGAAAGAACCAAGAATGCACAGTTTATTGTTATTTCGCTGAGAAATAACATGTTCGAATTAGCGCAACAGTTAGTTGGTGTTTATAAAAGAGATAATAGAACCAAAAGTACCACGATTAAAAACATAGATATCTTAAACAGAACTTAGCTAGTACAATAATCAATTCAAGAGCACTTGCTGATTGTAATATCATGCTATCAAAGAAGTTTAAAGATACTACCCAAATTCCCGCCTGTTTATTTCTTCTTTTGGGCAGCAGTTAGGAATAAAAAAAAAAGGTCAATGATAATGCACCAAAAACAGAAAGTATATGTATATCTTAACAAACTCTCAAAATACAATTTAAACAAAGTTTTTTGAAGCAAAATTCGAATGCAAGATTCATAAATATGGGGCGTAGGAAATCTATACTATATGCAAATATCACGTAGTTAAAAAACTATAAAACATAAACCAGAAATATGGTATCAAGGACTTTTGAATATAATTAGGAACGAGATTAATGCGTATCATCTAGTATCTTGACATACTGCTTTTCTGCAAGATAAACAAGCTTTTGGACGGGGATAACTGCGGTTTGGTGAGTGAATTTCGGAAATTTTTTTCTATTGACACCAAACCATTCCATAGGTGGAGTGGCGTCTCCCAGATCTCTTATCTGAGGCACTTCGATCTGCGGTTCTTCTAGTGCAATATAATTAAACTTTGAAGCGGCTTCTTCCTTTTTAATTGATTCTTCAAGTTCTTCCTCAGTTTGTCCAAAGGAAATATTTGCTACCTGGGATCGACGAACTGCCAGTGCTTTGACATGTGTAGTCCACATTTCCTTTATGAAGTCTACAGGCCCTAGATTCCACCTTACAGATATTTTGTCTGAAAAAGAGCAAGCAAATAGATATTCTAAATTATTTGTCTTTTCTTCTTGTAAAGTTGTCATATGAACAGCAAGTTTTGGAATATCAATGATAGTACCACCGACAATCTTGGAAGCATAATGCATGTAATCATCAATAGCAATGGAAGCTCCAACTTCCTCATCTAATTCTTCTTTGGAAGTAGAAAGCGCTGCAGAAACATCTAAAACTTGTAGTTGCAAATCTGTCTTTAATTTTTTCCCCGAATGTGTTTCGGAACGTATAGAGACTTTTTCAATTCTTATTACTAACACTTCCACATCGAATAAAGATATTGGCGAAATCTGGACCTTTGAAGAGGAGATATTCACCGAGAGATCAGTTCTGAGTAGTTTCAGCGATCTTAAAATGTCTTTGTATAATATTGGTTGCCTAGATTCACCAGGATTGGAATCTCTCAACGTCTCCATATACGATATTTTATTATCCTGCCTCATACGTACAATGGTGTTGTAGATATCCAGTATATTTGCTACAACTAATGCAGTAGAGCTGAGGATAATTTCATCTGATGAAAAAGAGACCTGCAGCAAATCAGGTAGAACCCCCTTGGCATCCTTTTCATTATGAAGATGGAAGTGTATGTTACTTATAGTGCCGATTAAGAACATATGATAATCAAAAGCAGCCTTTACCGCTATATCATCAATATTCAGGGAGGTGGAAACTAATGGATGAGTATTTTTGCTTTTTTCAGGTGGCCATTTTACTTCTGATAACCAACTTGCATTCGCAACTTCAAATAAACCACTCAGTCTACCTTCTGATGTCAAGCTAATACCGTCAGTGAAAGCATGCAGTAACTGCCGCTTCTCGTTATAATGATCTGTGGCCAGCCATGTTCTTTGTGTCCTTAATGAAATCATACCGAGAGAAGGACCCAAATCAACGTCTCCGCTAACATTTGTAAAAATTAATGTAAAGCACCAGGGTATTTCCGTACCTGCATCGGCATAGTTGGTTGATGTTAATGAACTCATTTCAATTTCCTTATTAACAGTTCTTTGCACTGGCCGTGTGTGTAAAATGCTACTGAACCTCCATATGTCCAAGAATAAATACAGGTTCTGGAGCTGCTTTACATTGAAGAAGACGCTTAGATCAGAAACCAACCCCGTTCCATACATACTGATTACATCAGGATGTGTAAATAAAAGCGTCAAGTCCATGAAACCAACTTCAAAGGACGTACTTACTTCTCTTGAAAATATGTGCTTAATGGACGCTTTTGTGTGTTCTAGAGTTAAAGAAAACTCCAAAGGCTGTTCAGAGTCGAACTCATTGGTAGCCATACTGAACAAAAACGATTCAAATCCAACATCTGCCTGAACCTTAGCTTTTGGTTCACAGCTCAAACTTAACTGTTGCTTGGCTGATGTTAGTTTTACAGCCACATCAAATTGATCCAAAAGTCGCTTATAATCAACATTCTGCGAAGAAGGTTTTGTAAAGTTTGGTTTTTCGTCGGTGCTATGTTTCTTTATCATCTTTTGCAGACTTTCAGAAAATTCCATTAATAAAGGAGCACATCCTGCATACAAAGTATTATGCGTTGGGTCGACAGTGATTAATGTTCTGAATTTATGTGGCTTAACTTTATCTTCATCATGTTTATATGTACAGTTTATAGTGACTACTGGACTTTTTATTTCAAAAGATGGCTCACTCTTGGTTTCAATATCTTCGTACGTGTAAACCCTAAATACACCACCGTCATACTTGAAATTTGAGTTAACAGATCTAATGTTATCGAGAAAGGGAGCCAAACTACTCGAAGCACTTTCGACACTGGTACTAGCATAAGAATTATCATTTTCCGCACGCAAACTCTCGGACACATCCAGAATGTTCTTTTTCAGCTCTTGAAATGCTCGCATGGATTGTAAAGTAGACTCAATGACATCCATGAATGACGGGACAAAGTTTACATCCAGTGCTTCACCATGAAATCTAAAAAACCAATCTTTCCACTCACCACATCTTTTGAACCAGTAGGATATTTGCATGTTTGGCAAGAAACTTCTATTATATTTGTCTTTCTCGTTTCCTTCAGAGAAAAAAGTGCTTGAGGTATTACCATTCGCAACAGAGAAAAAAGCGTCCACAACTGTGAATTTCCCAAAATCCTTTTCATATGCTGAAAACAATCTGTTATAACCTAACATTAACCCAGGATTGGAGCCTGCTCCATACTGGAATATCCACCCAATACAAAATTTATAGGACAGGATGTGTATTGAACGGAAATTTATGGGCATTTCTTTTGACTTATCACTTTTACCGGTGAACATCTTAGTGTTCCAAATATTAGGGGCATGGCGTCTTGAATAGTAATGGCTCAAGTCTAGCAATTTATGCGCGCCCCACATTAATCTTAATAGAGAATCAGGAGATAAGCAGACCCTGAAATGAGAACTTTCCACTTGGAATGACTGCTCCGTATCAACCGTTCTTTGTAGGGTTGATACTTTTATGGAAAAGTCGAGTAATTTGGAAAGACCAATGGGTAGTGACCGCTCCTTTATTAGAAATAGGATGTTTTCGATGGAAAACTGTCCCGTCACCTTGGTTTCTTCTGGTAACATACCGTTATTCGTATTGGTCAGAGAAAGTAGCAGCATATGTAATTCAAACACGAAATACGTGGAAGCCACTGGCACAAGAACACCAAAATAAGTAATGCTAGTATCTAATGTCCAATTTATCATTATCGAGGGTGCCTGCTTCTCTTTTTTTTGTAGATTTGAACTAAAGAATAAAGGCTTCAGGGAATATAACAGATTGATACCCTGAGAAGCAAGCTTTTCATCTTGTAAAAAACTGTTTACAATACGGCGCGGCTCCGAAAAGGTTAACTTAATCATAGATATTGAGATGTCAACGTTTATCAACGAATAGCCTTCTCTAGAAATTCCTCCTTTAATTTCAATATCGCCAAATGAAAACCTTAGGTATTGCTCCTTTGTCTGGTGCGATGTCATGAAAAAATCAGTATCCCATATGCTTAACAAAATCTCATTTGAACCGAATTTGTTAAAATATATATCAAGCTGCTTGGCTTCGTGACGAATATAAAATGGCGAGAGCGGCATAACTTCAGAACTAACGTTTGAAAAATAACATGACAAGACTGTGTTAATTTTCTGGTCGACAAATTGGGACTTTTTCTTTGATTTAGGTTTAAACTTTATGCGCTCTTTAATCATCATCAGACTTTCCCTAATTTCAGTAATAGCGGTTACTAATTGCTCAGTTGAACTCATTGCTCTAAAATGAAGATCTGCGCACTGGTTGTTTATCAGAATCGTAGGCTTGTGTGACCATGCCTCAGTAGTCGCTAAAATTGAAAAGTCGCGCAGTTGAGCTTCTCCCAAAATGACAGATGTGTGTTTTAACCACACTTCCGATTTCTGGGAAAATATAACCAATGAACCCGCTTGACTAGTTGAATCTTTTAGATTTTCCCATAGTAAACTAACTCTACCCCCAACTGTTCTACTTATCAGCTTCGTTTGGTCCATGACCAGTTGCAGTTCACTTTTATCCACTAATAAAACGGTGTTCATTTTGAATTGCTTTGATAACTCCTTTTTTGGATCACTTTTGTCATCTTCGCCCACTGCTGCAATGAGTGGAATAAGATCTTGCAATTTAAGTAACCTATCACTGAATTTTCCTTTTACTGAGCCTACTCTTCCCGTAATTTCAATAGTCTCTTCTCGATTTGAAGGTAAGCTTGTCACCGGAGGCGTCAAATCCACTACCAGATTGGCATCCGCAACAACAAAATTATGCTCAACCTCATATCCCTCACCATAAACAGTAAGGTAAAATGATCCCATGGTACACTTCAACAATTTTTTAATCAAATTTTGTTTATGTTTCTCATTTTCTGCCGTGAATAATTTGCCGTATATATACGACCTTGCAACATCTGAGAACTCCCAATTTCTCCAAGTCGAAAACACAGACATGAAGATATTTTTTGCATCTTTCGCAGAGGTATATTTCTTTTCTTTTAGCACTTCGTCGATGTTGCTTTGCCAATCATCAGGAAGGTACGTTAAAATGTGTCTCAGACGCGTAATAATTTTCCAACTACGATTCTCACGCACATGCCCTTTGGAAAGTCTCATAATAAAAGCAGGTTTTGTTATGACGTAAGGATCATGACTAATTTGATAATATTCGCTTGCGGCTGTGAGCTTTGAAATGAGTTCTGTCTTTGAATTACTTCTGGTGTTCTGAATAGAATTAAAAGAAGTGCAAACCTCTTGAATAAGATTTCCCTGGTCACTACAGTACTCAAACAGCCATTCCATTTGAGATTCGTCTATGGTAATATCTGATGACGTTAAGTTTAATGAGTTAACTTGTCTATCTTCTGTAGAAGACCATACTTCGAAACCCTCAATCCCTAGCGACAGTGCAGGGGGACGATCTTCAGACAAGTCTGGATTTTTCTTCTGGTTAACAGTCACTCTGACAGTTTTTACCTTTGCTAAAGCTGCTACCTCTAATAATTTATTTGTTCGGTTCTTCTCTAGAGACTTTTCACTCATTTGATAATCAATACGATCTAAATAGAGCTCAAAACCTTCCTCACCTGTCTCTTGCCAAATTAAATTTAGATAAGCAATATGGATATCAATGTTTGAAATAGAAGTAATCCCTTCTTGAAGGTTGCTTAATCGTTTCACAATCCCAATTTCAATATCGTCTAAGACTTGTACCATGTTTTCAGAGTAAAGCTGTTCTAATAAACTCTTAGCGAAAATAAAAAGCAACGGGTCGACATCCAACAGAATATATGAAACATCAACAACATAGTTATCCCTTTCGTGGTTTCTGTCTTCTGTAAAAGCAACAGGTTTGAAGCTTGAAGGGTCCGCTCCTTCCTCATTATCATCTTCACTGAAGCTGGCTCTTGAAGGCTCCATAGTTGATGGAGTTTCTGCGAATATGTTCTTGAATGGATTTGTGGTCTCCAGAAGGGTAGCATACTCGCCCACAATATCTTCAATGATATAATCTATAGTATCAGGCAAAGTGGGAAGAGGTAAAGTTGGGATAGACGAAGATGGTGCTATAGCCCCGTACAGGTTTTGGTATGTATCCGAATCCTGATAAAACAGCGGAAGAAGAAAAGGACACCTATGATAGGGTGAATCGTGTATTGTTATATATCTGCGTTGTTCTGATCTTTTTTTATCGATATCCTTGTATTGCTCAAAGTTTGTAAATCTTAATTTTGTTTCGAATTTGAGAAATGATGTGTCTACGCCATCGCCCATCACGCAATTCAACGAAATTGTCAATTTTGGAATTTTCACGTCTATTCTTTGTGAATATTTTTCGTTTTCAAAGTCGATCAAAGTAAACAATATCGATTCAGCACTAATAACTGATTGAGATTTCATCACCGGATCTTTAAGGCCTATTCTTATTTTTTCAACGTGCACAGTTAGCGAGGTCATATCATTAATGGTCTCAGTGTCATATAATAATATATTTTCCAAGTCATTGTAGCCAAAACCTATCTTATAAAAGGAATTAAAGAATCCCTTTATAAATTCAATATCTGAATCAATGCATAAATCTCCGAGATTGATATCCCATTGACAAAAGTAGGTAGGTTCTGTGGGTGGTAATCCATACATTCTATGTCCATGAATGGTGAGGTCCGAAAGCAATCCGTGCTCTTGCTCATCAGCACCGTTATTACGACGTATAAAATCAAATACTTCATTTATTTGTTTTGAAACGTGCCGCTTTATTGAAGTCCCGTTGAGAACCGCCATTATGTCCATATAATAATTACAACTTCTGAAATCCACGACAAGTTCGGCAAAATGTAGTGCAATGCATGGATCAAAACTGTAAATCGTTTCTGGTAATATCAGAGCACCATCCCAAACCGAAAATGTGAACCAAATATCAGTTTCGTTGGTAGTCCTTTTCAAATCTGACCTTTTCATAGGACCTTTATCCTCAGATTCGTTCTTTAGACTGCTATTTTGGTACCCTGAATCTACAGTAGATGCCAAATCCGCCACCGAGCTTTTCGTAGTGACATCTCCGACTTCCCTAGCGCCAAGGACACCCGTGTACTCTTCTGACGTCACAAAATTAAAAAATTCACCGAAGTAATTCATCTTTACGTTTGTTAAATACCTCATGACAAACCCATAGCAGTGAAGTACTGTACTCTTGCTGTTACACTCTATGACTAGCGTATCGACATTATCAATATCTAACTCGGAATAGAGAAGGTAAGAACCTTTAATTGTAAAGTCGTATGCTCTCCCCACTTCTTTATGTTTCATGAATTCGTTCAATGTATTCCAAGGGGGGGTATTTAACATCATTCTGAACATTGGAGTTGAGATCTCGTAGGACATATCTGTGTATGTCCCCAAAATACTCTCACGGGGTACCGTGACATCAATTGAAAGCTTATCACCATGAAGGGATAAATAACAGTTTTCGTTAAAATCTAACGGATTGTTAACAATATTGTGATCATTGACGTTTAAGTAGATAGAATATCCTTCCATTTCCCAATTGACTTTGTATACAAATGGTCTAAAAAGTTCGTAAGGCGTAGGGTCACCAGCGGAAAAGTCTGAAAGCGTATCTGCAACTAAAGTTATATGCTCACGTAGCAGAAACGCCTCTAATTGTTCTGACTTCATGTTAATTATCCATATAGCTTTGCTATTCCAACCCAATGGATATCCAATATCCCCATCAATATCGAATACCTTGCTTTTTAACAAAATATCGTGATTAACACTTGACCTAATTTCGGTTTCCAGGAAATGAACATGGAAATTATTCTGAAAACCTTGCACTGTAGGACAAACACTTATATTGAAATTTGCATAGGTGTCCTTACAAAATCGGAGATCCATCCATCCAAATGGCCTATATTCTTCATTAGTTTCTTTGTAGTGTTTCAAAAATTCGGGGTCTTTGCTACTTTCCCTCGTCGGTATACGCCAAGTAGTATCTTCCATTATTGATATATTCATCCTGAAAAGTGTATATATTCTTCTAGAACCTGGCGGGAGTTTTTTTATAGGTTTGGCTGTCCTTGAAACTACCGGTGATAGAACTCTTTGTAGATGACTGACTTGTCTTTGAGCCCAAGGTCCGTAACAGATGGATCCTCCGTGAATTTGAACATCTAAAGCAAAATCTGGAGGTGCTCCGTTATTGCCCACATCTGGTCCATCAATATCAGGTATTGTCGGATGTGCACCATGTGGCACAACGCCCGGAACATCCACGTCATATGCAATTGTGACCTTTGGGCATTTTAAAATTGATGTAAATTTAGCATATTCATGGTTCGTCAAATCGAACTCAACATCATCTAAATCACTTGCTTTAGCGTCGCCCGCAGAAGCCTTATAAAGAGATAAACCTTTCCATTTATGATAGAAATTGTCATCTGATGTGCCTGCGCTTTTTTTAGTCTTTTTCGGTACAACAGGCTTGGTTACTATCTGAAAGACTCGTACAAACGTTTTCCATAACTTTGACACTTTCCCTCTATCTATTTTAAACTTCAATCCAATAGCATCATCGTAACCAATATTTTGTTTGATAGAAATTTCGAAGTTTTTGAATTCCATCTGTGTTTTATTTCTGTATAAATCTAATCGCTCTTTTGGAGGTAAAACATCTATTATGCCTTTTCCACTTTCATAACTTAGAATCATAACAGATGGCGTGAATTTGTTTCCTAACAGTAGGGAACCGCGGCTAAATTTAAGCTCAATTGGTAAAAACATCAGTAGCTTTGGATGTTTGCCGATATCTGTTTCTTGGTAGTCCCTGTCATTAACAATTGATGCATCAGAGTTCGTTGTGTATGCAGATTCGCTTAGATCTTCATCTAATTTATCAGCACTACTTCCATCGCTAAAAGGTTCAGGAAAAGAATGCTCATTAAGGTATTTTTCAAATTTATCGCGTTCATCTTTTGATAGTAAGTTTATAACATTATCGTACGCCACTGTTCTGTTGTAAATAAAAATTTCTAGACCTTCACATTCTACGGAAATTTTACACGGAAGCTTTGCTTTTTTGCCAGAAGAAGACTTGTCATTCTCTATCAATTCTGCTTTTCTGCAATTTAAAAGCCAGTATTTCCATGTTAAACTACCCTCTAATACCGAAATCGTATAATCTTTGTGTATTACGGAAAGGTTTTTAAAATGTATTCGACCACCTAGTAAGGAGATACGAAGTGTCTCAACATTTATCTTGATTTTCGCTCGTTTCCATAGTAGCCATTCTAATATAAAACTTACAAGGTATGCATAGATTCTTCCCATGTAGAATATCATTGTCAAACATACTACCACCGTGAGAATCCAATCTACTAAAAAGACCCAGCTAAAGTCCTTTTGGTGTGTCAATGGAACACCACGTAATTGTGAAATAGCTTCCATGCTTGCTAACTTATTACCGTCAATAGAAGACTTGAGTCAGGTGGCTTTAATGAGTACTATTCTTTTTTTTTTTCCAAAGAGCACTATGTTGATAATACCGCAGTAATTTTTTTTGAGTATCCTGTAGCCTAGAAAGGTTGAAGCTTATAAAACCGTGCCAACAGCTTTATAGTGGGGAGTTTGGCTTCCCTCTATTTGTATATTGATCGCCATCCCTACGAAGTTATTGGGAACGCATCGTGAACCTCTCACTTTAATGCCAGCGGTAGAAAAAAAAGTCATAAACAATACACGCCGGCTACACTTAGAAAGAAATGACATTTGCTGTCTTATAAAAGGACTTGACAGACCAAAGACGCGTATAATACACCAAGAATGGCCTTATTGGAGAAGTTGCATCGAAGGATTGTTGATATGGGGCTTGTCCCGCGTATAATCGCCTTATTACCAGTTATTTCCATGCTATGCGCTCTATTTGGGTTTATTTCTATCGCTATTCTGCCTATGGATGGACAGTACAGAAGAACATACATTTCTGAGAATGCATTGATGCCTTCACAAGCGTATAGTTACTTTAGAGAATCTGAATGGAACATTTTGAGGGGCTATCGATCTCAAATTAAAGAAATGGTAAACATGACTTCTATGGAAAGAAACAATTTGATGGGTTCTTGGTTACAAGAATTTGGTACTAAGACTGCTATTTACGAAAATGAACAATATGGAGAAACATTGTACGGTGTAATGCACGCTCCTAGAGGTGATGGAACAGAAGCGATGGTGCTTGCCGTTCCATGGTTTAATTCAGATGATGAATTCAATATTGGCGGCGCAGCTTTGGGTGTATCTTTAGCAAGATTTTTCTCACGTTGGCCAGTATGGTCCAAGAATATAATCGTTGTCTTCAGCGAAAATCCTCGTGCAGCATTAAGATCATGGGTTGAGGCATACCATACTTCCTTAGATTTGACTGGTGGTTCCATTGAAGCTGCTGTTGTGTTGGATTATTCGAGTACGGAAGATTTCTTCGAGTATGTAGAAATCTCATACGACGGTCTGAATGGTGAGCTGCCCAATTTGGATCTTGTCAACATCGCTATATCCATTACGGAACATGAAGGTATGAAAGTTTCTTTGCACGGTCTACCCAGTGATCAGTTAACTAATAATAATTTCTGGTCAAGATTAAAAATATTATGCCTGGGAATAAGGGATTGGGCGTTGTCCGGTGTTAAAAAGCCCCATGGTAACGAGGCATTTAGCGGCTGGAGGATTCAATCTGTAACATTGAAAGCACATGGAAACAGTGGTCATGATATTACTACATTTGGACGTATACCCGAAGCAATGTTTCGCTCTATTAATAACCTTTTGGAAAAATTTCATCAATCGTTCTTCTTTTATTTGTTATTAGCACCACGTCAGTTCGTATCCATTAGTAGTTATTTGCCAAGCGCTGTGGCTTTATCTATAGCATTCGCCATAAGTTCATTAAATGCATTTATAAACAATGCTTATGCAAATATATCCTTATTTTCCGAGTATAATTTGGTAGCGTTGTTGGTTTGGTTCGTGTCATTGGTGATATCATTTGTTGTTTCACAAGCGTTTCTTCTAATACCTTCATCGGGATTATTGATGACAATTAGCATGGCATCTTGTTTTTTACCTTTGATACTTTCCAGAAAAATTCACATCTCAGAACCACTATCATACAGGTTGAAAAATGTTGCTTTTTTATATTTCAGTTTGGTTTCAACATCTTTACTAATGATAAACTTTGCAATGGCTTTACTGATCGGTACATTGGCATTTCCTATGACATTTGTGAAGACCATTGTTGAAAGTTCTAGCGAACATGAGGTGACAACTCGATCCTCTATCCCAATAAAAACTGAGCCGAAAGATGAGATAGAGCTCGTCGAGAATCACATGGATACAACGCCAGCAACCCCCCAACAACAGAAACAAAAACTAAAAAATTTAGTACTATTAATTTTGACAAATCCATTTATTTCAATAACCTTATTCGGACTATTTTTTGATGATGAATTTCATGGATTTGATATAATAAACAAACTGGTTTCAGCATGGTTGGATTTGAAATGTTGGAGTTGGTTTGTACTTTGTATAGGTTGGCTTCCATGTTGGCTATTGATATTAGCGTCATCGTTTGAATCTAAATCTGTCGTAGTAAGGTCGAAAGAAAAGCAAAGTTAGGTGCCATTGGTAAGAAGTAAAGGATTAACGGGTGTTCAAACTACGCAATTGATTTTATACGCACAAACATTACAAATCGAAACAAAAGAAGATGAAATGATATGATATACTGATACAAATATGTATTAAATAAAACATAAGTATTGATGGAAACATGGCATAGAGAAGCGAAGATGCGATAATATCAAATAACTATATGTGAGTTGTGGAAGAAAGAAACGATCACATTATTATAATAAACTAGCTATTTAAATGTTTATTGAAGACTGTTCTGCCCCCTTTTATTCAGTCACGGTATTGGTCAAAAAATTCTTTATGGAAACTTTCCCATTTCTTAATCCATTCCAGACCAGGTGCCAAAAATGTTGTTCTTAAATGGTAAGTACCAGGTTCTTGGCCAAACCCAGAACCGGGAACAGTGCAAATGCCAGTAGATTCTAACAACTTCTTACAATAAAATTCATCCGGAGTTAACTCTAAGTGGCGAGCTTCTTGAACTGCCTTGAAAGGTAAGTCTATCTTAGGGAATAAATACATGGCACCTTGAGGCTTTTGACATTCAATGCCTTCTAAAGAGTTAAATGTCTCATACAGTGTCATTGCTCTTGTAATTAACTTCTCATGGATGGAGTTACGTTCTGCTTGGTCCGACTCGAATGATTCCTCCCCTTCCACTGGTGGACGAACCATCAAATCAACCAAAGCTTGACCTGTGACAACGGGACACAATGAAATCGAGGCTAGTTTCAAGATAACTTGTCTCATCTCATGGCTGAATCCAGTGAGTTCCATGTAGCCACCCCTTTGACCACATTCACCAGAAACACCCTTAGAAGTCGAATGCAAAGAAGCTAGCTGAACATTATCGAATTTACCTGGATGTTCCCTCTGTAAATGTCTCAAAATTTTCTTCATAGAATGGAACTTAGTGCCCGGGAAGATATTTTCTTGATAAACTTCGTCAGCTATCACTACTGTACCGTACTTGGCTGCGACTTCAAAAATCTGAGCTATAGATTCAGGTGATAGGACAGCTCCTGTAGGATTACCTGGATTGATAACCACTAGAACTGTAGGTTTGATTTCGTTCTGTATAGCCTCTTTGACGACAGTTTCAATTTCTTCTGGATTAGTTGACCAACCTGAATTCTCATCTAAATAGTATGGTAAAGCTTGAGAATTGTTCAAAGCTAGAGTAGCGGTATATAATGGATATTGAGGAATTGGAATCAAGACACCCGTTTCTGGCCCTCTACAGAAAATTGATAACAAGTAATTGACAGCTGCGGATGCACCAGCAGTTAGGAAAATATCCTCTGGGTATGATATCTCGCCTTCGTCCCTCTTCGTTATAAATTCAGCGACACTTTTCCTTATACCTTCTACACCTTGAGAAGAAGAGTAAGCACCAACAGAACCACCGATATCTTCCATTAAACTCTTTGCACGTTTAATGGCATCTAGTTTAAACAATTTCGAATCAACTAGCTGCTGTTCGTTTTGGTTTAATAGTTCTGGGTATTGTAAGAGAGACAAGACCTGTCTGTAGTAAGTCAGAGGTTTCTGTTGTAGTTGCTGAGGATTACCAATATTGGCGTTGATAATCCTATCAAATGGCAGAGATTGAGGATCCTTCTCCAGTTGAGCTTTCAATTCTTCAGCTCTCATTGGGATGGCACCTCTGACGGCGTACTTAGCCTTCAAGACATTTTCATTTACGTCTTCCAAAGTCAATTGTTCGGCGGGATAAAACTCGTTATTCGAAGTTTTCAACGTGTGGTGTGGAAAGCGATTCAAATGACGCAGGTCGTTTAGCGAAGATTGACCAGATAATGAACGTCTATGATTTTGAGCAACAATCCAGGAAGAGCTATGTCTCTGTAGGACGGGTCTAACTTTCCTGAAAGCTTTTAACTTTGTACTACTGGCTGAGGTAGAAAAAGGGGTAGTGATATGTGGCATTTTTTCTGCGCTTGAAGTGAGAGTCCTTATATGATATGACTTAATAACGTGAGTTATAGAATTACTCACTGTGAAGTGATTTTTGGCAGACAGTGATAACATCGTGGAGAGAGCAAAATAAAGACTGGGGAAATATATTTATATGCGTTCAATTGAGAAGCAGAAACAATTAAATGCGGGGGAGAAACAAAGAAGCTGGTCCTGTTCTCGAGCAACGTGTGACTAGTATGAACAACTAGAGTAAAATAGCGAGAAAGCAGTAGTAGTAACGGAAGAGCTTTTCCTAGTATGGTCCGCGGGTCACGATCGTTTACAAAGGGCGCAGCAAACTCTAAATACGTCAACCACAGCAGGTCAGAAGAGTACGTGAAGTTGTCTCAACGAAAGGTCGAAAATCGTTAGGCTTGGACCCCTTCAGAATGAAAAAAAAAAGACGCAAGAGTGAAAAAAAAACCAGTACTGTAAAAGCAGAAAACGTCTAATGGGAAGTGCTACTATGTAAGATTATATCATGAATGTGCTGTGTATTATATATGGATTATATAGCCATGAATATGCGGTAAATAAACATATGCATATATGTGTGTGGGGCAGCGCTCTGCTGTGCAATCCTTGTTTCTTTGTTTCTTGGGTCGGGATTTGAGTAGCGACGAGCCATCCTCTGCAGAAGGGAAGAAGAAAGAAAGGCAGAGAGGCAAAGAAAGAGTCAGGCTTATCTTATCTTAAGAGATATGCCGCTTGGACCCAAAAGAAAGGGAAAAGTAAGTACGCAGGTGTAGTTTTGAATGAGTGGCAGTGATAGAGGAGACCGGTTATACGATGTGTTGGGGGTGACGAGAGATGCGACCGTGCAAGAGATCAAAACTGCTTACAGAAAGCTTGCCCTGAAACATCATCCAGACAAGTATGTGGATCAAGACTCAAAGGAGGTAAATGAAATCAAATTCAAAGAGATCACTGCCGCTTACGAGATCTTGAGCGATCCGGAAAAGAAATCACATTACGACTTGTATGGTGATGATAATGGTGCCGCTAGCAGCGGTGGCGCTAATGGCTTTGGAGATGAAGATTTTATGAACTTCTTTAACAATTTCTTCAATAATGGAAGTCACGATGGAAATAATTTCCCTGGCGAGTATGATGCGTACGAAGAGGGCAACTTTACAAGTTCTAAGGATATCGATATCGATATATCTCTTACTTTGAAGGATTTGTACATGGGCAAGAAGCTGAAGTTTGATTTAAAGAGACAGGTCATCTGTATAAAGTGCCACGGTTCTGGCTGGAAACCAAAGAGGAAAATTCACGTTACACACGATGTGGAATGTGAATCATGCGCTGGAAAGGGTTCAAAGGAACGTCTGAAGAGGTTTGGTCCTGGTTTGGTAGCTTCGCAATGGGTGGTCTGTGAGAAATGTAATGGTAAGGGAAAGTACACTAAAAGACCCAAGAATCCAAAGAACTTTTGCCCCGATTGCGCAGGCTTGGGGCTCCTGTCAAAGAAGGAAATCATCACAGTGAACGTGGCTCCGGGACACCACTTTGACGACGTAATTACAGTCAAGGGGATGGCGGACGAGGAAATCGATAAGACCACATGTGGTGATTTAAAGTTCCATCTCACTGAAAAACAAGAAAACTTGGAGCAGAAGCAAATCTTTTTGAAGAACTTTGACGACGGCGCCGGGGAAGATTTGTATACAAGCATTACCATATCGTTAAGCGAGGCCTTGACGGGATTTGAGAAATTTTTGACAAAAACCTTCGACGACAGGTTACTAACATTGAGCGTTAAACCTGGCAGAGTAGTAAGACCTGGTGACACCATCAAAATCGCCAATGAAGGTTGGCCCATTCTAGATAACCCTCATGGCCGGTGCGGCGATCTGTATGTTTTCGTTCATATTGAGTTTCCACCAGATAACTGGTTCAATGAAAAATCAGAACTACTAGCAATAAAAACGAATCTGCCGTCATCTTCATCTTGTGCCTCACATGCGACTGTAAATACTGAAGATGACAGCAACCTGACTAACAACGAAACTATATCAAATTTCCGGATCATTCACACGGACGATCTTCCAGAAGGGATAAGGCCGTTCAAGCCAGAAGCACAGGATTCAGCGTATCAGAAAGCAAGAAGTTCGTACTGCTGCATCCAATGATGGCATCAATAACTTTTTATTCTATTTTTTTTTTTTTCATAAGTTATCCTACCTGTATATATGTATATATATGAAATTCATTTACTGAATGCGGTGAAGAATGAAGTCTTTCGCACCTTCAGTAGAAAAATAGGAAGAATCCCCATCGCGGCGGACATAAAGCAAGCATACAAAGGCCTTCTATCAGAACAGCGATTGCGAACTTGGAGCAACAATGGCGTCCCAGGTGAACGCCTTATTACTGCCGGTCATAGAGTCTACGCCGCTTCATCAAATAACCAAGGTAGCATTGACGACCACACTCACAAGTAAACAAAGCGATTACAAGTTCAAAGAAATAGCCGTGCCGTTAACAAAATCACTACAACTGTACGAGAAGGCGCAAAGAAGACAAGATTTAAGGGCAAGCTTAAAAGCACTGGAGAGTATCATTTACCAAACGCACTTCCAATGGAATAACCCGCTCCCACGACATGCGCATCTCTTCCAAAAACACTACCACTTTCTACTGACTCACTGGCCATTTGAGAACCACAGAGACTTGGTAGATTCCATCGCTGTAAACAATGGGAAACTAAATTCAACGTCTTCAAGGAGCGTCTGGCTGAAGGCGGATTGGATAACACTGTTTAACGTTAAAAACCCTTGGGTCCAAACGCCGCCATCGTTAATGCGTCTGAGTGGGACAGATCTTGATACCTTCACACCAGAGAGGATATTCCTGATAAATTCTCTTGGAAACCACTACAAATTTTTAATAGCGAACAGTCATCTAAGCTACAATCACAAAAAATACCCCTCCCCTGGCGTGCAAATTCCTATCAGGAACGCTCTTGGCGAAGTTTCTCCGGCCAAACAAATTGCCCAACTTTTCGCAAGACAGCTGTCTCATATTTACAAGAGCCTCTTCATAGAAAACCCCCCGCTCTCTCCTGAGAACGAGCTGGCATTGACTGCCGTCTTCTATGACGAGACTGTAGAGCGACGCCTTAGAAGGCTCTATATGCGAGCTTGTGCAAGGGCATATACGACTACTAATGCCGACTCCACCACGGAGCCTTTGATGTTTCATTGCACCCGGTGGGAAGTTGATTAGTTGTTGTTGGCTGTTATACTGGAGTAAATGTCACGTGCCACTGTGGCCGTGTCAGGTCACGTGAAGAGAGAAATTCGGCCACAGTTGTGGTCTTAAACAAGGACTGAAAAAGATCGCAGAAACTAGCAACGTCGGATAGCGGTATGGTTGAACCAAAGTCCAGTTTTTAGTCATAGCCGGTTGAGGGATGATCTGCCGTTCAGTGTTCTGCGTTCAATAATACGCATATATATATATATCAAGGTATCAACACAATACTTGAACAGGTTAGGCTCGTACTAAAGCCTGAAAGTTTTTATCTTTCTGTAACATTTTTCTTTCTTGAGGTGTGTGTGTGTATAGATTAGCAGGGAATTATCTAAGATATGTCCAGGGAAGGTTATCCAAACTTAGAAGAGGTAGAAATTCCTGACTTTCAGGGAACTAACAACACCGTTCCAGATCTTGATGATTTAGAGTTAGAGTACGACCAATATAAAAATAATGAAAATAATGACACGTTTAATGATAAGGACTTAGAGAGCAATTCTATAGCAAAGCACAACGCAGTGAACAGCTCAAAGGGCGTAAAAGGCTCGAAGATTGACTACTTTAATCCTTCAGATGTCTCGTTGTATGACAATTCCGTTTCCCAATTTGAAGAAACAACGGTATCGCTAAAAGAGTACTATGACCACAGTATACGATCTCATCTCACGGTGAAAGGAGCATGTAGTTATCTTAAGAGTGTTTTTCCCATCATCAACTGGCTACCACATTACAATTTTAGCTGGTTTACTGCGGATCTTATTGCAGGAATTACCATTGGCTGTGTTCTCGTGCCGCAATCCATGTCGTATGCACAAGTCGCCACGCTACCAGCGCAGTATGGGTTGTACTCCTCGTTTATTGGTGCTTACTCCTACTCTTTTTTCGCTACATCAAAAGATGTTTGTATTGGGCCCGTGGCTGTCATGTCTTTGCAGACCGCCAAAGTCATTGCGGATGTCACGGCCAAATATCCTGATGGAGATTCTGCCATAACTGGTCCCGTTATTGCAACGACTCTAGCGTTACTATGTGGTATCATTTCGGCAGCAGTTGGCTTCTTGCGTCTAGGGTTTCTTGTCGAACTGATTTCCTTAAATGCAGTCGCTGGATTTATGACTGGATCCGCGTTTAATATCTTATGGGGTCAAGTTCCAGCACTAATGGGTTACAATAGTTTGGTTAACACGAGAGCTGCCACCTATAAAGTGGTCATAGAGACCTTGAAACATTTACCAGATACTAAACTGGACGCAGTTTTTGGACTAATCCCGCTTTTCCTTCTTTATGTTTGGAAATGGTGGTGCGGAACATATGGACCAAGGTTGAACGATAGATACAACTCCAAAAACCCAAGGTTACACAAAATTATCAAATGGACATATTTTTACGCTCAGGCTTCCAGAAATGGTATCATTATTATTGTATTCACTTGTATTGGTTGGGCAATCACAAGGGGCAAATCTAAATCGGAGAGGCCCATCAGCATCCTAGGCTCAGTTCCATCCGGTTTGAAAGAAGTCGGGGTTTTCCATGTTCCACCAGGATTAATGTCTAAGCTTGGTCCAAATTTGCCTGCATCCATTATTGTGTTATTGTTGGAGCATATCGCTATTTCGAAGTCTTTTGGTAGAATCAACGACTATAAAGTCGTCCCCGACCAAGAATTGATTGCTATTGGTGTCTCGAACCTTTTAGGTACTTTCTTCAATGCTTACCCAGCGACTGGTTCCTTTTCAAGGTCTGCTTTGAAGGCTAAATGTAATGTCCGTACGCCGTTATCTGGTTTGTTTTCGGGTTCATGTGTTCTTTTAGCATTATATTGTTTGACCGGCGCATTCTTTTACATTCCAAAGGCTACCTTATCTGCAGTTATCATTCACGCTGTATCTGATCTTTTGGCCTCTTATCAAACTACCTGGAATTTCTGGAAGATGAATCCATTGGACTTCATCTGTTTCATTGTCACCGTCCTAATAACGGTATTTGCCTCTATTGAAGATGGTATTTATTTTGCCATGTGCTGGTCATGTGCAATGCTCATTTTAAAAGTGGCTTTCCCAGCTGGAAAATTCTTGGGTCGTGTGGAAGTCGCTGAAGTTACTGATGCTTACGTCAGACCGGACTCAGATGTGGTTAGCTACGTGTCTGAAAATAACAATGGTATTTCCACTTTAGAAGATGGTGGTGAGGATGAAAAGGAAAGTTCCACCAAATACGTCACAAATTCCTCCAAGAAAATAGAAACAAACGTTCAAACAAAGGGCTTTGATTCTCCATCTTCTTCGATTAGCCAGCCAAGGATAAAATACCATACTAAATGGATACCGTTTGATCATAAATACACAAGAGAATTGAACCCGGACGTTCAGATTCTCCCCCCACCAGACGGTGTTCTTGTTTATAGGCTATCAGAGAGCTACACCTATCTCAACTGTTCCAGACACTACAACATCATAACCGAAGAAGTTAAAAAAGTTACCAGACGTGGTCAATTAATTCGCCACAGAAAAAAATCTGACCGTCCATGGAATGATCCTGGTCCATGGGAAGCACCTGCTTTCTTAAAGAATTTGAAATTCTGGAAGAAAAGGGAGAACGACCCTGAATCCATGGAAAACGCGCCCAGCACCTCAGTCGATGTTGAAAGAGATGACAGGCCATTGCTGAAAATACTATGCTTAGACTTCTCACAAGTGGCACAGACAGACGCTACGGCTCTTCAATCATTGGTTGATTTGAGAAAGGCCATAAATCAATATGCAGATAGGCAAGTTGAATTCCACTTTGTGGGTATCATTTCACCATGGGTGAAGAGAGGTTTAATTAGCAGAGGATTTGGTACTCTGAACGAAGAATACAGTGATGAATCCATTGTTGCCGGTCATACAAGTTATCACGTCGCCAGAGTACCTCAAGGCGAAGAAAATCCTGAAAAATATAGCGTTTATACCGCTTCAGGAACAAATCTACCTTTCTTCCATATCGATATCCCAGATTTTGCTAAGTGGGATATCTAGCCAATGCATTTACAATGGACATGCAAACATTTATATCATCTCTTTTTTTCTATATTCCTAAACCAAAAAGTTTTCCCCCTTAAAAGTATACATTTAATATCATAATGAGATAGACACTGTTTATATAATAAGAAATAATAGGTAGGATGGTGCCATCGTGAGCATATACATACCTATAAATACTTACCTTATTTTTATTTTATTTTTCTCTTCCTCGAGGAACAAAAGAAATACAACCGTTATTAATGTTATTGTCGTGGGACAGCTCCCCTTTTTTTTTATTTACTTACCACAGATAGAAAAACATGAAAGCAGCACTTACAAATAGTATAATAGTGAAAGTTAATAACGTAATATTTTTGACCTTCTGCCACCACATTATTTCTTTTATATTGACCGCTTTGCGCCTAAATTTATTACTGCTGCTATTTAGTTGGGAAGTTTTATCCACCAATAAAGAAACTCTTTCTTGTCTCTCCAAGAACTTGTCGATGTTATCGTTCATTATCTGGATGACGTCCTTTATTTGGTCTTCGGTGGCATCCCCGATGTCACTTATAGTGTTCTGACCATTCCCATTACTAGATTGGCCATTTCCAGAACTATTTAAAGTTTGGTTACGGTATTCGACCAGCTCTTCATGGAAAGAGTCTAGTATTTGACCTACATGCGAACTTAAAAGTTCGTTTGTAGCGTTGGACTCGTATTCCTGCAGCCCACTTAGTATCCTGATGGGCAAAATCTTGGGTATATCCACTAATGTGAAGCAAACGTACACAGTTTTGGGGTCATGGTCATCCGTGGAGTAGAAACAATCGAATCCGTCGATGAGATTCATTGACATCTTGGTAACTTTGTTCCCCTTGATCGGAACTACTTTGGGTAGTACCATATCCATGATCAAATTATGGAAAATGACCGGCGTTATCTGCTCGTTTGCTGAAGTTATTGTACCATAGTTTTCGTTTTTCTGGAACGGCTGGAAACAACTAGATATTGTTTCACCATTTTTTATAACTTCCACATAACTTACTAAGACCATATGCAAAATCAAGCAAAATGGAACGTTAGTCTACTGAATGTAACATAGTAAAATTATGGCATGGGGGGATGAGCATTCGCATAATCCCTTTTTTAAACATTTGTCAATTGTGTAGAAATATTTATACATACCATTAAAGCGTTTCATTTGGTAAAAATATAAAAGTCCAATGCTCTAACAGCTTAATAAATTGTCGCTTTTCACTCTGTTCTTCAAATTTAATAGCTGTTGCTCCAAATTAGTCATGTGCTAGAAAATTCATAGAGGGGCTTTTTTTCATCATTATTGTGACCTCATTTTTTCTTTCTTCGATCGTTTGAGGCGAATATTACCCGGGCGCTTGGTGGTAATGCGTTGTTTTAAATATTATATATAATGAATGTGGTGGTAGAATATATAGTTTACTATTTTTAGATAATGCAAATGGGTGGGGTGAAGGCGATGAAAAGGTGGGGGGGTCTATCAGAGAAACCTGCTGTCACACCAGCCCTTTACGACATATTGAATCTCTCTCGTAGGTGCGGAAGTCTTATTGGTGACTTTGCCTAAATTTAGTTTTCCGCATGGTTTGAGCATTGTGCCGCCATTGTTGAACCATGGCTTGACGTCTGAGTGTACGCGGACCAAAGAACTTTTCAAATCCGCCGTTGCATGTTCGCTTGCGGATTCACGGCCTTGCGAAGGTTCCGTATTGCTTGTCGTTGCAACAAAGTGCAAATTCCAGGGGGTAGAATCGCCAAAAAGATCATTTCTTGTTTCATGGACCATGTCAGACCATAATTTTTTCCTAGTAATTAGGGCAAGCTTAATATCGTTCGTAGAGACATTTGGCTCCTTTTTGATTTCCAAAGACCGAATTTCGGAATACGTTAGCTGCTTCAACAGATGGTCATCTACTTCAACTTCGGGTAAAATACTCTTCCTTTTACATGATGTTTCAATAGAGTATAACTTTAGGAAATTGGTATTCAAACTTTTTTGTCTTATTCTTTTATTGGGCAAGAGCTCGCTAGATGCAATCGAACCGTCGGTCTCGGGCGATGGTGATGCAGATGGCCATTGTTCTAATTCTACCAGGTCATTTTCGTAAATCATGTTTTCTGTAGTCGATTTGCTCCTACTCTTCCTTCTTGAAGTCTTGCCGCCTTTCTTGTCGATGATTTGGAAGTCCACAGAGGTCGGACGAAGTTTGGCATCGGACGATGCAGAAACCAGTGAAAGGGCAGAGGACGATCGCGGACGCCGTTCGTATACGGGAGGGAAGATATCGACTAAATCCTTAACCTCCCAGTCGTCGAACAAATCGAGATCATTTATGTTTATTATTTTCATTTTGGGCACGACCGGCTCAGCCAGTACCTCATCGCTAATCGCGGGGGTCTGCAAATCGACAGCGTCAGCAATATCATCTGTCAAGGGATGAAGTTTAGAGGAGCTCAATGAAGAACAGTCGCTTTGAGCTTCCTCGGAGAACTTCCTCTTTATGCTCTGTGTTAAGTGGCCCTCATGTATGGGGCATTCGCCCGATAACGTCTTGGCGGAATTTGTTTTCCTAACTTGCGACATGACCGAGCTTAAGGACGGGGTCATCAAAGATGAGCGATTTTCGTTCAGCAGTTCGGAATCGTCTCGAGCCTTCAGTATTCTAGTCCTCTTGAAGCTATTCCTCTTGGTTAGTGTTCTAGTACGTTCAGCGCTTCCTTGACCATCGAACTGCGGCTCGGTGGAGTGGAAATAAATCTCATCGCTCACCGTCCTATTACTTGTGGCGGTCTTGTTCATGCTGGCGCTGGCTAACTTGTTATTCTTCTTATTAGTAGCGGTAGCGTAAAATGACTTGGGATAAAATACCTTTGATGAGTCGCTCCATGAGTGCAATGCGCCATCATCACGTATGCTTTTGATGAGGCAATGTTCATGCACATGAGCATCGTGCATTAGTGTGTGATTTGTGTTCACGTCCAGCAGCATTCTATAATTATGTCTTGTTGAAAGTGTTCTGTATGTTCGTGTCTATCCAAAGAAACAAGTAATTGAGAAAACTAGCCATCAAATACTTGTGAAGAAGCGAGTTTCCATTCTCTGTTTCACTCGTTTGGCGTTCTCACCATCCCACTTTTATTTCATTGGCTTTTTTAACACAATAAGGCGCCTTCAGCACCTTTGCCGCGCATTAAGGATGGCCACTGACGAAAAACCGGATAAAAAAAGACGAAAAAATGCCGTCTGACCCTAGTCAGGAGCCGCCTCATACACCCTAATTATTTTGGCGCTAAGCCCTAAGCATCATTATTACCCGACATGAAGCGACAGAAGCCCTACGGATGTGCGGCTGGAAAAGAAAGTTTCATGAAGAACCAGTTGATATATATTTTACTATATACTTTTGCTGTGTATTTCTATATGAGGCTAGTTGGTTGGTGGGAACTGGAAGTGAAAGTTCTGTTCTTTAGGGTGCAGCGGTTGCTGTTGCTGTTGCTGTTGCTGTTGCTGTTGCTGCTGTGGTTGGATTGATGCTTGTGATGTTTGTGGTGCCTGTGGTGCTTGTGGTACAGTTTTGCTGCCAGTTTGCTGCGAGTATGTAATTATGGGGTGAGCGGCATTTACATTAGGTGCTGGATTGATGGCTGGATTTGTTTTTTCGTAAGCGGCGATACTAGGCGTTGTGCTACTTGACATGTTTGCAAATGCATTATTAAACACTGGAGGTGAGACAGACTCGGTTAGTTCCCTTTTCTTTGCAAGCTCTTCGAGCCTTTTCTTTTCTTCCTTCATTTTTTTTCTTCTTTCACGGTCTTCCTGTTGTTTTCTTTGTTTGGCCCTTATTATTTTCAATTCAGGCACAAAAATGTTGCGCAGCTCAAGTTCCAAGTCCCTGATGCACCAAGCGCAGATAAAAGTGGAGCATTCAGACAGCGGTTTGCGTTTATCAGTAGGTCTTGAAGACTTGGTGCTGGGTTCAAGTGTGGATTGGGGTCTGCGAGAAGACCTTCTATTGCCGTGGGAATTTCCCATTATGATGACGCCAAAATCACGTTGCGACAGCGTGTGCTGTGGGGATTTTGTGGTTGAAGATATAAGCTCTATAATTTTTGGAGGTTGGCATTCCCAATGCTGCCACCTGTAACAATGATCACAGCATATCAATGGGCGGTTATTGAAGAGGTCAGTCTCCGTGTCTTCGGTGATAATCATGGGCGCCAGCTCTGGTTCGCCCGGACATTGGAAAACAGAATCTTGGTTGTCGGGCTCTTGCTGCGGAGTGAAGATCCCGTAGTTGGCAAGCTCATCTAGCTCTTCCTTTGTTATGCAGAAGTCACTAGGCAATTCAGGGACGTCTCCCGTCTGTAGTGGCCCAACAGTTCCAGGAATTGGTGGTTCCACCGGGATTATACTAGATTGAAAGTTAGGGCCGTGATCAAGAACTCCGATATCGATTTCATTTAAGGGATTGTCCTCCTCCCTGCCCAAAGACGTTTCAAAAAACGGTGTACCAGAACCACTTCTATCTTTGAGCTCGTTACGCCTGGTCAATTTTTCATCTCTATAATCTTGATCGTACAATTGCCATAATTGGTTCCAAAGAAGATCTTTTATCTTTTTGATTTCCTTCGACACTAGCTTGTTTCTGTGCCTTATAAATTGTTCTCTTTCATCTAGTTTTTCAAACCACTCACTTTCCAAGTCTTTTTTCTTGTTTTCTTCCTCTTTCGCTACCAGTCTCGAAGATCTTTTCCTCCTTGTCATTAGCTCCGCAATTGCTCTCTCCTTTTCTCTGTGGGTCAAAAGTTTTGCCGAATATAGTCTATGTTCCGCGTACACCGGTATCAAGTTAGTTATGAACTCATCTATGGCTTTCGAACTTTTATTCTCTGACCAGTATTCTAGCATGGACCCCCAATTAGTTGTAATCACATCATAATCAATTGTAATCGATTGAAGATATGCATCGATATCGTGAGAGTACTCGAGATGAATAAGCTCCACTGAATCAGGAATGTCTGGGTCGCTCTCTTTTATAGTACAGTTCTGTAGTTTTATTGGGATATTCAGAGTTTGAGAGACTTGGGAGGAAGAGCCTTCTTTTACTCTGTGAATGGTTTTCTTTACGAGTACACCAACATTGGGTAAGGAAAACAAGCTCTTCATTTCCTCCCCTCCACTATTATCATCATCCAGTATAACTTCACTAAACGTAAACAGATGCAAGTTATTCGCTAAGTAGTTTTTGAAGATCATATTTTTCATTTCAATTAATTTTATGATACTGTAAATGATGTCGAATTGGCGTGCAATTTCAAGCTCCAAAAAAGGTAAGTCCGTAACCAAATCTGAATACGCGCTCGAGTTTTGCAAGTGATGGTTAACTATAACATTCCAATCTTTCAATTGCCCGCTTTTATTTCCCGCTAATTGATGCAATAATTGCAATCTAATTCTGTCGTACAAATTTTGCGATCCTTCATCTACGTCGACTTCATCATTGTAATAGTTCGAGTCCTTCCCGTCTATCTTCGAAAATACGTCAGTTACAAATACACCTTCATCGAATTTGATATTCTTCCACAAGCATTTGGTAGAGCTACCGCCATACTGGTCAGTATTAAATGTCGTTGTAGTATATGATTCGCAGACATTGGAAAGCCAAGCCATCACATACTGGAAGTGCCAGTGAGTGGCCAAGTCCGCGATCTTCTCATCTAATATTTCAGAATACGGCAGTTGGTGCTTGTTCAATTGGGCTATTATGTCTTCGGAGACATATTCTTTCCAGTCTTCACTATCCGCATTCGCAGCGCCGGCAGGCATGCTCGCTCCTACATTTCTTGTACTCCTAGTTCTCTTCGTTCTCATCGATCGCTGATTCACCGCTTTGTATCTATATATGATTAGCCTGTGTGTATGAGTAAAATAGAGCAATTGATCTAGTTTCTTAGTCGTGTCACTATTGAATAAATAAATGTTAATGTTGCTGGAAAGGAAGAATTATGTCACTTTTGACGCTCTCGCATTCCGTGTGCGGTGATAGCGGTAACTTGGTCTAGCAACGAAAATTTAAAAAGGTTGGAAAAGGAAAAGAAGAGCTCAAGTGGACCTAGAAGTCCTGCTTTGCCACCGTTTAAGCAAGGAATAGAGCACGCCGTTGACACAAATTCACAGTCAAGGACGGGGCCACGAGAACTTTATTACAAAATACACTGCATTACACGAAATTCAGCGGAACTCTGAGCGCGAACAGCATTAGGTACCGAGAAACGCTTTTCAAGAAATTTCTAAAAGTTTTATTGTGCCATTAATATCGCAGCTCAATTGTTAAGTATTTCACTATGCCTAATCCGAATACAGCAGATTACTTGGTGAATCCAAATTTCAGGACCAGTAAGGGCGGATCTTTATCGCCGACGCCAGAAGCTTTCAACGACACGCGAGTTGCTGCACCAGCCACTCTTCGCATGATGGGCAAGCAATCTGGACCAAGAAATGACCAGCAACAAGCACCACTGATGCCTCCTGCAGATATCAAACAGGGCAAGGAACAGGCAGCTCAGAGACAAAATGATGCATCGAGGCCTAATGGCGCCGTGGAATTAAGGCAATTTCATAGAAGATCTTTGGGAGATTGGGAGTTCCTTGAAACGGTTGGCGCAGGCTCTATGGGTAAAGTTAAATTGGTCAAGCATCGTCAAACAAAGGAAATTTGTGTAATAAAGATTGTTAATAGGGCTTCCAAGGCTTATCTCCATAAACAGCACTCTTTACCTTCCCCAAAGAATGAGAGTGAGATATTAGAAAGACAAAAGCGGTTAGAAAAAGAAATTGCGAGGGATAAAAGGACTGTTAGGGAAGCCTCTTTGGGCCAAATCCTTTACCATCCTCATATCTGTCGTTTATTTGAAATGTGCACTATGTCAAACCATTTTTATATGCTTTTTGAATACGTTTCCGGTGGACAGCTGTTAGATTATATTATTCAGCATGGCTCATTAAAGGAACACCATGCGAGGAAATTTGCCAGAGGTATAGCTAGTGCGCTGCAATACTTACATGCCAATAATATTGTTCATCGAGATCTGAAAATTGAGAATATAATGATATCTAGTTCAGGTGAAATTAAGATCATTGATTTTGGTCTTTCCAACATTTTTGATTATAGGAAACAATTACATACGTTTTGTGGTTCCTTGTACTTTGCAGCACCAGAACTATTAAAAGCGCAGCCATACACAGGACCTGAGGTAGATATTTGGTCGTTTGGTATTGTTCTTTATGTCTTGGTCTGCGGTAAAGTACCATTTGATGATGAGAACTCAAGCATTTTACATGAAAAAATAAAAAAAGGTAAAGTAGACTATCCTTCACACTTATCCATTGAAGTTATATCTTTATTAACCAGGATGATTGTTGTCGACCCATTAAGAAGAGCAACATTAAAGAATGTCGTTGAGCATCCATGGATGAACAGAGGATACGATTTTAAGGCTCCATCATATGTTCCTAATCGTGTTCCATTAACCCCTGAAATGATAGATAGCCAAGTTCTGAAGGAAATGTATCGCCTAGAATTTATTGACGATATTGAAGATACAAGAAGATCATTGATCCGATTAGTAACTGAAAAGGAATACATCCAACTTTCCCAAGAATACTGGGACAAATTATCCAACGCCAAGGGGTTGAGTTCAAGTTTAAATAATAACTACCTAAATTCAACGGCACAACAAACCTTAATACAAAATCATATTACAAGTAATCCATCGCAAAGTGGTTATAATGAACCAGATAGTAATTTTGAAGATCCTACTTTAGCATATCATCCATTACTATCAATATATCACTTGGTTTCAGAAATGGTTGCACGGAAATTAGCGAAGTTGCAAAGAAGGCAAGCATTGGCCCTGCAAGCGCAGGCTCAGCAAAGGCAACAACAGCAACAAGTAGCACTTGGCACTAAGGTCGCCTTAAATAATAACTCCCCGGATATTATGACCAAAATGAGGAGCCCTCAGAAAGAAGTAGTACCTAATCCTGGTATTTTTCAAGTGCCGGCAATTGGAACATCGGGAACCTCAAACAACACTAATACCTCAAACAAACCTCCACTGCATGTAATGGTTCCTCCTAAACTAACAATACCGGAACAAGCGCATACTTCTCCAACATCTAGGAAGAGTTCCGACATTCATACGGAATTAAATGGTGTTTTGAAATCAACACCAGTCCCCGTGTCTGGCGAATATCAGCAACGTTCTGCTTCACCCGTAGTAGGTGAACATCAGGAAAAGAATACAATAGGCGGCATATTCAGAAGAATATCACAAAGTGGACAATCTCAGCATCCCACACGGCAACAGGAACCTCTTCCAGAAAGAGAACCTCCAACATATATGTCAAAATCAAATGAAATTTCCATCAAAGTACCGAAAAGCCATAGTCGTACTATATCAGATTATATTCCTAGCGCTAGAAGATATCCATCTTACGTGCCAAATTCTGTTGATGTAAAACAGAAACCCGCTAAAAACACTACCATAGCACCTCCTATAAGGTCAGTATCACAAAAGCAAAACAGTGATCTTCCAGCTTTACCTCAGAACGCCGAACTAATTGTTCAAAAACAACGGCAAAAACTATTACAGGAAAATCTCGACAAATTACAAATTAATGATAATGATAACAACAATGTGAACGCTGTAGTCGATGGTATCAATAATGATAATAGTGACCATTATCTCTCCGTTCCGAAGGGTCGTAAGTTACATCCTAGTGCAAGGGCTAAATCGGTGGGGCATGCTCGTCGTGAATCTTTGAAATTTACTAGGCCGCCTATACCAGCAGCCCTTCCGCCATCAGATATGACAAACGATAACGGCTTTTTGGGAGAGGCAAACAAGGAGAGATACAATCCTGTTAGCAGTAACTTTTCGACCGTTCCTGAAGATTCTACCACATACAGTAACGATACTAACAATAGACTGACTTCGGTGTATTCTCAGGAGCTTACTGAGAAGCAAATTTTGGAGGAAGCTTCAAAGGCACCCCCCGGGTCTATGCCATCAATTGATTATCCAAAGTCAATGTTTTTGAAGGGTTTTTTCTCTGTACAAACAACCTCCTCTAAACCATTGCCTATTGTTCGTCACAATATCATATCTGTTTTAACAAGAATGAATATTGATTTCAAAGAAGTGAAAGGCGGGTTCATATGTGTCCAACAAAGGCCATCTATTGAGACTGCAGCTGTCCCTGTTATAACCACTACTGGCGTTGGTTTGGATTCCGGAAAGGCGATGGATCTGCAAAATAGTTTAGACAGTCAATTATCATCCAGTTACCATAGTACAGCGTCCTCAGCATCAAGAAATAGTTCGATAAAACGCCAAGGTTCTTATAAGAGGGGCCAGAATAATATACCACTAACACCTTTAGCGACCAATACACATCAAAGAAATTCATCTATCCCAATGTCTCCAAACTACGGAAACCAAAGTAATGGTACATCAGGGGAACTATCTTCCATGTCATTAGATTATGTTCAACAACAGGATGATATTTTAACAACATCAAGAGCCCAGAATATAAATAACGTAAATGGTCAAACAGAGCAAACCAATACTTCTGGTATAAAAGAAAGGCCTCCTATTAAATTTGAGATTCACATTGTAAAGGTTCGTATCGTCGGCCTAGCAGGTGTACATTTCAAAAAGGTTTCTGGTAATACGTGGCTATATAAAGAATTGGCATCGTATATTTTAAAAGAATTAAACCTATAGATACGTTGTTCTTACTAAATATTTCAACGTGTGTCTTTCAATTTTTATTATCTAATATTTATCTTTTTTTAATATTATAGTATAATTTATTTAAGCTGAGATCTGCTTTCTTTAATCTTTCATATGATGAAATAATAGTTCTACATAAATCTATAAGAATAATAAATAAAGTAAAACAACTGCAAAAAACATCGATGTCATCCAGGATCCTTGAAAGATTTCACTCTGGAGAAGAAAAAAGATTTCTCATTTCTCAACGAACAGTTAGATGCATTCCCTTCCTTATCCACTACAATTGAACTTAGCCATTTCAACCGTTGATATCTCTTATTGCCTTGATTCTTGATTTGGAATTCTTCGATAAACGTATACTTTTCATCTGACCTTGTTATCTTTAAATGACCAAAATCATAATCAAATCCGAGGCTCCAATAACACATATGACTATGCCTGGGTTTGTTCTCTTTGGAGAAGTGCTTCACGACAGCGCTAGGTTCATCTGTAGAAAGTAATCTCAAACATTGGCCGTTCTCATAAAATCTGAAATACCTGTAATAGGTGATCATGTGAACTGGCTTTAAAAGAGATAACGAACTTTCTGCATTGGAACCGTATCTTACATAATTTACTACACTGATGTAAACACCTTCGAATTTAATATATGGCCTTTCCCTTAACATACGATAATCATCACCCCGCCATATTTCCTTTTCAAAGGTATTTATATCGGTGATTCCGTTAAGATCCATTGCCATTTTGTCGTATATTTGCTTAGAATATATGTACTTCGCGAAAGTTTTAAATGGCACAGAATCGTGGAAGCAAAGCTTGCTAAAGGTGGAACAAGTCATCGACAAATTCACCCAAGATTCACCAGACATTAATATTACTTTTTTAATAATTCTCAGTAAAATGTCGTCAGGCAAGATTTCCAGAATCCAACAGGGTTGAAGTTCAGCATTTTCTTCAGCAGATAAGTCATCTTTACCGGTTTCATTTTGTTCATCTGGAGCATCAGTAGTCATTGATAATCCCGATAGTTTTTTGTGCAGCATCCACTCATCAAGTATTTTTTTTCTGTACAGTGATTCCACATTATCATGGATTTTCAATGCACTTCGATAGAAGTTTATAGCATCTGACATTGACCCATCCTTCTCTTTCAGTACACCTTTTTCCCAAATAGCAATAGCCTCTTTAGCCCTAGGGTCCTTTTCATAATCTACTATCATTTGCTCCTTGAGTTTAGCTTATGGAACACATGTGTCGTCGCCAAAGATGATGGGGAATGTTTGCTTTTATCTTGCTCAGTCGATTTCGCTATCTAGGAACTACAATCCTTTTTTTTGTCATTTGGAAGGCTCTTTAAAATTCCGAATCGATAAGTTCGGAGGTGGGAAAGGATAGCGGTATATTCCTTCCCAAATAAAAAGGCTACAAACACATTACATAAAGAATATTTGTTCAAGTAAACATATCCTCTTCACTCAAGATTACTTCGACAAACCATCATTGGTGTTTCCACCAATCAGCATATCAATCTCATTCAATAAAGTAAAGTCAAAATTGTACTCTAAGGCAAAATCGTTACCGTGAGATAGAGTCCCTAATAAATCCATAGTTTCTGAATTATGCAAAGCATCTTCAGAGTTTTCTATGAATTTTCTAGCAAGTTCGTAATTCAGGGTAGGCGCACTTAAAAAATTTAAGAAGTCTTGTTTTCTATCCTTTTTAATCAAGTTGGACTTCATGCATTGGATGGCTAAAATCGCAGAATAAATCATGTAAATTGTGGCCTTCTCAAACGTCTTAAATTTATTTTTCCAAACTTTTAAAAGATAATACAGTTCATCAACATAACCTTCAACCAATTCCCGGCTTTGTTTGATTTCGTATATGAAAGGTTTATTATAGGAAATTAGCACGATATAGTAATGAAACCATACGTAAGCTATGGTTGGGTTAAAATCTGTCATTTCCATCAATGACCTCTTGGTCCATTGTAGTTCAGGGGGCAAATCCCTTCTCCAATTGTATACCTCCAGATTAAATTTGGCCAAGTATTCACTCCTTTGAAGTAGAGTTTCGTTTGGGCTGAAAATCTTGGATGCAAAAATCTCCGTTATTCTCGATAACACAATCAGTTTCTTCAAGGGGTTTGCAGTGGACAATATTACTTTTGGGTCATATATGTACTCCTCTATACCAGTCTCAATTTCAGGTAGCTCATCTGTTTCTGGAACAGTGGAATTGGACAAACGTAAGGAAGTTGATCTTCCAAAGAGGATCGCTATTAAATGATCAGCAATGTAGCAGCCCCAATAAATTCTACTTCTCACTTCAAAATCCATTATTGACAGCTCGTCTTCATAAACATTACTCCATGCTTCTGGATTCAAATGTAGGCCGATTTCGTGGGCAATCCTAAATGCCAGCCCAGAAAGATACCAAGCCATGGGGTTTTCTCCGCTTCCAATGTCATAAAATGCCAAACACAATAGAGTCTGGATGATTGCTAATTTCGAAGAGGACGACGATTCAGCTAACGAAGAATCTTCCAGTTGAAAAATTTTTTTGAGTACTATCGTCTTGGCTCTTTGATAAAACACTTCAGATTGTTGAAAAAGCTCAGTTTCTGATTTGTATGAAATCAAAGATCCCAATGCAGCGATTGCAAATACCAATTCTTCGGAACAATAGTAACTTTTAGTGTTAGTATCACCGAAGAAAGCACTTAAGAAAGTTTCTCTATGAATGAAAAGGTAATGTCCCGGGTATAGCCATTTGAAAAAGAGTGACAACGATCTTAAGATAAGGGGACTTCTTGATAAATTTTTTAGGCTGACCTGCTGTTGCTGGTATCTTGTGCTTCCATCCGTCTTCTTTTTTATTATAGACAAGGAATTTGATGGATATATACTATTTGTGCCAACTGGTGGAGGGCTCTCGGAAGGCATTTTCTTGGTGAACGCATCAGACTCATTCTCATCGTTGCTTTCAGATGATGGTAGTGCTGATTGTGCTGTTTCGCCATACTTTAAGATTTTTTCATTAGGAGCATCACCATGATCACTGTTATTTTTTAACGAGGAGAGAGCATTGCTAGCAATTGTGGAAGACGAGGAACTTAATATTTGCAACTGTTCTTTCAAAGACCGAATCTGGCTCTGTAAAGCTTCTACGTAAGTCGTAGAATATCTTTTGTTCCTTAAGTCTTGTTGAGTGAATACACATTCGGTACGAAACTTGATACAGTTTGAACAAGGCTTTTCCATGTTACATTTCCTTCTTCTTCTACGGCAATTCTGGCATGCTAGTTTTCTCTTCCTGGGCACGTTGTTATCATTCTGGTCATTATCCGTCACAGATTTCTTTAAACTGGACGGAAGGGAGGGTGTTACCGTTGTTGTTAAAGGTGGAGGTGAAGGCTCCAACATCATTGCTGCGATTGTGTAGAGCTTCAAGTTTTAAAAGGGCTATTTTTGAAAACTTACGGCGATGTCAACTTGTTGATTTTGCTTTGTTTCGTTCGGAATGGATCGGAACATCCGCTCACATATGAGAGGTTTACACTCTTGATGTATATGTTGCTCTATCTTGTATACGGTTAAGTAAAGTGATGTATTATGTATATGTATGTATTTATATATATATGCGTGGTTTTCCATATTGTATTTTTCTTCTCTACTCTATATAGGCATTACTTTGACAGGAACGAGACTAAAGAAGAGGCGAAGTGCTGCGGGTTGTCCAGGAAAAGATTATGGCCAGCATCAGGGACTTCAATGTAGCTAGCCTTTGCCTTGTTTTTTAGCATTGATTCAGTAGTCAAGTAGCCCGCATATTTATCCATCCAATCGTGCTCGCCATACATGAACATGACAGGCGTTGCTGGGTTCAAAAAACGAACGTTGTTTATTATCGGATCTCTAGCGATCAGATTCCTTTCAAACAAATGGGTGAACACCTTGATTGTCTGTGGTTGCACCGTCTGGTTCTTCCCGACAAATGAGTGCAAAAGATAGTCCTTATATATCTGATCCGGAACTTTTACGTATGCGGTGGAGATGTAGTTCGAGCACAATTTGGAGCCTATGGGTCCCATCCACTTCAAAACGTTTAGCTGGTTTTCAAAGATAAACCGCGGTACGTTCAGCTTTCTTGTATAATATCGGGACGATGGGTCGGTAAACGTAAGTGGATAGGTGGTGTTGGGCTCCCATTTGTGGGTGATAGCATGTATACTGTTTTCCACACCAAGAGGAGATATGAGACACAGTTTCTCAATGGAATCAGGGTACTTGAGGGCGTATTTGAATGAAATATATCCTCCGAATGAATGGCCCACCACGTTTATTTTGCGAAGCTTGTTATCCTTCCGCCATTGCTCTATCCTGTCTACGAAGTAGCTTTCGTACTGCTCCAGGTGTGACTTGATGTCCTCTGCTGGGGGGCGCTTCTCTATCACAGGGATTACTACGTCATCTTCTATATGCTTAAACCTGAGAGACTTGATCTTCTTGGTTTTGTTCACTTGCAATGCTGGCGCCTCTGAGGCACCATTGGCTGGCAAGTCGATGGCATATAGATCTTTAATGTTGTCTGACAGGTTCTCAAACGTCCTGTAGAACGCCATCGACGAGGCAGCGTATCCATGGATTAGTACTGTAGGCGTGCACACTTTGTTCGCACGCTTATTGTGGAAATGCCACTGGTTAATCCCGCCTGGAGTCATCGTGTTATTAACGGACCCACGCACAGTGGTGCTATCCATAATTTGCTGCTGCAGGGCCTTCAGGCCCTGCACGCTAGCACACACCTTGGCGTCTGCAGTAGTGGTCTCCTTCTCAGTTTTGCTGCACCATTTGAAAGTGTTTGTCCACATTCTACTGAAGAAAACTACGCTTACGTATGTATATGTCCTGAACAATGAGAGAAAGACCTGCGAATATACTTCTACTACTCCACGTACAAAAAAGAGCACGCTGCTTTATTTATACTTTTGTGCCACAAGAATGATCAACATCAACATAAATATCAACTAGTATCTGCAACACATCTGCTCCACGGAACTAAACCCGTTGAGCAGTGCCCCGTGGAAACGTAAACTATCGCAAATTGGGATTAACAAGCCAAAAACAGCCAAGCAAGATTCACGAAACCGCGCCTCGTTTGGACCCCGAAGGCCCATTTAACGGCCGGCCGTTACAAGCAAGATCGGCAGAGCAAACCACTCCCCAGCACCACAGCACATCACTGCACGAGCAACAATAACTAGAACATGGCAGATAGCGAGGATACCTCTGTGATCCTGCAGGGCATCGACACAATCAACAGCGTGGAGGGCCTGGAAGAAGATGGTTACCTCAGCGACGAGGACACGTCACTCAGCAACGAGCTCGCAGATGCACAGCGTCAATGGGAAGAGTCGCTGCAACAGTTGAACAAGCTGCTCAACTGGGTCCTGCTGCCCCTGCTGGGCAAGTATATAGGTAGGAGAATGGCCAAGACTCTATGGAGTAGGTTCATTGAACACTTTGTATAAGTGTTTGTTGTTTATGTATCCGCATATAGCAGTTATAACAGATAAATGGCACTTTTCGCACACCCGTTGTTTTATCTCCGATAGTACGTGGGCCTTTATATATGGTCGTTTAACGAAAGAACGGCATCTTGAATTGAGCAGGTATTTAAAAGATAGGACGAGAAACAAGCACATGATCTGTGTCGAAAAAAAGTAGCAAAGAGAAAAAGTAGGAGGATAGGATGAACAGGAAAGTAGCTATCGTAACGGGTACTAATAGTAATCTTGGTCTGAACATTGTGTTCCGTCTGATTGAAACTGAGGACACCAATGTCAGATTGACCATTGTGGTGACTTCTAGAACGCTTCCTCGAGTGCAGGAGGTGATTAACCAGATTAAAGATTTTTACAACAAATCAGGCCGTGTAGAGGATTTGGAAATAGACTTTGATTATCTGTTGGTGGACTTCACCAACATGGTGAGTGTCTTGAACGCATATTACGACATCAACAAAAAGTACAGGGCGATAAACTACCTTTTCGTGAATGCTGCGCAAGGTATCTTTGACGGTATAGATTGGATCGGAGCGGTCAAGGAGGTTTTCACCAATCCATTGGAGGCAGTGACAAATCCGACATACAAGATACAACTGGTGGGCGTCAAGTCTAAAGATGACATGGGGCTTATTTTCCAGGCCAATGTGTTTGGTCCGTACTACTTTATCAGTAAAATTCTGCCTCAATTGACCAGGGGAAAGGCTTATATTGTTTGGATTTCGAGTATTATGTCCGATCCTAAGTATCTTTCGTTGAACGATATTGAACTACTAAAGACAAATGCCTCTTATGAGGGCTCCAAGCGTTTAGTTGATTTACTGCATTTGGCCACCTACAAAGACTTGAAAAAGCTGGGCATAAATCAGTATGTAGTTCAACCGGGCATATTTACAAGCCATTCCTTCTCCAAATATTTGAATTTTTTCACCTATTTCGGCATGCTATGCTTGTTCTATTTGGCCAGGCTGTTGGGGTCTCCATGGCACAATATTGATGGTTATAAAGCTGCCAATGCCCCAGTATACGTAACTAGATTGGCCAATCCAAACTTTGAGAAACAAGACGTAAAATACGGTTCTGCTACCTCTAGGGATGGTATGCCATATATCAAGACGCAGGAAATAGACCCTACTGGAATGTCTGATGTCTTCGCTTATATACAGAAGAAGAAACTGGAATGGGACGAGAAACTGAAAGATCAAATTGTTGAAACTAGAACCCCCATTTAATATATCTCTGCGTACATATGTATATATATATATGTGTGTATATACATGTATGTCTGTATAGAAAACGCATATCAACTGATATATATACACGTGAAGCAAAAAAGGCATTGCCTCTGTCAGAGAAACGAACTATCCTCGTTGCTATAGTGTCTTCTGCACTTATCGCGTAGACTTTCTATTGGCACTCTGTCATGGCATTTAATCTTGTACACATTCTTTAATTCTTCTTGCAAAAGAAGGTACTCTTCATGCAAATGATGACTTTGGAGTGAATTGACTAATCCTGAGTCGTTCCAGAAACTTTTTAAGGCGTTCGTTTCATGATTTATTATGTCATCCAACCGTCTCATATTAGGTTTCGAATTTGTTACAAATTCTCGCCTTGATAACCTCTCCAGGTCTTCTTTGTTGCATCCAGGTACACTCTCTAACAACATTGAACCATTGCCCTCCGGATTCGCACTGTCATATTTATTAGCCTCTTCGCCGCACATGATGTCAATATCGGGTCGATAGCTGTCTATGCCGTCTAGATGGCCCACCTTATGAAACACAAGACAATGTGCTGCCCTTTCGGCTTTCAAAAAACTGTCAATTCTACTTTCCCTTAGCGTATTGCGCTCACAAAACGGTGAATAATCGTATTGCTTTTCTTCCTCGATGTGGCTCAAAGTATTCAGATAGTCGACTTCGTCTACGTCCATATTTATCCCATAGAGATCATCTGCAGTCCTCTCCTCTAGTACTTCGCCTGTTATGGGCATCGAATCATCATTTATTACCCTTGTCGACCTTTTCCGTAGCGGTGTGGTAAAATTGTTAAAGTTGGCTTTGTTGAACCTTGGTGTTTTCCAGGGCGGCAATGACGGTAGTTGAAACAACTTGCCTTCGTTCTTATCACCATTTTGGTTCATCTTACTTTGTCACAGCTATTTCTTTCCTTCCTGAATTTGTCCTTCCAAACCTAGTTCCCTGTTCTTAATTTCCTTTTATTTAGGTTTTTTTTTTTGTTTTGTCAAGAGCCGCGCACAAAATATGGTATTATTATAGAAAAGTTGGACTTAAAAGCTTGAAAAAGCTTAGATTTTATATTCATATGCTGGTATATATGTACGACTAAATAATATAAATTTGATTATAACAATCCACTCAAGGTCAGCTTCTCCAGGAATGGTGAAAGATCTTCACGACGTATTTCAATTATGGAACTTTCAAAATTATCTATTCTCACTTTAGCATCCGTTTCTGCAGTTATTTGTTGAAACGCCATGCTGAAATTATTCAAAATAGGTTTTTTTGTGTGTATCGTGTCTAGTCCGCGAGGATACCTAGGTGTTAACCCAGCAACCAAGTAAGTGTCCGTATTTTCATCTATGCTGGCAAGCACCATGGGCAACAATTGCTTGTCTTCAGATTCCGCACAGCATTCTATGAGCCAATTTCCTAATCTTAATAACGTCAATGGGTTTCTGTACAAGTCTAAATCGGGTCCGTCTTGTAAGACGCATAATCTATAAATTCTTAAATGCTTGATTAATTTCTTCTCCAATATAGCAACCCCGGTATTAAAAATTGCTCTCTGTAAGTCTTGTGCTAGTTGAATGCCACGGTTTAATAGTTCCACCTTTCTGTCATCTAGAGCATCCCAACTGAGCCAAAAATTCGAAACCCATCTTTTTCTCAAATTCGTCAATTTTTGAGCGCTGTTATCTTCTTCTTCCTCTCCATCTGTATCGTCATTATTGTCATTATTTATTTTCACACTATCCTTATCAGTTGAATTACCTACTTCCAAAAGAGCTGTTAGTGCTTCGACAAATTCACTGGCACTTATGGACCCACGATATCCAAGAGTTCTAACAAACCCATCTCTAATTATATCTTGCAACCCATAACGATCCAAATTTTTGTCAAATATTATCCCAAGTTCTCTCTTAATAGAATGATCCATGTATAACCATGTTTCTTGTGCAGTACTTAATGGTATACCCATTCTAGCAAACATCTTATGCAATCTCTTTTTCCCATTTTCATTCCATAGGGATAGTTTGGCATTGACATAGTTAGAATAATAAAAACTGTCGTACAATGAAGAATGCCTCAGTAAGAAAAGGTAGTAATCCGGTTGGATGTTTAACGTCAATGTATCAGGGGTCTTTACTGAGTTTCTACTGCTTGGTGTGAGACGCTTCACTTCATCTTGCAATAAGGGGTATAATCGATTGTAAACTTGAGCATATGCTATATCTAACGAGGTCGTACCAAGTATATTCAACCACAGGTTTGAAAGATTTGTTTCTCCGATAGCAGACAATAATGAATAGATTTGTGCAGATATCGAGTTAACCACTGTTGTGCCTTGAGAATAGTATTCCTCCAAAACACCTTCATATTCATGGATTTGCTTCTTTCGTTGCTTTCTTTTTGAGAGATCATTCGGTCCTATTGAAGAATTACCTCTTTTATTAGATATTGTCTCATCTTCGTCTTCTTCGTCCTCGTCTGTGACTTCATCGGCATCAGTTGCCTCATCGTCACCCCCATTATTATCGTTCTCGTCACCTGAGAGCTCATCGTCACCACTCTCCTCGTCCAGTTCAAGCAATTTATAGTATGCTTCTTTTTGTTCGCCTAATGTGTCATCCACCGTACCGTCGTCAAAACATTGGATGATTTGTGATCCAAATATATTGTCGAGATTCCACGGTCTATGAGCATCCAACACGTAGATGTCTCTCCTGAAACTTTGTTCCCCCGACTTTTCATCTGTATCGATAACATACTCTTGGGGATCGATTTCTAAGAAAGCCTCCAGATCAATAACGCCTCCAAACCCTACTAATAGCAGACTATTTATATTGTCATCCAATTGAGAATAGTGGCGTCGTAATTCAGAGTACCCAAATATCGGTACTATTTGAGATTGTACCAATTGTTTTTTGAATAATAGTGACAACATCTTCGTCGCACACAGCGCATCGATGTTAAGACAAGAAACGAAAATGACCAATTGACATGATGAATGAGACGATGAATTCCTTAAGATTTTGTTGTAGGCTTCGCTAAACTGGCTGATTCCATAATACATGTGCGAGAGTATATTCTTGTTATTATGTGCCTTCTCTCTAGTGTTTATTGCTACACTTTTATTGCTCTATAGTGCGTTGTATAAAGTAGCCACAATGGATTGTTGGCATTACTACAGCTTCATTATTTACTGAAATTTCTTAAAACGCGTTAGATGATATGTTGAAAAAAAAATACGCGTCGTGAATGAAACTTATTAGGTTTTACGACTAGTTAAAGCAAGAGAGAGAAGATCGAATTGACTAAATGTCTTCACTTTGAATTTATTCTAGTAGGATTCGCATGGCTTTTTCATAATAAAAATCTCGTTTATTTATGCTTTTGGTTGGTTTTCCTTTGATAAATGCGGCCCTTGCTTTGTTTGTGGTTGCAACGAGTTCGTCAAATGATAAATTGACGCTTAACACAGACGCATGGGAACCACGTAATTGAATTAATGTTTTCTTCTCGAAACAATTGCAATGTGACTTTCTTGTTAGGCAATGTGAGATGAAAGATGGCCTTTACCTTTGCAGATGTTTGGGTGTGGCTCTGAGCTGTCCTTTATAATTATAGAGATAATTTTGATGAAAGCTCAGAAGACCTTTAATGACGAAAAATAGGCATGGTTTGCCAGGCAAAAAACGACCAAATTTTACTGTAGTATGAGTCAAAGTCGCTGGAGTATCGTTCTCATCTTTGCATTGTTTATTTTTGGCAGCACTGGAGTGAATGCCTTCTTCAATTTCGGTCATCATCAGCAACAGCAACAGCAACAGCAACAATCATATGAAGATCAAGTTTTAAATAACCCTTGTGATGGGTATTTGTGTCCGGACACCCTAACGTGCGTTGCACAGCAGAAAGACTGTCCTTGTCCCTTCCCTAAATCTCAGTTGAAATGTGTCCTTCCTGATAATAAATTTGTTTGCATATCCAAACCAGCCACACACAATGAAAAGTTTAGAGCAATATATGATGACCCTGTCAAGGGCCCCAAAGCAAAGAACAAGGGGTTTAGGGATTGTGGATGGGTATCAGATGCTTACAAAAACCATTGAAATCTGTATAAAAAATACATACACATACATATATACATACGAAGGATTTATCTTCTCATTGATATTCTAGTCTCTATTTCTTCCGGGAACCCATCTCTTATACAATACTTCACCAACTTGAAAACTATTGAACAATTTAGTAAAGTTGTTTGATTTCCATAGTGCTATCGCCTCCTGTTCCGAGATTAGTCTCTCCACGTAGCATAACACAAACGTCTTCTTTGCGCCGCCCACAACACGGGCTATGCTAGAATACCACGTATAATCTTTAGAGACGTCGTGGTCAAGACCCATAACACAAAATTCAGCGTGTTGAAATGGTGGCCCTCTCTTATATAATAAATAATCGCAGCCGAATTTTATACCAGATCTTACGCACCAACCGTGTGATCTGTAGTGATGGTATATAACGTATGATCTGACAAAGGAGTGAATATCTTTATATTTGGCATCGAATTGAAACAGTTTCCCTGCCAGGCACGCGGGAGATATGTCAAGAACAGGAAGTGCAAAAGTTAAAAACATAGCTTCCACTGGCATTAGTTCTAGTGACTCTAGTGGCAAAAGATCACCGTTCTCATCAAGAAGATTGTTGTCTTCATCTCTTAAATTTGATTCGGAAATGTCTTGCTGTTGTGCAACGATGCCCACGTCTTCTGTTTGTTTTAGTTTAAATTTTCTTAATGATTCTCGTTGTTTCTCAAGGAGGATGTTTTCCTCATCGATATGACCACCTTTTTTTCTTAATTCTAGTAATTCTCTTTCTAACTTCGCACGTTCTTTCTTGAACTCTAATCTTTGTAATCTCCTCTGTTGTGTGACCTTCTCTAAAGTCATCTCCGTTTCAGTATTACTCTTTGTTCCTCCCCGATTGTGGAGGGGAGTATCATTGAGACCCAGTCTGGCCTCTGTTCTAGCTTTCCATGTAGGCTCACTCCTGCTAAATTGACCAGTGCCAAAAAATCCATTATTCCAAAGATATAGCATTTGCTTGTCATCTTGAACCGTGATGTGAAGAGTGGTATCTCCTATAAAATCTACATGTACTTTATCGTTCAGTGCGTTCGTACTCTTGTAATAGCGGTATGCCCAATATAGCCAAGATAACGGATTATGAAGGATTAACTCTGGAAGGTCATCTACGGGGTGAATTGGAAGAGGATACTTGTAACGCTTCTGATTGACCCTCCCTTTAGACATGCTCCTTCTTGAGTCCTTCGTACTTATTGTCTTTTCAGCGTCGTGTTACAATGAAACGTTTTAGCATATTGAATTTCGATGGAAGTTCAAATGTTTTATGCACCGAAATGAAATACTAGAGCAAAGAGATGTTAGTGAAAGCACCAGCTAATATAGCTCTTTCAAATTTACGTGAAAAAGTTATGTGTGGCAATATAAATCTATAGCAAGAGTGGCTTCTATAAAACATTTTTGACAAGAAATAAAATTCAGATACCGTTGTAGTCTTGAGAAATCATTGTGCTCACATCGATTAACTTCGAGCAACATAAATCATGCTATCATCATTAAAATAAAGTGGAAGTATTAAGAACAGATATAATAGCACGAGAAAAAACTCGTTCAACTAAGTCTAGACACACCTCCTGGTGTTATTTAGTCCGTTCTCTTAACAACCAAAGCCTACGAGCTCTCAAACAGCTCTTTTGTTTTAACTTCCTATAGAACTGAATGGCAAACTTGCATCTTGAAGAAAATTTTTCTCTTTAAATATCTGACTGAAGTATTGATCCCTTCAAAAAAAAAAAAAAAGAGAGTTGGTTACCCATATGGGAATAATATTTCTTAGGGCTAATTGACAAAGGATTGCTAACAGAAAATGCAAAGGACTAATAACTTGAATCATTTTTATATCAGGTTTATATAGGTATACGTTCAGTCTAATTAATAATTTATAGTTTACAGTAGTTTTTTACAGTAGTTTTTTTTTTTTTTTTTCAGTTCCATGATTTTTTTGTTCCTTTGATTCGTGTAGTAAACCTCCTCTTCTTGGTTTTCACGATATACTTAGCTGGATGCCAGGTCTGTAAAGTATTGACGCAAAATCAGTGAAAGCATTTCGGGTAGTTCGCTTATATCGTGTACAACAACATAAAATTCAAAAGGAAATGTGTCCAAGTATTTGGTAATCTTTAATTGCGGATTGCCATACTGATCTGGAATGTAGTTCACTTGGCTCATGTCTAAGATGGATTCATTAGAAGTAATACCATCTATGATGACAAAAACCAGCATAATTTTGTTTTCTCTAGCACGGCGGACCAGTTTTTGTATTGTTTCATGGTCTTCGCAAATACCATCAGAGATTACAATTTCTAGTTGCCATTGGTCATTATGTACCATAGCGCGAGCACGTTCAAAAATTTTAGTAGATTCAGCCACAAGTTTCTTAACGTCTGTTTTAGTTTCTTGGAAACCAAACCATTGAAAAGCTCTTGCGCCAGATTCGTTACTAAATTGTTGGTCAAATGAGTGAACTTCTTTAATATTTTCACCGAATTTGACAATAGATAACCCTCCAGCCTCTAGCTGAGTTAACGTCTTGGAGACCAAGCATAAACTATCAAAAGCGAGTTTAACGCATTTAGATTCGCTCATAGACTTAGAATCATCAAGCGCAATCATTATTTGATACTGACGTTTGCTTGGTTTAGTTCTTCTCAACCAGATTTTATCTTTACGGAATTGTGAGGCAATATATGGAATGATCCGTTTCATATTCAGTCTCTTACCTGTTTTGTAATCACCCTTCAGCTTTGTAGCCAAGGTAGGTTCCAAGATTAGTCTTAATTGTTCTCCAAGACGTGATACTAAATCGGCGGTCGAAATTTCACTTTTATGCCACAATTCACGGGATTCTTCTAACGATCTTTCCGGTGTCAAACTAGCACTTGCATCAGGTGGATTATCCTCAATGTTTTCAATTAAAGATTGTATTTCACTGTCATCCTCTTGATCAGCCGAGAAGTGTTCATTTGAAAGTTCGTTCTCAAAATCTTCCTCACTCTTTCTTTTACCGATGAATCCTGACTTTTTGCTGTCAACGTCATTGTTAGCGTCATGCGCGTCGATATCAGATAGCATCTCTTCTTCATCAATATCCATTTTTTCATCATCGGCGTCTTCTACTAACTCTTTCTGGTCCACTTCTTGCTCCTCCCTATCATCATCAATGGCCATGTCTTCATCAATGGTTTGTAATTGATCCTGTGTTGCAGAACCTAAAGCTTGCGTATCTGTTTCAGTATTTGCACCCTCAACATGTTCAAATTCATCGGGACGTTCATTGTTTTTTTCCAAATTTTCGTCCTCTTCGCCATTAGTTTGTGCTTCTTTTATATCTTGACGACGTCTATGATATTCTTTCATGCTATCACCTAGTTGCTTTAAAGCAGCCGTAGCCTCTTCGCGTGATTCTTCATTATTCTTTGTCACATCTTCTTGATCTTCTTCATAGGTATTCTGAGTCGTTCCTGAACCTCCAACATCGTCCTGTTCTTGTGTGTCCGTAGCATCAGCACCAGCACCTTTGGATCCAGAATCTTGTTGAACGGCAGCTTCTTGATCGATGTCTTCAGTATCAGCCTTTTCCTCAACGCCATCAAGACCTTCTGTATTCTGCTCACCTCCTTTCTCTTTGTTTTCTTCCATAGCAGCATCTTGCTTTAACTCTTCTTCATCAGACATGGCTTGCTCTTCTGGGCCATTTTCTTCGTCTTCCTTTCCCTCATCATTAGTCATATCCACATCCTCTTCAGCACCTTCTTCTTCGTCAAGAGCTGTTTCTGTCTCGCCGGCATCTTCCTCAGGACCAGGTTCGTCGTTTTCATTATCACTTTCGATACCGGATTCTTGTTTGACTTCTTCGTCTTCGTTTCCAACCTCTTCCTTGTTTAGGTCATCAGGCATTCCATCTGACATATCAACATCTTCGTCTGATTCTTCATGCTCTGAATCTAAATTCATATCTTCAGGAAGGTCTAGGGTTTCGATTTCAGGAACATTAGCCTCCAAATCCTCGCCTTCTTCATCTTTAACTTCGTCCTCCTGTTCACCAACGTCGTTTTCCTCTTCTGCATTTTCATCGTTTTCAATTTCCTCATCGCCATCTTCAGGTGCATTTGGGTCCTCATCCCCTCCTTCCTTGTTATCCCGCTGTTGTTCGTCATTTTCAGCAGCTTGTACATCTTCCTCTTGATTTTTTCCATCTAAATTCTGGTCTGTATCTTTTTCTTTTGAATTATCACTTGCCTTATCATCCCACATTTTATCATCAATAGCGTTGGGGTCATCTTCATTCAGGTCATCAATTTCTTCATCTAATTCTTCTTCTTCGCTATCAGTATCTTCATCATCATTTTCTTCACCATTAGACAAATCTTCCAATTCACCAGCCATATCGCCCTCCATCTCAACTGCATCATCTTCATTCTCGTCATCCCTCTCATCTTTATCTTGTTGTTCTTTGTTTTCGTTTTGTGCATCCTCAGTCAAATCTTCGTCTTGTTCGACGTCTTTATTGTTATTTTGAGCACCTTCACCGTCTCCCAAGCCTGTACCCTCTTGCAAGTTTTTGTCGTCAACTTCTTCAGATGGTGGCTGCGGAGAACAGAACCCATTTTTGGCTAAGCTATGCAATATCGTCGATAGAATGTACATACCACGACTTGTGTTCGTGTAGTAGATTCTAGATCTTTCAAGAACCACGGTCATTGCGTTGTAATAACGTGTGATTACCGGTAGTGTAAAGGATATAACTGATTTAACGTAAATTGATTCAGTAGTGGTAAAATCAAAGTCCTTCAACAAGGATAATGCTGTCTCTATATTTTTAGAAACAACACTGGATCGTAATAGTTTAACGTTTACCATAACTTTCTTGAAGCTAGCTGATAACCAGTTATCATCAGTTTCGGATATAGATTCAATTCCATCTCCAATTACCTTCTGGAAAGATAATATAATAGATGTGAAAGTACGGCGGAAAGCCTGTTCAACATCTTCCACCGAAGGGCCTCTCTTCTGTTCCTTTTTAATAGGACCCCCTTTATTTGCTTTGATCCACTCTATAATGATATCAAAAACGAAAGCGTTCCCTGTCTCCTTTGCATTTTCAAGCTTCTTCAATAATTCATTAATGAATAACTCAAATCTAGAATATGACTCGATAAATGAAGAATCAAAAATTCGACTGGAATTGAAGTGTACGAAAAACGAAGATAAGGTCGATTTTGCATCTAACAAGATCTTTTGTTGTTCTGAAGTTGCTGAGTATTTCGAAATAACAGACAAGGTCTGTGCGGCATAGTCTAACAAAGAAGGCAGCCACTTTTCAAACAATCTGACATTATCTACATTCGCTTTTAATGAAGAATGAACAATATCGCCCTTTAAGCAAGTAAAGTGTTCTAGGTCTAACATCATACCATTAATCTTACAGTAATCATTCGTGAACTCTGATAGAGGGTGACGAACTGTAATCAGGGAAAACATCAAACTCTGTGCGAGTGCCATACCTCTTTCTATAGCAGCAACAGGGATATCATCACTTGGATTCGATGCAGCGCTTCTCAGCTTGGGTAAAAGGTCAAGGATTTTGAAAAAGAATGCGTCTGACGAATTTAAATATTCATTATTGAAAGGGGCAATGTTTGCCAAAATAGTTGTTGTAGAAGATTGAACTTTTTGAATGTCTTCCCTAAAATTGACTTTTAAACCGATTCTTCTCAATTCTTTCAATGCATCACCTAAAAGTTTACTTTTTTGAGTCTTCAAGTATGCCAACCTCTTTTTGTTCTCCTTTGTATATACATTAGGGGTTTCCTTACGTAACCTTTCAGCTTCAGCATAAAAGTCCGATGCTAAATCTGCGAAGTTAGGGAATTCCTGTGATGATATCTTTTCCAAGTAGGAGTCCATGTTACTTGCTACCGTGTCAATATTCCTTAATGGCGCAGCTCTCATACTCCAAGTAGAAATTTCTTTCACCAAATTTTTCGAAGCCTCTAAGTTGGGGTCTTCGTAAAAATGTTGTTTTAAAGTAGGGAGTTTTAGTTTATTTTCGTTGGAATACAAAAGACCGGCCTCAATAATGGTTTTCGCATCCCCATTTAGCAAATCACGGTATTTTCTGACAATTTTGTAAAGGTTGTTATGAGACTTACGAGAACTTTGTTTCAGGGCATCAACGTTAACATCTTTCCAACTGGCTAAAAGAATTATATCGTCAATTTCTTTTTCCAGACTCTTTTTTCCATTCGTAATCCGCTCATCAATTAATGGTTTGAACTGATAATAGAATTTTATAGTATTATGGAGCAAGCCCGCTATCTTCGAGCTCCTCAATCCAATTAGTTGAATGTGCTTGTAGAATGCTTTTACAAGATCTAGCCTGGCGTTGAATTCGCCCAATGTACTCTTACTAAAAAATAAGTTAAGTGAGCTTACCAAAAGTGTAGCGTTAGGGGCCGTTTCCTTCTTTTCACTAACAAAATTTGAAATGACAATTGACTCGTACAAATAAAACCACCATTTTCCAATAGATTTTCTGGTTTTTGCGTCTTCCGAGTTGAAAAGACCTTTCCAGGTGCGTAATTCTAGTTTTCTCCATGAAACTATCAAATCTGTAATCAGTTTAACGGTGTTATTCAGGGATACTTCCGAGGAAGCGTATTTTTCCCATTCAGCTAGGTATGTATATATTTGTTCGATCTTTTGAAGCTGTCTTGCTAAGGGTGTTTTAATGGGGTAGTTTAAAAATTCTTGGGAAACTCGATATAATTCTTTGAGGGTGGCATGTTCTGGCCACTGCTTCAACAATTTCAAGACTGACTTAAGCACAGTTTCAATGATATCACCTGCTTTTTGAAACTCCGGAATAGAGAAATCGTGGTAAAAATCGATATTACCAAAAACTTCCGTGTTTTTGAAAGATTGTGTTTCTGCATCAAGTGTATTAATCACAGCAGACAACGATCCGCTTTTCAACTCTTCTATCCTGGTGTTTTTTAAATCTTCACTCAAAATTGTTGTTATTATCGCACCGCTCTTCAACTCAGAAGAAAAGTTGGCGTCATGATCTTTGTCAAATACCGAGATATATGTGTCGGCAAGCTTGAAATAGATGTCATCAAGATTTTCAGGACTCGAAATATCTTTTTCATTAGTTACCAAAGCTGTGTCCTCATAATCTGGAAACAGCTTTCTAAAGTCTGCCTCGTAATCATCTGAATTATCATTGAATTTGAACATATTTGACTTTTCGTTTTCCTCCTGCTCCTGTCTGAAACGTCTCACAGACCATCTTGAATACAGAGTATACAAAGCAGCCTCAAAAATTTCCAGTAAATTTGTATCCCTCTTATGGAACTTAAACAGCGTCAAGAAGTACATCAAAACCTTTTCAATCGAAGTATCTTCCATATCACCCTTTTTGAAGAACCTTGACAGCTCATGATAAGCGCTTAAAACATTCTCTGCGCATGAAATATTGATAGGGTCCATACTCCATAAAGGAGAAATTTGGAATGATGCTCTATCCTTAGATTTTTGAAGCTTCAATAAATCAAAGCCAAAGTTGATACTGTAAATATATCCCGCGAGGATATCATTTAAATCAGCAAATTTTGAATAACCGCTTTCGAGACGATTCAAAAAATGTGCACTATTTTGTTGGAGCATTTCTAATCTACGATCCGATTGATCTGAATTGCACTTGTAGGAACTCACTAGCTCTTTTATTTGACGAGAACTCATAGTTGACGACAAAAATGCCATCCATTCATCAAATAAAGAGTCAATAGACATGCCTGTACGATATACCCTAGGGGATTGAGGTGCGTCGTCATCGCTTATGGTATTGATAAGTTTTTCTGTGAAAATCTCCTCATCGCCACTGATTACTTTACGAACATTTCTCCAACTTTTCATTAGGTTTTGAGAAAATGTCTTTGTCTTCAAAAATAAATCATATAAAACGTAATCGTGTATTGCCGGATCATAGGGAGAATCTGGGACGAATAGCAGAAGCAAACCTGTACCAAATGTGATCCAAGCTTCTCCCAGTTCTTCTAATGATTTCGAACTTTCAGCCAAATCTAGAGCGGGAAAGATGTATTCTGCAAAAGTCACGCGTGTCTCTGAAGCAGTTTTTTCTTCTATGAGAGAGCAAAGTTCTTTCAAAGTCAATTTCAAGCAGTCCCCGCCGACGTGAATATCAATAACTTTTCTGAGCCATGACAGTAACATATTTTTATAGTACTCCATTTGGCTCTTAAGTAGGTTAGGTGAACACTTGATAGTGGAGGAAAGTAGCAATTCTGCGTCACTAATAGATTGTTTGATCTGATTTCCCGAAAATGATTTCAAATTATTAGATTTACGAACGACATCTTCGAGAAACTGGGATGAAAATATGGTAGAAGTAAAGGAAGTCAATTTAGCATTTTTTTCTGTCCAAAGAACATCAAAGATAGGCGGATAATTGTATTTGTTGGTAATAAGTTTTGTAAGTTTTTGCGTGGCTAAAGAAGAAGCGGGAGCAAGTTCTTTTATTAGCTCGGCTGTGTCAACTGAGAAGGTATATCTGATCAAATTGTCAAATTCGTCAGCAAAATAATGTTTTCTTTTGTTTAAAAACTTATTTGAAATTAGTTCCAATTCATTTATACCATCTTCTAACTTTGATAGCAAGAGATTAAACTCACTTAATTTATTATTCAACACATCATCATTTAGCAACCGGAAAACGTCCATCAAATCCTTAATGGAATTGTATGATTCAGAAAATTGGAGCAGACGTACTTTGTCAAATTTTTCAGATAAATTAATGAGCTTTTCGAAAGCTAGCCAGCTGTTGGAGGTTGTCGGATAATTTTTTCTGAATATATCCCATAGTAAAGTTATGGAGTGGCCCCTCGACAACTGTAAAACATCGGTAAATTCCAAATTGATGTTAAGGAAGGGAGTTATCTCAATGTCTGATTTGGATTTTACGGACGCAATCCAGCTATCTATCAACTCCTTATATACTCTTAGACGTGCTTCATCCTTTGTAACGGCGGTTTCTAATGCTGCAATTACAATTACCAGTAAATCCCAATAATATTGATATTGGTTGGAGCCGCAAAATAAACTTTCCGTCTTAAGGTTTTCAGACATTACTGTTAAAATATTGTAGAGAATACAGAATATTGGAATGCGAGGAATATTCTTCAAATGGCGACCGTTAAAGGCAGCCGCAGATAATTCAATATACGTCAGTTCGTCAATTTTACCATGAGTTGATTTTTCATTGATTAATTTGAGAGCGTTCAAAGAGTTGAGTAGCAGACGTAAACTTGATAATAAGTATAACGACTCTGGAGATTTGATCTTATCTGAATACTTGCTGACTGTTGGAAGAACATATTCGTTCAAGGTAAGCGAGACAGTTTCCTCTGTCAATTGCTTATCATGCAGCCCCAAAGCCTTCTGGAATTTTAGGTTTGCAGGTTTGTATAGGTTATTAATCTTTTCTAAGACACCCATATCAGTCAAAAATGTTATAAAAACATAAAGCCTTTCTGCGATCTTTTTTTCTGAGTACTCCGTGCAATTCAATACATTATTGGCCCATTTACCAACTTCCCCTAAATGGGAAATCGGAATAACAGCAGCAAGAGATTCTTCAATTGGTTCTTCGTCAGATAATAATAAAATATCATGTACTTGTGCAAATATGCATGGTCTGCTTAAATAGGATGGAACATAGTGTTTTAATGGTATCGACATATCAGGTTCATTTAGTTTTATTTTTTTGATGCCATCATCAATAGAAACAAAGTCTATATTCTCTCCAAGTTCAAAGCCTAGGGTGAGGCGATCGAAGGCTGTAGAACGACTGTGCAATTCGTCGATATAAATCTCCACACCTCTGTTTCTCATAGCTCGGGATAATTCACCATATTTTGGATCCATGGTCAAAAATAATCTGAAGTTAGGGTGGGGTTTGAGAACCCTTGGTTGGCCATCTTCTTGGCTACATTCATTGATGAGCAGCGACCCGTCTATCTCCAATAGAGAGTTCAGTCTATCAAGAACAGAAGGAGAACAAAGATTAGCATTATCTAAGATTAGCCAATGGCCCTTTTCAACTGCTTTGACCAACATGCCATCAAACCATTCAAATTTAACCGAAGCTTCCTTAGTGATGATTTCAGTCATTTTTTCAATATTCATACTCATAGTTTTTAATAGGGGATGCCCTTCTAAGTGCGAAAAGAACCTATTAAAACGATTTCTGAAATCTTGGAATTTCTCAGGTGTGACGATATTATTGAGCAAATATTTCAATAAGTTCAAACCTTCCATGATTGCGGTAGCATTTGGTGAGAGCTTCATATTCATCGAGATTATTTCTCTTACGATATTTGTTAACTCCTCAGTGATATATGATATTTTTCTAGTCAAATCAACTTGTTCATAACCACCAAGGATATCCATACTATCTATATCACTATTCATGGAAAACACGTCTACTCTGGGACCCAAGATTGAAGCTAAAAATCTTATCGTTTCCGTTTTACCGGAGTTTGAGGGCCCAACAAGTACCAACGGCCAATTATTGTTGATTGCTTTCAAAACAGATTCATAAACGGCGACATTGCACTCTAATGGGAAAAGATTCTGGGTAATTGGATAGCGGTAATGGGGATTTCTTAGAGCTACCTCGTTGTTAATTTGAATATAGTCTTCTGTAAGTTTGAAAAAGTTCTCTTTAGTTGAGAATTTACCAAAAATATCTTCAATGAGAAGCTGTGCTTTATTCTTATCGCTGATAGTACGGAACCTCTGCTTAACGATTATATCAACAAAGTCAAACACGTCCACATCTTCGCAAATCGAATATTGGTTGAGTAACTTTAGCCAACGCAATGTATCTCTCAAATTGAACTCCCATGGTGAACCAGAATTACCCCAAAGTTTTCTTTTACAGACTTGATCCTCTAAAGTAGACATTAACTTAATCATTTTCGCGATGATATCTGGCTCAATACTTGGATATAAGTGTTTTGCAATCAAAAGGAGATCATCAGATGTAAGCATGTCAATAAATACCACGCTAAATCGATTAACGAAAGATTTAGGAAGACCTTTCCTACCACCACCTTGATACTGAGGATTTTGAGCAGCAAAGACCAGAAAATTGGGGTGGCAGGAAAACGATATGTCCAACTCGGGGATATACGCTTCGCCTCGATGATCTAAACAGGCATTCAACCCTTCTAGGACGGATTGGGAGGCTAAATTCATTTCATCTAATAAAACCCACTCACCTTTCTTCATTGCTCTTAAAAACGGAGCATCGTGCCATAAAAATTCACCACTTCGCTCACCAGGAGCGTCTGCACCGAAAAGATCTACTAGATCCGTTTGTTCAGACAAATTGATTCTTGTAAGCTTATTTCCTGTAATATTGGCAAGAGCGGTGATTAAACTTGTTTTACCAACACCTGGACTACCTTCAAGTAAAATTGGCTTGTGTACTTGCATAGCCCGTACAACCCTTACTAAGTTTGAGGCAGTAGTGGGGGCGGTTAAGTTAAAGGATGAAGACTGAGCATCTGGAAATCTTGGTATTTTGAACATTCCGACTTGTAATTCATCCTGAGTCACAATAATTTCGTTCGTTTCAATTTGTTGTAGTTCCAAATCGTCACCACATAGTTTCAATAGTTGTATAATACATTCTGTTCTAAGTGACTTTAAATCATTTTCGTTTTCAGCTAAGTAAGCAGTGTTATTTGTACCAAGGGCGTCAATAAAAACCATTGAGGCACCTTGAATTAAGGCAGTTGACTTGTTCTGTATTTTCGGAAACACTTTATTAATAAATTCAACCCATGCAAGTATGTCACGTAAAGAAATGACACCACTTGTTGCATTTCCGCCTCCCAGCTTCTTGCCAAACCATTCAGAGAATTTCACAATTGGATTAGCAAGATCTTTCAAGTCCTCTAAAAGCCTTGAGGATACGATCATGTTTACATCGTTGAAATCTTCCATGGATGGTACCCATATTTCAGTAAATCTATTTCTTAACGCTGGAGATAATTCTTTTTTACCGTAATCTCCACCAGGGTTCATGGTTGCGAAGAATTGAAAGTTTTCTGAAGCCGTTACAAGGCTATCGGATGAACCCTGTTCTGCTAACAACAAACTCCTTTCTGGCTCCAAAACACTATTTAGTCTTTCAAGAACGGAATCATCTGCTAGCGATATTTCATCAAGTAGAAAAAAATTTCCCGTCCTCATAGCTTGAATCAGAGGCCCGTCACTCCATTCAAATAAAACATTCAAACTATCCCTCAGCTTTTGTATTTCCAGTTGAACATCTTCGGCTATATTTTTATTATCTGACTTAGAATATAGCTGTAATAACTCTTTCAAGTCTACATCTTGGTCATTAGCAATATTCAATGCTGTTTTTAAGGATTTTATTAGCTTATATTGAATTTCAGACCTGTTACGAACAGGTCTTTGAGCACCTAATATGTCTCCAGTTTCTGTGTTTTGATGGGCATTTAGTGTGATCAGTTCTCGACCCATGAATTGCGCCAATAATTGGCAAATTGTTGTTTTGCCGCACCCAGTTTCACCTACCAGTAGTACTGGCTCCTTATTCTTTAAACAACTAGAAACTAAGACGGATAGTCGGCGCATTCCTTTTGTCCAAGTAACAGAGCCAATGGCTTCTAAGGATTTATCTTCCAGACTTGCATAATATTGGTCCATATCTAATTTAACTTTCATTACTTTTTCTAAAGTCTTTTTGACTGTAACTTTTTCTTGTGGAGTTCTGCACCTTTCTGCAAGAAGCATATAGCCACTGGCAGCAAGCTGCTCATATCCCACTGCGTCCCTTAAAGCCCAGCGGAAAAGATCACGTAGAGTTGCAAAACTATTTTTCTGTTCGAACAACCTTGAAGCGGAACGTTCGATGGATAATTGGCGGTATACTTCAACGATTTTCTTTGCATATGATGGGGCAATTTGGCAGCGCTCACGTAGGATAATTTCTAATTCATCTTGCGGAATATCGTCGAAGTGCAACTCCAGAAAACGATTCCTAAAAGCTCTTGAAAGAATTTTACGGCCACCGTATATCCCAGGTGGATTCTGGGTAGCAAAAAGAAGGAAATCAGGATGAGGATGTACAACTTCTTGTGTTTCTGGAATAAAAAGTTCTCTGTTATCGTCAAGTAACCTATTTAAGGCTTCTAAAACATCGGTTGGGGCAAGATTTAATTCATCCAAAACAATCCAATATCCTTTTCGTAGTGCCTCGACTAAAACACCTTCCTTAAACGACAGCTTTCCGGTATCATCGGTAACATATGTACCTAAATATTCCTGTAAATCTGTATGCTCATGGTTATTTATACGGACAAACTTATGGCCCGTTATATCCGCAAGATATTTGATCATACTGGTTTTTCCCGATGAAGTTGGACCTTGAATAAGCACAGGAAATCTTTTGCCTGATGTAGCTCTTACCAAATTCATCATATTCTTTTCAACAAAAGGCGTAATGATATAGTGAGCTTGTTCTTGAATTGTATTAGGGCCCTTTTTCATCCAATAATGCTTAAACTGAACATAATCTGGTCCTGGAGAGGGAGGTGTCTGTGACATGATTGACTTGACATTTTTTAGCCTCCCCAATGTGAATTTTTCTATTACTGGCTTCAGAATGGCCTCAGATTTTTGGTCCAGTAAAGTCAAAAAACTCATACAGAATCCATCATACAGGGAACGGCGTAGACCGTAGATATGAATAATATCAGTAACATAAAGCAATGTACGCGTCAGGGTACGGATACTAAAGTGTGGTTTTTGGTTTGAGCCATCAACTATAGTATTGTTATCGGAGAGTTTTTTGGCTTCAAGGTAAAGTTCAGCGATGTCATTTCCTACCCATTCATCGCTGACGCTGTACTTTCCAATATATTTATCAATTATGGAAAGCAAATCAGTAATATCACGTTCCGGAGAATGTACATATATTTCGGTAAATCTTGATCTGATACCCATAGGTAAGTCTCTTTTACCAACATCAGTAGCGGGGTTCATACAAGCAAATATTCTAAAATCGGGGTGAGCTTTTATAGGCTCAGCGTCACCCTTTTCTGAAAGAAGAATACTACGAGAATCAGGCTCGGTGAGAAGGTCAGAAATACTTTCTAAGGTATCTGCGGTTGCTAAATTCACTTCATCGAGCAATAGCCACTCCCCAGCCCTGATAGCCTTTACCAAAGAACCCTCGACAAAATTGAAGACAAACGAGTTTTCAATAGAGCTAGACTGGGCCTCAAACTTCTTCACTGAGTCATTGAAGTCAGCCCATTTGTCAAGTAACAATTTTTTTTCATGAGTATTGAGTCTTCTTTTCTTCTTCTTTGCATTTTCGTTTTCATTTTCAGTGTTTGTAATTTTTAATATGCTTTGAGCCATTTTGTACGCTTCGTTCCAAAGTTTAACAACGTTCTTCCATTGATTCTTGTTGAAGCACCTATGTAGCATCTTGTGAAACTTCTCGTTCTTCTTTAAGGAAAATGTAGCATTAAAAAGAGTTTCAAAATTTTCTTGTATAGGAACTGCAACTGTTTTAGAATTTACGGGTTTGTACCCACCAAGAAGATCACCAGTTTCTGTTTGTTGTGAAACATTGATTACCGTTAATTTTTTTGCTAACATCTTAGCAAGTTGTTGAACGACTGTAGTTTTCCCGGTACCCGTTTCACCGACTAGTAAAACAGGTTCAGTCATCTGTATACAAACAGAAATCTGTTCCATTAGTCTTAAAGAATGATTCGTAAATGCGAACGATGTGCTGTTCATTGATTTTTTTTGTATATTTAGCTTTTCCTTAAGTAATACGGCTCTTCCAATTTTAATGCTATCATCAAGGTTTTCCAAAGTGGGCACATGTTGGGTCAAAAATAACGAAATCCTTGAGGAAGCAATGTCTAATGACTCGCCGATTGCTTGTATAATAGGTTCCAAAGCTTTGAATTCTCCAATAGCGCCAGCGAAACAGTCGGCGGCTTCGGAGAAAATACTGTCGTAGACAGAAGACTGGATTAGTTGGTCAGGTTTGTTGATGCCATTGTTTTTGAATAGGATGTCTAACCTTTCGCACAGCTTAATTAAATCTCTTACAGATACAACTCTTGTGTGTGCCCCCTTGTTCAATGAAATGAACTTGGTGTTCATATAAATACTTTTGACGTTTTTGTATGAATCGATTAGTTTGGGGATAAGGTTGGTCAAAATGGGAAACTTTTGGGCTAAAATGTGTGTCAAATCCTCTTCGCTAGGTTCCTCTAATTCAATAACATTCCAGATTCTCATACCAATCATATTCAAGTTATAGATCTTATTGGAACTATCCTTCTGATGATCTTCGTTTATTCTAACAGTTGATATTAACTGGAAACCATTTGCAGCCTTTACAGTCTCTCCTCTGGATGGAATGGTTAGTTCGCGCTTTTCTAAAAGCGATAAAAGTATTGATAAAACATCTGTAGGAGCTTTATCTATGTCTTCTATAAGTACCCATCTCCCTTCTTTGACCGCGGTAGCGAGAACACCAGCTCTCCATTCAAACGTGCCTGGCTTGTCACCAGAGGTATAAGTACCAATCAGTAACTTGGCATCAGTTTGTTCACCTAAATGAATTTTCACAATGGAGTCATGGCAACCCATATATTTACTTAGCTCATTGATTAAAAAGGTTTTACCGGATCCCGCTTTTCCAATGAGCATTATTGGAGTTGAATTTTGAATCTTTCTCCCGAGTTGACGAAGAGAGGAAACCGTTTTATGAGTAGGGACAAAGGTTAATGGGTAGAATACTTTGTCGTGGATAGTGTGGACCTTAGGGACGATAACGCCACAGATTGACGCGACCTTAGTACTCAAATCCTGAGGCTCAATAATGAAGTAGCTAGATTTTTTTTCTATAGTGAAACATTCTGGAACACTGGGTAGTTTAGAGAAATTTGCACATCTCTTAGCTTCGTTCAGTTCGAGGAAGCTGTAATCAATTCCAGAATCGCCCTCAAAATGGCCCAACAATGAATCGCGTGATTTTATATAAGTGTCGAGCATATCGTTTAATGTTTTTTCTCCCATGTCTAAGTATAAAGATAAAACCTTTAATGCTAGAAATATAACAACCTGATTTTCTTGTTCTTTGGTGAGTAAATCCACAAGTTGGTATAAAATGTCGGGTTGAATGAAGCGTGCAAATACTTCTTTATTGTGATATAGTAACCTATAGTATGCTAATAGTATTTTAAACATGTCGGAATCCTTTTGTGTGGATGGATTTTGAAGAATAGTGATGAAATGATCATTCTCTTTATCTAAATAGTCTTCAATTAATGGCATTGCAACGGGAAATATTGTAATTATACTTGCCAACTTTTCAATTACAAGAACGTAATCTTTTTTTTTGGAGTCCTTTATCCAACGTGCCACTATCTCTAAAAAAATATGTTTGTAAAGGAAAACATGACCAGTGATGGAACGGCTATGTAGTATAGTTCCTGCTAAATTGTCTAAATTCTCAGAAGTTGATTCCTTGTTGCTAAAGTGGAAGGGCGCTTCAATAGCATCAGAGGGAAAAGCAGAATTGAAGAGAATTAACCTTTGGTTAACTACGTCTAAATCTAACAAAATTCTATCCTGGGACATTCTCAGCAGATTATAACGGTTTTAAAAATAATGTGACCGCGTAAAGTAGAGGTACCTTAAAATAATAAGAGTAGAATTCGATGTCAAATTAACTCAGAGGTACTTTGAATCTTTAAAATAATCACTTTGGAGAGGAATGTCTAAAGTAAAGCAGTAAGTGATATAATGTTTTCTTTTCATAAAGCTAAATAGACCTTAGCTCATCGCTTCTTTAAAATTTTTCACTCGAAAAAGAAAAAATACCTCGTAAAGGGCGACAATAAATGATGAGTAGAAAAAGAAATGGAATAACGGTTCAAGTGCATTTAAAATCAATGCCTTGAATATGTGTTTCAGTATACATTCAGTTTGACTATATATCAAGAGAAAGCTTTAGTATGGGAAGTTTGTTGAGACCGGTTGATCTGGTAAATCAACCGCTTGGATTCCAAGAAAGATATAAAATTTTGCAGAAATTATTCAAGCAGCTACAAAAGGCATATGCACACACAAAAGGAACTAATATTGACCTTGAAAGACTTGCCACTCGCTTAGAAGTCCATGTTGCTAAAAACAGCTTGTCTGGTCAGAGTTACAAGTTTAACATGAGCATTTTACTGCGGGATGTGCTTAAATATAAAGGAGATCTCTCGAAGATCAAAATTAATGGGCGCCCCCTTAAAGGAGCCAAGCCTCATTTATCCTCAATTGGTAATGCAAACTCTATCACTACAAAATCAAAAGCGATGGAAGCTTTAAAGGCTCTGATTTTGGATTCGAAGGTCTTAGAGAAAAATGGGTATATTGTTAAGGAAATGCAAAATAAAACTAATGATGACAATAGTACGCAACTGTATGCACCTTGTTTGCGTTGCAGCTCAAATTTCAAAAAAACAGACATCATGGAAAAGACTCTATGTAGGTATCACCCTTTGAAAAGAATATACAACAGAGATACCAAGAACCATCAGTATCCATGCTGTGGTGAAACTACTGATTCCGTTTCTTTTCTAAGGCTAGGATGCAAGACGTTTTTTCACCATGTGTTTAGAGGAGAATCATATGACGAGTTATGCAAAATTTCGAAGTTTTCTAGTACAGATGACATTGATGGTGTTGAGAATGTTCTTTCTCTTGACTGTGAAATGGCTTTTACATCATTGGGCTATGAGATGATACGTTTAACAATTGTGGATTTTTTCACCGGCAAGACACTATTTGATCATGTAATTCAGCCAATAGGGGATATTGTCGATCTGAATTCAGACTTCAGTGGTGTCCATGAGATTGACCGAACCAATTGCCCGACGTACAAGGAGGCACTTGATGTTTTTTTATCCGAAAACTTAATAAATAAAAATAGTATTCTTATAGGGCACGGACTAGAGAACGATCTGAACGTCATGAGGCTATTTCATAATAAGGTTATAGATACTGCAATACTTTATTCAAAAACAAAGTTTAAGGTTTCTTTGAAGAACTTAGCGTTTGAAGTTTTGAGTAGAAAAATCCAAAATGGCGAGCATGATAGTTCTCAAGATGCAATAGCAACGATGGACGTTGTTAAAGTCAAAATAGGTATTTCTCCAAGTCAAAACAAGTGGGAAAAATAATGTGATCATATTCAAAGTTGAGCAGACATATATAGTTATTACATTTCATACGGTTCACATGAGTTTTATTAAGTAATTACGTTAAGAAACAACATGATAAAAGTAATGATTTCGTATTGCTTTCCTATTTTCTGTATTTAAGCGAACAATAATAATGCACCTTTTCAATATCTGAATATTAAAATATCGTGAAATTGGGTTCAGGATGTACCAAACTTGATGATAGCTGAAGCACCATAATCCTATTTAAAGAAGTACCTGTTATCCGTCAGTAATTACCAGAACAAGTTAATTTTAAGTTTAATCTAAAAAAGTATTGCATGCGGCATTAAAAGACAACATAAAACATCTAAACGGTAAAGTATGATCGATAATTCTCCATAATAGTTCTGTTATTTATAATCTCCAGCACTAATAAATGCTATACGTATATTTGTACACAATATAATTTCAGAATTTATATTGCTACCATGACTGTCTGAGAATTGGGGGAATAACTTGATAATTGTTGGGATTCCATTGTTCGTAAACGCAATAATATTAGGTATATAGAAGATACTAAATGTTCTCTCCGAGGATATAGGAATGCTCACAATGGAATCGATATATTTCTACATAATAGTATTGAGATTATTCCTCTTTTAGTTTTATATAATTCATTATCCTATTACATTATCAATCCTTGCATTTCAGCTTCCATTAGACTTAATGACTGTTTCTCAATTTTTATGTCATCTTCCTGGACCTCATGTGATACTATACCAGTAGCATGAATACTACTGAATCGATGATACTTTAGAGTTTCATTGCAACAGTTTCAACACAGCCTGGCATGAACAGTGGTAAAAGTATTTCGTCCACTATTTTCGGCTACTATAAATAAATGTTTTTTTCGCAACTATGTGTTCGCGAAGTAACCCTTCGTGGACATTTGGTCAATTTGAAACAATACAGAGATGATCAGCAGTTCCCCTGCATAAGGATGAACCGTTTTACAAAGAGATTTATTTCGTTTTTTTTTTATCATCGAGTGAAGTATCGTGACTTGTACATTTGAAGATACCCAGCGTACAGCAGTGTATCTTTATCTTCCTGTATGATATAGATAACTAACATCTCGAATAGAAAATTGTCTCGCGTTCGAACCTAAGCCTTTGCTATCGGTTGAACATAGAAGACCGCGTGATTCATTTTAGTGCGTAAGAATGCTATTAGTACTTATGTGCTTTATGAATGTGAATATTGTTACAGCTATGCAATGGTACGATCATACTCTGAACGATCCATTTAAATTATATATGTCAAACAGAAGAGAAAGGTTTTTTTATTGAAGATTTCACAGAAAATCAATCATTTTGCAATATTCCTTCGTCCCAGAGAAGGTTTCGGCTTTTACAGCAACGAGAATGATTCTTCCATTATTTGTACCTAGCTTCCACATGGATTTCGATAAGTGTAGTTTCAAACCATGAACGCAATTCAAAACTTTCAAATTGGTGCAATCCAAGACCCTCCCTTTACATTTGGAGTCGTTAACTAATGAGAAAATATTACAGCATTTTGCGCCATTTACCGTCAAGTCACAAATGGAGACACATGCAGGAATAATTAAGTGGGATTCAACTTGCATTTGACTGTCACGAAGTTTGACCTTATATTCGGACAGATCAATTTTAAAATCTGGGTTTTCCAATAAAACATCCGAGAACTTGTTTTCAAACAACATTGCAGCCTCTCTGGATAGGTCTACATGAACAGTCTTATTCTTTTTGTTGAATATTATTTTGCACTGGTTAGAGTGTAATTGGAAAATAAGATCGTGCGAAACTGTATCGATATAAGGCCTTTGGTATTTTAACATGCTCCAGTGTCTTTCAATACAATGTTTTACCTTTTTTGTTGGAGGTTCATATTCATCATTGTTGCCTGAATCAGTCTCGGTTTTATGAAATCCAGTAGCGGCTTTTTCACCCTCAGTTCCATTGAGACAACTGCTTACCGCTAAAGATTGGTTTCCGGTATGAAGTGATGTTAACCTTTCAATGGTTACACCCTTCTTGGAGACGCTATCAAGAGCTATGCAAACTTCTTGACAATTAGTTAAGGGATTATATATAATTTTTGCCCGCACTAATTCCTGCTCCAACCTGTTGAGACGGTAATAACGACACTCTTTTATCAGAGATGCGGTTCTTTCCTCAGACAGTTCTAATTTGGAACCGCCCAGTAAAGATAATATATCTCGGAAAAATTCTGGGGACCTTGCAATATATGAGGGTGGTAATAAAGGTGGAAAGCCCGGCTTCTTATTTGACTCCCACTTCTCAATTTCCTCATAAGATATGCGAGAAATCGTTTCAAAATAGTTCAACCGGTTCCCTTCTTCATGGAATAATGATTTTGGTACCTTAAAGGGAACACCTCCAATATTAGTGAAGTGGTAGTCGTATTCTTTTATGAGTTTAACTAACTTGGGTAACTGAAAATATAATGCGTCCGCGAAAAGACAGGTAAATTGTACTTCGTTCTTAATATCGGGAAAATAACCTTGTAAATGTCTGTATATTATGATGAACACGTCTTCCGATCTATCAACAAATAGAATCGTATTTTTATCGTGCGTATTGAAGAATTGGGTGAAAAAATTGGGCGCATCCGAATTCAATGTAGCACCTGAGATCTCAAATAGCTTTTGGCCAATCCTAATCTTGAAAACTTCATGGTTTGGTAAAAGCTCGGGGGTAGTTTCTAACTCTTTTGTATAAACCACGATCTCGCCCTTTTGGCCAGACATCTGATATGAGCGTGCGTGTGAGTGACTTTACACTTGTCTATCCACGTCCTGAAGTTGTTCGTGTTCTTTGGATATTCGTGTTCAAGCTAATAATGAGCCTTTAAGGTAATACAATTTATAAACCACCACCTTGGCCTCGATCTATTGCGCTTATGTTGTCTATTAGTAATCAAGAAAAGAACCCTAAATCATCGGCGTCCCCTGTGGGGCTCTCGGAAAAACCGGTCCTGACGTCACTGAAAAGATTTCGGCACATGGTCATGGGACCAGAGAAAAATTAATCCGACATGTGGAATATTTCCTTCCGTTAAGGTAGTGAGCGCGGATTTTTTCTGATTTGTAATTATACGGGGAGCTCTGGCCAAAAAGGTCAGTATTTGGTGATGAAGTTGAATATCATCTTTTGATTTTCTTCTGTATCATTCTTTTTCTTTTTCCACACCCCTTCCGGACGGTATTCACATATTGTTGAGAGGTTAAATGAAAAATAAAGGGGTGGAAAATTAAGGACGAGATGTAAGGGAAAAGCATAAACGAAACATTATATAAAGGAGCACAATTTCCTCTCCCTTGCCAATTGTGCATATACCGTTTCTTTATAACGAAATTTCAACAAACCAGAACAACACAAGTACTACCAATAACCACAACAAAACATGTCTGACTTAGTTAACAAGAAATTCCCAGCTGGCGACTACAAATTCCAATACATTGCTATCAGCCAAAGTGATGCTGACAGTGAATCTTGTAAGATGCCACAAACAGTTGAATGGTCCAAATTAATTTCTGAAAACAAGAAGGTTATCATTACCGGTGCTCCAGCTGCTTTCTCCCCAACCTGTACTGTCAGCCATATTCCAGGTTACATCAACTACTTGGATGAATTAGTTAAGGAAAAGGAAGTTGACCAAGTGATCGTTGTTACTGTTGACAACCCGTTCGCTAACCAAGCGTGGGCTAAGAGTTTAGGTGTTAAGGACACCACACACATCAAGTTTGCCTCCGACCCAGGCTGTGCTTTCACCAAATCCATTGGTTTCGAATTAGCCGTCGGTGACGGTGTTTACTGGAGTGGTAGATGGGCCATGGTTGTTGAAAACGGTATCGTTACTTACGCTGCCAAGGAAACCAACCCAGGTACCGATGTGACCGTTTCCTCAGTCGAAAGTGTCTTGGCTCATTTGTAGATGCTATGTAATAGACAATAAAACCATGTTTATATAAAAAAAATTCAAAATAGAAAACGATTCTGTACAAGGAGTATTTTTTTTTTGTTCTAGTGTGTTTATATTATCCTTGGCTAAGAGGCACTGCGTATACTTCAAGGTACCCCTGTGTTTTGAAAAAGAAACAACAGTGAAGTAGGAACTCCGCGAGGTTCAGGAACCTGAAACAAAATCAATAAAAACATTTATATGCGTTTCGAACAAAATTAAAGAAAAAGAATAAATATAGATTAAAAAAAAAAGAAGAAATTAAAAGAATTTCTACTAAATCCCAATTGTTATGTATTTGTTAAATGTCAAAAAAGTTTATAAAAAATTTAGAATGTATAAATAATAATAAACTAAGTTTACAACAACAAAGCAGCGGCACCAGCCAACAAAGCACCAGCAGCTGGCAAAGCCTTAGCAGCAGCACCAGTGTAAGAGGTGACAGAGTGAGTTGGAGCAGCAGAGGTGGTGTTCTTTGGAGCTTCAGTAGAGGTAACTGGAGCAGCAGTAGAAGTACCGTTCTTTGGGGCTTCAGCGGTCAATGGGCACCAGGTGGTGTATTGAGTGATAACGTCATCGACGGTGACGGTAGCGGTGGAAACCAAAGCTGGGGAGACAGTTTCAGAACAGACGTGGTCTTCACAAGAAGTGATGGTGACCAAAGTGGTAGATTCTTGGCTGACAGTAGCAGTGGTAACGTTAGCAGCGGCAGAAGCGACAGCGGCGACAGCGGCGATAGAAGCGACAGTAGAGAATTGCATTATTGATATAGTGTTTAAGCGAATGACAGAAGATTAATTTCTTGGTATGTTAGGAAAAAATAAAGGAGAATAAGAATTATTAGAACAATGTAGGATGGAAAGAAAGATTATCAAGCATGCCGACTTTATATACTTGAACGGAGGCAAAGGATGCAAAATTTTCTCACATTTCTTTCTGCCGTTATGTTGGAAGTAAGACTCCCATTATCGCAATACTGCAACACGAATATGCAAAATTTGCTGAGTTATCGCAGATAGTTGTTGCAAAGATAGCGGCGTAGGTGGCCGCGAAATGGGGAATTCCAAAACAAACGGTTTTTTTACTCCTGAGAAATTCTTGTACGGGATAATCCAGGGCCTACCACCCACGCTTCGAGGATTGGCTTTTATTTTTTTTTTCGTGGCGTTTTATTTCTTTCCCGCTTTCTGGGACTTGTGCGGAGTTTTGAGAGGGGCACGCGGCAAAGGATTCCCAAAACGGAAATCAGACGCCAATAGCCAGCACTCAAAGCAGTTCTGGACCCATTCCGATTTTCCCATTTGGTTCTTGCGCGTGCTGATTCCGACACGCGCGTCTATAAATAGCATGAAGTATCCGCACACCGCAGCGTTAGTGAGGTGAGGGTGGCAGCAAGCTAATTCCCGCATCTGGAATCTGAACTGCCCCTTTTGGACTAACCGTGCGGTTCATGGGTGGGCGAAGTGCGCAACCTCGAAGGTTTTCTTTTGCGTGTCGGATTTTACATCCGGCGGTAGCGCATGATGCCATGGCTGGCTCCAGATACATCCTCAGGGCACCAGCATCTATAATTAGATTGGCGCAACATGGCTGGCTGCACTGCTGTCTTCACTTCTTTCTTTTTCCGGCAATGAATGATGTATGTTTTGTGGCAAAAGGGTCCGCATTGTACCTGTTTACAGTTGAGATTATCGTTTTTGGTAGCCCTTCATTACGGCATAACGTATTAAGTTTCTTTTATTTTGCTTTGCCCTGGCTTAAAAGACAATGTCGATTAAAAGTTAATTTTAATCGATTGAAGGAAATAAGAGGAATAGCGCAAGTTGTTAGGAAAGCGTTCTTTATCTCCAAGACTTTGCCCTGTATATAATTAAACACCTCAAAGCGCTTCGTCATGGATGGAGATTATTCGGCATTTTGACATACAGGAGTGCCACATGCGAAAGCGGAGTGGGCGTATTCTCTGGTTACCCTACATGGTCTGGCGGCGTTATTATACGGGAGGATCTTCGAAGGGAAGGAAGGAAAAAAAAAAGAAAAGGCCAACGAAAAGCAAATATTATCTATCGTCGAAATTATCATACTATCTTACAATAAGAGTAGTAATTACTTTCTTGTTTGTATAGTGGAAGAGGAATTTGCGATAATAATAGCAAAAGTAACTAATCTCTAACAAGAAACCTTATTTATTTTCTCTTTCTTCTATATTGGTAAATACTAGACTCGAAAAAAAGGAACAAAGGGAAAACAGGGAAAACTACAACTATCGTATATAATAATGACCACTAACGAGGAATTCATTAGGACACAGATATTCGGTACAGTTTTCGAGATCACAAATAGATACAATGATTTAAACCCCGTTGGGATGGGGGCATTTGGGTTGGTTTGCTCAGCCACGGACACTTTGACATCTCAGCCAGTTGCCATTAAGAAAATCATGAAACCTTTTTCCACTGCAGTGCTGGCCAAAAGGACATATCGTGAACTAAAACTACTAAAACATCTAAGACACGAGAACTTGATTTGCCTTCAGGACATATTTCTTTCTCCATTGGAAGATATATATTTTGTCACGGAATTACAAGGAACAGATTTACATAGACTCTTGCAAACAAGACCCTTGGAAAAGCAATTTGTTCAGTATTTCCTATACCAAATTCTAAGGGGTTTAAAATACGTTCACTCCGCGGGCGTCATTCATAGAGATTTGAAACCGAGCAACATTCTGATTAATGAAAACTGTGATTTGAAGATTTGCGATTTCGGTCTAGCAAGAATTCAAGACCCTCAAATGACAGGCTATGTTTCCACTAGATACTACAGGGCACCTGAAATCATGCTAACGTGGCAAAAATATGACGTCGAGGTCGACATTTGGTCCGCTGGTTGTATTTTTGCCGAAATGATTGAAGGTAAGCCTTTGTTCCCTGGGAAAGATCATGTTCACCAATTTTCGATCATCACTGACTTGTTGGGATCTCCGCCAAAGGATGTGATAAATACTATTTGTTCCGAAAATACTCTAAAATTTGTTACTTCGTTACCACACAGAGATCCAATTCCATTTTCTGAAAGATTTAAAACAGTCGAACCTGATGCCGTAGACCTTTTGGAAAAAATGCTGGTTTTTGATCCTAAGAAGAGAATCACTGCGGCGGATGCCTTGGCTCATCCTTATTCGGCTCCTTACCACGATCCAACGGATGAACCAGTAGCCGATGCCAAGTTCGATTGGCACTTTAATGACGCTGATCTGCCTGTCGATACCTGGCGTGTTATGATGTACTCAGAAATCCTAGACTTCCATAAGATTGGTGGCAGTGATGGACAGATTGATATATCTGCCACGTTTGATGACCAAGTTGCTGCAGCCACCGCTGCCGCGGCGCAGGCACAGGCTCAGGCTCAGGCTCAAGTTCAGTTAAACATGGCTGCGCATTCGCATAATGGCGCTGGCACTACTGGAAATGATCACTCAGATATAGCTGGTGGAAACAAAGTCAGCGATCATGTAGCTGCAAATGACACCATTACGGACTACGGTAACCAGGCCATACAGTACGCTAATGAGTTCCAACAGTAAACGTGTTTTTTTAATGTCCCTAACCACTCATTCTTACTTCTTTTTGATGTTTCTTTTTTTTATGGTACTCATAAAAGTATTTACGTATATAGTTGTATAGAGGAAACAAAAAAAAAAAGATAAAACTCAATTACAAAGTAAAGTGGACGTATTTCGATCATGATTTTTTTCTGTTTTAACCGCATTGGATTTTCTTGTAAAACTGGAAGAAAAAGGAAACTAAAAAGTCAAGAAAGACCTTTTTAAGACTCCAAGAACCGTCACTTATGGCGTATTGTTTGTTTATCAGCACTTCTATCTTCGATAAAGGTTTGTCTGTCTTATATTGTTTACATTTCAAGTCTAATTCTGTGCTTTTACCGAAGAGGAATTTTCATAAATACGGAGAAAATATAAAAAAAAAGTAAATACAGAAAATAGAACAGTTGAAGCAGAAAAAGAGAACTTGCTAAATAGCTGTCTCACCCAGACAAGCGTATACTTACCACATTTAGTCTTTTGCAATCTCATTCTTGTTGAAGATAACTATTACATTCACGGACTGTGGCAGAAACTTCTCCTTAAGAAATTAGGAACTCATAAAAGGAATCAGCAGCTCTATGTAATATCAAAATCTTTTCTATTTTTTGTATTTATGCTCTCATTCATTAATTCTAACGGAGCTATTTATTATAAACAGTGAAGATATAAACCATATGTCTAATAGAACAAATTTCAAAAAGTCTTCAATTTCGTGGATGTGGGAATGCATTTATTAAAAATAATGAATGGCAACATACGACACCAAAATAGGAACACTTTCAGTACTATACAGAACTACGGATCTTAGTTTATTGAGTTTTGAGAAATAGGTTGATATGGAGACAATTTCTTAGCGTTATTAGAGGTTATAAGTATACAGAATAACCTACGAGTAGTCCTCAAGAAGATAAGACTCTGCAAAAGGTATCAATAATTTTACTTAATCATAGCACTATTTCTTCTTTCGCTTTGTACAGCAGCTCATATATTCCATTACATTATCAATTCTTACATCGTAGCATAAAACACTAAGATTCAAAAATAGAAAACTGTTGTATCTCAAAATGAGATACGTCAGTATGACAATACGTCATCCTAAACGTT